>CEAX01013830.1_pt1 | contig 502435 bp, 414 predicted proteins | sample 554721 | NCBI WGS metagenome assembly CEAX01 (sample SAMEA3182098, study PRJEB8094) | gut metagenome | biome: human; feature: gut; material: Stool; isolation source: human stools | place: Canada | collected 2012-05-30 | reverse complement strand
CATCCGGGGCGACGAGGAGAAGAAGACGGACAAGGCTACACGTATCGAGGCCAACCTTGAACCGCTCAACCGCGAAGGGAACCTTATCCTCAACGAGGCTGAACGGGACAACCCGCACATGAAGGAACTGGAGGACCAGTTCAAGCTGTTCACCTTGACCATGCGCTATCCGGCCGACGGACCGGACGCAGTCGAAGGGGCGAACCGCATCATCGATGAACTGATCAGGCGCATCGAACCGCCCGTTTTCCGCTCAAGGAAGGATGTGAGAAAACGGAACAAGAAAAGATTATGACAACTCTAAAATATTAGGACTATGAGCAAATTTGTAGAACTCACCGATTACGATGCGAGTATCCACCGCGACATTCTTGACGCACTGGTGCGCGAAGACGAAACGGTCATTGAGGTTTGCGAGGACAGGGCCATTGCCGAAATGCGATGCTACTTGGGCAAACGCTACGACTGCAACAAGATTTTTGCTGCCACCGGCGAGAACCGGAACCAGCTCGTGCTGATGATGGTCATTGACATGGCGGTCTATCACATCTTCTGCATCCACAACCCGCAGAAACTTTCCCAGGTACGCAAGGACCGATACGAACGGGCAGTGGAATGGATGAAGGCGGTGGCCGACGAGGATATATCAATCGAAGGGGCTCCGCTGCTACCCGAAGAACAAAGGGCAGGCAGATCGGATTTCCGCATTCAAAGCAACCGCAAACGTACGAACCACTGGTAAAAAGCAAGCAGTATGAAGAAAAAAAACAGAAAAAGAAACAAAACCGGCATCATCACCGTTGGTGGAAACTTCGCGTTGCCGGGACAAAAGAAACCGAATGTGATTGTGCTCACACAGCCCAAACGTTTCGGACTGGACATTTCCGACTACATGGCAGCCGTCAAGGCAGCCGAGAATGTCGATTTCTCGCGACGTTACAAACTTTATGACCTCTACGAGGACATTCTGATGGATACCCACCTTTCCTGTGTGCTCGAAAAGCGAAAGAATGCCGTGCTGTGCTCCAACATGGAATTCCGGGTGGACGGGAAGCCCGACGATAAAATCAACGAACAGATACAGTCGCCCTGGTTCAACCGGCTGGTGGGTGACATCCTTGATGCGAAATTCTGGGGCTTCTCGCTCTGCCAGTTCTACAAGCTGCAGGAGTGGGTGGACTACGACCTGGTACCGCGTAAGCATGTGGATCCGGTCAGGGAACTCATCCTGCGCCACCAGACGGACATTACTGGCCATTCCTGGAATGAATATACCGACCTGCTTTTTGTGGGTTCACCGTCCGATTTAGGGCTGTTGGCCAAGGCAGCCCCGTGGGTCATCTACAAGCGTAACACCACGGGCGACTGGGCACAGTTCTCCGAGGTATTCGGCATGCCTATCCAGGAATATATCTATGATTCCGACGACGACGAGTCCCGTCAGCGGGCCATGGAGGATGCGGCCAATGCCGGAAGCCTGGCGCAGTTCTTTCATGCCAAGGATACGGAACTCAAGCTCACGGAAGCCGGCAACAAAACGGGGTCTGCCGATGTCTATGAACGCCTCTGCGAACGGTGCAACAATGAAATATCCAAACTGATACTGGGCAATACGCTGACCACCGAATCGTCCGAAAAAGGTACACAGGCTTTGGGTACGGTGCATAAAAAGGTGGAAGACAAGGTGCTGGAGGCTGACCGGAAATACGTGCTCAATGTGTTAAATTACGATATGACGGACATTCTGCTGCACATGGGCATCAATACTGAAGGGGGTACATTCTGCTTCCCGGAACCGAAGGAAACGGATGCAGGCACCAAAATATCCATCCTTACGCAGCTGAAGAAGAACTTCAACATTCCCATCGACGACGACTATCTCTATGAGGAATTCGGCATCGACAAACCGGCCAACTACGAGCAGTTGAAGGCTGAACAAAGGGAGGCTGCACAGGCTGCCCTGGTTCCAACCCCAAAGAAGGAACCGGAACCAGCGAATAAGGGACGGGATGATGAACCGACACCGAAACAGAAAAGAAACTTCCGGAACTGGCTCAAAGGTTTTTTCGTGAAAGCCCCGGCAGACGGGGCAGCTTTAGACTGGTAGTCGACAGACTGTATGCGGCTGATAATGGCAGCATCTCCATGGAGTTTGACTTTTCCGAAGAGGTGCTGCGGCGTGCCTTGCTGAACATATACAGCAGGGACTTTCATCCGGCAACCGAAATCGAAATCAACCTGTTCAATGAAATATGGGCAAAGATGGACAAGGCGGCAAAGGAAGGGTTCAGCAAATCCAAGGCCATTACTCCGGACGAGGATTTCAGAAATGCAATACTCCGGAACAATGCCGTATTCTCGGCATTCAAGGTACATCGTATGCAGAATGACATGGCACGACTTTTATTGGATTCAAACGGCATTTTAAAACCGTTCGACAAATGGGTACAGGAAGTCTTGCCCATTGCTTCCCATCAGGTTCGTCACTGGCTGCGGACGGAGTATGATACGGCGGTCATCCGGGCGCATCAGGCGGCTGACTGGCAACAGTTCCTGCGCGAACGCGATATTCTGCCCAACCTCAAATGGCTACCGTCCACCTCCATTCATCCGGGGGCTGACCACCGCCCGTTCTGGAATACCATCCGGCCGATTGACGATCCGTTCTGGAACAACCACCGACCGGGCGACCGGTGGAACTGCAAGTGTGACCTTACAGCCACCGATGAAGCGCCGACAGCAGTACCGGACGAAAATGGGCAGAATAAGGCACATGACGGTCTGGAAAACAATCCGGGAAAAGACGGCAAACTGTTCTCAGACAAACACCCCTACATTACTGAAGCGTATCCGGGAGCAAAAAAAGCCGTGGACGCACTGACCAGACGCATCAACGAGATGATAGTCGAAATGCCAGACAACCTGACGCTGGAGGAAAAAACCGACATCGCCCGCAACAATCTCAAGATAGAAAAGGCACTCGGCGTTACCAAAGGTAAGCCGATGACATACGAACAGGCAAACAAGGGAAAGGAAAATCCAAAATTCGGAAAAGAGGAAGGATACCGCGTGAATTGCCAGACCTGCACCGTAACACACATGCTCAGAAGGTTAGGGTTTGACACCGAAGCAAAACCCAACATCAGACAAAGCGCATACAATGAAATGGCAAAACAAGGTATCACATGGGAAGAACGTTTCCTGAACCGGGATGGAACAAAGCCGGATTATGACTATACCTATAAATGGCAGGTCAGAAAGGGGTATCAAGTAATGAACGCAAACCGACTGAAGGAATACTTCAGGGAAAAATTCAGAGAGGACGGAATATACGAGATATATTGTGCCTGGAAAGGCGGCTCTGCACACGTGTTCTGCGCAGAGGTGACTGAAGGGAAGACAAGGTTCTTCGATCCGCAAACCGGAAAGGATGATGTCAGCAATTACATACAGAGCATGAAAGCCAACCGCGTGGGAGTGATAAGAATAGACAACAAACTGATAAATCCCAAAATCATGGGACTATTTATCACCAAATAAACGGGAAGAAAGTGTCAGCCCCTCCTCACCGTCCACCAGACGGCAGGACTGACCGTCGAACAGAATAAAGGTAGGAAGACCGACAGGCAACTCAAAACCATCCCCGTCAACACAGCCCACAGAATAGATGCTTCCTTCAGGGGAACTGGCTGATAAAACAACGGAGTTATAACCGTGGATGTTTGCTAATTCTGACACTTGTTCCGGTATATTCATAACGCATAAAAGGCATATTGAAAGCCTTGGTTGCAAAGTTATAAATTATTCTTGAATTACTAATGATTATGGACATAAAAGATTTTGCAGAACTGATAAAGCGGAAACGTGACAGACTGGACAGCATGATGCGGCGCAAAATGCCGGTCATGGTAGGACGTATGGCCAAAGACCATTTTCAGGAGAATTTCCGCCAGGGTGGATTTGTCAACGGGGGGCTTCACCCTTGGCCCAAAGCCAAACGGCTGTCCTCGGGAGGTACCGATGCCGCCAGCAACTACGGCACGCTGCTCTCTGGCAGGAAGCATCTTTTCAAATCGGTCGGATATACACCCACCGACTACCGGGTAAGGGTGTTCAACGAGGTGGTCTATGCGCCCATCCACAACTGGGGAGGGGAAATCGATGTTACCGTCACAGACCGCATGAGACGCTTTGCATGGGCCAAGTTCTACAAGGCTTCGGGGAAAAGGAAAAAAGCCGGCACAGGGCAAAAGAAACGCGTTAAACGACGTACCAAACCGAAGGAACTGAATCCGCAAGCACAGTTCTGGAGAAACATGGCACTTACCAAGAAAAAGAAACTGCACATCCGCATCCCGCAGCGCCAGTTCATGGGCGAAAGCGAGGAATTGAACAGCCGCATACGGGAGAAGGTGGATCAGGAAATTACCAACATTTTAAACAGCTAAGGATATGGAAGAAGTTTTTATCGCAATCATGGAACAGATTGCACAGGAAATGCCGGAACTCTCGCTCATCGATGAAGACTACGGCCAATTGGAAATGGGGGCGGATGAAGACCAGTACCCGGTCACCTTCCCTTGTGTATTGATTGGAAATACCAGTTCCGACTGGCACGACCTCGGATATGGGGCACAGAAAAGCGAATCGGTGGTCACGGTGCGTCTGGCTGTCGATTGTTACGACGATACGCACTATGCCTCGGGCACGTATGACAAGGTGAGAGAACGGATGCAGCTGGCCGGAAAACTTTACAAGTCGCTGCAGTGTCTGCAATGCACGGACAACGCTTCACCGCTGGTGCGCGAGAAAAGCCGTTCGTATGCCATGCCGGGAGGCATCAAGGTGTTCGAACTGGTCTTTTCGTTCACACTGCACGATGAGACCGCTATGCCGGTATAGGAGGAGTCACTGGGTGGGGAAGAGTTCCAGTTGGGCAGCGGTCAGACGGGGAGCCTTGACCTTGGGTACAGGACGGATGGGGCAATCGCTGCCTTCCCGCGTCTTCCGCCGGATGATGGCCATGATACGTTCTTCGGAGATAAAGAATTCGCGCTCCGACAACACTTTTAAAGCATCGTCGAACCGCAACCGCTGAATTTCTGTCCAATAGTAGTAACGGCGGCACAGTGCCTCGTCACGCAGCTTGATCAGTTCTTTATCCCGTCCTTTACCCATATACTTGTTTTCTCTTACAAAAATAGCTGATTTTCATCGAATTTAAGAACAAAAGCGCCGCAATTATAACAACTGCGGCGCTTTCTGTTTACAGGGTTAACGGTTTCCGGTTACAAACGGCAGAAACTGGGTTCAATGCGGGTCCATACACCGTTTTCAGGGTTACGGCGGCTGAAGTAGTAGTTGGTGGCATTGCGCTGCACCACGTTGGCCTCCTTGAACAGGCGCATGATGTCTGCGTACTCTTCATCGAACTTGTCTTCCAGTTCGTAGAGCTTCGAAATGCTCTTGTAGTCCAGATCGCCCATCTTGTTGCGCTCCAGCAGGGTCATGGCCATCTGATACATCGGATCATCCGAACCTTTCTCACTGTTCTGCATGTAGCGCTTTAGGTAGTCAATCAGACGGTCGGCTGCCATGTCGGCTCGTTCATCGAAGCCTTTCACCTTGTTGCTTTTCACCTCCAGCCGGAAGTCTCCGTCCGTAATGGTGTAGCTGCGCTGTTCGTCGCTTTTCACCTGGCCGTATTCCTTCATCACCTTGGTAAAGGCATCGGCTTCTTTTTCCAGCCATCCGCGGAACCCGGTCACGGCATTCACCATCTCAAGAACGTTGGTCTTTACTTCGTGCATAAACTCACCGCGTAATGCCTCGTAAGTTTCACGACGGGCGATGCGGTCTTCTTTCTCTTCTTGCTGCAGCTGGGCCATGAGGGCTGCTCGCTGTTCTTTACTCAGGGACTTGATGTCCACACTTTGATTGTTCTTTTCCATTTTAAATCATTTTAGTTGTTAATCAGCTATTACTTTGTCATCCTTCAGCAGCAAAGCGAATGTCCTGTCTCTTTCTGCTTTGGTTTCAAACTTCTTGTATGTCTTCCAGCCACCGTTTATGCCGGTACACATCTTTATCCTCGGGCCTGGATAATCATCCTTTCGTATTATACAGAACCCCGCTTTTATCAGCTTGTCTTGGTCATCTATCCTCATAATCATCCTGCTTTTCCGGTTCATCGTCTATCAGCATGGCCTCCCCATTGGCATACGCCCAGTCGGCCAGTTCGTTGAAAAACTCCGCTGCATCCTGGTTCTCCATATCGGATGTCGTAAGGGTCACGTCTTTTCTTATGCGCTCAAGCGCTTCATGTGCTTTTTTATCCATATTGCTCTATTTATCGGTTAAACCTCCTTTTCGTTGGATAGCCCGCAGTTTGATGGCCAGTTGTTCCAGCTCGGCTGTACTAACCTGAACAAAGGGCTTGCCGGCTATCCGGGGGTTGTTGCAGAATTCGTTCACCCGGTTCCAGTCGGTGGTGTCTATACCCAACTGTTGCATCAGCTTCAGGCAGACGCTGCGTTTCCGTCGCAGTTCCTCGCGAAGTTTCTGCCGCCATTCGTCTTGTCCGCTCAGTTTCTCCAGAGCAGTACAACAAACTTCATACTCCTTGGCCGTCATTTCCTTCAGACTGTCTGTCCGGTTCCACGTGTACTGCAGCACGATTTGTTTTTTGAATTCCTCCCGATCGCCCTGATAAGGCAGTTTGTTGAACAATGCATAGAACCGGGCGAAATTGGTTACTTCCTGTGCCATATCATCCTTTCACTTTTTTCTCCACTGAAAGAATTGCCAAACTTATCATCATAAGTTTTACAGACTGGCTGTCCTCTTCAAACAAATCAATATCCGCAACCACAGGCTCACCGCTCATGGTGTTCCATATTTGCTCTACCTCTTTCGTCTTCTTTTGATTCATCAAAAAGAGATACGCGTCATACTCGGAACGGTCAAATTCAAATACGACCTGAACTTTCTGTTTTTCTTCCATACATTCACTATTAAAAGGTTATTCAAACAATACTTTAATGCCACACGAACTGGCTACGTCAAGCTCCAGTTTGGCTCCCTTGCTCAGTTCCCAGTCCTTCAGCATGTAGATATAGTCACAAGCCAGCAACAGGGCAATGTCGGCCCGCATGTGGGCTCTCCAATGAGCTTCATCCGGCAATCCGTTCCTGAAAGGGTTTACAGGATCATAGCCTTGTGCCATCAGTTTCTCCTCGGCACGGCTGAAGGCTTCCTTGCGCTCATTCATATCATAGTGCGCGATGGCTCCGCTGATGTACACTTTCCCGGCACCGGTCGCTTCACCACGTTGAAAAGCCTTGTGTCGTTCCCACCGTTCCGGAACCACCACACTGTAGTTGCACGATTGGCAGCAGCAGCCTTCTTCTTTCACCGGGAACGGATTGTATCCGTAGCCCTCATACTCTTTGCCGCAGATGCAGCACACTTTCTTTTCTTCTTTCTTTTCCATCACTTCAAATCTTTAATGTTTATTTGGCAGGACGGATGCCATACCTGAATATTCCGAGCAAACATCACATCCCTGGTTTCTATCACTACGTGTCCCTTTGTCTTGGCCCTGCGCAGACGGAGGTCGCTTTGTATGTTACGTTCTACCCAATCGTCCACCACGGCCTCCGCTTCCTGTTCTTTCAGGAGTATCTGGTACAGCTTATTCTCCCATTCCATCATTCAAATAATCCTCCATATTATCGTCCTTCAATGTTTTGGCAGCACCTTCTTCCCATATCACGTAGGGCTCACCGGGCCGCTCCATAAAGCGGCTTTTGCACCAGGCTTTGAAACAGCTTACCATGATTTTCACATCGGCATCATATTCCACCTTGCGGGCGCTTCTACCTGCCGGATGAAGCCCCTCGGCATGGCTGATGAAGATAAACAGTTTCTTGGGATGACGTTCCTTGAACTCCTTGTAGGTTTTGTAGTTCAAGCCGCTGTATTGGAAGCTGTCGATAATCACGATTCCGGGACTGCCTCTGCGCCGTAACCGTTCCTCCAATTGCTCCATCGGTTCCCGGTCAAGGATAATCAGCTTCTTTTTCACTTCACCCATCTTGTGCCGTTTCAGGCTCATCTGGAACGACAAACCGGTACTTTCTTCCAAACTGTCATAAATTACGCGTCCGAAGCTACACAGGTACTTGGCCAGCTGCATCACAAAGCTGCTCTTACCGTTTCCGCTGGCTCCCCAAATAATCCACACGCCGCTCTTGGCCGGGTTGCCTATCGAGGTTTGCCAGTCCCCGGAAAACTCGAACCGGGGAATCTTCATGTTCAGCACCTCACCGGGACTGTAGGCTCTCTTCAGTTTCACGGTTACCTCCTTTCAATTCTTCAATAAGAGCATCAGCATAGTCCACAGCAAGTCTGGCAACTTGTTTTATAGACATTATACCTGATGAATTGCTTCTTACTACCGGAAGCATGCTTTTGGCAATTTCATATCTGCGCTGTTCCCAGTCTATCTCATTCGCTTTTCTCATCTCGCGATGGATACCGATAACAGCATCCATCGCTTGCATTTCTATCTTGCTTATCATGCCTGCATCCTCCTTAATTTTTCGATTTCGGTATATACGCGCCGCAAGCCGCCTCCGGTGCTATGAACAATCTTGGCAATGTCGGCACCGTCCGGGGCATTGATTTTTGCGACGATGGCAGCCTGTGCCTTCAGAAACTTTTCGCGTTCCTGCGCATCGTCCGGGGTCACCTTGCTGTAGGAGTCACCGTAGCGGCTCAACATTTCGGTATAGCCCACCTTCTTGCCTTCGATGGCGCGGTTGATCTTCTCCTTTAATCCGTCGGCACCCATCATATACCAGGCACAGCAGCGTTCCGTAGCGTTCCAAAGCGCCTTTAACTCCAGGAAGGCTTCATACTGCAGGTCCCCGGCTTCATCCAGGATAACCAGGGGCGTATCAATCGTGCGCAGGTAGGCCACCAGATCCTCATACACGTCGCTATAGCGTCCGTTGCTGGTCACACCGAATTCCTTGGCAATGTAGCGTATCAGCTTCAGTTTGGTCTTCACCTGGCTACAGTCCACATATACGGCGTGCTTGTGCTGCTTCACGTAAGCTTTCGCTGTAAAGGTCTTGCCGATATTGGGCATATCGCACAGGATGGCACTCAGCCCGCTTCCCTGGCACACTTCCAGCTGCTTGCTCACAAACACGTAGGTCGGGGTCTGTGCTGCCAGCCAAGGTATTTCTGTACGCAGTTGCACGCCTAATCTTCGGGCTATACCTACCCAGTTGGCATCACTGACCTGCTTTTCATAATTGCCCCGCTTGATGGCATTGTAAACGCTGGGGGCTATGCCCAGTGCCGTGGCATGGCGGTTGTCACTGGGATAATTTTCACGGTCGGCGGCTATCGCTGCCACAATACGTTGCTTTACTTCATTTGTTATTTCCATTTGAATGCTGTTTTAAATTCGTTCTAACGTCGTTAATTATATCTTGGCTACTGCATCATGCTCGAAGGCACTGATGTCCATATAGGCTGAGTAATCTTCTTCCTCGGCTTGTGCAGGAAGGGGAACGGCTTCCGCCTGTACCTCTGTTATCAGCTTTGCTTCCTCTTTGGCAAGGATACCCACACGCTTGATCTTTCCGTCCTTCATCATCTTGTCGAACTTGGCTACATACTTGGCCTGTTCGGTATAGGCTGCCTTGTCGTACTCGGTCTGCTCGGCGGTGGCTTCATTGTAACGTTTCACCTTCTGGCAGGTGTCTATTAACCGGCCATGCTGATATACATAAATTTCCTGCACATTACCGTCTGCGCCTGCCAGCCAATAGGCATCCACTTGGTAGTTGCGCGGTTCCAACCGGTCTATTACGTTCGGGTCGGACAGACGATATACTTCATGGTTTACCGTCAAATAGGCATTCTGCCGGATGGACGTTTCGGTATGCTCACCGATATACCGGTACAACACCGCTTTATCCCAAGGACGAAGATCCGGGTTCTGTGTTCCACAAAGCACATCCCAACGCGTCATGCCAGGATATTTCTTTTGATTGGGGTGCGGCTGGTTGTTCCATTCTTTGATGGAAGCAATATCATCAGCCACAAGCTGCTCATAAGTATAGGTAGGCACCCGATAGGTGTTGTTCAGTTCGTCATATACCTTTTCCACTTTCGGACGGTTGGCTTCCAGTTTGGCCCACCAGCGGCCGATATTCTGCTGAGTCCGTTTTTCCACGCTGTACTTCTTGCCGCGGTTCACGTGCTCCTGGCGTTTCTCACGGCTGTTGCCGGGGTTGCACCAGTGTATGAGGGGAAAAACCACACCGGCTTGCATCAGGCCGTCTGTGAATTTGTTCACCAGATGGTGTTCCACCTCTATCTGTGCCGGCATATACCAGCCGTTCTGGTCGATGGTCTGAAACATGTTCCTCATACAATCCAGAAACAGGTCCTTGTTCTTGTTCCGGTTGTAGGCGTATCCTACAACGGCACCGCTTGCCACGTCGCTTACATAATAGGCATGCACATAGTTCCCATCGCGCATAGGTCGCGGAAGGTCTCGGTCGTCAGCGGAAATCTTGCTGAATGCATATTGCGGCAGGCTGCGCAGATGGTAGGGGCGCTGGGAGTTGTTGAAGTTCCATTGGGTCTGATGAACTTTGGCCAGCAAGGCAATGGTCTTGGGCTGTTTCAATATGTTGGCTATCGTAGCTTTGCTCAAAACCACCGGATTCCCGCTTTTGTCAGTGAAGTCTTCAGGGTTGAAGATTTCACCCGTTTCCGGATCGTAGGCTTCGCAGTTCCCTGTCACAAACTGGTTATACATTTCTGCCACTACGGTATCATAAGGGTGCTCCGCTTGGGCGGCAAGACCACGGACCAGGTCTTCAATCTTATAAGTCACCTTCCTTCGGTTCTGGTTCATGAACTTGCGGCTGATAAGGCTTTCATAGCCGTTGGACTTGAAGTCATTCACACGCTTCTTGAAGCGGTTGGAACTCACGGGCAGGGTATGCCCGAACTCTGCCTGATAGTAGCTGATGGCTCCTGCCAGCTCGCCACAGTTCACCGGACCGGCCTTCATGGCCTTGCGCATAAAGGTGGCATCGTCCATCGCACGAAGCACGGCTTCAATGACCGAAGCGTTCACCGTATATTCCTGGATGTGTTCCGGCGGCAGGGTGTCGCCGTTGTCAAAGCGGAACCGGGTGTAGAATTCCCGGGCTTTCGCATCGATGTGGTAATGACCGATAAACCAGTTTCTCAAAATATCTTCTTTCATTTCTCCGTATTTTAATTTTATCCGTTCCTGAAATCGCAGGGGCATGGTGGCAATCTCTATCAGTGCATAACTTCCAAGCCCCTTGCCTTGTCGCACTACGTTGATTTCTTTCCTGGCCGCCAGCTTCTTGTAATTGGGTACCGACATGATGGGAGCAAGTTCTTCCATGGAAAGCATGGAGGGATGATGTCCTCGCAGCGCACGGCTCTTGCTGTAGTCGGCCTTTCCGTCTTCCCGAATCACCGGGCGGTCATCGTAGGTCAAATCCTTGTATGATATGCACAATATCTTTCCATAATACTCCATTTCATTGCTGTTTATAAGGCAGCTGCCATCTGTTGGGTCTCGTGCTGCAGCTGCATGAAGTCTGATACAAACTCACATTGGTAGGTTTCGGTCCGTTTTCCGTCCACGTACACGTCCACATCGTTGGTCTTCCGGTGGACTACCAGTTTTACACGGGGACCGAAGGTGCAGGTCATGGTATGCTCACACTCCTCGAAGGTGGTTTCGCAGTTCGGAATGAAGTTCCCGTCAGTCAGTTTGCCGCCTCGCTTCAGGGCAAGAGTGCGTATCCGGCGCGCCTGATCGCTGTCACGGACAAAATTCAGTGCTTGCCACACAGCCTGACGGCTGCATCCGAATGTCTTCATCAAGAAGGTCTTGGTCTCGTTATCTGTCAAAATCTGCTTTCTCATATCGTCATACTTTTTAATCGTTATCGTTCGTTCAAAGGTTTTCAACGGCTTCCGCTATTTCCTAATCACCCGTCAGTATTTCATGAAGGCGTGTCCCTTTCTGCAGTTCTTCGACCAGCACCTGCATCGCTTCCTCACACACACAGCTCACATTCTCTATCACCCGGTAGGCATCCGAGTTGCTTATCTCATCCTCCGTCATGAATTGTCCAGCCAGCTCCATCGCCTGGTCGGCAATATTCTGCGTATGTGCCGTACTGCCTATCATCGTGCGCAACTTCTGTTTGAACAGACTCTCTGCTGTTCTCGGATTGAAATTCTTTGCCATAACTCTAAATTTTAAAAGTTTATATCGTGGGGCGCGGGGAATCGAACCCCGACGGCTTTCTACGCTTTCTTATTTCGATTTACCAACTCTCCGGCCGTGCCTGCCGCCCCTGCCCGTCTTTCCGGGCTGCCAGTTATCCGGCAATCTATTTGCCTTGTTCTTCTATCATCGAAAGGACAACCATCCTGTCTTCATCCCAAAGCGGAAGCCCCAATTCAATGGTCCGTTTCACCACTTCCATCTCACCGACCAGCCCTACCGCTTCTTTGCGGAAATCGGTATCGTCATACGCATGTGCCTTGCCAATCAGAAAATCGGTCAGGTTGTCGATAACTTCCTTTTGACGTTCACATTTCATTTCATAGTTCAGCACTCGCACATGAACATCGCGGATAATCCGGCTGTCCCCATGTTTCTTGAAATCTTTGCAGAACTCATCCTTGTTCATCGAAGTGTTCAGATAAACCGCATGGATGTAATCAAAATCCTCTGCTGTAGGGGTTATCCCCGTCCGTTCCATAAATTCTTGCTGTGTCATAAACTCACTTATTTTATTGTATTATTCTGCATCTTCAATTTTGAAAGAAAAGCACTTATCCGCCAATACTCTTTTTACAAAGTCTAAGTCGTATCTATCAGCTGAAAAGAAAACTGCCTGATAATCTACACTGGGATAAGCCTTGATTGCTGTTGTATCTACCATCTTCTTGACCAGTCCGTAAAGAGCTTCGGCGGTCTCGGCTGTTGCTTGAGCTATAATTACTTTTGCTTTCATTTTCTTTAATCCTTAAAATTCGCTAATCACACGCCTTTTTTGTATATTTGGCGCGCTGTTTACATCTTAAACACGCTGCAAATATATAGAATTATTTCAATACATCAAACTAAATATGGAAGAAAATCAATATAAAGATATGAATTTTATAGAAAGACTTCAATATTTCATGGAGAAAAAGGGCATAAATGACAATCAAATGACTGTTAATGCCGGTCTTTCTGTTGGACTTATTGGGAAAGCAAAGGTGTCTGGCAAAGGCATGAGCTCAATGAATATTGAAAAAATTCTATTAGCCTATCCGGATTTATCTGCCGATTGGTTACTTACTGGTGCAGGAAGCATGTTGAAAGATGATTTGAACGGCATTAAAACAATAGACGAAGCAAATTCTTCGACTCTGCCTACCACATCTATGAACCCATCCATCGGTACACCATACTACGATGTGGACTTTATCGGGGGCTTTGATGAAGTGTTTAATTCACAGGTAAACATACCTGCCACCAACATTGTAATAAGGGGATTCGAAAAAGCCAGCCTTTGGTGCAATGTCACCGGGCACTCCATGGAACCCAAAATAAACCATGGCGACATCATTGCCCTGCACCAATGCACACTCAACGACATCCAATATGGCGAAATCTATGCAGTGGTGTTGGATACCATCCGCACCATTAAAATCCTCCGCAGGTCGCCGGATCCGGACAAGCTGCGCTTCATCCCCATCAACACCAATGATTACGATGAACAGGAATTCGACAAATCACGCATCATCAATGTCTTTGAAGTAATCGGAAGTATCAGCAAGTTCTTCTAAGTGGTACACGCATGCCTCCTACAGAAGGCTAAAAAAGGACGCACGCACACACTTTTGAAGGAATTTACCTGAAGCAAACTCGTAAATACACTGTAAATCAAAGGATTTATTTTATTATAATAAGGTATATCACACAAACAAGTGTCGTTTTTCCTCTCTGAAAACAGAGAAAAACGGCACTTGCTTTCATTTATAACATAGTTTCCTATTTCGGGCGTACCCTCTGAGAACTGAAAAAGTAACCCCTAAAGTAACCCCTAACTTAAAGAAGTAGTAACCCCTAACAGTAACCCCAATAGTAACCCCTAACCAAATAAAACCAACCGTAGGGGCATAAAAAAAGGGAGCCATAAGCTCCCCAATCAGCATTCAAAGAAATAACGCCTACAAGCCTTTCTAACGGCGCTATTATATCGTTCTAACCATTCCCTTACTACCACCCGAGATGAGCGTAGATTGCTTAATTATAGCCTTTTTCGTGCATATTGTGCCGTTACCAGACAGCCCGGCATGAAGCAGGTAATTCTTGGTTGCCCCCACCTGATCTGCCGTCAGAACCGTATAAACAGCCGATATACTGCTGAAATACCAATCTTTCTGCTTCGTCCCGTCTATTTTATGCAGCAAATGCACATGAATCACTTTTGCCATATTCGTTTCTATTATGCTGCAAATATACCAAATAATACTTATTTGGAAGAATTTTAAGGCAACATCTTTAAAAATAGGCACAAAAAAACGGCCACACAGCCGTTCACACCATCATATAACAAAATCCATCAACCCAGCCATAAAACGGCCACACAGCCGAAAATAAAACCCTTCCAGGCCGTTTTAGCCCCATCTGCAAGCCCGATGTAAAGCAATCCCCCGAATATCCGAAGAAAAGCCCCTCAAACGTAAAGCAGATGTAAGCCATGTAAAGAGAAAAACCGCTTCGAAATATTCAGCCCATTTTCCCGATCATGCCTAAACCCTTTGGTTTTCAAAACCTTTCGCCCATTTTTCCCGACCATTGAAAAAACCGCTTCGTTCTATGCCCCATACATTTCCCAAGCGATCTATTCTTCTATCAAAGTAAAAGGTGGAATATGGTTTGGCAGCGAGAATACCATATATTGCTACGACTATCATAGTAAAAAAACAAAGATCATTCACATTAAAAAACAAGAAAAGAAAAAAAATATCAACATGGTAGATTATAGAATCCAAAAAATGGTTTATCTCGATAAAAACAAAATTTTAGTAGGTACCCGAAGAAAAGGAATCTACTCGTACAACTGTCAAACTCAACAATTTAGTCTTTTTATTCCAAGCAGTCCTAACCTGCTGACATCGTTATACATAACTCTTGACCAGCATATTTACACATCCTTTTATGGATCTGGACTATATTGCTATGACCAAACAGGAAAAATCCAAGAACACTATACTCAAACAAATTCCGGATTAAACAACAATTATATTTTAGACATAACAGAACACAATGGCAAACTATGGTTGGCTACAGACGGAAGTGGCATCAACCAATTTGCTCCCCATACTCAACAATTCTCACAACTTCAACATATAGTAGGAGACTATTCTTCCCTACCAGTAAACTCCATCACCTTGCTCTATAAAGACCAAGAAAAAAACTTATGGGCAGGAAGCGTACGCGGAGGCATATTCTGTATTAAAGAAACGTACATTAAGACATATAAAGATGCCGTTTTAAACAATCCCAACGGACTCAGTGAAAAATCAATCATCAGCCTTTACGAAGAAAAGAATGGAAAAGTTTGGATTGGAACTGATGGAGGAGGTATCAACCTATACGACCCTTCTACTGACAAATTTACCCATTTCCCCTCAACCTACGGAGATAAAGTTATTTCCATTGCTGAAATATCTGAATCTGAATTAATGGTTTCTTTGTATACCAAAGGCATTTTCCTGTTCAATAAAAAGACGCAGCAATATCGTCCTTTCACCATTATAGATAAAGAGACCAACTATAAAGAATGTTTTTATGGTTACCTTCCTTTGGCCAATCAAGTGGCAAACAACAAAATATATATAATCAGTCGTAATGCATATGCATATAATACACATAACCACACATTCTCAAAGATGCAAACAGATCGTCACTACGACTTCTCTAATAATGCACTTTGTCTATCATACTCCAACGATAAATTCTCTCTTTTAAAATACGCTCACCAAGCTTTTTGGGTAGATCAACAAAATGACAGTATCCGATTACTATTCGAGTTGGAAAAAAATGAAACCATCACTTCCATGTCTTATGACAACAACGATATAATATGGACCGGAACCGACAAAGGACTTGGATTCTTCGACTTGAAAAGTCGAAAATACCATCGCATACACACCAAACTATTTAATAACATATCCTTCCTCATTGCCGATAGAAAAGGACGTCTATGGATCTGTGCTCAAAATCAACTATATTCTTATATTATCAAAGAAAATAAATTTACTATCTGGAATAGTTCTGATGGTTTCCCATCTAACGAAATTTTATTCGCATACCAAAAACAATCTAATAAGAATTACATCTATCTAGGTGGATCCGAAGGATTGGTAAAAATCAACACAAACATTCCCGAAACTGAAACTCAGATACCAGAAATATACCTGTCCGACATTCTCCTTAACGGTAGTCCTTATTTAAAAAAAATCAAAGAGAATACAATAAACATACCTTGGAACTACAATTCTCTTTCCATCCACCTTCGAATAAAGAACAGAGACATATTCCAAAAATACCTGCTCCGATACATAATTGAAAGTAGAAGCAAACAATTGATTGAAACTTACGATCCAACTTTAAATTTATCCTCTCTATCCGCAGGCAACTACACAATACGGGTTTCTTGCAATACTAAAGACGGGAATCATACCACACCCCAAAAATTGATAAACATAATCGTTACTCCTCCTTGGTATAAGACCAGCTGGTTCATCGGCATAGCCGCCATCTTGTTTATTATTACCACAGCCGGTATAGGCTACATTTATTTCCGACGGAAAAAGAAATATATGAAAGGCAATATGAACCACTTCCTACAAGCTATATTGAACGACATCTTAAAAAACAAAGAAGAAAAAATACCAGTCGAAGAAAACATTCCTGCAACGGAATTATCATCTAATAGGCTAGTAAAAGAAAAAAACGAAAAAAGGATAGAAACAGAACAGTCTCAAAAGAAAAACAGTAAAGAAGATGAGGAATTCATCGCCAAACTCAATATACTTATTAATGAAAATATGGCTGGAGAGGAACTTTCCATTAAGTTTCTCACAGATAAAATGGCTATGAGCAGAGCATCCTTATATAATAAGGTAAAACTTCTAACCGGGTTGGGCGTTAATGACTATATCAATAAACTACGCATAGAAAAATCTGTTTACTTGCTTACAAATACCAACATGAATATCAACGAAATATCTTACGAGGTAGGCTTTTCCTATCCGAGGTATTTCAGTACCTCCTTTAAACAAGTAAAAGGAATGACACCTACCCGATTTAAAGAAGAAAATAAAAGAAACTAATATCAATGACGCAAATGTACGAATTTATTTTAATTTTATTCGTACCACTTACGTCATTCATATTTCAAAAAAAGATCCAAAATTTGAAGTTCTCTCTTATCATAAAACATTTCCTTAACAAGCCTTGAAGCTCATATCCAATCCTTTTACAGAATGGGTCAACGCACCAAAAGAAATGAAATCCACTCCTGCCTGCGCATAGGGTAACATAGTATCGTAAGTAATACCACCAGAAGACTCGGTTTCGCAACGTCCTCCTACTATCTCTACAGCTTTACGAGTATCTTCAGGTGTAAAGTTATCAAACATAATACGATCCACACCTTCTGCCAACGCCTGATTCAATTCGTCAAAATTACGCACTTCCAATTCAATCTTCAAGCTCTTACCCTTTGCCTTACAATATTCTTTAGCACGGGACACCGCATTGTGTATGCCGCCTGCAAAATCCACATGGTTGTCTTTCAGCAGAATCATATCAAACAAACCGATACGGTGATTGCATCCTCCTCCTATCTTTACAGCCATCTTCTCCATGATACGCATACCCGGAGTTGTCTTACGGGTATCCAGTACACGAGTTTTCGTACCTTCCAGTTTCTTCACATATTTATTGGTCATAGTAGCAATGCCACTCATGCGTTGCATGATATTCAGCATCAAGCGTTCTGTCTGAAGAAGTGACTGAACTTTACCTTCCACCATCATAGCCACATCACCCGGTTTCACGTGAGTTCCATCTTGAATGAACACCTCCACCTTCATTGTGGGATCAAAACGGCGAAATACTTCTTTAGCCACTTCAATGCCAGCTAAGATACCTTCTTCCTTAATCAACAACTTTGATTTTCCCATTGCATCTGCGGGAATACATGACAAGGTAGTATGGTCCCCATCACCTATATCTTCAGCAAAAGACAGGTCTATCAGTCTGTCTATTAAGTCTTTTACTACTAATTCGTCCATAATGTTATCGTTTTTTTATGAATTGATAGGCAAAGGTAGAGATTTTCCGTATTTTTGCAAAGTAAACCAGAAAAGAACGTATGAAATTTACATTATTAGTAGTAGGACGCACTGTCGAAAAACATTATATCACCGCTATCAATGATTATGTGGAACGTACCAAGCACTTCATTTCTTTCGATATGGAAGTCATCCCCGAGCTCAAGAATACCAAAAACCTGAGTATGGAGCAACAAAAAGAGAAGGAAGGAGAATTAATTCTGAAAGCTTTGTTGCCGGGCGATGTAGTGGTTTTATTGGATGAACATGGAAAAGAATTCCGTTCCGTAGAATTTGCCAACTGGATAGAACGCAAAATGCACACTGTAAACAAACGGTTAGTATTCATCATTGGGGGGCCATACGGATTTGCACCCAAAATATATGATGTAACCCAAGAAAAGATCTCATTATCCAAGATGACCTTCTCACATCAAATGATACGCCTTATTTTCGTAGAACAGCTATACCGGGCGATGACTATATTGAACAACGGTCCTTATCATCATGAATAGAAATATATAGCGGTTAGTGATTAACACCTGCGGCATAATAGCGCAGTCCATTCATCACTAACCACCAATCTCTCCCTATTTTCCAATTTCAAAGTCCACACACACTGGCAAATGGTCGCTATAACCACCATGATATTTCTTTCCCCAATAGGTACGTGATGGAATATTACCACCATATTTTTCATCCTCTTCCAGCAGGAACGGATATTTTAAAATCTGTGCCTTATCATATGAAGTGCGCATACTATCATGCCCTTGTAACAAAAAACCGGAAACAATCAGCTGATCAAGTATTCCCCACTCACCTCGATAACGATAGGTTCCCTCCTTACGCCCGTCCATCAGATTATATAATTTCTTGGCCTGCACTCCACTTTTCGGAGCCACAGCCCCCAATACTTTTGCAATAGAATTATTAGTGGGATAATCATTAAAATCACCCATAATCATTACATTAGGATGCTGACGGATATTCATAACAGAATCTGCCGCTATCTTCAATATCTGCGCCGTAAAAAGGCGGTAGGGTTCACTCTTCTCCTCACCGCCTGCACGAGAAGGCATGTGACACACAAACACATCCAATGTATCTCCGGAAGCTACCTGCCCTGTCACATGAAGTATATCACGTGTAGGCCGACGCTCTATTTCCTTATAAGGAACAGAAATACAGTTTTTCCCTACTAATTTAAAGGTACCACGTTGATAAAGCAACGCCACGTCAATACCACGCTCATCAGGAGAATCAGTCATGACATAGCGATAACCCGCCTCGCGTAATGGCGAGTTTTCTGTCAGATCTTTCAAGCAATGATCATTTTCCACTTCACAAAGTCCCACCAAATCGGGGACATTTTCCTCACCCGTGGCAATAATAACTTTAGCTATCCTAGCCAATTTATCATGATAGCGCGCTTGCGTCCATCCTTTCGGAGCATCCGGCAAAAATTCATAATCATTTTTCAACGTGTCGTGCTGACAATCGAACAAATTCTCTACATTATAGAACATTACCCGGAACGGTTCCTGTGCATACGTCACCCCTACCAGGTAGCACAAACAAAGGAATAGAATTGTTTTCTTCATATAAATTATTTTGTCGGTATATTAACCAATACATCCAGCAAATGACGCCAGAATTTATCTACAGTAGGTATCAACATACGTTCATCAGGTGAATGAACACCACGCAAAGTAGGTCCAAAGGAAACCATATCCAGTGACGGATATTTCTCAAGGAACAACCCACACTCCAATCCGGCATGAATTGCCTTTACTTTAGGTTCCACACCAAAAAGTTTTTTATAGCTATCTATCGCAATTTTCAAAACAGGAGAATCCGTATTCGGTTTCCATCCTGGATATCCGTCACCAGTTATTACTTCAGCACCTCCCAAAAGAAAAGCAGAACGGATCATCTCGGACATATTCTTGCGTGATGAAAGAATGGAGCTGCGCTGGCTAGTCACTATTTTAATCTTGTTTCCCTCTACCTGTTTGATGGAAGCAAGATTAGACGAAGTTTCTACTAATCCTGGAATATCCTGACTCATGGCATACACCCCATTGTGCACAGCGTAAACAGCTCTCAGAAGATGTCCGGCAGTAGTCATATCTATCGCTTCCTTACAAGGGGATTCAGAAGAGAGTTCGGTTCTCAAGTTCGGTTCCGTCGCAGCATATTCATTCTCCAGTTCTGCAGTATAGATATTCAAATCTACACGAACCGATTCCTTATCCTTCATAGGTACCGCACATAATGCCTGTGCCTCACGAGGTATGGCATTATGCAGGTTTCCACCATCAATCTCACATAAATATAAAATATATTTAGAAGCCAACTGAGTCAGAAAACGATTCAGCAGCTTATTAGCATTCGCTCTACCTTTATTAATATCATCACCGGAGTGTCCACCTGTCAATCCCTTGACCGTTACACGGAAATAGAAATAATCCTGTGGAGCAGAAACAGGCTGATAAGTAAATTCCGCTGTAGTATTTGCACCACCGGCACAGCCGATGAATAATTCTCCTTCATCTTCCGAGTCCAAATTAATCAGAATATCACCAGTCATAAACCCTGGTTTCAATGCAAAAGCACCCGTCAATCCAGTTTCTTCATCCACTGTGAAAAGACACTCTAACGGACCATGCTCTATATCAGTAGCAGCCAATATAGCTAATTCTGTCGCCACACCGATACCATTATCTGCCCCCAATGTAGTACCTTTGGCTTTCAACCATTCACCGTCCACTACTGTGTCAATGGGATCAATTAGAAAATCATGCTCCACATCACTGTTTTTTTCACAAACCATATCTATATGAGACTGCAAAATCACAGTTTTCAAATTCTCCTTACCCGGAGTGGCAGGTTTTTTAATTAATACATTGCCAACTTCGTCTGTCTTAGTTTCTAAACCATGTTTTCTACCGAAGGCTTTCAAATAAGCAATTATTTTCTCCTCTCTTTTCGAGGGACGGGGTACCTGACATATCTCTTCAAAATAATAAAAGACAGATGCCGGCTTTAAATCCTTTTTATTCATAATCATGTTGTTTAGGCAAATTCAGTTTCCAAATTTGCAAAAAATAGTTAAATAATTCTCTTAAATAGGACACTTCCTCTTTTTTAATGAGAAAAGAGAAAGCTAAATCATTGCAAAATTCTATATTTGTTCCGCAAATTTAGTCCGCAGATACGAAATGCTTCAATAAATTTGGCATTTCCCTTGCCTTACACTAACTTTGCACCACAAAAATAATAGAAATGCTTGATACTATCCTTATAACTGTGTTAATAGTTGCTATCTGTATAGCATTATTGTCTATCGGAATCTTTCTAAAAGGAAAGTTTCCAAACACACATGTAAGCGGTAATAAGGCACTCCGTAAAAAAGGAGTAGGATGTGTACAATCACAAGATCGTGAAGCACGCAAGCCTAATAAAAATGCCATAGCCGAAATTGAAAAGCAAAACAAAACGGATAATAATTAATAAACAATACGTGAAAAAGATTATGAAAAGAACAAATTTCATCCTGAATGGATTTCTAGCACTAGCCATCGTGTTAGTGTTTGCACAATGTAGCGACAACAACAACGCTGCAACTTCTTCCACTGCTCCGGCTGTCGGCGTTGCTGGTTCTTCAAACATGAAAATAGCTTATGTGGAAATCGATTCACTGTTGACTAAGTACAATTTCTGGAATGACTTAAATGAAGTGATGATACAGAAAGAAGAAAATATCCGCACTACTTTAAATGAAAAAGCAAAGAAGCTGGATGCTGATGCTAAAGAATTCCAACGCAAACTGGAAAATAATGGCTTCGCTACACGTGAACGTGCTGAACAAGAACAGATGAGACTGATGAAGCAACAACAAGAACTGCAGGCACTGCAACAGAAACTAAGCGACGAACTAGCTTCTGAAAATCAAAAGAACAGCTTGCAGTTACGTGATTCTATCAATTCATTCTTGAAAATTTATAATCAAAACAAAGGATATGATCTAATTATCAGCAATACAGGATTTGACAATTTGCTATACGCTAATCCGGCATACAACATCACACAAGAAATCATTGATGGACTGAATGCACGTTATACTCCCTCTTCTGTAAAAAAATAATAGTTCATCAACCTTATAATACAAGGAAGCGGTGTCAAAACAAAAATGACTGCTCCTAAAAGTTACAGATAGTAATTATAACACTTAAAAGGGTCGTATCAAGCTCTGTATGGAGTAATGATACGACCCTTTCTTTAGTCTTTTAGGATGCTCAAATTTCAGATTATAAGTTCATATTTCCAAAAACTAATTTGGACACACCCACTTACTTTTAAACAAAAAACACACTATAAACGTTTTTATTATAATAAAAATAACGAAAGGAGAACATTATGGAAAGATTTGAAGATTTAATCACCTCAAACATCCCTGTATTAGTTGATTTTTTTGCTGAATGGTGCGGACCTTGCAAAGCCATGAAACCTATTTTAGAAGAATTAAAAGGAATAAAAGGGGAAAAAGTAAGAATTGTCAAAGTAGATGTAGACAAACATAAAGAAATTGCTGCATACTATCAGATTCAGTCAGTTCCCACACTAATGATTTTTAAAGACGGTAAGCAATTGTGGCGACAAAGCGGTGTAATGCGTGCCAATGATTTAAGCATAATTCTAGCCCAATATGAATAAAATATGAAAAAAACAATCACGTGTCTTTTATTAACTACCGGATTAACAGGATATCTCAGTGCCCAGACTCCTTTCCGAGATAAGTCAGATAAAAATGAAGGAAAAGTCATACATATGGACAAACAAATGTTCTTGGATAATATATTTGACTACACCTCCGGTTCCACTGACTGGAAATACAAAGGAGAGAAACCGGCAGTTATTGATTTCTACGCCACATGGTGCGGTCCCTGCCGTATGGTTGCCCCTCTGCTAAAAAGTCTGGCCAAAGAATACAAAGATCAAATCGTAGTTTACAAAGTAGATACAGACAAACAAAAAGAATTATCTGCTGCCATGGGGATACAGTCACTGCCCACCATCATCTTTATCCCCAAAACGGGACAGCCGCAAATCATTATAGGAGCGACCAATAAAACTACTTTCAGGAAAGCTATTGAAGAAGTATTACTGAAAGAATGAGAAACAAGGCCTATACATCTCTAATCTAAATATAGCCAATAAAAAGAGAGGGGACAATAATAATTACTCCCCCTCTCTCCATTTATACTATAAAAAATCGTATATTATTTCTTGAAATATCTGTTGTACAAACCTTCAAAACCTTTACCGTGACGAGCTTCGTCCTTAGCCATTTCGTGAACTGTATCGTGAATAGCATCCAAGTTCAAAGCTTTTGCACGAGTAGCAATACGTTTCTTGTCAGCACAAGCACCTGACTCAGCATTCATTCTCTTTTCCAAGTTAGTCTTTGTATCCCATACACAGTCACCCAGCAACTCAGCAAACTTAGCAGCATGTTCTGCTTCTTCCCAAGCATAACGTTTGAAAGCTTCAGCAACTTCAGGATAACCTTCGCGGTCTGCCTGACGGCTCATTGCCAAATACATACCAACTTCCGTACATTCACCCATGAAGTGGTTGTTCAAATCCTTAATCATTTCTTCATCACAACCTTTTGCTACGCCGATAACGTGTTGGTCTGCAAATTCCAAGCCACCTTCTGTTTCTACCATTTCGTTAAACTTAGAAGCAGGCGCTTTACACAACGGACATTTTTCAGGAGCTGCATCACCTTCATGAATATAACCACAAACTGTACAAATAAACTTTTTCATAATTTCTTTTTTTATTAGTTAGTCAATATTTTATTTATTAGTTAGTCATCTACTCTCTATCTTTCTAACTTCTTTCTTTGTCTTCTTTAGAACAAACGGGGCATATACCTTTATAATATTGGTGAATTTCATCCACCTTGAATCCATTCATATCAATTTGCTCTACTTGCTTCACTTCATTACTGTAGGGCAAATCAAATATTTTACCACATTTCTTACAAAGGAAATGAGCATGCAGGGAAGTATCACCGTCAAAACACGCATTCTTTTCATCAATTGTAAGCATTAAAGCTGCTCCATGCTCGACAAAGAGTTTCAGTGTATTATACACTGTAGTCTTGGACAAGGTTGGAATGTCCTTGCATAGCGCCAAATAAATCTCATCGATAGAAGGATGAGTTTTATGGGCCAACAAATAATCCATAATAGCTATGCGCTGTACGGACGGCTTAATGTTATAACTGATAAGATAATCGTAACTCTTCATATATTCCCTTTTTGTAACTATTACAATTTTATTTCATGTGCAAAGATAGATAGTTATTCGCAACAAACAAATAAATCACGTACTTTTTTTTATTTTTTTTATTTAGGGGTATAAATCGGGAAAGAATGATTAATTTTGCAAGTATATATAATAATTAGGTATAATATGAAATACGGTTTTGTAAGAGTGGCGGCTGCCATTCCGATAGTGAAAGTGGCTGACTGCAAATTTAATGCACAACAGATTGAAACTCAAATTGCCATAGCAGACGGGAAAGGAGTACAAATTATCATTTTTCCCGAACTAAGTATTACAGGGTATACTTGCGCCGACTTGTTCGGTCAGTCTTTACTGTTGGAAGAAGCAGAAATGGCTTTAATGCAGATTATGAATAATACCCGACAAATGGATATCGTCTCCATTGTAGGGATGCCTGTGGTTATGAATTCCACGCTGCTGAATAGTGCTGTTGTTTTCCAAAAAGGAAAAATACTGGGTATTGTTCCCAAAACATATTTACCTAATTATAAAGAGTTCTATGAACAACGCTGGTTTACCTCTGCTCTAAACCACCCAGATGGTAATGTACGTCTCTGCGGACAAAATGTACCGGTCAGCGCCAACCTGCTTTTCGACACTCCGGAAACTTGCTTTGGCATTGAAATCTGCGAAGATATGTGGGCCCCCATTCCCCCCAGTTCCGCATTAGCATTGAAAGGAGCGGAAATCATTTTCAATATGTCTGCCGATAATGAAGGGATAGGCAAGCATAATTATGTCCGTTCATTAGTCAGTCAACAATCAGCACGCTGCCTGGCAGGATATGTATTCAGTTCATCCGGTTTCGGCGAATCGACTACAGACGTTGTTTTTGCAGGCAACGGACTGATATATGAAAACGGCACATTACTTACCGAATCTGAACGTTTCTCATTCAAAGAACAGTTAGTCATCAGTGAAATAGACGTAGAGCGTCTTCGTGGCGAACGGTTGACCAATACCACTTTTGCCGCCAATATCGGCAACTGCCCGGGACGTCCCGCCATCCACATCAGTACAGAATTTGTTAACACACGCGATCTTAGTCTTACACGCAGTATAGAAGCCCATCCTTTTGTTCCTCAGGGCAAAGAATTGGATGAGCGTTGTGAAGAAATTTTTGCCATCCAAATAGCAGGGCTTGCCAAACGTTTGGTACACACTCACTGCAAGACTGTAGTAGTCGGTATTTCCGGTGGTTTGGATTCCACCTTGGCACTTTTGGTCTGTGCCAAAACTTTCGACAAATTGAATTTGCCACGAAAAGGCATCATCGGCATCACCATGCCTGGTTTTGGCACTACCGACCGCACTTATAATAATGCTCTCCATCTGATGGCTTCATTAGGCGTTACTATTAAAGAAATCAGCATTAAGGAATCCTGCATCCAGCATTTTAATGACATAGACCACGATATGACCATACACGATGTGACTTACGAAAACAGTCAGGCACGCGAACGGACTCAAATTCTGATGGATGTTGCCAACCAACTGAGCGGTCTTGTCATTGGTACAGGAGACCTTTCAGAACTTGCCCTAGGCTGGGCCACCTACAATGGCGACCACATGTCTATGTATGGAGTCAATGGAAGTATTCCCAAAACATTGGTCAAATACCTGGTAAATTGGGTGGCTTTGAATGACATGGATAATGAATCACGTATTACTCTGCTCGATATTGTAGACACTCCTATCAGCCCCGAACTGATTCCTGCTGATGAAAACGGCAATATCAAACAAAAGACAGAAGATTTGGTAGGGCCATACGAACTGCATGACTTCTTCCTTTATCAATTCCTACGTTTCGGTTTTCGTCCCGCCAAGATATTCTTCCTGGCAAGTATCGCTTTTCGTGATACATACGATGAGGCAACAATCAAAAAATGGCTTACTATATTCTGCCGCCGTTTCTTTCAACAACAATTCAAACGTTCCTGCCTGCCCGATGGTCCCAAAGTGGGATCCGTATCACTTAGTCCCCGAGGTGACTGGCGTATGCCAAGCGATGCAAGTGCAGCTTCATGGCTGAAAGAATGCGAAGAGCTATAAACCATATAAAAAAGTAAGTTAGCTTCAAAGACAAAGTAACTTAACTTAGTTGGGCAAATAAGTTAAGTTACTTTGTCTTTGAAGCTAACTTAAATACATCCCTTGCTTGAGGGTACTTCAAAATAGTAAATATCTCTTCGCACAGCCATCTTTATGGCACGAGCCAAAGCTTTGAAAATACCTTCTATTTTATGATGCTCATTCTGCCCCTCGGCTTTGATATTTAAATTCATACGAGCTGCATCACTCAATGATTTAAAAAAATGAGGAAACATCTCGGTAGGCATCTCCCCTATTTTCTCTCGATGAAACTCAGCATCCCATACTAACCATGCTCTACCGCCAAAATCCAAAGCTACCCGACAAAGACAATCATCCATGGGCAAGCAATATCCGTAACGCTCAATGCCACGCTTGCTGCCCAATGCCCGATAAATACATTCACCCAAAACAATGGCAGTATCTTCAATAGTATGATGTTCGTCCACTTCCAAATCACCTTTTACTTTAATGGTAAGATCAATACCACCATGTTTTCCAATCTGTTCCAACATGTGATCAAAAAAACCAATACCTGTAGAAATATCACACTTTCCGCTGCCATCTAAATTTAAGCTGATATAAATATCCGTTTCCTTCGTAGTACGACGGACCTCCGCTATACGTTCTCCGGCAAAAAGAAATTCAGCGACCTTATCCCAATCTGTAGTAACCAGTACACAATAGGATTCCAGTTCTTTTTCTTTCAGAATATCCATATTGTCTTGCAGCAAGATAGCCTTACATCCCATATTTTTAGCCAGTTCCACATCTGTAACACGGTCACCAATAACAAAACTGTTAGCCAAATCATAATCACCGGTAAGATATTTTCCCATCATTCCTGTTCCAGGCTTGCGGGTAGGCACATGGTCTTCCGGAAAACTGCGGTCTATCAAGATATCATCAAAAGTGATACCTTCCCCCTCCAATGTCTTCAACACTAGGTTGTGCACCGGCCAAAAGGTATCCTCAGGAAAAGAAGAAGTACCGAGGCCATCTTGATTGGTAACCATCACAAATTCAAAGTCGAGCTTACTGCGGATAAATCCCAAATTACGAAATACCTTAGGATAAAACTCCAATTTATGGAAAGAATCCAATTGGTAATCAACCGGTGGCTCGATAACCAACGTACCGTCACGATCTATAAACAACGCTTTCTTCATATTTCAACATTCATAATTCTTCAATGCTTCCAACAACATATCATTCTCCGGACGTGTACCAATAGTCACACGCAAACAATCACGACATAAAGAAATATTGGTACGGTTACGCACTATGATACCTTTACCTACCAAATAATTATATATTTTCTTGGCATCTGTCACTTTAGCTAGAAAAAAATTAGCATCCGTAGGATAGATTTTCTCACAACAAGGCAGTTCTACAAATTCATTGACCAAACGCGTCCGTTCTTCCAATAACGACTTTACCCAACGTTCTACCTCATAATGCCGATGCAACATCATAACAGCCTCTTTCTGTGTCAGCAGATTCACATTATACGGATATTTAATCTTACTGAAAATAGAGATGATTTCTTTAGACGCAAAGGCCATGCCCAAACGAATGGCAGCACATCCCCATGCCTTAGAAAAAGTCTGGAAGACAATCAAATTAGGATATTTATCTAAATCGGCAAGGAAAGACGGCGCATCAGAAAAATCGGAATAGGCCTCGTCTATAATCACCAATCCCTGAAAAGTATCCAGCAATTTTTCCATTTCCCTACGATCCAGGTTATTACCGGTTGGATTATTGGGCGAGCAAAGAAAAACCAGTTTGGTGTGATCGTCTGTTGCCGCCAATAGTTTGTCGGCACTGAACTGATAGTTTTCATCCAACAACACCTTACGATATTCTACATCGTTGACATCGGCACACACCTGATACATACCATAAGTAGGGTCAATAGCCGCTACATTATCCACCCCCGGAATACAGAACGCGCGATATACCAAGTCAATAGCCTCATCACTGCCGTTTCCCAGAAAGATCGTATCGGGGTCTACCTTTTTAATAGGAGCTATCATATTCTTCAGTTCCCGCTGCATAGGATCAGGATAACGGTTATTAGGTGTATTGTACGGATTCTCATTGGCATCCAGAAAAACAGATGCCTCCGCTCCATTATATTCGTCACGTGCCGATGAATAGGGTTTCAAAGCCCAAATATTCGGGCGCGTCAATTCTTTCAAATCTTTCATCTTTATACTGTTTTTAATCTTACGGTTACTGCATTCTTATGCGCACCCAGTTGTTCATTAGCCGCCATCACCTCAATAGCAGGACCGATATTCTGAATACCCTCACCATTAATCTCCTGAAAAGTGATTTTACGGATAAAACTATCCAGGCTCACCCCACTATACGCTTTGGCGTAACCATTGGTAGGTAAAGTATGATTGGTTCCGGATGCATAATCACCGGCACTCTCCGGAGTAAGTGAACCTAGAAATACAGATCCGGCATTGACAATACGCTCTGCCAGTTCCATATAATCCTTGGTCTCGATAATCAAATGCTCGGGAGCATATTCATTCGTCAGAGCAATTGCCTCATCCATATCCCTCACCAAAATCAATTTACTGTTTGCCAACGACTTTTCGGCTATTTTCCATCTGGTAAGCAAAGCCAACTGGCGTTGTACCTCATACTCCACCTCCTTCATTAATTTCTCAGAAGTAGTTATCAGCATGGCCTGACTATCAACTCCATGTTCCGCCTGTGAAAGCAAATCGGCTGCCACAAATACAGGATTAGCCGTCTCGTCGGCCAGCACTTCGACTTCAGAAGGGCCGGCAGGCATATCTATCGCAACATCCCGCAAAGAAACCTGCTGCTTGGCAGCCGTTACATATTGGTTACCCGGACCGAAAATTTTATAAACCTTAGGCACACTTTCCGTTCCGTATGCCATAGCAGCGATGGCCTGCACCCCTCCTGCTTTGAATATTTTATTTACTCCGGCCAATTTTGCCGCATACAAGATAGCAGGATGAACCTTTCCTTCTTTATCAGGAGGAGTACAAAGTACGATTTCCTTGCAACCTGCAATCTGTGCCGGAGTAGCCAACATCAATACGGTAGAAAATAAAGGCGCCGTGCCTCCGGGAATATACAAGCCCACCTTTTCAATAGCAACAGCCTTCTGCCAACAAGTTACACCAGATACAGTCTGCACCTTTTTCCCTTCAAATCGCTGAGAATTATGAAAAGTATGAATATTTTTCTGTGCCAGCATAATAGCTGCCTTCAATTCAATAGGTACCTCCTTTTCCGCTTCAGCAATTTCCGTTTCAGTAACCCCCAGTAAGTCCAGTTTCACCTTATCAAAACGTTCTTCATATTCCCTCACCGCTTTATCTCCTTCCGTCTTCACTTTATCCAGCACTTCTTTAACCGTATCGCGCAGCGTGTCTGTATTTAATGCCGGACGACGGAGAATTTCCACCCAGTCTTTCTTTTCAGGATATATTATTTTCTTCATACATGTATTCTTTTATAAGTTTACAAATCTCGCCTGACGTATGGACCGGCTATAATATCATTTTCTCAATGGGCAATACCAAAATACCTTCCGCGCCCAATGCCTTCAGTTTTCCGATGATCTCCCAAAAACGTTTCTCGTCAAGCACTGTATGTACCGAACTCCATCCTTCTTGTGCCAATGGCATCACAGTAGGACTCTTCATACCCGGCAGCACTTCGATAATTTCTTCCAAACGCTCTGTCGGAGCATTCATCAAGACATATTTCTTGTCTTCGGCAGCTTTCACCGCTTCAATACGGAACAAGAGTTCATTCAAAATCTCTTTCTTCTCCTCAGACATATTCTTATTGCCTATCAGCAATGCCTCACTTTTCATAACCACTTCCACTTCCTTCAAGCTATTACTTACCAAAGTCGATCCCGAACTTACAATATCAAAAATAGCATCTGCCAAACTGATTCCCGGAGCAATCTCTACCGAACCGGTAATGACATGAATATCAGAATGAATACCATTCCGTTCCATGAAATCTTTCAAAATGCCGGGATAAGAAGTCGCAATCTTGCGTCCTTCAAACCAAGACAAACCCGGATAGTCCACATCTTTAGGTATAGCCAATGACAAACGGCACTTGCTGAATCCCAAACGTTTAATCACCTCAGCGTCTTCTTTTCTCTCTACAAACTCATTCTCGCCTACAATCCCTAAATCAGCCACTCCACCAGCCACCGACTGAGGAATATCATCATCGCGAAGAAAAAGAACTTCGATAGGAAAATTAGATGACTGTACTAAAAGAATTCTTTTAGAAGCGGAGATTTTAATATCCGCCTCTTGTAATAATGCCATTGTCTCTTCAAACAAACGGCCTTTTGACTGTACTGCAATTCTAAGCATGATTCTATCTGTTTTTTAATTATTAACCGGCAATAAAAAGGGCTTACCGTTTTCGGCAAGCCCTATATCATCATACTACAATATCATCTTAGCCCACCGAGTTATTCGTTAGGAAAATGATGATGATGTGTAGCTGTTCTAACCATAGTCTTTTCTTTTTATTTGCGACAAAAATAAAGTTTATATTTGATATCAGCAAATAATTATCGCAAAAACTTTATTTTTTCTTTCAAATTAAAGGTATTATCTCATCTTGCTCCACCTCGCAGCTCAAAAAATGCATTTCTTCCTTCGCCTTCTCTTGCGGAAAAGTGAAATAAGTGCATAGAGCCTTGGTGCAAAGTTCCTCTTTATTATTATAAATAGCCGCTTCTACAAATACGATATTGCGCTTCCTCTCCTTTATGGAGGCTTTCAATACAATATACGAATCGTTAGTATTAACAGGCTTCATATAACGAGTTTCCATTTTGGACGTAACACCGGTAGTCTGTAGTTTACGCAAAACTACCCATGCACAAATCTCATCCAACAGCACCGCCTGAATACCTCCATGCAACGTATCAATCCACCCCTGAAACTGTGGCTGAGGTTTCCAGATACTGATTACCTCATCCCCGTCTTCATAAAATTCCATCTTCACTCCGGCGTCATTATTAGGAGCACAGCCAAAGCAATTATATCCTTTCATCCCCTTCCAGGGATTGATTATCTTTTTCATAAGCTATCTTTTATAATTCATAATCCACACAAGCACGATCAGCCTTAACCTCTTTCAAGAGGCCGGCAGCAGCTACATGATCCGGATGAACGGCATAGGCATTGACATCTGCCAGCGTATCGAATTCACTATCCAAACAAATATCCCATTTTTCAGCAGAATTGGTATTCAGCCCCACAAATATATGACGGATAAAACCTATCTTGACCGGCAAAGCTTCAATAGCCGCTTTAAAATCATTCATCACTTTCAATTTTTCTTCTTGTGAAAGAGTTTCTTTCAATTTAAATAAAACAATGTGCTTAACCATACTTGATATTTTAATTAATTATCCTACTTTTGTAATTGACACAGGGCTTAAAGTATTTAGCCTGATGCAAAAGTAACAGTTTTGTTTTAAAATACATTCTATTATTATGATAATTATTGGCATAGCCGGCGGAACCGGTTCAGGAAAGACCACTGTAGTTAGAAAAATCATAGAGAGCCTGCCCCTAGGTTCCGTTGCAGTCATTCCACAAGATTCATATTATAATGATCAGTCATCCATTCCCTTGGAAATACGTAAACAAACCAATTTCGACCATCCCGACGCTTTTGACTGGCCGCTCTTTGAACAACAGATAGCCGAATTACGTAAAGGACATCCCATTGAACAACCTACCTATTCTTATATAATATGTACACGCCTGCCCGAAACCGTCCATGTAGAGCCTAAGGAAGTCATCATCGTAGAAGGTATCATGAGCCTCTATGATAAAGAGTTACGCGATCTGATGGATTTAAAAATTTTCGTGGATGCCGAACCCGATGAACGTTTGCTGCGTGTGATTACCCGCGACATGGTGGAACGCGGCCATCCCTTGGAAATGCTGATAGACAAATACCGGAACATTCTGAAACCGATGCATGACGAATTCATAGAGCCTACCAAACAATATGCCGACATTATTATCCCCAATGGAGGCAACAACCAAAAGGCCATTGAAATCCTTAAACTATATATTGAAAAGATTTTAGGAAGATGAAAAATGTCTGGCTATTAGTCCTTGCCTGTATATGCATGACAGCGTGCCGCAACCGGCAACAATCTGCCGAAGTGACAAATTATGATTTGCCGCAAATAAAAGACAGCGGAGAATTAGTAGCCCTGACCTTGAACAGTTCTACCTCTTATTTCGACTATCGGGGCGAGCCTATGGGATTCCAGTATGAGCTGGCCGATCAGTTTACCCGCTCATTGGGCGTAAAGCTGAAAATAAAAGTAGCACAGAATGCCCGTGATCTGGTCCATAAACTATTACAAGGAGAAGGAGACCTGATAGCCTATAATCTACCTGTCACCAAAGAGTTTAAAGATAGTGTAGAATTTTGCGGGGAAGATATTATCACCCATCAGGTATTGGTACAACGCAATACTCAAAAAAAGAAGAAAGCACTGAATAATGTGACAGAATTAATAGGGAAAGAGGTCTATGTAAAACCAGGAAAGTATCTGGAACGTCTCATCAATCTGGATAAAGAACTGGGTGGCGGTATATTGATACACGAAGTCAATAATGACAGCATCACCACCGAGGATTTAATCATGCAGGTTTCCAATGGTGAGATAGATTATGCCATCTGTGATAACGACCTTGCCAAATTAAACAAGACTTATTACCCCAATCTGAATATTGACCTGGCTGTCAGTTTTGACCAACGTGCCTCATGGGCCGTACGTAAGACCTCACCGCTACTAGGTGAAGCTGCTACTAAATGGCATCAGGAAAATATAACTTCTCCTGCCTATCAGGCCAGTAGCAAGCGTTATTTTGAAATAAGCAAACGGACACCTCACGGTTCCATCTTGTCCGTCAAAGACGGAAAGATTTCACACTTCGACACTCTATTCAAGAAATATGCCAAAGAAATAGATTGGGACTGGCGTATTTTAGCTTCCCTAGCCTATACAGAATCTAATTTTGATACGACAGCCGTATCATGGGCAGGCGCGAAAGGATTAATGCAGCTCATGCCCCGGACGGCGCGTGCTATGGGAGTTCCTCCCGGTAAAGAACAGAATCCGGAAGAGAGTATAAAGGCCGCTGTGAAATATATCGCTGCCACTTCCCGTTCTTTCAACGCAATAAAAAATGAAAACGAACGGATGAAATTTGTCTTGGCGGCTTATAACGCCGGAATAGGACACGTACTGGATGCCATGGCACTGGCTGAAAAATATGGCAAGAATAAATATGTATGGGATAATAGCGTAGATGACTATATCCTGCTTAAAAGTAATGAAGAATATTTCAATGATCCGGTTTGTAAGAATGGATACTTCCGAGGGGTAGAGACTTACAATTTCGTTAAGGAAGTAATGAGCAGAGGGGAAGTGTATAAAAAGAAAATCAAAGACTGACAGCCACTCCTTTTATTATTTCAGGTGGACTTTAAAAACCACTCCGCCGGAAAAGTAACGGCAGCGGTTGAACTCTATCACCGCATTGATATAATCTTTCCAAAAGCTGTATTCAGCACCTATATTAATTGTACGGGCGTCATATTCAGCCATAAGGTTCAGTTTCAACCAGTTCCGTAGGGTTGAAACTTCAGTTCCATCAGGCTGGAACTAAGGTTTCACCAGATTGTAACTATGGCTTTGTCGGGATGCAACCATAGTTCTGGCGATCCGCAATCAGATTCCCATCAGGCTGTAGTCAGTATCTTGTTCGTTGGTGGACGATATTCTGCCGGTCCGGTTTCCGGGTGCTGTGTGCCTGTATTCCCGCCTTTTCCCAGCGTTTGATCATCCTCCGCCTCCTGTTTCTTCCCCCTCCTACGGACTTTTTGGGGTAGAAAAGAGGTAAAAGTGGTGGCAGCAGCCCTTTTTACCATATAAAAAAAGTGCTGCCACCACCCTATGAAACGTCCTGCTCATGGTGCTTTCAGTGGAAAGAGTGATAGCAGTGGCAGCAGTTTTGCAAAACTCTGTGGTGGAGGTTTTCGCGTAAGATCCGGAATTTCATCTCAAAAGATAAGGACGTTTTTTAAAAAGATCAAGAACTTTCAAAAAAAGATAACGGCCTTTTTTAAAAAGAACAAGAGCTTTTTTAAAAACGTCTTGATCTTTTTACCGCTGCCGGAAATACCGGGAACTTTGCGATCACACTCCATAGAAGTACAAACCCTTTACACACACTTTTTACGATAAAAAGCCAGAAAACGCCCTACTTTATATCAAGCCGGAATATCCTACAAAAAAAGAATATATAGCTGACAACAAGCATGTTATACAGAAATATGCTTCAAAACGTAGTGAGGGCATGAGAGATTAGTGAGGGCATAAGGGAGAGCAACTATTTTTACCACAACTACACAAATTATTCATGATCAACATGTTACATATACAGTGAGAGCATGAGGGCATAAACGCTCCCAACTTTTTTGTGGATTTGGGCTGATAACGATGAATAAAATAATGTATCAAGCTATTTTATAACGTTACTTACTTATTCCAAACTACAGGATATTTTCAGGCTTGTCCGGATATTACCTCACCTCTTTCCGCCCTTCATAATACTTTTGCCGAAACGGCGCGGACGGCTGAAAAAATAAATACTTCCTCTACTCACCGACTGGTAGATAAGGTCGGTCTTATCCACATAAACATATCCGTTTTCACGGATTTGACTAAAAGTCTGTATGCCGATAGGGTATTTCATAATTTAATTATTTAGCACATAATATTGTGAAGATAAACCAAACAAACCGATTTCATTCAATCCTGATTAAACATTTTTCATCGCGGACGACTTAGCATAATAAAAAGAGTTTTCATTTTGAACTGAGATTTCGAAAGAACCAACAGCACAAAAAGAAACACCCGAAAGACATTTACTATAAACCCTCCCTCCCTTTTCACTTCCTTGCGGAAGCATCAGCGTGGTAAAGTGGTAGAAAATCATCAGAAACGGATACGGAAACGGGTCAGTTTATCCGGATAGGTACGAAGAGAGAAAGTACACCCATGTTTTATCAAAACTTCACGAATAAAAATAAGACCGATACCCTGTCCGTTAGGCTTGGTGGAGAAGAAAGGACTGAACAGTTTGGTTTCCACCTCTTTACTGATACCGGCACCGGTATCAGCAATTTCCAACATCGTAGGTGATACGGAAGTACGGATAAAGATATCTCCTGTTTCCCCGATACTTTCAGCCGCATTCTTGATAATGTTGACTAGTACTTGCTCAAACAGAGAAGTATCCATCATCACTTCAGGATTCTCTTTACATAAATCAAGATGCAGCGTAATCTTACGGTTACGGCAAACCGTTTCCATAAATGTCTTGCAAGCGGCTACGCGGTCATTCAAGTCCACTGATTGTAATTGAGGCTCGGGAATCTTCACCACATTGGCAAAATTTGTGATAAAACGGCTCATGCTGTAGCAACGCTCTATGCAGACTTTCATCACTTCGCGCAAGTCTTCCGTATCCTCCATACATTCCAAAGCGCCATCCACCGTATCAAGAGTAGAGGTAATGCCCGCAGTCGTATTATTCACCTCATGTGCTATCATACGGATCACTTTTTCGTATGCCTTTTTCTCTGCTTTCACCACCTCGGAAGTCAGACTTTCCACCAGAATAAACGGATGAGAGAATCCTCTGTCAACAAAAGAAAGCCGGGAACAGCGGTAAATCATGGAGTCGCTCAGACGAATTGTTTCAGTAGTATCTTTGGGAATACGTTCTATTTCTTCGGCCAAAGGGGAAGCCAACTCGCACAGCAATCGGCCTCTGACTTCCTCTGCCGAAGAATAATCCAAAAAACGAAGAGCTGCAGCATTTAGCATGGAAATATGTCCGTCCAAAGTCAGTATGACAACTCCCATGGGAGAAGCGCTGACCAGCAGGTCAAGAAAATGATTCTGCTCACGCAACCGAAGCCGCTCGTCTTTCAACTGCTCCATCATGCGGTTGAAAACCAACACAATGCGGTCGGCTTCCTTTTGTCCGACAGGAGTCAGTCTACTGCTGAAATCCTGCTCACGAAGAAGCTCCATACCGTTGCCGATGATATCAAGCGGTTTCACGACTTTGCGATAGAAATAAACCAGAAACACAAGACTGAATGTAATAACTCCCTCTCCTATATAAAACAACGCACCGCGTTCCTTCAATGTAAGAACGAGCAGGATAGTCCATACTGCTGTCAACAGTAATGCTAAAAAGAAGAACAAGAATTTCAGTTTCATATTTTATCCGGTTCCGTTTTTGCTAATCATTCACTTGTATATTGTATTTCTCCAAACGGCGATAAAGAGCAGCCCGACTGATTCCTAAGGCTACGGCAACCTGTGACATATTATTGTTATACTTCTCAAGCGTTTGTAGAATAGTCTGCTTTTCTATCTCCTCCAAGGTCATGCCTTGCAGATTCGTTGTCACCTTCTGTTCTATAGGATGCTGGTATTGTGATTTAAAATCATCCGCAGTCAATATTTCCTTTCCACTGACCAGCAAGGTACGTTCCACCAAATTCTTTAATTCACGGATATTACCCGGATAAGGCAAACGGCTTAAATAATCCATCGCTTCAGAAGTAAATTCCACTTTGGAAAGACCGTTCGATTCACATTGTTTGTCGGCAAAATGACGGACCAATAACGGAATATCCTCACGGCGTTCGCGTAATGCCGGAAGATGCACCGTAATTAAATTAATACGATAGAACAAATCCTCGCGGAAGGTGTGTTCCTGCACCATCTGTCGTAAATCGGCATTCGTCGCACTGACCACACGGATATCGACTTTACGGGGACGGCTGTCGCCCAAGACTTCAAAAGTCTGTTCTTGTAACACGCGAAGCAGTTTCACCTGACAGCTTAAATCCAAATCGCCAATCTCATCCAAGAAAATCGTACCTTTATCAGCCAGTTCAAAACGTCCTACCCTGTCGGCTGTGGCATCCGTAAACGCACCTTTCTTATGACCGAACATTTCACTCTCGAACAAAGTATGAGAAATTCCTCCCAAGTTCACTTTCACAAAAGATTTCTTGCTACGGGGACTGTTCAAATGTACCGCTTCGGCTATCAACTCCTTGCCTGTACCACTTTCACCGGTAATCAAGACCGATGCGTTGGTACGCGCTATCCGCTTGATCGTGGCCAGCACATCCATCAGTGCTTTACTCTTTCCAATGATATGGCTACGGTCGAAGCCGTCATTATCTTCCACCGGAACCTCTGCTTTCTTATCTTGTGAAGTCAGTTCCAAAGCCGTTTCTATCCGTTGCATCAACGCCACGTTGTTCCAAGGCTTGGTAATAAAGTCAAATGCACCTGCCTGCATCCCTTGCACGGCAAGCTGGATACTTCCCCATGCTGTCATCAATATAACGGGAACATCGGGCCGGAACACTTTGACCTGTTTCAAAAGAGTCAATCCTTCTTCACCACTGGTGGACAGGGTGAAGTTCATATCCATCAAGATTAACTGGGGCGCAACCGAACGGACTATTTCAATAGCCTCTTTGGGACCCGGTACGGCCTGCACATCATATTTCGCCCTTTTCAGCATAAAGCTCAGAGAAGAACGAATGGCACTGTCATCGTCTATAATTAATATCATAATGCTGCAAATGTAGAAATTATTATTTTAATAAGTACAAAGACAACCCCATTTTATATTCAAACAGAATTGAATAGTGAAAATCCTATTGTTTGATAATCTTCTCGAAATCGGCATCAATATTAGTATTGGTATTGAAATCCCACAATGTCAAGCTGCGCAACTGGTAATAATAGTACCAATAATAGAACAACTCATTGATATGCTTCTGACGAGCCTCATCTTTCTTTGACTGGGAATCATTCAAATCCAATGTCGAGATTTTACCGACCATGAAGGTTTCCACATTGGTGCTGTAACGTTTCTGGGCAATCTTGTCCGCATCGTCTGCTATCTGCAACTGGGCCTGCTGGTTATTGAACTGTTCTACAAGGATAAACAGATTCTGATTGAAATTCATGGTCTCCTGACGTAGCTTGCTTTCAGTCACATCGCGGTTACTTTGAGCAATCTTTACCTGACCACGACGTTTTCCCCAGTCAAGAATAGGAATTTTAAAACCAACTTCTACAATCTGGTTATCTTTCAAACGGCGGTATGCACTATTAAATTCATTGTCTGTTCCTGTAAAACCTACCTGTGCATAGAGCTTGATTTCACGTAAATTACCTTTCGCCTTAGCCACTTCAAAATCTGCTTCCAACTGGCGGCGACGAATATTGTGCGCAAATGAATTATTGGCAAGTGCTTTGTCCAAAACATCCGGATAGTTCAGCAATACAGTCGGAATCGTCTCGGGAACAACCGGTTCCAATTCCTCATCTTCTCCTAATGCTAGAAATGAACGGAGTTTGAACATATTACTTTTCAAGTTGCTTTCATTTTCAGTCAACGTAGAACGGGCATTCAATACATTCAGTTCCAATTGCAACAAATCATTTTCACTGATCTGCCCCATACTACGCTTTGCCTTAGCCACTTCATACAGTTTATCTGCATTCTTCAGATTCTGTCGGGCGATGCCTACATTTTCCTTAGCCAACAACAAATTGAAAAAATAGTTGATAGTAGTCATGGTTACCTCTTCGGTTGCAGTAAGAAATGCGGCTTTAGCTTCAGCGTATCTCACCGGTTCGATGCGGCGGTTCCATTTAATTGTATTCACTCCGAAAATAGGTTGTTCCAAAGTCAATGCCACAGGAACAGACATATATCGTTTTGATTTATCTCCATCCAGTTGTTTCAAGAAATCAAGAGAGGTATTCAATGAGAGTTTACCACCGGTCAACCAAATATTCTGATCGATAGAAACTTCACCATTCATTTCCATATAATTATTACGTACAAATGTATAAGCACCGTTATCCTGCTGATAAGAATTATACTTCTTATTATAGCTGGGAATAGTGGCTTCAAAATTCATTTCCGGAAGCAAATCCGCACGGAAAGTACGATATTCCCAATAAGCGGTTTTCAGCTCGTTTAAAGCTACGGCCGCATCTACACTTTGCACACGGGCAATAGTAATGGCTTCCTCCAAAGTGATGGCACGTCGCTTTTCTTGTGGCTGCGCTCCGGCAACCAACGATATGCCAAAGGCTAAAAATAGAGATATTACTTGTTTTTTCATTGCGTTATTATTCTTTTTATCAAAGGTAAGGCAAATGGTATGCCAAAAAACTATTTCACTGTTTTATAACACCTTACGACAAAAATGGAGTGTCCGAAATCGGACACTCCATTCATATACGAACACTGCTGATCATGTGACAATGAAATAACATTATTCATTATGCAACGCGTCTGCCGGCTCAATCCCCATCGCTTTCCGGGCGGGGAAATAAATGCCGAGCAAAATTATTATCCCCAACAACAGCATGGCCGACACAAAACAAAGCAAAAAACGTCCCCAAGCAGGTTCCATTAATGTATGCACAGTAAGATCCGCCATCTGCATATTCGCACAAACAAAAACAGCGGGAATGGCAGCCGAAACCAAGAGAAGGATGCACTCAAGTACATAATAACCAAATACATTCATCCTACTGCAACCTAGTGCCATACGCAAAGCTATCTCACTTCGGTTTTTACGAGTCCGAAACCAGAAAGTACCCAGCATCCCTAAAAATATATTGAAAACAAAGAAAAGGATAACGGCATAGGTAGTATTCAGATAATTCACCGTTCCTTGCTCTATATCGAAAGCTTCCTTCATATCGCCATACGAATTTATATCGTATAAGTAATAAGGGCCGATAGATAATTTCCCTTGCATATCCTGCATAAAATGTTCGGTAAATCCCGGTATGGAATTGGAAGCCACACGCACCGCAATGTGATGCCAATGAGTCAGCGGCGGACTGGGAAGATAAATAAAAGGTTCGTAACGCTCGTACTCATCGGTCTTATGAGCAGGAAGTACCGCCATTACCTTATAATTAGTTTCCGGTTGCACACTATTCAGAAAATAAGGATTGAAACAAGTCTCCCCTACTCCATTGCGTCCGCTAAACAAGGAATCACTTAACGTTTCACTCATCAACACCGGCATGGGGTATTCATTCTTGTCCCAACGCTCCGCCTCAAATGAGCCTGATAATGGCTGCAAACGAAATACCTTGAAATAAGTAGGGCTGACATAACGGATGAAACAGCCTACCACATGGGTCGAATCCGAATGCGGAGCATATCCCTCATACATATTATTTCCCGTATAAGGTATTGTCCCATAATAAAAACAAGCTTCCTCCACCCCTTGATATTGTTGGATTAAATGATAGATTTGTTCCAAATATTCAGCAGAATGACTCATTAATACAGAATCATTTTGCAAAGCCGGCTTAATATTCAATTGAATATCAAAAACATTCTCCGTGTCATATCCTTTAGTCTGACGGGCAGCAGCCTCATAATTATAAACCAGATCGATGCTGTACCATAGCAAGATAAGAACAACAATCAATTCAACCCACACCCATACATTGGCGTGCCTCTGGTTCCACATTTGTCTGAATAAACTCTTTATCATTTTTCTTTCCTCCTATTCTCCTTTGATGGTAGTCGCAATATTACGATGTGTGACCATCCATACCGGAATCAATACCGACAATAAATTAAAAACAACACATACGCCGAAAACCAACACAAATAAAGCAGGATGCAACAACAAACCTCCATCCAGACTGATATCTGATAATTCTACCTCGCCGCTACCAAACAACCATACACGTCCCAGCCAAACCAACACACACGAAAACAGATATCCTAAAATTCCACCCAAAAAGACCGTAAACAGATTCTCTAAAAACAACCTCACCATAATGGAAATACGTGATGCACCATACGCCTTGCGAACTGCAATCTCTGTCACACGCTCCTGCATTCGGGCATTGGTCATACCTGAGATATTAATAGCAGGAACAATCAGCAAGACCATCAATAACATACTGTAAACCAACGGTGCACTAATATCTTTTCCACGAAAAAAGGTATATTCCGTATGAGTATAGAGTTCGTTCATCTCGAAAGCATATTCTGCCGTTGAACTATTCAAACGATCCTGCCGATGCTGTACTTCAGTCCGTACCTCTGCAGGACGAGTGTCCGGCAGCAGTTTGAGCAATCCCAGACGGATTCCTCCCAAGCCCCCTGTCCAAGTAGCATAATAGTCTTCATTTTCCAATGAGAAAGGAACAAAAGCATCAGCGTATGCTGTCTGGAAAATAGCATTGACATCTTTCACCACGCCTACCACTTTAGTCGGAAAAAAATTACTTTGATATTCTTTTCCTACCACATCCGTCGTGCCGAAAAGCTGCAAGGCCATACGCTCGGTTACCACACTGACACACCGACGGGCATCATACTCCTCTTGTGTGAAAGGACGTCCCGCTATAAATTCATAATCAAAGAACTTAAACCAGTTATCAGCCACAGGCCGCACAAAATAGTTGAATATCTCATTCGAAGCGGACAAGTTACAAGGGGTCTTGGAAACGCCACGATACCAAGTAACCTCTTTTACACCAGGGAGCTCTGAAAACAATGCTTCAAAAGCCTTGCGTCCCATACCGCTGTTCTGGTTGGTATGATCCTGCTTACGATAGGTCATTCCCGAACCTGTATACATCATATCGCTCCGATCACTTTCCGGAGCCATATCCATTGTACGGAAGTCATAAATCATCACTACCACCATAACAAAAGCGATAGTGACAGCTGTTCCTATAATACTGATTGTAGCATAAAAAGGATTCTGCCGTATCAGATTAAATGCTTGTAATAATAGCTGTTTCATTCGTTTTATCTCTTCATTTTATTTATTCTTCATGTAATGCCTCAGCCGGTTCGATACTCATGGCACGACGGGCAGGGTATCCTATTCCAATGACAATCATTCCAGCAATCAGAATGAAAGTGCCCAGAATTGTAATCGCAAAACGACCTTCCGTAAAAGGCATACGTGTAACTTCCACCAGTTCGGCATATCCCAAATTCCACGCTACGACCAATGCAGGAATAGCAGATACCAACAATAAAAAGACTCCTTCCCCCATCAGACGACCGCAGATTCCCCAACGGGTAGAACCTAAAGCTATACGCAACGCAATTTCGACACGCCGATGCTGTGTCCGGAACCAGAAAGTTCCGATAATGCCTAGAAAGATATTCAGCAATAAGAAAAATATGATACAAAATTGCGTATTCAACTCATTCACCGAATCCGTTTCATAAGCAGTGCGTACATCACTCAAAGGAGTTATATCCAAAAGATATAGATTGCCCACCTGATATTGACGGTCGGCATCCACTATCAAACGGTCTATGAATCCATCATTCTGTCCCTCACGAACACGTAGGCAAACTTCTATATAAACCGTTTCGCCCAAGGATTCCATTACCTCATCTGTCAGGTACACAGCAGCATAACGGGAGCCGTAATCATCCGGAGCTGTAAAATGATCATAACGGACCGGCTCGGTAAGAGCAGCTATAGAAAGGTGCTCCGCCTCCGGCTCATTCCGCCAAACAGGCACCCTACGCCCTAAAAGTTCCTTACCATGCCAAGGTGCATCCTGATAAACATCGGCAATATTCACAGATAAGACCATGCCGGACGGTGTCAGTGCCTCAGCAAGGCTTTCACTATCCGAACCGTCTATATTGCGATAACGGAATACATTAAAATACTCCGGAGTTATCCATCGTTTCAAACTACGTACCGGGACTGTATCCAGATAAAATGAAAAACTGTTTGCACCGTCATTATAAGGTATACAGTTTTGCGAGAGGCTGACTGCTTCCACATCCGGACGATGCGCAAGCCTGTTTACAATTTCATGCAAATCGGCAACATCTTCTTTCATAGTACGGCCAGGCTGATAAGCAGCCGCCTTCGAAGTCATCCGCTCAAAACGAAGAACATACGTATTTTCTATATCAAAGCCCATCGGCAAATTATAGATGCTCAATGTGACATATACCACATCCACAATATACCATAATATGACAAACACCACAAAAAGTTCCATCCACAGAAACGCATTGCTGCGGCGCTCGTTCCATATCTGTTTCAATAAATTCTTGTTCATGATCTAACGTTGGTTTAAAGCGTCCGTAATATTCATGCGCGATGCCCTCCAGGCAGGAATGCACGCTGACAGCAAATTCAAGAGCAGGCAGAAAATGAATGCGGCCAAGAATATCCAGGGACTGAACAACATATCTGCCGAAAGACTGGTTTCTCCTATTTGGGCACGGTTCTCGCTATTGGAAAATAAGAAATCATTCAATAAAAAAGTACATGCATAACTGAAAAGCATTCCTACTGCTCCGGCTATGAGCGTCAATAATAAGTTTTCATAAAACACTTGCCTCAACAAGACATTGGCAGTAGCACCAAATGCCTTCCTCACTCCTATTTCCGACATGCGCTTCCGCATACGGGACAAAGTCATGCTACTAAGATTTATAGCCGGTACCAACAATAAAATGACAATCACCAGCAGGTAGTACAAATAAGCTTCCTTCGCCTGTAACTCTCTTCCCCAGTGACGAAAGATAAAAGAGAAACGATCATCGGGTTGTCCACGATAAAAGATTTCAGAATCCTGCAATCCGTCATTAAATTTCTGACGCAGACGTTCCACCTCTTCTCTGATAGCAGGAAAATCTTTCTCCGAATGTGCCAGAATGACCACACGAAAAGTTCCCATCGCATTGTCATACCAACACTTCCTGGCTATTTCAGTTGAATTGAAAGGTATCCAAATCTGCGCATACGAAGAAACAGCCAGTTTGGATACATCTTTCACAACACCCACTACCGTATAATCGGCCAAGTTAAGTTGGACTGTACGCCCCACTGCTTCTACCGTACCAAATAAATTCCGGGCCACAGAAGCGCTAATTACAACCTTAGGAAGTCCGCTTTCACTATCGGCAGCCGTAAACGGCTTTCCGGCAATAAAATCAAAAGAGAACACTTTCCAAAAAGTATCGTCAGTTTCAAGATTATCCACTGTCATCGTTTTTCCCGCAGGTACAGAAATACGCATCCTGCCTCCTGTAGACACTATAGTTACCGTCTCAGGAACAGTAAGCGCCTTAAAACACTCTTTAGCCACCGTAAGTGACATACAGCCGTTTGATGAATTATCACTAGTATCTCCTTTCTGATGAATAGACATCGCTTTCATATAAAGAGAACGTGAACGGTTCACCTCAGGCACACAATCCGTAATGCGCACTTCCAACACCAAAACGATGACCATGATCATACAAATAGCCAATGCCGTTCCTATAATAGAGACCAAGCTGATGAGCCTATTCTCACGTAGTTGGAAAAAAGCCTGTTTGAAATATAGTTTTATCATGTTTGTGCTATGCTCTAAAATCTTTTAACAAAAAAAGAAATTACTCATTATGCAATGCTTCCGCCGGCTGAACTTTCATAGCCTTACGTGCAGGAATCCAAATGCCTACTACAATCATCAATGCAATCAAAATAAAGGAGATAAGAACTGTTATTATGAAGCGTCCACCTTCAATAGTAGTACCATTCATCCAAGCATTCAATTCACTATTTGCCAGATTCCAATTGATAAAAACAGCCGGAATAGTGGCTATAACCAATAGCAGTAATCCTTCCACTAACTGGCGTACAAAGACACTGTGGTCTGTTTCTCCCAAAGATTTCATCAAAGCAATCTCACCACGTCGTTGCTGAGTACGAAACCAGAACGTGCCCAGCAATCCTAAAAAAATATTCAACAATAAAAAAAACATACCCAAAATATAGCTGCACATGGAATTGGTTTGTGACTGTTGATAGTTACGACGGATATCATCAAACGAACGCACTTCGGCTATAAACACATTCCCCACCCGATATAGCTTCTCACTATCAGCTTTCAAACGGGTTATAAAATCTTTATCCTGATCTTCTTTTACCCGTACACACAATTCAAGTCCCACATCATACCAATTCTCCGGCAAAAGTTTCACCATACTGTAGCTGTTCCATGCCTGCTCATAATCTGAATACCGGACTACCTCCAACGATGCTCCCAGCGTATAGGTTTCCGTCGTATCTCCAAACAAATAAAACTGTTTTCCTACCAATGGAGTCAAATCTCTTCCGTAACGTTTCTTGTATAAATTATCGGAAGCCAAAAAATTCTTGGGATGGCTAAGCAACTCCGCCAATTGTTCAGGAGTTTCCCCACGAGTACCATGATACTGGAAAACCCGGACAAAATCAGGACTTACTAAACGTCGAATAGTCCATCCCGGCGACTGAAGTGTGTCATATCTAACCTCCGTACCGCTGTTACTCCCATTATAAGGATAAGAATTCTGACCAAAACCAACCGCCTCTATATCCGGACGATATTTAAGACGCTCGGCAAGTCCTTTCACATCTTCCCGCTGCTGCTCTTTTGTCTGATTAGGAATAAAATCAGGACTTTTATCAGTAAGGCGTCCCATTTGTATCAAATAACAATGGGAGATATCAAAACCACGTGGCTCATAGTAAACAGCTGCCTTAACATACATATAATCGACAATATACCACATAACAACGCTCACCAACAACAATTCGGTAACAAGCCAAAGATTGGAACGCCACTCATTCTTTATCTGTGTCAATAGTTTCTTATTCATTCTAACTCTTCTTTTAAATTCTTAATTTTTCATCTATTAATGTATCTTTCCTCCCAAAGCATTGACTATGTTAGTACGCGATGCCCGCCATGCGGGAATACCGCTACTAAGCAAATTCAATACAAAACAGAACAACAATGCATAGAGGAAAGTAGATGGTTGCAATAAAATTCTGGAATCAACAGTAGGCGCATTCAGAGTAACACTATAAGGTTGTGCAAACAATATATCAGTGCCCCAATAAGCGAATAATATACTAATGAGCAATCCGATAGCCCCTGCCAACAAAGTGATTACGAGATTTTCCATCACAATCTGCCCCACCATCTCTATGCGGGTACTTCCAAATGCACGACGCACACCTATCTCGGCTACACGCTGACGCAAACGGCTTTGCGTCATGCTGCTCAAATTTATGGCAGGAACCAATAATAGAATAATAAAGATAATGACACGCTCACGACGAGCCGCTTTTAAATCCGGTTCCAAATTGGCAGCAAAAGAAATCGATTGGGTTTCCTGGTCATAAGGACGGTTGCGATCTATCAATGTATACCCTTGATCAGCAAGTATTGAATTATACTCATTCATACGGCGCTTAGCCTCAGCACGAATCTCATCAAAATCCTCACGGTCATGCGCCAACAGAGTTACACTCATCATTCCCATGTGGTTATCACTCCATGTGTCATTAGACAGGTTGGTCGAAGTGAAAGGAATCCATACTTGCCCGTAAGCCATATCGGCAAGAGTTGAAACATCTTTCACTACTCCTACTACACGATAAGGAGCATGACTCAGCAGAAATTCTTTACCTACAGACTGAATAGAACCAAACAAGGCACGTGATATGCTCTCTGTTATAACAGCTACAGGGCGCCCAGCTGTAAAAGTAGCTTCATCATACGGCTTTCCATCTGTAAACTGAAAATCGAACACATGAAAAAATGTATCATCTGTCTCACGCACATCAGCTCCTATCGCAGGCGCACCAGGTAGGGAAACAGGAGTGGACACCGTCATGCAACAATAAACAGTAACAGCCTCAGGAGTCTTCAACGATTTGTATACTTCACGTGCAGTCTGTACACTCATCGGACCATTACTTGTCCCATTTCCCCAATCTTTATGACTGATACTCATATAATGTACATGTAAAAAACGGTTACGATTGGACTCGGGAGAAAAAGGAGCGACCTTTACTTGTTGCATCATCACTACCAACATAATAAGGAAAATACTCAGCGCAGTCCCCACAATACCGATAATACTGATAAGCGGATGTTGGCGTAGTTGTGCCAAAGCTTGCTTGTAATACTGTTTTATCATTTTCGAATTCTATTTTATTATTTTCTTATACACTTTATATCTATACTAGCCAAAGTCATGCCAAAGACACAAAAAACTGAATATAAACATATTATCTTTATTATACACTGTCCGAAAATGAACACCAACTTCATTTTCGCACACGATTTCATTTCCTGATATATAAATTAAAGCAGAGATACAATGTTCTATATTTCCAAATAGATCCCAAATGTATCTCCGTTTTTCATTAATTCCATCTTTTAATAAAATGAATATCTGATTTACTCACCATGCAATGCCTCAGCTGGCTGGATACTCATGGCCTGCCGTGCCGGAAACCAAATGCTGATAGCGGCAATAGCCCAAAGTAACAGAAAAGTAACGAGCCCTCCTATCAGGAAACGTGTGAAACTCCATTCTACAGGCCATGTCTCTACTAAATCAGAAATACCTAAATTATAAGCTACAACCAAAGCAGGAATATAAGCGATGGTTATCAGTAGAAAGCCTTCTCCCATTAAAAGAGTCTGAAGATTGTGCGGCGTAGCCCCAGCAACCAGACGGACGGCCAGTTCTTCACGACGCTGCTGCGTACGGAACCAGAAAGTACCCAATATGGCCAAAAACGCATTAGCTAAAAAGAATCCAGCAATGGCCAAATAAGTATAAAGATCGCTACGATAATCAGCTAGATGTTCATTCCGGTAATAACTCATAGGACGCATATCCGCCAGATACAGATTACCCACACGCAGCTGTTTCTTCATCTCTTTCCGGAATGATTCCACAAAGCCAGGACGGTCGGCATCTGCCTTCACACGAATAAATATATCATGATAAGGAATACTGCCATAGCTTATCTTAAAATCTCCCTGTCCCAACTGTACAATGCGATAAACGGCTTTACTCCAATTGGAATATTCATTATATTTCTGATTCTCGCATACGGCGGCCACACGCACCGAATCTGGTTCATCCTCGCGCATGGAAACCCCACTATGAATAAACCGACCGGCTAGCTCCACTCCTTTTACAGTCATATTATTTATGTCCGGATTCAACAGCCGACAAGCTGTATTTTCCGTCACCACAAAATCATTGGTATGTGATGCCCGCCGGGACAACTCTTCAGGCGAACATTCATCAGCCCCTCTGACACGAAACACGGTAAAATAAGAAGGAGTGACTTCCCGATACATCGCACTGGTCTTCAATGTATCATAAGACATGGTTCCACTACCGTTTTTCCATATATAATGGAAATGCATCAAAGTATAACATGCACTTTCTACTGCCGGATGATGTTGCAGCCGATTATAAAATTCCAAATATTCAGCTGTCACTTCATCATCAGACCGACTTGCTGTGTCACACTCCACGCTTTCATTGGGTAAGACGGCCGCTTGTACATAATATACATGCTCCCAATCAAACCCTAATGATTTCTGTTGGTTCACTACCACAGCATACACATAATCCACAGCATACCACAGTGAAGTAGCAATGACGAACATTCCAGCCATCAGCAACAGATTGGCACGAAGATTATTCTTTATAATAATTAATAAATGAATCAGCATAGCCTTAGAGTTTTTGATTTAACGAATCGACAATCGGAGTATGGGCAACACGCCAGGCAGGAATGTATGCCGAAAGCAAATTAAGCACCAGACAAAAACAAAGCGCCACAAAAAATACAACAGGACTGACCATAGAAACATTCATGGTAGCTGTTGCTCCCCAAGCAGTCTGAAGCAACCAATCACTCATCAGCCACAGACACAGATAAGAAAGTCCAAGTCCCAGCATCCCACCGATTAATGTCAATACAAAGTTCTCGTTCAAAACCTGCCACACCAACTCTCCCTGTGTAGCGCCAAAAGATTTACGAATACCTAATTCTTCCAGCCGACGACGCATACGGGTATGTGTCAATCCGCTTAGATTAATGGCGGGAACCAATAAAATAACAATAATCATAATGCCATATTTCCAATATGCCGCATCCAGATTTTCATACGAGTTGGCAAATTTACGATTCAACTGAGTACGGAAGTTATCCGGTTGCCCCATCAGTTGCAATTCTCTCTCACCCAGTGTCGTATTAATCTGTGCCACTCCACGGGCCACCTCATTACGGATTTTCTCAAAATCATCTGAACTATGCGCCAAGATAGTAATGATATGATTTCCCTGAGTTTCTCCTGCTTCCACCTTATTGGCTATCGCATTCGAAGAATAAGGTGCATAAACCTCACTCCATGCAAACTCACAAAAACGATTTACATTCTCTACTACACCACAAACAGTATAATCAGTAAAATTAATCTGTACAGGTTTCCCAATAGCAGCGTCCACATCTCCATAAAGACGCCTCGCCACACTTTCAACAATAACAGCTTTCTTTATTCCCGACTGAAAGTCAGCCTGGGTAAAAGGTTTTCCCGACAAGTAATGAAATTGGTATATCTTCCAAAAATCAGCATCTGTCAGTAACAACGGTGTATTGACCTCTTCATCAGCTCCTGGAGTACTGACTAATACTTCACCGGCTTCATAAGTAACGCATACAGCTTCGGGAGTTTTCAACGGATAAAAGACTTCTTTAGCCATCCACAATGAAGGTCGGGAATGACCTGCGCTGTTAGGTTCTTTTTTGTCATATACCGTACGCTCCCATTTGACGTAAAGCGAGCGTGAACGATTTACTTCAGGAGCATAGTCCGCCGTTTTCGCTTGATAGACAATTAGAATAACCATTATCAAAGCAATAGCGAGGGCAGTTCCCAATATAGTAATTGCACTTAGTAACGGTTGGTTACGCAATTGATAAATTACTTGTCCTATTGTTTTTTTTATCATTATAGTACCTTTTCATTAATGGTCCGTAGAAAAAATGAAGTAGCCTCCAGTTATTGCACCTGACGGCCATCAAAGAAACGGATAGTTCTTGAAGTCTGTTTGGCTTGTTCTTCATTATGGGTTACCATCACAATGGTACGTCCATCTTCTTTATTCAATTTATGCAACAACTCCATTACTTCAGCACCCATTTTTGAGTCCAAATTTCCGGTAGGCTCATCGGCAAGGATAATTTCGGGATTGCCCACAATAGCACGGGCTATCGCCACACGCTGACACTGACCACCGGAAAGCTGTGTGGGCATGTGGCGCATACGATGACTTAAACCGACACGCTCCAACACTTCTTTTGCCAAACGGGTACGCTCCTTGGCAGCCATCTTTCTATAGAGCAAAGGCAATTCTACATTGTCAATCACATTCAGCGAATTAATCAGGTGGAATGACTGGAACACAAATCCCAAAGTCTTATTACGAAAAGCAGCCAGTTCTTTATCTTTCATACTTTCTACAGAAGTACCGTTTATTTCAATCTTTCCACTGCTGGGAGCATCCAATAACCCCATAATATTCAACAAGGTAGACTTACCGCAACCGGAAGGCCCCATAATACTAACAAATTCGCCTTTAATCACATCCAAATTTACATTTTCCAGTGCTAATGTTTCAATCTCATTGGTACGGTAGATTTTATTGATACCGGTTAATTTAATCATTGCCATAATTTTTCTTATTTAAATTGTTAATCTTATACACTTTTTATTTTTATGAATCAAAAGATATACCAAAGCAATAAACATTTAATTTTCAACAGATTATTATTTAATATATTGTCCGATAACGGACAGTATGATCGTTTTTGTCAGTCGTATTCATCCCACAACACATCTACCGGACTAATACAACTGATGCTGTATACCGGAATAAGAATGCCAACAAGCATTATGAATAATATAAAAAAGTAAACAATCAAAAAAACGACATAGCCTAAGAACAAATTAAATTATGTTCGGGAAATGAGTGAAAAGGAAGAAAAGACACTTCATTTCCCGTAACAATCAATGTATTAATTAAGAGAGAGTTTTATCTTGTTGTTTATGTCATAGCTGCTTCTTATTTCAACTTCAACTTATTCTTGTTTTTGTAACTGCTCATATCGCTGACAACCACCTTGTCACCCGGTTTCAATCCCGATATGACTTCCACATATTCAAAATTACTGTCACCCAATTGAACTTTACGCTTCACTACTTCATCCTTACTATCCTGAACAAATAATTCATATTCACCGCGACCGACATAATAAGAAGCATTCGCCAATCTTAAAACCCCTTCTTTCACGGCATTCATTACATATACATCCGTCTTCAAGCCGGAACGCAATCGCTTGTTATTATCTTCATTCAGTTGTACAATGAACGAAATCACCCCATTCTTACTCAACGGTGTCACACTACTTACCGTTCCTTCCAGTTTCTCATTGCCAATCTTGACTATGGCACGTCCACCTGCTGCCACACGGTCACCGTATGTATCAGCTATTTCACCTTCCACTTTAAAGTGGCTCAAATCAGAAATGATAGCTACTTGACTACCTTCCGCCACCTGCGCACCTACCTGATTATTAATATAGGTAAGAATCGCTTTACGCGGTGAACGAATTTGAGCGTCATCCAATGTACGTTTCATTTCAGCAAGACTCTTTGAGAAAATATTGAATTCCAATTCCTTCACTTTCAAATCAGCCTCTTTTACTTTCGATTCATTTGCGTATTGCTGACGGAGCTGTTCCAATTCCAGTTTTCCTGTATTGAAGTTCAATTCAGCCTGACGAACCTTGTCCGTTGTTCCAGAACCCAAGCTATCCAAATAACGTTCGTTGCGAAGTTCTACCTCCATACGGTTCAATTTCATGGCAGAAATTTTCACTTGCATTGATAAATCGCTCAGATACGTATTATTATTCACTTTCAACTGCTCTAACTGATAACGTTTCATCTGTTCTTCATCCAGCAATTTCTTGTATTCGGTTTCCGTACTCTGCAAATCAAGTTTCAAAATCGGCGTACCTACATCCACGCTGTCTCCTCCCTTACGGTAAACTTCCACGATACGAGTATTAATAGGTGAATTGATAATCTCTTCAAAAGCCGGGACAACCTTACCGGAAGCACTGACACTTACTTCAATAGTTCCATTGTCTACTTCTGAAAACACCAAATCTTTCTTATTGACGCTACTTCGCATAAACGAAATCAATACAGCTATACATACCACTGCCGCCACACCTATTGCACCATATTTAATGAACTTCTTTTTGCGTTCCTTATCACGCACTTCTTTAGGGATTTCTCTGTCCATAACTTATTGTAATTTTATTATTGTCATTTTGTACTAAAGAATAAACAACATCCGTGCCAAGAAAGCAACTTATTGATAATCAATAACAAATAAAACGTACAGGGTGTCCGAAATCGGACACCCTGTACGTTTTTAAACATCAGTTACCGTACTATAATGACTAACGCAAACGCAATATATCACCTACTTTAGGAGAAGAATCTTCCGGTTTCATCTTATTCATCTTATATAAATTCTTCAGACGAATACCATACTTTTGGGAAATGGAATACATAGATTCTCCCTCACGGACAACATGAACTATGTGTTCCTTATCCGCACGACGATGCTTTTTATCCAAATAAATAATATCACCTGGTTTCAATACATATCCTTTATAAAGATCATTGTATTTCCTCAACTTACGTTGACTGATATCAAATTCTTTAGAAAGTTTTTTAAATGTATCCCCCGGGCGTACCACAATATAAAGTAAATCATTAGCTAAATAAGGCTGATGCGGGTTTGGGAATTCCTTCATCCACTTTATACCATCCTTGGTATCATACTTATGTAATTCATATAATTCAATGATATCAATTAAACGATACGCATAGCGAGGATCAGTAGCATATCCCGCCTTCTTCAGCCCATGTGCCCATCCTTTATAATCGGTGATTTTTAATTTAAAAAGAGATGCATAACGTGAACGTCCTTTTAAAAATTTAGAATGATCTTCATATGACTCACGAGGGTGCTTATAGGCACGAAAACATTCATTACGGGCATCATCATCATGCCGTACAGTACGACCAGTCCAGTCACCACCACATTTTATACCAAAATGATTATTGGATTTACGAGCCAGCGTACTTTTTCCCGCCCCTGATTCCAATAATCCTTGAGCCAAAGTGATGCTGGCAGGAATACGATACCGTTTCATCTCATCGACAGCAAGATCTTTATACTTATGAATATATTCCTCATACTGCCGGTTACGGGTTTGCGCTTGCACTGTAAAATTACATAGACAACAAAGCAACCCGATTAATATAAATTTCAACGTATGTTTCATCATATAAAACTGTTTCAAAATCGCTACTATACTTTATCCGTTATATATAGTTGCAAACTTACCATTTTTATCCAGCTGTATGCAATCTTTTTAAATTAATTACGAATTTCATTCGAATTCCAAAAGTCCAAAGAAATCCGGACGATGAAAATCCGGCTTCTCTATTTTTATAGGACTCCATGATAAGAAATGAGGCTTTTGCAATTCATCTCCACATTTATAAAAATTAGCTCGTACAACCATTCCATCCAACTTGGTAATGGTATGCTTAAAAAATACCTTATACGGAATCTGCAAAGCAACCTCCCAAGTACATTCTCCTATCTTTTCTTCAAAAGTTTCTCTGCCCAAACTAGCCCAACGCTTCACCTGATCTGTTATTTCAAGAGGAGCCATTTCTCGATTACTACGCTCCGAACCTGCTGCTAAAAGAATCGTAGCGATACAGTTACATTCCAAATTGTAATAAACGCCATCTCTCGCAGGAATAGAGAAAAATTCCACACAGGAATCTGTCCAGACACTACCGTTATCTTCACCGTATTTGGCACGAACACTATCTTCTACTACTTTATAATGAACTAATATAGCATCATTTGTATAGGCTATACGAAAAGAGACTTGAGGTTGATAAGGATATTCTTTCCAGTTCACTATATTAATAGGATAATACATTATGTTCTCATGATCAAATAAGGTCGGTATTTGTTGTGCATCCTGAACTTTGCCACTTAATTTCTTTACTTTCATCATATTATTTTTATTAATTAAATAGCTACTGTTAGCTTCACAAAAATATATACTTCCAATGAGAAAACAAAATAGTGGCTACCATAAACAGCAGCCACTAAAAGAATAAAGCCATAAAGACAATGAAAGTACTATTTTTTCCCATTTCACCCATATTTACTTCTTCACATCGCCCTGTGACATATGTCTTCTTCCATCATGCTGCTTTTTCATTCCTTGTCTTTTTTTCATCTCTTTACGAAATTTATCACCATTGTGTTTCTCCATATTATACATTTTCTGAATTTGTTTAGGAGAAAGAAATTTCCGAAACTCATTATAATATTCCTCACGAATATCCAGTATCTTTCTACTCTGCGCGAAACGTGCCTTAATAGCCTGCTCCACTTCAGCATCTGTAGGGACCGGTTTGGGGATCTGTTTATCGGCGGCCGTTCTATTTGCAACATTTCGACAAACTCCCATATGACGAGTAGCCTGCATTTCTTCCATGTATTGTTTATACACCGGAATAAATTTAGCAGCCGTTGCGTCATCCAATGCCAATCCTTTTATAATTTGATTGCACTGTATTTCCAGCATCTGTTCTTTATTAAACTGCCTTCTTTCAGATTTAGTTTCTTTCTTTTCTTGGGCAAAAAGTGTTACCTGACTTCCCATAACAATGGCTGCCAACACCATTAAAAAAAATTTTGTTCTCATCATTTTTTTGTTTTTAGTGATTAATCAATTTATAAATATATCATTTTCAGACAATTCCACCCATTCTGCTAATTCCTCATCAGACATAGATTCTATATAACGATCCAAAGTATCTGAATAAGAAGAGTCTAAATCCGTAGAAACAATAAGTGAATGAGAAGGCAACTCCTCTGCCACAGGTTGAGATATCGGAAAGAAAAGAACTCCCAACATGACAGCCGCAATAGCTAAAGTAGCCCCAATAATCAATTTTATTCTATTCTGCCTATTAAACCTCTCAGCCTGGGTACGCTCCAATACTTGTTTTTGCATTTTTCCGAAAAAGCCATCAGGGGTACGATAAGGCATCCGCTTCCCAATATTCTTAAAATCAAACTCCTTTTCCATCCTATCTTTAATTATTTATCATGTACTCTTTTATCTTCTCTTTTGCATAATGATAATTCACTTTCAACGTATCCACCTTCGTGTCCGTAATCCTGCTAATTTCTTCATATTCCAGTTCATCATAATAACGAAGATTGAAAACTACCCGCTGTTTTTCAGGAAGCATCAAAATAGCCTGCTGAAATTTCACCGCCATTTCGTTCTCATAATCCACATAATCTGACGCCATCAACTTATTCATTAACTCTTCCTGAACTTCTTCCGCCGAAACAGCTTGTTCTTTACGCATATTCAGAAAACGGAGACACTCATTGGTCGCTATCCGATAAATCCATGTTCCCAATGAACTTTCCTCCCTAAACTGAGGAAGATGGCGAAAGACGCGAATAAAGACTTCCTGCAAAATATCCTCTGCATCCTCATGTGATACAACCAATCTCCGGATATGCCAATATATGGGCTGTTGAAAAAAATCTATCAACAATTTAAATCCCCGTTCCGGGTCGGAAGCCCATACTTCCCTAATTTTATCTTCGTTTATCATCTATTCGTCAAAAGTTTATAGGTTAGAACCACCCGAGAACAAGAAGTTAAAAGTGAAAATAAAGTTTTTACATTAATTATAGATGAAGTTAAAATAATCAATCACATTTCCAACAAGAGAAAAATACAACCAATCTTCCAGAATATGAATTTAAAGATTTCAAACTCAATCTTCCTAACAATAAATTTCAGTTCTTAGAAGAATTACCATATAAACAGTAGGGAAATCCCTAAAAATAAATAGGGAAAAAGATAGAAGAATATACCTTTTCCCAACTTATCTTTGTTACAAACAAAAAAACAAAAAAATGAGAAGATTGAAACAAACATTATTAGCGTTAACCATTTGTACTTTAGTCATCAGTTGCGGTTTGACTACTAGTAGCACTATTATGAAAGTACAGAGAGGGATGTCCCAAGAAGAAGTCAGCCATTTACTTGGAAAACCCGATTTCCGTAGATTCGACAACGGCTCGGAACAATGGGAATACACCAAGACCAATATGTCCACAGCTGCAAACACGGTAATTATTATCGATTTTGTAGACGGAATGGTAACAAACATGGATTCTTTTGAGCCCAACATTACTCCGTCTCCAGTTGCAGTGTGTCCGCCAAATGAAATAATTACGGTAGTTCCACCCAGCCACCCTGATCATTTTGGCCCGCACAGACCAAAACACAAAGCTATGAATCCACATGATTTTGAAAACCTCTATAAAAAAGTAAAAAACAAAGCATTTAAGGACGACCAAATGGAATTATTATCTGTAGGAGTTGTAAACAACTACTTCACCTGTAAACAAACTGCCCGACTCATGTCCATATTTACATGGGACGATGAAAAAATGAAAGTATTAAGAATGGTTTCCAACCGCATTGTAGACCGTAAAAATGGAAAAGAAATCATCAAGACACTGGATTCTTTATTTAAACAAGATGATGCACGTAAAATATTGGGAATCACTGACCGATGGTAATTCAACCTAAACAACACACAAAAACATAAATATATGAGAAAATTTAAACAATTATTATTGCTTGTTATCAGTATAACACTTGTCGGCTGTCATACCACAGGAAGTATCAAGCAGAAAGCATGGAAGGTACAGCAGGGAATGACAACAGAAGAAATAGGCCAACTTCTTGGAAAACCCGATTTCCGACGTTTCGATGGTTCTTTGGAACAATGGGAATATCAGAGCGGAGGAATTGCAACGTCTTGCAAATTTCTAATTATCGAATTTAGAAACAGAAAGGTAACAGGCATGGATTCCTACAATGAAATAGCTAAAGAAACTTCAGTAGGAGACCTATATTCCAGCAAAATATCCCTCCATACCGTTGGTTCAATAGACGATAACGAATTTGAAAAGATATACAATGAAACAAAAAATTCCGTGTTCAAAGATTCAACTCTGGAAAAGGCCATTATAAATAAAAAATTAAGTTGCGCACAATGCCTTAAACTTATGTCACTTTATACTTTTGATAATGACAAGTTAAAAATGTTACAAGTATTGAAAGACCATATAGCTGACACAACAAATTACGATAATATTGTCAACTCACTAGATTTCATTTCAAGTAAAAACAAGGCCAAAGAGATATTAGGAATACCCTAATACAGTAAAAGCAAACGTACCTGTTGCAATAAACCTAAAAAATATTGCAACAGGCACATCTGCTTTACCTCAATCTTCTATTCTGACAGCTGTGCCGCTTGCGGTTACCATCAGCATACTACCACTGTCCCCCACAGTTTCATAATCCAAATCCACCCCAACTACAGCATTAGCTCCCAATAAAGCAGCCTGATCCTGCATTTCTCGTAACGCGGTATCTTTAGCCTGTCGAAGTACTTCTTCATAAGAACCGGAACGACCGCCTACAATGTCACGAATACTAGCAAAAAAATCACGAAACAGATTAGCGCCGATAATAGTTTCACCTGTTACAATGCCATAATATTTGGTTATACGTTTTCCTTCGATAGTAGGTGTTGTTGTTGCTAACATAATCTTTCTCTTTTTTAATTATATATTCATTAGACGCACAAATAAAAGAAAAAGTTGCAACTTTCTCCTTTTTTATCGGTAACCATATTATTCTTTTCACATTCAACTCTGACAAGCAATAAGAAAGTAAATAAATTAAAAACCAGATTTTAGAAAAGAAACATTGGGAGATTAAAAACAAAACATTACATTTGCAGGAAAACAAAGAGGAACGTATCATGAAACAAATCAAACTGGAAATAAACATAGAGGCTTGCCATTATAACGAACTAACAGAGAAGGACCGCAAACTGATAGACGCTGCGTGTGAAGCAACGAAAAGAAGCTATGCTCCTTACTCACATTTTGCTGTTGGAGCCGCCGCACTGTTGGAAAATGATATCGTTATTACCGGAACCAATCAAGAAAATGCAGCCTACCCATCTGGTCTTTGTGCAGAACGTACCACTTTGTTTTACGCCAATTCTCAATATCCGGATCAAGCAGTAAAAACACTTGCCATTGCTGCCCGCACAGAAAATGATTTTCTTGACACACCTATTCCTCCTTGCGGTGCCTGTCGGCAAGTATTATTAGAAACTGAAAAACGATATGGAAAACCCATGCGGATACTACTTTATAGTAAGACTGATATTTATATATTAGAAAACGTAAGTGGACTTTTACCTTTATCGTTTGATGGAAATTATCTGAAATGATACCTACCATCCGTCTGCACAGCCAACAGTTAATAAATCCAGTTTTAAATAATCCGAAAGACCTCGTATCATGGATGGGAAGCATTCAAGCGCAAGATTACACTATGTCCAAATGAGCTATTGGTATCCGGCTAGAGGCAGGAAATCTGCAAACAGTCAATGAGGCACTGGCAAAAGGATATATATTGCGCATTCACGTCATGCGTCCTACTCGGCATTATGTAGCTGCTGAAGATATACGCTGGACACTGAAACTTTCATCCCGACGCATCATTACTGCCAATCACTCTTTTGCCAAGTCCAGAGAGCAAGACATTTCAGTTGACATTTACAACAAAGCAAACCGACTATTAGAAAATCAAAAGAGAATTACTTTCCCTAGCGGAGAAAGAATACCTCACTTTTTCCTCCGAACAGTAAGTAATTTGTAAATGGATTATTTCTGCGTCATCACATTTCAAAAATAATTCATTACATTTACATTATTCAGTATTGCAATATAAAACTCTCAGCCACTTTCAAGAAACGTTCATGACCTTTTTCATTCAAATGTGCAGTATCTGTATTATTTTTGCTGTTCTGAAAATATATTTTTCTAAAATGATCATTATTTGCATAAATTCCTCCTTTTCGGGCGCTGTCAAAAATAGGAATACTATAATTTCCACAAACCTCAATCATAGCATCCACCACTTTCTCAGCATCACTTCCCGCAAAATTTTTACAGTTCCATCGGGTAAAGAAAAAAATCTTAGCTGTGGGATACTTTTCAATAAGCCCTTCACACAGCATTGCCAGCCTCTCTTTAAATACATCAATACCGCCAATTGAATCCAATTTAAAACCATCATTGTGCCCACCCACAACAATAACATAATCCAAATCATCCGGCATTTCCTTATATCTTACATACATCGCTTCCCCCCAACGCGGGCTACTATAAGCAATGCTGCTGCCGTTCTTGCCATAATTTAAATATTCCATACCATGCTTCTCGGCAAATTTATAATGCCAGGTATTCTTAACAGGTTCCTTATGATTCTTCACATAACTATCTCCAATAATTCCCAAACGTTTTCCTTTCAATTCATCAGTCCTGACGATAACTCCTTTAATAATTTGTTCCAACTGCTTATATACCTGTTGTCCCAAATACTCTGCCGAATGAGCCGTAAAATGAAGTCTGTCATTTAGCAATTCTGCGCCTGACATATCTATCAGGTGCATGTTCGGATCTTCAGCAGCCAATTGCTTCATCGCATTCTCCACTTCTCTGCTGAAATATTTATTACTTCGGGCAACAGTACCAAAAATAAAAGGCAAACGAGAATAATCCTTTCCGGTTTTTTCTGTCAGATGCATACGCACATAAGCCACCATTGTCTTCAAGTTACGGTAATAATCTTTACTTTTAGCATAATCACTTTCCCCCTGATGCCAAAGAAATGCATCTATCTGATAGCCATCCTTCAGCCGGGAAAGAGTTTTGTCTATACACATGTCTATCTCTTGAATGAAAGAAAGCAACAAAGAATTTCCTCCATCAGAAGTTGGCTTAGCCTGTGCCAGCCATTCAGGAGCCGCAGACCAAAAACGTCCCTTGGAAGCATTATAATCAGGTGCAATGGAAGTTCCGCCAACAGCCCATTTCACCACATAAAATTTCTCCTGCAACAACTGCTCCAACCAATAATATGTCACTGCATCAAAAGCCCACATATTATTTTTTCCGCTACGTTTGGCACGAGGCCAGAAAGGAATAAATTCTCCTTTCCCGTCATTCTGAGCTATCTGACAATAACGGTAGGCACCTTCGGTATACGTCAGTGTGTCCGTAGCCAATGCTTTAATATATGCCGGCAAATCTTCATTAGGAGTTCGTCCATCGGTATTAGACTGTCCGGCAGTTATAATCACATGTACAGGATTGGAAGCCATCGTATTCAAGCTAACAGCTGCAAAAATCAAAATCAAAATTAAGTTTTTCATAAGTATCATTTCATGTTTTTAATGGACACAAAAATAATCCTAATTCTAATATAACGACATGGATTATCGTCCATTATCATAGATTTTTGAACTCATTATGATTCATACAGAATGAGAATTGCGGCTAAACCATAAAAAAAGAGCCACAGGAACAATGGCTCCCAATGACTCTTTCTTTTTCAGCTCATATTTATAATTTAATTATCTCCATACATACGCGCACGCATTTCTTTAATATGATCAGAAGTGATGTATTCATCATATTCCATCATCTTGTCAATGATACCATTCGGGGTCAATTCAATAATACGGTTCGCCACCGTTTCAATAAATTCGTGGTCGTGGGAAGAGAACAGCACATTTCCCTTATAAGTCTTCAGATTATTATTGAAAGCCTGAATTGATTCCAAGTCCAAATGGTTAGTTGGAGTATCCAAAATCAGACAGTTCGCATTACGCAACTGCATACGGGCAATCATACAACGCATCTTCTCACCTCCGGAAAGCACATTCACTTTCTTCAATACTTCCTCTCCGGAAAACAACATACGCCCCAAGAAACCTTTCATATAGACTTCGTTACCTTCGCCAAACTGGCTCAGCCAATCTACCAAATTCAAATCACTTTCAAAGAAATCCGTATTATCCAAAGGCAAATAAGCCGTAGTAATAGTAACGCCCCACGCGAATTTACCAGCCTGCGGAGTACGATTTCCATTGATTATTTCAAAAAAAGCAGTCATGGCACGCGGATCACGGCTCAAAAAGACAATCTTATCTCCTTTTTCTACATTAAAATTCACATCATTGAACAATACCATACCGTCTTCAGTTTCCGCACGCAAGCCGGATACTTCCAAAATCTGATTACCCGGTTCACGATCCGGAGTAAAGATGATACCGGGATATTTACGGGACGACGGCTTAATTTCATCTACATTCAGTTTCTCCAACATCTTCTTTCGGCTGGTTGTCTGCTTGCTCTTAGCCACATTGGCACTAAAACGACGGATAAATTCTTCCAACTCTTTCTTCTTCTCTTCAGCTTTAGCCTTCTGGTTCTGCTGCTGGCGAAGTGCCAACTGACTTGATTCATACCAGAAGCTATAGTTACCGGCAAACATATTCACTTTACCGAAATCAATATCTACAGTATGAGTACAAACAGAATCCAAAAAGTGACGGTCATGACTTACCACCAACACCGTGTGTTCGAAATTAGAAAGATATTCCTCCAGCCAAGTCACCGTATCCATATCCAAATCATTGGTAGGTTCATCCAACAACAAGTTATCAGGATTACCGTAAAGTGCCTGTGCCAACATGACACGCACCTTTTCCTTACCGCTCAGTTCCCCCATCAACATATAATGCTTGTCTTCCTTTATGCCCAACCCACTCAACAAAGAAGCTGCATCACTCTCGGCATTCCAACCATCTAGTTCGGCAAACTTCTCTTCCAGTTCAGAAACTTTCAAGCCATCTTCATCTGTAAAATCAGTTTTCGCATACAGTTCTTCACGCTGTTTCATAATGTTCCACAACACAGTATGTCCCATCATAACCGTATCCATGACTGTATATTCATCCCACTTAAAGTGATCCTGGCTCAATACAGACAGACGTTCTCCCGGTCCTAATACCACTGAACCCTTAGTCGGTTCCAGCTCACCTGAAATTGCTTTCAAGAAAGTAGATTTTCCGGCGCCGTTCGCACCGATAACCCCGTAAATATTACCATTGGTGAACTTCATATTTACGTCATTATACAACACTCTTTTACCAAATTGAATGGCCAAGTTCGAAACTGTAATCATCCTAATATACCTTATTTATATAATTATTCTATTTTGAAATTGCAAAGGTAGGTATTTTAATTCAGAAAAGTATGCCAGTGTGGCAGAAATTCCGTACTTTTGCAAAATTATCACTCTAAGGAAACAACTAGGCACGAAATTTGTTAGCAGTAAATTAACCTAAAAGACCTGACTGTTATGAGTAAAAATAAGAAAAACAAAAAGTTTAATAAGAATATGAACCCAACAGAGAAGAACCAACCTCAAGACGAGGAAGTTTTGAAAAATCAGGAAGCGGCAGAAGCTGCCATTGATGAAGAAACTCAGAAAGAAGCAACAGAAGAACTGAACGCTGAAGAGAAGGTGAATAAGGAATTGGCGGAAGCTCAGAAAACAATAGAAGAGCAGCATGACAAATACCTGCGTCTTTCAGCCGAATTTGACAATTACCGTAAACGCACCATGAAAGAAAAGGCCGAATTGATTAAGAATGGTGGAGAAAAGGCCATTACTGCCATTCTCCCTATTTTGGACGACTTGGAGCGTGCTGTAAAAACTTCAGAAACTTCGGATGATGTAAAAGCAATGCGTGAAGGAATTGAGTTGATCTACAACAAATTCCTGAAAGTATTGAACCAGGAAGGACTTCAGAAAATAGAGACTGACGGTGAGAACTTTGATACCGATTATCACGAAGCAATTGCATTAGTCCCAGCTCCTTCTGAAGAGAAGAAAGGGAAAATATTGGACTGTGTACAAACCGGTTATAAGCTGAATGACAAAGTAATACGCCACGCCAAAGTAGTTGTGGCTCAATAAAACAGTATCATAAAACGACATGGCAAAAAGAGACTATTACGAAGTTCTGGAGGTGGACAAAACAGCCACCCTTGATGTTATAAAAAAAGCATACCGCAAAAAAGCAATACAATATCATCCGGACAAGAATCCGGGGGATAAAGAAGCGGAAGAAAAATTCAAGGAAGCAGCCGAAGCTTATGATGTGTTGAGCAACCCGGATAAACGCGCCCGTTACGATCAATTTGGACATGCAGGAATGAGTGGAGCCGCCGGTGGCGGTTTTGAAGGATTCGGACAAGGTATGTCCATGGATGACATTTTCTCTATGTTCGGTGACATCTTCGGTGGACATGGAGGAGGTTTCGGAGGCTTTGGAGGTTTCGGCGGTGGCGGACGTTCCGCACAACGCAAGTTCCGTGGTTCAGACCTCCGTGTAAAAGTAAAACTGAACTTAAAAGAAATTTCTACGGGAGTAGAAAAGAAATTCAAACTGAAAAAGTACGTAACATGTGACCATTGCCATGGTTCAGGAGCCGAAGGAGAAGGAGGAACGGAAACGTGTCCCACTTGTCATGGAACAGGAAGTATCACCCGCACCCAACAAAGCATTTTTGGAATGGTACAATCACAAAGCGTATGTCCACAATGTAACGGAGAAGGGAAAATCATTAAGAACAAATGTAAAGCTTGTGCAGGAGAAGGTATTGTATACGGAGAAGAAGTCGTGGAAGTGAAAATTCCTGCCGGTGTGGCTGAAGGAATGCAACTTTCTGTCAATGGAAAAGGAAATGCGGGCAAACATAACGGTGTTCCCAGTGATTTACTTGTTGTCATAGAAGAAGAATCCCATCCAGACCTAATACGCGATGAAAATGATTTGATTTACAATCTGTTACTAAGCGTTCCGACTGCTGCTTTAGGAGGCACTGTAGAAATACCAACTATTGATAGCAAAGTAAAAGTAAAAATTGAACCAGGCACCCAACCAGGTAAGGTCTTACGCCTAAGAGGTAAAGGATTGCCCAACGTCAATAGTTATGGTTACAGTAACGGTACAGGTGATTTATTAGTCAATGTAAGCGTATATATTCCAGAAACATTGAATAAAGATGAAAAACAAGCACTAGAGAAAATGCAAGAATCGGATAACTTCAAACCGAATACAAGCATTAAAGAAAAAATATTCAAGAAGTTCAAAAACTTCTTCGATTAATTTTTATACTACAAAGTGTCACAGAAAGAATACTAGGTTTTATATCTGCCTGGCATTCTTTTGTGACACTTTGCGGTAAATAAAAACATTTGCCATGAATTACGAAGAAACATTGGATTATTTATATAATAGTGCCCCATTATTCCAACATATAGGAAAAGATGCATACAAAGCAGGATTAGAGAATACTTATCTTTTAGACGAGTATTTCAACCATCCTCATCGCCAATTCCGAACCATTCATATAGCCGGGACCAATGGAAAAGGCTCTTGTTCACATACTTTAGCCGCCATTTTACAATCAGCCGGATACAAGACAGGACTTTACACTTCTCCACATCTGATAGATTTTCGTGAACGAATACGTGTCAACGGAATTCCTGTATCCAAAGAATATGTCATAGACTTTGTAGAAAAACACCGTGTCTTTTTTGAACCTCTGCATCCTTCTTTCTTTGAACTGACTACCGCAATGGCTTTCCACTATTTTGCCCAGAGCCAAATAGATGTAGCCATTATAGAAGTCGGCCTGGGAGGACGAATAGATTGTACAAATATCATCCGTCCGGATCTATGTGTCATAACTAATATCAGTTTCGACCATATACAATTTTTAGGTAATACATTAGCCAAAATAGCCACAGAGAAGGCCGGAATCATCAAAGAAAAGACTCCGGTAGTTATTGGTGAAACCACACCTGAAACCAAACCTATATTTACAACTCGTGCTAAAGAAGTAAACGCTCCTATCTACTTTGCAGAAGAAGAACAGTTATTACACTCCTCCAGTATAAATGAAAAAGGTAAACGAATATATCAAACAACCGACTACCTCAATCTGGAAGGCGAGCTGGAAGGACTTTGCCAACTTAAAAACACCAATACGCTTTTATCTGCCATCCGCCTATTAAAACAAGCAGGTTATCAGCTTACCGAAAGTAATATACGTAAAGGGTTCTCACAAGTATGTGAACTCACCGGCCTGATGGGAAGATGGCAAAAATTAGAAAGTGAACCGACTTTAATATGTGATACAGGACATAATGTAGGAGGAATTTCGTATATCATAGAACAATTAAAACATCAGAAATATGAACGATTACACATTGTAATAGGTATGGTAAACGACAAGGATATCAGTGGAGTATTGTCCATGCTTCCTAAAAATGCCACATATTATTTTACCAAAGCCAGTGTAAAACGCGCTTTATCCGAAAAAGAATTACAAAGCTTAGCGATGCAATCCAGGCTGCACGGAGATGCTTATCCTGATGTAGAAACCGCTGTAGCAGCCGCTAAAGAAAAAGCTAACAAAAATGACTTTATTTTTGTTGGAGGAAGCAGCTTTATCGTTGCGGATTTATTAAAATTTCACGTTTAGTCCGTTCACTTTTATAGAAAAAGTTTGGGAATACCGAAGAAAATCTTTTTATTTGCATTAGTTTTATACATACAATAAAAAGATTTTCAATAACATGATAAACACATCTACTTCCGATGAGAATTTATGTGGCCTGAAACGGGCCGATTTTCAGACAACAGTGAACGGGAAACAAACAGACCTCTTCATTCTGAAAAATGAAAACGGAGCTGAAATAGCTGTTACCAACTATGGTGGAGCAGTATTAGCTATTATGGTTCCGGACAAAAACGGTAAATATGCCAATGTCATTCAAGGACATGATAGTATAACCCATGTAATCAATAGCCACGAACCTTTCCTCAGTACTCTTATCGGTCGTTACGGAAACCGTATAGCAGGAGGCAAATTCATTTTAGAAGGGAAAGAATATTCACTGACTATCAACAATGGTCCCAACTCGCTGCATGGCGGTCCTACCGGATTTCATACCCGCATTTGGGATGCAGAACAGGAAACTCCACAAAGTTTGAAATTGCATTATTTATCTGCTGATGGCGAAGAAGGATTTCCGGGAAATTTGGATATTCACGTAACGTACACTTTAAGTAATCAAAATGAATTCATCATTACTTACCACGCTACAACAGACAAAACAACATTGGTAAACCTCACTCACCATGGTTTTTTCAGCCTATCAGGCATTGCCAATCCTACGGCAACCGTTGATAACAACATCGTAACCATTAATGCTGATTTTTATACTCCGATAGATAATGTATCAATCCCTACAGGCGAAATTGCCAAAGTAGAAGGTACTCCTATGGATTTTCGTACTCCTCAAAGAGTAGACAGTAGAATCAATGACCCATTCGAACAGCTAAAATTCGGTGCCGGCTATGACCACTGCTATGTATTAAACAAACGTGAAGCAGGCACACTGAGTTTTGCAGCAAAATGTGTGGAGCCCGAAAGCGGTCGTAGCATGGAAGTATACACTACAGAGCCCGGCGTACAAGTTTATACTTCAAACTGGCATAATGGTTTCGAAGGTGCTCATGGAGCAACTTTCCCAGCAAGAAGTGCCATCTGTTTTGAAGCACAACATTTTCCTGATACACCCAATAAAGGCCATTTCCCTTCTTGTGTTCTACATCCGGGGGAAACTTACAGTCAAGTAACCATCTACAAATTCGGTGTAGAAAAATAATTTTATGAAATAACCTAATTTATAAACTTATAATTTTTTCAAGACCATGAATCAACAAAAACAGAACGGTAATATCATCGCTATCATTACAATGTTCTTCCTTTTCGCGATGATTTCCTTCGTTACTAATCTTGCTGCGCCTTTCGGCACAATATGGAAAAACCAATATGCAGGTGCCAATACCTTGGGTATGATGGGAAATATGATGAATTTCCTTGCATATCTGTTTATGGGGATTCCTTCAGGTAATATGCTTGTAAAAATCGGATATAAAAAAACAGCCCTCATTGCCATGGCAGTAGGTTTCATCGGTTTGTTTATCCAATATATTTCCAGTTTGTTCGGTGCAGATATAGACGTATTCAATTTAGGAGAATATGCCATTAAAATGAATTTTATTATCTACCTGCTTGGTGCCTTCGTCTGTGGTTTTTGTGTATGTATGCTGAACACAGTAGTTAACCCGATGCTAAATCTTTTAGGTGGTGGTGGTAACAAAGGTAACCAATTAATCCAAGCCGGTGGTGCTCTAAACTCATTGTCGGGTACTTTGACTCCGCTTTTCGTAGGTGCCTTGATTGGTTCTGTCACCCCTCAAACAGCTATGTCAGATGTAGCTCCTCTGCTTTTCATCGCAATGGGTGTATTCGTATCAGCGTTTATCGCTCTTTCATTCATCGCTATTCCAGAGCCCCATCTAAGAAAAGCAGGTCATGAAAAAGAGAAATTCTCTCATAGTCCTTGGAATTTTCGCCATACTGTATTAGGTGTAATCGGTATCTTTGTATATGTAGGCATTGAAATCGGTATTCCAGGCACATTAAATTTCTACCTTGCCGACCCAACGGAAAAAGGTGCGGGCCTGCTTGCCAACGGTGCCGCTATCGGTGGTGCTATTGCTGCCATCTATTGGTTGCTCATGTTAGTGGGACGTTCTGCAAGTAGTGTCATCAGCGGTAAAGTAGCTACACGCACACAATTGATTGTTGTTTCCGCAACAGCTATCTGTTTTATATTAATCGCAATCTTCACTCCAAAAGAAATCACTGTCTCTATGCCGGGATATAGTGTAGAAAATGGATTCGAAATGGCCTCTGTACCTGTCAGTGCCCTATTTTTGGTACTTTGTGGTTTATGTACGTCCATTATGTGGGGAGGTATCTTCAACCTCGCTGTAGAGGGTTTAGGCAAATATACCGCACAAGCTTCAGGTATTTTTATGATGATGGTTGTCGGTGGCGGTATTTTCCCATTATTGCAGCAATTCATTTCTGACGCTGTGGGATATATGGCCAGCTATTGGTTAATTATCGCTTTGCTTGCTTATCTGTTGTTCTATGGTTTGATAGGATGCAAGAACGTAAACAAAGACATTCCTGTAGAATAATTATAAAAACATATAGTATTAACTTTAAACTATTAATATCATGGATATAGAATACGTAAGAAGTCGCTTCATCAAACATTTTGATGGTACAACAGGTTCAGTATATGCATCACCCGGACGTATTAACCTTATTGGAGAACATACCGACTATAACGGTGGTTTTGTATTTCCCGGAGCAGTAGATAAAGGTATGATTGCTGAAATCAAACCTAATGGTACCAATAAGGTACGTGCTTATTCTATTGATTTAAAAGACTATGTAGAGTTCGGTTTGAACGAAGAAGATGCTCCTAAAGCCAGTTGGGCAAGATATATTTTCGGCGTTTGCCGTGAAATGATCAAACGTGGTGTAGATGTGAAAGGTTTTGACACTGCTTTTGCGGGTGACGTACCTTTGGGTGCAGGTATGTCTTCATCTGCTGCATTGGAAAGTACATACGCTTTCGCTATCAACGAACTTTTCGGCGACAACAAAATAGATAAATTTGAATTAGCCAAGGTAGGTCAGGCAACAGAACATAATTATTGTGGTGTAAATTGCGGTATTATGGATCAATTTGCATCTGTATTTGGAAAAGAAGGTAGTTTGATCCGTTTGGATTGTCGTTCATTAGAATATCAATATTTCCCTTTCAAACCGGAAGGTTACCGTTTAGTATTAGTTGACTCAGTAGTCAAACACGAATTGGCTTCTTCTGCATACAATAAGCGTCGTCAAAGTTGTGAAGCTGCCGTATCTGCCATTCAGAAAAAACATCCTCATGTAGAATTTTTACGTGATTGTACAATGGAAATGTTGCAGGAAGCAAAAGCCGAGATCAGTGAAGAAGACTATATGCGTGCAGAATACGTCATTGAAGAAATCCAACGTGTACTCGATGTTTGCGACGCTTTGGAAAGAGGTGATTACGAAACCGTAGGACAGAAGATGTATGAAACTCACTATGGCATGAGTAAATTGTATGAAGTAAGCTGTGAGGAACTTGATTTCTTGAATGATGTTGCTTTCGACTGCGGTGTTACCGGTTCACGTGTAATGGGTGGAGGTTTCGGTGGATGTACAATCAACCTAGTTAAAAATGAACTATACGAAACATTCATCACCACTGCCAAAGAAAGATTCAAAGAAAAATTCGGAAGAAGTCCAAAAGTTTACGATGTAGTCATCAGTGACGGTTCTCGCAAGCTGGTATAAAAAATATCTCAAATTCGCTAACATATGAAAAAACCGCTTTGAATCCAAAGCGGTTTTTTTCTTCTTTATGCTATAAAAGTGTAGGAAATACACTTTTATGTTGCACAACATACTCTTTTCATATCCAATGTATTAGTAATAGTGTTACTTTTACACCCAAAATCATATACTCTATTACTAATTAGTACTTTTATATCATGAAAAGCATGAAAAAAACCTTTCTGGGAACCGGTATCGCACTGACATTGTTAAGTGCTTGCGCTCCCAAACAATCTCAAGAAGCACTTACAAAGTCCGGATTAGCCCCCACTAATTATGAAACAATAGTGGATGGCGTAAAACCTGTTAAACTGTATACGCTAAAAAATGCAGCCGGAATGGAAGTATGCGTAACCAATTTTGGCGGACGTATTGTATCTATCATGGTCCCTGACAAAAACGGAAATCTAAAAGACGTAGTGCTGGGTTTTGACAGCATTGCTGACTACCAAAATATTCCCAGCGACTTCGGTGCTTCTATCGGACGCTATGCCAACCGTATTAATAAAGGAGTCATCGTAATAGATGGAGAAACCATTCAACTGCCCCAAAATAATTTTGGCCACTGCCTGCATGGAGGTCCTAAAGGATGGCAATACCAAGTTTATGAAGCAAACCAATTAAACGACAGTACTATGACACTAACTATGAAGTCACCAGATGGAGATGCCAATTTTCCGGGAAATGTAACCGCTACTGTTACTTATGCACTGACAAGAGACAATGCCATCGACATAAACTACAAAGCGACAACTGACAAAAAGACTGTTATCAATATGACTAACCACTCTTATTTCAACTTGAGTGGAAACCCTGCCAATCCAGCCACCGACCATATTCTTTATGTAAATGCAGACAGCATCACTCCCGTTGACAGCACATTCATGACCACTGGAGAAATGATAGCAGTAACAGAAACTCCATTTGATTTCAATACTCCTAAAACTATTGCCCCCGATGTGACTAATTTTGAAAACGAACAAATAAAATTCGGCAACGGGTTCGACCACAATTGGGTACTTAACACGAAAGGTGATATCAACCAACTGGCTGCCAAACTGACCAGCCCCACTAGTGGTATCACTTTGGAAATATATACTAATGAACCGGGAATACAAGTCTATACAGGCAACTTTTTGGATGGAACTGTAAAAGGGAAAAAGGGAATTACTTATCCGCAACGCGCGTCTGTTTGTCTGGAAACACAGCACTATCCCGACAGCCCCAACAAATCACAATGGCCTTCTGTAATCCTGGAACCGGGACAGACCTATCACAGCCAATGTATCTTTAAATTCGGTGTTGAAAAATAATTGTTAAACTTTAAATATTTAATATCATGAATTGGAATTCACATGAATTCATCTGGCTGGACTGGACAATACTGGCAGTCGGCATTGTAGCTGTGATATGGGCGGTATGGCGCTCTGTACAAAAAGACAAACGCTCGCAACAAGGAGCAAGCAGTGAAGATTATCTATTTGGTAAAGGTGAGCCATGGTACATCATTGGTGCTGCTATCTTTGCAGCCAATATCGGTTCGGAACATCTGGTAGGTTTGGCAGGAACCGGTGCCAAATCCGGAGTAGGTATGGCACACTGGGAAATGCAAGGTTGGATGATTCTTCTTCTAGGATGGCTTTTTGTTCCATTCTACCAACTATTAAACAATAAAATGGGCAAAATCATTACCATGCCCGATTTCCTTAAATACCGTTATACCCCACGTACCGGTTCATGGCTTTCTATCATCACATTGATAGCCTACATTCTTACTAAAGTTAGTGTAACCGCCTATACCGGAGGTATCTTTTTGGAATTTTTACTTGGACTTCCTTTTTGGTATGGGGCAATCGGACTTATTGTCTTGACCGGCATCTTCACCGTACTGAGTGGAATGAAAGGAGTAATGACCCTCTCAGCTATTCAAACCCCTATTTTAATCATTGGTTCTTTCTTGGTTCTTTTCCTGGGACTGTCAGCCTTGGGAGACGGTAATATTGCTACAGGATGGACAGAAATGATGGATCATGCGCGTAGCGCCATGAATATAGGAGCAGACGGACACGCTTATGGTGCCAACCATATGTTTCACTGGACTGAAGCAGACCCGATGTATCAAGATTATCCTGGATTCTGGGTATTTATCGGAGCTTCTATCATCGGTTTCTGGTATTGGTGTACCGACCAGCATATCGTACAGCGTGTACTTGGACAACGTAAAGGCGAAGATAATGATGTAGTAATGAAGCGTGCCCGTAGAGGTACTATTGCAGCCGGTTATTTTAAAATCCTGCCTGTCTTCATGTTTCTTATTCCGGGGATGGTAGCTGCCGCCTTAGCTGCAAAAGGTGAATTTGATATGTCAAATACAGATGCAGCTTTTGCTGTAATGGTAAAGGATGTTCTGCCTGCCGGTGTAAAAGGTATTGTAACTATTGGATTCATCTGTGCATTGGTTGCTTCACTGGCTGCTTTCTTTAATTCATGTGCCACACTTTTTACAGAAGACTTTTACAAACCCATGTTTAAGAACAAAAGTGAAGCTACTTATGTTATGGTAGGACGTATCGCTACCGTAGTTGTAGTTATCCTCGGCATGGCATGGATTCCTGTAATGATGAGTCTCGGCAGCCTTTACGACTATCTGCAAGGTATACAGTCTCTCCTTGCACCTGCAATGGTAGCCGTATTTGCACTTGGTATATTCTCCAAGAAAATCACTCCGAAAGCCGGTGAAACTGCCATGATTGTCGGTTTCCTAATTGGTATGATCCGTTTGCTGACTAATATCCTCACCAACACCGGAAAAGATGTGATGACCGGCTGGTTTTGGGAAAATACAACTTGGTTTTGGCAGACAAACTGGCTTATTTTTGAAATATGGTTACTTGTATTCCTTTTGTTGTTAATGGTTGTTGTATCATGCTTCACTCCGGCTCCAACCGCCAAACAAGTGGAAGCCATCACCTTTACCGGCAGTTACAAGGAACTTATCAGAAAGAGTTGGAACAAATGGGATGTTATAACCTCTTTAGGTGTAGTTCTGCTTTGCGCACTATTCTATGCTTATTTCTGGTAAACCATAAATTAAAGGCTGTATGCTTTGAATTATCTTGAAGAATACAGCCTGTTAATTTTAAACCGACACTAAACCATGACCACCTATTATAACATAAATCCTAAATTCTATGTATCTGTAGACTGTATCATTTTCGGTTTTGACGAAGGAGAATTAAAACTGCTTCTACTAAAACGAAATTTTGAACCAGCTATGGGAAAATGGTCTTTGATGGGAGGATTCGTACAAGAAGACGAAAGTGTAGACGCTGCCGCCAAACGGGTATTGGCAGAACTGACCGGATTGGAAAATGTATATATGGAACAAGTAGGCACATTTGGCGACTTAGAGCGCGATCCAGGAGAACGAGTTATATCAGTAGCCTATTATGCTTTAGTCAATGTAAATGAATATGACAGGGAACTAGTGCAGCAGCACAATGCCCATTGGACAAAAATAGACGAACTGCCACAGCTCATTTTCGATCATCCGATCATGATTTCCAAAGCACGTGAACTAATGAAGCACAAAGCATCATACAATCCAATTGGTTTTAACCTGCTGCCCGAATTGTTTACCCTGACACAGTTGCAAAATCTATATGAAGCAATCTATGGCGAACCGATGGACAAGCGGAATTTCCGCAAGCGGGTAGCCGAAATGGATTTCATTGAAAAAACAGATTTGATAGACAAATCAGGTTCCCGACGAGGTGCTTATCTTTATAAATTTAATGATAAGGCCTACAGAAAGGATCCGAAATTTAAACTTTAAAATAATGTGCCGATGCAATAATTTGCCAATTGACAAATTAGCATATTGCCACATTACCCAATTATTCATTATGTTAGAAAAATTAAAAGAAAAAGTATTCCGTGCCAATCTGGATTTGGTGAAACACGGACTAGTTATTTTTACATGGGGAAATGTTTCTGCCATTGATCGTGAAACAGGCTTGGTAGTAATCAAACCCAGTGGTGTATCATACGATGATATGAAAGCTGAAGACATGGTTGTAGTAAATCTGGACGGCAACGTGGTAGAAGGTTCTCTTCGTCCGTCTTCAGATACTCCCACCCATGTAGTTCTATATAAAGCATTCCCCGAAATAGGTGGAGTGGTACATACCCACTCCACCTATGCCACCGCCTGGGCACAAGCCGGAATGGATATTCCCAATATCGGAACGACTCATGCCGATTATTTCCATGACGCCATTCCTTGTACCGCAGATATGACAGAAGAGGAAGTAAAAGGTGCCTACGAACAGGAAACAGGCAATGTGATTGTGAAACGTTTCAAGAAACTGAACCCTGTACATACTCCGGGAGTACTAGTAAAAAATCATGGTCCTTTTGCATGGGGAAAAGATGCCAATGATGCTGTGCATAATGCAGTAGTCATGGAACAGGTAGCCAAAATGGCAAGTATCGCTTTTGCCGCCAACCCTCATTTAACGATGAATTCTTTATTAATAGAAAAGCATTTCAGCCGCAAACACGGTCCCAATGCCTATTATGGACAGAAATAAGAAACAAAGAAATTAATAACCCTTTTAAAATATAACATTATGGAAAAAGCATTTGATCAGTATGAAGTATGGTTTGTAACAGGAGCACAGCTTCTGTACGGAGGTGACGCAGTTGTAGCAGTAGACGCTCACTCCAATGAAATGGTAAACGGATTGAACGAATCAGGGAAACTTCCTGTAAAAGTAGTATATAAAGGAACAGCCAATTCTTCTAAAGAAGTGGAAGCAGTGTTCAAAGCAGCCAACAACGATGAAAAATGTATCGGTGTCATCACTTGGATGCACACTTTCTCCCCTGCTAAAATGTGGATTCACGGTCTGCAGCAGTTAAAGAAACCACTGTTACATCTACACACTCAATTCAATAAGGAAATTCCTTGGGATACCATGGATATGGACTTCATGAATCTGAATCAATCCGCCCATGGTGACCGCGAATTCGGACATATCTGTACCCGTATGCGCATCCGCCGCAAAGTAGTGGTAGGTTACTGGAAAGACGAAGACACCCAGCACAAGATTGCCGTTTGGATGCGCGTTTGTGCAGGTTGGGCAGACTCTCAGGATATGCTGATCATCCGTTTCGGCGATCAGATGAATAATGTAGCTGTAACTGACGGTGATAAAGTGGAAGCAGAACAACGTATGGGGTACCACGTAGATTACTGTCCGGCAAGCGAACTGATGGAATACCATAAAAATATCAAGGATACAGATGTAGAAGCACTTGTAGCAACTTACTTTAACGAATACGACCACGATGCTTCATTAGAAGATAAATCAACCGAAGCTTATCAGAAAGTATGGAATGCTGCAAAAGCCGAATTAGCTCTTCGTGCCATCCTCAAAGCCAAAGGCGCTAAAGGATTCACTACTAATTTTGATGATTTGGGCCAAACAGACGGCAGCTACTTCGATCAGATTCCGGGACTGGCTTCCCAGCGTCTGATGGCTGAAGGCTACGGATTCGGTGCGGAAGGTGACTGGAAATCAGCAGCTCTCTACCGCACTGTATGGGTGATGAACCAAGGACTTTCCCAAGGTTGTTCTTTCTTGGAAGATTACACATTGAACTTCGATGGTGCAAACAGTGCTATCCTGCAATCACATATGCTGGAAGTTTGTCCTCTTATCGCCGCTTCCAAACCACGTCTGGAAGTACACTTCCTAGGTATAGGTATTCGCAAGAGCCAGACAGCCCGTCTTGTATTCACTTCAAAAGTAGGTTCAGGTTGTACCGCCACTGTAGTAGACTTGGGTAACCGTTTCCGTCTGATCGTGAACGACGTAGAATGCATCGAACCGAAACCGTTGCCCAAATTACCGGTTGCTTCCGCCCTGTGGATTCCGATGCCTAATTTCGAAGTAGGTGCAGGCGCATGGATCCTGGCAGGTGGAACACATCATTCTTGCTTCTCTTATGATCTGACAGCAGAATATTGGGAAGACTATGCTGAAATTGCAGGTATCGAAATGATCCGTATTGACAAAGATACTACCATCAGCAACTTCAAGAAAGAGCTTCGCATGAACGAAGTCTACTATATGCTGAACAAAGCACTTTGCTAATTCATCCATGAAGAGGGGATGTGTCAAGGCTAATAAGATTCTTGGCACATCCCACCTTATTTTATCATCATTATTGTTGTACCTTAAATTATAGGTTTTAATATGAAATCAGATGCAAAATCAACCATCGAAGCAGGAAAAGCTATTCTAGGCATAGAATTCGGATCAACGCGAATCAAAGCTGTTTTGATTGACCAGGAAAACAAGCCCATTGCCCAAGGAAGCCATAGCTGGGAAAATCAATTGGTAGACGGACTGTGGACTTACAGTGTGGAAGCTATCTGGCATGGCCTGCAAGACTGCTATGCAGATCTCCGTTCCAACGTAAAAAAGCTATATGACACAGAAATAGAAACCTTGGCAGCAATCGGTGTCAGTGCCATGATGCATGGTTATATGGCATTCAATAAAGAAGAAGAAATCCTTGTACCTTTCCGTACATGGAGAAACACCAATACCGGTCCGGCAGCAGCCGCTTTATCTGAATTATTCGTATATAATATTCCTCTGAGATGGAGCATTTCTCATTTATACCAAGCTATTTTAGACAATGAAGAGCACGTAAGTGACATTGACTATCTGACCACCCTTGCAGGTTTCATTCATTGGCAAATTACAGGTCAAAAAGTTCTGGGCATAGGTGATGCATCAGGAATGCTTCCCATAGACCCGGCTACCAAGAATTATTCTGCCGGAATGATAGCCAAGTTCGACAAGTTGGTAGCTCCTAAAGGATACCCCTGGAAACTGACAGATATCCTGCCCAAAGTCTTACCCGCCGGCGAGAATGCAGGGTTCCTTACACTAGAAGGTGCCAAGAGGCTGGACGTGTCGGGCCATTTAAAAGCAGGTATACCTGTCTGTCCTCCGGAAGGAGATGCCGGAACTGGCATGGTAGCAACCAACGCTGTCAAGCAACGTACCGGGAATGTATCAGCAGGCACTTCCTCATTTTCCATGATTGTGTTGGAAAAAGAGTTGTCCAAGCCATACGAAATGATTGACATGGTCACCACTCCCGACGGAAGCCTTGTAGCTATGGTACATTGCAACAACTGCACCTCCGACCTCAATGCCTGGATCAATCTGTTTAAAGAATACCAAGAACTGCTGGGTATACCTGTAGATATGAATGAATTATATGGAAAACTTTACAATCATGCGCTCGCAGGTGATGCAGATTGCGGTGGTCTTATTTCATATAATTATATTTCAGGTGAACCCGTGACAGGACTTGCCGACGGAAGGCCATTGTTTGTACGTTCTGCAAATGACAAATTCAGCCTCGCCAACTTCATGCGTACCCATTTATACGCTTCAGTCGGAGTTCTTAAGATAGGTAATGACATTCTTTTCAATGAAGAGAAAATCAAAGTAGACAGAATCACAGGACACGGCGGATTATTCAAGACGAAAGGTGTAGGCCAGAGAATACTTGCAGCAGCTATAAACTCCCCTATTTCCGTAATGGAAACTGCCGGTGAAGGTGGCGCATGGGGAATCGCCCTGCTAGGTTCTTACCTTGTCAACAATGAAAAGAAACAATCCCTGGCAGATTTTCTGGAAGACAAAGTATTCGCCGGTGATGCCGGTATTGAAATATCGCCAACAGCCGAAGATGTAGCCGGATTCAACACATACATCGAAAACTATAAGGCAGGACTGCCTGTTGAAGAAGCAGCGACCCAATTTAAGAAGTGAGTCAAACAGGTTTAAAAAAGAGCCTCTTTACATGTTGTGGTTTACACATAAAGAGTTATCTTTGCAGATATTAAATAAAATAGCAAGGATAAACCGACTCACTAATAGCATTCAAATTATAATATTATTTTAATATGAACGAAAAGAAACTTATGAACCGTGCAGCGGACAACATCCGTATTCTGGCTGCTTCGATGGTAGAGAAAGCTAATTCAGGACATCCGGGTGGAGCTATGGGTGGCGCTGATTTTGTGAATGTACTTTTCTCTGAGTTTTTAGTTTACGATCCTGAAAATCCGCGTTGGGAAGGACGTGACCGTTTCTTCCTTGATCCAGGCCACATGTCACCGATGTTATATTCCACTTTGGCACTGACCGGCAAGTTCACCATGGAAGAACTGGCACAGTTCCGTCAATGGGGAAGTCCGACTCCGGGACACCCTGAAGTGGACATCATGCGCGGTATTGAAAATACTTCCGGTCCGTTAGGACAAGGACACACTTTTGCAGTAGGTGCTGCTATCGCTGCCAAATTTCTGAAAGCCCGTCTGGGTAATGTCATGGACCAGACTATCTATGCCTATATATCCGATGGTGGCATTCAAGAAGAAATTTCTCAGGGTGCAGGACGTTTGGCAGGTCATTTGGGACTGGACAATCTGATCATGTTTTATGATTCAAACGACATCCAGCTGTCTACCGCTACCGATGCTGTTACCAGCGAAGATGTTGCCAAGAAATACGAAGCATGGCACTGGAAAGTAATTATTATCAATGGTAATGATCCCGATGCAATCCGCACAGCTCTGACAGAAGCGAAAGCCGTAACCGGTCAGCCCACATTAATTATCGGTAAGACCATTATGGGTAAAGGTGCACGCAAAGCGGATGATTCCAGTTATGAACGTAACTGTGCCACCCACGGTGCCCCTTTGGGAGGTGATGCTTACATCAATACAATCAAAAACTTAGGTGGCGATCCAACCAATCCTTTCCAAATCTTCCCTGAAGTAAAAGAGTTGTATGCCAAACGTGCAGAAGAACTGAAAAAAATTGTTGCAGAAAAATATGCAGCTAAAGCTGAATGGACTAAAGCTAATCCCGAACTGGCAGCTAAATTGGAACTGTGGTTCTCAGGCAAAGCTCCGAAAGTAAATTGGAATGCTATTGAACAAAAAGCCGGAGATGCTACACGCAGTGCTTCTGCCAAAGTTCTCGGTGTACTAGCTACAGAAGTAGAAAACATGATTGTTTCTTCGGCCGACCTGTCAAACTCAGACAAGACCGACGGTTTCTTGAAGAAAACACATGCATTCACTAAAGATGACTTCACCGGCGCGTTTCTGCAAGCAGGTGTTTCCGAATTAACCATGGCTTGCTGCTGCCTAGGTATGGCACTTCACGGAGGCGTGATTGCTGCATGTGCTACTTTTTTCGTATTCTCAGACTATATGAAACCCGCCGTACGTATGGCTGCCTTGATGGAACTTCCCGTCAAGTTCATCTGGACACACGACGCATTCCGTGTAGGTGAAGACGGTCCTACTCACGAACCGGTAGAACAAGAAGCACAAATCCGCCTGATGGAAAAACTGAAAAACCACAAAGGGCACAATTCTATGTTGGTACTCCGTCCGGCAGATGCGGAAGAGACCACTGTAGCGTGGAAATTGGCCATGGAAAATACCAGCACCCCCACCGCACTAATCTTCTCCCGCCAGAATATCGCGAATCTGCCTGCAGGAAACGACTACTCACAGGCTGCAAAAGGCGCTTATATTGTTGCAGGTTCCGACGAAAATCCGGATATAATCCTAGTCGCTTCAGGTTCCGAAGTTTCCACTTTGGAAGCAGGTGCAGAACTTCTCCGCAAGGATGGCATAAAAATACGTATCGTATCCGCTCCTTCTGAGGGATTGTTCCGCAGCCAAAGCAAGGAATACCAAAACAGTGTCATTCCCACAGAGGCTAAAGTATTCGGTCTGACTGCCGGTCTTCCTGTAAACCTTGAAGGTTTGGTAGGTGCCAACGGTAAAGTATTCGGTCTGGAATCATTCGGATTCTCCGCTCCTTACAAAGTATTGGATGAAAAGCTGGGCTTTACCGCACAGAACGTGTATAACCAAGTAAAAGAAATGCTGGCATGAAAAAAGTAGGACTGGCATCCGATCATGCAGGATTTGAACTGAAAGAGTTTGTAAAAACATGGTTGACTGAAAAAGGTTATCCATGCAAAGATTTCGGTACATACAGTACAGAAAGCTGTGACTATGCAGATTACGCCCATCCGCTTGCACTGGCTATAGAAGCCGGAGAATGCGGACCTGGAGTAGCTATTTGCGGAAGCGGTGAAGGGATCAGCATGACATTGAACAAACATCAGGGTATCCGTGCGGCACTATGCTGGATTCCCGAGATAGCCCATTTATCACGTCAACACAATGATGCCAATGTTCTGGTAATGCCAGGACGATTCATAGACCATGAAATGGCTGAAAAAATATTAGATGAATTCTTTAACAGCGGCTTTGAAGGCGGACGTCACCAAAAACGCATTGAAAAGATACCTGTAAAGTAAAATTCACGCAATAATAATAAAAGTAAAAAAAGAGAGGCTTTATAGCTTCTCTTTTTTTTTATTCCTATCTTTGCTTAGATTAAAATATAAAATAAGATATATTACTATGAAGAAAATTCTTTTTTTAATGCTCTTATGCCTGCCATTCATCGCTATGGCACAGACAGATCCCAAATATCTGGCGGGAGCAATAACTTTGGATGACGGTAAAGTTTCTTTCAAAACAGAAATACAGGCACCGTCTTTAACGAAAGACCAGCTATATGAGACAATGCTGAAATGGGCTACAGAACGTTTCAAGCCCGAAGGCAAGTTCAATGCACGTGTTCTTTACACCAATGAAGATGAAGGAACCATTGCAGCAGGTGGCGAAGAATATCTGGTATTCTCATCCTCTGCATTGTCATTGGACAGAACCAGAATTTATTATCAGATGTTTATCACCTGCGGAAACGGAAAATGTGATATCGAAATGACCCGTATCCGCTATTGGTATGATGAAGCTCGTGACGGAGGAGAAAAATACAGCGCAGAGGAATGGATTGTAGACGATATGGCTTTAAACAAATCGAAAACCAAACTGGCTCCCATCTGCGGCAAATTCAGAAGAGAAACAATTGACTTGAAAGACACACTGTTCAAATCCATCCAAGATACATTGGGCAACAAAGTCTTGAACAACTCACAAATTGCAGTTGCTCCTACTTCGGGTGTAACAGCCACTCCGATATCAAATACAACCACAATCATTACCGCCACTCCGGTAACTCCCCCTGCCCAACCGGCTATCATCGGTGGTTCTGAGGGTAATACCGAAATAAAAGTAGCCAATAATGTAACTCCTAGCAAAGAACAAAGCATAGATGACCAAATCAAGGCATCTTCACGTATGACAATTACTGCCGGAAACGATGAACAATTCGAAATTGGTAAAGAATGTTGGGGAGGTTTCGGTCAGTTATTCGGCAAAGAAGTAGCATTCTGCATAATTGACCAATCCAAATCAATGGGCAATATGCTAATGGATCAAAGCGACAATTATAAAATTTCGTTCTACAAGCAAGGTAGTAGTGAGCCGTGGTTGATAGTAAACTGTAAGAAACTGATGAAACAGACAGTTACCGGTGAGGAAGCAAAAAAGATGAACCCCAGTAACAACGGCCAGAAGGCATATAATATGTATGTAGGTGAAGTAATAAAATAATCTTTTCTTCTATATATTTATGCCGTGACAGTTAATTCTATACGATAATACATAAAATATTTAGGGGGGGGAGATAACCTGACACCTCCCCCTAAAAAACATACAAACGATTTACCATATACTTCCCCCCAAAAAATATCATGACAAATACAATTCAAACATATCCCCCCTTTAAGAATAAATAACACCGTTCCTCTATCAACCGTTTCACTTGAAACCATTTCTATAATAATCAAACCATTAGAAGAAATCATTCTTCCATTTTTTCCCTATCTTTCTCTCCTTTTTTTAAATGTTTTTAGCAAGAAAGTCGTTTTTTCTGCTCCAATCTTCCCTTTCATAACAAATAAAGAGTATCTTTGTAAACAACAATGAGACAATCATGCCTTATGACGGAAGAATTACAGGACATAAAGACACTTATCGAACAGGGTGATACGGAGAGAGCTATTCATGCGCTAACTAATTTCATCCGAAACGATGCGCACGTCAACGATGAACCCTATTACTTACTGGGTAACGCCTACCGCAAAATGGGAAACTGGCAACAAGCTTTGAACAATTATTTGGAAGCCATCGAGCGTAATCCGGAAAGTCCCGCCGTTTCCGCCCGTGACATGATTATGAATATTCTGAATTTCTATAACAAAGACATGTATAATCAATAATAACTAACCCATGGCAAAGATTAAAGGTGCTATTGTAGTAGACACAGAGCGTTGCAAAGGTTGCAATCTATGTGTAGTGGCATGTCCGCTACATGTAATCGCGCTCAATGCCAAACAAGTGAATAAAAAAGGATACACATTCGCCCACCAGGTATTAGAGGATACCTGCAATGGTTGCGCATCATGTGCCACAGTCTGTCCGGACGGATGCATTACTGTGTATAAAGTAAAACAACAATAAATGTAACAAATATGGCAGAAGAAGTCGTTTTAATGAAGGGAAATGAAGCCATAGCCCACGCCGCCATCCGTATCGGAGTAGACGGTTACTTTGGCTATCCCATCACTCCCCAATCGGAAATATTGGAAACGCTGGCCGAAGAGAAACCTTGGGAAACTACCGGTATGGTGGTGTTACAGGCAGAAAGTGAAGTCGCAGCAATCAACATGGTATATGGCGGTGCAGCAAGCGGTAAAATGGTAATGACCTCATCCTCCAGTCCCGGCGTTAGTTTAAAGCAGGAAGGCATCTCGTACATTGCCGGTGCCGAACTCCCCTGCCTGATTGTCAATGTCATGCGCGGAGGTCCCGGATTAGGAACCATCCAACCTAGTCAGGCCGACTATTTCCAAACAGTGAAAGGTGGCGGTCACGGAGACTATCGTCTCATAGCCCTGGCACCTGCATCAGTACAGGAAATGGCAGATTTCGTAGGTATAGCTTTTGATTTGGCTTTCAAATACCGCAATCCCGCCATTATTCTGGCAGATGGCGTTATCGGGCAGATGATGGAAAAAGTAGTATTACCCGAACAGCGCACACGCCTGACAGATGAAGAAGTCATTGCCCGTTGTCCGTGGGCCACTACCGGCAGAACCCACCACCGTACCCCCAACATCATTACCTCATTAGAACTCGATCCCGCCGAAATGGAAAAGCGCAATATTCATCTTCAGAAAAAATATGCAGAAATAGAAGAGAATGAAGTACGCTTCGAAGAACTTCACTGCGAAGATGCAGAATATTTGATCGTAGCTTTCGGCTCTTGCGCCCGCATTGCCCAAAAGGCAATGGAAATGGCTCGGGAAGAAGGCATCAAAGTTGGTTTGCTCCGTCCTATTACCCTATGGCCGTTCCCGTCGAAAGCTATTGCAGCACGCGCCGCACAGGTAAAAGGTATCCTCACTGTAGAATTGAACGCCGGACAAATGGTAGAAGATGTCCGTCTGGCTGTAAAATGCAAAGTGCCTGTAGAACACTTCGGACGTCTGGGTGGTATTGTCCCCGATCCGGATGAAGTAATCACTGCACTGAAAGAGAAACTAATAAAATAAGACCGTATGAATATCGATCTGATCAGAAATATATTGAACATACTTTTCATGGCACTGGCATTAGCAGCTGTCATCACTTACTTCGTGGCAAGTGACTTCAAAGTATTCATCTATGTCTGTGCAGCAGCTATTTTTCTCAAGCTGGTGGAATTCTTTATGCGGTTCATGTTATAAACAATAGGAGGAGAAACTATGACAAAAGAAGAAATCATAAAACCCGAAAACCTGGTTTATAAGAAACCGACACTGATGAATGACAATCCGATGCATTATTGCCCCGGATGCAGCCACGGTGTGGTTCACAAGTTAATAGCCGAAGTTATTGAAGAAATGGGCATGGAAGATAAGACAATCGGTGTGTCACCAGTAGGATGTGCCGTATTTGCATACAATTATCTAGACATCGATTGGCAAGAAGCCGCCCACGGACGCGCACCAGCCGTAGCTACCGCCATTAAGCGTTTATGGCCCGGACGTCTGGTATTTACCTACCAAGGAGATGGTGACTTGGCATGTATCGGTACTGCCGAAACTATCCATGCTTTAAATCGTGGTGAAAACATTACTATCATCTTTATCAACAATGCCATTTATGGAATGACCGGTGGGCAAATGGCTCCTACCACTCTGGTTGGCATGAAAACAGCCACCTGCCCCTATGGTCGTGATGTAGCCATTCACGGCTATCCGCTGAAAATGACAGAAATTGCCGCCACTTTGGAAGGCACCGCCTACGTTACCCGCCAGTCCGTACATACAGTTCCCGCCATCCGCAAAGCCAAAAAGGCTATCCGCAAGGCATTTGAAAATTCAATGAATGGCAAAGGTTCTAATTTGGTGGAAATTGTATCGACTTGTAATTCCGGTTGGAAAATGACTCCGCAAGCATCCAATGACTGGATGGTGGAACACATGTTCCCTTTCTATCCGCTGGGTGATTTGAAAAATAAAGAATAAAAAGACAGAAACCATGAAACAGGAAATCATTATAGCAGGATTCGGCGGTCAGGGTGTGCTATCCATGGGTAAGATACTTGCCTATTCCGGACTGATGGAAGACAAGGAAGTAACCTGGATGCCGGCATACGGTCCCGAACAACGGGGAGGAACCGCTAACGTAACGGTGATTGTCAGTGATGAACGCATCTCTTCACCCATTCTCAGCCAATATGACACAGCCATCATACTGAACCAACCCTCATTGGAAAAGTTTGAAGGCAAAATTAAACCAGGTGGTATTCTCATTTATGACGGATACGGAATCATCGAGCCTCCGACACGTAGGGACATACAAATCTATCGTATTGACGCAATGGATGCCGCCAACGAAAAAGGAATGGCAAAGACCTTCAACATGATTGTCTTAGGAGGCTTGCTAAAACTACGTCCCGTAGTATCCATTGAAAGTGTAATAAAAGCTTTACGCAAAACATTACCCGAACGTCACCATCATCTGATACCGATGAATGAAGAAGCCATCCGAATCGGAATGGAGATTATTAAACCTCAGTAAGTTAAAATAACTCTAAACGAATAATAAAAGGAAGAACTTTCCATAGCGGAAAAGCTCTTCCTTTTATTTTTATATTGTATCTTTGCCGCCGTTATGAAAAGAATATTCTCTATTATTTTTTTATTATTCCTGTGCTTCCATACTTCCTTGATGGCACAGCGGACAATGAATACCCTGAACAACCAGTTCGGTTCCTCAGCAAGCGGACTGAACAGAGATCAATATGACCGTAACGGAAACCCCATAGACACGACAGCCGTAGTAGATGCCAGCACAATCCCCATCGGACTGTACTCATGGAAAGTGGACAGTCGTTTTGGCAATGTCACTTATATCCCCGTAGATACCTTGCAGCACGCTTTCCAAAACTCAAATGACATGGGCGGCTATACCGGACAATACAATTACCTGGGAAATTTGGGCTCCCCCCGCCTCTCACGCATCTTTTTTGACCGTCGGGACCCCAGCCAATACTTTTTCACCGACCCATACGATTTTTGCGTACAACGTCCGGAAGATGTCATATTCACCAATACACTTTCTCCATTCACAAACCTGACCTATTACAAAGGAGGAGGCAGCCGTGACGGAGAAGAACGTTTCAAATCCTATTTTGCCATCAATGCAAACAAAAGGCTAGGGTTCGGATTCTACATAGATTACCTGTATGGCCGGGGGCTTTATCAAGATCAGTCCACAGCCTTCTTCAACGGTGGCCTGTTCTCCAGCTACCGGGGAGATAAATATGACATGCATTTCATATTCAACAACGATAACTTGAAGATGGCAGAAAACGGAGGTATCACGGACGACCGGTATATCACCAACCCGCTGGATATGGCAGAAGGCAAAAAAGAATATTCCGCCAACGAAATCCCAACCCGACTGAGTCAGATATGGAATCACAACACCAGCTACCATGCCTTCCTGACACATCGTTACAACCTAGGGTTCTATAAAGAAAAACAGGACAGTGTGGATACGGACTCTGTAAAAATAACGCAGGTATTTGTTCCTGTCACAAGCTTCATACATACACTACAAGTAGACTTGAACAATCGCAAATACATCTCATACGATGACGCACAGAATCAGAAGTATTTTGAACATAACTATCTGGGGACCGACTCTATAGACAAGACGAAGCGTACATCCATCAAAAACACCATTGGCATTGCTTTACAAGAAGGATTCAACAAATGGGCAAAAGCCGGACTTACCGCCTTTTTAAGTTATGAATACCGAAACTTCGCCTTGACCGACACAACAAACATACCGGGACAACGCATTATCAACAACTATAAGGAAAGTTCACTCTCCATTGGCGGCGAACTATCCAAAAAACAAGGAAAACTATTACATTACAATATCCTAGGAGAATTAGCCATAGCCGGTGAAGACGCAGGACAATTCAGCGTAGAAGGCAGAGGGGATCTGAATCTCCGTTTATTCGGAGATACGGTGAGACTGGATGTAAATGCATTCATCAAGAACCAGAACCCCGTATTCTATTTCAGGCATTTCCAGTCCAAACATTACTGGTGGGACAACAACGATTTATCCAAAATAATGAGAACCCGCCTGGAAGGAAAACTAAGTCTGGACAGATGGGGAACCCAGCTGCGTGCCGGAGTGGAAAATATAAAGAATTACACTTATCTGGCCAATACCAGCATACCGGTAAAAGACAGTGAAGGAAATGTCACCGGTTTCAAGAACAATGCAGCCGTAAGACAACACTCCGGCAACATACAAATATTCACTGCAATGTTGCAACAAAAATTAAAAGTAGGAATTTTTCATCTCGACGGTGAAGTAGCCTATCAAAAATCAAGTGAGCAAGACATTCTACCCTTACCGGAATTGTCGGCTTACGGCAACTTGTACATGAAATTCGGTTTCGCCAAAAAAGTACTCCAAATAGAAATGGGAGCAGATGTGCGTTATTTCAGTAAATATTACGCGCCAGACTACTCCCCCGTCATCGGACAATTCTATAACCAGAATCCTGATGACAAAATCGAGATAGGAGCTTTTCCGATAGTCAACGTCTATGCCAACCTGCATTTAAAACGTACCCGCTTCTTTATTATGATGTATCATGTCAATGCCGGTTCGGGAAAATCCAATTACTTCCTGGCGCCACACTACCCAATCAATCCGCGAATGATAAAGTTCGGCCTTTCATGGAATTTCTTTGATTGACGGTCTATATGAAAAAATATCTGAAATACGTTCTGATGGGTATCCTTGCAGCAACTCTATCCTCCATCTTCTTCAAAAAGAAAACGGAGGCTGAAACCAGTCTGCCCCGCGATTATGCAGAAATAGCGGCATCGGGAATCCTGTGTGCTGTTACCGAGTACAACTCAATCAGTTTTTATGCCGACGGCGACACCGTTTCCGGTTTCCACTACGAACTGCTCCATGCTTTTGCACACAGCAAAGGACTGAAACCGGAAATCACTCCCGAAATGAGCTTTTCCAAAAGACTGGAAGGCGTACAAAAAGGAACATACGATATATTGGCCAACAGCACGGTAGTTACCACAGAATACAAAGACTCCCTGTTGTTTACCCGCCCCATTATACTGAACAAACAAGTACTGGTACAGCGTAAACCCGAAAAAGAAAACGATAGTCTGTACATTCACAGCCAGTTGGAACTAGCCCGCAAGACCCTTCATCTAGTCAAAAACTCACCTGCCATTCTGCGCATACATAATTTAAGTAACGAAATAGGCGATACCATCTATATCAAAGAAGTGGAGAAATACGGACAAGAACAATTACTGGCCATGGTAGCACATGGTGACATAGACTATGCCGTATGCGACGAGAGCATTGCCAAAGCTTCCATCAATGATTTTCCACAATTGGATATAGAAACAGCCATCAGCTTCTCACAATTCTATTCATGGGGAGTAAGCAAACATTCTCCAATATTGCTTGACAGCCTGAATTCCTGGTTAAATGATTACGTCAAGACTCCTGCATTCAAACTGTTGCGCAAGAAATATTACAATAACTGATTTTTATCCGGCTGAAATTGCAAAATAGTCCTATCTTTGCAATATAAATTGTTATTATTTTAAGCGGAATGACAAAAAAGTTATTACCATGGTTAAATTAGACAAAGTAAAATGGGGCTTCATCGGTTGCGGAGAAGTGACCGAGAAGAAAAGCGGACCAGCCTTTGCCCTGATCGAAGGTTCAGAGGTAGTGGCTGTAATGAGCCGTGACAAAGAAAAAGCTCAATCATACGCCAAAAGACACAACATTCCCCGCTGGTACTCCGATCCGCAGCAGTTAATAGGAGATGAAGATGTCAATGCTATTTATATAGCCACTCCCCCTTCCTCTCATGCCACTTTCGCCATTATGGCTATGAAGGCAGGAAAGCCCGTGTATATTGAAAAACCAATGGCAGCCAGCTATGAGGACTGCGCACGCATCAACCGCATATCACAAGAAACTGGTATCCCTTGTTTCGTCGCTTACTACAGACGTTATCTTCCCTATTTCCAAAAAGTACGCCAAATGGTAGAGGATGGTGAAATAGGTAATGTCATCAATATACAGATACGTTTCGCCCAGCCTCCCCGTGATTTGGATTACAACAGCACCAACCTGCCCTGGCGTGTACAACCTGATATTGCCGGCGGCGGTTATTTCTATGATCTGGCTCCTCACCAGCTGGATTTATTACAAGATATGTTCGGCTGCATTCTCGAAGCCCAAGGATACAAGAGCAACCGTGGCGGGTTATATCCGGCAGAAGATACGATAAGTGCCTGCTTCAAATTTGATTCCGGTCTGCCGGGATCAGGATCATGGTGTTTTGTCGCCCATGAATCGGCCAAGGAAGACCGTATAGAAATCATCGGAGACAAGGGGATGATCTGTTTTTCCGTTTTCACTTACGATCCCATCGCCCTGCATACTGAAAGAGGACGCGAGGAATTTCTTCCCGAAAATCCCCCTCATGTACAACTTCCGCTCATAAAAGCCGTAGTAGAACACCTGCAGGGAAAAGCTGTCTGTACCTGCGACGGCATCAGTGCGACACCCACCAACTGGGTAATGGACCGTATACTTAATAAACTCTGATTTCCGCCTATGGACATCCGTAAATTATGCCTGCTCTGTCTGTCTTTTCTTTCTGCCTTTAATGTATATGCACAAGCGGAAAAGAAAGACTCGACAGTACAGGACAACAAGGGTGTTCTCATTACATTGACTGACGGAATAGCAACGACTGTCCGCCATACCGGAAGAAAAATAAGGAAAGTAGGAAAAGAATTCAATGCGATTGACACTACCTATATCTCGCCCAACCTTTACAATCTGGCTTTCATGCTGGAATCCAGCAGTTGGTACGAATACTATCGGTTAGGTAGTAAAGGAAACAACGGCGAACAAAGTTTGGGATTCTCCCCCAATGCCAGTTTCAAGCTGGGAGTCTATTTCGGATGGCGCTGGATATTTCTAGGATATTCTTTCGATGTAAAAGATATTTTCGGCGGACATAAAAACAAGGCAAAGAAAACCGAAATGGCACTGAATCTTTATAGTTCCAAATTTGGTGTGGATTTATATTACAGAAAGACAGGAAGCGATTTCAAGATACGTTCTTCCAGCGGTTTTGATCTGAATACTCCCATTAAAAATTTGAATTTCAACGGATTGCAAAGTAAAATCAAAGGACTGAACGCCTATTGGATTTTCAATTATAAAAAATTCTCTTATCCGGCAGCCTATAGCCAGTCCACCAACCAGCGTAAAAGCGCGGGTTCCCTGATGGCGGGCTTTTCTTATTCCCAGCACAACATATCTTTTGATTACGAAAAGCTTCCCGGTGAAGTGAGAGTCCAACTACATGATGCTTTACTTTTCAAGAAAGTGAAATATTCTGATTACAGCATCAACGTGGGTTATGGCTATAACTGGGTATTTGCAAAAAACTGGGTTTCCAATCTTTCACTCTTACCGGCCATTGCCTATAAAAAATCAAAAATAGACGATACACCTAATACTGACAATCATTGGATAAAGGATATCAATTTTGACCTGATAACACGTGCTGCCGTGGTCTATAACACCAACAAATATTTTATAGGAGCTTCGTTGGTGATGCATACATACGACTATCGAAAAAAGGACTTCTCCCTCACTAATACTTTCGGAACTGTCCGTATATATGCAGGATTCAACTTTTGGAAAAAGAAAGAGTTCCGTGATAAATAGGAGGAGGATGACAAAAACGGAAAGTGAAAAAAGAGAGATGAAGAATCCAATCACATCCATTTGTTCTCACAAGATCCCTCACCATGACTCAAAATGACAGAATCCGTGATTACACAACAGAATCCTGACATACCTTCATTCATTAAAGTCTATCTATTTCATCTATAGACAAGCCTGTAGCTTGAACAATAACAGCAATAGGAATATTCAAAGATTTCAAGTTACGGGCTGTAGCTATTTTTTCTTCTTGGCGACCTACCATGATACCTTCCTCACGTCCTTCTACACGACCTTCCTCTAATCCTTCTAATTTAGCGGTACTCAATACATCATTTTGTATCATCAATGCATCCAGATGCCGATCATAAGCCAGTTTATCAGCCTTATTCATATTATAATAAATAAGTTTCTGTCTCGCTTCCTCCAATCCGGGAGTCGTTGTATCCGGACGGATAGTTCCAGTCTTAAGATATTCTATCCATTCTTCCAAAGGAGTAACCGCCACTTTATTAAACTCATTCACACGAATAAGAAAATATTCAGGAAATATTTCGGCAGGCAATTTGCGGATAATAGCCCCTTGTTCTTTAGTGGTTACTTTCAAACAGTCACCAGTATGGACACCGAGGAATGTATTCTGACCATGGTAGAGGTAATCATTTCCTTGGCCAATATCAAAATAAAGAATACTGATAGAATACACTTTCTTGACATTTGCATAAATTCCACCTAAATCTATATGTTCGGTTATTGCTTTTGCCACTCCATAAAGTATTCGTTCAAGATAATATAACTCCCGCGTATTCTGCACTTCCACTAGTATTATTTCATCCTTGCTATTACGGGCTCTAATATCTACCCGGTTGAACTTATCATCCTCCCGTTGCTGGTTACCTTCGCTCTCAAGGATTTCCATGATTTGAATCTTCTCACCCAAAAGTACGGTAAGAAAACCTTCTAGGACACCAAAATTGGCTTTGTTGCGTAAAAGACGCTTGATTGCCCAATCAAACCGTATGTATTTATCTTTCTGTTCCATAAAAACCTCTTTTTACAAAGATAACCCTTTTGTTTGAAAACCAGGATGAAACATTAGCAAAAAATATACCGGAAAGCAATAAAGCATTCCCGGTATATCACAAGTTAATTATATTAGACTCACAATTAATTCTTAGAAACGAGCACCGACAGTCAAAAGCAACTGATGCCGTTCATTGTCCACTTTAGTTGCCGGAAGATCTATATCATCAAAAGCATAAAAGTTTGATTTATACATATCATATTTATATGCCAAATCCGCATAAATTACACTGCCACGGTATCCAAGACCAAACGTAAATGTATTCTTAGACTCCGTATTATTAAAATCAGTACGCGTGCTATATAAAGACAAGGCACTATAAGCATCTTTAGAAAAAGCAGCCGAAGAGTAATTATATCCTGCACGAATGCTAAACTCAGGTATAATCCTCGTTTCCATTCCGATACGGAAAGTATGGACACCTTTCAAATAATTCTCAACGCTGGGCTGATCTCCCAATTCATAACCATCCACATCCTTGAGCTTACTGGAAGAATAATCCTGATATTCATATTCCGCACCTACTGCCACTGCACCCGCAAAAGTAGTACCTGCGCTGATATTAAATTTCCACGGAGTGGTAAGATTATAATCATAGGTCAAATAATCATATTCCGGAGTTACCAGAAAATCACTCAATGTCTGGTTATAGGGTGCCTCACAAGCTAAAATATTAGAAGATAAAGCGGCATTATAGCTTTCTCTTAAATCATACCATGTAGGCGTGTGCACAGCAAATCCCAAACGGAAAGGGGAACTTTCTATAGGCCGTATAATAACACCCAATTTTAAATCCATACCAGTCCCTTCCAGCCTATAATAATTATCCAATGTATACCCCCCATTATCCGCACCGTTATCATCATTCAAATTTTCCGTATAAGAAGTATAACGATCATAATTCACATCATAGACCCCCAGGGTAGCTCCTAAATAGACCCTATCTTCAATATTGAATGAAACATTAAAATCATATTGACTGATACCTCCTGTTTCCTTACTAAAGAAGTTATTGTTAAAACCATTCCACCCCCATGGAGCATGAATATTCTTTTCAGAATCATTAACCCAGTCAACCACACCGGTTCTCACCCCCATTACTCCTAAAACAGGTAACTGATTCCAATATTTGGTATAAGGATTCTTCACATCCAGTATGTCATTAAACTCGCTTTCCGTCAATCCATATCGTTCCATCTCCTGAGCCAGCTGGAAGCTTTGTGACAAATTATCCAACGCCCCTCCCATAGAGAAAAGGCGATTGAAGTTTTTACTTTTATGGTAATTGAATCCGAAATTCACAAAACGCAAAGAAGTATTATTGCCTATCTTATTGCTATAAACAAATCCAATCTGGTCAAATGAAGCGCGCGTTTTGTTTTCATTCATTGACACACCACTAAAGTTACTCTTTGTCGAAGTATTATTAAAACCAAAAGAAATAGACACGTCATTACTACGAAAAATGCCGATACCCGCAGGGTTGGAGCTTATGACAGATATATCACCGCCCAAAGCTCCCATGGCACCACCCATACCAACAAATCGTGCTGTTCCATTCAAGTCATTCCCCAGCAACTTTTCCGCATCATAAGCATTTTGTGCGCTTGCCGTTGTCATTGCCAACAACGCACAAGCGGTTACTATTACTTTATTTTTCATACATCAATTCTATTAAATTCAACTGTCTAGTTTAATCTACCACTTATCTGGTACGCGATCTGCCGCCACCACTTGAACGGGAAACACCGCCACCGGAACTGCGAGAAGCACCACCGCCACTAGAAAAACTACTACGGGAAGAAGAAGTTCCACTACTACGGTAAGAGTTAGACGAACTATTACGAGAAGGACTACTGCTACGAGAGTATGAACTGCTACGAGAATTCGAAACGCCACTATTGTTACGATAAGCGCCACGACTTGCAGCCCCTGTTCTCTGATAAGCAGATCCTGCTGCATTTCCCACACTGCTCCGAGTACTGCTTGGTCTGGTATAGGAAGAACCCCTTCCTTCTGTCGGACGTGAATACGAATTACCCGGACGAACTCCTGCTGCCTGACTTGGTGAAAGAGTTTCTCCGGTACGGGTTCTGATAGCACTTCTATTAGGACGAACCGAATTTACACTGTTAGATCCCGAAACCACTCTTCCTGATGAAGAACCGTTACGTGTTGCGGTACGATAACTATTAGCACTATTACGGACATTTTGTCTGGAATTTCCTACGTATGAATTACGACTATTCCTATCATAACTATTCACGTAATTATTCCGGCTTGGGCGTGAAGAACTATAGCTATTGGTATATCTTCCGGCATGTATCCCCGGGTTACGTCTGCTTGAGCCATACCATCCATGACTACCTCCCCAGTAGCCACCACCCCAACCGTGACCGAAGTAATGCGGATAATAATGGTGATGGTGATAATGGTAGCCCCAATAGCCACCCCAGTAGCCGCCACCCCAATAACCGGGATAGTACCAACTATTGTAGTACCATGGCGAACTCCATCCCCAACTGAATCCCCAACTGGCGCCATATGGATAATTCCAACGCCAATCCCACCATAAGCGGTTCGTGTAAGTGGGAAAGACGTATGCATACAATCCGTCATCATATACATTCCAATCCCATGAAGGCAAACCGTAAACTACATCCCAATAGAGCGGACTGCTTACCGGAATGGCGTAACGGGGATTACGGAAACGGACGATACGCATCGCGTATTCATAATCGTCTTGAGAACCCTCAAAACCATTAACCCATTCTCCTCTCTCATTCAAAGGTTTCTCCTCAATATACAAGGTATCATTCTCCATCGAGAAATTATTATCACGTGAAGTATAACGACGATTATACTCATCCACATCGCGAACCTTTCCTTTCACATCCTTCACCACCACTGTAGAACCGGGGGCTGCGTAAACAGTAGTCGTGTTCTGCTTCTGCGGAACCACCACTTTCACCTCTTGCTTAACCTCCTCTTTCTTTTCAGCTTTTTTCTTAGGGATGAAATAAAGGTCGTCATCAACGCTTTGCGCCATTGCCAAGTAAGGCAAGCACACCATCATAAGCGAAGCTAATACAATCTTTTTCATACTCGTACCTGTTTTATTTGTTATTCTATCTACTTTTTCTAGTGCAAAGATAGTCAGAGGTTTTACTTCATAACAAAGAAAATCCCTATTAGTTGGTAGGGATTCCCCTATTTCAGTAGCTGAGTTCAAAGATTTTGTTTATTTTTGCAATTGCTATGAAAAGTGGGAGGATACATATACTGCTGCTGTTTCTATTGCTCTGCATCTCTTGCCGCTATGAACAGCAAAGTTACCCGCCACTGATGGAGCGGGCAGTTCAATTAATGGAAACGCACCCGGACAGCGCGCTAGCCTGTTTGGATTCTCTCAGTATATCCACCACTAAATGGCCTGAAGAGCTTCATATATATTACTTATTGCTCACTGTCAAAGCCAAAGACAAGCTCTATATTCCGGTTACTTCCGATACTTTGATTAACCGTATAATTAGTTTTTATGAAGACAAACAGGATGACCCACACCTGATGGAAGCTTATTATTATAAAGGTAGCGCCTATCGGGATATGAAAGATGCGCCACGAGCCGTTGATGCTTTCTTGCGTGCAGCCGAAATTGGGAAAAAATGTTTTAATGATACGCTGAATGGACGCATATACGGGCAGCTTGCCAGCCTTTTTGCCTTTCAAAGATTGTATCATGAAAGTATGGAAGCTACTCAACAAGCTTATAAATATAATTTAGCTTGCCATAATTATAAAGGCATGGCTTTCGGTCTGAGGGACATGGCACGCATATACGATACAAACAACCAAAAAGACAGTGCGGAAATCTATTACCGGAAAGCATACACATTGATGAAAGAAAAAGTTTCTCTGGTTAAAGCTTGCAGCATCGGCGATGAAATGGCCGGTTTTTATTACAACCAAGGGAAAACAGACTCTGCTGAAATTATAGCAAAGCAAGTACAAGTCCACCACCCCAGTTCACTTAGTTATTTAGTACTCGGCGAAGTGTATTATCAAAGGCAAATGTTCGATTCCGCATCAATTTATCTTCAAAAGGTAATTTCTGGAAACGACCTTTATCACCAACGTACTGCATATCGTCTGTTACATCTGATTACAAGGGAAAAAAAGCAATATCCGGAAGCCCATCAATACGCCTCTCTTTGCATCAATGCATTCGATTCTCTTTTTCAGATCACAAAAACCGAAGAGGTAAATAAAATCCATTCCTTATATAATTATAATCTATCTGAACAAGAAAATCAGCGGCTGCAATCGAAGACAGAACGACAGAAACTTTTACTGTTCCAGTTATTGTTTGTAGCAAGTCTCCTGATTGGTATTGTAATTTACCTGCTTCACCGTTTACGCGAACGCCGCCGCAAATATACAATCAGAGAACAACAACTACAACAGATTTTTGCAGAACAGGAAGCCCAAAGCAGCCGGCGCATTCTAGAAAACGAGCAACAGATAACCCTACTGAATGAACAACTTCAATCGGCCAAGTTGGAAAATGACACATTCAAACATTCCCTGCTGGAAGCTCAAGCAAAAAGACTGGGAGCAACCAACGAACAAATACGTGCCATCCAGAACGAACAGGAAATGCGTTTACTCGCCTTCCGACATTCGGACATCTATCTTCATTTCCACCATGCCACCCAAAGTTCCGAAATAACGGAAAGGGATTGGAAACATTTAAGTGAAGCTATAAATAGCACTTTTCCTAACTTTCTGCGACAGCTGTATGCACTCTATCCTCAATTATCCGAACACGAACTACATATCTGCTATTTAATTAAGATCGAACTCAAGAGAAGCATTATCGCAGAATTACTCAACCGTTCTGTCTCTGCCATTACAAATTCTCTTTCCCGCCTCTACCAAAAAATCTATAGCGAAAAGGGAACGGCACAACAAATGGAAGGAATTATCCAAGAATTGTAACGACCCATATGGAAAAATTCATCTGCCAATGGGTAAAAATTGGTATTTTCTCAAGAATGCACAAGCATATATTACTTGTATATCAGCCTGTTATATAAAAGTATAGAAAAAGTAAAATGTATTTTTTCATTTCTTTTCTCCAATAGCTATACCTTTACTATCGTAAAAATAATACGTTGACTACAAACTTGTGTTATAGTATAACGTAATATTGATTACAACTTTTAGAATCATACCTCCGTCTAAATTTATGATTAAACAATATATAATATGTACAAACACATTCCTTTATTACCCAACAGTATGATTACTATGAATACTTTAAAATTATTTTTATGCGTATGCCTGATGCCCGGTTTTTCACTTTACGCTCAAGTTCGCATACATGGTAAAGTAACCGACTTAGACAATCAGCCTTTAGCTTATAGCACAGTTCGGTTATTAAAAACAGACTCAGCCTTCATCTCGGGTACAACAACAGACACATTAGGATATTACCAGTTCACAAATGTACAGCCGGACAAGTATTTGTTAGCATTCAGTACAATAGGATACAAACCGCAAATAATACCGGCAAGTGTTTCAAACCAAGATACACAACTACCTGTAATTACCTTGGAAAGTGACAATGTAATACTGAATGAAGTCGTGGTAAAAGGAAGTTCCTATGTCAGAAAGACTGATCATGTATTGGTCATTCCCGACAAGCAACAGGTGAAACATGCCGGTACAGGCTATGACCTTTTGTACAACTTGATGATTCCCAGCTTGGAAGTGAACAAACGGACAGGGAAAGTAAGCACTTTTGGTGGTGAAGTGGCACTATATATAAACGGAGAAAAAGCTGAATATGAGGAAGTGCAAAACCTACGCCCACGCGATATCAAGAATATAGAATATTATGACACCCCGACAGGAAAATATGCCGGTGATGTAGCTTCCATCAATTATATAACCAAGGAACGAACATCAGGTGGATATGTATCATTAGACGGCAAACAAACCATCGGTTATCTGATGGGTAATTATAATATAGGGACTAAACTGATGCATGGAAACAACAGCTATTCAGTGTTAGGAGGCTATATTACCCAAAAATATGACGGAGTAAAAACCTCAAAAAACGAAGAGATATTATTCCCGGAATATACCACCCATCGAAACACACAAACGACCCAAGCTGATTATCAAAACAACCAGCAATATCTACAATTGAAAGCCAACAATCGTACAGAGAAACATAATATCTCGGCACAACTTTCATTAGTCCACAATGAAACTCCCAAAAATAACAATAGCGAATTACTGGATTATTCCGGTCATCATACATACAGCATATCTTCAGCCAACCAAAAAAAAGAAGACGGACTAAGTCCCTCTGTCAAACTATATGGCAATTTCAACATAACCCCTAAACAGACACTGGAGGTAACGGCCAAAACCGCTTATACACAAAACGATTACACCAGAACCTATACAGAAGGAGAAGATATATCCCTGACGGATGTTGATGAAGAATTATATGCATTCGACTTTTCTACCAGATATAATATAAAATTGGAGCACAACAATTCACTTGGAGCAAACCTGCAGCACCATCATAAAGTCACGTCTTCATCCTATACGGGTGATTACGACTCTTGGCAACATCTATGGATGGGAGAAACGATGTTCTTCTTAAACTATAACCAGCGTATAGCCAAAAAGTTCTCTATGAATTTCTTACCGGGTTTTTCATGGTTGAATTACAAACTTCATACAGATGCCCGGCAGCAGCATTGGTCACTTAGAATGAATTCCACTTTTATTTATACTATCAATAAATCACAGCAGTTAATGGCCTCTGTCGATATCGGTAACGACCAACCGGACATCAGCTATATCAACAGCATGGATCAAACAGTAGACTTTCTACAAATCAAACGTGGTAATCCCCATCTGGATAATACCAAATTATATGTTGTCGGCATCGCCTATAAAGCACAACTAAATCGACTGAATTTTCAAATTTTAGGTGTTTATCAGAAGATTCAGAATAATATATCCACCGATTACTACCTAGAGAATGACAAACTTGTCTCCAGCTTCCGGTCGGACATGGATGTGGAACATTGGAACGCAGCTTTGGATCTTTCCTATCGCTTCTCCGACAATTTACGCGCCAAGTTCAATGCCAGATACTATCATACAATCATTCCCGGAGAATACAACATTACAGACAATAGTGTGATAGCATCATTGGACATAAACTATTACTGGAAAAATCTTGCAATAAATGTATATGGAAGTACAGCGACAAGCCGTATAAACCGTTTCTCTCTTGCGATAGAAAAAAATCCCGCCATTTATGGAACTTCCATCAGTTGGAGTCACAAAGGCTGGCACGTAGAAACCGGTACAGAAAACCCGTTCACCAAGCATAACCGTTATAGGGAATATGCCAATTTTAGTATATACAACTACAGCCGGATACAGACCAGTCGAATCAATCAACGTACCGGATATATCAAAATAGCGTATACCTTTGACTTCGGCCAAAAGACCTCACGCGAAAAGAGCGATATGGATAGAAACATCAATAGTGCTATCATGAAAACAAACTGATAAAACAAATGGAAATTTACGAACAAATATACATTCAAAAATTAGAAACATCCACTGTAAAAGATCGCTATCTGCTGATTTACAACGGACTGTACTATGAAGCCAGCGCACCCGTAGTTGAACTTCTCCTCTGTTTGTAGGAGGAAAAAAACATGGATGAAGCTATTACCAGTTACATAAAAAAGAAAAATCGTATTTTTTCATATACAGAAATAGAAGAAATAAATGTCCCCGACCATGCTTTGCTTTATCTAAAAGACTATACACGGGGAGCGGAAGAACGTCCGTTCACGTACGTTGACGGTAAACAAATCTGGTGGTAAAAACAACTTTTCCTATAATAAGTTGCACCCACTTATGCCCTCATGCCCTCACTATCAGCCATAACCCACTCATTATAAAACCATTACCCATAGTGAGGGCATATTAAAAAGTGAGGGCATTACCCTCACTTTTTAATATGCCCTCACTCCTTATCCCCCACATTACGCACTTAAATCATTCATTCACAATATAATGCCCATCCACAGGCTTATAAACCGGTTGTTTGGGAAGTCCCACATTTTTCAGCTTTCCTTCCTCGCACAAGTGGCGTAAATGGCGGCTGGCCGTGCTTTGTGTCATACCGCAAAGAAGCTGGAAACTTTTCCGCTGCACAAAATCACAGGTTGTGAAGTACTCCGTCAGCAATGCGTCAATTTCCTCATCGGTCAGTTTACTGGAATGAAACGAGAACCGGGTACGCTGCACCTTTACCTTTCCCACCTCATCCATCAATAGTTGATCGGGACGGTAAACAATCCCCTTGAGCCTCACCTTCGTATTCTTACGTTTCGTCTTTTCCGTTACCGGCCCGGTACTCACCAGGTTGGGACGGAAGAAACCGATGCCGTCCAGATGCACCTGTTTGCCTTCCGCCAACTCCTCGCCCATGGCACGTGACAGCGCATCGAGCACGGCTACCACATCCGTTTCAGTCAACGTACAATGTTTCTGAATACGGGCACGGAGCTGGGCCGTGCTCACCTTTCCGTTCAGCCGGAGACGCGGGTGCAACGTATTCTCTTCCCCTTGTTGCTCAGGGGATTTGGGATTCTCGTACCAATCAAATAGTATTGCCATACTGTTCTTCTTTTATTAATGAACTTTCAATATCTGTTAATCACGGACGTGATTAAGTTTAACTACCTTTGTGATTAACTTTAATCACCCTTGTGACTAGACTTAATCACAAGGGTGACTAACTAATTATAAACATACAAAAATAAGAAAAGAAAAGGTAGAAAACAAATAAGGAACAGGGAAATACGCACTGAGACTAAGAATAAAAACACAGGAAAGAAAGGAAAAAGAAAAAGGCGGCATTTAATCCGGAAAACACTTGCAGAATCCGGAAAGAAACCTTACCTTTACTAAAAATATGCACACATAGACACTCGCCAAACGCGGTCTTCTCCACACGACAGAACATCATCTTTTTCCATGGGAGGTACATAAAGCCAAAAAACATTTAAACGAAAGACAAATATGAAAATTACACTCATCAGGAAAGATGAAGAACAGGGGACAGAAGCCTTGTCACTATGCGATTCGGACACATTCTTCGAGAAAATAAAGACAGAGAACAAAGCAGGACACATATCGGAACTGCGTGAAATACTGCCCCGGCTGACAGGATCGTCCGCCCACTACGCCCATATCGACAAACTGCCGCGTGTCTATCCTGCTGTAGAATATACCCGTAAGCAAAATGGCGAGAAACGCATGAAACATTACAACGGACTAGTGCAGCTGGAAGTGAACCGGCTGGCCGACCTGTATGAGGTGGAATATGTGAAACGCCAAGTGGCACAACTGCCGCAAACCTTTGCCGCTTTCTGCGGTTCAAGCGGACGGAGCGTAAAGATATGGGTACGCTTCGCACGCCCCGACGGCACTCTGCCCACCATACAGGAGGCTCTCCTGTTTCATGCTCACGCCTATCGGCTGGCGGTGACCTGCTACCAGCCCATGCTTCCTTTCGGCATCACACTGAAGGAACCGGACCTGATGCAAAGCTGCCGCATGACCGTGGATGAACAACCTTACTATAACCCTTCGTCCGTCCCCTTCTGCATAGAGCAACCGCTTGCCCTGCCCGATGAAGAGTCTTTCCGCCAACGCAAACAAAACAGCGAAACCGCACTGGAACGAATGACGCCCGGATGTGAAAGTTTACAGACTTTGGCACTGATGTACCAATCGGCACGAAAAAGAGCATTGGCCGAAATGGAAAACTGGAAACGTGATGACGGACTGGAGCCCTTGCTGCCCCATCTGGTAGAACAATGCTTCAAAGCAGGCATCCCCGAAGAAGAAGCCGTGCGGCGTACACTGATGCACTATTTCCACGAAACGAACACGGAAGCCATCCGCATGGCTTTCGGCAACGGATATCGGGAGATGAAAGGCTTTGGCGAGAAAGGTGGCCTCAACAAAGAGCAGGAAGCCACCTTCCGGCTGGAGGAGTTTTTGAAACGACGGTACGAATTCCGTTTCAACACCGTACTGGACGAGGTGGAATACCGCCAGCGGGACTCTGTTCATTTCTATTTCAAACCCTTGGAAAAACGTACCCGAAACAGCATCGCCCTTTACGCCTTGAAAGAGGGACTGCAAGTGTGGGACCGCGATATCGACCGCTTTCTCACTTCCGATTTCGTCCCTCTTTACAATCCCGTAGAAGAATACTTGTGTGACCTTCCCCGATGGGACGGTACTGACCGCATCCGCGCATTGGCCCGGCTCGTTCCCTGTGACAATCCGCATTGGGAAGAACTCTTTTACCGTTGGTTTCTGGGCATGGTGGCGCATTGGAGGGGGATGGACCGTCAGCATGGCAACAGTACTTCGCCTTTGCTGGTGGGTTCACAAGGATTCCGGAAATCCACTTACTGCCGCATCCTGCTACCGCCCGAACTGCGTTTCGGCTATGCCGACAGCCTGGACTTCAGCAGCAAACAGGAAGCGGAGCGTGCCTTGGGACGATTTTTCCTTATCAACCTGGACGAATTCGACCAGATTACGATGAACCAGCAAGGTTTTCTGAAACATCTGTTACAAAAACCGGTGGCCAACCTGCGAAAGCCCTATGGAACCAGCGTACGCGAATTACGCCGCTATGCCTCATTCATCGGCACCAGCAATCAGAAGGATTTGCTCACCGACCCCACGGGAAGCCGTCGCTTTATCTGTATCGAGGTGACCGCTCCCATTGATACCCATGTCACCATAGACTACCGCCAGCTCTATGCACAAGCCATGACATTGCTTTATCAGCAGGAACGTTACTGGCTGAATGATGAAGATGAGGCTGTTTTGCGGCAAAGCAACAGAGAATTTGAGCAAATTTCGCCTTTGGAGCATTTATTCCATTGTAACTTTTCTTCTGCAACCACTGATGAAGAGGGAGAATGGCTGACTGCCATGGAGATTTTCAATTATCTCCAAGAAAACACACGTGATAAGCTATCCGTCAATAAAATAAATTGGTTCGGACGTATTCTACATAAACTGAATGTACCCAAAAGAGCCAGTATCAGAGGTACTTTATACCACGTGGTCAAGTTGGAATAATTTATTTTTCAAGAAATGAGTATGAGGTCAATGCCCTCATACTCATTTATGTTACCATCATCAATAGCACACTCATTATAAGCGAATTATACCACTAATGAGAGTATGAGAGCATTATTGAGAGTAACTTCCTGTTGATATCCTACCGGAATGAAGAAAATAAATAGATGCTGAACGGGTATAAAGAGAGAAGCAATTAATACCGATTCTGCTCTTATTCTCATTTTTTCTCCCTATCTTTGCCACTACCCTTTTTAAGAGTATATAAACCTAAAATAAACAGCCACATGAAACCAGTGAAATTATTTTATCAGGAAAGATGCCCGTTCTGCAAAAAAGCACTGCGCTATATTGAAGAACTAAAAGAAGAACACCCTGAATTCCAACCTATAGAAATAGAAATGATAGAAGAAACCCAACATCCTGATATAGCGGACCAATACGACTATTATTACGTTCCCACGTTTTATGTGGACGGTGTGAAAGTACATGAAGCGGGTATTTTCAAAAATGAGATGGAGGCATTGCTCCGTAAAGTGATAGAATAAACGAAAACGTATGAAATATTTAGAAGTAACCTTTACAACACATCCCTGTAATGAAACAGTGAATGATGTAGTATCTGCACTGGCCGGAGAAATAGGATTTGAAAGTTTTGTAGAATGTGAAGCAGGAGTACAGGCTTATATCCAGCAGACTTTGTTCGATGAGGAAGCATTAAAAGAAATGATTGCGAGCTTCCCCCTGCCCGACACTACTGTGAAATATACCATTAAAGAAGCCGAAGACAAGAATTGGAACGAAGAATGGGAGAAGAACTTCTTTCAACCCATCGTCATCGGTGACCGTTGCTGCATTCACAGCACGTTCCATAAAGACACCCCGAAGACTGAGTATGAAATTCTGATTAACCCGCAAATGGCTTTCGGCACAGGGCATCATGAAACGACCAGCTCTATAATCAGCGAACTGTTAGAAGCTGATCTGAAAGGAAAATCAGTCTTGGATATGGGATGCGGCACTTCTATTCTTGCCATCCTTGCCTCCATGTGCGGAGCCAATCCTGTGACAGCCATCGACATTGACGACTGGTGCGTCAATAATTCAAAAGACAACATTGCACTGAACCATATCCATAACATTACAGTGGAACTGGGGGATGCCAACTTGTTGAAAGGCCGCAAGCCGTTTGATGTAATTATTGCCAATATCAACCGGAATATTCTTCTGGCAGACCTGCCTCATTATGCCGCCTGTATGCATCCGGGTTCAGAAATATTTATGAGTGGATTTTATATGCAGGATATTCCTTTTATCCGCGAAAAAGCGGAAAGTCTGGGAATGGAGTTCGTACACCATCGAGAAAAGAACAACTGGGCAGCTGTGAAGTTCATCATGAAATAATACCATTTTTAAGTATGAAAAGGACTTGATAAAGACAGGATTACCACCAATCACGCAGGATTTGCATTGATTTATTCGAGGACAAAAGAACGGATTTTCTCTCTTTTGTCCTTTTGTTCTTCTTACCTGAAAATTAGAAACGGTATCAAGCTGTGACAAACGCACATAAGACACTGCATTTTATCCAAAGTGACAACACGATCATATCGGTATACAATATTTATACAATCTCCTTTCCGAAAGGAGTAAGTGCCAAGCCCGCCAGCTTGAAATGTTGCAGTCCGAATGGAATACCGATAACAGTGATGCAAAGCAACACCCCGAATGCCAAATGAGAGAGGCTGATCCAGATTCCACCTACAAGTATCCAGATGATATTCATCAACACACTAAGACATCCGCCATCACCGGGACAACTGCGTATTTCCCGCCCAAAAGGGCAAAGAGCCAGCATAGACAACTTCAAAGTTTGGAAACCGAAAGGAATGCCGACGATAGTGATCATCAGCAACAGGCTGGAAACAATATATTCCACGCAGATCAGAAATCCGCCGCAAATCAGCCAAATAATATTGAGCAGTAAGTTCATAAAGCAAATATAGAGAAAGTTTTCGAAACCGCAGGCACAGTATCCTTTATTTCTTTATAGTCATTAATTGCAATTCCTCCAACGAACCGTTGAAAATATTCAAGTCCACCTTCTCACGAATGCCCGGCAACGTACCCACATCCGTATGCTGCCAGAATTTCCATTCTCCCCTGTATTCCACCGAGTCTACATAATAATGGGCTATCCAGTAAGGATAAGAATTGAAGACCGAATCATTCAGATAACGAGTTTTAAACTTATAAGAAGTATAAAGAATAGGCTTCACTTTGTAGTGCTGTTCTATTTTGTCAAGCCACAGTTTAAGGTCACGACGGAGCTGATTTTCGTCCTTGCCTCTCTTCTCGATATCGAGTACGGGAGGAAGGTCACCTGAATCCAGCTTTACGGAATTAATAAAGAAATCGGCCTGACGGATGGGATCTGTTTTCGGATTGTAAAAATGATAAGCCCCACGGATAAACCCATGTGTTTTCGCCGAATCAAAATTGGTGATGAAAGCCTTGTCCCCATAATCTCCTCCTTCCGAAGCTTTCATAAAGACAAAATGAATAGGAAATTTCCCCTGTCGGGTCTGAGTCAGCATTTTCCAGTCTATGTTTCCTTGATAATGGGAAACATCAATGCCATGCACCTGAAAACCCGAGGGCATACATACACCGTATGCTTTAAAGCCATAGCAAGGCTTCCAGCGGTAAGAGTAAGGACGGATAAAGAAATAAAAGAAAGCGGCAAGGAATAAAAAAGCAATAAGCCCCGCAATGACATACCGAAGCCATGACGGCATCTGTCTTTGTGGTTTCTTTTTCGCCTTCCGCTGTGTAGCCCGACGGACAGGTTTCGCGGCTGCCTTCTTTTTAACGGGAGCAGGACGTGTGCTTTTCGCTCTTACCATTTTATCCTATTTAGCTGTTTTTACCTATTCCCACATACTATGTAATAAAACCCATCGGGAGAATGGTTTTACAATCAGCCCCGATGGGTTTCCTTTATGCTTTATAGAAATAAGAAAGAATTATTTTCCTTGTTCCAACTGCAATGTCTTGGTTGCCTGGTCACAAACTTCTGTAGGACCGAAGTACTGGATAGGACCCGGATATACATAGTCTGTTTCAATAGCCCAACGTTCACGCTGTGCGGCAAACGCCTTGAAAGGAGCACCATCCAATTTTACCAACGCTTTCTGGATAACCGGTTTCATTTCACCGTGACGACGTTCCATGTTCATCATCATTGTGATAGGCACACCACCTGCAATCCATTCTTCGGCAGGAGCAGTAGTGTTACGTACAGAAGACATATAGCCGGTCTTACCGTTGGCAATCAACATAGAAGCGGTGTAACCCAACGAGTAGCAATAGTCAGCATCGAAGTTTGACGGAGCAGCGCAACGTCCTTCGTAACCGAAGAAGTGATGCTGAGCGGCAAATTTACCTACATACTTGCCTTCTTCCTTCCACTGAGCCAATTTAACGGCTACCATATCAGACAACAGCTTTTCTGTTTCAATCAATGATACCTGTACGTTTCCGTGTGGGTCACGGTCCAAAGTAAGCTGACGTGCAACGCCTTCGGGCAGAGAAGCATAGATTTCCGAGTTTTCCTTAGAAAGCTTGGAGATGATATATTCACGTTGGTGAGATTTCTTGATCAATGCGAACTCTGATGCGTTAGCAGCCAGGAAGTCATTCAATTCAGCGATCAATCTCTTCATTGCGGGAATGAATTCGATCAAACCTTCAGGTATCAACACTGTACCGAAGTTATTACCTTGTGCAGCGCGGTTAGCCACTACCTGAGCAATGTAAGTAACCACATCATCCAATGACATGTTCTTCTCTTCCACTTCTTCTGAAACGATACATACGTTAGGTTGAACCTGCAAAGCACATTCCAAAGCGATATGAGAAGCCGAACGTCCCATCAGCTTGATAAAGTGCCAGTATTTGCGGGCAGAGTTACAGTCACGCTGAATGTTTCCGATTACTTCAGAGTAAGTTTTACAAGCCGTATCAAAACCGAAAGAAGTTTCAATCATATCGTTCTTCAAGTCACCGTCGATAGTCTTCGGACAACCGATTACCTGAACACCGCAGTTCTTCGCAGCATAGTATTCTGCCAATACACAAGCGTTCGTGTTTGAGTCGTCACCACCGATGATTACCAATGCCTTGATGCCTAATTCCTTGATGATTTCCAGACCTTTATCAAACTGTTCTTCCTTTTCCAGTTTGGTACGTCCCGAACCGATGATATCGAAACCACCGGTATTACGGTATTCGTCGATAATATCAGAAGTCAGTTCCATATAATTATGGTCTACCAAACCACCGGGACCCAGAATGAAACCATACAGTTTGCTGTCCTTGTTCAATGCTTTGATACCATCGAACAAACCGGAAATAACATTGTGTCCGCCGGGAGCCTGTCCACCAGACAAAATGACACCTACATTGATAGCAGGCATATTGACAGCTTCGCCTTCAACGAACTGAATCAACGGCATACCGTAAGTGTTAGGGAACAAGGCTTTGATGGCTTCCTGGTCAGCAACAGACTGTGTAGGTTCGCCTTCCTTTACTTTTACAGCGCCTTTCAACGCTTTAGGAAGTTTGGGCTGATAAGCAGCTCTGGCAATTTGTAATGCACTTTTAGTCATATTCTATTATTCTATTTAAAGGTGTATAATTTCATTTAGTATTCTCGTGCAAATTTCGCTCTTTTTTCGCAAATATGAAAACGTATACAAATAAAAATGCTACCTTTACCGCGAATTTAGAATTATGTATTAACTTAAAACATTACATTTATGGCAAGTAGAAGAAATTTAAAGAAGAAAATAACCAATATAGCAAGTGATTTGTTTTTAGTCAGTTTGATGGAAGGTGTTAACCGTGAAGTGGTTTGCAACTCTGTACACAATGTGATCAAACTGATTATACGCATCAGCCACACCGAGCCGGGTAACGTAAAAGGATTCTACAAGAAATTGAACGAAGATCTGAACAAAGAAATCAAAGTGGTTGCAGACGAACTGGCTAAAGCTACAAAAGCATAAGATTTAAGGAATGAAAAAAGCTATTTGTAGTTTTATCTACTACAAACTGTTGGGATGGAAGACCAAGGTGTCTGCTCCCGATTATGATAAATATATTATCTGTGCCGCCCCACATACCACCAATTGGGACTTATTCATAGGCAAACTGTTTATGGGAGCTATAGGCCGCGAAACTGGTTTTATGATGAAAAGGGACTGGTTCTTTTGGCCTCTAGGCCCTATTTTCCGCTGGATGGGAGGGATTCCCGTAGACCGTAGCCGCAAGACTTCATTGGTGGACCAGATGATCAAGATTGCCAAATCGAGTCAAAAATTCCATCTGGCTATCACTCCGGAAGGGACACGCAAAGCCAATCCCAACTGGAAAAAAGGATTCTATTATATTGCACAAGGGGCCGGTCTGCCTATTATTCTGGTAGCCATCGATTACGCAAAAAAGTGCATTACAGCCGAAAAGGTGATACATCCCAGCGGTGATTTGGACAAGGATATGCGTGAGATCAAGTTGTATTACAAGAATTTCAAAGGCAAATATCCTGAAAATTTCAGCATCGGGAAAGTAGAATAATCCCCGTCTGTTATAATTCTTTTTAAATAAGGGAACACTGATTATACGGATTAAAACAAAATCCGCATAATCAGTGTCATTGTATCTATTCTCTTACCACGCTCTCATCCCCATCCTCAAAATTATTCTTCTCTATCTTCACATTCCGGGTGTGAAGCAAGCGGAAACGAGTCTTATTATGATGGAAAGCCAGATAATCTGTATTCTGGCGGATCACATTGTTTTTAAAGACCAATCCGTCAATGGATTTTGCAAAAAGAACGGGGCGGTCAAAGGTTTCAAAATAGTTGTCTTCAATCACCACTCCTTTTTCTCCTTTTCCACCATGGAAATATTTCTTCTGATGCTCCAAATCGGGAATCTCAGGATAAATAGAGATAACAGCTTCCGTAAATTGGAACATATTAGTCAATGCATTGATAAAACGATTGTTACGAATCAGCACGTTCCGGCAAGCTCCCGTTTCAAACCAACCATTGCAATCACCACAAAGCAAAATAGCCGTCCCCGAAGTATGGTCAAACAGGTTACGCTCTACTACCGTTTTCAAAGGAGTGCTGAATAAAGTACCCCGTGCGCGATTATTACGAATGACATTATCCGCAAAATAAACTTCCGGACACCAAGACAGGTTTTCAATACCAAAGCCTTCTTTATCCGTAATCTCCGCATCCAAAGGTTCCGTAAAAATAATGCGGTATTCTTTCGCACCTTTCACCGTATCTTTATCGTTAGGCAGGATTTCTTTCACCCGGTTTTTTCCACCGGCCAGTTCCATGGTGACGGAACGTACAAATTGCACCTCATCTCCGTTCACTCCCCACTCGAACCCGTATGCTTGCGGATGCATGTATTGAGCAATCACTGTATGGTCATCAAGGCGTTGCTTGATTTTCAAATAAGTGCCGTGTACATTAATCGCATCATCCATCATTCCTTCATACAGCCCGTTTCGGGAATCAATCTTGCCTCTGCAACTGGAGAAATGAGTAGCATCCGCCTGCGTGGTAAAATAACGAGGATCCCTATCGCCACGAAGACAAACGCTGAATTCATCCAACGTGATATTTTCACATAACTGAGCCAATAATCCCATGCCTTCTGCATAATGCACTTTCACATTCTGCAAACAAGTATTTTTGTCACCGGACAAAAATATACCCGGAGCAGGACGATAATAAGTACGAAGTGCAACCACTGTCCCCGGTATCAACCGGGCGTCTTTCCACTGAGGAGCATGGTAGACACGTGGAGAAACTTCTTTCACCCCTTCCATAGGACACCATAAGTCACTAGTGCGGTATACCAGACGCTTTGTCTTTTCTTCAAAAGCAATCCCTCCCTGGGGAGCACTGGACCAGCCTTCGCCGTATGATTCAAAGAAGCCTTTCTCATTAATGCGGCATTTCACCCATGCGGCAGGTTCAAAAGTAATTCCTTCCTCTCCACTTTTCAACACCTTGACCTGAGTAATGTGGGGAGTTTCAAAATCTATGCTGAAATTACGTAAAGTACAATCCTCTGAACGAAGCAGAGAAAGTGGAAGCATACGGCCATGAAAGATAAAATCGGCACCTTGTCCGTCCACGGTCAGCCCCTTCCAATCCTCCAGAGGAAAACCTACCGTTTTCGGATTATCCTGGTCATGGTTGGAAATATAATACTCACGGACAGCCGCCCCTTCAGGGTGGAAATCGTAACGTCCGGATTCAAAAAGCAGGGTGACCTTATCGCCGGAAGCGACTTGAGTCTTGATGTCTTGTAACGCCTTCTGCAATTTAGCTGAAAGATTCTCGTGTGTGTCCGGTACCAGACCATAATTTCGCATTTCGACTACTTTACTTCCGGCAAAAGCGGAAACAGCGAGCCATACGAAGCAGAAATTAAAGATAATTCGTTTCATTTAGGTTCATTATAGGTTAGTTAGAATGACAAAACTAACAAAAATTCCTAACTTCGCAACCATAAATAAAGAAGAAAACAACATGAAAAAGATATTTTTGTCCTTCCTGCTGGTGATGGTAGGAATATCGCACACTTTGGCACAAGGGTTAGACGCCAATGTGGAACAACGTCTAAAAGATTTCTTCACCCAATATGAAACATCTTACGCCAACATAGGCAAGTGCAAATTAGACCGTTATGAAGTCAATCATAACCAAAAGAAACTGGACGTATATGCCAGTCCCAGCTTCGGCTACCAACCGTTCACACCCGAAAACACGGAAGCCATCTACCGGTTACTCAAACAAAGCTTACCCGGCCCTGTAAATTATTACGATATAACCATTTATGCCGATGGAAAATCCATCGAAGACCTGGTTCCCAACTATCTGAGAAAGAAACAGGACAAAAGCCGCTTATGGCAACGGACAGATTATAAAGGTAATCCATGGGTAAAAAATAATTCCCGCCCCTTTACTGCCAGCAAAGGATTGGAAGGCAGACACATCGCCCTTTGGCAAAGCCACGGAAAATATTATAAGAATGACAAAGGATGTTGGGAATGGCAACGTCCACGCTTGTTCTGTACCACAGAGGATTTATTCACCCAATCATTCGTCATACCTTATATTATACCCATGCTGGAAAATGCAGGAGCCATAGTGTATACTCCCCGTGAACGTGACTGGCAGCGCAATGAAGTGATTGTGGATAATGACATTCACCCCCAAGGTTGCATCTATCAGGAGATAAAAAGCCGGAAAGGTAAATGGAAAACCGCCCCCACCCCGGCATTCGCTCAAAAACGGTTGATTTACCGGGACGGACAAAATCCTTTTGAAGAAGGTACGGCCCGCTTTGCCTCCACCGAGAAAAAACCGGAAAAAGCCTTTGCACAATGGATTCCCCGTATTCCCGAAACAGGAAAATATGCCGTCTATGTGACTTATCAGACTTTACCCGGAAGTGTGAGTAACGCCAAATATCTGGTTTTCCATAAAGGGGGTGTCACTGAATTTCTAGTCAATCAACAAATAGGGGGAGGCACCTGGGTTTATCTGGGCACTTTCGAGTTTGATAAAGGGACCAACGATTACGGCATGGTGGTATTAAGTAATGAGAGTAGACAAAAAGGAGTGGTATGCGCCGATGCTGTCCGTTTTGGCGGAGGAATGGGAAACATATTGCGCGGTGGAAAAACCAGCGGCCTGCCCCGCTACCTGGAAGGGGCACGCTACGCCGCACAATGGTCGGGCTTTCCCTATCCGGTTTACAGTCCCAGTGAAAGTAAGAATGACTATACCGACGATATAAACGCCCGCAGCCGGATAATCAATTATCTCAGCGGAAATTCTGTGTACAATCCAAAGGAGAAGGGACTGGGCGTTCCTTTTGAAATGACCTTGGGAGTGCACAGCGATGCAGGTTTTTCCAAAGAAGATGATTTAGTAGGCACGCTGGGTATTTATACCACCGATTATAATAACGGTGAACTGAATGCCGGCATCTCCCGTTATGCTTCCCGTGATTTGGCAGATATGGTCTTGACCGGCCTGCAACGGGATATCTCCGCCCAATTCGGTATCCGGTGGCAACGTCGCAGCCTGTGGAACCGCAATTACAGCGAAACTCGTCTGCCTGCCGTTCCCTCGATGATTCTGGAACTCCTCTCCCATCAGAACTTTGCCGATTTGAAACTAGGACACGATCCGCGTTTCAAGTTTACCGTAGGGCGTTCTGTTTACAAATCTGTACTAAAATATCTGAGTACCATGCATGGAACGGATTATGTAGTCCAACCTTTACCGGTAAGTAATTTTGCCATTCATCCCGGAAGCAGAAAAAACACCTTCCGACTAACTTGGCAAGCGGTAGACGATCCGTTGGAACCGACTGCCAAAGCACAACAATACATCGTCTACACCCGCCTGGGACATGGTGGATTTGATAATGGAACGTTAGTACGCGGTACTGAATATATCTTCGAAGCCGAACCGGGACTGGTATATAGTTTTAAAGTTACCGCAGTCAACAAGGGGGGAGAAAGTTTTCCTTCCGAAATCCTGTCAGCCTATCAGGCAAAGAAAAGCAAAGGAACAATATTGATAGTCAATGGATTCGACCGTCTGAGCGGACCTGCTACCGTAGAATCTCCTTTCTTGCAAGGCTTTGATTTGAATACGGATCCGGGGATACCTTATATAAATACGCCCGCCTTCTGCGGAACGCAACAAAGCTTCGACCGTAGCCGCATAGGGCGGGAAACCAAAGACGGGCTGGGGTATAGCGGCAGCGAGCTGGAAGGAAGGTTGATAGCCGGAAATACTTTCGACTATCCGTTCATTCATGGTAAAGCTATCCAGGCAACCGGAGGGTACTCTTTTGTGTCGTGTAGTGATGAAGCCGTTGAAAATGGTTTTGTCCGGCTGGCAGATTACCCCATTGCAGACCTGATATTCGGAGCCGACAGACGTCCCTTCTCCAACACCCTACAGCAGCTGATCACCTCCTACTGCCAAAAAGGCGGCAACCTGATACTCAGCGGTTCATATATAGGAAGTAACATGAACAGTCCCACATCACTGAACTTCACCGAAAACATATTGAAATATAGTTTCGGAGGCAGTATGCTCAACTCCACTTCGGGAGAAATATACGGAGCCGGCACCCGTTTCAATATCCCCCGCACCATCAATGAACAAACCTATGCCGTACCCGCTCCCGACTGTCTGACTCCGGTGGCTCCGGCTTACTCTGCTTTCGTTTACAATCCGGGAAATTATAGTGCCGGCATTGCCTACAAAGGTACTTATCGTACCTTCGTTCTAGGCTTCCCTTTTGAAAGCATTCAAGGAGTGAAGGAAAGAGCACGGGTAATGAGTGCTATTCTGGGCTTCTTCGGCAGCAAGTGATATTTTTAAACGAAAATAAAAGAACAAATAAGAGGTTATTTCATAAAAACGCCTAACTTTGTCCGTATAAACCATTAAAATTAAACGACTATGTACACTATACAGACTAACGCCTCTGGCACACGTAGCATGGAAATCTCAGAAGAGAACCTGCAAACTATTGAGAAATATGCTTTATTTCAGCATCTAATAGATAGCAACGGTATCGTGGACGAGTCGGTACTGGACAAACTGAAGCTGAATATCCGCTCACTGATAACCAGTGAGGAAGGAAATAATAAAGAATTGCTCGACCTTTGCATTGATGTAATTTATCATAATAATATGAAAGCTTTCGGACTTCATCAACTTATTCTGCTTTATATCCAATGGGAGAAGGAGAAAAATAAGGATGAAGAAGAGATATAACTAACTTATCTCTGTAGCAAAATAAAAAACAATACGTATCATTGAAAGAATACAAACTTACAGACTGGTTGCCGACAACCAAGAAAGAAGTGGAAATGCGTGGGTGGAAAGAACTGGACGTTATCTTGTTCAGCGGTGACGCCTATGTAGATCATCCTTCATTCGGTCCGGCAGTGATTGGAAGATTATTAGAGGCACAAGGCTTAAAAGTAGCTATTGTGCCTCAACCTAACTGGCGTGACGACCTGCGCGACTTTAAGAAGCTGGGACGTCCACGCCTCTTTTTCGGTGTGTCCGCCGGATGCATGGACAGCATGGTAAACAAATACACTGCCAACAAGCGTTTGCGCAGCGAGGATGCTTATACTCCCGACGGCCGCCACGACATGCGTCCCGAATACCCCAGCATCGTTTATACACAGATTTTAAAAAAAATCTATCCCGATGTACCTGTCATTTTGGGAGGTATAGAGGCATCTTTGCGTCGTGTCAGTCATTACGACTATTGGCAAGACTGTCTGCGTAAATCAATCCTGATAGATTCAGGAGCCGATTTATTGATCTATGGAATGGGCGAGAAGCCGATTACGGAACTTTGCAAGAGAATGAAGACATTGGCGGACACCGTCGGACAGCCCCATGAATCTGCTCCTGCAGAAAGTCTTCCGGTTCCACATGATATTTTGCAAACAGCCTACATAACCCGTAAGGGCGAACCCATGCGCCCGTCTGATGACACTCAGGAAAAGCCCGATATCGTGCTTCATTCTCATGAAACATGCCTGAAAGATAAAAAGAAACAAGCCGAAAACTTCCGCTTCATTGAAGAGGAAAGCAATAAATACGAAGCCTCCCGCATCTTGCAAGATGTAGGTAACAAAACGGTAGTAGTCAATCCGCCTTATCCTCCAATGACACAAGGAGAGCTGGATCGTTCTTTTGATTTGCCGTATACGCGTATGCCTCATCCCAAGTATAAGGGAAAACGTATCCCGGCGTTTGATATGATTAAATTCTCAGTTAATCTGCACCGTGGTTGTTTTGGAGGATGTGCCTTCTGTACCATTTCCGCCCATCAGGGAAAATTCATTGTAAGCCGAAGCAAGGAAAGTATCTTGAAAGAGGTGAAAGCCATAACAGAAATGCCAGACTTCAAAGGCTATCTGAGCGACTTGGGAGGGCCTAGCGCCAACATGTACGCTATGCGCGGTAAAGAAGAAAAAATATGCCGCCGCTGCAAACGCCCGTCATGTATCCATCCCAAAGTATGTCCCAATTTGAACACGGATCACCGTCCTTTATTGGATATTTACCATTCGGTAGACGCACTTCCCGGTATCAAGAAAAGCTTTATCGGAAGCGGTGTACGCTATGACCTGTTACAATATCAGAGTAAGGATCCGGCAGTAAACCGCAGTACGGCTGAATATACCCGCGAACTGATAGCCAATCATGTCAGCGGGCGTTTGAAAGTGGCTCCGGAACACACCAGTGACTCAGTGCTGCAAATCATGAGGAAACCTTCGTTTTCGCAATTTTATGACTTCAAAAAGACTTTCGACAAAATAAATAAGGAATTGAATATGCGACAGCAGATTATACCTTATTTTATAAGCAGCCATCCAGGATGTACGGAAGAAGATATGGCAGAACTGGCAGTGATCACCAAGAAATTGGATTTCCATCTGGAACAGGTGCAGGATTTCACCCCTACCCCAATGACTGTAGCTACTGAAGCCTGGTACACAGGTTATCATCCATATACGTTACAACCGGTTTTCTCTGCCAAATCACAAAAAGAGAAACTGGCTCAACGGATGTTCTTTTTTTGGTATAAACCCGAAGAACGGCGTGCCATCATCAACGAATTGCGCAAAATAGGACGCGCTGATTTGATAGACAAGCTGTATGGCAAATAAAAGGGTAATGTATCAAATTCACCACAGATCATGTGCAATCTGTGGTGAAACCGTTTTTTAAAGTCTTATTTATCTTTCATCGTGTTTTGATGAAACACAGAAACAGGTCTATGTGTTCCAAGGTACAGATATTGATATTTATTTTCCCCTAAACTTAATTAGAAAAGTACCGCAAATATTAATTGATAAAAATATTGCCTATCCTATTGAATATCATTTATTTTTTCTATCTTTGGGCAAAACCAACTTTTAAATCAATACTGCGTATGGAAACGTATCTCTTCTGGATTGTGCCCATTGCCTCCCTCTTGGCATTGGCACTCGCATGGTATTTCTACAAACAAATGATGCTTGAAAGCGAAGGAACTCCGACAATGGAAAAAATCGCTTCTTATGTGCGCCAGGGCGCCATGTCCTACCTGAAACAACAATACAAAGTGGTAGGACTGGTATTTCTGGGATTAGTTATTCTGTTTTCTATCATGGCATACGGCTTCAACTTACAAAATCCGTGGGTGCCCATTGCTTTTCTTACCGGCGGTTTCTTCTCGGGACTTTCCGGTTTTTTGGGAATGAAAACGGCCACCTATGCTTCAGCACGTACCGCCAATGCAGCCCAGCACTCTCTGAACAAAGGACTGCGTGTGGCTTTCCGTAGCGGAGCTGTTATGGGATTGGTCGTTGTCGGATTAGGTCTGCTCGATATTTCCTTCTGGTATATATTATTGGATTATTGTATTCCGTCAGATACCTTGAATCCTTCCGCCAAATTATGTGTCATCACCACTACCATGCTTACTTTTGGGATGGGAGCCAGCACGCAAGCACTTTTCGCCCGTGTAGGAGGTGGGATCTATACCAAGGCAGCCGATGTGGGTGCTGACCTGGTAGGTAAAGTGGAAGCCGGAATTCCGGAAGATGATCCCCGTAATCCTGCTACCATTGCCGATAATGTGGGTGACAATGTAGGTGACGTAGCCGGAATGGGCGCCGACCTCTACGAGTCTTATTGCGGTTCTATCCTGGCTACCGCCGCTTTGGGCGCAGCTGCCTTCATTGGTTCGGATGATACTGTAATGCAGTTTAAAGCGGTCATTGCGCCTATGCTGATTGCAGCTGTAGGTATTTTACTCTCCATCATCGGTATTTTCGCTGTCCGTACCAAAGAAGATGCAGGAATGAAAGAGCTACTCGGTTCATTAGCTACAGGAACCAACTTAAGTTCTGTGCTGATTGTTGTTGCCACTTTCCTTATCCTTTGGGCCTTGGGACTGGAAAACTGGGTAAACATCTCTTTTGCTGTGGTAGTGGGATTAATAGTAGGGATCGTTATCGGTCGCTCTACCGAATACTATACTTCTCAATCTTATAAACCTACACAACGATTGGCCGAAAGTGGAAAGACAGGTCCGGCTACCGTTATCATTTCCGGTATCGGACTAGGTATGGTTTCCACCACTATCCCGGTACTGGCAGTAGTAGTAGGCATCATCTTATCCTATTGGCTTGCTTCCGGGTTTGATTTCGCCAATATTTCCATGGGGCTTTACGGTATTGGTATTGCTGCCGTAGGTATGCTCTCAACATTGGGAATTACCTTGGCTACCGATGCTTACGGACCAATTGCAGACAATGCCGGCGGTAATGCCGAAATGAGCGGATTAGGTAAAGAAGTACGCAGGCGCACTGACGCACTCGACTCGTTGGGTAACACAACTGCTGCCACCGGCAAAGGTTTTGCTATCGGCTCTGCCGCTCTGACCGGATTGGCTCTGTTAGCATCCTATGTAGAAGAAATCCGTATCGGATTAACCCGGTTGGGGCAGACCATTCTGGAATTACCAAACGGCATTACCGTAGATGTTCATAACGCCAGTTTCACTGACTACATGCTTTATTACGATGTAACCCTGATGAACCCTAAAGTGCTAAGCGGCATGTTTTTGGGCAGTATGATGGCATTCCTGTTCTGCGGTCTGACCATGAATGCAGTGGGTCGTGCAGCAGCCCACATGGTAGAGGAAGTACGCCGCCAGTTCCGTGAAATAAAAGGAATTCTGACTGGAGAAGCCGAACCCGACTATGCCCGTTGTGTACAAATCTCCACCAAAGGAGCACAACGTGAAATGGTATTCCCGTCTCTATTGGCTATCATCGCTCCGGTTGCTACAGGATTAGTGTTTGGAGTTCCCGGAGTCATCGGTCTGCTGATTGGTGGGTTGTCCTCCGGTTTCGTGCTTGCCATTTTCATGGCCAATGCAGGAGGCGCATGGGATAACGCCAAGAAATATGTAGAAGAAGGCAATTTCGGCGGTAAAGGAAGTGAAGTTCACAAAGCAACGGTTACCGGTGACACGGTAGGTGACCCGTTTAAAGATACATCCGGTCCCAGTTTGAACATTTTGATTAAACTGATGAGTATGGTTGCCATTGTAATGGCCGGACTGACAGTTGCTTGGAGTTTGTTCTAATAGAAAAGCAGAAAGCCGCTTCAGAGGAGGCGGCTTTCTAACTTTAAAAAAGATTCTGATAAACTATTTTTTAATACTTATCCGGATTTCCATTACTACAAAATGAATGAATATGTCAAAGAAATCACAAACTATTTTTAGTCAAAACATTACAATTGAGTTTGTTCAAGATTTCCATGCATCGCTCCACATTAGACGGACGGATAACCACATGTGCCGTATCTCCCTGAGCAAAAGCATACATATATTCAATAAAGATATTCTCTGCTGCCAGATAGTCCAAAACTTTAGCCAAAGAACCAGCCACATTCGGGCAACTGATACATACCACATCGGTCAGCATCACGGCAAAATTCTCGGCACGAAGTACTTCCACCGCTTTTTCCACATCCGATACAATCAAACGAAGAATACCAAAATCAGTAGATTCCGCCATGCTGAACGCATGCATATTGATATCATACTTTGCCAATGTCTTGGTTACGTCATTTATCCTTCCGGTCTTGTTTTCCAGAAAAACAGATAATTGCTTAATTGTCATATTGCGTACTTTTTCATTTTAAAATTCGGTTGTCTATCACACGTTTACTCTTGCCTTCACTACGGGCAATACTGTTAGGCTCCATCAGCTTCACTTCAGCACTGATAGAAAGAACGCTCTTCAATTTGTCACTCAGCGCCTTCTTCATAGCCAGCATACGTCCCATATCGTCCGAGAAGAAGTCTTTGCGGACTTCCACTTGTACCTGCAAAGAGTCAAGATTATTCTTCCTATCCACCACCAGCATATACTGAGGTTCAAACTGCGGCATATCCAGAATAACACTTTCCACCTGAGACGGGAATACATTGATGCCACGGATAATAAGCATATCGTCACTACGGCCTACAATACCCGACATACGAATATTGGTTCTTCCACACGGACATTCACCCTCCATCAGGGAAGTCAAGTCCTTCGTACGATAGCGCAATAACGGCATACCTTCCTTGGTCAGAGTAGTAAACACCAATTCTCCCACTTCTCCATTCGGAAGACGTTCCAGCGTTTCAGGGTTAATGATTTCAGGATAAAAATGATCCTCATTGATATGCGAACCATGTTGTTCCTGGCATTCATAGGAAACACCAGGGCCCATAATTTCACTCAATCCATAAATATTGTAGCCTTTCAAGCCCAGCCGCTCTTCTATTTCCTTACGCATACTCTCCGTCCATGGCTCGGCTCCAAAGGCTCCTATACGGAGGCCGATATCTTTCTTGGTAAGCCCCATACGTTCCACCACTTCTGCTAAATAAAGAGCATAAGAAGGAGTACAGGCAATACCGGTTATACCCAAGTCACGAATCAGACGAACATGCTTTTCCGTATTTCCGGTAGAAGCCGGGATAACAGTCGCCCCCAGATTCTCCACACCATAATGTGCACCCAGCCCACCAGTGAATAACCCATAACCATAACTGACAGAAAAAGTATCATTACGAGTAACCCCATAGGCCGAAAGACAACGCGACATTACTTCGGACCATACGGACAAGTCACGACGTGTATATCCCACAATGGTAGGATTCCCGGTTGTGCCCGAAGAAGCGTGTACACGTACAATTTCCGAAGCAGGAGCAGCCTGAAGTCCATAAGGATAATTATCACGTAAATCCTGCTTGGTAGTAAAAGGAAGTTTTACAATGTCTTCAATAGTTTGAATATCATCCGGAGATAAATCCATCTCCTGCATCTTGTTACGATAAAAAGGGACATTATGATAAACCAGGTTCACCAACTTGTTCAGGCGTTTTCCCTGCAGAGCGCTCATTTCGTCCCGGCTCATGCGCTCTTTATTTTTGTTCCAAATCATAATAAATAATTTTTCAATGTGCTAATTAGCCAATGTACTGGTGCACAAACACACCATATGACAATCGGCACATTATCCTATTAGCACATTATTTTCAATGATCTTCATGAAAAGCTCTCATGCGTTCTTCCATCACCGGATAAAGTTCCTCACGCATTCTGGAAGTACAGGCGCGGACACCTTCCTGCTCGCTACCGGTAGTAGAAAGCGAGATGCTGCTTACTCCATAATACAATAACTCCCGGAGCAATTCACCCCCTGTCATATTTCCGTAACCAATGGTAAAGAAGAAACCATCTCCCACCACCTGGGTAGCATCATAGTCATATACGATGTGGAAACCATTGTCGGTAAATATTTTCTTCATGCGTTCCGCACGACGGGCATATTCGCGGGTATCTTCCACAAAATTGATTTTACCTTCGGTAGACAGACGGAGCATCTCAGCGTATGCATACTGAGTGGAAGCCGTACATCCCGAAGTAATCATATAAAGGATGGAAGCAATCAGTGTAGGACCGAATACCCCTGCATCTTTATACCGTTCTGCTAATGCAGGGAACTGGCGGTCGAACAGTTTGTCGCTGATACATGTCAATGCCATACGCTGTCCGGCATAACTGAATATCTTGGAAGAAGAAAGCATCAGGATATAATTATCCGTATATCTTGCCACAGTAGGCGGATAGGGCGGTTCGAAAGGATGTCCCATATCCCGACGGAAATCCATGCAGAAATAAGCGAGGTCTTCCATGACAATCACATCGTATTGGGTTGCCAGTTCACCGATTATCTGCAACTCCTCCTCTTCCAGACAAATCCATGCCGGATTATTCGGATTAGAATAGATAATCGCTGCTATATCGCCTTTACTCAGGAAACTTTCCAATTTCTCACGCAAGGCCTGTCCACGATAATGATAGATATCAAATTCTTCCCACTCCACGCCGATAATGCGAAGCTGGGATTTCTGAATAGGAAATCCGGGATCAATGAACAATACCTTGTCTTTCCCCGGAATACGCTGCGTACAGGCTATGAACGAGCCGAATGAACCCGCCACCGACCCGGTAGTAGGCACACAAGCGCGCGGAGAGATATCCAGATTCAAGAAAGCTTTTACAAAACGGGAAGCCTCCTTTTTCAACTCGGGCACTCCTGCGGCAGCCGGATATTGCGATCCGACTCCCCTGTCCAAAGCAGCTTTCTCCGCTTCAATCCCTATCTGATTGGCGGCAAGACCGGGAGATCCCTGATCCATGCGGATAAAAGGAATCCCCGTTTCCTTTTCCAGATACTGGGCTACCAACAGCACATCACCGATAGTAGCCTGTGCAAGATTGGCGATGTGCAGTTCCTTCACCGCCTTCTCCACTAATTCTTCACTAAATATCTTCATGGCATTACCAGTTCTTTACCGCATTCAAGCCTATATCAAAAGCCTTCTGATTCATTTCAACAATCTTCTCACCTTTTGTGGCAAACACACGCCCTATGCTTTCACGCAACTGTTCCGGTGATACAATCTCAATATACTTCGCAGCCATGCCCAGCAGAATCACATTCGCGCATTTAGGCATACTGTTTTCTTTTGCCATATCCTCTATTTCCAACTTCACCACATGCGGAAGACTTTCCAAAGTTCTCATCAGATCCACTTCTTCAGGATAGTCGGGAATGTTCTTGAAAGGATTAGCAGAAGTAATCACCCAACCTTCTTCCTGCAAGTAAGGCAGATAACGCAACGCCTCCATCGGTTCCATGGAAATAATCAGATCCGCCTCACCCTGAGCGATCAGATCCGAATAAATCGTTTCGTCGGATAGACGCAGATTGGACTGTACATCTCCTCCGCGCTGGCTCATACCGTGTACCTCAGCCTGCTTCAAATTGATGCCTTCTGCCGTAGCAGCTTCTCCTATAATAGTAGCGATAGTCAGGATACCCTGTCCTCCTACGCCCGAAAGTATGATATCTTTTCTCATGCCTTATCTGCTTTTTTCTGTCTTAGTTTACGATTCAATGTCTGGATACATTCTCTGCGCGGAATAATGACAGACACCCCTTTATATTCTATTTCCTCACGAATGGTACGGGTGATTTCTTCCATATTCTTTGGTAATGGAACCACCACACGCACATGTTCGGGTTCTACCCCTAATCCCAGGCAGATCGCCTCGAATTTGTTCGTACCGGCAGAGTCCTGTCCACCGGTCATGGCAGTAGTCAGGTTATCCGAAATCACCACCGTGATATTGGCATGGTCATTGACCGCATCCAGCAGACCGGTCATACCGGAATGAGTGAAGGTAGAGTCACCGATAACCGCAATGGCCGGAAATACTCCCGCATCGGAAGCACCTTTGGCCATGGTTATGGAAGCACCCATATCCACACAACTGTCAATAGCACGGAACGGGGGCAACGCACCTAATGTATAGCAACCGATATCACCGAAAATGCGTGCATCCGGATATTCCGCAGCCACCTTGTTCAATGCATCATACACATCCCGATGACCACATCCCTGACACAATGCAGGCGGACGCGGCATCACCACCTGAGGTTTACCAAACGGACGTTTGATTCCCCATCCGATTGCCTCGCCCACATTATCCGGAGTCAGTTCACCGGTACGTGGCAAAGTTTCGGTCAGGCGTCCCTTGATCTCATAGTCTGAGGAAAGAATCGCTTTTACCTGCTCTTCCACAAACGGCTGGCCATCTTCCACTACCAAAACATATCCGCAACGGTCTGCCATCGTCCTGATTTCGTCAGCCGGCAACGGATACTGCGAAACTTTCAATACCGGAATATGGCAACCATCCGTATCTGCCTCTTTCACATAATTATAACCGATACCGCAAGCTATCACTCCGAACTCATAATCATATTCGGGATTCAACCCTTCCAGATAATTATAAGGAGATTTAGAGGAAGCTTCTTCCAGTTTCTCCTGCTTTTTCACTAAATCCAGATATTGTTTACACGCATTACCCGGCAGCAATACCCAGTGGGCACGTTCATGATCAGGATTCAACTGATTTTCCTCACGGATATCGGCTATTTCCACACCGGCACGCGAATGTGCCAGACGGGTAACCACACGCATCAGCACCGGCAACTTCAGTTTTTCCGATAGTGTATATGCGTAATCCATCATATCGTATGCTTCTTGTTGGGAAGACGGTTCCAGCATGGGAATCATAGCAAATTTTCCATAAAAGCGTGAATCCTGTTCGTTCTGTGACGAATGCATGGAAGGATCATCGGCAGCCAGCACCACCAGCCCACCGTTCACGCCGGTTATGGCAGAATTGACAAACGCATCGGCAGCCACATTCATACCTACATGTTTCATACATACCAAAGCACGCTTTCCCGCGTATGACATACCCAGCGCAGCCTCCATGGCCGTTTTTTCATTGGTACACCAAGTGCTGTGCAGTTTTCTTTCCTTTGCTAAAGGATTATTCTGGATAAACTCCGTGATTTCAGTGGACGGTGTACCCGGATAGGCATATACACCCGATATGCCGGCATGTATCGCTCCGAGGGCAATTGCCTCATCGCCCAACAATAATTTCTTTTCAGCCATTATCTATTATTTTATTAATTGTTTTATATCAATGTAAAGGGGTCGGCATCATCCAGTACCGGAAATTTCTTCCGGAAAGCCTGCAATGCCTCCATATCTATATCAGCCGACACCGCGCTTTCCCTGCTCCACGGACATTCGGCTATCGTCTTTCCGTAGGGATCGATGATGGCGCTGCCACCCGAATATTCACAGGCAGGATCAACTCCCATGCGGTTCACTCCGGCTACATAACACTGATTTTCAATAGCCCGCGCACGAAGCAGCGCGCTCCAGGCATCCACACGGGGGGTAGGCCAGCTTGCCACATAAAGTATCATGTCATAGTCACCCAGGTTACGTGCCCAAACAGGGAAGCGAAGGTCATAACATACTTCCAACAGGATACGTACCCCACGGAAGTTCACCACCACACGCTCCGTACCGGCGGTGAAACGCTTGTGTTCGCCCCCAAAGGTAAACAGATGCTTCTTATCATAATGCTGCACGGCTCCATCCGGATAGACAAAGTAAAAACGATTATAATAATTTCCATTCTCACATACCGCTACACTGCCTGCAATAGCACAATTCCGCTCGGCTGCCTTACGCTTCATCCAGTGAAGTGTTTCGCTGTCGGCGCTCTCCGCAATTCCTTCGGGTTGCGTACAAAAACCGGTGGAAAACATTTCGGGTAAAACAAACAAATCAGAATCCGGGAGACAGCTTATTGCCTCGTCGGCCCTTGCTACATTAGCCTGTGGATTGGCCCATTCTATATTTCTCTGTAGAATTGTTATTTTCATTGTTTTTCATATTATAAGACCCACAAAGGTAACAAATATAATAAGATAGCAAGCATTTTATTACTAACTATTTCCTTTCACGCCCCTTTTTCTTACATGTTTTCATAAATATTCCCTATTTATTCCTCATAAAAAAAGAGTATTCTCGCTATAAGAATACTCTTTTTATAATCAGCCATGTCTAAACAAACAACTTGGCAAGATTGGCAAGAAAACAAAAGGAAAGGAATCTATTGACAGAAAGAAAATAGTTCGGGATTCTTCATAGTTTTATCGTCTTCACCTTACCGGGGATAATAGTCAGTCTCACCGTTCCGTCACCCTCTATCTCCACCTTCTGGTATCTGGCTTCCACTACTACCTTGCCGTCCAGGGCCATCAGTCCCCATTGGTATGCATTTTCCTCAAAGGCGCAATAACCACCGACGGGTGGACAAATGTTCCGGTAATGGGGAGGCACTACGATACGTTCACCCAATTTCAGCCCCCACTTCACCCCCATCCGGAAAGGCTGGACATCCCTTATCTCCTCCAGTCTCCGTTGTCTTTTTTCCTCCGCATTCCGCTGCTGCCGCCGAATGATTTCCTCCGCGCGCCGTCCGGCTTCCTCCTTCAGCCTCTGCACCACAGAATCAAAATCCTCCTCTCCGGTTTTAGGTACATTACAGGTTATATATCGCTTCTTTTTTCCTTTTTCCGCATGATAATAGTTCCCACTCTCGTCCATCACCACGATACTACGGTCCGCCAGGTGACCACAACACCAGTACACCTCCTCGTCATCTCCTTCCAGCAGACAGGCAAAAACATCAAAAACCGTAGACCATACCGAATCCACCAACTTGCAGTTTTTCGGAACACGATAGTCGGGAATCTTCAAGTAGAAACCGTAAAAACAAAGACTATCCTTATGCAACCCCTGCGTAGAGGCATAAGCCTTCCGCGTGCGACTATGGAAGGTTTCCCCCACCTTCAGCAATTCCACGTTGCCATAGTCCTCTCCACCATAAGAAAACACGACCGGCTTCTCCCGGTAAGTCCGGCTTGTTTTCAGGTCGATGTAAGAATCAGTACCGTCATCACCCGTGACGCCAAGGAGCTCCCCTTTCATAAACCTCAACCTCCGGCCGCGGTCTATTATTATCTCCGGCTTTCCGGAGTCATCCACAACGCTCACCCGGCCATCTTCCAAACGAACTGCCGCCCGGTTTCCACAGATATCGAACACTTCCCGATACTGAGGCATCATCGTCATTCTGTTTCCACGTTTCAGCCCCCACAGTCCGCTACGCCGGTCATGGAAAGCTTTTAGAACGGAATGTGCCCTCTGTTCTGCCTGTTTCTCTTCTAAATAAAACGAGTTCCGGTTCCTGATAACCTCCAGCAACTGTCCATGTGTCATCACGATTTCCAACTCTTCATCCCGCTTGTCATTCTCCGAGGACGGACAGGACACGGGCAGCCTGTTTTCTGTTCTTACCCGGGACAGGGCATTGCCCATCATCCGTCCCTCGAACATCACCTCCCAATCCCGGTCACGGACGGGCAGACCGAATATCCGGTGCAGGCCCACATTGTCTATCAGCATACAGGACTCCTTGTCACCTGATTTCCTCAGTCCCCGTCCCACCTGTTGCAGATATTTTGCCAGGGAAAGTGTGGGACGCGCCAGCTGCACGAACTCCACATCGGGACAGTCAAAACCCTCGGAAAAGATATCCACATTGACCAGCACCCTGATTCGTCCCTGCTTGAATCCCTCCACCAATTCCCTCCGCTCCGAAGTAGGAGTCTTGCTGTCGATAGCTACGGCCTCCACCCCGTGCGCACTGTAGCAGGCGGCTATCTGCCGGGCATGAGCTATACTGACAGCATACACAATTCCTTTTTTTCCGTTGGCATACTTCTCGACACTCTCATACAACCGCCGGATGCTGACCTGGCGGTTCAGCACCTCATTCATTTCCTTCACCTGATAATCTCCGTCCGCCCCACGTTTCTTCAATGAATTTATCATCCGCTGCTCCCTGCTGTTCGCACGGATGGACACGTAATCGAAAGCCGACAGCCAACCTTTTCCAATGAATTCCGCAATGCTCCATGAGGTAATCAGCGTATCAAACAAATCGGTGAAGCCTTTACCATTCAATCGACAGGGTGTGGCGGTCATGCCCAGTTTCCTCGCTTCCGGATATCTCTTCCAAAGTTCTTTGTAAGTCTCCGCCAGTGCATGATGCGCCTCGTCAATGACGATCAGTCCGGGTGATTCCTCCATATTCTTCCAGTTACGTGACAGCCACTGGATGGACAGCACCTTCACCGTTCCGGATTCTTTTCCCATTCCATACCTGGCCACGGTTTCCTCTATCTGTTGCACCAGCTCCCTGCGGTGCGCCACTATCCAGACACAGGTACCGGAACGGTGGAGGAATTCCCTCACCACCGCCGCCAGCAGATGAGTCTTTCCTGTGCCTGTAGGCATTTGCACCATGACACTCTGATGAAACTCCCACTCCTTAAAGAGCCGGGACTTCATTTCCTGCTGGTAGTCACGAAGACTGTTGTTTTTGCAATACATAGGCGGATGCCGGTCGCCACCGACAACAAAAAAAGGAAGAGGGCATGTCAAAACTAAAATAGTCTATCATTTTGTCATCCTAAGGGAACGCTAGTGAAGGATCTGTTTGCAATCACTTGATGTATACAGATTCTTCGCTTTGGCTCAAAATGACAAGCTAATTAATAGCACTATCGGAGTTTTGACACACTCTCATAAGTTTTTTTCAACTAAAATATCAATAGAGATGCGTTATTATGACCTTAAACGCAAAGAAAGAGATTACAGTATTATCGTAAATACTGTTCTTCTAACCAATTATATCTAATCTATTTAACTGATATACAGTTGTCGCATTTCTCACTATACTTCTTCCATCCGCATCAAATCCCAACCCGAGAATTGCATCACAATCTTGTGCATCTGCGTGCCTTGGCGCAACGCCTCCACTCTTGGCGCACGAGCATAGCTATCTATCTGCTCCACAGCTTGTTGCCATTGCTCCGCAGCCTTTGCCTCGAAATCTTTCTTCGGCAGATATTTCAGTTCCACTATGTAGCTGTGCTTGGACTGATAGTGTGTCAGGTTGGGCAACAGGAAGAAATCACAGTAGCCGTGGCTCAATTCCAATTCAGGGGCGGTGATGTAATAATCGTTCAGGCTCAGATAAGCCATAAAGAAGCCCTGGATGCTGCGCTCGCCCTCGATGGAGTCACGCACAGAGGACAGGTTTTTATAAGCATCAGCGATGTATTGCAACGCTTCCCGCCACTGACCGTCGAAGGACATCCGGGTGAACAGAGTCAATAAGGAAGATATTCGTATTCCACTGTACTCGTTATAGCCTTCCAGCAGATATTCATAATATTGTTTGCGCACATTGTTGTTCGGAATGCACAGAATCAGCTGCGAACCATACGTACCCTTTATGGTCAGCATACCATAATAGAACAGCAGACTGGGGAAAATATTAGGATTGGTCAGGTCTTTGGCAGGGAAGGACTCTTCCACTTCGGTTATGATCTGCCCCTCTTCAACAATACGACGGATAACACCTCGGCGGTCACCGTCCAGGCGGTCCAGTTGAAGCAGTTTTTTCAGCTTGTTGTAATCGGTTTTCGTATTGGGGTCAACCATACGCTCGGGAGAATGGCCGCTGTCCATGTACTGGCGAATGTAATAGAGTACCATATCGCAGTTGAACACACGGGCATCCTGTTTCAGGCACTCCTTGGCAAAACAATAATTGTCATACCACGGTTTCATTTCCGTTAGCATCACCTCCACATCACTTTCAGCAGGCAGCATACCCACCTCTTTATAGTAAAGGAGCATGGCACGCACATCCTCGGTGCTGAAGCCCAGCATCTTGTCAAACTTGGGGTTCATGGACAAGTGCCAGCCGATATTGAAGCCGCTGGTCAGGTCATCCAGTGTCACGGGACTTACGCCTGTCATGAAAATACGCTCGAACATGCCCTTGAACTTTTTGAACACATCGCGGTAGAAGCCGCTGGCATGGGTGATGGCATGGTAAACCTCCTCGCCTTTCTCGTTAAGTACGATGTTGGTAAAGTTGTCGTATTCGTCAATGATGAGATAAAGAGGGATGCGCAGCGCACCGGCATTATCCCGAATCAATGCCAATTTCCCAGAAACCGTCTGTATTTCAAAAAAGGCCTTTACTACAACTTCGGGATATTCGTTCTGATATTTGCGCATAAACCCGTCCAGCTTCACTTTGCAATATTCTTCAAAATGAGTCGAAATCTGGTCTATATCTCCTCCCACTTGCGAGAAGTCCAAATAAAGCATCTGATACCGTCCCCGGAGTGGTGTGGGATGTTCATGAACCCAAAGCCCACCGAACAGGGAGTCGAAACGGTCTGACATCGCCTTATCATAGTAAGCTTGCAGCATACTGATGAACAAGCTCTTGCCGAATCGACGGGGACGGATATAGAACAAACTGTCCGGCTGCTGCTCCAGCAAAGACAAATACATCGTCTTGTCTACATAATACAGATTCCTTTCTCTCACCGTCACGAAGTCGGACACACCGTAGGGCACTTGCTTTATCTCTTCCATTGCTTCATTTCACCTTTAAACAGCAACATTGCTTGTTACAAAGTTATATAAACAATTCCAATCAGGCAAAGGTTGTGGGCGAATTATATTCAGATTGCCTGTTTCTACTATCAAACAGTTACGTCATCCAATCGATATCCGTCCTCACGCATTTGTAGAAACCAGACACATAACATTTATTTCAAATGCACTTTCATCACAATACCCACACTGACATATTTATAACGGTTGAGTTCCAATACCGCCTCCACCTCAAAGCGTTTCGTACTCTTGGGCGAGAAGGCGGCAAGGGAGTTATACGTCAGGCCGATATTCGCCTGATACTTCGGGGCGTCCGGGTCAAACGTCAGGTTCTCACGCACATCCGTATATCCCGGAAGTACTTCAGTCATTACGTTGAAGCCGTTGATAGCTTTGCGCCACCAGTTTGTGGCAGGCAGTGAGAAGCGGAAGTTGGCACCAAAAGCAGGGTCATTGAGATCGTTGTCCTCACGCGTGGAGTATATCCATGTGAAATGAGCGCCAAGTGTTCCTATATTTTGAAAATCAAAATGCTTAGTTACGGCAATGAAATACCTGTTTAAAAAGGCATTCGTAGAATAAGCCACTTCCGTAGCCTCACTTGCCGACATTTGGTTGACACCATCATTAAAGCCAACAACAATTTGCGGAGTCCATTCCTTCCACCAGCCCTCTTTCCAAAGGCGCAATCGTCCGTGGAAGGAGCGGTCTTGATTCACGAATTTACCATAAGTACCAGGAACCCAAAAGCCGGAAACATTTCCATAATCCGTCGGAACCGACTTATGGCCATTACATAAATACCCGATTTCCAGCCAAGGAAATATAGTGACATTGATGCTGTAATTCCACGTATCATACCACCATCTTGGAACCGTTGCATGATGATTCAACCACATACCCGTCGCCATAAAAGTTTTATCCTTCTGCATGTCAGCAGTTGGCATGTTCATCAAGCCTGTTGTTCCATAATTAATCTGAGCTTTGACCGTACCACCCGTCAAGACAACAACGCAAAGAATCGCTAGTAATCTTTTCATTCAATTTGCTAATTGTTAATGCTATTTCAACCCCAATCGGTCATTATCGTCGAACCAGTCGGTCAACGCCTCTTCAAACGTCCAGTGGAACGGATAGCCACTCTCTGCCAGTTTCTTGCCGCAAATGTTTGTAGAAATCTGAAGTTTCCTTACACGGGCGAGGCAAATCCCCATCGGTGCGCCCATCGCACCAATCACCGCCGCCGCAGGCATGATGATCCAGTTTGGAATCATCGGAACAGACCGCTTCAGCCCAGTTACCTTTTTCATCGCCTCCACAATATGTTCAATGGTGTAAGCAGGCTCGTAGCAACAATTATAGAGTTCCGCCCCATACTCGTGATGTTCCACACGATACAACATAAATTTCACTAGCTCCTTCACGTAGATACACGCTTTGATGGTATCCTTACGTCCCGGATAGGCAAACTTTCCCCCACGGATACCCCAATAAAGGCGTGTGAAGTTACCATTCTCTCCCCATCCGAACACCACGCCCGGGCGTACAATAGTCAACTGGCGATCCTCACCGCCCACCTGCCACGCCATGTGAATCTTCTCCGCTACCAGTTTCGAGATGCCATAGGGAGTATTCGGTGTAGGTAATGTGGACTCAAACTTCTCCTCCTCCGCTGCCCCATAGGGAGCAATAGACGAAGTGAATACCATTTTCTTGATACCATAGCGTTCGGCAAACGCACAAATATGCTCCGCCCCACGGATATTCGTCTCGAAATATTCATAGTTAGGATGTCCCGGAGTACGGTGCACCGCTGCAAAGTTGAAAATTACGTCTTCGCTCGTAGGGTGAATGGAAGCAGGCAGTTCAATAGGCTTGCGCACGTCACAGCGTACAAATGTAGAACCCAGTTTCTGTCCCTTCTTCAGCGCAGGTTTATAGTCCTTCACCGTAGGCAGCGGAGTGCCCGGTTCCACAATATCCAGATTATATACATTGCATTCAGGATGCGTTTCGTTCAATAAATTAGTGAGATGCGTACCGATAAAACCGGTACCTCCGGTTATAAAATAGTTCATAAAGTTTCAACGATTAAACTCTTTATACTTTTCTTCGACAAATGCCTTAATTTCGGCCTTAAATCTATCCTCAGAAAAAGACTCGGCCCATCTTCTGCATTCCTGATAATCGACAGGTTTAGCTCCCATTGATTCGAAACAATTGACCGCTTCTATAATGGAATCCACCGTTTGCTCATAAAAGAACAATCCTGTTCGTCCTTCTGAGACTGTTTCAAGCGATCCGCCATGACCATAAGCAATCACAGGCGTACCACATGCTTGTGCTTCAATGGGAATCATGCCAAAGTCTTCATCGGCTGCAAAGACGAAAGCTTTGGCATGTTGCATCTTGGCTTTCAGCACATCAAAAGGCTGATATCCCATTACGCTCACATTTCTTTTCGCCATCTCCTGATAATGCTTCAGATTCGGACCACCGCCTATGACAACCAGCTTCTTGTCAGGCATACGGTTGAAGGCTTCAATAATTAAGTCTATTTTTTTATATGAAACCAATCTGCTACTGGCTAAATAATAATCCTGCTTATCATCACAATATTCAAAACTGGAGATGTCAATGTTAGGATGAATTGTAGTAGCCTCCCGTCGATAAGTTTTATTGATACGATGACCTACGTAGTCAGAATTGCTTATAAAATGATCCACACGGAAACTGGAAAGCATATCCCATTTACGAATACGGTGAAGCATATATCTCACCAACCAGCCCTTGAATCCTTTGTCCAAATGAGCCTCTTCCAAGTATTCATTATACATGTCCCACACATACCGGATGGGCGAATGACAATAACAGATGTGCAACTGGTCAGCCTTGGTTAAAACCCCTTTAGCCACAGCGTGGCTCGAAGAAATAACCACATCATAACCTCGTAAATCAAACTGTTCGATAGCAAAAGGGAACAGCGGTAGGTAAGCCCGATGTTTTTTTGTACCCAAAGGCATTTTTTGGATGAAGGACGTATGTACCTTATTCCAATCAATACCCAGTTCCTCGCAAACCTCCTTCTTGGCTACTAACGTGTAAATATCAGCCCCCGGAAAGACATCGGCTATCGCTTTTACCACTTTGTCGGAACCTCCTACAGTGACCAACCATTCTTGAATGATCGCTACTTTCATTATGCGATCCTCCTTTCTATGTAAAGAGCAGTATAACAGTGGTTAAGCCGAATCATATTGTTGACCAATTTCACCACACCCATTAAGGTTTCGGACATCGTTTCTTTATAAGTTTTACCCATGGATTTTATCATTGATTTAATCGTTATTTCCTCCATACTCTGTTTCAATTGAACCTTTTGTTCTTTTCCCTCTTTCGGCAACTTGTAATTGGCTTTCTCCATGATGTTCGGTACACCTCTAATTTTGTCTTTAAAAAGCTCTCTTTCTACAAGTATATGTTTTCTACTCCTCACCAATAAGGGAAGTTATATTTAAAAATGTACATTTTTTTAATAAGTAATTATAAATACAACTTCAAATTATATTGTGTCTTTTACGACCTGAAGTATCTTCTGTTTAAAGACCTCTTTGGAAAAATATTTCAAGTAAATTTGATGCAAATCCTCCACTATTTTATTTTTTTCCTCGCATGAAAGAGTCATTACTGACTGAATCTTTCTCGCCAAGTCTTCCGAATCATGTGGGGTAAACAATAAGCAATGGGAGTAATGAGGAGCGAATCGTTGAACCAATTCTTTCATCCCACCTACTCTGCTTGCGATACAAAGGACACCCTTGCTCCAACATTCAACCATGGATAAAGAAAAAGTTTCAAAACCGCTGCTTACTACTATTACTACATCGATATTTTCCAAAAAGGAATCCATATCGTCAATGCAGCCACAGACTTTCAAGTCAAGTTCCTTGAACTCATTCAAGATGCCACCCAAATAAGATTTATCGATAACGTTCCCTGCGAAATAAACCGAGTAATCCGAATGATTGGGCAACTTCAAAATGGATTTGCACAATAAATGCTGGTTCTTGGCCGGGAAAATATCGGCGTTAACAGAGCACTGAATACGAGAATGAACATCAAGCATGCTATAATGCCGGAAAGACAAAGGACGGACACAGTTATACACAACAAGTTTCTTATGATCTATACCTTTGAATTGCTGTAAAGAATAATCCGAAACGCCTATTACTTTCTTTACAGAATGGAGTTTTATAAGACTATTAACAAACCTTCTAACCCATTTATTTGTATGTACCACATGAATGTGTACGATGATTGGGCACTTTACAAACAGACAGATGAACGCGGTGACAGGTATCATTCTGGGATGTTGGACGTAAACCAACTCATATTTTCCCCGTCTTACTATTCCATATATTTGCAATAATGGAACGATAAAATTATACAGAAAATAAAAATAATCCGAAAAGCTCTTTCTTCCTAAATTATAATTCTTTTGCTTGAATTGCCATATAGGAACATCGCCGAACATGGTGTCAAAAGCATCCGATACTATGACAGGGCAAAGCAATTCAACACAGTAATCCTGTTTTAAAGAATCAATTATCTGGCGTGTCATCATCTGTCCACCTCCGATAGTAGTTCTCCCTTCAACTACTAGAATTTTTTGTTTTAATTTATCCATGCTTGAAAACCAATTTCTTATAATAGAGTCCTACCAATCGCTTGAAGAATAAAAAACAATTCAATGCGGTGGATACTGACTTATATTCCTTCCTTATAGCAAATGTCTCTTTTAGACAATTGACTGAGAAGCTAGCACCTCCGGCATAGAATTTCATAACTACTTTATTCATAAAAGCAGAATTTACATTCTCCAATCGCATGAAAAATTCATAATCAGCACAGACCTTATACCTGAGGGAAAACATTCCATATCGCTCAAAAAGAATTTTATTGTGCAAGCAAGTGCCGTGAGCTATATACATATTTACTTTGTGTCGGTGGTAACTAAACTTTTCACCTATAACCTTCATGATACGTCCCTTGCTGTCCACAAATTCCGACTTGGCTGATATAATATCACAATCAGCCTTCATTTTCGAGATAAAATCCAAGTAAGAAGATATAGCATCTGGATATAGATAATCATCAGCTCCTAAAAACATGATATACTTTCCATGCGCCAACTTGATACCTTTATTCCATGCATCGTAAATACCACGGTCAGGTTCGGACAGGATAATATCTACCACCCCTAGATTTTTTTTCACAATAGAAACTGTATGGTCGGTTGAGGCACCGTCAATAATCAATATTTCCACTTCATCTTTTTTCTGAAGTTTCAGCCCCTTCAAACAACGTTCGAGGACTTTTTCAGCGTTGAATGTCGCTATAATAATTGATATTACTTTCATTTGTTATTTATTACACTAATAGTTAATTTTTTATGCAATTGGTCTATATAAAGACAATATCCTGCCGAAAATGCTATAAATACCCATAAATAGAATGAATAGAGAGTGTAATTCGTTGAAAAGTAAGCCGTATTGCATAGTGTGCCCATAAGCAAATAAGGGACAAGACGATCCGACTCACGCTTTTTCCATAAAACGATTATCGTATACGCCAATAGGATGACAAGCGGTATGCATCCCAACAATCCTGTTTCGGCCAGAGTCTGAGAGATAAGGTTTTGAGGATAGGTAGTAGGTGTCAAGATTTCCCCGAAATGGTCTATTCCCATAGCGAACTCATAAATGTACATATAATATACACTCATAGACACTCCAGTTCCTAATAAAGGACTTGATTTCCATATCTCTATCCCGATTCTGCTTGTATAATTCCGAAATGACCCACTGTCGGTAGTATAATTGGGAGAAGTCAAAAAGCCTTCAATTTTTGATTGAAATATATATATGAAATCACCATAAATGCCCCAGTATTCCAATATAGAAACACCTGCTATAAATATGGTCACTATAAAGATTATAATGGATAACTTTAATTTGGTGGAGGATTTCAATATAAAAAACGGAGACAGCAACAGGACTATTACAAAAACTATCAGACTGGATGACATCGTTAAAAACAGACTGACCAAATTCAGCACCAAAACGGCATACCAATATAGCTTTCCCTTAAAATGATTACGTATCGCCAAGATGAATATCACCACCCATGTCTGATAGATGATATAGCTGGAGGGTTCGAGACTGAATCCTGACGATCGAACATCGATATACCCTCTTGAGGTATAGAGGGCAGCAGGCAGTATAGACCGAATATCGAAACCTATAATTGTCAATAGTGAAAACAAAGAAATTACAGTTCCAACATAGACAAAAACTCTAATCACCCTATGTACATTTCGATATATCCAATTATTTGTTACGATGCCATATATTGCACAATAATTGGCAAACATGAATATTAAGCAAAAAACCGGAAATATATAATAGTTCAATTTGAAACTATCCAATTCGGGATTACCCACAAAATAATCAAAAAATCCTGTAGGATATCCCAAAACCAACCATCCCCATAAGAGTGATAGACAAGGGGCTATAATAAAATAAAAGAAACAGCACTGCAAGAATAGCATCCTACGGCACTTAATACCTTGCATTAATAAAATAAGACCTAACAGCTCATATATTTTAAAGGTACTTCCACCAATACTAATCACCGGCAGAGATTGGCATCCTATCAAAATAAACAAGAGGTAGGTTATCATTGAACGTTTTAAAACTAAACTTTTCATTTTTTCTAAGCAGATGCTATATTTTTACAACCATCATCACCTATCCTTACCTATTCCACTCCCCTCCACTTCATCCTTCTTCTCTCCCGGCACATACTCCCATGAATTCTCCGTCACCACATTCCACCACTCTTGTTTCACCGCTTCTATCTCCTCATCCAGTCCGCAATCGCCATAGTTCTCGACCAAAGGATGCATGATAGTGGCATAAAAATTCAGATTGTCAGTTTACCATTAAGAGCACTGTAATAACTATGTTCCGTCATGTGGATAGATTTACAAAACCCCTTTACATTGACACCACTGGCCTTTCTCAGAGCTTTAATACTCTCGGCCAACCTCTTCGTAGAAAATTCTCTGTCTTTCATTTTTTTCAGTTTAAATATCGTTAATAATACTATCTGTCTACTAATTGTCTGTCCACTGTGGACAGACGCGTCTATTTTTTCCTTTGTAACTTCGCTGCCATTATTACAAAAAAAAACAAAGCACACATGGCTATAAAAGCATTGAAACAAAGCGTATCCATCAGCGAGACGCAGAAAATGATCCATCAGTGGAAGGGACGGGGAATAAACGACCCCACCATAACCAAGTTACTGGACCTCTACCTGGGAATGCCCGCTTACATGAACTCCCAAGGCATCTATCCGCTCTGCAATTTCTATGACATCCGGTTGTCACTCCGCTTTTCGTACACATCAACACTGGTCGCCGCAGTAACAAACTGCCGGTCATTCGGAATGATATGGGACGAGCCACACGCCAAAGTCATCGCATTTTACTCACCATTATGGTATCGCCAGGAGAATGGAAATCCAACGGAATCACCGCAGAATCCTGCGCAAGAAACGCCGCAGGATTCTGCTTTTAATAGTAATATATTATATAATATAAATAATATATATCCGCCGGAGGATTCCCGTAAGGGATATTCCGCCGGAAACGGAGTACGAAACGCGGAGGAAACAGATTCCCGGAAGACTCCTTCGGAAATTCCTGCGGAAACGCCTGACGGCGGAAAAACTTCACCGGCCCCATCTTCCGCCACAGACTTCTTCCACCGGCTCAACGCCACTCCCAAAGACAAGAAGCAAGTACTGGTCCCCATTATCAACAACATAGCCACCAGCCACCACTATACCCGTCCAAGGGCGTTACAAGGACTGGTCATCCTGGTAAACCAATTTCTCATCCCTTACTTCGACTCCGATCCCCGCTTCTCCCGAATCTCACACACGGGAAGAATCATCTGGCTGCAAAACCTCATGAAGACACGCCACGGACAATCATTGATGGGGCAAGCCATTGCCCGGCTGGGCAGTGAACTGAACAAGGATCTGGAAGAAAAACATAGAAAACTCCGTGAATTCCGCCCCGTCTCACCCTTCGAGTGGAAGGAGTCCGACAAGAACATCCGTTATTACGATGATCCTATAGACGGAAAAGTAGAAATACCGGAGAATGCGCCGCCACGCCCTGCCGAAACCGCCATTTGGAACGTGCTGTCCAAAGAATGGGTAGACAATGATTAGTAGTTAGTGACGTTTTGTCAATCTGAGCTCGCGAAGAATCTGAATGCATCCACTTTGTGTTTTCGGATTCTTCGTCCCTACCAATGACAAATACACCCGAATATTTATTTTTTAATTCTTAATTTTCAATTCAAATGAAACCCTATTATTCACTCTCAGACTTTCCGGACCGCAAGAATGCGGGAAAGAATTTCATCGCCCGATGCCCCAAATGCGGCACCATGCATCTGTATATCTCAAAAGCCAAAGGACTATATCATTGCTTCTACGCCGGATGCGACTTCAACGGCATTCTGACTGATTACTGCAAGGACAACCGCCCCATGTTCCCATACAAAAAAGGAGATTCTCCCTCAAATACCGGAACATACCGCCCACAGGATAGCCGGAATGCGGAAAACTCCGTAAACGAAGTCCCCATGCTGCCGGGCGACTACAAAGCCCTCGCCCCCACCGTGCTGCAAAAAATCAAGCCACTGGACGAATCGCCCGACTGTACGGACTCTGACCAGTTGGCCGCACGCCGCTATCTGGCCGACCAGGGCATCTCCCTCACCACCGCCATTGCGGCACACATCGGCTGTCTGCGCCATTACTGCATCACCAAAAACAGTGAGGACAAGCGAGAACAGGCTTCCAGCATCTTTCCCTGCATCGCCTACGTGAATTATGTGGACGGACGTCCCGTCAATGCCAAGTACCGCTCATGCAGCCCCATCCAGTCTCCAAAGCCCGAAGAGGGACAGCCCCTGACGTACAGCAAATTCTGGAGTCAGGATTCTCCCACCACGCCATGCGCCCCCTATAACATAGACTGCATCAACCCGCTGCTGGTGGAAGAGGAAGTCATCCCCCGGCTCATTATCGTAGAAGGAGGAAAAGACGCGTTGACATTGATGGAAGCAGGATACCGCCATGTCATCAGCGTACCCTCGGGAGCGGCAAGCGACCTGGCAAAATGCTTCGAGGCCTTCATCCCCTGGCTGGACCAGGTACAGGACATCGTGATCTGCGGTGACTCCGACCTGCCCGGGCGCATACTGGTAAAACATCTTTCCGATTATTTCGGGGCACGCTGCCTTTTCACCATCCTGCCCGGAGGATGCAAGGACATAGGCGATGTGATGAAGCTCTACGGCACCGAAGTGGTGCGTAACGTCATAGACGATGCCTGTGCCTGCCAAACCACCGATATCATCACGGTGGAACAACGCAGGGAGGAAGTGATAAACGTGCTGCACGGCAAATACGACCATGGCTACAGCGTGGGCTACGGACCGCTGACCGACCGCGTTTTCCACCCCACCGACATAGGAGGCCTGATCATCATGACCGGAATGCCCAACAGCGGAAAGACTGATTTCCTGAATGACCTGACCAGCCGCATCATGCGCGACACGGAACGCTTCGTGTGCTACCTCTCCTTCGAGGTGCCGGACAAGGACAAGCATATCGCCCACCTGGTCCATCTGCTGCTGGGCAAAGCCAACACCACCGCCTATACCGACGAACAGCTGACGCCCTATATTGATTTTCTGAACACTCACATGATTCATCTGGATATGCACGAGGTGCCGCCCACTCCCGGAAATATCCTGCATCGGGCCGATCTGATACGCCGCAGGCATCCGTTGAAATATCTGGTTATAGATCCTTATCTTTTTGTAGAGGCGCAAAGCGGAAAGAACGAGACTGAGACCCAGAGCATCAAGTCGATGCTGACCCGTTTCCAGTCGTGGGGGCGTGACAACCACATCTGGGTAATCATTGTGGCGCATCCGCGCAGCCTGAAGAAAATAGACGGCAAGAACGAGATGGAGGACATCAACATGTACACCATATCGGGCAGCGCCAACTGGGCGAACCTGGCCGATTTCATCCTTTCCATCACTCGCATAAACGAACCCGACCGCGCCTTCACCCGTCTGGATGTATTGAAAGTGCGCGATCAGGAACTATGCCGCACGGGAACCGTGTACTACACCCGCCAACCTTGCGGACGTTACGAAGAGCACGAGAGCGAGGAGGAATGCGGTGGTTAGTGATTAGTGTGGTTAGTGAAGCTGCTCGATTGGTTTTACACGTTAGCAAGCATAGGCTTATGCATAGGCAAGTATAGGCTTACGCATACGTATGCATAAGGCAACGCCACCGTATGCATGTACACGCACAGCCCACTAACCACTAATTACGGTCTTCCCAGATAATGGAAAATCAATCCCACTTGCACTGAATTGAAAATGCGTTGTCTGTCCACATAGCCCGAATCGAGCAGAGCCTGATAAAGCGACTTGTGATGGTGTATCCAGGCGGAAAGACGGTTCAACGCCGCCACGGGAGTAATATCGGGGGCGTACCCCATGGCCAGATCCCGTTTATAATAAGGTTTCACCGGCCATTCGCCGGAATACGCTTCTTCTTTGTTCATAACATTCACTTTTTTTACTACCATATTTCGACTTAAAATCATCAATTACCTATCAGTAATATTGCCAATTTCATATCGTTAATCTTTATAGCAAATGTAATGAAAATAGCTCACATATAGAAATAGTTCAAGACCTTTAATTCACTTTATCTCACCCTCTGTCACAGTGTGTCATACACCGTCATGCCGGTTTACGCCTCTTCACAACCCCCTCTTTCCGGAGTGTTATCTTTGTCATGTTCAATTCATAGTAACCATTTAAAAACAAAATGATTATGGCATTAAATTACAGTGTTTCATTGCGTCCCAATCCGCTGGACAAGGATGCAGCCCCCAAGGCTTACGCCACAGCACAAATCAACGGTGAACTTACCTTGAAACAGCTCAGCAAGCGTGTTTCTTCACAAACCACCGTGAGCCGCGCCGATGTGGTGGCCGTCCTTACCGCCACCGTGGACAATCTGCTGGAAGCCCTCACCGAAGGCAAACAAGTGGACTTTGGCGAACTGGGCAAGTTCCGTCTCCAGATAGCCAGTGTAGGTACGGAAAAACTGACGGATTTCACCGCTGCCCACATCACCGGGGTGAATATCCAATATGTTCCCGGTGAGGATTTGAAAACCATCTTCGGCGCACTGGAATTCCAGCCCGTAGCCAGCCGGGCCGCACAGGCAGCCGCACTGCGTGCCGAAAAAGAGGGAAAAGCCGTGGCAGACCTGCTGAAGACCAAAGACGAACCGGGAGTCTAAAGTCATGGAGGGAGGAGTAACTCCCTCCCCCTGTCTTGTTTATTCTTTAATGTATCACTCTTAAAACTTTATCTTTATGGAAAATCAGAAAAGAAAATCAACCTGGAGCCTCATCCTCAAAGTAATCATCGCAGTGGCGACCGCCATAGGCAGCGTCATAGGTATACAAAGTTGCATTTAGTCGGCCGGGATGCGTAAAATAACACTGATCATCATCCATTGTTCCGCCACCCCTGAGGGGCGAAACCTGGACTTTGAAGCCTGCCGCCACGACCATATCCACCACCGTGGCTTCAGTGACATCGGTTACCATTTCTACATCACGCGCAACGGCGAGATTCACCGTGGCAGACCGATAGAGAAAATGGGGGCGCATTGCAAGAACCATAACCGCCATTCCGTAGGCATCTGCTATGAAGGAGGCTTGTCTTCCGGCGGCGTACCCACGGATACACGGACGCTGGAACAGAAAGCCGCCATGCTGGCGTTGCTCCGCGAACTGCGAGAGCTGTTTCCCACGTCATTGATTGTGGGGCATCATGATCTGAATCCCATGAAACCGTGTCCATGTTTCAATGTAGTGAAAGAAATGGCAGGCATATAAATATGAATCATTAACCGCTAACTGATATGAAACTACTGATAGACCAACTGATAGTCCTTGACCGGGCTTTTTACCGTTATTATCTGGAGATGCTGCTTACCCTGGAACACACCCATGCGCTTACTCCCTGGCAGATGTCCATACTGCTGTGGCGTGCCAAAATCTTCCATGTGGAAATCCTTTATCCGGAACTGCTGCGTATCAGCATCGGCAATGAACAGGAAAAGGATGAAATCCGATTCATGAAGATGTGGAAGCTGAAGGAGCTGGAAAAGGTGATGACCGTGTGGCAACGAAGACAGTGCCAAGAAATTAAAAGGGAAAAGTGGAGATAAGACTCTTTTCCATTTGCTTTTGAGAATGAGGGCAGGAACTTAGAAGGTTTCTGTCCTCTTTTTGTTAATAGTAAAAAGTCATTCAATATATGTAAGCACTAAAATGAAGATATACTTCTTAATTTAGAGCTAACCAATGGAAGCATTATTATAAGTCAATTTGTTTTCGTTCATAACTATCAATCAAAGAGCATTCTGTACAATTGACTATACGTACACCTTGAGACACCGCATAGGCAGCCATAATATCATGATTCTTGAAGACAGCCATTTTCTCTTCCAAATAATCACTCATGCGCCAAACTGTAGAATCCCATCGAAGCATAGGTTTCAATTCCACTTTATTTTTATCATAGAAATGGGTATCACAAATGCATAATTGATTTTTTGAATTAACGGTCAAAGAATCAAAAAATGTATGATCCACGCCATATAAATCAATCTCACTATAACCAGAGTTTATACCTACATAAATCGCCATCAAAGCAACTGTAACTACACTAGGCATTGACAAACCATGCCTATAGAAATAATGACGAAATTCTTCATAACCTGTATATACTGTAAGATTTAAGGGCACGATATGAATATGACTATTATGCAGACCGCTAAATGCCAAAAATTGTCTTTTCAAAGAAGCAGGTATATAAAGATTCATCTCCCAATCCACCTTCTTATTCAAATCATCAAACAACTTCATAACCCTATCATGATTGTGATTTTCTTGAAAGAACATAGGATCAGCCATACAAAAATGCTTTGGTCTAATCTGAGTAAAAATATCCATTGAACCAAAGAAATTCAAGACTATGAAGTCAGTATTCTTAAACTCATCCGTCGTCAATCTAGGTAATACATTCTTCATAGAAGGACCATTAGCAAGCATGGCCACTTTCCCTGAATACACTTTTTTTAGGGGATTTTTCAAATTACCTTTTGTCTGAAATAGCAAATGTGCAAGAAAAAAAACAAACTTAACAGTTTGTTTAACGAACGAAAAAGCACTTTTTATTTCTTTTTTTACCATCTTATCCATAATTTTTTGTTATTCTAATCTTTTTACCCGGCCAGATGCATCGCCCATCATCAAAGCTAAAACTTCTTCTTTAGAAACCTGATTGTAATCGCCTTTGATGGTATGCTTGAGACATGAGGCAGCAACGGCAAAATCAATTGTCTTTTGGTCATCACCTTCAAAAGAAAGCAAACCATAGATAAATGCTAGGAACATCCTTCCAATCGCTGTCACATAATCCCCAACCATCCATATTTGAAAATTATCACTTTTTAGAATTGGTTTGAGAAGAACCTCCCCATTATCATAAAAATAAGTTTTTTTATTGCACAACCGATTATTTCCATCTACACACATCGAATCAAAAAAGGTATGATCTACACCGTATAATCCAATTTGCTGATAGCCAGAATTGGTCCCAACATAAATAACCATATTCGCCACTGTTTGAGCTAAAGGCATGGACAAACCATGCTTATAAAAAAAATGTCGCAAGCATTCGAAACCCTTATAAGTTATGGTATTAAGAGAAACAAGCCGAATATGAGGATTAGACAATGCACTAAACACTTTAAAGTCATCCACAGAGCCTATAGGTGTATAGATATTCATATCCCAATCCACATTCCTGTTCAATACAGAAAAAAGATTTCTCACCTCCTTTTGCTTATGGTTTGGATGAAAAAAACATAGGGTCTGCCAGACAATAATGCTTCGGCTTGATTCTGGTAAAGACAGCTTCCATTCCAAAGAAATTCAAGACAATGAAGTCAGTATCTGAGAATTTATCCATTTGCAATTTGGGCAATACTTCTTTTAAAGATGGACCATTAGCCAAGATAGCTACCTTGCCTGAATATCTTCGGCTAAACGAATTATGCAACTTGCTCTTAAAAATCATTTCCACTAAAAACGCTGCAAAATTAATGGAATCCCGACCTATAGATAAACATTGTTTTATTATCCTCTTTATCTTCTTTTTCATTTCGCAATATATCTTTTAATGATTTTCCTTTTTAATAAATGAAGCAAGTCACAATTCAATAAAAGCAATAATCCTATCGTAATAAAACCTGCAACAAGACTATTCGCGCTACCCGTCAAACATACTGAAACTATATATATACAAGTCAACAACAGCATCAGTAACAAACGGGGGATATGGGTCAATTTTACATACGTCCAACTATACGCAACCCTTGAGACCGACATAACCATAAACGACAGGACAACGGACAGGACTGCTCCCCAAATACCCCACAACGGTATTAGCAAAAAATTGAAAACGATAGAAGATAAACCTCCATAAACACTTGAATAGAAAAAATATCTGCTCTTCCGGACAGCGGAAAAAGTACTCCCCGCCAATCCTGACACACAAGAAAAGAAAATACCCAATGTGAGTACGGGAATATATATCCATGCATCTAAATAATCTGATGAAGTAAAAAAAGAGACTAACCATTTACTGATAAATGTGACAATGACAAGCAACACCAAGAGTATTAAAAGCACACCCCGGAATATCTTATTATAGAAACTAGCGTAACCATCTTTGCCATATTCTTCTAATACGGATATCTGCCAGGAAGAAACAAATATAGTAAATATCATGGCTATAATTCCAGGAAATTTGTTTGCTACGGCAAACAGACCGATGCCATGTAATCCCACATACGTCTCCATTATAGGCCTGTTCAGTGCATTTACAAGCCACCACATCACACCGTTTGGAATCAAAGGCACAGAATATTGAAGCATTTCACGACAGTATTCATTATTCACACTACCCGGTGAACAATATTTGTAACTTCCCGAAAAGAAGAAAGAATACACGCCCGTAAAAAGATTTGCCAGAATAAGAGAAAGTACATAACCGACAACTCCCTTCAAAGGGATCAGAATGAATGAACAAATAGCTGTAAGCAAGGTCAATACGATTCCAGCCATTCCATAAACAATCATCTTATCAATGCTGCGTGTAAACTGCTGAAAAAACTGCTGCAAAAGTGTTGCTGCCATCAAACCGTATATCAACCAAAGATAATCCGTAAAACTGTTTGAAAAACCATATATGGAAGAAACAAAATCTACAGTCCCAAACAATAAGAAGGAGACAAAAAACGCCTGCAATACAAAAACAATACCTGAAGAGAAATATTGCTTTTGCTTCTCCACTTTCTGCCCTTTTGGAAAGATAAATATAGATTCTGCTATGCAACAAGAGACAATGCTAACCAGAAAACTGACATAGACATTTATTATATCGGTTACTCCGTAATCCTCAACTGATAGCCAACTAGTATAGAATGGCAACATAACCAAGCCTATAAGCTTACTGCCGGCATTGCCGATGAAGACCAAAAGCGTGTTTTTACCTAAACGCTTGTATTTGTTCATTTCTAATTAATGAATTATACGAGAATTTCTATAGAGACATACTTATCGTCTTTTCGAAATCAGGATAAGGAATCTCTTGAAATAATCCAGTACTGACACACCCTGCATCTTGTAAGTGGAGATGATGGTATGATATACCGCTGAGACATGGACCATCTTATCACTTCCGAAGAATAACGAATTCTTTCGCTCACCGGCTAAGAGGCAAATAAATCGTCCGGCAATGAAACTGTTGATTGAATAAAAGCCACCATTTAAGTAAGCAAACAGCTGAGTCCAAAAAGTATTCATATAAACCCGATACAAAGTCTCATCACAGTTCACGATAGCATCCTTCTTCAAACAGGTTATAAGGTACTTTGTTAAATATGCAGAATTTTTCTATCGAACCAATTTATAACGGACAAAAAGACGTTCAAAATCAGTATTACTATACATATACTTTGCCAATAAATTAGCTCTATAATTATTAGAACAAACGGATACTTTTTATTAAAATTCTCCTATTTTTTCAACAATATCTAAAGGATTAGAGTAACGAGCAATTTCACTAGCCACATTATTTTCCATTCCTATTTTTTCAATTATTGCTTTCATTATCTTATTTTCGTATGCAACAGGTATGACAACTACCCCATCATTATCAGCAAATATTAAATCAGAAGGTGAGATTGTTACCCCCAAAACATTAATAGTCCGATTAAAATTGGCTAAAGTAGCACGTTTACGCACGTCTTTACAGTTATAGCCTTTTGAAAAAACAGGATAATTCATTTTCATAACATTATCTCTATCACGAGTCACTCCACCAACAATCGTTGCAGAGGCCCCAGAACGGATGGATAACATTGTATTTAGTTCACCAAAATAAGCATAATCGGGACATTCATTTTCAACTACTATAATATCATTATCCGAAATCTCCGCATAAGATTTCAAAGCATCATAAATACCATGAAAATCTTCTCCTTTTTCTAGTTTTCGTATTTTCAAAGTTCGTGCACGCCCCAAAACCTTTGTACCCCCAATATTACATTTCAAACCTGTTATCACACAATTATATAAACCAATATCATCTAAAACGTCAGATAGCATTGCACTATTTACAAGTTTCTTTAAGAATTCCAATTTTCTATTTTCTAAAGATTTCAATCCCTTAGAAATTATCTCTGCCAATTCAAAGTCTAATGGATAATTCACATCAATAGCTTCAATAGGCTCAGCTTCTAGTAAATAAGGCTTTATACCATAACGGCGTTTCATATTTAATGCTACATCACTATTTGTTATATACAACCCCATTGTTTCTACGATTGTATCAGGTAAATCCTTACTATTTGGGATATGCATTCTATCATAATTGGGACCTTCTTTACTCCATGTATATTGTTTCTCATTTTTCACCAAAATAACAGAATCATAAAGATCACCCTGCTCCTTCAGTATATTGATCCCTTTTTCAATTGTAGAAGGTTTAATAAAAGGACTGGTACCTAAAATCTGTATATAAATATCAGCATTTATCTTTTTTGCTTCATTATAAAATAGACTGTGTCCGTCAGTTTTATTGGTAGCTAATTCTGGATCACGTTTCAAATAAATACAATTCGTATGTTTTGCAATTTCATAAATTTCATCTTTTTCTGTATCTAGAAAAACTTCATCAATAAAAGAACAACGTACGAGTTTTTCCAATGTATGTAAAAATAAAGGTTTACCGTTCATTAATGTTGTATTCTTATTTTTAATACGTTCACTAGAACCCTTAACTGGCAAAAAAGCAACTATTTTCATATCTGATTACTATTAAATTAAATCATACAATCTCTATAATCTATAAAACCCACAAAATCATTATTATCATCTAAAACTATTAATGTGTGAATTCTTTTCTCATTAAATAAATGTTCTATATCTACAATCTTTTCTTTCTCATATACTATTATTGGATTTGTTACCATAATATCTTTTACAACCATATCAAATGATTCTTTCTGATATCTTTGAAATGTTCTACGAATATCCCCATCAGTAATTAATCCAACTAAATGACGAGAGTTTAAGACAACTGCCATACCTAACCTTCCATCACTTATAATTGTCAGAGCCTCTGCTATTCTCATATCAGAATTAACAATAGGTAAATTATCTTTTCGCATCAAATCCCGCACATTAGTTAAAAGTTTTTTTCCCAAGCTACCCCCAGGGTGATATTGTGCAAAATCTTTAGCTTGAAAGCTACGTATTTTCATCAATGCACATGCTAAGGCATCCCCCATCGCCAAAGTAGCGGTTGTAGATGAAGTCGGTGCAAGATTTAATGGACACGCTTCATATTTCACCGAAATATTCAAATGACAATTGGCATATTCCGCCAATAATGATGTCTGATTTCCTGACATAGCAATAAGTGGGATATTGCGTTTTTTCAAAAATGGAATGAAACGAAGCAGTTCGTCTGTCTGTCCCGAATTTGATATTGCCAAAACAATATCATTAGAAGAAATCATGCCCAAATCACCATGAAAAGCATCCAAAGGATTAATAAAAAAGGAAGGTGTTCCAGTACTGGCCAAAGTAGCTGCAATCTTTGCACCACAATGACCGGATTTTCCTACGCCCGTTACGACCAATTTACCCCTGCTATGATAAATCAAATCTATAGCTTTATCAAAATCATCTGTCAATAAAGGAATTAAATCTAGTATAGCCTGCGCTTCATCTTGAAAGCATTTAATGGCATAATCTTTTATTTCACTCATAATAAACTGCAAACTACTTTTTCCAAATCTTTCAAATAAAGCATGTTAGGCCCGTCACTCAAAGCCATATCCGGATTTGGATGTACTTCAAAGAAGTAACCAGTAGCTCCAAATGCTTTTGCAGCTAAAGCCATTGCCGGAACGTATTCTCGATTTCCACCAGTTTTCCCTCCATCAGCACCCGGACGTTGAACCGAATGTGTACAGTCCATTATAACATGAGGAGTAATAGAACACATATCGGGTATATTACGAAAATCAACAACCAGATTGTTATATCCAAATGTATTTCCACGTTCTGTCAACCATACGTTTGCATTACCAGTCTCTCTAACTTTCTCAACAGGGTATTTCATATCTTGGCCAGACAAAAATTGAGCTTTTTTTATATTAATAATTTTTCCTGTTCTAGCTGCTGCCACTAGCAAATCGGTTTGGCGACAAAGAAAAGCAGGTATTTGAATTACATCAACAATTCCACCGACAATTTCTGCCTGATAAGGCTCATGTATATCCGTCAATAAAGATAAACCATACTTCATCTTTATATCATTCAACATTGTTAATCCTTTTTCTAAATTCGGGCCGCGATAAGAATGAAGGGAAGTACGATTTGCTTTATCAAAAGAGGACTTAAATATAATATTAATACCATATTTATTATTCAAACGAACTAATTCCTTTGCCACTTCTTCCAATATATCGAAAGTTTCTATCACACAAGGACCAGCTATAAAAATCGGTTTATACATTTTTTTAATTTATATTTAACAAATAAAAAGTTTAAACTAATAATCCAACAAATTCTATTTTTCACTCTCTATAGTCCTTATTTCCATTCATAATCTCACGGAAGATATATACCAGATAATCCCTAACTTCCAGACCATACATTTTGGCTGTTTTCATTATGGTAAGATATGTAGCAACTACATCTACTCCGGCATCACGCTATAGAACAAAGTTTTTTTGTTTACAGTAAAAGGTCTGAACACGCTCAGCAATCATATTGTCAATTGCATAGTGACCATCCATAGGATAGTTCTGTAATTCAGCCCAGCCATTAAGCATATAATGAAAAACATTGTCCATCAAGTCGCCAAAATGAAGACGATTTGCATTCTTTATGTTTGTACTCAAATTAGGGCTCCCTTCAATTTTTAGGCACTTTTCAGTGCACAAGCTATTGAGAAATTAAAAATAAAGCGATTAATTAACAGTTAACCATGGATAGCTCGATGTTCTAGGGCATAAGATTAACATAATCCCGGCATCCGTCAAATATTTTTTATAAAATTTCCAGGTATTCCCAAGCTGAGCAGCCATTAAGCTTTACTATGCTGATAATGCTGTGGTAAGCAGATGCCATTTCTGCCCACTCGTCACTGCCGAAGTGGATTATAGACTTAGATTTCACGCAACCACTTCTTCCCCCATCGAACGGGCAGGATTTCAGAATTTCATTGTAAAATTACATAATTCAAGCCTAACTGACCCACTACACCATTATGGGTCTGCACCTTAAATCCTCCGCTAAGCAACAAGGCGGAAGTATATAAAAACAAGCGTAATACATACGTTGTACCGCTAAATTCCAGTGCTCCGTAGCTATCATGTCCTCTGCTTCCCACAATGTAGCATACGACTTAACTTTTCGGTAAGCTACCACAGCTTTTATGTCTTCCTTGCTTAAACTCATACCAACTGTATCCCCTCGTCTTTCACATTGTGGTAAAAAGGAGTGAAATGCTGCTTTACCCAATCCTTAAACGTATAAAGCACAGGACTGATGCATTCATTAAGCGACCATCCCAATTCTACCAACGGATAGGATACATTATCATAATCGGCCGATTCGATCTTAGGCTTATCCAACAAAATAAGCACGTCCCAATCGGAATCGTGACGCGCGTCTCCACGAGCACGAGATCCAAACAATATGGCATGAGCTCCTAAGGGAAGCACTTCCCTCAACCGTTCCGTTATGGATTGTAAAATATCTGTTTTCATTGCCTATTCTTTTTGCTATACACTTCATACAAACTATATGCAATAAATAATTTTCTGTATTTCCTAACGTTGCTTTTAAAATGTTCATCAAAGAAAACAGAATTTCGATGCTATTCTATCTTCTCAAACGGAAAAGCATGAAGATAACTAATCGCCACCGTCATATTACCAAAAGCGAATACCAGCCGGGTATTGCGATGCAGGCGCATGATACAACCCTCCTTACCTTGGAAGACACCACCGGTAATACGGATTTTCTGCTTTTTCTGAAGATAATCCTCCAAAGGGCGATTCATCAGTTCGATGTTATAGGGCATGGATTCGTACAAATAGATGAATTCCTCCATCTGGCGTTGAGGGATGACTGCCGCACGGTGCGTATTATAGTCCGTCACCAAATACTGACGAGGAAGCATGGCGGACAGAATGAGTTCCAACTGCTGCAAGGGAGCGCAGACAAACAACCAGCCGTTGCCCACGATTTCCTTCTCGTCCGTCAAGGCATTCAACTTTTGGGCGGAACCGGTGGCAAAGGCCTCTTTCACCACCCGGACGGAATCACGACGGGCGATATATTCTTCTTTAGTATAGCCGCACTGCTCGAAACGTTTTTTATGGTCGGTCGTAGTGTAAGAAAACACTTTAAAACAAAAATATTTCTCCTCTACGACACCTGATGGAGTACGAAACTTTACGGCTTTCCTGCCACTAAAGACTCCGATGTAGCGTTTCAATTCTTTGTTGGAAAGATACAGGTAATACCAATTGACTTCAGGGTGTTCTTTTCCTATTCCCGCCAATGGCATGATTCCTTCATTTGACCCCGGGTCTGAGACGGAAGCGATTGAACTGCAGAGCAGTAACTTAGGCGCCTCGCTCGTTATGTTTTGATCACTGAGAGGGAGCGCTTCGGATATAGGCTCCACAGGATTGTTTAGTTCCATCAAAACATCATAATTAAATTTATTTCTACAAAAAATGAGGCTTAAACAAGCCCTCAATTTCCTTCTTTATTTTGGGGTTCTCTTAGTAAGAGAACCCCAAGTTTTATTAAATGCCTGATAATATGGTTTATAGGAGTGCTTTCGACCTTGATTTTGCAAACAATCGCGAATTTGAAGCCAATTTTGAGGTCTTTTTTTAATGATGATATTTCGATATTAAGGAATTATAGTTATCTTTGCAGCGAAATGGGGTTCTCTTACTAAGAGAATCCCAAGTTTTATTAAACAGTAAAAATGAAAATCTTTTGATTGTCAGCCTATTATATCATAGGCTTGTTATTGCAACTAATTTTCCATATTTAGATTTTCATGATGCAATTTAGGTTGTACCTATTCACAGCTTATAAATAAATATATTTTAATAAAGTAATACATTAGCAAACGTATATATTCTTTATGCTTAGGATAATTTGAGATAAAAAAAGAGGAAGCGTCCTCTCCCGAGATTACGCTTCCTCCATCCATACTAATTAAATCTTAATTTTGCAGTCTGAAGACTACAGGAACAGTGTATTTCACCCTCACTGCTTTTCCTCTTTGCTTGCCGGGCTTCCATTTTGGCATGGAACTGATCACGCGGATTGCTTCCTTGTCCAGATACGGATCTACGCTCTTCACCACTACCGGATTCAGAATCTCGCCATGAACACCCACAATAAACTGTACCACAACCTTACCTTGAACTCCCTGCTCGGCACTGACAGTAGGATATTTGATGTTTTCACTCAAATACTTCATCAAATCAGCAGTACCATCACGAAACATCGGCATCTCTTCCACCACCACAAATTCCACATTTTCATCCACTACTTCCTCGGGTACTTCAACAGGAATGGGTATAATAACAGGAGCGTCCGTAGGGTCCGAAGCGGCAATATCGCCTTCTATTTCCGTCGAGTTATCATCCACTATGTTGAGCTCATCCGGGTTGACGGCAACCGGAGGTGGCGGTGGGGGCAGAGGTTTATCCTGATTGTAGGTTACAGGAACTAATTCTTCAAAGAAATCCGGGTCACTGACTAGATCACTGATCGTGTAAGTTACATTACGTTCAGTCCATTCGAACGAAACAAACATAAACGACAGCGTCACAATGAGACCCATGAACAGCCAACGGGACTTGCCCTTTTCAAGGTCGGCTCTTCGTGTTTTTTTCACTTCCATAACAAGTGTTTTTTAATTAGACAATATGTGAGTAAAAATCTCAGTGTCCGCTTTTAAACTGGAAGTAAGATAGTTAAAATATAGATAAGTTAAAAGAAAAAGGAACGTCTTATATTATTTTTTAATATAAAACACCCCAAATTCAATTCCGTTAAACAATTAATTAAAAATCAGCTGTTTATTTAGTTAATATTCAATTTTACGTTAACATATCCTGCTTACTCTACGGCAATGCCGGTTTCTGCCGAACCATCGGTTGGTTCATCTCTTCTACGAAAGAAATCCGCCAATACAGACATCTTTTATCACAGACTCACCATCTCCTGCAGAATACCTACCGCAGTCTCTACCGTTTCCACATTTTTAACCACCATACTACGCTTGCCGTTTTGTTCACGCAAATTGCAGTAACGCGGATTCTTGCTCATGTAATCAATCACCTTGCCAAAAGCCGCACTTTGATAATAAGGACTTTCCTGATTACTGATAAAGAACAAAGTCATTCGTCCGGCTTTCAAGAATACTTTTTCCACCCCCAACCGTTTAGCCAATCTGCGCAAAGGTACGATACGCAGAAGTTCCAGCCCTTCGGGAGGAACCTTTCCGAAACGGTCCTCCAACCGTGCCTTGAAAGCGAGCAGGTCCTTATCCAATTCCAATCCGTCCAGTTCACGATAAAGCAACATACGTTCGCTGCTGCTGGGGATATACTCATTAGGGAAAAGCAATTCCAAATCACTTTCCACCTGACATTCATCCACAAAGTTCTCGCCACTGATTTTCTCTTCTCCCGCTGCCTGCAACTCCTCTGCGTAAAGATCGGCAAACTCATCCTCTTTCAATTCCTTCACCGCTTCAGCCAATATCTTCTGATAAGTTTCATAGCCCAAATCGGCAATGAAACCACTCTGCTCCGCCCCCAGCATATTTCCTGCTCCACGGATATCCAAATCCTGCATGGCTATATGAATACCGCTGCCCAGATCACTGAAATTTTCAATGGCTTGAAGACGACGCTTTGCCTCAGGAGTCAGTGAAGCCAACGGAGGCGCCAACAAATAACAGAATGCTTTTTTATTGCTTCTTCCCACACGTCCACGCATCTGGTGCAAATCACTCAAGCCAAAATTCTGCGCCTGGTTGATGATAATCGTATTGGCATTCGGTATGTCAATGCCACTCTCGATAATGGTGGTTGCCAGCAGCACATCATAATCATAGTTCACAAAGTCGAAAATAATCTTTTCCAGCTTTTCGGGCTCCATCTGTCCATGACCTATGCAGACACGGCAATCGGGTATATTCCGCTTGATCATGGCTTCCAATTCTACCAGATTCTGTATGCGGTTATTGACAAAGAATACCTGTCCGTTACGGCTCATTTCAAAATTGATCGCTTCCGTTATGATATCTTCATTAAAGGTATGCACCTCTGTCTGAATGGGATAACGGTTGGGAGGCGGAGTCTGAATAACAGAAAGATCACGGGCGCCCATTAACGAGAACTGCAAAGTACGGGGGATGGGGGTAGCGGTCATAGTAAGTGTATCCACATTCACTTTCATCTGACGCAACTTCTCTTTCACACTTACTCCGAACTTCTGTTCCTCATCAATGATCAGCAATCCTAAATCTTTGAACTTAACGCTTTTACCGATGATTTTATGTGTACCGATCAAAATATTTATTTTTCCATCCGCCAGTTCTTTCACTATTCTGGAAACATCTTTCGTACTGCGGGCGCGGCTCAAATAATCCACCTTACATGGAAAATCTTTCAACCGTTCGCTAAAAGTCTGAAAGTGCTGATAAGCTAAAACCGTAGTGGGAACCAGCACAGCCACCTGTTTGTTATCTGTCACAGCTTTGAAAGCGGCACGAATCGCTACTTCGGTCTTTCCGAATCCCACATCACCACACACTAAACGGTCCATAGGGCGATCGCTCTCCATATCGGCTTTGGCATCTTGGGTCGCCTTCAACTGATCGGGGGTATCCTCATAGATAAAGCTTGCCTCTAATTCATGTTGCATAAAACTGTCGGGACTATACGAAAATCCTTTTTCCTGTTTACGTTGCGAATACAGTTTGATCAGATCACGAGCTATATCTTTGATTTTACTCTTGGTACGCTCTTTCATTTTTTCCCACGCACCGGTTCCCAATTTGTTCAGGCGGGGAGTTTCTCCCTCCTTCCCTTTATACTTGGATATTTTATGCAGGGAATGAATGGAAACAAATACCACATCCTCATTCTGATAAGTAAGTTTAATCACTTCCTGAGTGGTATTTCCATTCGGAATGCGTACCAAACCGCCAAAACGACCTACACCATGATCTATATGTACCACAAAGTCACCCGGCTCAAACTGGCTCAACTCTTTTAAGGTCAACGCCACCTTACCGCTACGCGCCTTGTCGCTACGAAGATTGTATTTATGGAAACGGTCAAAAATCTGATGGTCTGTAAAAAAGCAGCTTTTCAATACATTATCTGTAAAGCCCTCATGTAAAGTCTTGTTGACCGGAATGAACGTGATATGATCACCACGCTCCTCAAAGATATCTTTCAGACGCTTTGCCTGCTTCTCACTATCGGTACATATATATAAGGTGTAACCTCGTTTCTGATAATCAGTGAATGAAGTGCTTACCAAATCAAAATTCTTATGAAAAATAGGCTGGACTGTCGTATCGAAAGCCAACGTAGCCTGTGGAGTTCCTGTAGGTTTGTTACCAAATTCAATCCGTTTGAATTCCAAAGCCCGTACTGTAAATTCCGCCCCGTCTATCAGCTTCAGTTCCAAATTCATCAGTTCCGTCTTCTCTCCCTCGTATGCGGCAAGCGCCTGAGGAGAGAGTGCCTCCTCCCGTACTACCTGTATTCTTTCACGTACCCAAAGAAAATCTTTCATTGCCAGAACTGTTTCCCGAGGAATGAATTCAAAGAAAGACACCCCGCTCTTGTCGGCGGCATTCGTCAGCTCGGGCACGATGGCAATGCTCTGTTTCTTCTCTTTCGAAAGCTGGTTTTCCACTTCAAAAGTACGGATGCTGTCTACCTCGTCACCAAAAAAGTCAATACGGTAAGGATACTCGGAAGCAAAAGAGAAGACGTCAATAATACTACCGCGTACAGCATATTGCCCCGGTTCATAAACATAATCTACATGCTCGAATCCGTAACCGGACAGCACTTCCGTGATAAACTCTGTGTCCACATGCTCACCCACACCAAGTTTTAACGTCTTGTCCATCAGTACCTTTTGTGATACCACTTTCTCCGCCAACGCTTCAGGATAAGTCACCACACATAGCGGATCGCCTTTCTGTAAACGGCTCAACACTTCCGTACGCAGGATCTCATTGGCTGCATCTTTCTGCCCATATTTAACAGCCCGACGATACGAGGATGGAAAGAACAAAATATGCTCATCACCGTTCACCTGTGTCAGGTCATGATAAAAGTAACCCGCTTCCTCCAAGTCACCCAGTACAAATACAAATGTCTGTTTATTCTCTCTAAGAAAGGAGGAAACAAATAAAGCTGCCGCAGAAGCATATAATCCTCCCAGGAAAATAGTCCTCACTGAGGAATCTTCCAATAACGCAGCCAGTCCCTTAGTGTTAGGATGACCGGCATAAATACGTTGCAATTCCGAAATATCCATATCTTTTTTTAAGATGGGGACAAAATTAAAGAAATATCTGATTACTTCCTCCTTTTTTTGCCAACTATTCAAGATTTTCCTATTTTTGTACGCTAATATATAACCCCATGGAAACAAAAGCAATAAACACAAAATTGAAAGGACACGCACGTGTAGATGTAGCTGATGTGCTACGCGGACTGGCAGTGATGGGAATCATCATCCTGCACTCTATCGAACATTTTAATTTCTACTCATTTCCCGATACAGCCGAACAAAGTGCGTGGCTGAACTTCTCGGACAAAGCCATTTGGAACGGGTTATTCTTCATGTTCGGCGGAAAAGCATACGCCATATTCGCTTTACTTTTCGGTTTTAGTTTTTTTATTCAAGATGACAACCAACGCCTACGGGGCAATGATTTCCGTCTACGTTTTTGTTGGCGGTTAATTCTTCTTTTCCTGATAGGTAATATCAATGCCAGTTTTTTCACAGCGGAAGTGCTGGTCCTTTATTCTTTAGTAGGTTTCATCCTGCCACTGACTTGCCGGCTGAAAGACAAATGGATATTTGCATTGGCATGTCTGCTATTAATCCAGCCATTGCCGCTTTATTATGTAATACGTGCCTGCCTCGATCCGGAATTTGTTACTCCGGCCATCCCCACCCGCAGCTTCTGGAATGCAACTTTTGCAGTGCAAAGCAATGGTAATTTTCTGGAAACCATCCGTGTCAATTTATGGGAAGGACAGTTGGCAAGCCTTGCCTGGGCCTGGGATCACGGACGGGTATTCCAAACAGCCGCCCTCTTCCTGCTCGGTATGCTGATAGGGCGCAAGGGACTTTTTTTGAAAGAGCACTTGAAGGTATGGAACAAGGTACTTGCAGGCTCACTCATCTCATTTTTCCCTTTATATGGGTTGGGCAATATGCTACCAGACTTTATCACAAATAAATCCATTCTGACCCCTCTTTCACTAATCATCACCTCGCTTTCCAATTTTGCATTTATGCTGATTCTGGTATCCGGTGTCGTCTTCGCTTTTTATAAGACAAACTTACACGACGGATTAATGAAAATAACGCCATACGGAAAGATGAGCCTTACCAATTATATCACTCAAAGTATAGTAGGTTCCATGTTATACTACAACTGGGGATTTGCATTGCACAATCAGTTTGGTATCACAGCCAGCTGCCTGGCAGGAATAGTTTTCTTCATCTTGCAATTCTCTTTCTGCCGCTGGTGGATGAATCACCACTCTCACGGTCCGATGGAATATATATGGAAACGGGCAACCTGGCTGAAATAAGCCAAGAACCGAAGTCTGCCCGCATTTGTTTATAAAAGACATACAAATAGAACTTTAAAATATGCGCGAAGAAATCATAAAACTATTAGACCAATATCGGTTAAAAGAAGCATTATCCCAAATGACAGGATATGCCACCCATACTTCCGACTGGCAATTAAAGAATGAGCTAGAAGCCCTGCAAACGTCATACGACCTGATGCTGCAATATACTTCAAAAGGGATGAAAGATCCCAATAAGGTAGAAATATACCATAAAATGTTGCGCACGGCATACGAACTGACCGACCGTATCCATATAGCCGTACAGGCAACACAAAATTATGGAGCCTATTATGACACAATGCGCACTTTTGTCCAAAGCCCTCCCCACAGCTATGCCGAATTACAAATGCAATTGGAGGCATATACAGAAGATATGGCTACAGCCCCATTGATATATACCACCGAGGCCAAAAGAAATGAAGAAATGGATGCCATGAGAAAACGTCACGAAACAGCCGTAGACGAATTATTTGAAAAAATATGGGTATCCACCCGGTGGAGTGAATCGGAATATGCTGAAGCGCAAATTTTGTTCAACTCACTATTGATCCAAGTCAACGACCTTTCCATAATGGTCAGCGCCGTCACCATGAGCCTGCTGCAAATATTCGACATCCGCAAGTTCATGTTTCTATTGAACGCCTATACCCATCAGGATACCATGCTGAATCAGCGGGCTATTGCAGGGATCGCACTAACATGCTACTATTATGAAAAGCGTATCCTTCAATACCCTGAAGCCGTGTCGCGCATAAATGAACTGAATGAAAATACCGAGTTCATCAAAAACCTGCATCATATCCAGATTCAATTATTGCAATCTTCCCGTGAAACCCGAAAGATAGACAAGAAAATGCGTGAAGAAATCATTCCCGAAATGATGAAAAATCCCAAACTTAATTTGGAAGGACTGGATGAAGATGCTGAAGATCATAATCCGGAATGGGAAGAATGGATTGACCGTTCAGGCATTACCGATAAATTGCGCGAATTAGGTGAACTGCAAATGTCCGGGGCGGATGTGTATATGAGTACCTTTTCACAGCTGAAACACTTCCCGTTTTTCCGCAAAATTTCTCACTGGTTCTATCCTTTTGACCCCCAATATCAGGATATCGCCAAATTATCTCTCGGAAATGACGAACAAAAAATCTCTCTGCTCAACATTTTGATGAACTCGGATGTATTCTGCAATTCCGACAAATACTCTTTTTGTTTTACCATGTTACAAATGCCGGAAAGCCAAAGAAATCTCATGCAGCAACAATTGAACGGACAACATGAGGCTTCTGAAGAACTGAAAGAACGTTTAAAAGAAATGTCACAATCAAAAGCTCGCGCTGAATTCGTGAGCCGGCAATATATTCATGACCTCTACCGTTTCTTCAAATTATGGTCAAGAAGACATGAAATACATGACATTTTTGAGGACACTCTAGACTTATGGAATAAAGAAACATTGTCTCAAGCCTTGTTGCACAAAGATTATATCAACAAGCTGGCAGATTACCTATTCACACACGACGACCTGACAGAAGCCGGGATTCTCTATGATAAATCAATTGAATTATACAATCGTAAAAATGCTGAATTATGGCAGAAAGCAGGTTTCATTTATCAGAAAATCGGTTCCTATAAAAAAGCGATAGATTATTACCTGCAATCAGATCTGCTGATCCCTGATAACGCATGGAATAACCGCCATTTGGCACAATGTTATAGAAAAGAAGGAAACTACCAACAAGCTTTGGAATATTATAATAAGGTGGAACAAGTACAGCCTGACAATCTGAATCTGACGCTACAAATAGGACAATGCCTGATGGCACTGGAACGATACGATGAAGCACTGGCTTATTTCTTCAAAGTGGAGTATCTGGATAAAAAGCCACAGAATGCCCGACGCGCCATCGGATGGTGTTCCTTCATTACCGGCAACCATCAACAAGCCAAGAAATATTACGACTTGCTGATATCCGAGCCCAAACCCATTATGGAAGACTGGATGAATGCAGGACATGTGTATTATATCCTGAATGAAACAGAAAAATCAATAGAATATTATCGCAAAGCCCAGGAACTATGCGACAGTCATGATGAGTTTATCCGTCTTTACCAAATAGATAAGAAAGACTTGATAAAGCAAGGCGCCAATGAAGTAGACTTGTTTATACTTCCCGATGAATTAATTTAAAGGATTATAAGATAAATCTATTCGGGATAGAAGTTTGGTATAATTATATAAAACTTCTATCCTGACCGGATTCTCATCATCCAGACGATAATTGGCATGCACATTATAAGTGCTTAAACCATGATTCATACAATATCCGATATCATTAGGTAAGGCTGTTCTATTCCTCAACTGCCCAAGATTCAATAAAAAATAGAAGAAACTATCCACCCCATCATAATCAATCACATAAGCCTGTAAATTCAAATTCGCCTGATAGTTAATGTTATTATCATAATTATAATAAGTATGACAACTAGACACACTATCATTTGCTTCAGTAAAAACAGTCATTACTTCCTTCAACCGTCCCAATTGATCAAAAACATATTTTCCTTGCACTTTTCTCAAGAAACGATAATCGGAAGTAGCACGATAATCAGAATTGATAAAAATAGTATCTCCTTTATAATCATAGACAGTCTGTTTATCAACTTCATAAACCTCCTCTTCTACCTTCAATATACAACGGGCCCTACTTTCCCTCGCCTTGCCTTTTCCTATTTGAAACGTAACATTGCAAAGCTTATTGCCGGTATTCAAACAATCCATCTGTCCGATTGTGATTTGGTCGCCCTCATACCTTACCGGGGTATCTCCATACTTTATAATTTTACCATCACGATCATATTCCAATTTCAAAACTTGTTCTTCCTCTCCTGTCAAATCGGTGACCTTAGTCACATACATGTCAGCCATTTTTTCTTTACATCCTCCAACAACAAACAAGAGAATTAATAAAGAAATATATTTTACAAACAACTTCATTTTCATAAGTCAAGCATCATCTCTATGCAAATAAAATAAAAAATATTAGAACTAAGCACAATTTGGAGCTTTTTAACTCAACTTCTTTACCCTCACGCTGTTTTAAACAGCAATTATAATAAGAAGTGAAATATGGAATGGATTATACATCTTTTGAGACAACATTCAGAACTGGCGATTTTTCTGACAATCGCCGCAGGCTTCTGGATTGGAAAAATGAGAATAAAACAATTCAGTTTGGGAATCGTCACCAGTGTATTGCTAGTAGGGGTATTAGTGGGACAGCTTAACATTACAATAGAAGAACCGGTGAAATCCGTGTTTTTTCTTTTATTCCTTTTTGCCATCGGATACAAAGTGGGACCACAATTCTTTCGCGGACTGAAAAAAGATGGTTTACCTCAAGTAGGATTCGCCGTACTCATGTGCGTAGGTTGTTTGGTTATCACTTGGTTATTAGCTACCTTAATGGGATATAATGCCGGTGAAACAGCCGGGTTACTGGCCGGAGCACAAACTATCTCTGCCGTCATAGGGGTAGCGGAAGATACCATAAACGGACTCAACATAGCCTCTTCCCAAAAAAGTGATATGATTAATATCATTCCCGTGGCATACGCTGTAACTTACATTTTCGGTACGGCAGGCTCTGCCTGGGTCCTCTCTTCTTTAGGTCCTAAAATGTTGGGAGGATTAGAAAAAGTGAAAGCCGCCTGCAAAGAGCTAGAAACCCGAATGGGTACCAGCGAAGCAGACGAGCCCGGATTTGAACAAGCACGCCGTCCGGTAGTTTTTCGCGCTTACCGCATAGAGAACGATTGGTTTGGCAACGGCAAGACCGTTGACCAGCTAGAATCCTATTTTATTTCACAAGGGAAAAGATTGTTTGTTGAAAGAATGCGACATGGATCTTCCATTGTCAATGATATTATTCCCGGACAATTATTACAAAAAGGAGACGAAGTGGTACTGAGCGGAAGAAGAGAATTCGCCATTGGTGAGGAAGACTGGATTGGAGAAGAAATCGTCGATCCCCAACTGCTTGATTTCCCTGTGGAAGTACTCCCTGTCATGATACACAAAAAGCCATATTTCAACCAAAAATTGGATTTCATACGCCGTCAAAGCTTTATGCATGGAGTCAGTATACGCCGTATCAAACGGGCAGGTATTGATATCCCTGTTTTCGCACAAACCACTATCGACTGTGGAGATACTCTGGAATTGGTCGGTCTGAAAAAAGAGGTGGAATCTGCTGCAAAAGAACTAGGATATATAGACCGCCCCACCAATGCCACAGATATGACATTTGTAGGACTCGGCATTTTACTAGGAGGTATCATCGGGGCACTTGCAATCCATATCGGCGGAGTACCTATTAGCCTGAGCACTAGTGGAGGGGCCCTGATAACCGGATTAGTATTTGGCTGGTGGCGCAGCAAACGCCCTACCTTCGGACAAATACCGGAATCCTCTTTATGGGTGCTGAATAATGTAGGCTTGAATATGTTCATCGCCGTAGTCGGCATTTCTGCAGGACCCAGCTTTGTACAGGGACTAAAAGAAGTAGGTCCTATGTTATTTATCATAGGTGCGTTGGCTACTTCCTTGCCTTTATTATTAGGGCTGATTCTAGCCAGATATGTATTCAAGTTCCATCCCGCCCTCTCTTTGGGATGCACGGCAGGAGCCCGTACTACCACTGCTGCATTGGGTGCCATACAAGAAGCAGTAGGCAGCGAAACGCCTTCTTTAGGATACACCGTGACCTACGCCGTAGGAAATACACTACTCATCATCTGGGGAGTAATCATTGTATTATTAATCAACTAAAAAAACTAAACTCATACATTATGGAATATTTAAGTAATAAAAGCAGCGTTGCCCGAATGGACAAGAATTTGGAAAAGATCAGCCCTTTCGAATTAAAAAACCGTTTGATTGAAATGGCAGATGAAAGTGTGAAGAAAATGGCACACGTCATGCTGAATGCAGGCAGAGGTAATCCCAACTGGATTGCAACGGAGGCTCGTGAAGCATTCTTTGCCTTGGGCGGTTTTGGCATTGAAGAGTGTCGCCGGGTCATGGACATGCCCGAAGGCATTGCCGGTATTCCTCAAAAAACAGGCATAGCCCAACGTTTTGAGGAATACCTGAAAAAGCATGAAGGAAATGCGGGGACAGATCTATTGAAACGTACCTATAATTATATGCTGATGGAACATGCAGCCGATCCGGACGAGCTAGTACACGAATGGACCGAAAGTATTGTAGGCGACCAATACCCCATGCCTGACCGCATCTTGAAATATACAGAAATTTTAGTACAGGATTACCTGAATCAGGAAATGTGCAACGGGCAACCCCCGCAAGGCAAATTCGATTTATTCGCCACCGAAGGCGGAACAGCAGGGATGTGCTATGTATTTGACTCGCTGGAAGAAAATTTCCTGCTACACAAAGGAGATAGTGTAGCATTGATGGTTCCTATCTTTACACCCTATATTGAGATACCCGAATTGACACGTTACGATTATGATGTGCTCAATATTCCTGCAAATACTCTAAATGAAGAAGGGCTTCATACCTGGCAATACAAAGTGGAAGATATCAATAAACTGCGAGACACGAAATACAAAGCCTTGTTTATTGTCAATCCAAGTAATCCACCCAGTTATCAGTTAAGCAAAGAATGTGTAGATGCCCTGAAAGACGTAGTAACACGCTGGAATCCCAATCTGATGATTATAACAGATGATGTATATGGTACTTTTGTCCCTGGATTCCGCAGCCTGATGGCTGATTTGCCACAGAACACAATTTGTGTCTACTCTTTCTCCAAATATTTTGGAGCGACCGGTTGGCGCCTTGCTGTAATTGCCTTACATGAGAAAAATGTATTCGACAGAATGATTGCTAATCTGCCCCGCAAACGAAAAAGCGAACTAGCCAAACGCTATGGCAGCTTGAGCATGCAAGTAGAAAACATTAAATTCATTGACCGTATGGTAGCAGATAGCCGTCAAGTAGCCTTGAACCATACAGCAGGACTGTCCTTGCCACAACAAATGCAGATGTCACTCTTTGCTTCTTTTTCATTGCTGGACAAAGAAAACACGTATCGTCATGCCATGCTTAATTTAATCCATACCCGTCTGAAAGCATTATGGGACAACACAGGGTTCATTCTCCCCGACGATCCACTAAGGGCTGGTTATTATTCAGAGATAGACATGCTGGTATGGGCCAAGAAATTTTACGGAGATGAATTCGTACAACATCTGCAGACAACTTATAATCCATTGGACGTAGTATTCCGTCTTGCCAATGAAACAGGACTGGTCGTATTGAATGGTGGCGGATTCGACGGACCCGAATGGAGTGTACGTGTATCACTTGCCAACCTGAACGAGAAAGATTATATCAAAATCGGACTCAGTATCCGCAGAATTCTGAATGAATATGCTGACAAATGGAAATCTGAAAAGAACTAAAAAATTAAGAACGTCCGCCGTGAAGTCTGCTTGACCTAACCGGCGGATCTCTTTTTTATATAAAGGTTTTTTGGATTATTTATTCCAAACCTTATCCCTACTTTAAAATAAAATCCCTAGCTTTGCAGATCGAAAAAGGAATTAGATTATGAAGCATATACGGAGCACTTTTTTTCTTCTAACCACTTTATTTATAATGGCTTCATGTGGCGAAGACCGCAGTGGGGAATACTATGCATTAGTTGGAGAGAATGTATGGATAGAACAAATAATGAAAGAGCATTATTTGTGGTATGACAGTATTCCGGCAATAAAGGAAACGGACTATTTTGCCGAACCGGAAGACTTCCTGCAAAAATTGGTTTATACCAAGGCACAAAACGGAAAAGGAGACCCGTATTCGTATATAGAAATAAAGGACGCTTCCGATGCGACACGTTCCTACCTGCAACGTACTTCTACTTACGGATTTGATTTTGAATTAATGACCGATCCCACCGGAATCTCATCACACGTATTTGCCCGTATTTTATTCGTACTGCCCAATTCACCAGCCTCAGAAGCCGGATTGGAACGAGGGAACTGGATATCAGCCATTGGCAAAGAAGAGCTAACCAACAATAATTACGGATATCTGATGGAAGGTGGCAATACAACTTTCGCCAGAGAAAGCTTGGTTTTTGATGAGGAAGGTAATTCCAGCTGGATTGCAACAGATACAGTCAAAGTAGCAGCATCACGACCCGTAGAATTGAATCCGTTCTATATAGATACCATATATGAAGTATCCGGAAGAAAAATAGCCTATATGGTCTACAATGAATTCAGTACAGGCCCCAATAACCAGGCAACAGATACAGAATACAGGGAACAAATGAAACAGATATTCGCCCGGTTCAAAGGGCAGTCACCCGATGCTTTTATTCTGGACTTACGATACAATCCCGGTGGTTATCTGAGTTGTGCCACAGATTTAGGAAGTTATCTGGCACCCGCAGTAGATCTAGGGAAAGTATTTTGCACAACTTTGTATAATAATATCAGTGACCCGCAAAAAGTTGATTTCCCCCTCAACACAGGACTTGCTTCTGAAAACTTGAATTTAAGCAAGCTTTATGTACTAACAAGCAAATTTACTGCATCGGCTTCAGAAGCTGTCATAAATTGTCTCCGTCCATATATAGGCACAGAAAATGTAGTGGTAATAGGTGAAACGACTGTTGGCAAAAATGTAGCCATGGAACCATACCAAGATGAGCGTTACAACTTTATTTTATGGCCGGTAGTGGCATACGTTCTCAACTCGGCAGGACAAGCCAACTATGTAAATGGCATCACCCCCGATTTCACATTGAGCGAACGTAACCTCATCTCCCCTCTCTACCCACTGGGAGACACCCAAGAGTATTTATTGAAGAACACCATAGCTTATATTACGACAGGAAGTATGCCCGACCTGCCACAAGCAGAAGAACAAGTATCAAAAGGAAAAATTATCTATAACTCACTGATTCGAAGAAGTATGAACGGCATACGGCTACGGTAGTCTGACTTATCCAGATACAACGCCCCATTTATTAAAGACCATGTTTAATGCATTTTAAACATGGTCTTGTTTTTTCTGAAAAGAGAACTTATTAAAAACAAAACGGGCATAACAGATGTTATGTACCCAAATAACCATTAAAAACCTGACTTAACAATGAAAAAAGTATTTATTGCAGCAGCTTTGGCTGCCATGATTGTTTCCTGTGGCTCTAAAGGAAACAAAAGTGCTGAAATAATAGCCGAAAGTGAAAGTGACTCTATTTTCGCTGTGAACGACAGCACACTGGGTGAGTTACAAACATATAGCTATGAAGGTATTCTGCCAGCTGCCGATGCCGAAGGAATCAACTATCAACTGACGCTTCAGGAGGCAGGCCAAGACTCACTGGGAACGTACAATCTGACGACCACTTATTTAGGAACAAAAGATGGTAACCAGGCATTTACCGACAGTGGTACAGTTGTAACTATTATTGGAATTCCTAATGACAGCACCGCTATCGTTTATCAATTAGTTTCCGCTACTCCGGGACACGAAAAGACAAACTTTTTGGCAGAGGGTGACAGTGCACTGACAATGATTGGCAAGGACTTCAAGAAAGCTGTTTCTAAACTAAATTACACTTTAAAAAAGAAACTCTAATTAACCCGGCAGCAAAAAAATTCACTAAAGAACAGACTGTTAGTGAACAAAAACATAAGCTGGCCGTTGTATGAGAGAAACTAGACGAAAACAATTAGTATTAACTTAAACAAAAACTTGACATGAAAAAATTAATTCCTATCCTACTGGCGGTCTTTGCCTTGGTATCTTGCGAGAAAGACCCGGACATGGACAAATTGGACAATGAGTATCTGGTATTCACCAGTCATGACACTAGTACTAAATTCAATGATTTCAGTACTTATTATATCCCTGACAGCATCCTGATCATCGGTGACAAGAAAGACCCTGAATACTGGAAGGACGAGAATGCACAGACCATCATCAATGCATTCAAGACTAAGATGAACGCTGCCGGCTACACCGCAGTTGATAAAGACGACGCCGACCTCGGTCTACAGGTGAGTTATGTAGCAAGTACTTACTATTTCCATGGCTACTACAATGACGGTCCTTGGTGGGGCTATTACCCCGGTTATTGGTATCCCGGATACTGGGGCGGCAATTGGGGAGGTGGATGGTACTATCCCTATCCTATCACTTACAGCTATAGCACTGGTTCATTGCTGGCCGACATGATTAATTTAAAAAATGCTCCGGAAGGACAAAAAGAGAAATTAACTGTTATCTGGAATGCATACATCAGCGGGTTGCTGGGTGGAAGTGGCAGTTTGAATGTAAACCGTACAACTACTGCCATCAACCAAGCATTCACTCAGAGTCCTTATCTGAAAAAATAAACGTAAGTGAAACAAGTATTCATTTAAAATAAAAAGGAAATATGAAAACTATAAAATATTTTACTCTCAGACTGATGGCGGTAGCCGCTATCGCCATAGCCTTTGCCCTGCCGGCAAAAGCACAGGTAACTCCGTTTACCTATTTCAATGTAGACTGGCAGTTCAACGCTCCTATCAGCAATAACTTTGCAAACAAAGCAAGCGGTTGGGGTATGAACTTCGAAGGTGGATATTATGTACTACCGGATTTGTCAATCGGTGCCTTCATCAATTATCATACCAACAATGAGTATATTTCACGTCAGACATTACCAATCAGCAATTCGGCAGCCCTGACAACCGACCAGCAACATTCCGTATTTCAGTTGCCTTTCGGTTTCGCAACACACTATCGCTTCAGTGACGGTGCATGCCAACCTTATATCGGATTGAAGCTGGGTGCCAACTATACCAAAATGTCCAGTGACTTTTACATTTACGAAGTGAAAGACAACACTTGGGGTTTCTATGTATCACCAGAAGTCGGTGTGAATATCTACCCTTGGACAAACAGTATCGGCTTCCATCTGGCAGCATTCTACAGCTACTCTACTAACAAGGGAACCGTATTTAACTATGATATGGATAAATTAAACAATTTCGGTTTCCGCCTTGGTGTGGCATTCTAAAGATTTCTAAACTATTCTGTTAAATAGGGGGATTATCCGTGCGCCAGGCAGGGGTAATCCTCTTTTTTTAATTAATAAAATTAAATTCTGACGGGAGTGTTAATATAATAGTTACTTTTGTATGATATTTATTCAGCTAATACAAAAAATGTATGGAGAAATCCGATAGTATTATTATTATACCCACCTATAACGAAAAGGAAAATATAGAGAACATTATCCGGGCTGTATTCGGACTGGAAAAATTCTTCCACATATTGATTATTGAAGATAACTCACCAGACGGCACGGCAACTATTGTCCGTAAACTGCAAACAGAATTCCCCGACCGTCTTTTCATGGTTGAGCGTAAAGGTAAATTAGGGCTGGGTACTGCTTACATTGCCGGATTCAAATGGGCGATAGAACATCAATATGATTTTGTATTTGAAATGGATGCCGACTTCAGTCATAATCCGAATGACCTGCCAAGGCTGTATAACAAATGTGCCGTTGAAGGCTATGATGTAGCTATCGGTTCACGCTATGTCAGTGGTGTGAATGTAGTGAACTGGCCGATGGGGCGTGTGCTGATGTCTTACTTCGCCTCCAAATATGTACGGATTATCACCGGATTACCCATACATGATACTACCGCCGGATTTAAATGCTATCGCCGTGAAGTCTTGGAAACAATCGGTCTGGACGGCATCCGTTTTAAGGGGTATGCATTCCAGATTGAGATGAAGTTCACTGCTTACAAGTGCGGATTCAAGATAGCCGAAGTTCCTGTGATTTTTGTCAATCGCGAATTAGGTACTTCAAAAATGAACGGAAGTATCTTCGGCGAAGCTGTACTAGGAGTCATTCAATTAAAACTGGGTAGCTGGTTCCGCAAATACCCACAAAAGAAAACAGTATGAAACGTACATGGATAAAGAATGCACGGATTGTGAATGAAGGCAAGATCTTTCACGGTTCGATAGTGATTGAAAATGAAGTCATAGCTGAAGTGCTGGCAGAAGAAACAGTTCCCGCCCAGCCTTGTGGAGAAATAATAGATGCGAAAGGCTATTATCTAATACCGGGAGTAATAGACGATCATGTACACTTCCGTGATCCGGGACTGACTCACAAAGCCGACATACATACTGAAAGCACAGCGGCGGCGGCAGGTGGAGTCACCAGTTTTATGGACATGCCCAACACCACTCCGCAAACTACAACCTTGGAAGCTTTAAATGCCAAGTTTGCGGATGCGGCAACCAAAAGCATCGTAAACTATTCATTCTATTTCGGAGCAACCAATACGAATGCGGATGTACTCCCCACACTAGATAAAAACCGGGTATGCGGTGTTAAATTATTTATGGGAGCCAGCACGGGAAATATGTTGGTAGACCGCATGGAAGTACTTAGAAAAGTATTTGCCAATGCAGGGATACTGATTGCAGCACATTGTGAGGAACAATCTATAATCAGCGCCAATACAACAGCCTTCAAAGAAAAATATGGAGAAGATCCTGATATAAAATACCACCCACAGATACGTAGTGCGGAAGCATGTGTATATTCTTCCTCATTAGCCATCCGGCTGGCAAAAGAAAACAATGCCCGCCTGCACATCCTGCACATCAGCACCGCACAAGAACTGGATTTGTTTGAAGACAAACCCCTGAGTGAAAAAAAGATTACTGCGGAAGCTTGCGTGTCACATCTATACTTCTATGACAAAGATTATGAGGCATTGAAAGGACATATCAAGTGCAATCCGTCCATCAAAACTTTAGAAGACCGGAATGCTTTGCGCAAAGCATTATCCACCAACCGCATAGATGTAATAGGTACAGACCATGCCCCTCATTTGCTGAAAGAAAAGGAAGGTGGGGCATTGAAAGCCGTATCGGGTATGCCGATGATACAGTTCTCATTGGTCGCCATCATGGAATTAGTACGCGAAGGCGTATTAAGCATGGAACAATTGGTTCAAAAAATGTGCCATGCACCGGCCGAATTATATAATATTGAAAGACGCGGTTACCTCCGCCCCGGTTATCAAGCTGACTTGGTACTAGTAAATCCGGATCATGAATGGACTGTAACAGCCGATTGCGTTTTAAGCAAATGCGGATGGAGTCCGATGGAAGGACAAAAATTTCATTCACGAGTAGAAAAAACATTCGTCAATGGTGACTTGGTTTACAGTGACAACAAAGTAGATGAAAGCCATCGCGGACAAGAATTAAGATTTAAAAGATGATTGTAGATTACAAGATTCACGAAGTCAGCGAATATATTAATTGGATTTATTTTTTCCACGCATGGGGGTTCCAGCCCAAATTTGCCGCCATCGCGGACATACATGGGTGTGATTCATGCCGTGCCATGTGGCTCACTAGTTTTACGGAAGAAGATCGTCCGAAAGCCAGTGAAGCCATGCAGCTTTTCAAAGAGGCAAACCGGATGTTGAACCAGCTGGACGCAGTGTATCAAACTCATGGAGTGGTCAACATCATGGATGCTAATGCGGATGGAGATGATTTACTGCTGAATGGCAAGCGTTTCCCGCTTTTGCGCCAACAAGCCGCAAAATTGAAAAAAGATGACCCATTTCTATGTCTGAGTGATTTTGTACGTCCTCTGTCCTCGGGGATTACAGATAAAATCGGAGCATTTGCCACCACGGTAGATGCAGAGATGGAACAACTTTATGCAGAAGATGACTATAAACGTATGTTAGCACAAACGCTATCCGACAGGCTGGCGGAAGCTACTGCAGAAAAGCTACACGAAGATGTACGCAAAAAACTTTGGGGGTATGCACCTGATGAAAATCTAAGCGTAAAAGACCTGCATAATGAAAAATATCAAGGGATACGTCCTGCTGTGGGTTATCCCTCCTTACCCGACCAGTCCATCAATTTCTTATTAGACGAGTTGCTGGATATGAAGCAAATAGGAATTTCATTGACCGAGAATGGTATGATGAAGCCCCATGCCTCTGTATGCGGACTCATGTTTGCTCATCCGGCCTCCCGCTATTTCTCCATCGGAAAAATAGGTGAAGACCAATTGGCAGATTACGCCGCCCGCCGGGGTATGAGTATAGAAGAAACTAAAAAGTTTCTCGCCGCCAATCTATAAAAAACGAATAAATTATGATGCTGATAAAATTATTTCTGTTTTTTCTAGTGCTACTGATATTGCCCGATATGTATATATACAAAGCATATATACGCCGTGTTTCCCAAAAATGGACACATTGGGCCTATTGGCTTCCCAGTCTGTTTCTTTTATTGGGAATGACATTAGTCTTTTCTATACACGAGCCACGTCCGGATTCCATGCAGCGACTTAGCAATTTCTTATTGATTTTTCTTTGCTTCTCCGTACCCAAGGCACTTTTCGTCATTGTTATCCTGTTTATAAAGCTCCTATATATCATCTCCGGCAAAAAACTGTATGGAGGATATGTAGCGGGAGGATTAGCTTTAGCCTCTTTAGTATATGTAGTATATGGAGCAACCGAAGGAAAACAACATTTTCAAATCAGGGAGGTAACCATCAGTTCCGATGAACTTCCTAGCGGTTTTGACGGCTACCGCATTGTACAAATATCTGATATCCATTCCGGTAGCTGGACCGGCAACAGTGCTGCCTTACAGAAAGCTGTAAACCTCATTAATGCACAACATGCCGACTTGGTACTTTTTACAGGTGACTTGGTCAATAACGTAGCAACGGAATTGGACGAATTTATCCCTATTCTAGAACAGATAAAAGGAAAAGACGGAGTGTATTCCGTTTTAGGCAACCATGACTATTCTCCTTATATAAAATGGGAAACAGAAGAAGCTCAAGAAGCCAATCTAAACAGCTTGAAATCCAAACAGGCTGCAATGGGATGGAAGATGCTCAATAACGATCATGTCATTCTACATCATCATGGAGACAGTATAGCCTTGGCAGGTGTAGAGAACAGCGGAAATCCCCCATTTCCCAATCATGGAGATCTGCAGAAAGCATTAAAAGGAACGGAAGGAATGTATAAAATATTAATGAGCCATGACCCCACTCATTGGCACAGAGAAGTCTTGCCGGAAAGTGATGTACAGCTAATGCTTTCAGGACACACCCATGAAATGCAATTCAGCCTGTTTGGCTTCTCTCCTGCTAAATTCGTATATCCCGAACACAACGGTTTATACCAGGAAGGAAAACAATCCTTGTTTGTCAATATCGGTTTAGGCTATCTGATGTTTCCTATGCGCCTTGGAGCATGGCCGGAAATTACTGTAATCACGTTACATAAAATATAAAATAGTTTTTCTATCTTTGTACAACTAAAATTCAGACAAATGAAAGTACTATATATTTTATACCAACTATTCATAGCACTTCCCATTTTGCTGGTATTAACCATACTTACAGCAATAGTTACCATTATTGGTTCATGGATAGGCGATCCGCATTTTTGGGGATATTATCCGGGAAAGATATGGTCACAGCTTTTCTGCTATGTATTACTTATTCCTGTCAAGGTAGTAGGACATCCGGAAGTACTTAAAAAAACATCCTACGTGTTTGTAGCCAATCATCAAGGATCTTTCGATATCTTCCTTATTTATGGTTTTCTGGGACGAAACTTTAAATGGATGATGAAAAAAAGTCTGCGCAAAATGCCTTTCGTCGGCAAAGCCTGTGAAGCTGCCGGACATATATTCGTTGATAAATCCGGTCCCAAGAAAGTAATAGAAACCATAGAACATGCCCGTCACGTACTACAGAATGGAACTTCTCTAGTGGTATTTCCCGAAGGTGCACGTACTTTTACCGGGCACATGGGATATTTTAAGAAAGGCGCTTTCCAACTGGCGGATGATTTGCAACTTCCCGTAGTACCACTCACTATTATCGGCTCCTTTAATATTCTTCCCCGTACCGGCGGTTTTATATCCTGGCATCCTATGACATTAGTCGTACACAAGCCCATTTATCCGCAAAGCCAGGGAATGGAAAACATCAAAGCGACCATGGAAGAGGCTTACAGGGAAATTGAGAAAGACTTACCTGAAAAATATCAAGGAAAGATAGACAATCCAGACCAAGACAGATAAAAAAGGCTCCTCATTAATGGGGAGCTTTTAATTTTTCCATATTCGAACGGGCTACCGTCACATACTCCTTTACCAAGGAGTTGTTTTTAAATCGGTCAGGAGCCTCCTCTATAATTTCCTCAATCAAGGGAGTCATGACAGGATAAGGAAAATTGCTGCACAACATAATGAAAACACCCGGTCCCAATACATTATCATAATTCTTCTGGATAAACTCCTTAGCCAATGCATTCATTTCAGCAGCCAGTTTCTCACGTTCTCTCGTTATCTCACGTTGAATTTCATCCGGCGCTTTTCCATCCATAATCATACGGCTCTCCTGACGCTCCAGCTCGTACGCTCTGTCGTCCAAAGAAGTCTTTTTTCCCACAAAATCATACAGACGATCATTCAACGGAGTTCCGGTAACCACAATACGGGCATTGTCGATACTGATGGATATTTTTCCTTTTTCAATGACAAAAGGCATGATACTCTCATCATCCATATACAAGGATGCCATTGAAGTAGAATCGGTTATACCTTCCATCTTGAACATTCCATGAATCACCTCTGCCGAATCAATACTCAGCATCCGGTCTCCACTAGGAACTTTTACAAATAGCATTTTCCCATCCAGACGAGAAACAGAAGAACTACCTTCTATCTTATACTCACTGGCACATGAAGTAAAAGCCAATAAAGATACCACAGAGAAAAAAAGTTTATTCATGCTTATCTACGCCCCATTACTATTTTTCGCATACAAAGGTACAATCTATAATTTAGTGACAAAAACATTTTATTAAAATTTAAAACTAAATAGAAGATTATTACCGAGAAGGCAATTTATAGTGCAAAGTTCCCTCTTTTTTTCTATTTTTGTAACCGATATAAGGATAAAGAAATAACAATTAGTACACAACATGAAAAAATTCAAACTTTTATTGCTCGCATTGATGTGTGTAGCATTCTTGCCGTCGAAGGCAGACGAAGGTATGTGGCTGTTGCAACTGATGCAAGAGCAGCATTTGGCAGACCGCATGAAAGCACAAGGCTTACTGCTGGAAGCAGACGACATTTATAACCCGAACCGCGTTTCATTAAAAGATGCAGTAGGCATTTTCGGAGGAGGATGTACCGGTGAAATCATCTCACCGGACGGACTGATCCTGACCAACCACCACTGTGGCTACGGAGCGATACAGCAACATAGCTCGGTAGAACATGACTATCTGACTGATGGTTTTTGGGCAAAAAGCCGCAAAGAAGAGCTGCCGACTCCGGGATTGAAGTTCAAATTTGTAGAACGCATTGTTGATGTCACAGATAAAGTAAACAATAAAGTAAAATCAGGCGAAGTAAAAGAAGAGGAAACCTTTGAATACGACTTCCTGAAAAAACTGGCCGACGAGGAACTGAAAGCCAGTGACCTGAACGGGAAAGCAGGTATCAGCGCACAAGCTCTGCCTTTCTATGCAGGCAATAAATTCTATCTGATTTATCTGAAAACCTACAGCGACGTACGCATGGTTGCCGCTCCACCTTCATCCATCGGTAAATTCGGTGGTGAAACAGACAACTGGATGTGGCCCCGTCATACTTGCGACTTCTCCGTCTTCCGCATTTATGCGGATGCCAACGGCGAACCGGCAGAATATAATGAAAACAATGTTCCTCTGAAAGCCAAAAAGCATCTGGCTATCTCCCTGAAAGGTATTAACGAGGGTGACTATGCCATGATTATGGGATTCCCCGGAAGCACCAACCGCTATCTAACTCAAAGTGAAGTGAAACAACGGATGCATTCCACCAACGAACCCCGTATCCGCATACGTGGTGTGCGTCAGGATGTACTGAAGAAAGAAATGGCTGCCAGTGACAAAGTACGTATCCAATACGCCAGCAAATATGCAGGTTCCAGCAACTATTGGAAAAACTCTATCGGTATGAATAAAGCCATTATCGACAATAAGGTATTGGAAACAAAAGCAGAACAGGAAGCCAAGTTCGCAGCATTTGCTAAAGCCAAAGGCAACACCGATTATGAAAAGGTCGTCAGCGAAATTGATGCCGCCATCGAAAAGAGTAATCCTATTCTTTATAACTACACCTGTTTCCGTGAAGTCTTTCAAGGAGGTATAGAATTCGGCACTCCTTATCTGATTCTGGACAAGCTGAAAGAAGCAATCAAAAATAAAGATAAAGAAGCGATTAATAAAAATATTGAAACGCTGAAAAAAGTATATGCCGATGTACATAACAAGGACTACGATCATGAAGTAGACCGCAAAGTGGCCAAAGCTCTGTTGCCCCTGTATGCCGAAATGGTTCCTGCCGATGCCTTACCTGCCTTCTACACCACCATCCAGAAGGATTTCAAAGGGAATTATGACGCATACGTAGACCATTGTTATGACAATTCCATCTTCTCCAACGAAGCGAATTTCAATAAATTCATCAAGAAACCTACCGTGAAAGCCATAGAAAAAGATCCGATGACAGCATATGTACGGGCTAAATATGACTTGATGAACAAGCTGGGAAACGAACTGGCCGAATCTATGAAAGGCATGGACTTATTACATAAAACTTATGTACGCGGCCTGTGTGAAATGTATTCACCGGAACCCAAAGCCCCGGATGCAAATTTCACTATCCGCCTGACATACGGTAATGTGAAGTCATATAACCCTAAAGACGGAGTACATTATAAATACTACACCACACTGAAAGGTGTCATGGAAAAAGAAGATCCGACCAATCCGGAATTTGTTGTTCCCGCCAAACTGAAGGAATTGTATGAAGCAAAAGATTTCGGACGTTATGCATTACCTAACGGTGATATGCCTGCTTGCTTCCTGACTACCAATGATATTACCGGCGGTAATTCAGGTTCTCCTGTCATCAATGGTAACGGTGAGCTCATCGGCGCCGCTTTTGACGGTAACTGGGAATCACTGAGTGGTGACATTAATTTCGACAACAACCTGCAGCGTTGTATCGCAGTGGACATACGTTATGTATTATTCATCATCGACAAATTGGGCGGATGCAAACACCTGATTGACGAAATGACTATTGTTGAATAATGAAAAAGACACTATTACTCTTGCTATTTACCCTCACAACCCTTGCCGGCCATGCCGACGAGGGGATGTGGATGCTGACTGATCTGAAAGAACAGAATGCGGCCACCATGTATGATATGGGACTGGATATCAGCATTGATAAAGTATATTGTCCGGACAGCATCAGTCTGAAAGATGCTGTAGTGCATTTCGGAGGCGGTTGTACCGGTGAAATCATTTCTGCTGAAGGTCTTGTGCTGACCAATCATCATTGCGGTTACAGCTATATCCAACAACACAGTTCAGTAGAACACGACTATCTGACTGACGGCTTCTGGGCTATGAGCCGCAAAGAAGAACTTCCCTGCAAGGGGCTGACTGTCACCTTCATAGACAAAATTCTGGACGTCACTCCTTACGTAAAGAAACAACTGGCCAAAGATGAGGACCCGGAAGGACTGAACTACCTGTCCCCCTCCTATCTGAGCAAAGTAGCCAAACGTTTTGCCGAACAAGAAAAGATAGAAATCACTCCGTTCACCGCTTTGGAACTAAAGCCTTTCTACGGAGCCAACCGCTATTACTTGTTTGTAAAGACCATCTATAAAGATGTCCGCATGGTAGGCGCTCCTCCTTCTTCCATCGGAAAGTTCGGAGCTGACACCGATAACTGGATGTGGCCCCGTCACTGTGGCGATTTCTCCATGTTCCGCATTTATGCAACACCCGACGGTAAACCGGCTGACTATAACGAAAGCAATGTACCTTTGAAGGTGAAAAAACATCTGACCATCAACCTGGGAGGAATCAAAGAGGGAGACTTCACTTTCGTAATGGGATTCCCCGGACGCAACTGGCGATACATGATTTCGGACGAAGTGGAAGAACGTATGCAGACTACCAACTTCATGCGTAAGACCATCCGCACCGTACGTTTGAATAATCTGCTGGAAGAAATGCTGAAAAGTGATAAAGTACGCATCCAGTACGCCAGTAAATACGCTTCATCAGCCAACTACTGGAAAAATGCCATCGGTATGAACGAAGGGCTGGTTCACCTGAAAGTACTTGATACTAAAAAGAAACAACAGGAAAAGCTTCTGGCTTATGGACGTGAAATGGGTACAGACGCCTATCAGAAAGCCTTCGACGCTATCCGAGAAATCGTGAGCAAACGCCATGATGCCGTATATCATCAGCAAGCCATTTATGAAGTTTGCAAACTGGGAACGGAATTCTATAAAATTCCTTCTACAGATAAAGTCCTGCAAGCATTGAAAGAAGGATATAAAGTACCTCACGCCACTAAAGAAATCAGCCCGCTGGATCATGCATTAAGCAAACTGAGCAAACAGGCTGATAAATTTTTCAATAAAGATTATAATCCCGAAGTAGACCGCAAAGTTTCCAAAGCTTTGCTGAAAACTTACGCAGAATTAATTCCGGCCGGACAGCGCATCAGTATCTTTAAAGTAATAGACAAAGAATTTAAAGGAAATATTGACGCCTTTGTCGATGCTTGTTTTGATACATCCATCTTCCGAAGCCGTGAGGCCTTCAACAGCTTTGTGGCAAAACCGGATGCCAAAACATTGGAAAATGACCTGATGGTGCAATATGCCAAATCAGTAGACCAAGGTTATGCAGATACCGATGCAGCCATGAAAGCTGAAACCGACGCTTATAATCTGGCCCATAAAACTTGGGTGGAGGGCATGATGAAGCTGAAACAGCATGAAGGCACTCCTATTTACCCGGATGCCAACTCCACGTTACGTCTCACTTACGGTAAAGTAGGTTCATACAGCCCCAAAGACGGTGTGGAATACAACTATTACACCACGCTGAAAGGAGTGATGGAAAAAGAGGATCCGAACAACTACGAATTCGTGGTTCCGGCCAAACTAAAGGACCTGTATAACAAGAAAGACTTCGGACGCTATGCCATGAAGAATGGTGAAATGCCCCTCTGTTTTGTTACAGGAACAGATAATACAGGAGGTAATTCCGGTTCCCCCGTTTTCAATAATAAAGGAGAATTGATCGGTACCGGCTTTGACCGCAACTACGAAGGACTGACCGGTGACATTGCTTATAATCCCCAGTTACAACGTGCAGCCTGTGTGGATATCCGCTATACCTTATTTATTATTGATAAGTTTGCAGGAGCGAAACACTTGGTAGATGAAATGACCATTGTGGAATAACAATACCGGACAACTATTTTTTAGAACGCGGACAACATGTAACAAGTGTTGTCCGCGTTCTCCTATTTTTCACAAGATAAGCCTCTGATAAACGCGGACAAAAAAATGACACAGATTCCTTAACGTTTCTCCTTCTCCAACTCCTGCGGAATACGGAAAGCCGTATAAAGTTCCAGGACAGCGGCAATGGAAAGACAAACAATCCATTCGTTACGTTTCATGGTAAACATCAATACTCCTGTAAAGACCAGTGCGACAGCCCCGAAAATCTGCTGTCTACGCAAACGCTTGATGATAAAATTCCTTCCATCATAACGATTCCCCATCACCTGCACATAGCCGAACATCACAGCACCCAGCGTATACAGATAAGGCGCAAGCTCCCACCGGGTGATTTGCAACACCGCACCTGCCAGCAGCAGGACTGCCCCTGCCATCGAAATTATATTATAAGATTTACTCATTCTTCAAACACAAAAATATCCTCGTCAGGCTTCTTCATCAAATACTTCTCGCGTGCTATTTTCTCCAAAGCCTCAGGATTCGTGGTCAGTTCCTTCAGTTTCTCCGTATCTTCCTCATATTGCTTTCTGTATTTCTCTATCTCACTATTCAGCGCGCTGATCTCACTGCGATGCTTTACCCGCTGAATCAAGCTGTTCTCATCCAGAAAACCAATAACTACAATAAAGATCAGCACCGTAATCATATACTTATGGCGCCGGATGTAGTTCCAAATAGTCAGCAATTTGCTCATACAAAGAATCCCTTTTTTGATTTTTGCAAAGATAGAAATATTTCAAGCAATCCTACCCATAAAAACGGATAATTTATGTACTTTTGCAGAACTCATATTAGAAAAAAGAACTCCGCTTATGGAAAATTATATCGTATCGGCACGAAAATATCGTCCCGCTACATTCGAATCGGTTGTGGGACAACGCGCGTTGACCATCACCTTAAAAAATGCTATTGCCACCGGCAAGCTGGCACATGCCTACCTGTTCTGCGGACCGCGTGGAGTGGGAAAAACAACGTGTGCACGTATCTTTGCCAAAACCATCAACTGCCAGACCCCCACTGCCGAAGGCGAAGCCTGCAATCAGTGTGAGTCTTGTCTGGCATTCAACGAACAGCGTTCTTACAACATACATGAGCTGGATGCCGCCAGCAACAACTCGGTAGAAGATATCCGTTCGCTGATTGAGCAGGTACGTATCCCGCCACAAATCGGCAAGTACAAGGTATATATCATTGATGAGGTCCACATGTTGTCGCAAGCCGCCTTCAATGCTTTTCTGAAAACATTGGAAGAACCGCCTCATCATGCCATCTTCATCCTTGCCACAACGGAAAAGCATAAGATACTGCCGACTATTCTGAGCCGTTGCCAGATTTATGACTTCAACCGCATCGGCATCAAAGACACTATCGACCATCTGCAATACGTTGCCAAACTGGAACATATCAACGCCGAACCCGAAGCCCTGACTGTCATCGCACAGAAAGCCGACGGTGGTATGCGCGACGCTCTTTCCATCTTCGACCAAGTAGTCAGCTTCACAGGTGGGAACATCACTTACAAAAGTGTGATTGAAAACCTGAATGTCTTGGATTACGAATATTATTTCAAGCTGACCGATTTGTTGCTTGAAAACAAAGTTCCCGAATCCATGCTGCTTTTTAACGACGTATTGAAAAAAGGATTTGACGGCAGCCATTTCATCACCGGACTATCCTCTCATTTCCGGGATTTGCTGGTGAGCAAGGACCCTTCCACCCTGCAATTGCTGGAAGTAGGCGCCGGTATCCGCGACCGCTATAAAGAACAAGCACAAAAATGTGACCAGAAATTCCTGTACCGTGCCATGAAGCTATGCAATGATTGTGACCTGAACTATCGTGCAAGCAAAAACAAACGCCTGCTGGTAGAACTGACACTGATTCAATGCGCCCAACTCACTCTGCCCGACGCCGATGATGTAAGTGGTGGGCGTGGCCCTAAGAAGATATTAAAACCCCTATTTACGCAGCAAGCGGCTTCCACAGCCGCCACGCAGCCACAGCCTCAGGCTAAAGCTGCCGCTGCACAGACCGCAGCAACCGCCGTTCCTCAACCACAGGGTACAAGTACAGCCGGCAGTATGAACGCAAGCCGTCCAAGCCCGCTGCCTCAGACCAGAGAAGAGAAAAAAATCCCGGTGTTCAAGGCGGGCTCACTCGGTATATCCCTGCGCCGTCCTTTGCACGAACAGCAAGCTGCGGAAAAGCAAGAAGCAAAAGCGGCAAGCACCGCTGTCCAAAACGATGCCACATACGAAGATTATATTTTCAATGAAAAAGATCTGGACTATTACTGGCGTGAATTTGCAGCCGCCCTGCCCAAGGAAGAGAAGGCTAACTCCGCACGAATGATGAACATGCATCCGCATTTGTTGAATGACACGACTTTTGAAGTAACAGTAGACAATGATATGGTGGAAAAATATATGGTACAATTGATACCATCGGTTCAGAATCATTTACGCGAACGACTGCACAACCGGAAAATCACCATGACGGTACGTGTCAGTGCCCCTACCGAGAACATCCGTGCTTACAGCCATGTGGAACGTTTCCAGATGATGAGCAAGAAAAACCCGAATCTGCTGAAATTAAAAGAAGCACTGGGATTGGAGTTATCATAAAACCTATAAATATAAAAAGATACCGGGAAATCCTTCAAATCCTTCATAATTACACAATATATTGTTTTTCAATGTGTTGTCATGAAGGATCTTGAAAGGAACCCTTCATAAATGATTCATTGAGCGTAAGCTATACTTTTCCAGCCTTTGCGTCAATCAATTTAGATCCATAATAATATCCCAATTAGATTGTTTTACATCCATTATAAAATCAATCTGCCTGAACTACGGATACTGTCTATTATTCACCTTTTGTATTCACCACTTTCTGCATTATCATTATCATCCATACAGATAGTACAAAAGGTGCAGTCAGAGTAGTAATTCCCAACTTGATCCCTGCAAACTGCAATACAACGGACAGCAAGACTGAACATAAAGCCCATACAAAGCTTTTCCAAGTTTTGCCTCCTAAAGCCAAAGCACACAATACACCATTATAGCCCATCAATCCCATATTCAACATTTCCGGATCTATCCCCCAAAATACAGCAAAAAGAACAGGAAGAAGTGTCCCCAGCGCAGTATAAAAAGTTCCAGTCCATGAATTAACCCCAATACCAGCCAAAAAGAACAGTCCGGTCAATAAATTTTCTTGAAACATGACCTGACCAATACCTAAACAAAAAGCCTGAACGTAATCAACCTCCCGCACAGTATCAGATACCGTTTCGGAAACCAGCAATAAATCCGGCGTTATCCAAGTACAGATTCCCAATAATATCCACACAGAAAAAATGAAAGGAGCAGTAAATCCGGGAAGTGAATGCTGCCGGCTGAAAAGCCGTACTATCCAAGTAGAAAAACATGAAGCTACCGCCATGAGCAGCAAAGACCACAAAGACAGCTGCATGAAAACTCCGACTGCTATACCTATCAATGTGCCGTTAAAACCATACAGTCCATTCTTTATATCGTCACGTCCATAACCTGAGATACAAGCCGCCAACGTGCTTATTATATTACCGCCTACCGCTAATACTCCCAACTGCCACGAGTTCAGAAAAATTCCGACCAACATTAACAAACCGGACAACGCATTATTCTGAAACATGACTTGTCCTATTCCACGCCCTAAAACAAGCAACGAATCATATATCGAAATTGTCTTCATAAATCAAATTACCGGATTCCAATTTAACATAAGCTCCTTGAAAAGATGAAGGAAAATACTAGAAAAAGAAAAATTCTTGAATCGTTCAAATTCAAGAATCTACAACTTTAACTTTTCTACTTTCGCGGAGAGACAGGTTCTATCACCTATGTTATCATATTTTATCATACGTATTCATAACACTCAATATATCAGTATTATACCAAGCAATTATTTTCGTTAAAAATCATGTTTGCTCTTGTGTAATTCAAAAATTGGGTGTAATTTTGGGTGTGAAAATCAATACACCCAAATATGAATATCAAGAGAAACGTCACCTTTCAACTTGAAAGCCGTAAAAAAGACGGTGTACCTATTGTTGAAAATGTTCCCATCCGCATGAGGGTGGTTTTCGGAGGTAAGCGCATCGAATTTACTACCGGATACCGCATAGACGTAGGGAAATGGGATACCTCCAAGCAGCGTGTCAAAAATGGTTACAGCAATAAACTCAAGCAGACAGCCAATGAGATTAATTCAGACCTCAATAGATATGAGACCATTGTTCAAAATATCTTCAAAGAGTATGAATTGCAGGACACAATGCCTACGCATGATGAGGTAAAGAGCCTTTTTAATGAGAGGACAAGACTCTCGATGTCTGAACAGGATGCTACACCCGAATCAAAAGTTCTCACATTTTGGGATGTCTTGGAAATTTTTATTGAGGAAAACGGCAGGCTCAAATCATGGACGAAAGCAAGCTATCAAAAATTCAATGCCATGAAGAAGCATTTGCGAGATTTTGGCAGTGACAGCCAATATCGTTGCCCTATTGAGTTCTCAACCTTCACGGAACACGGATTGAATCGCTACCTTCTCTTTCTGAGTTCAAAGTTGAGAATGCTTAACAGCACTGTTGATAACCAGATTTCCTTTTTGAAATGGTTTCTTAGGTGGAGCTATGAAAAAAACTATCATCAGAATAATGCCTACCAATCATTCCGTCCCCGACTTAAAGATACTCAGAAAAAGATAATCTTCCTCACGCAGGAGGAATTGCAGGCTATAACGACTCTTGAGCTTCCATCTACAAAACAGTATCTTGAACGCACGCGGGATGTGTTGCTGTTCTGCTGCTATACCGGGCTTAGATACTCCGATGTCGCCAATCTGAAAAGAAGCGACATAAAGGAATCCTATATAGAAATCACTACCGTAAAGACCTCTGACAGCCTTGTGATAGAGTTTAACCAGCATTCCAAAGCCATTCTTGAAAAATACAAAGACGTACATTTCAAAATGGACAAAGCATTACCTGTTGTGAGCAATCAGAAAATGAACGAGTATGTGAAAGAACTTGGAAAACTTGCCGGAATTGACACACCTGTCAGAATCACGCAATATATCGGGAATGAGCGTGTTGATGCCGTTTATCCCAAATACGAATTGTTGAGTACCCACACGGGACGAAAGACATTCATCTGCACCGCGCTCGCACTTGGTATTCCTCCCCATGTGGTGATGAAATGGACAGGTCATTCCGACTATAAGGCAATGAAGCCATACATCGACATAGCGGATAATATCAAGGCGCAAGCCATGACAAAATTTGACAATCTGCTTAATTGACCGACATAATCAGCCGACATTACCTGACAACCACCGATGCCACTCAATTTTCTTGGGTGGCATTTTTATTACTCATTAAATATCAGCGATATGCAATAACCATATATTTAAGTATACCACCTCCGTGCCACTTATTCTCCATTGTAATTTTGCAGTGTCGACAAGTAAAAACTAATGCCTCGGCGCCGGGGCTCTAACTCTAAAAGAAATAATAATATGAACATAGCAAATTTACTCCAAAAACCTTTGTGGCAGATGACCGGGGAGGAGTTTATGTATCTCTCCCAGAATGTTGGCAAAGATACAGAGGCGAAAGAGCCTATGACAAATACGATGGATACAACCGCATCCAAGTATGTATATGGATTGGCAGGAATAGCGCAACTTTTCGGATGCAGCATCCCCACCGCCAACCGCATCAAGAAAAGCGGAAAGATTGACAAGGCGATACGTCAGATCGGCAGAAAGATAATAGTGGATGCCGAACTTGCCCTCGAACTCGCAGGGCGAAAAACAGGCGGCCGAAGATGATGGAAGAGCGCATGACAACCGCACTGACCGTAGAGGCAGCCATAAAGATGTGGCACGCCTCGCGGCTGAGCGTAACGCAGACCTATGAGATGTCACCGGAGATAATAAAGGCGCAGGATTCCGTAATAGGCACGCTCGGCAACTTCAGCGCGTCAATCGGAAAGGCTAAGAGCAAAAAGACGTTCAACGTATCGGCAATAGTGGCGGCGGCTCTGATGAACGGCACAGTGTTGCGGTACACCGCCACGTTGCCGGATAACAAGCGTCGTGTGCTATATATCGACACCGAGCAAAGCCCTTATCACTGCCAGAAGGTGATAAGGCGCATTCTCCGTCTTTGTGGGCTGCCTACCGACAGGGACCATGAGAATCTTGAATACCTCGCCCTGCGCAAATACTCTCCTGAGGAACGCATTGAAATAACCCGACAGGCGATATACAATCTTTCCGACATAGGCTTGGTGATTATTGACGGAATCCGCGACTTCGTCAACGATATAAACAGCCCCGGAGAATCGACACGGATAATAACCATGCTCATGAAATGGACTGACGAGCGGCAAATACACATCCATGCCATCCTGCATCAGAACAAGAGCGATGAAAACGCGAGAGGGCATATAGGGACTGAACTCAACAACAAGGCTGAGACAGTGCTTCTCGTGGAGAAGGTTCCGCAGGATTCAGACACAAGTTGCGTCAGGAGCGTGCATATACGGGCTATGGATTTTGAGCCGTTTGCGTTCCGGATCAACAGCGATGCGTTGCCCGAACTGATGGAGGGATATGTCACTGCTACAAGAGATGGCGGAAGACAACGCCGTTCCAAGTTCGACCCATATGCCGACATTTCCGAACAGCATCACCGGATAGCCCTTGAATCCGCATTCTCAATCCAATCGGAATACGGCTACAAGGAACTGACCGAGGCATTGCTTAAGGCATATTCTCTTGTCAGCGTCAAACTGAGCAACAACAAGATTGTCGCACTTATCTCCATGCTCAAATGCAAGCGTATGATTGTGCAGGACGGCTCCAAGAAATATACATACAACAACGAGTTCAAATATTGACCGACCGCTTTACTCTGCTTTACGGGGTCTATATTATGGAACACAGTAAAGCCTACTTATAGGCATTATGGCGTAAGAGAGAACTGGGTGTGGGGACGGACAGGGCTTGCCCTTGTTATAGCCCACTATAACTACTCCGTAGTTGTGGGCTCTTCCGAGGGACTTAAGGCTCTGCCCTAAGAACCCGCAAGGCTCCGCCCTTGACCCGGTCGAGGCGTTTCACCCCCGACACCCCTGAGCAGGGAGTGACCCTCTCCCTGCACCCTCCGCCAAGGGCGTTCACCCCTTGGAACCCATCGTCAGAGATGACCCCTCTCCGAAACCTCTCGCTCAGACCCTTCGCCTGAGGACCCGCTATGACGAACAACCAATCCCCTTACGGAACATGAAGACAGGCATCAAGTTCAAGCCCTGCAACGTGGGCACGGCGGACGCGCACAACCGCCGCCTCCGCGCCTACTGCGAGGCTGTCGCCCACAAGTTCGGGCAGACATATTTCTGGGACGCTTACCGCCACCTCAATGTGTCGTGGCGCAGTCCAGCGTATCCGAAGCCGCTGCCGGACGTGCTTGAAGACCTCAAGGTGCTTGTCAAGCAGAAGACCGGACGCGCCATGCAGTGCAAGGATGTGGAGTACACCGACCGCAAGACCGGGAGGAAGCGGAAGCGGTCGGGCAGTTCAGCCATACGCGAGGGGTGCCCTCCGATCAAGCCCGACACGAAGATAAAGGACTTCGACCGCTTTGTGTCGTGGCTTGCCGACAAGGGCATCACCGTCATCAGCATCGACCTACACCATGACGAGGGACACGCCGATCCCCTGACCGACGATTTCCTGCCGAACCATCACGCCCACATCATAGTGGACTGGATGGACCATGCGACCGGGAAAAGCGTCAAGCTCAACGCCAACGACTGCAAGGAGATGCAGACCGTGCTTGCCGAGAGCCTCGGCATGGAGCGCGGCACCCCGAAAGAGGACTCCGGCATCGAGGGGCTGGGCGCAATCGAGTACAAGGAGAAGATGGCGCGTGAGAACAACCGGCGCCTCACAGCCGAGAACGCTCGGCTTGAAACCCGCAACGAGCAGTTGGAGCTTCAGGCGGTGGCGGCTGAGAAGTCAATCGAAGACCTTGAACAGCGGCGCAAGGAGAAGAAGAAGGCTCTCGACGAGGAAAGCGGCAGCGCGCTCATGAGCGGCATGGCAAACCTTTTCGGCAAGGGCAGGTTCGCGGAGATTGAGAGGGAGAACGAGCGGTTGAACGATGAGAATCAACGGATGAAAACCGATGTGGCGAGGATGGAGGCGCAGGTGGAAAAGATACCGATGATGGTTGAACGGCAGGTGCGAAAGACCATAACCGCCAACAACGAAGCCCATGCGGAGGAAATAAGCCGCATCAACGCAGCCCACAGCCGGGAGCGGGTGGAACTGCAATCGAGGTTCAGCGACCTCTCGCGCCGATACCGTGAGATGGAGAGCAACGACAGGAGAGTCATCGACAACCTCAGACGTGAGAAAGACACCATGCTCGCCCGGATGGAGGCGATGCTGAGCATGCTCGGCGACAAACTCGAAAAGGCGATACGCGCCTTGATCCAGTTCGCAAGGTCGGTATGTCCGGCTTTCACACGCGACCACAAGGAGGCGATCGTGCCGTGGCTCACCACTGGCAACGACCCGAAGAACCAAGCGGATTTCGTCAAGCTGTTCTCCCGACCGTTCCTCGATGATGCGCAGTTCCGGAAAGGCTATCGCGAGATGGATGCTCTCGCTTCATCCCTCCCTTCCGTCATAGAGGAACTTGAACAACCCCAATACAGAGGAATAAGAAGATGACAGCTAACTCATTAACATCACTACCCCATGATACGACGTTAAAGAATCAGCCCAGTGGAATATTATTCTCTTGCCGGGTTGATTCTTGTTTATTATATATTTGATGTCAAATTCAATTTACTAATTATCAGGTAGCAGAATGGTGCTTTTTGCAAATAGGACGCAATTTCCACCAATATCTATGCGACCGTTTTTAAGGATGTTGCATAGAAGTGTTCCTCCACGTTTTGATGCTTGATAAGCGATAATGTTTTCTTTTCTCAAACGGGATGCCCAATACGGAGCAACCATGCAGTGTGTAGAACCGCACACCGGGTCTTCCGTCACTTTTAGTTTGGGAGCGAATGTGCGTGTCACACAATCATATAGGTGACTTTCGGCAGTAACAGTTTGCAGAAGACCGGGCAACTTCTCAACTTTTCCCATCTTAGGATTTAGATTGATAACGTCCTCTTCCGATGAAAGCACCATCATCAGGTCACGTCCAAGATACGCTTCCTTGGGCATCACGCCTATTGCGTCGGCCATATCCTGTGTCGCCTCAATCCGTTTGTATTCAGACTGCGGGAAATCCATCGTGAAAGAATCACCTGAACGGACAACGGTAAGCACACCGCTCTTTGTGTGGAAATCAAGTTTGTTAATCTCTGGAGATATGTTTGTCATTATGATAAATGCAGTGGCGAGGGTCGCATGGCCGCAAAGGTCAATCTCACCGCCGGGAGTGAACCACCGCAAATCATATCCGTCATCTGATTTTACTGCAAACGCGGTTTCCGAAAAATTGTTTTCAACTGCTATTTTCTGCATCAGTTCTGGCGATAACACCTCATCTGGCAGACATACCGCAGCCTGATTGCCGGAAAAAACTTTGTCCGTGAACGCATCCACAATGTATTGTTTTATCTCTTTCATTGCCGTTTAATTTCAAGTCCGTCAATCATCTGCTGGAGTCTTTCATAGAATTTGCCTATGTGATAGCCGTCAACGACCTTGTGGTTCGCATCAACAGACATACCGAGTGTGAGTCTGCCGTCTGCACCTTCGATATATTTTCCCCATGCGATGCGTGGTATGGCATCATCGGGATTAAGGAAGTGTTCGCTTGAGGATGACATCATATCTATCCAAGGTAGACAAGAAACATATATCAGTTGCTGTTCGGGGTAGTTCTCTCCTCCGAGAAAAACTGACTGACTGTCGGTCAGGAACTTGACTTTATCCGTATATTCATCTAACGATGGGGTCAATGAACAATTAACCACCTGAAAAGCCTCACTGCCTTTTTTCAGGAATGTCAGGCTGGGTACAATATCTCCGATATCGTATATTTTGCCGTCGATAAACCGCAAACGGAAATTCTCAATGGAGTTGGCAGCCTTTACGACAAGATACACCAATGAGTAATAGAACGACAACTCACGGACTTTTGTGTACTGTTTAAGACTGGTCACGTCCACACGAAACGCCACGTTATAAAACGGGAAATCGAGATGTCGGAACATATCATATATTCCTTTCCTCTCCCAATTCTCAATATCTAATTCTTTCATAATTCAATCACCATTTGAGTATCAGTCCGTTGATAGTGCGAATTTGTCAAGGGGATTTCTTGAAACCCCTTTCTTTTATATAGACGAACCGCCGCCTCGAGACGCTTGCTTGTATCCAGGTACAATTTATCTGCTCCCTTTTCCTTGGCGTAAGATATCGTATGGTCCACAAGAATTTCTGCGATTCCGTTACGACGATATTCTTTACGGACAGAGAGCTTTGACATTTCCCATGAGTGGTTTTCCGGATGAAAAACAAGTGCGCATACTCCGACAACAGCATCTTGGTTGTCTTTGTCAACTGCAACAAAGATCTGTCCTCCGGTTGAGATATATTCCTTTGCCGGATCTTCAAACAGACGTTCATCGCATGGCTCAATCCAGAAATACTCTTTGAGCCATTCTTTTGTCATGCTTACGAATATCTCCTTGTGAGCAGGTTGATATTCTACAATATCAATTTTCATAAGAATTGTCTTGATGTTAGAGATAGTCCTCTCGCTGTGGAGTAAAAACATCAATCACCTCTCCACCCTTTAATACTTGAAAAGAATGGGGAGTATTGCCGGGTATGGCATATGTGTCTCCGGGCTGCATGATGACATCAATCTTACCGTTGGGAGCTTCCACTATGAGGCGGTATTCGCCGGAAATGACATAACCGCATTGTTCGTGGGGGTGAGTATGGAGAGTAGCGAAGTTGCCCTCGACATAGTTCATCTTAGTCACCATTGATTTCTCGCCTACAGCGAGGGAATCAAGTTTGACACCCTTGAAAATCTTTTTCAGTGCGTCTTCTTTGCGCACAAAAATTTTTGTTTCCATATATGATTTTTCTTTTGATTTAATCAATTTTGAACTCCATTTGAATATCCCCACGTTCATAGGCCGGATGATACTCTTTGAGTTCCTTGAATCCGAGTTTGCGATAAAGGGCAATGGCACTTTTCAGCCGGGTATTGCTTTCCAGAAAAATAGTCTTTGCACCTTGGCTTGAAGCATAATTGAGAGCAGTCCGGCAAAGATTCAGACCGATACCGAGCCTTCGGGTATCGGAAGATACTGCAAGCTTTACGAGTTCATAATCGTAGCCGCTGTGCTCCGGCATGCGACACAAGGCGCACACCCCGACCGCCTTACCACGATAGACGGCTACAAAAATTTGTCCTCCTTTATTAAGGATATGTTTATCCGGATTTTCAAGCACTTCTATATCATGTGGCTCAAGCGTCCAAAATTTTTCAATCCACTCACGGTTAAGCATCTTAAACGCATTATGATAAGAATCGTCATACTTTACGATTTTAATCTCAGACTTTTCACGCTTAGCTTTGACCTCCTTGACTCGTTCATACATGGATTTTTCACCTAAAAGTCGTTCCCAGTCAGCAATGGCGTTCCACAGATCGTATTCGCTTTCATTGCTCAATTCATTCACAGCGCGCTCAACATCGCGAAGTTGGGCTACAAGAGTCTCTGCCATTTCTTTTCCGAGTTCAGATAATGTTATTGTGGAACGTCTCTTGTCTGATTTATCGTCCAATTCAACCACAATCCCCTTACCCAACATTTCTTTGGCTATGACGCTGACCGAAGGATGCGTATGACCTATCTCTTTGGCTATGGATGTTATACTTTTTGGTTGTTCGTCCATCAGGGAGTAAAAAACAGGGAACCATTTAGGCTTAATGTCCACTCCATAGAGCTTGTATATTTCATCGGCATTACGCGTTATGGTATCTGTCAGTAATCGTAACCGACTGCCGATAGCTACCTTACCCGTTTTTTCAAAAAAATCTCGAATCATATCTGTATGCAGTTATGTAATTGATTACGCAAAATTACACAAATTTTTCCTTTTACACAAATAAAAGAGACATTTTATATTCCTATTGCTGAGTCAGATTATATTCATCTTTTATAATTCCTTTGTGCTACTCGTACGCAATTGCCTGATTTGCTGATTGGATATGTTTGTGAGAGCCAAATATAAGCCTTGCTGAAACATCATTATCTTGGGTCAAGCGTTATTCATAATATGGATACTGACAATACACACAAGGCTTCTAATATGGAGGCACTGACTTCTTTGCTGCCGCGACTTGGGGCGGCAAGTCATATTTATGCAAGCAAAGCGACGGGATCGAAGGTGACGAAAGAGAATGTCCTGACTTTAGTTGCACTCCGTGATGGTTTCCCCAATCTTACCGATATTGAAAATGAATTGCTTCACCTTATCATAAATGAGCCAAAGGAAAAATCTGACATGATAGTGGGGAGTTTCAGCAAGGCATTGCAGACAATTATGCGTGTCTATGAAAATTGCTCGATTGCTCTTGATGGGTCTGCGCTAACTTCACTTTGGGATATGGATAGGGATATAGCCGAGGCGCAAATTGAGCGGCAACATAGCAAACTGAGAGAAATAAACGAGGAATTGCGCGAAGCATCCAACTCATACGAAATGACGCCGTTCAACGGTTCTTCACCGGAATATGTGGCATTGCTTGAACGGAAACTTGAAAGGCATAAAGCTGATTATGACAAGGAGCGTTCTATCCTTGATGATTGGTATTCTCAGAAACGCAAGATAGCAGAGCAGATGTCTGCCATAGGGAATGATCTATTTGGAGAAATATATTATCGGTGTTCTGGTGTGCTGTCTTCGGTTCAGAGGTATTACGGCACTCCCATATCCGGCAGCAACTCTAATGGGGATAAGGAATCGGTCACTGCGACAACCTATTTCCCTATGACTGTTGTCTCAAAGGTATATGAGATTTGCAACGGCATCCAATTCAAAGAAATGGACGATGTTAGTTTCTTCCATGCCATCAACCTGCACCCAAATTCACTTCCGATTCAAATCAATCCGGGAGAAAAAGTAAGGATGTGCTATCTCATCAACAGACTTGGCGAGACACTTGAAACTCCGTCAAGGGAGGAATGGATTAACACAATCCTCTGCCGACTTGACATAAAGCCGCAGTTCTACCGTTCAAAGTATCGTCAACCCGTAAGCGATATGCCGAGCGACGCAAACGCCGAGTTTGCCGCTGCCATCAAAGGAATTTTCGACAAGTGACCGCTTTGCTTTACCTCCGTACTCTATATATACGGCATTAAACTAAACCTATTATATCCGGCAATATCAATGCCGGAATGAAAGGGAAAAACAAAAGGGAAAATAAAAAATATTCTTTCCCTTACTTTTCTTTTCCCTTTAGTTATGCCGTTTGCAAAGCGTATGCAACACCCATTTTTACCCCAAAAAAAGAAACACCCAACTTTACATTTTTGGGTGTAAAATTGGGTGTTAAGTTTGTAATTGCTTAATAATCAAGCATTATTGCGGAAAGACGGGGATTCGAACCCCGGATACCCTTTTGGGGTATACACGCTTTCCAGGCGTGCCTCTTCAACCACTCGAGCACCTCTCCTTTTTTCGGAGTGCAAAAATAGAACAAATTTTCAGAACCAGCAAATATTTGAGTCCACAATCTCTCTATTCATTCCAAGAGATACAACTATAAATCGTGATTACGCATCCGATACTCCGCCAATTCCTCATACTTAGTACCCGGACGGCCGTAATTACAATACGGATAAATGGAAATACCACCGCGCGGAGTAAAAATGCCCGTCACCTCAATATATTTAGGATCCATCAGCTTAATCAAATCTTTCATGATGATATTCACGCAATCTTCATGAAAATCGCCATGATTACGGAAACTAAACAAATACAGCTTCAAGCTCTTGCTCTCCACCATTTTCACATCAGGCAGGTAGGAGATACGGATTTCCGCAAAATCGGGCTGTCCTGTAATAGGACACAGGCTGGTAAATTCGGGACAGTTAAAACGTACCCAATAGTCGTTTCCGGGATGTTTGTTCACAAAGGACTCCAACACTTCGGGAGCATAATCCTGCCTGTACTCGGTCTTCGCCCCGAGAAGGGTCAATTCATCTTTTCTTTCCATTAAAGTTATTTTTTTCATATTCATGTTTTCTCTATCATACCTTAGAAAAGAAATTCTCTCCCCGCTTCGAGCAGATCGTTTCACTAGAGTGATGAAGTTGTACCACTAAAGTGATGAAATTTCTTCACTCTAGTGATAAAACTTGCTCACTAAAGTGAAACAATATACTCGGCAAAAAGAAAACACCTTTCATACAAGGAGAAAACACATTCATTTATCCTATCGTTTCTCTCTTTCCGCCTTTATCTCCAGATACTTTTCCAATCCTTCACAACGGAGCTTACAGGCCGGGCAATGACCGCAGCCATCTCCCTGTACGCCATTATAGCAAGTCAACGTTTCATGCCGGATCAAATCGAGCACGCCCAATTCGTCCGCCAACGCCCATGTTTCCGCTTTATCAATCCACATCAGCGGAGTGTGAAGCACGAACTGCTCGTCCATGGCAAGGTTCAACGTCACATTCAGTGACTTGATAAAAGCATCCCGACAATCGGGATAACCGCTGAAGTCTGTCTGCGACACACCGGTCACGATATGATTGATCCCCAATTCGCGTGCATAGACAGCTGCAATGCTCAGAAAGAACAAATTCCGCCCCGGCACAAACGTATTAGGGAAACTATCGGCAGGCTTCACCTCATCCATCGTTATCGTAGTATCTGTCAGCGAATTTTTACCCAGGTTGCCTATAAAGGAAACATCCATCGCTTTAAACTCCACACCTGCCTTTCCGGCAATAGCATGGGCCAGCTCCACTTCCTTCACATGCTTTTGTCCATAGATAAAACTTAAAGCATACACTTTGCGGAAATGTTTTTTTGCCCAAAACAGGCACGTGGTTGAGTCCTGCCCTCCGCTGAACACAACCAATGCGTCACTTTTATTCATTGTTGATAATTTTTCAATTTACTAATGTGCCAATTGCTGCGCTATGTGGATATGCTGCGCCATATACCGCATGGTAATTGGCTAACCGGCACACTGACACATCAGCAACTTATTAAAGTTCTTTGATTTTTAATACATTGTATGAGATATGCTCATCAAAGACATCACTGCCATCCACCTTCTTGATGTAATTTACCACACGGATGGTAACAGGCAGGATAATAATTTCATAGAGTGTCTTGAGCACCGCCTGAATAACCATCATCTTTATCAGTTCACCGGCAGGCATCAAACCTCCGAAGGCAACAGGAAAGAAAATCATGGAATCGGCACTCTCACCCACCAAGGTAGAAGTGATAGCACGAAGTGAAAAGTTCTTTCCCCCCGAGGCCAGCTTCATTTTACTCATGACATAGGCATTCAGAAAAGAGCCGACCAAGAAAGCGGTCAGACTGGCTACAGCGATGCGGGGCGCCATGCCGAAAACGAAGTTGAAGCCCTCCTCTCCTTCCCAAAACGGAGCTGCGGGCATCAGAATGGCAAGCTGCCCCAAAGCTACCACCATGAAATTCATGGCAAAGCCCATCCAGATGATAAGACGTGCCTTGCGGAAGCCCCATACTTCGGCTATACAATCATTGATAATGTAAGAGATAGGAAATACAACCAATCCGGCAGTTGCCGTAATTTTCCAGATCTGGACTACTTTGGTCTCCAATAAATTTGCTGCGACAAGACATACACAAAACAGTATGCCAAGCAACATGAACGATACAGATACAGTGTTATTATTCTTCATTTCTCCTGTTTTTTACGTGGTGTTCTAGAATACACGACCGCTATTCACGGCATCATACGTCTATTTTTTAATTCGGGATGCAAAGATAGAAATTATTTCCGAGTTAACCGGATATAACTGCATTAAATATTCTTATCAAAAAGAACAGCCTCATCAAATAATTACTTTTTCTATACTTCCTTGATTGCCAAACAGTATGGAACAGTGAAAGATGAAGCGTCATAAACAGGTGGGTATCAGTGAAAACGATTAGAGGGGCAGATTGAATCCACCCCTAAAAGACAGGATAAAAAATCCTTTATTCAAACAGGGCAATCGTCTTCTTTATAATTTCGATACACTCCTTTAACTGTTCCTCTGTAATCACCAATGGCGGAGCAAAACGAATAATATTCGTATGTGTCGGTTTGGCCAGCAAGCCGTTTTCGGCCAATTTCAAGCAAATTTCCCACGCCAAATCCTTCGTTTCATCATTATTGATTATCAACGCATTCAACAATCCCTTGCCCCGGACAAAAGAAGCCACACGAGATGTTTCACACAGTTTTCTCATCTCTTCCCGGAATATCAATCCCAGTCTGTATGCCCTGTCCGCCAACTGTTCGTCCCGTACCACCTCCAGTGCCGTAACAGCCACTGCCGCAGCAATAGGATTTCCGCCAAAAGTGGAACCATGTTGTCCCGGACGGATAACATCCATCACTTCATTGCATGATAATACTGCAGAAACAGGACAGGCCCCACCCGATAAAGCCTTTCCCAAAATCAGGATATCCGGATGAACATTCTCATAGTCACAAGCCAGCAATTTGCCTGTACGGGCAATGCCGGTCTGCACTTCATCGGCTATAAAAAGTACATTGTGGGCACGACACAAGTCGTAACATTTTTTCAAATATCCCTCATCGGGTACATAAGCACCTGCTTCTCCCTGAATGGGCTCAACCAGGAATCCGGCCACATGGGGATGTTCGTCCAGCACTTTCGCCAGCGCTTCGGCATCATTGTAAGGAATCACAACAAAGCCGGGAGTAAAAGGTCCGTAGTTATTGTAAGCGTCCGGATCAATGGAGAAAGAAACGATAGTGGTAGTACGCCCATGAAAATTATTCCGGCATACAACGATTTCCGCCGTATCCTTGGGAAGCTTTTTTACTTCATACGCCCATTTGCGGCAAAGCTTCAATGCGGTTTCTACCGCCTCGGCTCCCGTATTCATCGGTAAAACCTTGTCATATCCGAAATAACGGGTGACAAATTCTTCATACCGTCCCAACTGGCTGTTATAAAAAGCGCGTGAAGTCAAAGTCAGCTTTCGCGCCTGTTTTACCAACGTATCAATAATACGCGGATGACAATGTCCTTGGTTCACCGCCGAATAAGCGGAAAGGAAATCATAATATTTCTTTCCTTCCACATCCCATACAAACACACCTTCTCCTTTATCCAATACCACAGGAACAGGATGATAATTGTGTGCTCCATGTTTGTTCTCAAGCTCCATTAATTGAGCTGCCGATAATTTTGCATCCATAAGCTTTTTATTATTTAATGTTTTTCTTTCTTCAAGAATATTTCCGCCATCATACAACGGGCACTTCCTCCTCCCAAAGTTTCAATGGTAGGGATGGGCATGGAAAGTAATGCGTTATACTTAGACAGCCGTTGTAACTGGTCTTCATGCAACGAATCGTAAGCACTTTGAGACATCACTAGAAACAATGCACCTTTCCCGTTCTCCACCTGAAGCATATTTCCGGCAAAGTGATGCATCTGTTCCTCGGAGATGGCGATGATTTCTTTCCCTGTCTGCCGCAAGATGTGGCAAACCTGCTCACGCTCTTCCACGTCATCAATGCTGTCCAGACAAACGACCGCATAATCTGTTGCCACACACATCATGACGTTGGTATGATAAATGGGCAGACGTTGTCCGTTTACAGTCTGATAGGCGCGAAAGGGCACTGGAATAAAGTTCTGTTCCTTGCAGAATCGACCCAATAATGCTTCGTCCACCCGTTGCGACAAAGCCGCGTATGCATAACGGTTCACTCGGTCCAGAATGATTCCCCCGGTCCCCTCCAGGAAGCGGTTTTCTTCCTCAAAACCTGTATAATCTACCTTCCGACGGATGCTGAACCCCTCCGACTCTATCCGCTGCAAGATATCCGCCCGTCTTTCCGCCCTGCGGTTTTCCGCAAACATAGGATACAGCACCACCGTTCCGTCGTCGTGAAAGGACACCCAGTTGTTCGGAAATATGGAATCCGGAGTATGAGGTATCGGGGTATCCTGCACCACTATTACCTCTATGCCGTTTGCACGCAACTTATCCACCATGCCCCGAAATTCCTTCAAGGCACAAGCTTGTACTGTCTCACCTGCCGCAACTGTCCGCTGCTGGAAATAATTGTTGGCCGCTGTTTCTTCATTGAACCCGAAGGCTACGGGTTCCACCATCAAAATGTGGTTTGTTGTTTGTTTAGTCATTTTCTCGGATTAATGGTAAGGTGGAGCAGCGCAACAGTCCGCCCATCTTAGATATTTCATAATAAGGTACACGCTCTACCGTCATTCCCCATACCTCTTCCATAAAGGTATTCAGGCGGATAAAGTTCTTTTCAGAAACCACCACCTCAGGAGAGATGGAAAAGACATTCGTATTCATATAGTACATCTCTTCCCGCGTTATTTCAAATACATTCTCCCTGCCGAACAAATCGAGCAGAGTATGATAATCCTGAGGATACATAAATCCGTCCTTATAAATAATCGCATGCCCTTTCCCTACCGGCATAAAGGTACAATCCAGATGCAGAATCCCCGCACGTGGATCTGTATTATGTTTTTTCAGCTCCAAGGGGATGAATATCTTCCCCGGACAGATTTCTTTCAGAAAGGAAAAAGCATATCGGTTGGTACGTGCCGTCTTCATCTGCGGATAATCGGGCTGGGTATAAAGGCCTACAAACACAATATTATTGTAAAGCACCACATCACCTCCCTCTACGTGCGCCTTTTCGGGAAGGTTGAAAATTTTGTTATAAGCTATCTGATTATAGACCACTTCGTAAGCTTCCTTCTCATCTTCCCTGTTGGGGATGATGTTGGAAACAATAATCTTGTCGTCAATCACAAACCCCACATCACGGGCAAACACCTGATTACAATTCTCCAGTGTCCACGGGCGATAGACCTGTACCCCATATTTCAACAATACGCTTTCAAAGCATCTCATCTCTTTGAAAATATCTTCTTCATGGGGATATATGTTATGCAATACGGACTCGTATGACTTGGCGTCATAAGTTTCTTCCAGCGTGGGGACCTTCCCTATGGAACCGGGTTGTCCAAGCACCACAGCTTTCAATGTAGAAGTTTCATTCTTTACGTTAAGCTGCATAAATCTAATATATTTATGCAAATATAAGAAGTTTACTCAACTAAACAAATGAATTGCCCGAATAATTCTACCTTATTGATTTATCAATTATATTTGCAACCGAAAAAAGAAGGTAATATGAAAAAACAAGAACTTTATAACAAGGTGATCGCTTATTTTCAAGAAACGATACCTGTTGCCGAAACTGAACTTCATTACAATAACCCATTCGAGTTGTTGATAGCCGTTATCCTGAGTGCACAATGCACGGACAAACGGGTAAATATGATCACCCCTCCTCTTTACCGGGATTTCCCGACTCCTGAGGCACTGGCCGCTTCGACGCCGGAAGTGATTTATGAATACATACGGAGTGTAAGTTATCCCAACAACAAGGCAAAACATCTAGTAGGCATGGCGCAAATGCTGGTGAAGGATTTTCATAGCGAAGTACCGGGAACATTGGAAGAACTGATTAAACTGCCGGGAGTGGGACGCAAGACGGCTAATGTCATTCAAAGTGTAGTATTCAACAAAGCGGCCATGGCAGTAGATACACATGTGTTCCGCGTGAGCCACCGCATCGGACTGGTTCCTCAAACCTGCACCACACCGCTGGCTACCGAGAAATATCTGATGAAGTATATTCCGAAGGAGATTGTGCCCACCGCACATCATTGGCTTATTTTACACGGAAGGTATGTTTGTATGGCACGGACACCGAAATGTTCGGAATGCGGATTGAACGGATTGTGCCGGTATTCGTTGAAACCGGCTTTATAAACTAATTCTCATTCCATCGTATGCAAAATGCACATGCGGCGGCAATAACCGTTCAGCATCAGCATGTAATCCCATATGATGACTCATGTGAATAAAATAAGTTTCCCCGGCTCCTATTCTTTGTGCATTGTCCAAAGCCTCCTTCAAATTCTGGTGGGTATGGTGAGGCTGGGGACGCAATGCATTCATTACCAACACATCCAGTCCTTGCAACAAATCATATTCAGCCCCGGGCATCGTCAGCATATCGGTAATCCATGCCATCTTGCCGATACGGTATCCCAAAATGGGCAATTTGCCATGCATTACCCGAAGAGGTGTCACTTCTACTTTGTTTCCTTCGGGATTGCCGATAATAAAAGGAGAACCGGGAACAATTTCCTCTAATGTAATACGGGGAACTCCCGGATAAAGATGTTCGGCAAAACAATAAGGAATACGCTGGCGTAAACGCTCTGCTGTATATTGTTCGGCATAAACCGGCACATCACGAAAACGACAGAAAGGACGCAAATCATCCAAGCCTCCTACATGGTCATAGTGTTCGTGAGTAATCAAAACACCGTCCAACGGTTTGAAATCGTTCAACCGTATCATCTGTTCACGGAAATCGGGACCACAATCTATCAGAATCCGGAGCCCTTCCGTTTCTATCAGTCCCGAACAACGCAAACGGTTGTCCCGGGGATCGCTGCTGGTACATACCAGACATTTGCACCCTATTTCGGGTACTCCCGTAGACGTTCCGCTGCCTAGTATTGTAATCTTCATATTATACTTTATATAAAATTCACTTCGGGAGAGATAGCTACCCCGAACTTTTGAAGCACAGACTCCTGTATCCGTCTGGCAAGAGCAATCACTTCATCTCCCGTAGCGCCTCCACAGTTCACCAAGACCAACGCCTGTTTAGAATGAACACCCGCGCGCCCTATTTGTTTGCCTTTCCAGCCACAACGGTCTATCATCCATGCAGCAGGAATCTTCACCCGATTGCCATCCACTTCATAATGTGGCATATCAGGATACTGTTGCTGTACTATTTCAAACTGCCTGCGTGGAACAATCGGATTCATAAAGAAACTTCCGGCATTTCCCTGCACCCGGGGATCGGGCAACTTGGCTTCACGCACGGCAATAATCACCTTCCTTACATTCTCCAATGCCACCTCACCTCCTCGCTTTTCCAATTCGCCACGCACATTTCCATACTCCAGATTAAAAACCGGCTGCTTACTTAAACGATAAGTGACGTAAGTCACTATATATTTACCTTTCAAATCTTTCTTGAAAATGCTTTCACGATAAGCATAACGGCATTCCTCTTTGGTAAAAATCCGTTTCCTGCCGGTTTCCACCTCGACGGTCTCCACACTTACAATCAAATCTTTTGCCTCAACACCATACGCACCGATATTCTGAACGGCAGAAGCACCCACTTCACCGGGAATCAATGACAGATTTTCAGCACCATACCAACTGTTCTTCACGGTATATGCCACAAAATCATCCCACACCTCACCGGCTCCTGCCCTTACCTCTATTTCCTGTTCGTTTTCAGCAACCACCTCATACCCCCGGATAGCCGAATGCAGGACAGTCCCTGCATAATCACCTTTAAAAAGCAAATTGCTTCCTCCGCCGATATGCAACCAGTTACCGGCCATCAGGTTTTTATCCGACAAGATGGATTGCAGCTCTGTCACCGATTCATATTCCACAAACAAAGATGCCTTCACATCCATACCAAATGTATTATGAGGCAACAGAGAATAGTCTTTTATTTCCTTCATTTACAATCAAATCAATCGCTCAGATCCTCAAACTGCATCAGTTTCCATAGACCGTGCCGCCGTTCAAAATAGAGCGTATTATTAAATCCATTGCCAAAACCTTTCATTTCAATCACTTTCGTATTGGAATGCACATTCTCGTTCTGGCCATAGTTCACATTTGTCAAATTCTCACGAGGCAACACAGGCTGGAATGCGAACCATTGTCCGGCCTCCAAAGTCGTTTCCAGTATCTGAAACTCGTCTTCGGGATCAGCAGTCACAAACTTCAACGGTTCGTGCAAACGTGACAACTGGAAAACAGAATCATTGGCAAAACGTTCATAAAACTCAAAGAAGTCCTCCTTACCGGTATCCTCTCTCGGCATATCCGCGAAATCTATGGCTTCCAGTTTCCACAGCCCCTTCAGACGCTCAAAATAGTACCGCTTGATTTTTCCCTTCTTCAAGTAAATCCATTCTATCTTGACACTGGTAAGCCCCGTATCTTTCTCCATTTCCATATCTTCCGCCTTATCGAACAGAACTGTATAGGCATCCTGCCGGCTGAATAAAGGATCGTGTTTCCATTGGTCCTTTTCAATGTGCTCTTTCTTTTCCATTGTATAATACGGCAAAGGGAACACGATGCGTGACAATTGTAACTTTTCATCACTGGCAAAATTGTAGAAAAAGTCGGCAAAACTTTCGTCGGCCGTAGCGGGAACCATTGGTTCTTCCTCTACCGCAGCCATCGCTTCTGTTGTGTCCGGGGGTGCAGTCAGCGAATCAATCTCCTCAGTAAGCGTCTCGAAGGGGTCCATTTTCTTTTTTCCACCTCCACAGGAGCTTATCAGCATAAGCAGACAAACTCCGATTATTAGTTTTCTCATTTTCTATATTTAGAAAAAATCGATGCAAAAATATCGTTTTTTTTAGTTTTCAGCAAAATATATGGGTTTAATTCGCTAACTTTGCGGTCATTAAAAAATAAAGAAGAAACTATGTTAGCTAAAATAGAACAATTACTTCAGGAAATTGAAGGCTTGCAAGCAGCCAATGCGGAAGAATTGGAAGCCTTGCGCATTAAATATCTTAGCAAAAAAGGAGCGATTAATGAGTTGATGGCAGACTTCCGCAACGTACCTGCCGAGCAGAAAAAAGAGGTGGGCATGAAACTGAACGAGCTGAAAAACAAGGCTCAGGAACGTATCGCTACATTGAAAGAAGTTTTTGAAACCCAAGATAACGGTGCTGCCGAAATGGATCTTACGCGTACGGCTTATCCCATCGAACTGGGAACACGCCACCCGCTGAGCATTGTAAAAAATGAAATTATTGATATATTCCATCGACTGGGCTTCAGCATTGCCGACGGTCCCGAAATAGAAGACGACTTGCACGTATTCACTGCCATGAATTTTGCCGAAGACCATCCTGCACGTGATATGCAAGATACTTTCTTCATCGAAGCCAATCAGGAAGATGTGAAAAAGAACATCGTGCTTCGCACTCACACTTCTTCCGTACAGGCAAGAGCTATGGAACATTCGCAACCTCCTATCCGCATCATCTGTCCGGGACGTGTATACCGCAATGAAGCGATCAGTTATCGTGCCCATGCATTCTTCCATCAAGTGGAAGCACTCTACATTGACAAGAATGTATCATTCACTGATTTAAAGCAGGTATTGCTATTGTTTGCCAAAGAAATGTTCGGCGAAGATACTCAAATCCGTTTGCGTCCGTCCTATTTCCCGTTCACCGAACCAAGTGCCGAAATGGATATCAGTTGCAATATTTGCGGCGGAAAAGGTTGTCCGTTCTGTAAAGGCACAGGCTGGGTGGAAATTCTGGGATGTGGTATGGTGGATCCGAATGTATTGGAAGCCAACGGCATTGACAGCAAAGTTTACTCAGGCTATGCGCTAGGTATGGGTATTGAACGCATCACCAACTTGAAATATCGTGTAAACGATTTACGATTATTCTCTGAAAACGATACTCGCTTCTTGAAAGAATTCGAAGCAGCCAATTAATAATGTGTCAATGTGACCATGTGCTGATATGCCAATTGCCATGCGGAATAGAACGCGGTCAATTGGCATATTAACATATTGCCACATTAGCATATTGATACATTGACATATTAGCACATTATTGCTCATGAAGGACAAGCTGATTACCAAAAATTATATAGAAATACTGGCAGCCAATTTTCTATTATTCTTTGGATTCTGGTTATTAATGCCTGTATTACCTTTCTACTTGGCGGAAGTTTTCGACGCTAACAAAACAACTATAGGGGCCGTACTTTCTTGTTACACCATTGCCGCCCTGTGCATACGGCCTTTCTCCGGCTATCTGTTAGATACCTTTGCCCGCAAACCGCTTTATCTGTTGGCTTATTTCACTTTTACCGCCATCTTCGGAGGATATCTCATTGCAGGAACACTCACCTTATTTATTTTATTCCGCATTATACACGGAGTATCGTTCGGCATGGTGACAGTCAGCGGAAATACCATTGTCATTGATATCATGCCTTCTTCACGCCGTGGGGAAGGATTAGGATATTATGGGCTGGCAAACAATATAGCCATGTCCATCGGACCGATGACCGGACTCTTCCTGCATGATGCAGGAGCAGACTATACGCTTATCTTCTGTTGCTCATTAGGTTCCTGCCTGATAGGATTTCTCTGCGCCTCATTGGTAAAGACCACCTACAAACCTCCTGTAAAACGAGAACCTATATCATTGGACCGTTTCATTTTGCTTAAAGGAATACCGGCAGGTTTCAGTTTGTTATTACTATCCATCCCTTATGGCATGACCACCAATTACGTTGCAATGTATGCCAAACAAATAGGTATCCAGGCATCTACCGGTTTCTTTTTCACCTTTATGGCATTGGGAATGGCAGTTTCCCGTCTTTTCTCCGGACGCCTGGTAGACCGGGGAATGGTTACTCAAGTTATTGAAGCCGGCCTGTATCTGGTCTGCTTCTGTTTCTTCGGTTTGAGTTCATGCGGATGGCTGACAACATGGAGTCTGCAATGGACCACTTATTTTCTGTTCACCATAGCTCTTTTACTAGGTATTGGGTTCGGAACCATGTTTCCTGCCTATAACACGCTGTTTGTGAACTTGGCCCCCAACAACCAGCGTGGTACGGCAACCAGCACCTACTTGACTTCGTGGGATGTAGGTATAGGCGCCGGCATGTTATTGGGCGGATATATAGCAGAAATAGCCACCTTCAAGATGGCTTATCTATTCGGAGCTGCACTCACTGTTATCTCGTTATTTTATTTTAGAAGCAAAGTGGCCCCTCACTTCCACCAACATAAGTTGCGCTAATCTTTATATGTCAGCACCATGATATGGGAAAGCCGATCGTTTACAACTGACAATTGGGTTGAAAGAATAAACGAATGGAATAAAGGAGCATTTTCCAACAGAAATGCCGGCAAATAAGGCTCGAAACGTTCTGGGTTGCGGGAAATCTTGTTCATGTCCGCCACAAGCATAAAGGCTGCGTCACGTGAAAGATTAGCTACACATTCATTGAACAATGTCCTGCTATTTCTTTCATATGCCTCTTCCATATAATCTGCCATGGAATCTTTATCAGCAGAAATAATCAAACTATCTTCCCTTATATCTGGAATATTTTTCAATTTTTCGGCCATCTGGTTCACACAACCGCATGAATCAGGCATAAAAGTATCTCCAGTGAGATACACCACATCGCTGTTCATGTGAAAATCAAACTCACTCCAACAGCTACTATTATCCTGCAGGAAAGGCATAGACGGTGTACGTCCGTATAAAGTCAGGAAATTATGCGTTTTCTTTTTCTGCATCGCTTTGGCAAACACGGGATCATTGCTCAATGCTTTCTCCTCATCCTCACGCGCATCAATCACTTTCTCTATCAAACTTTTCTGATAACTCACCACATAGAACCCCGCCTCACTATAGACAGCTAGAAAATCATTATTGCCCAACGGATAGACTGCTATATTTTTTCCTCTGTATTTTTCTTTTTTAGGTGAAAAACTTCCCGGAGTTCTCTCTAACAACATATCTCCCAATGTTTCCTTATCATCAGCCCCCATACGGAAATATACCACCTGGTCACGCGGAGTACCCGGAGAATGGAAACTGACCACCACCCGGCTCATCTTACTGCTCAGACCATGAGCAGTATTAGTGGTATATTCGTTCAAACCTCCCAACACATAATTAAATAAACCGGGAAACTGGAAATTACCCAATTCTTCAGAATAATTCAGTTGAGGAAATTCATTCAGAAAATAATTAATATTATCACTCTCCAACACACCGATGCAATCAGCCGGTACAAGTGAGAAGAGATTGATCTCACGACTCTTATCCGTCAGGCTTAATTTAGCAAAGCCGTAAAAGCCCACAGCCGTACAAAACAATACCACTGATAGCACCATACCCAACTTGGCAACTGTCCGCAATCTCATACCCTACCTGTATTTATATTTTTTTTGCAAATATAGCAAATTATTTAAGGAAACAAACAAAAATCTTCAAAATTCCACCTTCTTTCTTATTATTCATAAATGGTTCCGGTAGAAAGTTCCAACGCTCCCCATTTAATCATAGCGTTAAATAACCTAACAAAAGAATAAGAAGATAGTTCTTCCGGCCGGATATTTTTTTCTTTTATAATTCCGCTGTCAATCAATGCTGTACGGCAAGTTCCTCTCAACAAAGGTAATTTAGGTGTAAACCAATCCTTACCATCAAACAAGGCAATATTAGCTATGGAAGTATCAGTCAGCAGTCCGCGTCTGACAATTAAAATATCATCCCGTTCTCCACGGCAGGCAAAAAGCCGGTTTAAAGCTTCCCTGTCTGTACTTTTATAAGTATAATCTATATCATCCGAATAAACCAACTGCAAAGAATGTACCGGACGCATCTGATAGGCTTCATAACTAATTTCTTTTATTCCACCGCCATCATAAATCACCCTACATTTCATTCCGCTCATCTCCGGTGTCAATTTCAGGTATTCACCTAATTCTATGCCGGCACAGTCTGGCCAGAAATGATGAAGGGTATTGTTCAGTCTTTCATTATGATAAGACAAATTACACGCTTTTCCTTGTTCTATCCGTATAGTTTCAATAAATGGGTACATAAATCTTCTGTATCATTTCATTATATTCACTTTGTAAATCACTCTTTGAAGTGATTCCTCCCCCCGCCTTATAATAAAGATTCTCTCCTTCCTGTTCTAAAAAACGGATCATCACCGCACTGTCTAAAGTCCTGCCGTCACAATAGCCCATTATACCCGTATAAAATCCACGCTCATAACTCTCCGCTTCTTCAATAATATCTATCGTCTTGGATTTGGGCGCTCCAGTTATGGAACCGGCCGGTAACAAACGAAATATAATATCTCCTATATGCGACGGGTAATCATCGGGCAAGACACCACATATTTCGGAGCTTGTCTGAAAGATAGGCCCCTTATTGGTTTCAAGCCGGTCACAATAACGATACCGGACAACTCTCACCTGTTCCGCCACCATACTCAAATCATTACGAATCAGATCTACAATAGTAGCATGTTCGGCAGTTTCTTTAGGATCATCCATCAACAGTTTTTCCGCATCAGGTAAGGTAGCGTCAATCGTTCCTTTCATGGGGAAAGATTTTATCTCGCCATCTTCTATACGAACAAAAATTTCGGGTGAGAAACAGACCAATTTATCTTTCAACCAAAGTCTATAAAGCGCTTTGGAGTACCGGAACACATCCTCCAAAGTAAGATTAGTACTGACAGGAACTTTGCAAGTCAAATTAGCGAGATAGCTGTTACCTGCCAGAATATTCCGTTTTACGATTTCAAAAGCCTGCCGGTAGTCTGCCAAAGACATTGGAACAAAGTTCCAGCCTATCCGCCCACTGTAACTTTCTGTTACAGTATCCACATTTTTCACTCCATTAAAGTTATAACGGCAACGGGTAGAATCAATCCGGCTTATTTCCTCTATCAAAGAACACTGCTGTTTATAATCTATAATAAAAAGGAAAGGCTTCCGGCTACCCGCCAACTCATTCATACGTTTTATAGCTTCCGGTCTTTTATATTGTTGCATTTTAGCTGTTAAATTATCTTGTAACAATCATTTTTCAAGGGGAACAAAGTTAAGAATTTAAAGTAAACTGTTATCTTAACATAGAGAAATTCTTTCTTTTACTTGTTTTACTCAATAAGAGATGTAAAGTCAGAACAATAATGCCAGTGACGGTAAAAAATTATGCCGGGAACATCTGTAAAGACAATCCCCGGCTTTTTAATATACTTCAGGTATCCTTCCTTAAAGAGAAAGCTGATTTTCTGAAAAAGGACATACCTTTCCCTACAAAAGAAAAGAAAATCAAGTTTTAAATGAAATGCTAATCACTTAACATCATAATAAATTATCAATTTTCAAACTATTTTTTCAAGAACTTCTCGGCACGTCCCGGAGAAAATAATTCCCACAATGAAGCCACTGTCCATCCCGGAGCAAAAATATCATTATAATAGCCTTTACCATTCTTACCGTAGTCCCAGTTAGTATGCTGGACAACCTCCGGATAATATCCTGTTTTGGCAATACCACATCGATGCCCTTCATAGGGTAACAACTGACGCATTGATGTACTGATTACCTGAGAAAAATCCGAAAAACGCTTTTCATTATATTCTTTTGCCAACCAGTTCAATACGTCAGCGAAATCAAAGATAAAGACATCAATATGGTTATTTTCTACAGAAACATTTCCCCAGCCTCTAGTTTTCAACCCTAAATCACCCAACATCTGACCGGGGGCAAAAGGGACATCCCATGTATAGTACCATGACAATGCAAAATAAGCTGCCTTCCTCGCCAACCCAGCATAATGGGCTCGTTCAGCTCCTTTTGTAGCTAAAGCCAGATAGTAAGCGGCAGTTGACGCATACAAAGATGCCTCTTTATCCTCGCAATTAGCATCCAAAGTAGAAGAAAAATAATCGGACTTCGAAATCAATTCCTTTTCCAAATACTCCACCGTATGTTTTGCACTTGCCAAATACCGTTTATCCTTAAAATATTTATATCCCATAACCAATGGCAAAGTTGCCGAAGGGGTACTTCCCCCACTCTTGTCTACAATAGAAAAGTCATCTTTAAACTTACGAGGAAAACTACCGTCCTTATTTTGTAAACGCAGAAACATATCCAACATACTTTTTATACGCTTTTCCCACTCAGGATGTTTACGACCTTGCAGTCTTTCGTAATTCAAAAAATGAAGCAGGGCATATACCCCTTCAGACTGACGGCGGATACTATGAACAGACTCTACAAAATTACGCCTATAATGTACTACTTCATTAAAGAAACCCGTTTCCGAAAATCCATTCTGCAAATAAGAATCAAAAATTTTATAAGCATTCGTCACCAAATCCGTACGACGCTGCTGTTCTCCATATTCCAATGCATTAAAAGCATTCAACAAAGTACGTCCCACAAAACCCACTTCGGCAACATCCGTTTGGTCACAAGTAGCCGTACGCAATTCCACCCCCGAATAATAATGAGTAGGAGTATTTCCGACAAAGCTTTCCACGAAGAAATTACTCATCACTTCCTTCATTTTCTCAGGAGAATAAGGTGTATTTACAATTTGAGGACAGTTTGTATCATAAGAATATTCCCAAATATGCTGCACACATTCTGAAAAATCAGCAATTTCCGACTCATGTAATTCCCAAGTCAGAGAAAGACTCTCACCTTTACGTAATAATTGATAGGCCTCAACCGAAGGAGCCAATGTCAATTTACGAATATAAGTTTTAGGAGCTTCCTTGTAAGGAAACCCAAAAGACAAAGAAGCGATACCCGAGAGGTTTTCAAATCCTGTATAACCTATAGAGGTTTTACCAGACAATATCACTTCCCCTTCCTTATGGGTAGTCAAAGCATCCGAAGCCATATTATCCAGCCGGATAACAGAATATGTTTTCCTATTCTTTTCATCAAAAATAGCAGTCAAGGGAGTACTTAAACGGTCTTCACGAACCAACCAGCTATCCGAGGTATGAAAAGACGGCGCTTCTTGAGGAGAACGCAAGTTACGACGATACCAAAATCCAGGCATATAAAACAAACAATCATCATGATGACAACCAGTCATTACCTGCTCACCAAAATTGAAATAAACATCATCCAATGCAGTCATAAAAATGACAATACGCTGGTTGCCGTCTTTTTCTTCAACATTCTGATAAATCACCACAGGTAATTTATCGGCCGCCACCCACTGATATTCAAAATTACTATTATCCAATTGCTGCAAAGTCAGCGGATACCGCTTCGCATCATTACCAGGCACCTTCAGAGCAATGGAAGCAGAAACATTGTCTGGTGTGAAGTTCACAGCTTCCGCACAGGTTATTCCTACCAGAAGCATTACACTACATACTAAATTTTTCCAATTCATATTTTTATGTATTTATTAATTACAATACAGGTTTTCCCGATTTCAATGAGGGAGAATCCGTAGCTACCACAGGCCATCCGTCTTTCCAACTTATTTTATCCATCATCAAAACACGCCCTTCAGGATGCTTTGTGGCCACTGCATGATAAAATACCCAATCATTACCCACTTTATCAGTCACAATCTCCGAATTGTGTCCTGTTCCCACAAACGAACTATTCTTATGAATCAACACTTCATGTTGGTTATCCATCATTGTCCTCCCGTTCTTATCAACATAAGGTCCAAACAAATTTTCTGAACGAGCAACTACAGTAGTGTAAGTGCTATTCAATCCTTCACAGCAAGTCCCTATGGAAGCAAAAAAATAGTAAAAACCTTCTTTTTTATGAATATAAGTTCCTTCATAAGCTGTACCAGCCACCTGCCGAGGCTTCTCCCCTTGTTTTACTGAAAGACCGTCCTCACTTAATTCAATGCCATAAATGCCCCGAAAGCTGCCCCAAAACAAAAATTTCTTTCCGGCATCTTCTATATAGAAAGGGTCAATAGAATTCTGTACATTAATCTCGTTACTCCGAAACATCAGACCATGGTCTTTAAATGGCCCCGAAAGTTTGTCTGCCGTAGCGCAACCGATACCACAGGTCCACTCACCTCCCCATTTAGACATAGAATAATAAAGTACATACGTATCACCTATCTTATTGATATCCGGAGCCCATAAGCCTCCACCCGGTTCAAAATCAGGACGCGTTCGATCCGTGAATGCTGTACCTACCCATTCCCAATTAATCAAATCCTTGGAACGATGGATCGGCAAATTACGAATATCTTCGGTTGCATACAAATAATAATAACCATCACCACCTTCTATAATAGTAGGATCGGGCAGACTATAATCTATCACCGGATTCCGGTAATAGCTGGTTTTATCACCATCAGGTATTTCTTCTTGCGCAGACGATGATGAGCAAGACACCAAACAAAAGCAGATAGACAGGATCAAATTTTTTCTCATTGCAGTAATTTAGGAGTTATATATTCTTTACTGATTCTCATACGGTCTGTTCCATTCACATTCTCAAAATTTACCGTACCAATATACATAGCACGCGGATGAATATTACTTTTATCTTTGTGGGCATGGAATACAATACGAAGTTTTCCCTCTTTATCAGTGAACATGGCGCTATGCCCTACACCTACCAACCCACCAGGATTTTGCAATAATGGATTTTCGTCGTATTTAGCCCATTCCCCCATTATATCGGTAGCTGTAGCACAACCTACACCATAGAATGGACTTTCATAACTATTCGCAGAATAAGTCATATAATAAATTCCATTGTGTTTGAGAATATAAGAACCTTCATTGACTCGAGGCCACACTTCCTCCCAAGCCTGTGAAACATGAATACAAGGGCGCATCGTTTCTTTCTTAAGGGTTATCAAATCTTTTTCCAACTCGGCTATCCATACATTATTCCCATCATTAAAACGGACAAATGACAAATAAGGAGTACCGTCATCATCCATGAAAAAAGAATTATCAATACATTTCTCCTCAACAATCATAGGTTCTTGCTTATTTTGTATAAATGGTCCTACAGGGGAATCTGCCACTGCTACACAAATATGCTCATCTGCCGAATAATACATATAAAATTTACCATTCACTTCATATACTTCCGGTGCCCAAAACCAACGGTCTGCCCATGAATCCTTCTTATTCAAAGCCAGCCCTTTATATTTCCACGTTTTTAAATTATCCGAGATATAAACCTCTATTCCTTCATCCGAGTGAGTACCATAAGCATAATAAGTCCCATTGTGCAACAATATAAACGGGTCACCCAGTGGAACAGGTATTTCCAGCTCTTCCACAATTATTTCATTCACATTCTTATATTCTGAGGAACACGACTGACAAGAAGTCAATGTCCCCAACATCAATAACCAAATAAAAATCAATTTTTTTTTCATAATACTAGTCAGTTTCCTATATGATAATACAATATTCCTTTATATACCGGAGAATAATTTCCAGAACAAAATCCTACACAAGAAGCAGGATAATGAATATCCAATCTCCCTAATTCTCTTCCGTCAACAAAAAGATAGAGCTTATTTCCCCTTCTCACCGCACGGAAATTATAAGATTCCTTTAATTGTTCTTGAATTCCCAACTTATAAATATGCCGTTCCAAATCCTGAGCGTCTTTATTAATAAAACGAATACCTTCCGTTTTTATCGGAGTAAAAGACAAACGATTATAAGCCGGATGCTCTGCCACCGTCGCCCCGCTGTTATTCAATGGATACCATTCTCCCTCATTCAAATATTCTATTGTAAATTTACTAAACATATCGTCTACAAACTCCGCCTTATTCCCTACTTCATGACGGTTCAGGTAAAGGGCATTTATCCATGAAGGCGATATAAAACGATAACATTTTTCGACAAAATCAGTATACTTCACATCAGGATAAACCATTTGTAAATGTTCCAACGGATATTTTTTATCAAGTATCTGTTGTCCTTGTTTTACAACTACCACTTCCAGCATACGCGTGATACCATTAAATTGAGCTTTTACATAGTTATCTTTATCCACATAAACCGGATAGCTTCCTGACATCTTACAATCGGACAAACCTGAAAGTTGAAAACTAAATTCATAATGATCAAGAAAATCACCTTTCAATATTTCTGAATGTTCTTTTAACTGTATCCGGTCATCATCAAATCCGATAGTATAAGTCACCCCTTCGAACAAAGCTTTTTTAGTCCGATCAAATACTCCGGGAACACCGGGTTCCGTCACAGGAATAATCTTTGTAAACAGATGTTTTTGAGGAGATGGTATTTCATCCAACCATACTTTTAAACAATCCTGATTACGTTCAATACGTAAATGATGATAAACACCCCAACGAAAATCTTTAGGCAAAGTGAAATATTCCTCCTTTTCTTTACCATTAATAATGGTACGCAAATACCAATTGTGGTTCTTTGTATCGAAACCGATATAAGCATTATTATCCACATCTTTCCACCACGCAATGATACCAGCATCTCCATCTGTTTTGACTGCTGTTTCAAACATATAAGTTGTAGAAGGTTTCACTTGTTGCAGCACTCCAAAAGAAGGTGTTTCCCCTTTCATTGAAAAAGTGGGCAAAGAAGGTTCCGGATGATAGCCATCTGTACAAGGACCGGTTATTCCTTCAACAAATAATGTTTTATTAAAGAAATGAACACGGTTAATATACTGCCCCCTACACTCATTATTTTTATTAGCCATATATATAAGCCACCATTCAAATCCATTGGGCCCCCTTAAAATATTAGGTTGTCCCGGGGTCATCAAAATATCATCCGCTGTTTCACTCCTCATATCAAACAAAGAAACATCAAAAAATTGGGCACGCCCTTTATTTGTTTCTACAGCAAGCAAGTTCTCTCCTTTTTTCAGAAGCTCTCGTTGCTTTTCATCAAGGTTTACCATACAATAATCCCGTCCCTGTTTTTCGTAAATCAATGTTCCATTCAAATATATTTTTGTATCTCCGTCATGAGCAACCCTGAGTGCTAAATTTCCCACCTGTTTGCCAACAAAAAAAGATTTACGTAACCACAATGAAGGAGATGTCCACCAAGTACCTAAATGACGAGTGGTAGATCCTTTTATCTCTTTAGATGAGAATCCACATTCTCCTTTCTTCCAATCGGAAGCCTGATATACCGGAAGCATCCAACCGACTCCAGGATTATTTTCTGTATAATCAAACAATGGCTCATAAGTGATGCCATATCGTAAAAGATCCACATAATTCTCTTCCAGTAGAATTTGATTAGAATTTACTACCGGATAGCTATATTTATTCCCATTTTGAAAACTTAAAGGTGAGTCTGCCTCCGCAACCCCCAATTGATAATTCCCCCACTCAGTAGAGGTATGATTGGCATTATACATCAAATAGTATCGGTTTCTGTATTTCATCACCCAAGGTCCCTCTGCCACTCTGTTATCCATGGTTTCCCATGTATCCGGCAATGATGCAAACAAGCACACTGGTTCTCCGGCAAATTCCGCCGGATTCTTCATTTTACGTCCCCAAATAGTATTTCCATCAGTAAAACGCACCATATACATATATAATTGTCCGTCATCATCTTTAAAAACCTTAGGATCAATGCGATTATCCATCCAAGTTTTTTTATCAGGCTCTATATAGGGCCCCAACACATTTTTACTTTGAGCATGTACAATGTGAACAGCATGCTTATCCTTACCCCAATAATTGACAGACCAATATAAGTGAAAATCACCATTCAAACAAAACATATCATTGGCGTGAATCTGCTCATTACCGGCACCACTTCCTTTACTCCAGCCATTATCCATAGTCACGACATGAACAGGTTTACCCCAATGAACCAAGTCGTCGGAAACATAAAAATCCCCATTGGTAAATACTCCACCTATATAATACTTACCATTATATTTCATCACACCGGCATCCGCTACTCCGGGAAGCACCGGATTCTGTATGTTTTGCGCGAATAAAGTACCGCAACAAGCAAAAGCACAGAAGATCAGTATTTTTTTGCAGACAAGCATAAATGATACTAGTTAAATAAAGACTATGCCGGAAGTATTATAAAAAGAAAAAACACTCCGACACAGTCTTTCTTTTTTATTAATAATTAGGATTCTGAGTTAGTTGAGGAACATCATCAATCTTACTGATTTCAACTTCCGATGTAGGGATAGGCATACGTTTGTGTTTGCCTATCACAAAATTGTTGAAGTCCTTGTCACGAGCTTTCAGCTCGTCAATACCAGCCTGTGAATCAAGCAATCCCCAGCGCTTCAAATCCGCCCAACGCCAGCCTTCGAAACAAAGTTCCAAAGCACGTTCCATCTGAAGACGTTTGATAAAGACCTCCTTTGAACTTAAACAATCCTTCCACCGACTATCTTTCAGTTTGGATAACCCTGCACGTTCTCTTACCTTATCAACATAAACAGCCGCATCAGAAGCCGAAGTTCCAGTTTCAACCAAACACTCCGCATAACTCAATAAAACATCAGCATACCGCATAATACGATAATTATTACGTGCGAAATAGTCTTCACGTTCACGATAGTAAGAAGTATTGTATTTGCGAATATAACAATCCTCTGTATCCTGTCCCCACTCATCAAACCATTGTGACGCATCTTCATTGGCATAGTATTTTTTTGACTGATCAGGAAAATCATCTCCAAAATGTTTATAAAGAATACTATTGTATAAACGCAAGTCATTTCTGCCATCAACCCTTCTCTCTTTCAAGAACTCATCTACTAGCCAACGACGCGCTTTACCATCGCCCCAACCCGTACCATGAGTGCCACCGGGTGCATAAAACTGAGTACGCTGGAAACCAAAGGCCATACTGGCATCATTGCCTGTGCCCCCCTTATTTCGATCATCAAACTGAATTTCAAATATTCCCTCCTGATTATTTTCATTCAAATCGGTAAAATTGTCTTCACGGTTATCAAGCAAACCATACAAAGAGCCTTCCCTATCAATCAGCCATTGCAACTGTTCTTTGGCCCTATCATATTTATGTTGTTGCATATAAGCCTTGCCCAACAAAGCTTTAGCAGCACCTTTTGTCGCTCTGCCTAAATCTGCCGCATCCCATGCCTCCGGCAAATTCTCCATTGCAAACGTAAGGTCTTTTTCTATCTGATCCCAAATTTCCTGTTCTGAAGCGTCCTTAGGTATGTAATCAGCATTTTGAGGTTCAAGAACTAATGTCCCTTTCTCCCACAAAAGATTTATCTGAAAATACCACAGAGCACGCAAAAAGGAAGCCTGTGCTAAAAGTTGGTTCTTTTGAACCTCATCCATTTCAATCGCAGGCACATTAGCCAAAACCTGATTACAACGAAAGATCCCTACATAAAAATGCTCCCAATGTACCTTATTACCCTCATAGAAATCATAATTATTATAAAGAAAACGCGTCCAGTCACCTAATTCTATCCAAGGAGACGAACTCCATCCTTCATCTGATGACAGATCGTAACGAAAAGACAACCAACGCATCCAAGTCCCTTCTTTATATAAGAAACTGTAACAAGCATTTACTCCAGCTTTTGCATCATCCGCCGATTTCCAAAAAGTAGTATTGGTTACTTCATTCGGATTTTCTATATCCAATAAACTTGAGCTGCATCCAGTAGCACACAAAGCCAAGACACCAGCAAATAAAAATCTATATATTTTCTTCATATCAGTATACTAATTTATAAGTTAAAAGGTCAAATCCAAGCCAAACATAACAGAACGAGTATTAGGATATGAAAAACTATCCGTTCCACTATTCCAAATATTAGTGTTTATAAAATCAGGATCAAGCCCGGAATAGCCTGTAAAAGTGAGCAGATTACTACCGGTAGCATATAAACGAAGTTTGTCAATACCCAAATTCTTCAACCATTCCTTTTTAAGATTGTATCCGATAGAAATATTTTTCAGTCTGAAATAAGAACCGTTTTCAAGGAAACGATCCGCATCCCATGAATTACGTTGGTCACCATAAATTATACGTGGCGTATCAGAATTCTGATTTACCTGATAAGGTTCTTCTCCCTTCTTGAAGCGAAGATAATTGGAATTGTCCGAGAACAAACGTCCTTGCCATTTGGATACATTATAAATTTTATTACCCAATTGCCCATTCCACATCATACTGAAATCAAAGTCTTTCCATTCAGCATTCAAGACCAATGACATTTGCATCTTTGCCCACGGACTTCCGCAAAATTGACGGTCATCCGCCGTAATCTGTCCATTATTATCCGTATCAATATATTTCACATCACCTAATTGCGGACGTTTCCCGGAAATCATAATAGGTTCGCCATCAGGAGTTACATAATTATCTATTTGTTCTTGTGTTTTAAAAATCCCATCGGTTTTATACAAAAAGAATTCTGCCAACGGACCATTCAACCTCGTTCTTGCCTGACCTGAATCAATAAAAGGTTTTTCATATCCTAAACTTAATACTTTATTACTCAAAGTTGTAATATTCAACAATGCACCATATTTGAAATCTGAAACTTGATCTTTCCACCCCAAGCTCAATTCAAATCCACGATTGCGCAAACTAGCCGCATTTGCTTTAGGTGCCCCTTCTTGATTACCGGTAGAGATGGCAATAGGCATTTCCGTCAAAACATCCTTAGTCTTTGAATGATAATACTCGGCACTGAAAGTCAAACGTGAATTGAGAAAACTAGCGTCAAAACCAATATTTACGGTTTCTTTGGTTTCCCAAACAAGATTGGTATTCACTAATTTTACTTGAGTGGCTCCAGGTACAATAGCTCCACCAAATACCGTCACAATGCTTTGATTAATAGTACCAACATAATCCCAATCACCGATAGAAGCATTACCCAAACGCCCCCAATTTCCCCTGATCTTCAAATCATCAATCCAAGGTACCTTAAAGAAACTTTCCTTAGAAATTCTCCAGGCAGCAGAAACAGAAGGAAAATTACCCCAGCGATTTTCCTTAGCTAAACGAGAAGTACCATCCCGACGGAAAGTAGCTGTCAGATAATATTTGTCATCATAAATATAATTAACACGTCCCAAATAAGAGATCATGGCATTCTCACTAATACTATTAGTATTCTGTTGGTTACTTTGTCCAGCATTTAACACTGTCAGATAATCACCATTACCTAACATAGGAAAATTAAGACGGGAAGCCCATAACCCCTCCCACTCATGATGTTGGTAAGTAGTACCTAATACTGCATCGACATGATGTTTTCCAAAATCCTTGTTAAAATTCAACGTGTGCTCAATCAGCATATTATAAGTATTATCACGTGCTTTCTGGCTCTCCGGATCACGATGTTCCTGATTTTGTTGCCAATTACCTTCACCACGAAACCATGAATTTTCATAGAAATACAAGTCAACGCCCCCATTGAACTTATAAGAAAGAAACTCGAAAGGTTTGAACTCCAACCACAATGAACCATTCAGACGATTTTGTCTCATATGGCGTTTTTCCAAATTTTCACGTGCAATGGGATTTACACCGAAAGTATTATATTTAGCCGCATCTCCATATCCATAACCACCTGGATTATTCTCATCATAAACCGGAATAGTAGGCATCATACGTAAAAAGTCATTATAAGTATTTGTCTGGTTCGGATCTGTATTAGTTAATGAGTAGGCCAAGTTCTCACCGAATGAAAACCAACCTTTTTTCCCCTGTGTGTTAACACGGAAACTATAACGATCAAACGTATTTCCATAAGATACACCATCATTATTATAGTAACCAGCTGAAACAAAATAACTACCCGAATCTCCACCACCGGATAAAGATACATTATAATCCTGTACCAAAGCTGTCTTCAATACCTCATCCTGCCAATTGGTATCATATTCGGAATGCTTCTGAGTTGTTGTTATGGAGGCTATACCATCTTTTATCGCTTCTTTATAAGCTATATCATTATATTTAATGTACTCTGCCGCATTCATCAAATCAAACTTCGGACTCCATTCCAATGTTTCTTTCACACTTACATTCACCTTCATAGGACCACTCACCCCTTTCTTAGTAGTAACAATAATCACCCCATTAGCAGCACGAGAACCATATATAGCGGCAGCGGAAGCATCTTTCAAGATCTGAATAGATTCAACGTCAGCCGGATTAAAGTCAACTCCCGGATCAGTTATCATCCCATCGACCACCCACAACGGAGCATTATTACTTAATGAACCCACACCACGAATTTGAATAGAAGCATCCTCACCTGCTCTACCACTACTACGAACGTTTACACCTGTAGCAAGCCCCTGCATCTGACTGACAAGTGTTCCAGCTGAGCTTTTTTTCATCTCTTTGGTATCAACTACTGCTACTGCACCCGTCAGATCAGATTTCTTCACAGTCTGATAACCAATTATAACCACCTCTTCCAAAGCCTTGGAATCATCCTTCATTATCACGTGCAAAGGTTTTCCCTTGTAAACAATCTCTTGGAGGGTCATCCCTATATATGAGAAAACCAATGTTTGTCCATTTTCTCCAGTAAGAGTAAACTTACCATCCAAATCAGTAGTAGTACCGGTAGAAGTACCCTTAATAACCACATTCACACCAATTAAAGGCAGGTTGTCTGTGTCTACTACGGTTCCGGTCATTGTTACGTTCTGCGCATAAGCAGTCATCGTAAAAATAGTCAGAAAGAAGACTAATAATTTTTTAATCATTTTTTATAGAATTAGATTTGTAAAATTGTGCGGAGATTTCAGTTCCGCTTTTTAATTAATCACAAGTATGTATCATAAATATACATACAACAGATAGAATTTGAAGGTCACATTCTTGTTATGTCATAGGCATTTCTTTTTTCACAGTATTACATGAATCATATTCTCAACTTTTTGTGATGCAAATGTATTCCAAACTCCCCGAATGTGCTAGAACTATTCAACCAATTAATAGAATAATACATTCAAAAATCGCCCTCAGGAACTATTCTGAGGGCGATTTTTGAATGTATTATTCTATTTCATGCGCCGAAAAAAATCATTTCACAAAATCTTTTGGTAAAATACCAAATTGCTTCTGAAAACATTTAGTAAAATAAGAAGGAGTATTGAAGCCAACCATATAACATACTTCATTTACCTTACATTCTCCTTCCCTTAATAATTGAGCAGCTTTTTTCAATCTCTCTAAACGGATATAGTCATTAGGGGTCATGTCCAAGACTCCTTTTATTTTGCGGTTCAAACTGGAACGGCTCATATTAAGCAAACTCGCCATATCGTCCAGACAGAAGTCCGGATTTTGCATATTGGCAACAATCACTTCATTCAAGGTTTTCAAAAAAGTTTCATCCGCTTTCGTCATAGCCATAGAATTGGTCTGTATAAACGGTGAATGTGCAAAAGCCGCATGCAGCTTTTCATGATTACTTAATAAATTGGCAACAGACACTTTCAAATACTCCACAGAAAACGGCTTTTCAATATAAGCATCCGCTCCAGATTTCAAACCATCTATTTTTGATTGTAAAGTGGTCTTAGCCGTCAACAATACAATAGGAATATGACTGTAATCCAAGTCTGATTTTATACGGTCACATAATTCCAACCCATCCATTTCGGGCATCATTATATCCGATACTATTAAGTTCACTGTATGCCCCTCCAACACCTTTAAGGCCTCCACTCCGTTAGTTGCAGTCAATATTTGATAAACAGGTGACAATTGTCTGACAACAAAAGCCAACATTTCAACATTATCCTCCACAATCAATACAGTGTAACGCGGCTTCTGTTGCAATTCTCCCGGATCCTCTTCTTTCGGATCCTCTTTCAACTTAATCTCACTCTTCGAAATGGCAATAGTATGTTCATGCTTTACTGGCAATGAAAGAATAAAACAATTCTGCTTTTGTGAATCATCCATAATTAAGCTCCCTTCATGCAACTCAGCTAAAGATCTTGCCAATGCCAAACCAATTCCCGTACCCGAAACCTTACGGGAAAATCCGTCCTTATACTGTATGAAAGGCTTAAAAATCTCTTCACGCATTTCCATAGGAATTACATTGCCATCGTTACAGACAGACAAGAACCAACAAGTATCCTCCATCCACAACCGGACATGAATATAAGTTTCAGAATATTTAATGGCATTAGTAAACAGATTACTAATTATCTTAGTCAACGCCTCACGATCTATCGACGCATAGATAGATTCCGAACATTCAATAACAAATTCCAATTTCTTTTGCCGTGCCAATGGAGTAAACCGCATATAAATCTGCTGTAATATATCCGAAATATTACACTCTACAAAATTCAGTTGAAACCCACGTGTTTCAGTCTTTCTGAAATCAAGTAACTGATTAACCAAATCCAGTAAACGGGTAGTATTCAGATTCATTATTTCCAAATCATCACGGATATCTGCAGATACATTCGGAGAAACAAGCACATTTTCAAGCGGACTTTTGATTAATGTCAAAGGAGTACGAATCTCATGCGCCACATTCGTAAAGAAATCTATTTTTGCAGTATAGAGTTCGCGTTCCTTTTCCCGTTCGAATTTCTCCATGGCCTGTTGGTGTTTCTGCTCATTCCTTTTCCGGAAATAATAAATGATACCTACCACAGACAGAATTCCTAATAGCAAATAAATAAAATAGGCCCACCCTGATAAATAAAACGGAGGTAAAATATGAATCTTCAATATACGCTCTTTTTCATTCCATTTTCCGTCACTATTCGATCCTCTTAAATGGAAAATATAAGTTCCATATGGTAAATTGGAATAATTGATTACCGAATTCCGCCCTACATTATACCACTCTTTATCAAATCCTTCCATTTTATAAACCAATTGATTCATTTCCGGTGCCTGATAACCTAATGCCGCCGCATGCAATGAAAAAGAATTTTGATCAGATTCTAACTCGACCTCATCAGAAAAGACGATGCTTTCTTTCAATGGAGAATCCTTACTGCCGATCTGCATTCGTTTATTGAATAAGAAGAAATCTGTAATGACAACTGGTGGAACAAAAGTATTTTCTACAAAAGTAGATGGATCAAAAGTGATAAAACCATTTATACTACCTAAATAGATACGTCCCATCTTATCTTTATACCCAGACTGATAATTAAACTGGTTACTTAGCAATCCGTTTGCTGTAGTATAAACTCGTTTATCATCTGTTTCCGGATTGAAACAAACCAAACCATTATTAGTTGTCAACCATAAATTCCCCCGATTATCCTCTACCATCCGATAAATGATATTACTAGGAAAACCTTTCGACATATCAAAACGAGTAAAGCTTTCATTTTCCGGATTAAAACGGCAAAAACCCGCCCCTTGTGTCATAAACCATAACCGCTTACGACTATCTTCACAAATACTGATTACTTTATCATAAGGTAATGAAGTGGAATCGTTCTTGTGAAAAATAAAATTCTTCCATTCTTTCTTATTCACATCATAACGAAAAACACCGTTAGAATAAGTTGCCAGCCACAAATTCCCATTAAAATCCTCCAATATTTTATAAACAAACATATTAGCTAGTTCCGGCATCCTAGTAAAGTCATCTGTATCACGATTATATCGCAGCAATCCAGATGTAGTGCCAATCCATAAGTCACCAGATGTAGTTTTACAAATAGAGAATACATTATTGGCATCCAAAGAATTTGGGCTTATACCTTTTTGATAGTGTCTTACTTGCTTCGTAAGCAAATCAATACGGCTTAAACCTCCGGAAAAAGTGCCTACCCACAAATCATCACCGTCCAAACATAAACCATGAACATTTTGATAAATAGAAGGATGTGAGAATTTTTCAATCTTTCCACTTTCCGGATAAAAATGAAATAATCCCTTATCTTCAGTACCAATCCAAACAGTACCATCATTACTTTCACAGAATTCACGTACCCTACGCCCAAAATTTTTAATATCATCACGAGGGTAGAATTTTTCAAAATAAGTCCATTGACGCGGATAGTAATTGACCCCGCCAAAATAAGATCCGATCCACATTCCTCCCTCATTATCACGGCATATAGAATAAATAGCATTATCGGCTAAAGCATAAGAATCATTCCCGTTTGAAACAGTGAGATGAGCTATTTCACCTTTTTCCAAATCATAAATATATAGCCCCGACTCCGTACCTACCCATAATTCCTTATCCGATTTAAAGCCTAAATCACGCACATAATAATTCAACAAACGCCTTACCCGCCCTGTTGTCAGATTAATTTCAGTCAAACCATTAGAAGAACCGATATACCAACAATTATGGGGACCCATAATCCAAGTATTAATGATATCATCTTTAAAAGGCTCTTTTCCTTCAGAATCCTGAAAGGGAAACAATGTCTTAAAATTATCTTTTGTATAATATAGGTTGTCGTCATATAAACTGACCCAACATAGTTTTTCCTCAAACCAAAAACGCGTAACATTGGCCAATTGGTTCTTACGCTTATCTCTATGCAGACAATTAATTAACCGATCTTGCACACGATCAAAATGAAACAATCCTTGATAATCCACGGAAATCCATATATCACTATCTTCATCACTTTCAATACGAGTCACAGCACGACTAATCATATCACCTGTGTCACTAACTCTATCAAATACTGTAAAGTCTTCTAATAAAGGATTATACACATAAACGCCTGCATCTGTTCCAACCCAAATATTTCCTTCTTTATCCTCATGAAGTGCAGTGATAAAATTATTTCCTAAAGCAGAATTCTCTTTTTTGAAAATACGAAAACTCAGGCCATCAAAACGATTCAAACCATCTTTTGTTCCAAACCACATGAAACCTTGTTTATCTTGCAAAATAGCGTTCACCGTGTTTTGCGAGAGTCCGTCTTGAATATCCAATGTTTTGAAATAATATCGGATATTACTTTGAGAGTAAAGAGTAAATGCATATAAAAAAAGAAGTCCTATTATGAATATTCTTTTCATAGTATATCAATTTAGTTTAGAGAGTACAAAATTAAAGATTAAATTCTCCATATCAATAATTATCCGGAAAAAGTCCCAAAAGAACCAGTGTTTGCCCTCACCGCTTCTTTCAGGACTCTTCCTCTCTGAATCTTATTTATCCCAAATGTTATATTCCACAATTCCTTCTACCTTAACATACATTATTTATGTACCGAAAACTTGTAAATACAATGACTTTGATATTTTTCTCCTGGTCTCACTACTGCCGTAGGCCAGTCTGCCTTATTAGGTGTATCGGGATATTTTTGCGTTTCCAAGCACACAGAGGCCCGAAAATTATATATTGTATTTTTTTTACCCGTCAATGTCCCATCTAGAAAATTACCACAATAAACCTGAATACCCGGCTCGTCAGTATAAACATTGAGTACAATCCCCGTAACAGGTGACTCCAATGTGGCACAAACTTGATGAATATCCCCCTTAGTATTCAATACCCAATTATGATCAATGCCATTCCCATATCTTAATTGTTCAAAATCTTGATTAATACGAGTTCCAATGACAGCAGGAAGTCTGAAATCCATAGGAGTACCCTCAACCGGAACAATTTCTCCAGTCGTCATAAAAGTACTGTCAACAGGAGTATAATAATCCGCGTTCAAAGTCAATAAATAATCAGAATTATCTTTTGACGGATCTCCATCTAAATTAAAATAAGAATGATTGGTCATGTTTACAACAGTCGGTTTATCCGTTTCTGCTTCATACTGAATATCAATAGCATTATCGTCCGTCAATTTCATTATAATAGTACAATTCAAATTTCCAGGAAAACCCTCTTCACCATTTTTAGACAAGTAAGTCAGTTTCACCTCTCTGTCACTCACTTGAATACCTCTATAAATACGATATTGAAATCCTTGAGGACCTCCATGCAAACAATGTCCGTAATTGTTTCGAGGCAATTGGTATACTATCCCATCCAATGAAAAACGTCCCTGATTTATACGGTTGGCATAACGCCCTATACTTGCTCCAAAATCCGACGGATATTTGATATAGTCCTGTATGGAATCAAAACCCAATACTACATCCCTCATTATTCCATCTTTATCAGGAACCATAACAGAAACAATACGACCGCCATAGTTAGTGATACAAACTTCCATCTTATTTTTATTCTTCAATACAAACAGATCAGTTTTCTCACCATTTATCTCCGTTTGAAAACGACTTTTACTTAAACCGGATTCAGTCAAGACCTCATCATTTTTATAAGAAGTACATGCAGTCATAAGAACTGCACATACCCAAAAGAACAGCTTATTCATATTCCTTACTTTAATGATTTACAGATACGTGCGTTGGCTTCTCTCACTCGTTTTTCATCTACTTTAATCACCTTACGATCATAAGTCATCAGTCCGTTCACTTCCACCTCCACATCCGTAGTCTGAGTATAAACAGCCGCCGAGAATCCCCTGGTTATCAGGTCATAAAGCATATCTGTATATTTTATATACTCATCAGTTACTTCTTTGGAAGAATTAAACTGTATATATCCCCAGTTACGATCCGGTTCCCAAATATGATTTTTCACTACCCAACCGATACCACCGTACTCTCCCAAAACATTCGCTCGCTGGGCATCATACAGATACATTTCGGGAGCAGGATAATTATGCAAGTCAAGCATATCGCCACAAGTATAATGGTTACCTCCACTTGCAGGATTTACCAGACGGGTCGGATCATATTCTTTAGTCCATTCTGCAATTTCCGGAGTCTTGAATTGCCCCCATGCCTCATTGAACGGAACCCATGTTCCGATACATGGATAAGAATACAAGCAATCCATAATTTCTTTCCATTCTTTACGGTAACAAGCCTCAGAAACCGCCGAACGCTTTTTTTCCGTACCTTCAAAATATTTGCGGTTCTGCCACTCCGGATTACGATCACCGCTAGGCATATCCTGCCATACAATAATTCCCAATTGATCACAATGAGTATACCAACGGGCCAGTTCCACTTTAATATGTTTACGTATCATATTGAATCCTAAGTCTTTAGTCTTTTGTATATCATATACTAAAGCCTCATCAGTGGGAGCGGTATACAATCCATCAGGCCACCATCCCTGATCCAATGGTCCGAACTGGAACAAAGGTTGGTTATTCAGTTCTAAACGTACAATTCCATTAGCATCACGTTTCGTAGAGTATTTGCGCATAGCTGCATAACTGTTCACCTGATCCAATATTTTATTATCGCTTTTCAACATAACCTTTAAAGTATACAAAAAGGGAAAATCAGGACTCCATAATTTAGCATCTTCCGGCATAGGTATGACCACAGCCTCATCATTAATACTTTTCCCAGTGGCAACCAACTGATTGCCGTCATATACGTTTACTTCAATCAGATCGGAAGGTGCCCTCATATTCAAATGGGCTTTTACAGTCAGTAAGTGTTGATCAATATCCGGTGTGATTCGAAGTTCTTCAATATGCCTGGCAGTAACCGGTTCCAGCCAAACAGTCTGCCAAATGCCAGTCACAGGAGTATACCAAATACCCTCCGGATTATTCACCTGTTTACCTCTAGGCTGATACCCTTCATCCGTAGGGTCCCAAACTTTTACTACTAATCTATTATTTCCCTTACCAGACAACGCTGCAGTGATATCAAAAGAAAACGGAGTAAAACCACCAGTATGACTACCAACCTTCACATCATTTACCCAAATATCTGCTTTCCAGTCCACAGCACCGAAATGAAGTAATACATTTTTATTTTTCCAAGCAACAGGCACTTCAAATGAACGGGAATACCATAATTCCTTTTTTGCACCGACTCTTTGTCCCACACCTGATAAAGAAGATTCCACTGCAAAAGGTACCAAAATCTGCCCGTCAAAATGCGCCGGAACATTTCCTCCCAAATCGGTGATAGCATACTCCCACAAACCATTCAAGTTCTTCCATTCATTACGTTCCATTATAGGACGTGGATATTCAGGCAATACGGCAGAGGTATTTATTTTATTTGCCCACTGTGTTTTGATCTTGTCACCAGCCGGTTTCCACTGCGCACATACTTCCGTAGTCAAAAAGGCTAACAACAGAGATAAGATAAGAAAATTCTTCATAATAGTGTAATTTAATGTTTTTCTCAGTATGGCAAAGATAGAAGCAATATGCTTTAAAGGATAGAACAATTCTTCCAATAATTAAAATAATCCGCTCAAATCCTCCATTTCAACGGCAGAGTGATCTAATTATTCTATCTTCTATGTATAATCTTACAAGCCATTTCCATACAGAATAGACTAAAAAACAAATGATACCTACTCATCACGAGCAAGTATCATCTAAATTAAAATCTAAATTCTCTACGAGAATAAGGTGGTCTCGCCTTAAATCTGAACACAAGCATCCAACGAGACCTCCTAAAAGTATTGTACGCTTACAATACTTATACGTTTTGATCCTTTTATGTCTATTTTATCAATAAATTTCTTTTCTGAATAATGGTACAAAGATAAACTTTTAACCTATCCGACAGAGAATAAGTTCTCTAAAAGGAAAACATTAGAGAAATATGGGTCATGCATTAGATTTATTTAAAAAATAAATACAATACGGAATACCACTACCTATAATAAAACAATATCATTCCTTCAAAAAGCTCCATATTTCATAAAAGAAAAAACAGTAGACTGGACATTCCCAGCCTACTGCTTTATTTGTTAAAAAACACATTTCTTTATTTTGCTCCGTTTACAAACTTTTTGACGGTATTATAAAGATCATCTCCACGCAACTCCTTCGCTACAATTTTACCTTCCGGATCTACTAAAATTATATGTGGGAAACCGACAATACAATATGATTCCAACACATCCTTCACATCGTCTTTCCGCAACAGAACCTGATTCCAATAGCTCTTGTCTTCTTCAATAGCCTTTTTCCAATCTTCCTCACGACGGTCTGTAGACACACCATAAATAGTAAATCCTTTATCTTTGAAAGCATTGTACGTCTTCAACAGATAAGGAGTTTCCTTACGGCACCAACTACAACCGGCAAACCAAAAATCGACTAGAACATATTTACCCTTGAAATCGTTCAAACTGACAGAATTTCCTTTCAAATCAATTCCTGTTATAGCAGGAGCAACACTGCCGGTAGCACACTTAGCAAATTTATCCAAACCTTCTTGCATTTTTACATATATACCACTTTGCTTGGACACCTCATCAAAACCGCCTATGAAGTTACGTGCCTCATCAATCTCTTTAACTGTATTAAAAGTATGATTTTGGAAGCGATAGGTATAATAAAGATACAAACCGAAGTATGAGCCTTTATTTTTAGCAATTTCCTCATTTATCAGTTTACGGGTCTGTTCCGAGGCACTCTCATAATAAGGACTGGAAACCTCCCGGATACGCTCCATTTCCTCACGATCTCCTTTTTCACGAGCCGCATAGAACATATGATCCAAAGAATCGAGAACCGTACGATTACCTGCTATATATTTCGCTTCTAGCAAAGCTTCGTATTGCTCCTGCAATGCAGACCCTGTAGCATGTAAACTCAGTTGGTCATACTTATCCTTGCCTAAGGTAAGCTGCATGGATTTGGGTTCCAAAAACAAATTAGCGTATTGCTGTAAATACTCCCCACGCTCCATATTCTGCAAAGAGAAACAATAAAGACCGACTTGTATAGAATCAGTGGGATAAGCAAATCTACCATCGGTAACAGCAATAGATTTAATCAGTTTCACACTACCATAATGCTCATTGTCCACTTGATATAAATAGATAGAATCAGCCTGGATTCCATCAAGACTACCCTCTAAAGACACAGACTTAGACTCATTGCAAGCATTTAACATGCATAAAGAAACGCCTAATAATAGATATTTTTTATAAATCATAAATTTACTATTTATTAAGAACAGAATCAATCAAAGTACCAATCTCTTCACTTGACGGACGTGGAGCGTATGCATTCACAATATTGAAATCCTTGTCAATCAAAATAAAACGAGGAATATACATGATAGCCCAACTTTCTTTTAAAGCAACATCATTGGAATGATATTGAGTCAATTCTTTCTTATGTCCATCCAAGTACCTTAACCAAGGTTTCGTTGTAGTATCTGTAGAAACCGGAAGAAAAACAATATCCTTACCCGCATATTTCTTACCTAAAGCCTCAAATGCCGGAGATTCCTGAATGCAAGGACCACACCAAGTTGCCCATAAATCAATATAAATCACCTTACCCCTAAAATCTGCAAGATGCTTCACATTGCCTTCCACATCCAACATCTCAAAATCAATGGCAGGTTGTCCGGGAAGCAACTTGGAAGCTTGAACAATCTTTCCTTCAATTTCTGTCACGAAATCAGCATTCTTCACTGTTTGCAAAAATGCCTTCGCCTCATTCACAGTCTGTTCAGAAGCTTCATTTCTCAGATTATCAACTATTTTAGCACAAGCATATAATTCCGTAGTACGCGCAGGAATGGAAATATCTTTAAACCAAAGAGAAGCTAATGTAGAATCTTCCTGATAAGACAAAACATCGCGCACCACAGCTACATTCAGCATATCTTCATTCATAATCTCCTTATATAGCGGAGTTACATCCTGAGTTAATGAAACATTAAATTCATTCCATTTAGCCCGCATCTCTTCTTCATTCTTCACTCCGGCAAACATCCTTGAATAACTTGCATAACAGATATAACTATTAATAATATCCGCTTTGATCCGTGCTGTTTCCTGCTTTTTAAATGCATCAGACACATTACTTAACGTATCCAATGTATGCATACGTATAGCGGCCAAGCTGTCAACCAACGCTTTAGTGGATACAAAATCTCCACGCAAGTTACCACCGGCTTCCAGATAAGAACCTCCTTTCGGGAAAAGACGGAACTTCATGTAATTATTGGCTTCGGCTCCGATTCCCGAGAATTCCGCTTCTGTATTTGTCTGAGTTACTTTGATAGTCATGTCATCTCCTGGAGTAAGATACAATGTGTTGCGGCTGATAGTATAATATGTCGGTTCTTTAAGTACAAAAGTAGTATCAAAATGACCGGAAGCATCCGTTTTCAACAAAATATCCCGGCTATCGCCTAGCATAGATGCCGCTCCGTCAAATCTCATACGCACATTCTGGCTACCCATATCAAGCAACTGACCTTTCAAATGAACAGTATTCGCCAATTCTTGCTTAGTTCCACTGTTGCAGGAACCCAGGCAACAGCATAATGCTGCTGTTGCCATCATAATCGTTAATTTTTTCATTAAAATATCTTTTATCTTATGTTAGGAATCATATCAGGATTAAAACGAAGTACAGTGGGTGGAATAGGCAAAATATATTTAGGACTATTGGGTTCCAATTTGTACTCTACACCATTCACCTCATGCACAATAGTCTTTGCAAATTCAGGTTCACGATTCAAACGTTTCAAGTCAATCAAGCGGGTACAGCCAAGCATAGGCATTTCCCGTCTTCTTTCCTCCAAGACTTTTACCAATGCATCCTTGTTATCATTTGCAACCAAAGGTACATTATCAATAATACGACTATCACGCAAGGTGTTAATATATTCCATAGCTTTGTCTTTACTACCTATACGAGCTTCACACTCTGCTGCTATCAGATACATTTCCGGAGTAGACATAGCCATGTTGGCATAAATATAAGGTGCCCAAAGAGGATAATCCAAATCTATTCCACCTAAATATTTCGTAAAATACAACAGATAACGCTGATCCCTTTCCTGATCATACAAGGACGCCAATTCTTCAGAAGCATATGCAGTAGCACTAAATCCAAAAGTCCATGGAGCCAAACGAATATAAATATTTTCCGGATTCTCATCTCCATCCGGAACATCGATCCTACCAATATATTTATCACGATCCACTACTTTATACGGGAAAAGACTCATCAAAGTTGAATTATTCTGTAATGAGATCACCGCATTCTCCAAAGCTTTTTTGTAATCTCCCATATAAAGATACATACGTGCCAACATCCCGTACCCCACCGGCTTAGATGCACGATAGGCATTCAACACCGGTTTTTCCGGTAAATTAGGAGCAGCCTCATCCAGATCTGTCTTAATTTGATCATATACTTCCTGCACTGTAGCGCGCTGCAAATTTGTTTTATTGATATTTTTATCCAACATCAATGGAACGCCAGGATCTGTAGCAGCAGTCGACGGATCGTAATGATTAGCATAAGCATTAACCAAAGTCAAATACTCAAAAGCACGCCCAACCAATGCTTCAGCCCTCAATTGCTTTTTATGTTCTTCAGTATCTTGAGTAGCTCCCATTATATCATCAATAACTACGTTATAATAATAAATACGATTATAGGAGTATTCCCAAAGACCGTCACTCTCTCCTTCTCCAAAGATTTCACTATTAAACGCATATAAATGCTGGTTCGGCAACTCCAGAGAAACAAATCCTCCAGTCATATCATCTTCATAAGGCATGAAAACATCATCTGTCATAAAGTTAGGATATGATTCTGAAGCTTTTAGCAATTGAGCATAATTCAATAAACGTTCATAGTCTTCACTCTTTTCCGGAATTACAATCCCTTTAGGTTGTATATCCAAATAATCATCACATGACATTATAGGTAACGCCAAACATGCACAAAGTAAAAATTTATATAATTTCATATTTATCTATTCAATCATTTAAAAATTAAGGGACAAACCAATTGTATAAGTAGTAGGATTCGGAAGAGTCAATGCTCCCCATCCATACCCCGATGTAGTATACGCTTCCGGATCAATATCTCCGTTAGCAGCCCACCACCACACATTACTAATTTGACAAGTCACTGCGGCCGATTCTATAAAATATTTCCTCAACCAATTCTTTGGCAAATTGTAACTCAATGAGATATCTCTCAATTTGATATAATCTGCCTTTTTTACATGAATGTCTGCCGAATACCATGTCTGAGCATCTGTATAATAAATATTCCTATTGAAAGACGGAGCTACTCCTGGAATATTTTCATCCCCCGGTTTCCTCCAATGGTTTAAAGCCTTACGAGTAAGATTCGCACTCGGTGCACCACCCATATATCCAGCTACAACATCACGTAACACATGACCACCATAATATACAAACATAAATGAAAAATCAAAATCACGATAAGAGAAGAAATTTTTCAATGATGCCGTATACTTTGGAGTACGAGTTCCAGAATACACCATATCATCAATAGAACTTACTTTTGAAACTTTTTCTCCTTCTTTATTATACACCAACACATTCCCATTTGTCGGATTAAGTCCTGCATAACGATAACTAAAGACACTATTAATAGGGTAACCAACAGCTGCTACATTATATGCACTATAATAAAAAACCGTTTCTTTCGTACCTTCTAAATTAGTCAATTCATTTTTATTATAACTAAACATTAAATTTGTCCCCCAAGTAAAATTCTTATTTTGAATATTTACACTCTGTAATGACAATTCTACACCTCTATTAAACATCGAGCCATAATTTTGCAATAAACTTGCCCAACCTAAAGTCGGATCCGCATTACGATTTCCTAACAAGTCCGTCGTTTTCTTATAATAATAATCAATACTACCGCTTAAACGAGAATTGAATACAGAAAAATCAAGCCCCACATTGGTAGAAGCCGTTTTCTCCCAACGAAGTTGAGAATTGGGTGGATTCTTTATATACGAACCAAAATCTCCAACCCAATCATTATATCCGCTATCAACCACAGTCATATACGGTCCTGCATTTTTAGGAACATTACCACCCACACCATAAGTCATACGCAAGTTCAAACGATTCAACCACGTGCAATCTTCCATAAAAGGCTCATTAGCTATCTGCCAACTACCACCAACGGACCACAACGGACGATACTGATATTTAGGATCAGTACCAAATAAATTAGATTGATCGATACGAATACTTCCAGTTAATGAATAACGTTCGTCAAATGTATATGAACCATTAGCATAAAAAGAAACATATCGGTCTTCTGTATGAGTCAATGCATTATATTCACCATAGACCCAATTAAACGACCCCAACAAAGCTTCAGTACCATTAATAGGAGACATAACTAACGGATTTATAGGTTTTACTCCCAAGCTATTATCATCATATCCCATATAATAATTCTGCGCACCAGTACGACGCACCAACCGACGTTCAGCACCGCCCAACGCAGATATAGCATGTTTTCCCAATATACGATTAAAGTTCACCTGAGCACGCATTGTATACGAATAAGATTCATAACGACTTTCATCCAATTGGCCACCTTTAGGGACATTCAGTGTAAGGCTTCCTGTTGCCGCATCATATTGAGCTGCATCATTTATCATATTACGCACTTTATATGACATATTACTATATAAAGTACGATTTTTATCATAAGTCCCTTCTGTCTGATATTTTAAATCAATATTAAGACCTTCTAGAATTTTAAATTTCAATCCTGCATGCAAACGATAATAATTGGAATTATTATGATAGCTTTCTTCTGCACGATTCTTTATCGGACTATATGTTTCATCCATCAAACCTATACTTTGCAAACGTTGCAATTCATAATCTGATTTAGTACGTTGAAAATCTAGTGGATTTCCCTGTAAATCCCTTAACATATAATAACTAGGATAACTACTCATCAAGCTGCTATAACTACCTGCTCCATTATCACCCTTTGAACGATAAAAGCTTCCTGTAACTCCAAAATCAGCCGATAACCAATCAAAAAAATCCACATCATCTTTTAGGCTAAATCCAATACGATCTTTACTTTGATACTTTTGATTACCATAATCACCCATATAATTAACAGTAGCCATGTATCGATTTTTATTAGATCCACCAGAAATAGCTAAATTATGCTGATGAACAATACCTACACGCGCAAATTCATCTTCTATTTGTTTACGATTATCATTTGTACGATAAGGTAACAGAGCATCTGCCAATTGACCATCTGTCAGTTGACCTAGTTCATGCTGATACAATAAGCTAACTACCGGATTTACAGCTTGACGCTTATTCAAATTCTCATAAGCCGTATGATAATAACCAAACCCCTCAATCTGCATATCTACCAGCTCGGAACTACTCATCAAATTCAAATAATCAAAATCCGGTTTTGGAGACAACTTAATACTACCATTATAACTTACTTTAGTTTTACCTTCCTGTCCACGTTTAGTTGTAATAACAATTACACCATTAGCCGCACGGGCACCATAAATAGAACTTGCAGCAGCATCCTTCAATACTGTTATATTTTGTACATCTGTAGGATTTATTGATGCTAAATCACCTTCATAAGGCATACCATCAACCACATACAATGGCTTTGTATTTCCCATATAAGTAGTAATACCACGAATAACAACATCATTACTGTTGCTTGAAGTTTTATTTATACCTGCTACCAATCCTTCAATACGTGACAACACATCCGTTTCCAGTTTACCCTTCGTACTTTTCTCTGAAATCACAGAATAAGATCCTGTTGCTCGTTCTTTGGACAAAGTCTGATAGCCAGTTACTACAACATCCGCCAGTGCAGTGGCATTAGTTTCCATTTTCACATTCACCACTTTCTTACCAGCTTGTACCTTGACTACTTTATCTGCCATTCCAACAAAAGTAAATGACACTAAATCACCAGGAGTAACCCGCAAACTATACCGACCATCTATATCGGTTACAGTACCCTGACTTGTACCTCCAATCATAATGGTAGCTCCAATAATACTTTCTCCGGTTTCATCCATAACCACACCTGTCATATAAAAGGGTTCATGTTTTCCGGTTGTTTTCTCAGCCTTTGAAGGTAAAATAAGAATCAAATTTCTTTTTACTTCATATCGTAATGAAGTCTGTTTACAAAAATCGTCCAAAACCGCATTCAAAGAAGTTTTGGTGTAAAATAAACTTACCCGTTTTCCTGAATCAATATTTTCTTCATCGTAAACAAAATGGATCTTTGCTTCCCTTTGCAGTTGATCCAAGGCTGTTCTGATTAAAACATTGTTCACATTGATAGTCACTTTAGTATCCGTTTGGGCAAATGCTTCACCCACCGAACAACAAAATACTATCAATGCAACAAAGCATTTCACCATGAGGCCTTTGCGACAGATAGTTTCGCTCAAAAGTTTTGTACTCATAATTGTTTGTTGATTTATTATTAAAAAAAGTCAATTCTCTCCTATCATTTTACTTTCTCATTCGTGCTTATCTTCAATGTAAATCGTTTCTCCTTCGCGGGTAAAATGTACATTAGACACTCTCTCAATTACTTCAATAGCAAAATTTAACTCTTCATCCCTGAAGATGATACCTGCAAATCTTTTATCTTTCAAAGATTCATTTTTAAAATAGATATCTACATTATACCACCGTGACAGTTGGGCAACAATTTCAGACAAAGACGTATTACGAAACTCATAATTTCCCTTCGCCCAAGAAGTAAATAGATAAGCAGGCACATCACGTGTCACTATATCATCATTATCCAGTTCAATAACCGCTTGTTGGTCAGGATTTAACACAACCGAAACTTTAGCTGTACTTACTTTAATACGCCCTTCTGCAAGAGTTGTATATACCTTATAATCAGGATAAGCAGATATATTAAAACTTGTACCAAGTACCTCCACCGAATGTCTGTTTGTATGAACTATAAAAGGATGTTTAGCATCTTTCGCCACTTCAAAAAAAGCTTCCCCTTCTAGAAATACTTCTCTTTTTTCTCCAACGAAAGAAGTTGGATAACGTAAAAGACTTTCAGCATTCATCCATATCCTTGTTCCATCCGATAAAATCAACTGATATTCCCCTCCTCTTGGAATAGCCAGTGTATTAATCTGAGGAGTTGAAGAAACCTCTTCCACTTTTTTATAAGTCAATAATTGATTGGCATTATTATTGATTACAGTAGAATTTACATTAGAAATAGTACCTTTTTTAACAGACAAGTCCACTTTTTCTCCATTCTCTAAAGTAAGGATAGCCTTGCGGCTGCCTGTTTCCGGAAATGAAATCACAGCAGCCACTACAGCCTCCTTGTTTTGCGTGTTATTGTGGAGAGAGAATATATGACTAATTCCTAAAATAAGAAAAAGAAGAGCCGCTGATGCCGCTACACAATATAAACTGATACGGCGTTTCCTTCTTTTTTCAAGCTTGTATTGCAGGTTTTCCCATGAACGTTCATGATCATATTGACAACGAAATTCTTCTTTTCGCTGCGCTATATAATACTCAAAAGACTTTTTGTTCTTTTTTGGATTCTCTTTGTTCATCGATTACTTTCTTTTAATAAAAGAGAGCCCAAATTAATAAATGGGTGACAGGAAAAGAAGAAAAATTTAATTTTAGTAAAACAGTGAGTGTAGATTGTATTCTTTTCTTAATTGTCTCAAGGCTCTTGTCAGATGAGTTTTTAGGGTATTCACAGAAATATGGAGTTCTTCAGCCGCTTCTTTATATTTCTTATTTTCCATAATGACAGCTCTCACTACTTGTAATTCCTGACGAGGTAATTTTTGTAATTTTTCCAATAATAACTTATTTCGTTCCTCTTGCTCCTCTTCATCTATAGACTCTTCAGGAATACTCATATCAAGACCTGAGAGTTCCTCCATAGATAACATGTTATTTTTCTGTAAAGTATTGATTGCCGCATTCCGCACAGACAAATAAAGATAGTAACGAAGATTTTGATTTATTTTCAAGTAATATTTCTTCTCCCAAAAATAGATAAAGAAATCCTGCACAATATCTTCAGCCATCTCAAAAGAATCGGTCAGTTGCACTGCATATATACATAATTTCATGTGATAAGCATCAAATAATAAACGAAAAGCCTCCTTGGGAGATGTCCGGAACAACTCCAAGATATACTTATCCTTTTCGCTATTATCTTTTAAATTTATCACCATGATAATACACTAATAGATATAAAAACTGAAAAAAGGTTCTATAAATCATTAGATTTACAGAACCTTTCATATGTTAAAGGGTGACTAGTGGGATTCGAACCCACGACATTCAGAACCACAATCTGACGCTCTAACCGACTGAACTATAGTCACCATGTTAGGCTTTCCTTTCGAAAGCGATGCAAAGGTACTGTTTTTTTTTATATCCGCAAACTTTTTGAGGAAAAATTATTCAAAAAAATACTCTTTTATGCCTCCATTCGATTTCCCTAATAAATTCTCAGTTCCTTTCAAGAAACGTTTCATCACATTAAGTTCCTCATTATGAATGGATTTATTTATAAAAGTAACAGGATATAATTCAAAGTTCTTTTTTTTACTTAAAACTGGTCTCGAAGTCCAAACCAACGCATATTCACAATTCACTAAACGAGTTATTCGAAAAATCCGTTGCAACTTCAATCTCACCATAGCTCCTCCATCCGTTTTTTCTTTCGACATATTTGAGATAAAATTACCTAATGAATAAACAATGACATGCCGGGCAGGAGTCCGGGAGTCTTTTACAATTTCCATAGGCTGGAGTACATGCGGATGCGAACCTATTACATGATCAACTCCTTGTCCAATCAACCAGCCAGCCAGTTCACGCTCCGATCGTTCAGGGAACGAACAATATTCCACTCCCCAATGCATACAGGCTATAATAACATCAGGAAGTTTCCTGCGCGCATCAAGAATATCTTTTTTTATCTGTTCCCGATTAATATAATTAACCATATTCGGAGCATCAGTCTTCAAGCCATTCGTTCCATAAGTATAGTTCAACAATACAATTCTAAAACCATTTTTCTCAATCAATAACGGGTAGTTCCTATGGCGTTCTTCCGGGTTCCTATAGGTCCCAGCATGATGTATTTTCAAAGAATCCAGCATCAGGATAGTACGTTCCAGCCCCAGTTTCCCCTTATCCAGACAATGATTGTTAGCGGTCAGCAATACATCAAATCCGGCTTCCTTTATGGCATAAAGATATTCGTCCGGAGCACTGAACACCGGATACCCTCTATAAGGCTTTCCTCCCAATGTCACCTCCAAGTTCCCTATAGCCATATCCGCCTCACTTATTTCTTTCTTCACATGACGGAAACAATCATTATAATTATACCCGTCTCCTTGCCTGGCTGCATCAATTTGAGCCTGATGTTGCATCAAATCACCGACAAACAACAAAGAGATCTGATCTTGCGCCGATAGCGACAAACCAAACCATAGCAAAAAAAGAATGAAGATCTGTTTCATCTATTCTAATATTAAAGGGTACAAGATAGGAAAAAATTCGTAAAGAACAAAGTTCTACACTAATTTACAGTTTTCATACGCTTGAATTCCGTAGGAGCAACCCCGAACTGTGCCAACAGGCTTCACTAACCTGTACCCGTTCTGAAACAGCAGTACCATCGTTTTTTTCAAGCGAATAATACAAATAAAAATTAGAAAGAGGGTCTACAAGCATTTGCAACAAATCTTTATATATCACACACATGCCTTATTGATGACAATGACCCCAACAGAAACCACGTCAGCAAGCATGCCAACCGCCAGTCCAAAAGACAAGGACATTTAAAAAAAAGACCAAGACGTTTTTAAAAAAGACGGCGGCCTTTTAAAAAAAGCTCGTCACCTTTTTTAAAAATGACCTGATCTTTTTTACCACAGCCGGAATCCGCCATATTCCATAAAGGTACAAATCCTCTATGCGCACTTCTTACAAGAAAAAAAGCCTAAAAATAGCCTACTTTACATCAAAACGGAATAGCCTATAAAAAGAATATATATAACTGTTTTCAAGCCTCTTATGCAAAATTCAGCTTCAAAATATAATGAGGGCATAAGAGCATAAGTGAGAGCAATATTTTTTACCCTCACCATCTAAATCTTTTATAATAAACCTATTATACATGCAGTGAGAGCATGAGGGCATAAATGTCCCGAACTTCCCAGCGAGAAAGACCTATACATCAAGGACACTCCCGAAAATATAGTCATTCCGAAGAACAAAATAATCTTTTAAGAGCGAAAATCCTTCCTTATAATTTTACAGGTAAGTCCGAAAAACAGGCATAACTTTTGTTCATGAAAACAAGTGTGTCAAAAGCAGGTCAGCTTATCCTGTAAGCATTACCAAACTTTTGACACATTCTTTTTTATCCAGCAAGCTTCGCAAAGCATGTGGCACTTATTTGTAAATGGCCTTTTTTCCAGCCAGCAACGTATTCTTCATTAAAGATACAATCGTCATAGGTCCCACACCGCCCGGCACCGGAGTGATATAAGAACATTTGGGAGCCACTTCATCAAATTTCACATCCCCGGTCAGTTTGAATCCGGATTTCTTTGTAGCATCCAGCACACGGGTAGTACCTACATCAATAATGACCACACCTTCTTTCACCATCTCAGCCTTTACAAAATTAGGCTGACCCAGTGCAGCAATGATAATGTCAGCTTCCTGACATTCTTTTACCAAATCCTTGCTGCGGCTGTGACAAACAGTTACAGTGGCATCACCCGGATAAGCCTTCTGCATCATCAGACTTGCCATAGGCTTACCTACAATGTTACTGCGGCCCAATACCACACATTTTTTTCCTTGGGTTTCAATGTTGTAACGCTTCAGCAATTCAAGAATACCGTTAGGAGTAGCAGATACATAGCAAGGAAGACCAATGGACATACGGCCTACATTGATAGGGTGAAAACCATCCACATCTTTCCGATAGTCAATGGTTTCAATCACTTTCTGCTCGGAAATATGTTTCGGCAAAGGGAGCTGTACAATGAAACCATCCACGTCAGCATCCTCATTCAGTTCTCTGACCTTTGCCAATAATTCTTCTTCCGTCACATCCGCTTCATAGCGAATCAGACTGGATTTGAAACCACATACCTCACAAGCCTTTACCTTGGCCGCTACGTATGTTTCACTTCCTCCGTCGTGTCCGACGAGAATTGCAGCTAAATGGGGACGCTTGCCACCTTTAGCCACGATTTCGGCAACTTCCGCAGCAATTTCCTGCTTCACCAGTTCCGAAATAGCTTTTCCATCAATTAGTTGCATACTATCTATTTACTTATAAATTATTCATTGAGCAACAAATGTAGTATAAATCAGCCATGCAGCATAATAAAAAAAGGAGAAAGTTTCACACTTTCTCCCTTATCTGTTTATTTAAGCATCACTTTTTAAGTTTCGGCATCATCTTACCCATCTTACTGCCGGTCACCATCTTCATCATCTTGCGAGTCTGGTCAAACTGTTTCAACAGACGGTTTACCTCCTGAATGCTGGTTCCACTACCTTTGGCTATACGTGTACGGCGCGTTCCGTTCAGAATTTCAGGATTTGTACGTTCCTGCGGAGTCATGGAATAAATAATCGCTTCAATACTCTTGAACGCATTATCATCGATATCAATATCTTTGATAGCTTTCCCCACACCCGGAATCATGGATGCAAGTTCTTTCAAATTACCCATCTTCTTAATCTGATGAATCTGGCTCAAGAAATCATTAAAGTCGAACTGATTCTTGGCAATCTTCTTCTGAAGACGCTTTGCCTCTTCCTCGTCATATTGCTCCTGCGCACGCTCTACCAAAGACACGATATCACCCATGCCGAGAATACGGTCTGCCATACGTGCAGGATGGAACTGGTCGATAGCATCCAACTTTTCGCCGGTACCCACAAACTTGATAGGCTTGTTTACCACGGTACGGATAGAAAGAGCAGCACCGCCACGGGTGTCACCATCCAACTTGGTCAGCACGACGCCGTTAAAGTCCAGACGTTCATTAAACTCACGAGCTGTATTCACCGCATCCTGACCGGTCATTGAATCGACCACAAACAAAGTTTCATCCGGATTTATCGCTTTCTTGATAGCCTCAATCTCGTTCATCATCTGCTCATCGATAGCCAGACGGCCGGCTGTATCGACAATGACCAAATCATACCCTTTCGCTTTTGCTTCATGAATAGCGTTCAATGCAATCTGCACCGGATTCTTGCTGTCCAACTCACTATATACAGGAACCTCGATTTGTTCTCCCAATACTCTTAACTGTTCGATAGCAGCGGGACGATAGACGTCACAAGCCACCAACAGCGGCTTACGGTTCTTCTTGGTTTTCAGCATACGGGCCAGCTTACCGGAGAAAGTAGTCTTACCGGAACCTTGCAGACCTGACATCAGGATAACTGCCGGACGACCTTCCAACACCAATTCGGCAGTTTCACCACCCATCAATGCGGTCAGTTCATCATGTACAATCTTTACCATCAACTGGCTGGGCTTCACAGCCGTAAGCACATTCTGCCCTAAAGCTTTTTCTTTCACTGTATCAGTAAAGCCTTTGGCGACCTTATAGTTCACGTCAGCATCCAACAAAGCTTTACGCACATCCTTCAACGTTTCCGCTACATTAATCTCGGTGATTTTTCCCTCACCTTTCAGAATCTTAAAAGACCGTTCCAGTCTCTCACTTAAATTATCGAACATATATCTTTAATTATAAATTACGAATTATGATTGCCTGTCATTCTTTACTAACCTTCAGAATAACAACCGGGTGCAAAAATACAAAAAACTTATGAACCTTATATCTTTTTATTCTGCCATTTTGCTTTTTTCAAGTAAATAACGCTGCTAAGCAGTAACAAACTATAGTACACCACCTCTATGGAGAAACAAACCGAAACCGGTGCTTTCACTACCATGCCTATCCACAGAATGTAAAGGGTATAGAACACCAAAGTCCCCATTTCAAGTATCAGAGCAGCCTGCGTATTTCCAGTTCCCGAAATGGCATTGAAATAGACATTAGCCACCGATGCGATGACCATTGCCACAGCAATGACATACAACGAAGGCACGGATTCCACCAGCAAGGCCTGCTCATTGGTATAAACCGAAAGCATAGCATGAGGGAAAAGTACCACTATGGCCACACAGACTATCATGATGAAGAACGACATCCGTGCGATACGCCAAATCAAGCGCATGACATGGGCTATTCCTCCCGCACCGATCAGATTGCTGACCAAGGAATTGGTAGTAGTAGATAGTGCCTGAACCGGAATGAGCATCACGATATAGATACTACGTACGATATTGGCAATCGCCAGCTCGCGTTGCCCCAACCGTTCTATCGCGATGAAAAAGACAAACCAAGTAGCCATGGCCAAAAAATATTGCACCATGGTAAAACACGATATACTCAGAATCCTTCCCAATAAAGAGAAATCAATCTTCTGCCAGTGATTCAAGCCGAATTTCTTAAAATCCACCTTTGCGTAGGTATAAATCAAGAAAAAAGCCAATGAAGCGGCTTCAGCCATCACCGAAGCGATAGCTGCTCCTTTAATCCCCATCTCTGGCATTCCAAACTTACCGAAAATCAAAATATAGTCCAACAACACATTCACCAATGCCATGACCACCGCATTCATCGTCAGCACTTTAGTACGTGTAATGCCAATATACAGCGCACGGAACATCACGTTGATAAAAGCGAAGAAAAAACCAAAGATACGCCAGTTGAGGAATTCCATGGTGGCGTCAAAAATGGAATCAGATGAGATGAGCAGACGGACAACAGATGGAGCCAACAGATGAGTCAGCCCGAACATGAGCACCGCCAGCCCCAGCAAGAATGTCCCTCCCTGTATCATCACAGGGCCTACATCTTTGTAACGCCCTTCACCATTACGACGGGCAATCAAAATTTGTGAACCGATACTAAAGCCAAAAGCAATAGTAAAGACACAGATATAAAACAATCCACCCATGGCGGAAGCTCCCAGTTCGACTTCCCCCACTCTACCCAGGAAAGCCGTATCCGTCACATTTATAATGTTTTGCGCTAATAATCCGAGAAAAATCGGATAACTCACGTTCCATATTTCTTTGTTAGTATACATATAAAAAATTTGTATTGCGTAAAAGGGTTACAAAGATACAACATTCTTCTCAATCCACCATGCTGAATGTGGTGAAGAATCTGTAAACAGGCAAAGAATTTATTCCTGGAAATAACCATTCCGGAACAAAAGGCATATCATGCCCAAACTATGCTGGAAACTTCCGGGAACTTCCAGCATAGTTGGCAAAAGTTTCCAGCATAGTTTGAAAAAACGACCCGAGCGTTGACAGAACATGACGGACGTTTTTTTCAAAGAACCCTTAAGGGAGTTTTTCTTTGTTTCTTTCTTTGTTTTAATATAATAAGGTAGAAAATCCACGATAAGTCCACAACTTGTCCACAGCATAGGCATTAACCTACTATAAGACAAAGAATTAATTAAAAAAAGTTCGTCCACAAGTAATCCACAAGGCACTCAACAGCTAAAAAACACTCAGAAAATCATGGGTCAAAAGCCTTCTGAAATAAACGAAGAAAATTAAATAGTTTCTACTGAAACAGTTGATTTTTTCAATAGATTATGCAAATAATTGCACAAAAGGTTTGTCCGCGTGTTATTTTATCCTACCTTTGCGTCCGCAAACAAAAAAATTAAGTAATAAATGAAGAAACTATTATTAATTAGCGCAGCGACGCTAATCGTTTCAAATTCAACTTTCGCAGGAGGTATTTTAACCAATACAAATCAACATGCAGCTTTTCTCCGTATGCTATCCCGTGGTGCTACTACAGAAATAGATGGTGCTTTGTCTAATCCTGCCGGACTGGCTTTCTTACCCAAAGACGGATTCCATGTAGGATTGAGCATTCAAAGTGCTTATCAGACTAGAAATATTGATGCCAGTTTTATGACATACAACGGGGTTAGCGCCACAGGTCCTACCGTTGCAGACAAGCCTTTCGAAAAATATTATGAAGGAACGGCAGCCGCACCGGTTATTCCCAGTTTATTTGCAGCCTATAAAAAAGACAAATGGACTATTTCAGGTTTCTTCGCTATTACCGCCGGAGGTGGAAAAGCATCTTTCGATGACGGATTGCCTATGTTTGAATCTGCGGCCATGGCCGGTATTTTTCAGAATAGTGTGAAAGCACATCAGGCAAACCCACAAAGTCCGATAATCGTTCCCGGCATGTATGATATCACAAGCGCCATGGATGGTAAACAATATATTTACTCTTTACAGTTGGGATTATCCTATAAAGCTACCGAATGGCTTTCTGTATTCGGTGGAGGACGTATGAACTATTTTACAGGCGGTTATAAAGGATTCTTGAATGCCATTGTGAAAGGAACAGATACCAACCTGTTGCCACTCGCTCTGGACTGTGACCAAACAGGTTGGGGACTCACTCCTGTAATCGGTGCAGATGTTAAATTGGGTAAACTGAATATCGGTGCTAAATATGAGTTCAAGACCAATCTGAATATCGAAAACAATACAAAGAATATAGAATATCCCCGGACTCCTGAAGGTGAAGCAATGATAGCTCCTTACAAACACGGTGTAAACACCCCCAATGACATCCCAGCCATGTTCTCTATCGCAGCTGCTTACGAATTCCTTCCGGTACTTCGTGCTTCTGTAGAATATCATTTCTATGATGATAAAAAGGCAGGTATGGCAAACGACAAACAAAAATATCTGACTAAAGGAACCAATGAATACTTGGCAGGTATCGAGTTTGATGTAACCAAGCAACTGACCCTCAGCTGTGGTGGACAGATCACTGACTACGGACTATCAGATAACTATCAATCAGATACTAGTTTCTCTTGTGATTCTTACTCTTTGGGAGTCGGAGCCAAAATAAAAATGAACAAGCATCTCAATCTGAATGTCGGCTATATGTGGACTAATTATGAGGATTATACCAAGAAGTCAACCAACTATAACGGAACCGGATTACCCGGAACAAATGTATACAGCCGTACTAACAAAGTATTCGGTTTAAGTGCAGATTATAGTTTCTAATCCCTGTATATGAAATTAAAAAGAAGGCCATACCCAAACAACTGAGGTATGGCTTTTTTTACAAAAAACTCCAAAGAAACTGATAATCTTTCAGCCGCACCCGCAACTGTTTCAACGACCGGGTGATATGAAATTCCACAGTCTTTACAGAAATATCCAGTCGCAAAGCAATTTCCTTGTTCGGTAAATTTTTCATCCGGCTCAAAATAAACACCTCCCTGCTTGTAGGAGGCAGTTCACTAATAGCTTCCTGCACCAAAGCCTGTATCTCATCACAAAACAGTTTATCGGGATCACAAGCCTCCAAAGTCGAGATACGCAAAGCCAGCTCTTTCTGCCGTATATCTCCTATATGCTGCTCGGCACGCATACGTACCTCCAAGTGTTGCAAATGATTCAGTGAACGATTTTTTATGGCTGTCAACAACAATGCGGAAATATTCGTATCCTCCCGCAATTCATTCCGGTGCTCCCACACATTGGTAAACGCCCCCATTACAATATCCTCAGCCTCTTCCTTGTCCCTGACGTACGAGTAAGCAAACTGAATAAACTGTTGCTGACGTTTACTAAACACCTCCGTCAGTTCTGACATAAAAATATTCCCCGTTTCTTTCATCTAACTAATTTTCTGTATCCGTTTCTAAATCTTGATATAGATGCCTTTTTTATATAATATATGAACAATGCTCCAACAGAATATAATATAGATCAAAGCATAGACTAATGAGCCGGGATAATCCCCCAATGCCGGAGCCAGCATCTTTTCATAAATAAAGGCACTCACGCCCGTAGCACCCAATGCGATTCCCATTGTTTCCGCAAACACATAAATAAACAAAGGATTCACTCCGAATGACCGGAAAAAAGCACACCAGTTCTGATATCCTTTCATATCAATAATCCAAATGAGCAGAGCCAAAAAACTGGACGCCAATCCACAAGTTATTATAACAAAAGTAGGCGACCACACTTTTTTATTAATAGGGCAGCCATAACTTAACAGAAAGCCGGCAAATGTAAGTATAGTTCCTATCAGAAACAACCGCTGTATCTTTTCGGCATTATCTTTAGCGGAAAGCAACAACTTTCCACAATAAAATCCTACCATCACATGGCACACCGCAGGAACAGTACTCAGCAGCCCTTCCGGATCAAACGCCATTCCGCCCTCATGGTACATATGAGATGTGCCCAATGCCCATGCGTCAAAACGAGCCACAACATTGGTTTCCGACTGATTGAAGCCGTCTCCCGTAGCCAATAAAAGAAAATAAGCGGCCAAAGTCACCAAAATGATAGCAGGAAAATATTTATGCTTCACCGTTATAGCAACCAGACTGGTCACACCGTATCCTATAGCGAGCCGTTGCATGACTCCCAGATAACGCCATTCTTCAAAATTCAGATGATGTGTAAAAACAGACTTAGCTAAAAGATTCAACAATAGACCGATACAAAAAATAATGACTGTACGCTTCATTATTTTACGCAACGTGGCATGTGAATAAGTAAAATTATATTTCCGCAAAGAAATATAAGTCGAGATTCCCATAATGAACATAAAAAAAGGGAAAACGAGATCGGTGGGGGTCAATCCGTTAAAGGCGGCATGCTCCAGCGGAGCATACACATACCCCCACGAACCGGGGTTATTCACAAGAATCATGCCTGCAATGGTGATGCCTCTCAAGATGTCAAGAGCGAGCAATCGTTTGGGGGTATTTGCTGTCATGTGTGTCAGATTAATAAATTGGTTAACTCGGACAAAGATAACATTCTATTAGCAATAAAGAAACAAATCTGTGAAAAATATTTTTATATTGTAAACATATTAATCTCTCTGAAAAACATGTTTATTCCGTTTTTATTGCTATTTTTGTCCGCAAAGAATTTCTATACCCCCTTTATTTAAAAACTTAGCACAGATATATTATGAAAAAAAAGAGTCTGCTAGTATTTTTCGTTGGGCTATTAACGTGTGGATGCCAAATGAAAGAAGTAATCAATGAGTACAATGTAGTTCCGCTGCCTGTTACTATGAATGAGCAGCCGGGACGTTTTTATCTGAACAGCGATGTTCCTGTCGTTGTGAACGCCTCACAAGAAGTGAAAAATATCGCTTCCAGTCTATCAACTACCGTATTGGATGTAGCCGGTATCAAATTGAAACCGGGTGGTGAATTACATGAAAATGTACCTACCATTGTTTTTGACAGCATTCCGGGTATGGAGAAAGAAGCCTACAAATTATCAGTCACCCCCCAACAGATAAAGATTACAGCATCAACACCTAACGGATTTTATTACGGACTGCAAACTCTGTATCAACTGTTGCCGGTAGCTATTTATAGCAAGGAAAGAGCACGCAATGCCGAATGGAGCGTACCTTGCGTCGAGATAGAAGATACTCCGGCGTTCCGATATCGCGGAGCAATGCTGGATGTATGCCGTCATTTTGCATCGATAGATTACATCAAAAAATTCATTGATGTATTGGCCGTACATAAGATGAATACCTTCCACTGGCATCTTACGGATGACCAAGGCTGGAGAATCGAAATCAAAAAGTATCCCAAACTGACCGAAATCGGTTCCCAACGTTCAGAAACCATGGTGGATTATTTCTATACCCACTACCCGTTTAAATATGACGGCAAACCTCATGGAGGTTACTATACACAAGAAGAAATTAAAGAAGTGGTAGCATACGCCCAAAGCAAATATATCACCGTCATTCCGGAAATAGAGCTACCGGGACATGCCTTGGCAGCCATTGCCTCTTACCCCGAATTATCCTGTACTCCGGACAGCACCTACGAAGTTTGCAAACTGTGGGGTGTGTTTGACCAGGTATTCTGCCCTACCGACACTTTCTTTCAATTTATGGAAGGAGTCATGGACGAAGTGGTGGAATTATTCCCAAGTTCTTATATACATATAGGTGGTGACGAATGCCCCAAATACGCATGGGAACATTGTTCCCATTGCCAAAAACTGATACGAGACCTAGGGCTTAAAGATGATGTCACTCCTAATCCCGTAGACGGCAGAAAACATACCAAAGAAGAGAAGTTACAAAGCTATATCGTAAACCGTGCGGAAAAATACCTGAACAGCAAAGGACGCAACATCATCGGTTGGGATGAAATTCTGGAAGGTGGGCTTGCTCCCAACGCCACAGTAATGTCATGGCGTGGTGTGGAAGGCGGAATGACCGCAGCCAAAGCCGGGCATGATGCCATCATGACTCCCAATCCTTACGCTTATCTTGATCATTATCAAGAAGAACCGGAAATAGCCCCTGTCACTATCGGTGGGTATAACACATTGAAGAAAACATACAGTTACAATCCTGTACCAGCTGATGCAGACAGTCTGGTAAAACAACACATCATAGGCGTACAAGCTAATTGCTGGGCTGAATATATGCCAACCGAGGACAATCGTGACTATCAAATCTTCCCACGTTTAATCGCCATAGCCGAGACCGGATGGACTCCGATGAAGGAGAAGAATTTCACTTCATTCTGCAGCCGCATGGTAGAAGATTTCAAACGTCTGGAAATAATGGGGGTAAAACCGTGCCTCAACTTCTTTGATGTAAACATTAATACCCGTTCCACTAAAGAAGGAGTACTGAATGTAGAACTGGAAACATTCTATCCGGGAGCACAAATCTATTATACAATCCACGGTGAGGAACCGTCTGTAAATGCCAGCTTATATAGCCATCCATTCCCATTGGAAGGTACTTACGACTTGAAAGCCGCCGCCTTTGTTGACGGTAAGCAGATTGGTAAAGTTACCCATAAACAACTTTACAAGAATTTAATCAGTGGAAAGAAATATGAAATAACTCCGGAACCCAAAGGAATGAAGGGGGATATTTTAGGAGAAAATGACATATTAGGGGCCGATACGGTGACTTTAGGACTAACCAACGGAAAACGTGGGAACAATGCCTCTTCCACTCCATGGGTAGGTATCCGCCCGGACAATAATGATAAAGTGACCTTCGTGGCAGACTTTGATAAAGCTACAATCAGTAAAATCAGATTTGGTACGCTTTATAATGCAGCCGGCAATATATTACCGGTAAGCAAAGCTGTGGTGTATGTTTCCGCCTCAGGCAATAAATTCGAGAAAGTGGCCGAAAAGGAATTTACCTATGACATCAAAGAAAACACCTTCAAAGGATTCGATGAAGAAATAGAATTCCCGGCACAAGAAGCTGTGAAGGTGAAAATAGAATTTACAAGCGGAGGCAAAATACGTAATGGTATTGATTGCTATAGTCCGCATGATAAGAGCGAAGTGCCCAGTACAATGGCATTGGATGAAATAGAAATCTATTAATTCCACGAAAGAAGTAAAGTAAACAACTGTCCGGAAGCTATCTTTTGCTTTCGGACAGTTTCTTTTGTGCAATTCAATGCAGGCTGTTCCATCCAAGCGCGATATGACACTTTTATGAGGAACCACACAGCCTTTTTCAAATAAATTATGTAATTTTGCCGAATGTTTATAACAACCCTTTAAATCATGAGAAAATATTCATTCTTATTCACACTTTTACTGCTATCGGCAAGCAGTTTTGCCCAAAACAAAGATTTCAGTTATAAGTTTTACGGACAAGTTCGCACCGATCTTTATTACAATAGCCGTGCCAACGAAGAAACTGTGGACGGACTTTTCTATATGTATCCCAAAGACAAAATATATGATACAGACGGAAAAGACCTGAATGCAACAGCCAATGGAAGCTTCTATACCTTGTACACTCGTCTGGGGGTCGACGTTCAAGGCCCTAAACTGGGCAGGGCAAAAACCTCGGCTAAAGTGGAAATGGACTTTCGCGGTTCAGGAACCACTTTCTCTACCGTTCGCCTGCGCCATGCATATTTGAACTTAGACTGGGGAAAACCGTCCTTGCTGTTGGGACAAACCTGGCATCCGCTGTATGGTGACGTCGCCCCACAAATCCTGAATCTGAATATGGGAGCTCCTTTCCAACCGTTCAGCCGTGCTCCGCAAATACGTTTCCGCTACAAGACAGGTGATATACAGTTGACAGGTGCAGCGATCTGGCAATCTCAATATCTGTCACAAGGCCCTGATGGCAAGAGCCAGAAATACATCAAAGAAAGCTGTATCCCGGAAGTCTATATCGGTGCAGATTACAAAGGTAACAACTGGTTGGTAGGTGCAGGTATTGAAATGGTTTCATTAAAACCCCGTACTCAGTCTGTGGTAGAGGATAAAGTGTATAAAGTAGATGAACGTATCACTTCTCTGTCTTATGAAGTTCACATGAAATATACTTCACCTGTATGGTATATAGCTGCCAAAAGCATATTAGGTTCCAATCTTACACAGGTTTCTATGCTGGGAGGCTATGGCATAAAATCAATAGACCAACGAACAGGTGAACAGGAATATTCCCCCAACCGCAACTCCAGTTCTTGGTTGAACATTGTGTATGGCAAAAAATGGAAACCGGCTGTTTTCTTTGGTTACATGAAGAATTTAGGCACCAGCGATGAGGTTACCAAAATGTATGGCACAGGTACAAATGTAGATCAATTGATCAGTGCCAGTGCCGAACTGACTTATAATGTTCCTCATTGGAAAATCGGTGTGGAATATAATTTCAGTTCTGCATGGTACGGTTCACTAGATAAGTCAGATGGAACAATCATTGATACCCATTCTGTTTCAAACAACAGACTGGTAGCCACCGTGTTGTTTATGTTCTAAGATATAGAATTCACTACAAAAAACAAAATACTAAAAAAGGCAACTCGAAACCGGGTTGCCTTTCTTTTATATAGAGAAGTATCAATTATTCACCTTTGATCGCTGCAACACCCGGAAGAACTTTTCCTTCGATCGCTTCCAACAAAGCACCACCACCGGTAGAGATGTAAGATACTTGGTCAGCCATACCGAACTTGTTGATACAAGCTACAGAATCACCACCACCAATCAATGAGAACGCACCGTTCTTAGTTGCTTTAGCGATAGCTTCGGCGATTGCACGTGAACCGGCAGTAAAGTTATCAAACTCAAATACACCGGCAGGACCGTTCCAAAGAATAGTCTTAGCATCTTCAATAGCTGCTGCAAATGCTTTCTGAGTTTCGGGACCTGCATCCAAGCCTTCCCATCCGTCAGGAATATTATTTGCAGGAACAACCTGAGTATTAGCATCATTAGAGAATGCATCAGCAGCTACACAGTCTGTACCTAATACCAAATTCACACCTTTAGCCTTAGCCTTAGCGATGATATCAAGAGCCAATTCCAATTTATCATCTTCTACGATAGAATTACCAATTTTACCACCCTGAGCTTTAGCAAAAGTATAAGTCATACCACCGCAAAGGATCAAGTTATCCACTTTATCCATCAGGTTTTCAATGATACCAATCTTGGTAGATACCTTAGAACCACCCATAATAGCAGTGAACGGACGTTTGATATCTTTCAGGATATTATCAACAGCTTGAACTTCTTTTTCCATCAAATAGCCCAACATCTTGTTGTCTGCATCGAAATAGTCGGCGATAACAGCTGTAGAAGCATGTTTACGGTGAGCAGTACCGAATGCGTCATTGATATAGCAGTCAGCATAAGAAGCCAAAGTCTTGGCAAATTCTTTCTGAGAAGCCTTCATTGCCTTCTTGGCATCTTCGTATGCAGGATCTTCTTTGTCAATGCCAACAGGCTTTCCTTCTTCTTCAGGATAGAAACGCAAGTTTTCCAACAACAGGACTTCACCCGGTTTCAAAGCAGCTGCAGCATCACCGGCTTTTGCGCAATCAGGAGCAAATTGAACAGGTACACCTAATTTTTCAGAAACAGCATCGACAATCTGACTCAATGAATATTTAGCATTTACCTTACCTTTGGGTTTACCCATGTGTGACATGATAATCAAGCTGCCACCATCAGCCAACACTTTTTTCAGTGTAGGAAGAGCACCGCGGATACGAGTATCATCAGTAATTTTACCATTTTCGTCCAAAGGTACATTGAAGTCCACGCGGACAATTGCCTTTTTACCGGCAAAGTTGAATTTGTCAATTGTCATCATAATCTCTTATTTTTGTTTATAGTGTATAAATACAATCTCGCTTATTTTGGGTGTTGCAAAGTTACTAATATTTTTTATTAGCAGTGTGTCAGGGCGGTAATAATTTTATCTGAAATGAAAAAAGAGGGTAAAAACCACTTTTTTTGAGAAAATCGAAAAAAAATCATTTTTCCGCTAGGGTTGTTTCCCACTATCCTGTTCTATATACAAAATGCGGAAAGAATGAAGACAGAATTGCTACATAAATATTTCAGAGGAGAAACCACGGAAAAAGAGGAAAACCAAATTGTGGAATGGACGGAAAGCAGTGCCGAGAACAAGGAACGCTTTTTGAAAGAACGAATGTTGTTTGATATTACCCTCTTTTCCGATGATTCGAAGATACAGCGGAAGCCGAAAGGACATCTGTATCTGTATCCGCTGATTGCCATTGCCGCCATGTTGGCTATTGTTTTTGTCATGGATTTGCCACATATGCACAAACCCAAGCAGCAATTGTCACAAACCATCCGTATTCCGGCGGGGCAACGTGCGCAGATGGACCTCCCCGATGGTTCGGTAGTATGGTTGAACTCCCAAACTACATTGACTTATGATGAAGATTTCGGTAAAAAAGACCGTAAAGTCACATTAGACGGAGAAGCCTATTTCGAGGTGGCACACAATAAGGAAATTCCTTTTTATGTGCAGACAGAAAACATAAAGGTACAAGTCACCGGAACAAAATTCGATGTATGTTCTTATAAAGGTTCAAACAGCTTTATAGCCAGACTGATAGAAGGTTCCATCAACTTGCTTACCAACAGTGCAAAAGAAGAAAAAACAATTACCAGCCTGACGAAAGGAAAGTATTTCTCGATGGAAAACGGCAAATATAGAACGGGCGAAATGAGCAGCAACAATGCTTTAGCATGGATGCAAGGCATTTATTATTTCGATGATGTTCCGTTTAAAGAATTACTGGACAAGATTGCTCTATATTATAATTATAAGATAACAGTGAAGAATCCTAAAATCTTAGAGAACTACCGTTGTACCGGTAAATTCAAAGATTTGGATGGCATAGAGCATATACTAAAAGTTATACAAAAAGACCATCCGTTCAAATACGATATTGATAACGAACATAATAAGATAACTATAGAATAAAATCACAATAGAAGTTTAACCTTAAAAATTAACCATTATGATTACATAAGAACCTTTGAAAAAAGAATCGGAAAGTACCCCCATACTCCCCGATTCGACAGCTAACAATTGACCTTAATCAAATTTATTAACTTAACACATTACAAAGATATGAGAAAAATTTCTTTGGAAGGGTATTTATGCCCAAAAAGTTTAGGCTTTAAACAAATATTACGAACTATGAAGATTACCTTATTTCTTCTTTTGGCTACTACATTCAGCGCATTTAGCGTAAATGTACACTCTCAAAATGCAAAAGTTAGTTTTGATACCCACACCATGAAGGTAGCTCAATTAATCTCGACCATTGAAACACAGACCAATTATCTGTTTGTCTATAATAAAAAGAATGTGGACCTTAACCGCAAAGTAACTGTTAAAGCCCGTAACAAAGCCGTATCCGAAATTCTGGATGAAGTTTTTGCCGGAACAGGAATCTCTTATGTAATGGAAGGAAAGAATATTGTTCTGACTAAAGAAAGCAACATAGCCCGTGAAGAAGTGAAGCAGCAGAATACGATCACTGTAAAAGGTGTTGTAACGGATATGCAGGGTGAAGCCATTATCGGTGCAAACATACTTCAACAAGGTACTACTAACGGTACTATTACAGATATTGACGGCAACTTTACCCTGGAAGTTCCCACTGATGCACAACTAGCCGTTTCCTACATCGGATATAAAAAAGTCATCATTCCCGTAAACGGAAAAACCAACTTTACCATCAAGATGGAAGACGACGCCCTGAAATTGGAAACTGTTGTAGTAACCGCTATGGGTATTAAAAAGAAAGAAGCTTCTTTGACTTATTCTACACAGCAATTGAATGGTGACGAGCTGAATAAGGTAAAGGATGCGAATATGATTAATTCACTAGCCGGTAAATCCGCCGGTGTACAGATTACAAAGAGTTCATCCGGTCTTGGAGGTTCGGCAAAAGTATCTATCCGTGGTGCGCGTTCAGCATTCGCCAGTGGTAACAACCAACCGTTGTATGTCATTGATGGTGTTCCCATGCTGAATATCACAACAGAATCAACAGCCACCGTTATGGGAGGTGAAAATGACGGTGTCAACCATGACTCTGGTGACGGTATTTCCAATCTGAACCCTGACGACATTGAAAGTATGAGCATATTGAAAGGTGCATCCGCAGCAGCTCTTTACGGCTCACAAGCAGCTAATGGTGTCATTTTAATTACAACAAAATCCGGAAAAGCCGGTATGTCAAGAATTACATTTTCTTCCAACCTGACAGTAGACCATGCTATCAGCCTGCCCCAATTCCAAAACAATTATGGACAAACTGCCGATGGTACCAGCAGCTGGGGTAGTAAAGGGAACCTGACAGACTATGACAATGTGGACAATTGGTTCGGAAACGGGATCACTGCTATCAACTCTTTAACTTTCCAAACAGGCAATGACAAGATGCAAACCTACTTCTCTTATGCTAATACCCGAGGTACAGGTATCGTTGACTCAAACAAACTTCAAAAGCATAATATCACTTTCCGTGAAACAGCCAGTTTTTTCAACGATCGCTTGAAATTGGATGGAAATGCCAGTTTGATGACACAGACTATCCGGAACACTCCTGCCGGAGGCGGTTATTATCTGAATCCGCTAGTTGGTCTGTATTCTTTCCCCCGTGGCGCCGATTTGGCTCCGTATGCTGAAAATTTTGAAGTATTCGACACGGATCGTAATATGAATTTACAGAATTGGTACACAAAGAATGAAGACGGCTCATTCAGTGAATGGGATCAGAATCCGTACTGGATTAAAAACCGTGTGACCAACAAGAGTAAACGTTATCGCGCATTGGCTTCTATCAGTGCAAATTTAAAAGCTACTGATTGGTTAAGTTTCCAGGCACGTGGCAATGTAGACTACGTAAGTGATAAATTTGACAACAAGATGTATGCTTCAACAGCTGCAAATATTGCCGGCAAGAATGATGAAACAGGGCTTCCCAACGGACGTTATGTATGGTCGGATGAACAAAATTTCCAAGTATATGGTGACTTCATGGCCATGTTTAACAAAACATTGGGTGACTTTTCTATCAACGCAGCATTGGGAACCAGCATCAATGTGAGCAAAGCCAATTCTTTGATGATTGACTCCAAAACAGCTTCTTTATATCGCCCTAATGTATTTACCGTTTCCAATATCATCTTCTCTTCAAAGGGATTTATCAACCAGACGATTGATGCGAAACGTACTATACAATCCTTGTTCGGCACAGCGCAAGTAGGTTGGAAAGATGCTCTTTATCTGGATGTTACAGCACGTAATGACTGGTCTTCCACTTTAGCGAATACAGAAAGTATGAAAAATGGATTCTTTTATCCGTCAGTAGGTTTGACTTGGATTATGAGCAACAGTGTCAAACTGCCGGAATGGATCAATTTCTCAAAATTCCGTGGTTCATTCGCACAGGTTGGTAATGACCTTCCTATCGGAATTACAAACTTAGCGGATATTATTCAATGTGGTGGAAGTATCCAGACCAATGACATTGAGCAACGTGGTGATTTGAAACCGGAAATCAGTACTTCCATTGAATTCGGTACAGAATGGAAATTCTTCAATAATCGCTTCGGTATTGACTTTACATGGTATCGTACTGATACTAAAAATCAGTTGCTGAAAGTAGCCAATCCGGCAGGTTCACTTTATGCATTCCGTTATATCAATGCAGGTAAAATTCGCAATACCGGTATTGAATTAACCGTAGAGGGTACTCCTTTAATGAATGAAAATTTCCGTTGGAAAACTGCTGTAAATATGTCCATGAACAGAAATAAGGTTGTTTCCTTACACAAGGATTATAAATCATTCCGTTATGGTTCGGAAGGGTTCTCCATGGCATACGATATGTGGGTAAAAGAAGGTGGAAAACTGGGCGATATCTATGGTAATGGATTTGAAAGAGATGAAAATGGCAAGATCAAAGTAAATGAGGCAGGAAATCCGATTAAAGTAACAGGAAACAACACTTTATTGGGCAACGCCAACCCCGATGCTTTATTAGGATGGAGCAATACCTTTACTTACAAAGGATTTACTTTATATTTCTTGATTGACGCACGCATCGGAGGTGATGTTATGTCATTGACTCAAGCACACCTGGATGCAATGGGCGTCAGCAAAGAATCCGGAGAGGCACGCGACCGTGGGTATGTGGAATATGAAGGTATCCAATTCAAAGACGTTCCTAATTTCTATGGTACTGTCGGAGGCCGTAACGGTATTTCAGAATACTACATGTACGATGCAACGAATGTACGTTTGCGTGAATTAACACTAGGTTATTCATTCCCGGCATCCATTCTCTCCAAAACCAAATTTATCAAAGGACTGGATCTTACATTGGTTGCACGCAATTTATTCTTCTTGTACAAAGATGCTCCATTTGATCCGGATGCAACTTTGTCAGTAGGTAATACTCTGCAGGGCATTGATGTGTTCGGCATGCCGACTACACGTAACATCGGTTTCAACGTTAAGTTCACATTCTAACCTTAAAAACAAAGACATTATGAAAAGTTCAAAATATATTTCAATTTTATGCATGGGCGGCCTCCTGAGTCTTGCCTCATGCACAGACGGATTCGAATCTGATAATAAAATCAACGGTAGTTTTGATGATATCGTAAAAGAATATGATTTCCAGAAATACACCACTAATTTTGAGACCATTCAAAAAGGTATTTATTTTAACTACGACTGGGGAGAAGGAACCACTTGGCCCTGGCAAACATTCCAAAACCTGAATCATGATATGTTCGCAGGATATTTCCATGATTTTGCTTCTAAATTCTGCGATAAAAATACGGTATACGCATTAGAGGCAGGATGGACGGCCAGTGCATGGAACTATACCTATAATTACATTTTCCCGGTAGCCCATAAATCGACGTTGATTACACAAGATGAAGCCAAGTACAAGCATTTTTATGGTGCCACCCTTATTCTGAAAGTAGAAGCCATGCATCGCATTGCTGATACTTATGGCCCCATTGTCTATTCTAAATTCGGAAAGAATGAAGCAAATTCCGTTGACACTCAGGAAGAAGCCTATAAAGCTTTTTTCAATGACCTGGATAAAGCCGTAGAGGCATTGGATGCTTATCTGAAAGAAGGAGGTAAAGAAGATGGAGTAAAAAGTATCAATATGTCCAATTGCCCGACTGCCAGCAGGTGGATTAAATTTGCAAATTCATTGCGCCTTCGTTTGGCCATGCGTGTATCTAATGTAAATAAGGCACTTGCCGCCAGCGAGGCCAAAAAAGCATTGGGAAACTCTTATGGTGTTATTGAATCATCCGCAGAGAACATCCAAATCTCCGGTAAAGGATATCAAAACCCACTAGCAGGTGTCGCCGGCTGGGGCGAGACCTACATGGGAGCAACAATGGCTTCTGTTTTAAACGGTTATGAAGATCCACGCATCAGTATATATTACAGTCCGGCGACATTGGCAGACCACACAGAGGAATATTTAGGAGTGCCTCAAGGAGTATATGCCAAGGATGGTGATCCCAATTACTATCAAAGTTATTCTTTTATCAATACTAAAACAATCGCCGCATCCACACCCGCCGTTCTTCTGACAGCAGCGGAAGTTTGGCTCCTACGTGCCGAAGCATCTTTACGAGGTATCAATCCGAAAAGCGAAAGTGCAAAGCAATGTTACGAAACCGGTGTTCAAGCTTCATTCGACCAATGGGGCGCCGGAGATGCAAGCCTCTATCTGGCAAGCAAAGGCAAACCGACGGATTACATTAATCATGCAGCAGGTCCCGGAAAAGATATGAAAGCATTGATAACCACTACTCCCGATTTTGACGATGCAGCCAATCAAGAAGAGCAACTTGAAAAAATTATCACTCAAAAATGGATTGCCTGTTGGCCGGAAGGTATGGAAGCATGGACCGAACAACGCCGTACCGGATATCCGAAATTATTCAAAGTCCAAACCAACAATAGCAACGGTACAATTGATACGGACATCATGATTCGTCGCCTCCCCTTCTCACAGGATGATGCCAAGAAAGATCCGGAACAATATAAGAACCTTTGTACGGCTCTTGGCGGTGCAGACAACGGCGGTACACGTCTATGGTGGGATACAGGTAAAAACAACTTTTAATTCATATTTCAATAACAACTATCACTTATAAGAGAGAGTCTAAATGTTTCGCTTAATTTAAGGTATTAGCATAAGGCGAAAAGACTTTGCAAGACGGGGAGCGCGATGTTTCCCGTCTTTTTCTATTTTTCAGATGACATTCTATATTATTTTCCTATCTTTGTCCGAGCTATGAAATAACATACACATACAGCAAACTTTTTCCGGATATTCATCGTTTAACTGAAAAAAATATATGAAAAAGTTTCTAAGTAACACCATCGTGCAACTGCTTATTGCCGTAATTATCGGACTGTCGGCAGGTTTCGTCGTAAACGACGCTGTGTTGGAAGCCATCGTTTGCATAAAACACATTACGGGACAAATCATTTTCTTTTTAGTTCCTCTTATCATTTTAGGATTCATCGCTCCCTCCATCGCACACTTGCGTAGTAATGCGTCAAAGATGCTTTTATTTGCTTTTGGCATTGCTTATCTCTCCTCCATCGGGGCTTCTTTCTTCGGGGCTGCCGTAGGATACAATGTAATTCCTTTCCTGCATATAGCCGATGATGCCAACTCACTGAAAGCATTACCGGAGAATCTGCTGAAGATAGATATTCCACCAGTCATGAACGTAATGACTGCACTGGTACTGGCCGCATTGATAGGGCTTGCCACTGCTTGGGTAAAATCGGACGAAATATCAAAGTTGTTGGACACTTTCCAAAAAATGGTACTTGAATTGGTGAAAAGGGTATTGCTTCCTGTACTTCCTGTGTTTATTGCCGCCAATTTCTGCATTCTCAGCTATCAGGGAGCTGTTACGAAACAATTACCTGTATTCCTCTCCATTCTGATAGTTGTTATTGTTTGCCATTTCATCTGGCTGACACTACTCTATTTCATTGCGGCGGTTTATTCCAGAAAGAATAGCTATCAAGTACTGAGATACTACGGTCCTGCCTACCTCACGGCATTAGGTACGATGTCTTCGGCAGCCACATTGGGTATAGCATTGGAATGTGCCCGTAAAAGCCCGATACTGAGAAAAGAGATCAGCGACGTAACAATACCTTTATTCGCGAATATACACTTGTGCGGCTCTATCCTGACAGAAACCGTATTTGTACTCACGGTATCACAAATGCTTTATGGAAGCATGCCCAGCATATTGCAAATTACTTTATTCATCCTGTTATTAGGATTATTCGCCATTGGTGCACCGGGAGTACCGGGTGGAACAGTACTTGCCTCTTTAGGGCTCATCATCTCTGTCCTTCACTTTGATGAAGCCGGAACTGCACTACTACTTACGATTTTTGCATTGCAGGACAGTTTTGGAACAGCTTGTAATATTACCGGAGATGGGGCACTAACGCTTATTACGGATACTTTCGAAAAAAAATAGCATCGAAAACTTCATAAAAACAACTATTTTTTCACTACAGGTTACACAGATTTAAATCAAAATTCTAATCTGTGCAACCTATGATGGGAAACTTATTTCAAGACTTCTTCCAACTTTTGTTGCAAGGCCTCGCCTTCCAATCCTACCGCCAAAATCACTCCATTGGGGTCCAACAAAAAATTCATAGGAATCCAACGAATAGCATACTGCACGGCTGCATCCGACTTCCAGTCCTTCAAATCTGAAACATGAGTCCATGTCAATTGATCTTTCTCGATAGCAGCCAACCAAGGTTCTTTCTTACGATCCAGAGAAACTCCTAAAATAGTAAAATTCTTATCCTTGAATTTATTCCAGGCAGCAACAATATTCGGATTTTCCTTGCGGCAATCAGGACACCAAGAAGCCCAAAAATCAATCAATACATATTTTCCTCTCAAACCGGATAAGGTGACGGGATTACCATCTACATCGGGCAATGTAAAATCCGGAGCTACAGCTCCCACTTGAATATTTTCCATCCGCTTGATAAAATCATCTATCTGATTGACGTACATGGTTCCATCCAATGAGGCATCTAATTTGGCACGTAATGCCTTCATTTCCTCCAGATTCAACTTATAAGCGAAATCTTTCACAACAAAATAAGGAGTAACGGCCGATGCAGGATGAGCAGATACCAAACTATCTATGCTATATCCATCCTGACGAGTCAAAGGAGCATTCTGTGCATACAAATCATTCAAAGCAGAACCTGTCACAGTCAATACCTTTTCCGATTCATTCATCTTCAACTGCATCTCTTCGTTATCTAAAAAGAATACCAACGGACGTTTGCTATCCTTGAACGTAGTCAACCCGTATGCCAACGGCTCAGTACAAGCACCTTCAAATTTGAAAACACCATCCGTAATTACAGCCGAATCCACATCTATGAAAGATTTATCCTGATACTTCTTCAGATACACCATTCCATTCTTTACATCTGATATTTCCCCATTCAGAGTATATCCTTTTTTCTCTTCACTACATGAGAGTACAGTCATAGCCAGTACACCCGCAAAAAGCACATTTACAATTCTTTTCATCTCTATTTTCCTTTATATTATAACTTGCCAAAAATAAATATTCCTCAGGAATTATGCAAACTACATCACTCCTGTTTGGAAATTAACTCTCCCTGAGTTACCTTTGTAACTTCAACTAACTATTATATAACCTATGAAAAAACTCCTATTTCTAGGCGCTCTCCTGTTGTCAACAGTATGTATGAACGCCCAAACTTCCGAATATTATCAGGAAGCAGCCAATCCTATTGCCACCAACCCCACTTTATGGGCGAAAGTTACAGCCCCACAAATCAGCTGGGGAAGCACAGACATCCGCTATAAGAAAGAGGAACCAGCCCCTATCCGTAGTACACAGAAAAGTATAAACCTTACTGCATGGAAAGGTGAAAAGGTTTCGGCCCAAATGGTAGTATGGACTCCTAAGACACTGAATGATTTGACTCTCACAGTCAGTGATCTAATCTCTGGTGAAAATACCATCAGCAAAGATGATATCCGTACCGGCTTTGTACGCTATGTCATGACTGATGAACTGAACAAAGACGGTTTGGGCGCATGTGGCTACCGCAATAGCGCCGACTTTGATTCAACTTTAGTAGCAGATGTAATAGACCACATCACTCCCGCTCTGACTCTTCCCGCCAACTCCACCCAAGGGGGATGGATCCGTATCAACGTACCCCAGCAGACTAAAGCCGGGAAATACACAGGAACAGTTACAGTAAAGGCCAACAATAGTACACTGGCCGAATTGAAACTGAATATCCAAGTGAAAAAACGTACGCTGCCTCCTCCTTCCGAATGGGCTTTCCATTTGGATTTATGGCAAAATCCATACGCAGTATCCCGTTACTACAATGTGGAACCATTCAGCAAGGAACATTTCGACTTGATGCGCCCATTAATGAAATTATATGCTGATGCAGGCGGTAAAGTAATTACAGCCTCCATTATGCACAAACCTTGGAACGGACAGACATACGACGCTTTTGAGAGCATGGTTACTTGGCTGAAAAAAGCGGATGGAACATGGTACTTTGACTATACCGTGTTCGATAAATGGGTGGAATTTATGATAGACCTTGGAGTCAAGAAGCAAATAAGTTGTTACTCGATGGTTCCCTGGCGTCTTTCTTTCCAATATTTTGATCAAGCCAGTAACTCTTTCAAGTTCTTGGAAGCCAAACCGGGCGAAGCCGCTTATGAAGAATTCTGGATAAATATGTTGCAAGATTTCGCAAAGCATCTGAAAGCAAAAGGCTGGTTCGATATCACTCACATTGCGATGGACGAAAGACCGATGAAGGACATGCAGGAAACACTGAAAGTAATCCGTAAGGCTGATAAAGACTTTAAAGTGTCATTGGCTGGAACGTATCACAAAGAGTTATTGGATGAGCTGAATGATTATTGTATCACTATCGCCGAGAAGTTCACACCGGAAGAGATTGAAGCACGCCGGAAAGCAGGCAAAGTGACCACTTATTATACCTGTTGCACGGAACCCCGTCCCAACACTTTTACTTTCAGTGAACCTGCCGAAGCTGAATGGCTGGCATGGCACAGTGCTAAAGAAAATCTGGATGGGTATCTCCGTTGGGCTTTAAACAGTTGGGTGAAAAATCCTCTGCAGGACAGCCGCTTTACCGCTTGGGCTGCCGGGGACACTTATATGATTTATCCGGGCGCCCGTTCATCTATCCGGTTAGAACGCCTGACAGAAGGAGTACAAGCATTTGAAAAAATACGCATTCTGAAAGAAGAATTTGAAAGGAAAGGCAATAAAGGGGCTATCAAGAATATAGACAAAGTCCTGAAAATGTTTGATGAATCCGGTATGGATAAGATTTCTCCTACCACTGCCGTAAACAAGGCAAAAGAGGTTATCAACCGATACTAGAATAAATATTGAAAAAAGAATAGGAACCTTAGAAGCAATCATTTATCATATTGCTTCTAAGGTCCCTATTCGTAAACCATTCTTGATTCTGTTTTAATCTTCCTCATTCTGAATATACCACGTCCATCCATTAATGTTAATCTGAACAGCATTCCATGCAGTTGAGTCAGAAAAAAAGAATATGATTTTATATTCATCCTCACGATCTAAATATTCCTGAGGTTTCATCTTATTCCCTTCCATACTTGTCAAAATAAGAAAATCCGTCAGATTAATATCAAAGACTTTCTTCCCGGTTGCTTTCTCCGTCACAACAAACCGTGCAGGCCTGTCCTCCATCAACCGCATAGTGTTCAATTCGACCGCCGCAGCCGACGGATTCTTCTGTTCCATAAAATAAGGTTGAAAACTCAGCACATCATCGTCCAGCAAGGAATTATCATGTCCTAAATATCCATTGGATTCTATAATCTCATAATCATAGTCATGCATATTGATGGTCCATCCGCTAGTATCGGTACTGCGGGATTCCCCCGAGGAAGAGCCTTGGAATATAAAACGTATCTTATTAGTATCCTTTATCAAATTGATTACCTCCATCTGATTTGCAGTACCTGTGAACTTCACATGATTGATACCGCCATACCACAGTGGTTCCAACTCTTTATTAATGACAAGAGACTCCTCACGCATCAACTGGAGTTTCATTTCTGTAAGGGTTGTTCCACCGTTAGGAATAGTTATCTCATAGGAATCATGTGCCCCTGCCCAAGCCAGCAACTGGTATTCGCCTACCGGAAGTTTTACCTCCATAGTATAGTATCCTGTAGCCAAAACCTCTCCTTCCTCAACCTGACTGAACAAATACCTTCCATCCTTATCAAAGATGTACAATTCCACTCTGTCTACCTGTGTATGGAAAGCATCTGTATGAAGCATATTATAATCATATTTGAACTTTACCAACAATCTACATTCCGGCAACCTTTCGTCAAAGCTATTGCATGAGAACGTCAATAAAGAGACAGCCAACAGGACTATCAAAGTAGCGGAAGTTCTAAGGCTTTTTAGTTTCATATTCATCAGTTTAAATGATTTGCTTATGTATTATTTCCTGCAGGAGCAGATTGACTCTGCCCGGGAACGGTTTGCTATACGTATTCAGGCACATTCAATGCACCCCTACAGGAATCCACTCAGTCTACACATCTCATTAACAATCGTCTTCCGTACAGTAATGGGATATATAGTTCCCAGTATCTTCAATTCCAAGCCGCCCTTATCTTAAAAAGAGGGAGTTAAAGTTTATAATCCGCTTCTTAAAATTCTTCTTCCTGAGTGTACCAAGTCCATGGATTGACATTAATCTGGATCGCCAGAAAAGAGCCGTCCTCCTCATCGGGATCAGTACCGGGCGTAGGTATTTCCGGATATCCCGGATTATTGAACTTATTAACATTGATATCATAAACGGAATTTCTCACCACCCCAAATTCACCGAGTTCATTCAAGGCCTTATCCGTATCATCATGTTTAATCATGATTTTATAATAACTGATACCATCGGCATAATAATTGAAATTTTCCACTGCCCCTGCACCTTTTCCTTTTATTTCATCAATTTTACCATTGAATGTGATTACCAAAGCATCTACATTAACACCGGAATCCAGAAGAGATACTTTACCTATTCCTTTACTATCCAAATACACATTCAAAGCATCTGTCAATGTAGTAGTAACAGAAGGTTTACTAGTACCGATGGCGTCATATTTACTTCTCAATTCAGCTTCAATCCATTCTTTCAATGTATCAAAAGTATAAAAGCCACCATTAATTCTCATAAAATCCTTATTCGGATCAGGTGTTCCTAAATCTGTTGTATGAGGCTTTTTAAATGCTTTCGGCAAAAATTCCACTTTCAATAATACTTGCGTAGTATATTGATGAAGATTATGAATACTGGTCTGAGTATTTTCAAGACAATACTGGCTTTCTCCCGGATCATTGACAATTGCCACATCATTACTAATTACCATATAATCCAGACCTCCATTCTGATTATCATAATTAGGGTCTTTTCTATACGAACCAATCTTATATTGATCAAAAGGAGTAATACAAGTTCCACGTCCACCGTTGGCCGGATCCTCATTCCAAGTCAATATTCTTTCGGATACAGGAAAAAACTTTGTATTCGTAATATTCAAAATCCATTTAGGATTTGCAATAGTAGCCACATCACTCTCCTGCTTTACATATACACGCACCTTGGCTACGACACGGTCAATGTGAATAGCCAACGGACTGTTCTTAGCCAATTCTTCAGTTTTATACAATGCAAGGTCAGCATCGGTTCCATCTGTTGTAGAAACTGAAGGTTCCAGCCTTCCTTTTGCATTCGACATCATAAAGCTGCCATTCTTCGCTACATTAAGAGCCTTTAGCCGGGAAACCTGCTCCGGGATTTGCTATTATCAAGATACGCTTTGATTTTGCATCCACTTTGAAAGGCTTACTTACCCCTCCGTTAGGCTGTCCTGGATTACCGGCTTCGACACCTGTCAACTCAATATCATCCGTCAGTTGCTCACTTGCATCAAAAAAAATAGCTCTGACAGTAGAAACCGATGACTCCTCAGCAGTACCGTCCTCCTTATTAGGATCATGCAATGCACGAGATCTTGATACAGAAGGTGTCTTTATATCCAATGCCACCCATGCATCTCCTGTTGGATTCGTTACAATCCCGGTATCTTGTTCCAGGAGTACATCATCACTGCTACATGCCGCAAATGCTAAAGCCGCAATTGCTGACATTAATACGTTTTTCTTTCTCATTGTTTTACAATTTATTAAAGTGTTTCTAACTAAATTATTTATCTCTTCTCTGTTCCATTTTAATAACATCCGACTTCTTTTCCGCTAATTCCAACAAATTCTTTTTGGCGGCATCAAGTCCGGAATCAGCAGCATTTTTGAAATACTTTTCAGCTGATTCATCATCTCCTTTCAGCAACATCCAGACTCCCATCGCATTATCATATACCGGCTGGTTTCTTTTTAAATTCACCCTTTTCAGATATCTTTCCGCTGAAACCAGATCATTACGTGAAAGGGATGCAACAGCAGCATTGATACCCGCCACTTCATCTTCCGGATACATACGGGCAGCAGTCTCAAAAACCTCCAGAAATTCAAGTGAATTTTCCGGATAACTATTGGCCACCAAAAACATTTCATCCAAACTTAAATTCTGCGGACGCTTCTTAAACACTTCCCTAGCCTCATCAACTTTGAAATTCTTCACTTCATAGTTTACCTTACATATGGCGACACGGAGTTTAGGATAAACACTCCTCAACAAATATTGATAGGGGATACCTCCACGAAATTCTCGCAACTTCAATTTTAAGGTTTGGTCATAGGGGTTGTTTGTAATCATGTTCAATAACTCTTTTCGGTAATCAATATTTGTATGTTGGAGTGTTTTTACCAAGCCTGCCCAATTTTCTCCACCAAACAAGATATTGTATTGGGAACGGGGAAAGTCATATAAGCCTGCCAAATAATCACGAAGCGCCAAAGCGCGTCCTTCAGACAACCGTTTATTATTTGCCAACGAACCTTCCGGTGAGGCATAACCGATAATATCCAAACTTTTCACTTGAATATCAGCGTCTGCTTTCAGTTCGTCAATCATCGCACGAAGCTTGGCCAGTTCCTGCGGATTATTCATATATTCAGGACGGATATCCACTTTATTCACTTCAAAATCTAAAAAACATTCCGCCTGTACATCTCTCTGTTTTACCTGTTCTACAACAGGCCTGATATAGGCCAGATGAGGAGTTATCACATAGGGAATCAGAGGATACTCCAATGTTACTTTTTCCATCAAAGGTTCTATTTCCATCCATGCAGTTTCACCGCAACCGCACTCGTCACGCCGTATATTCAGACAGGCATCTGCCATCCATGCCTCGTAAGGCAAGTGATATTGATAAGAAATCATCGCATTTTTCCTTCCAACTATCTTTTTCACAATATAGGGGAAGTCATAACTTGCTTTTTCCCGGTTAGTCATAAGAGTCAGATATCGTTCATAAGCTTTGTATTCATCTCTTCCTTTCAATGAAATACGCGGTAAATTAAGAGTACATGATGCAGAAACCAATTGAGGAATCCAATCAGCGCCACGAGATGTGTTCATCTTTACATCCTCCAACACCATATCCATTTCTATATAGAGTGAATCACCCACCTGTTCCAAGCGTACGGGATGTATAGTGACAGTACCTGTAAAAGAGCGGTTCTGTCCTACAACCGGATGCTTGATAAAGCAAAAAGCAAGCAGTACATATGCTATGATATATCTATTTCTTTTCATTATGGTTCAATTATTTGATTATATAAATAAGTGATATACTTGCCTTTGTAGGACCAAAATAGTTTCTTCTGCCTGATTTCAGTTTAGTGCCACATTCCGCACAAGGATACTTATCATATACAATATGCGCATATCCTATTCCCAAAGACGCCTCCAAACTCCAACGTTTCTTCAAAATCCATGAATGTCCTATTGAAATGCCTCCGCCATACAGGTATCCCTGATAACGATTGTCTTGCATATTCTTACTGATGAATCCCCAATCAGGAAATCCTCCTACATTGAAATCGGCATAATGACCATGCAAACCCACAAACGTGCGATTGAAACGCTCACAAAACCAATAACGGGCTTCCGGTTGTATTCCCCAATGACGCAAACGCCTGCCATTACCCGGTTTCCAAGGATTATAGTTGAGGGGGACATCCAAAGTCCACTGACGTGACAATCCCAATTCCACTCCCATATTTAGAGTTGAAGTGGCATCATAGAGCAGATTGCTCTTCACTGCAATACTCTGTGCATTACTTCCGGTCAGAAAACAACCCGATATAAAGAGAATGAATAGTATTTTCTTTTTCATCTACATTACTTTTAATTTGAGACAATCGTTTTACCTTTCTGAGTGATATTAATCTTAACACGTTGTGTGGTACGGATACCGGAAGAATTATCAGGAGCTTTTATAGTGGTCAGATACACCAAGCCGTTTCGGGATGCCGTCCCTTCATTAGCTGTTACCTCCATATAAATTTTCCCATCATCTACTGTTATCCGATCTGTTATATTCCGTCCATCGCTTGATGAAGGACGTAGTTTTATCCAAGTCTTGGGATTATCGGCCCCATCCTCCACATAAGCAGTCAGACAATAAAAATTCATATCATAACTATCCACATCTTCAGTAGTAGGCATATATTTCAAAATCAGCCCTTCTTGGGGTACAGCAAGTCTTTGCCTGACGCGAATCTTTTTCTCCAAATTGCCTAATTTCAAGGTGATGTATGCGTTCTTCCTATAAATTCCTCCCTCATCCGTCTGATAATCTTCATGCAGCCTCAATTTGGAAGTGATTAAGGATTCTACCTGAGTAATATTAGGGTCAGGTGTACTCCCTTCCACTATAGGTATTCTTGCCCCATCAGCCGGGTTAGTCAGTGAAAAAGCATCATCCACTTCTATATGATTATCACCAATACGACATGAATTAGGAAAGTTCGTTTTACAATTAGTAGCCACACTAGTTACTTCATAAATTTTATCTTCACTGGCATAAGCTATAAATACTGAATTACTTACCCCCAAATAAAAATCATTGTTGGATATCATTTCATAAGAGTAACTATCATCAACTGATAACTTATAATCCAAATCAACATTGGAAGCTTTGGATGCCTTGGCATCCTCTACCGTATCATAACCGGGCCCCTTAGCTTTAATAATGGTAAATGTGTATGAATGATTGCGTAAAATATCCATGAGATTATATTTTCCGTCAACCAGCACCAACTTATAGAAATAGTCTTTATTTTCATAAGTTCCTTCTACAATCAAGTAGGTATTGTTCTGAATATCGGACTCATACAAATATAACGGTTTCATTTCCGTACTTTGTCCCACCGCCGAATTATCCGTCACTACCAAAGAAGAACCATAACCAGTCTGACAATATTCCGTCAAGTTTGCCATATTATTCATAACTGTACCATCCTGATTATGCAATCGCCCTTGTCGAGGTACATTGACTACTGCTGTAATTCCTTTCAAATAAAAGTTATCGGCTTTATTAGCTACCACCACTTTTGCTGCTACACGAATGAGCTCTATAGTACTCCCATCACTATTTTCAATCCGTGTTGTAGTATCTATTTTGTCTACTCCAAGCAAATAACTCATAGGAATAGTCTTTCCGTCATTACTAAAAGGAATGACAGAGGTTGCAGGGCTTTCTAACGGTTCAGTCAGGATTTTGGCACAAACTTCGGACAATGTCGTTATCCCCGGTATCATATTCATCCGTAGATCCGATTCTGTAAATAAATATTCAGTCACATTATTTCCATAATAAAACTTATCATTCAATGGATTCGCCAATATCAGTAACTGATACTTGCTATTGCCGGACTGTTTGGTCAATATGACATACCTTTTTCCCACCATCTCAAAAGCCTGTACCGCCTCTACAAAGGTGGCATTTGCATTTTCTCCATTGAATACCAATATCCATGGAGTCTTCCCTACCCTATCTTCATCATCCATGGTACGGACTGTAGGATAATGATATGAATTCGCACGGGCAAAGATTTCAATCTGCACCTTATCTGCTTGAGGCTTATTATTATCAGGCCGCTCCGATAGGTGGATAGAATCTTCACAGCCTGACATTAGAAAAGCCAGACACCAAAGACAAACTATATATAATACAAATTCTTTCATTTTCTCATTTCATTAAATACATATCATCACTTTCTACTAATTACTTCATCCCTGACGCAACGGATAGACTGACCAAAGGTCGGCAACTGATACATCAAACCGGGATTCGGCCACTTACCCAGAGACATGCTCCACACAGCATGAGGATCTTCGGCAGAAGACGCAGCTATAGAAGCGGTATGGTAATAGCCGGTCTGTCCTGTAAATTCCAGACTACTATCCTTATTCTGGCGTCTTCCTGCTGACGGAAAAAAGACAGAAGCATTATTCGCCTCATTATATACTAAAATTCCCAAATAAGCTGCCTGTGCGTTACCCGATGATACACAATAAGGATAACTACCGTCAGCTGACCCCATCTTAATAGGTCTGCGGTCAAAAAAGCCATCAGCATAGAAGCCTATCAAGAAGGTTATATGCTCTTGCGCTTCATCCACATCAGTCCTACTTTGCCAAAAGTTCTGATATCGGTCTACTTTAATCCCTCCTACTTCCGGCGAACCGTCATATCCGCCAATATTCTCATTTAATCCAGCATCTCCACTCAGTGGGTTTTTAAATAAGGATTGCCGCAATTCAGAAAATGCTATTTCAACGCTATAATCCGTAAGTACTGTCTTTATGACATCCTTGTTCGTATTTGCCTTCACAATGACATGATCGCCATCCTGATCTATATTATTAGGATATGGTCCGTTATAAGCTATTCTGTCAATATATCCGTCAGAAGGACGATGGTATCCGTCAGGACAAGTTTCAAATATTTCCTTATACCCATAGTCATAAATATCTTCTGCTGGTATAGGCGCTGTTCCCCATACCGGTAAAAACAATTCGGATGTACTATTAAAAAACTGTATATCCTTAATCCAATGGTTCACAGTATAGGCTGTAGGATGGTAAGCCAAACGGAAATAGTCCTGATCAGCATCCTTCGGAAGCCCCCATTGAAAAAATGCTCCTGCCTGAGTGGGATATTTCACAAACCTTCCTTGTTTCACATCAACTTTTGCATAGGGTTCATTTCCACCATTCAGATAAGCAGGAGCCGTCAGATTGAAAGGCGATATTTTGCGAGCATAATCACGTGCTTTCCCCTGTGACGGTCCCTTGGATATGGCATCTACAGTTCCAGGCCTCATGATGTAATCATCCGCTTCTCCCTGCCGGATATACATATACTCGGTATTATACCACAATTCATCATCTCCTGTCCCATATCTTCCTCCATACCATTGAATTTTCACTTTAGCATACCTAGGAGTCGTTCCGGCATTTTTTCCCGTTACTCCCATACGGAAATAGATACGTCCCCTACCTTCCACATAAGTTCCATTTTCTCCCTTATACTTATTAGGAAGCACCTTATAATGCTCTGCGACTCCCGGATTATCAGTCCCGACATTCGGATCAAAGCTTGGAGTAGAGCTCAGAACAATGAAATTCCCTTCTTCCACTTCCGCTTTCCATAGACCGAGTGTACCTAAATCCTGAGGACGTTCATTTGTTCCGTCCCTCCTTTTCTGCTGTCCGGTAATAATTCTTTCACCCTGTTCATCATTTCTAAAAAAAGCGCCTATATAGCCGGTTCCATACGGATTAAATTCAAAACGTTTCCCGTGTTGACTGGCATGAACTTTTATCTCTCTTTGCAGGCTACCTCCGTCTTCATCTTCAGCAGACAAAAAAATCCGATAAGTTTCCTGTGTACCCATTATGTTTTGCTCATCCAACAACACATCCATATAGCCCGTTCCGGTTTGAGATGCCTTATCATAGATATATGAGAAACGAGAGGTAGTATAGGTTATCGTGGTTCCACTGTCTTTCACATCTCCATTTAGCAACACCAAATCATTGAATACCTTTTCTGTTTCTGCTGCTAATCCCCCGGCTCCCACATAAAGTTGAGGCATCACTTTGACTACCGGCATATTAGAGGTAAAGGAAATACGTGCTCCATTAAAATCAGTAATACTGACCTCCAAGTCCGATACATTCAGTACCTTAATACCTGATATATTCCAATCTTCATCCACATTCTCCCATTCAGACGCCTCTATGTTCACCATCAACGGCTCCTTAATATATCCGGTCAAATCCAATTTTGTATTCTTGGGTAAACTATAATTTACCGGATTCGAAGCAATCTTCAATTTGCAAGACGGATTATAATTATCCCCCATATCTATTGTAAAGTTTACAGCCTCACTTTCATTAGTAACGGAAAGAGGGTCATTGGCAGGCAGGATGATACGGTTCACCTTTTTCTCCCAATCCCATTCGGCTGTCGGGGTACCTTGGGTGAAATAACTTCCGTCATCAACCACAGTAAATGTACGTATCACACTCCGTTCAATAGCCGGACCATCATAAGTGGCTGTCAGCGGAACAAGATTCGGCAAATTACTGAACATTATTCCTTTAAATGCCTGGTCCAAATCATCTTCAGCCCTCAATATGACATCTACCCGTACCCCCATTCTTTCAAGAGCCAATTGCAATATAGATACTGTTGTATTATCTTCCAATGTCGCTCCCTGTCCGCCGGATAACACGGTCACATTCTTTATTTCCTGCATCATTGGAATAATTTGTTCTGATGAGAAAAAATCAGCGGGATAGGCTATATGATTCAAATCACCATAATGAGTGATAGCATCCAATAAAGTCCGGACCGGTTGATAAGCCGGCTCATTGGCCAAAAACACAAAATCGTAACTTCCTGCATCAATGGGATGACGAATAATATCACCGGAATGTGCATTATAAAATAGGTTGGTTACTTTATCACCCGTCGTTTTGTCAAATGCCAAAACACGGAGCGTATGAATGATATAATCTTCCGGAGTCCCAGAATGCACACTACCCGTATGAGGTGCCATTCCCCTAATAGATATAAATGTACCTTCCACATCGCTAGCGGTGAAAGTTTCATCCATACAAGAAGTAAAGACAGCCAGCCACAGTAAGCAGAGCCAGTTTCTATAGGTTTTATTATCTCTTTTCATCATTCATTATCCCCTTCCATCTAACATGAATACTCATCTAATTCTTATACTGCAAATATCGGGAAATAGAGTGAGGCTGTGAATTATATTCATTTCTGAAACAGACAATAATCCAACTGACTGACAACTTATTATGCAATGAGTGCAAGCGGCTGTTGCAAAATATAAAAAACAAGCTCCATCCAAATAGATTTTTGCATTGTACGCACTATCCGGATAAAAAAGTTGCGATATTCGTAATTCGTGGCAAATGGCACTCTTTACAAACTATCGATAATAGCTTGTTGTTTTTGTAAAAAATCTATGCGCTGCATCTCGCCACTCTCTGAAATCAAGATAGAATGACGCTTTAATGATTGGATCCAGTTACATTGCATCCGGCAGATATGAAAACTTTGTGAATCCATTGAATTGATGGAATACACCCGCAATAAACTTATTTGAAAATCCCGTTTTTCTATATAGCTATAGGTAGCCTCAAAATGAATATTAGAAAGATAAAAACAAACTTTTCCGCCTTCACTGAATTCTCCCGTTACCGAAAGTTCCTCCATCATGGCAAGCAACTGATACAGCTCGGTTTTCAAATGCAATACATCATCATCGGTTATCAGTTTAAGAACGGCAAAGTATTTTATCTCCTTTACAAAAGAATAAAAGATGTTCGTGTCCCATATAAAATGCGTTTTCCGGCATTTCTTCACGCTTTCACATAGTTTCTTATGTGCACTCACAATCCGGTCTTCCACCTGCATATCTCTTAAAGAATTAGGAGTCTTGATCTCACCATTCTGATAAATCCAACGGCAAAGACGAAATTTAGACAGATACTCATATTCAGAATAAAGAGTAAACGGCAGCAAATTGGAAGCAGTATAAACTTCTGTTGTTTCATCCTTTTTCACATAATCAAAAATTTGCAGATAACGATGGATTATCTCATAATAGCCTTCCATTGAATCAGAAGACTTCAATAAATTCAAATCAAAGGTCACTCTGTCCGAAAGGTGATTTCCTATAATCTGATCAATGGAAATACCCAGTCTTCGAGAGATCAAGGCAACTTCTTCAAGGGTAAAAGAAACCTCTCCCCGTAGCCTGCGGTAAACGGCTTCCTTTCCCATACATAATGTATCTGCCAGATAGCCTGCCAAATTCTGCTTTTCAGGAACACGTGCCTTCATGGCTGTAATCAGTTCATTCACAATCTTATTCTTCATTCTTTTCCCCTTCTTTGGTTATTAACAAACAGACTGCAAATTTAAGTTATGGAAATGGGAATTCTATGCTCTAAAACAGAGATGAAAGACTTTCTATCTTTCTGATTCACGACCAATTGAGGAATAAGAAAACAGATAACGAAAAAAAGTAAATAAACAGATTATTTACTTTCATTTTCAGTAAACAGAATTTCTTTCCTATTTCGTTTTTCGTAAATAGGAAACTATTATAAAGTGCTTATTATTTCACGTTGTTGTTGGAAAAACTGTATACGCTGCATCTCTCCACTCTCTGAAATCATAGTCGAGAATTTCTTCAGTGACTGTATCCATTCTTTCAAACTGAGGAACATTCCACAATCCTGCGTAGTAATGGAGTTGATAGAATACACCCGTATCAAACTGAGTTGTACCGAATCAGCCTCCAGATAGCTGTAGGTGGCTTCAAAATTAATATGAGACACGTAAATATGTACACTGTTACCTGCTTCTGTCTTTCCCTTAGAAGCCAAGTCTTCCAATTCGTCGGTCAGTTGCAATAGTTCTTCTTTAATCTGATGTTTGTCCTCTTCTGTGATAAGATGAATCCCGGCAAAATACTGTATGTCATTTATCAGATGATGAAAAATCATACTATCCCAGATATAATCCACAGAATGTATATGTCCGGTAGCAGATACAAAATCATTTTGAATATCATATATTTTTTGAGGAACTTCCACCTTGTCAAAATGCTTGCACTGAATATGCTTGTTTTGATACATCCATTTAAAGAGGCGAAACTTAGACAATGATTTATGTTTCAAAGAAAGTGTTTGGGGGATAATATTGGAAGAAGTACCCATGGAAGAGGAAGGATCGTTTTGCAAAGCATGTAACACATTGACATACTTTTTTAATAATGAATAGTAAGTTTCAAACGGATCTTCATGATCCACCACATTCAAATCGAATACGGCATTGGAACTGAAACAGACTCCTATTACATTATCTAATGAAACACCTAACTTTCTTGATATCAAAGCAGCTTCCTCTAATGTAAAAGGGACCTCACCACGCAACCTCCGATAAATAGCCTCTTTACCGATATACAAAGTATCTATTAACAGATTGGCCAGATTTTCTTTAAGTGGCAGTTTTTCTTTTACAGCTTCAATCAAGCTCGTGTTTAGCTCATTTTGCATCATTATAGTTCTTATATGAGTGAGTTATTTGTAATAATAACAAATATCAAAGGAGAGTTGTTTCGAAATGCGTAACTAAACGGACAGACCGCTACTTGTAATCAGTAAATATTCAAAATAAAAAGAGGCGTAATACTGAATATGAAATACAGCCTACACCTCTTCGATTGAAGAAGAAAAAATCAATCAACCATAACTCCCCAATCAATCTTCGGGCACATAAATAATTTCCCCATTATCCAATTCGTATGCAATCCCCACCTTTCTACCCTTCTTTCCGCTTTTGGCATCCTGATCCTCAGAAGGTGTATAGCGGTTTATCTTCTGCCCTTCCTTGGTTATAATTTCCATGTTTTCCTTACCCGGATTCTTCACCATCGTAAAATCCTCCTGACTAAACATTTCAGTCATATTATAACGGGTAACCAAGGCTACCATTAACGCTACCGCAAACACCATCGCCACATCAAACAGATTGCTGACCACGCTCATCGGGTCACTATCCTCCTCTTTTCTTAATAAATTACGTTTCATCTCAAGCTGTATGTTTTTCAGTGAGCAATTCAGAAAGGAATTCCAGATTAGTCATATCCTGCAAATACCAGCGTTGCTTCACCTGTTGAGTTATGAAACCGATGGCACTAGAAAACAGACCAACTACAGTTGTAGCAAAAGCGACTTGCATATTGTATGCCATAGAAGCGATATCACCAGTAGAAAGTCCCACCAAAGCAGGTCCCATTGGAATCAATGTACCCATCAATCCAAGCATCGGTCCCATCTTAGTCAATGTTTTTGAAATAGCCAAATCCTTATCAGCAGTAATTTCAAAATCAGCCAACAGACGCTGCACATGTGCCGGACGGTCTTTTGACCCCAACACCCGACGGATATACACAATGACCAACGAGTTCGACTTCACTGGAAGTTTGCTTTCCAATTCGGGCAAAGTATCTATAGTCAGTGCATCAAGCTGTTGACGCAACAACGCATCTGTACGCCGAATAGCCAAATATTGCCCGAAAAAACTGCCTATCAATAATAGCGAACGGATGAAAAGAACAATAAGCAATACAACAACAGGAACTAAAAGTCCGTTCGAAATCCAAAACAGAATGTCTGATATAAGATTCATAATGTCAGTAAGTTTTAAATGTTTGTTTTTATTCGTCTATATTTATATATAACCAATCCAATGAGTCCTCCACCTGCCAGCATAATTATCAAGCCGGTCAATGCCCCCCAATCCACCTCGCTTATACCTGTTACGGCGGTACGACCATTTACAGTAGCAATAATTCCCAATATGGCGGTCAATGCATTAGTGAGGAACAATAGTTCCAACCGTAATTCCTTTTCCGGCAAGAGATAACGAAGAAACAATGTGCCTACAGAAATTAATATCAATACACCTACCGCCATACTCCATGCGACAAGAGAAAAGGAAACACCCGGAAAAGAGAAGATAAGATATACCAATCCGCTAAACAAGACAGGAAATATCAAAATACCCGGAAACCAACGTAAAGCACGGTAAGCCCAAAGAGTACGTTTCTTAACAGGACCTGTAGTAAGCACATGAACAGCCAACATACAAAAAGCCATCTGTAAGGCAACTTCCACTGTAAGCACCACCGAAGTGTCAAGCATCAATTGGACATCTGCCAGCCAATCAGCAATCTGTGTCTTAGACTGCTGAATTGCATATGGGCACATCAGCCCCACAAAAAGGGCGGCTACAACAGCTATTGCTGCAACCGATCCTCGTTTGCGGAATGTCTGTTTCATCATAAAATTGAAACAGACCAATATCATAAGAACAACTACAATTGTTTCCATAGCCTGTTATTCCTGCATTTTTTTACGGCGACAACGCACCAATACAATTAAAACAAGAACAGCAGCCACCACTACAACACAAACAACAGTATTGCTTACCGTATTCGTCTGTTGTTCCGTACCGACTGTATTCATCTCTTCTTTTTTCATCACCATACCCTTTTGCTCTTTTGAAGCAGCAACTTCACGTATCTGACTGATGTTTTCCTTATACCGGGATGCAGTCTGTGCATCCATTTTAGAAGCTATGAACTGACGTAATTTTGCATTATCACAAACAAAACCTGAACAAGACGGTTTATATTTATTCACCAAATCGGTATGTAGTTTGGCAATATCCGCTATCTGTTGCTCGCTAGCCTGCCACATTCCTTTACGGATAGTTTCCATCATTACCGCAGTCATTTCTTCCAAAGCAGCAGGGTTCTGCTTTTCAAAATAACCCTGCACTCCCAAGTTAAATTTATCCTTTACATACACATCATATATCTCATTCCACATTTCCTTATCAACAGCCTGAGGTTTCATGACATTCCAGCCATACGTATTTTGCACAATCTCAGCAAAAGTATTAGCTGCGCCGGCCTCCCCTTTCATTTTTTCCTTAATATAAGCAGGATTGAATATTGTGGTACGACTCTCTATGCCAATAGCTTCTTTCACCTCTTGCATACGGGCATTGTTACGATTACGATAGTCGCTCAGATACGCATCGGGATCTTTACCGGTCACATTACGGACAGCAAGATTCATACCTCCCATAAACTCATACACATGATCCAGGCTTAATGCACCCCATGTATTGCTTTGACGTGGCTGAATAACCGCATCCGTACGTGTCAAAGCAGCTTCCAAAGCAAATTGGCGGACAGTTTCCCAATTCTTTTCACTACCATAAAAAGCACCCATATTATTCAAATAAACATCGGCGATTTCCTCTTCACTTTCCCAACGGTCACCAGATTGCACCATACTTTGTATACCCGTACCATAATTGCCATTCACTCCTCCAAACACACGAAAAGTAGACATTTCGCGGGCTTCTTTCGGAGTCAGACCTTTTTCTATCAATACACGTTCAGCTTCCACAACACCTGCCGCCACTTGATTTTCAAATTGATCCTCTTTAGCATTGGCAGCCATCTCTACGGCACGGTTGATAAGGAACAGGCGTGAAGCGGCAATATCTCTCAACTGCCCGCTAGTTTGCACCACAACATCAATACGAGGACGCCCCAATTCTGCCGAAGGGATCAAACGAAGATCCGTCACGCGTCCGAACGTATCACGAATAGGCTCTACACCTAACATATACAATACCTGTGCAATAGTAGCGCCACCGGTTTCTATAAATTCTCCACTCCATAATGTATAGCTTACTTTACGGGGAATAGAGTCATTATGACGACGACGATACATTTCGATAGTATTGTCAGCCAATTGTTTCCCTTTCTCCCATGCAGATTCCGACGGAGTTTCTTCAGCATTGATAGCAAAAAGATTTCGTCCCGTAGGTAAAGTATTAGGATTGGCGATAGGATCGCCACCCGGTGAAGGTTGTGTATATCCTCCATTCAACGCATTAACCATAGAGGTCAATTCTCTTTCCGGACTTTCCAAAAGAGCACTCTTATAATTACCCACATTCTTCAAAGTGCGTTCTACTTCCATGACAGCCAAAGCAAAATTTATCTCCTCTTTAGAGTATTCTTTTTTCTTGGACATCATAACTTTCATCATCGCTTCCATGCCTCCGAATTTATCACTATCCGCTTTTTCACGTTTTCCTCGAGAAGTTGTTTTCATTGTAACCGTATCTTTGGCCAGTGTATTCATACCTACAGCATGGCTCTTGTACATTCCTGTTTCCATTTTCTTTAAAGCTTCAGGGCTTGCACCCATTCTTTTTGCAAGTTCCATAGCTTTCTCAGGATTCATACCTTTCGCTATTTCCTTCATTTTCTCTTTCATTGACTCAGATATGCTATTCCTTTTCGAACGTACGCTTTGGTCAGCCTGCATTATTCCACCGCTCATATCAGCATGTGTTTTAGCCTCAGCCGGAGCCTCTTCAGCTAATGCCATCATCATGGCCATCATGCCTTGGGGAGTATTACGGGATTTATTGATTTCATGTGCTTTAGCAAGTTCATCGGAAGTAATGCCAGTAATACGACAAATCAATTCGTCAGAAACCAACGACGGATCAGCCAATAAACGAGTGACCAAATCACGTGCAGGTTCCAAATAACGTTGAGTAAAAAGAGTGCGATGTTTCTCTACCTGTCCGTCCGCACGATTACGTAGTTTATCTAATGCCAACAGACTATAGGCTATCGGCTCGGTAGCCATAGCATACACACTGGAAGTAATACGAATGGGTTCGTAGGGAATCCCCATTGTATACAACTGACCTGTAATCTTCTCATTTGCCAGCTCCTCAGCAAAATTTTCTATACGCTGAATATCTTCTTCAGCATAAGGAACAGTAAGAAGACTATCCAATCCCAATTCACGATGGATGCCCAGTTTCACCGTGAGTTTCTTTACCATCAATGAAGCACGGTTCAAAGCTTCTTTATTTCCAGTAGACAGTACAGCCTGCCCATCAGCCGGAAGCAAATTATTGTATGTCTTGACAGCCTCAGTCAGTTCACGATAAATGGCGCGAACACTACTTTCCATAAAAGGTGGAGTAAGGTAAGATTGCAATCCCGCATACGAACGACGCTTAGCAATCATCCCTTCGCCTACATTGCCGATGGAATAAATATAAAAATGAGGTAATGCACCTACCAGACGGTCGGACCAGTCATTGCTACACAAAGCAACTTGTTTGCGCGGAGTGAACTCTAAACTGCCATGAGTACCGAAATGAATCAACGCATCAGCTTTAAATCCAAATTGTGTCCACAGATAAGAAGCAATATAAGTATGTGGAGGAGCTGCATTGGTTCCATGTACAACTTTAAATGCATTATCCCCACTACCGGCTGCATTCTGTGGCAAGAGCACCACATTTCCAAATTGCAAACGAGCTACTCCTAAACGGCCGTCTGAAGTAGTCATATATGCTCCGGGAAATTCACCATTAGCAGCTACTACTTCGGCATACATATCAGAACGAATGGATTTCTTTATCCAACTCTCATATTGTTCTTTTGTAATGAGTTCGGGCTTGCCGGTTTCCATAAACCGGTCAAAAGCTCCTTCGGCATACGAACCAAATACGGCTCCTTGAGATTGTATCATCTGTTCCAATTCTTTCGGAGAGGTAGGCAAACCGTCCACCTTGTAGCCCTCGCGTTTCATACGCTGCAACAAGTTATAAAGTGAAGGAACCACTTCCATACCACCCGCAGTCAGTGCATTCTGACCAGGACCCTTATAATAATAAATAGCTACGCGTTTCTCACTATTGGATTTACGCTGCAGAGTAATATAGTTATTAACTGTTTCCACAAAAGTTTCCAAGCGTTCTGGAATAGCATAAGCACGTTGTAAACCCTCCTCATCCTTATAATGTCCAAAAAGAGCGAACGGACGGATAGCTCCATCTATTTCGGGGGTAACAATACTTTGTGACATAAAGCCGCCATTCATACCCATCTTGTCACTCTCCCACTCCTCTACCAAGCGATTTACATTCAATGGGGAGAAAAGCGGTATATTCTGTTTCGCCAAATAATCTACGATATAATCGCCCATACGTCCATGCGCCATATTGATGATAGCAGACGGACGAACAGAATCAATTCCATGGTTCTGAATAAAAGAATGCATGGAACGTATAGGATAAACCATATTGCCTGTTTCCTCCAATTTAGCAATAAGTCCGGAAGGTTCACCCATCGGACCGGTCACAATAATACGCGGAGCATTCTCTTTCCACAAACCGTTGTTTTGCAGAAAAATATTGTATCCGGCTACCGTATTGAAACCCAACTCTTCGTCTTCGGGACTCTTTGGGTTCATGTGATAAAGCACATCATCGGCACGTTTCACTACGGCTTCCGGTTCAGACACAGAGAATCGTTTTTTATCAATATACACACGTACATAGTTCAGCATACTGCGATAGTTACGACGTCCTCCATTAGACAGATAATGTTTCAATGTATCCGCTTGGATGGAATCCAATGAAATAATCTTGTTTGCAGGATTGGTAGCGGCAGTAGTCAATATCGGAAGACCACCATCGGCCGCCTTTTGTATTTGCGCACGTTGCTCTTCAGTAATCCTTAATCCCATGGCATTGATAAATATCATATCATAACTGGTCAATCGGTTCAGGTCATCTGTGCTCAGTTCACTGATTTTAATAAATGAGTTGTCATTAGCCTTAGATATCTGCCCTAAACTGATTACCTGATAGTTGATGAAAGCCACTTTAGTTGCACTGAACCAAAGATTCCATACACCAAACAAAAGCAGCAAGATGACTGCTACCCCTCCTCCAATCAGTAATTGTTTCTTCTTCATATCTTTATTTAAATCACGTAGTTTATTTAGTATTAGCAGCCAAATTTCATTTGAATAATTGTTCTATATTTAATGATAAACCGGCTGAAAAAGTTGTTCCTTTAGTAGCAGGCGAATTATTATAATAACGAGAAGGAACATAATTAAACAAGTTGTCCACCGCCAAAGTCATATCAACACCTTTCCATACTTTTTGAGACAACGTAAGCTTCCACATTGTATACGCCGGATAGGTCACCTTCTCAGTTTCTTCATAAGAAGTGTTCGACGTATATTCCTCCGTATTCACCTTGGAAAGAAAACGTCCGTTCAAAGCAATATTAAACGCATAGTTCTTCCAATGCTTGTCATACTCAAGACGGACAGTAGCCGTATGCGGGCGAGTACTTGAAATGACAGGTTGCCCTTTCTTGATATTCTCATGTGTATAAGCATAAGATAAACGTGCCGACAGTCCACAAGGATATTTGGCGGAAGCATTTGCCTCGGCACCAGATATCTTGATATTTGATATATTGGTATATACCTGTCCTTTCAACGCCTCACTCCATGCCGTAGTGATACGATTATCAACTATATTATAGAAACCTGTCACCGTCAAATTATAACGACCTTTAATATATTCTGCCGAAAGAGAAAAATTATGGCTGGTTTCAGGCTTCAAGTCAGGATTACCATAAATCATAAAAATACTTGCCATATCAAAATTCATATACATTTCTTTCAAAGTAGGGGCTCGGAAACCACCGGCATAGGAACCTCTCAATGAACAGTTTCCTATTTTATACATCAGTCCTAATTTGGGAGAGAAATGATTAATATCGGAATCCGAATAATAATCAAAACGTAATCCTGTGATGACATTGAAATATTTCGTCGGGTTCCAGTCAAACTGTGCAAAACCGTCCACTGTATACTGATGTTTACTTCCATTATTGGCAAACTGATAGGACATTAAATAATCACGCATATAATCACCACCCAAGGTGAGAATATGCTTACCGACAAAAGTATGATTATAAAAAGTACGAACCGAATGTTGTACATTACTATAATCACGTACATCATTAGCATCTTGTGGCAAGTAATCGCTCTTATCATACTGGTCGAAAGAATAAGCTATTTCCAGATCTTTATCTTTATCAAATACATAATTTCCTTTCACCCCACCACTGAAGTCGCGATAACGGTCTTTACTAGTCTGTGACTTCTCACGTTCACGAAAAAAATATCCAGCACGTGCCGTCAGTTTCAGATGATCATTAGCAGTATAGACCAAACGTTCTTTGAAATTCCAAGTTTTATCACCATACACCTTTTTAAATGCCCAATCCTCCGTTTCCTCATTTGTTTTTCCATCTGCCAAATCTTTTTCATCTACTTGGGTATGCTGTACATTAGTCACACTATTGAATTTTCCGGCATTGAAACCTATTGTTCCTCCATAACGCTGCTCATTATAAGCCCCGTAACGTCCATTGAGATTCACAGTCCAAGGCTCCGCAGACACTTTACTTATGATGTTTACCACTCCTCCTACCGCATTCGAACCATAAAGTGAAGAAGCCGCACCCTTTACAATCTCAATACGCTCCACATTGTCCATATTCAAGCGGTTATAGTCTATATTATCCAAAGTCTCACCTGCCAGACGCTCACCATCAACCAGAAAAAGTATAGCATTTCCACCAAATCCTTGCATATTGAGAGAAACTTGCTGGTCCATGGAATAAGAAAATTCAATTCCCGGCAGTTCTGCCTGAAGCAAATCTCCAATATGGGTGGCATCTACTTTCTTTATTTCATCGGCAGTAATGACCCGAGTAACAATAGGAACATCTTTCAGGAGTTTCGGAGTACGGGTTCCTGTTACAACTATAGTTTCCATATTTACAGCATCTTCTTTCAGTATAAAATCAACTTTACCTGTTTTGCTGACAGACACTTTATGAGTTTGCGAGATATACCCCATGTATGAAACCTGCAGAGTATATTCTCTATTATCGGGTAATTTCAATGTGTATTTTCCCTGTGTATCCGTAGTGGTTCCCAAAGTTACTTTTTCTTTTACGGAGACTGTTGCTCCCATCAGAGGTTCTTTATTTTCATCAAATACAGTTCCCGAAATAATTCGTTGTGCTGATACTGGTATCGCCATCAGCCAACACAATATCAAGCACACGTTTCTGAGTAGTCTATGCATATCGTATGTCGGTTTACAATTCAAACGGATAAATATAGTCAATAGTCATGAAGCCTTTTACACCACTAGCATTCATATAATTTGTGAGACGAACAGCCGCATAAGTTCCATCTTTCAGCTTTACCATATAAACCTTGTTTGAAAGAGTATAGGTAGGTGGCATATTACTTTTATCAACATTCAACCATTTGGATAGTTCTTCATTATAATAGGATTCCATATAAACAATATTGCCATCCATCATACCTGACATATCAATGGCTACCTTAGCGGTAGTCCAAACATCATCCACATAGACTCCTTCGGGCATCGCACTCGCATTCTGTAAAGCGGAAAAACCTGTGAAACCGGTTTCCAATACTGCTCCAGCATTGGTTTTAACGTCATAACGATGGACAGCAATATCCCATTCCTCCGGTTCTTTCTGGTCAGAATCTGTCACATTCACAGAATCTACTTTTTGTGTATGGAAATCAATAAAAGTCCAACGTCTATAATCAGTAGCATCAATATAAATAGTACCCGAATGGGTAGAAGGGTCTGTTCTTATGAAACCGAATTCATTACTATCCGAAGCAGCAGGACTATCATATATTCCTTCCAAAATACCATCACATGCCGAGAATGGCAAAAGCATCATTCCCAGCATGGATATAATAAAGAGATATCTTTTCATGCTATTTAGTGCCTACAAAAGTCGCAGTAATAGCCATAGGCATGGCTCCCGGCTTTAGTGTAAAGATCAGATCAGCTTTTTCATCCTTAATCGTTCCTTGTAAACTTCCTGTATATTTTACAGTACCAACAGTTACATCAATAGCACTTTCCGGAAAAGTATAAGTAACATTATCGGAGGTCTGTACTTTAATTCCAGGTATAGCAATATCCGGCAATGACATCATTCCTTCACCAGCACCACCAACTAGAAGAACTTGAACAGTTCCTCCTTCTTCCGCAGTAATTTTCACCTGACTGTCTGACGTTCCTTGATCATTTCCTGATACTGAGAGTGATAATGTTCCATTGTAAGTACCAGCAACCTCCTGAGCCGGGATCACGGTATCTTCCTTTTTATTATCATCATCACTACATGCTACTGCACACAATGCAATAGCCATCATCGCTAAATAGTTTTTCAATTTCATAATACTTTTGTTTTATTGATTAATAGTTATTATTTTATGTTTTAAAATTTGTTGCAAAGTTACCCTTACTACCAAGGGTACACAATACCTAAAAATTGGGGTTTTATTGCTAATAATCACATATATAATAAAGTACACAAGTACTTATTTTTAGGTATAAAACTGGATTTTATCACCATTAATAGGTATTGTCAGTATATACTTCTATAACTAATTTTGCAAAAAAAAGCAAGCATGGTTAAACTGGTACATCATGAAATGCCTGTGAACAAGACACTTCATCATAGAAAGATAGAGATTCTGGCTGTACTAACCCTACTTATAGGTAGTCTGTCATTCCTTATTTACTCCTATTGTTCCCACGACGCAAATAATCCATTGTGCCGATGTTTGCTTTGCACTTTGAACCATACTCCCGAAGATGGGGAATATTTATATAATCGATACTTAGTAGTAATCAGTATCACATGGGCGGCACTTATATTCGGAACTTTATTTGTAATTTTATATCACATAGAAAGAAAGAAGAAAAAATGAAACTAAAAAAAAGAAATGTGTTTATCGGTATCACCTCATTCCTAATTGTATTGTTTACCATGCCGCTAGGACATGCATTGATGATCTTAATGGAACACCTGATGGAACCGGTAACCATGCATTACGCAACCTTTTTCATGGGATTAATAGGCTTAATAATGGTCATAACGGGCGTATTTGCCAAAGGAGATACTCAACAAACTCTTTGGGGGCTATTCGGAGGTCTGTTATTTTGGACAGGATGGATTGAATTCATTTATGTGTATTACGCACATCGTTTCGGAGTACAGCCACTCATAGTAGACGGAGAAGTGGTAACCAAACCAGAATATCTGATCATGCCCTCTTCTTTCGGATTTTGGATTATGTTCATGTTACTCTACTTATTCAATATAAAAAGCGGATGCGATTTTTTCAATTATCTGCAACGGGTATTTTTCCGCAACAGCAAAGTACAAGTAGAAATGCGTCCCATGACACGCCACACCTCACTGGTTACTTTCATGGAGCTGAATCTTATTTTATGGACCAATTACATGGTATTGCTATTCTGCTATGATGATAATTTTATAGGTGACCGCCATCCTATCACCGCATTGGTTGCATTCGGCTGCCTTGTAGGATCACTATTTATGTTCCGAAGATTGATAAATATCAGTCAATGGGGATACGCTCTCCGTTTTTCTATTGCTACAGTAGTCGTATTTTGGACTTTCGTAGAAGTTATGGGAAGATGGAATGCCTTCCACGAAATCTGGGTGGAACCAATGACATACCAATCAGAAATGATTACCATTTTCCTTGCATTTATCGTGCTAGTCACCTTTTTATGGTATAAATCCATCAAAAATAAGAAAACATTATAATCTTTCAAGCGCTCCTTTATTTATTTTTTATGCAGATAAGCCGAAGGGGGTGCTCCAAAGTGAGATTTGAAGCATTTACTAAAATAAAGAGGGTCATTCATTCCTACTTTATAAGCTATTTCACTTACATTGTATATACCCTCCTGCAAAAGTTCCATAGCCCTTTTCATACGAAGGATACGCATATATTCATTAGGTGTATATCCGGTCACTCCTTTTACTTTCCGAAAAAAAGCAGCACGGCTTACCCCCACCGCAGATGCAAAATCCTCTATAGTGAATTCCGGGTTGTCCAATTGTTTTTCCAAAATAGTCTGCAATTTTTCACCAAATTTCCTATCCAGTTCTGTAGAACATAAAGCCTGACTTGTCATAGCAGGGTCATTAGAGAATTTTCGTTTTAACTTTTCCCTCTGTTCAATAAGTTGAAATATACGTGCTAATAACAATCTGGAACTGAAAGGCTTCGTTATGTATGCATCCGCACCACTTTCTACCCCTTCAAGTTTATTTTCCGAAGTGCTCATAGCAGTCAGCAAAATAATGGGAATATGACTGGTCTCAAAATCACGTTTCAGTTTACGTGTCACATCAAAGCCATTCATACCAGGCATCAATACATCACAAATAATCAAATCTACCTCAAAAGACTGAGCTTTTTGTAAACCGGAAAGCCCATCCGGTTCACTTATGATCTCAAAATAAATACCAAGTTCCGTTTCTAAAAACTTACGCACATCTCCATCATCTTCTATTATCAATATTCTTTTTTTATTCAAAGGGTCCGGGGTCACTGAATCATGATTTACTGTTAAATAGGTATCACACTGCTCATGAACAAACGATTCTTCCTGAAGGATGCTTGATACTAGGAAATCGTTTTTTCCATAAACACTGGAATCTAACGGTAAGATAACAGTAAACACAGAACCACCTCCCTCATTTTCATCAAATGAAATGCTTCCTTTATGTACATTTACCAGTTCATAAGTCAAATGTAAACCGATTCCCACACTGTTATGTGAAAAACCACTTTGCATGAAACGGGAAAACAGCTCTCCTTGCTTCTCCTTAGGAATCCCTACGCCGTTGTCACTAACCGATATAAATAATTTCCCCACTTCCTCATTAACGATAATTGCAAAAACAACCTTTCCTCCTTTAGGAGTATATTTTAAAGCATTCGAAAGAAGATTATAGACTATTTTATCCAATTTACTTTGATCAACAAACATCTTATAAGATGACGTAGAAGGAGCAAAATGAAAATCAATCTGTTTGTCATCTGCCGTTTCCTTGAAACTTCGATAAATATCATAAAAGAACACCATCACATCTGTTTCTTCCAGCATCAAGGAAAGTTTATTGTTCTGCATTTTACGAAATTCCAACAATTGATTAATCAGACGAAGCATCCTATTCGTACTTTTATTCATCAACTGTATGGGATAAACCATCTCTTTGGGAATCTTATTCAAGCTCTCTATTTTTTCCAAAGCTCCCTGAATCATTGTCAACGGAGTACGGAATTCATGTGAAATATTAGTAAAAAACATGAGTTTGTACTCTGTCAACTGTGTTTCTACCTGAATGCGATTCCGTAAATTATTGAAATTCCGTATCAAACAAAAAGCAACATACAACACAATAACAACGACAAGAAAATAAAAAAGATAAGCCCAAGTGGTTTCCCAAAACGGAGGCGTGATAACAATATTGAGCACAGTTTCTTCATCACTCCATATCCCAGCAGAATTACATGCTTTTACATGCAGATGATAAGTGCCGGGAGAAAGATTTTTATAAGAAGCAAAATTCAAAGAAGAAGGGGTACTCCATTCATTATCAAAATGACTCAATTTATAAATAAACCTTGAAGGAAATGCCAAAGAATAATCCAATGTTGAAAATTCTATAATGAATGAATTCTGGTCATAATCTAATTTTATATTCTGTGTATAACTTAACGCCTGTGTCAAAGGAGAATCCTTCTCACCAACCTGTACTGTGATTCCGTTCACTTTCAAATTAGTTAGAATAACATTCCGGGTCATAGGAGATGAAGTTACTTTCAAAGGATCAATGACTATGACTCCATGATTTGTTCCAAATAGCAAAAGTCCATCTTCAGTTATGGCAGCGCCATGTTCGTTATATACATTTCCTTGCATAGAAGCTGAAAAGAAGAAATTTTCAAAAGTTTCCGTATCAGGTGAAAAACGAGATAAACCATACTGAGTGGCAATCCATATTTTTCCAGTCTTATCTTCGATAATAGACTCTACCATGTTATTGACCAAACCATCAGTTGTGGAATAATGGACAAATTTCAAGTTCCTATAATCCTCACTAGGGTTACAAACAGAAAATCCGCCTCCCAACATTCCTATCCACATACGATTCTGACTATCACGAAAAATACATTTAATTTCATATCCGGGCAAATCTCCATTTTCATAATTATAAAGTTTATAATTATGAGCATCAGCAATAATGGAATCTCCATAAAAAACACATAATCCCTTATTAGTTCCTACCCATAACCTTTTTTTATTATCCTGAGTGATCATCCTGACTTCCTGCAAACGACCGGATCCAGTCAGGAACTTACGAAAAACATACCTGTCTTTTCGTGAAACCGCCAAATTCAGTCCTCCCCCAAAAGTTCCTATCCACATCCTATTTTTATCATCACGATAAATATCGAATATATTCTCATGTGCCAATGACAAGGTATCACCTGCCATTTTATGATACCAACGTCCGTCAATACATAAACCCATCGTACGGGTTCCCAACCATAATTTACCATCTCCATCACAAGAAGCCGCATAAATATAATTGTATGGCATCTTATAACAAGATGCAGCCTCCAAATTTTTATCATAAGCGTAAACATTCCCTTGACGCGTACCAAACCAGAAACCACCATCGGGCATCTTTACCACTGTACGTATAGCATTCACATAATCATTTATACTCTCATGTTCCGGATAAATACGATAAGATCCTTCACTTAATACGGACAAAAGTGTAACACCGGCAAACTCCGATCCTACCCATACATTTCCCGAGTGATCGAGTAATAAGCTATGCAGAAAATTGGAATGAACTAGATTTTTACCAGTCTCCTGATAAGTGTAATGGCTGATTATATCTTCTTGGGGATTATACACAAATAAACCATAGCCAAAAGTAGATATCCATATCAATCCTCTGTTATCCTGTATTACTTCATAGCGTTCCTCGGCAGCAGGCATCATCTGAGCGGCATCTATCAATGACAGTATTTTACATATTCCGGTTTCCTTCTGAAAATAATGCAACACACCGGTCTGATTAAAAACATAGAAATCCCCCTGATTATCTCTGACAAAACGAGCGTTGGGGATATTAATCGGGTTGTCTAATCTTACCTGCCGGGTAGATAAATGAAACCTGTAACTTCCTTTTGTTGTAAAAAGCCACCAATCATCTTTCGTGCCAAAATGAGTAGTAAAATGAAAGTCAACGTCATCCTTTCCGATTCTTTGAACAAAATGTAGTTTTTCATCCTCATCATAAACATAAATATCACCATTATCAGCAAGAAAAAAGCATGCGTTCTCATAAGAAAATGCTGCTCTGAAATTATGCATATCAGAAATTACTTCGATTTTGTTTCTTGTTACTTTCACCAATCCTTCCTGAGTACAAATCCAAACATTCCCTCTAGAATCTTCAATCAAACTATTCACTTTATTAGAAGGTAGTTTGCCATTTTCACATTGAAATGTCACAGAGGAAAAATGTTCATTTTCAAATGAAATCTTTCTGCAACCTTTTTGTCCATCCCATAACCAATTATCACCATTAGCAGTTTCTACACGATAAGCATAAGCTTGGTCGTGTTCCCCACATCCTGTAAAATCCACAAAACAATTATGTCTTAAATCATAGCAACTGAATACATTTGAAGTAGAAAGCACCCATAAAAAACCATTTTTATCTTCATCAATCTTCTTGACATGATAATCCGCTAATGAAATCGGACTATCCTTTTCCGGTAACAATGTTATAAAAGAGTGACCATCATACCGGCTCAGTCCATTAGTGGTACTAATCCAGATAAAGCCTTTCTTATCTTGAAAAATATCTCTAATTGTATTATTGGCCAATCCGTCACTGGATGTAATATGAATAGATTGTATATCAATAACTGCATATGCATTCCATTCCAGACAAACAAAGAAGAGCAACAAAAAAAATATACGATTTTTCATATCATTCGGTTTAACATCAGAATAATACCGCAAAATTAAAAAAGGTATTTTAAAAGTGATTTTTAAAATACCTTTTTTAATTAGGAAGCCTTTACTAACCAACAAGCAGAACAAGTTCCTGCGATGCCATTCCTTCGACCTCCACTTTTACTTTGAGCTGTCCCCGCATACGCCCTGCCTGTACTACTATTTGGGCACGACCCAAATAAGTGGGTAAAGTATGACTGCTAAAACGTTCACTACGACGCATCTCGCCACTATCTATCCCCATCAAACGTCCGTTACCCTCCACGGTCACTTTCACTTGTCTGTCATCTATCCGTATGGGGATGCCTTGTTCATCATATAAATTCAAAGAGATATGAGATAAATCCTGCCCGTCAGCCTTTAACTGTTCCCGATCCGCTTTCAGAGTAAAACGGACAGCTTTATTTCCGGAAGTCTGTATACTGTCACGGCACACTTCTATCCCATCTTTATACCCTATCACCACCACCTTACCCGGACGATAAGGTTGATTCCATTTAATCGTATTATTTATATAATCCCGTGGCTTTCTAGGTCCATATACCTTTCCTCTAGGATCTATCAACATCACTTCGTCACAATTAGACGGCGTTTGAATCTGCATGACACGCGCATCCTGATAAGGAAAAGTCCAATCGTGTACCATTCCCGGTGCTTGCCAATGGTCTTTACCCGGATCTTCATCCAAATTATAATCTATGACATAAAGTCCCAAAAAAGGCTTCTCATTCCACAAAGCCCGAAAATATCCTCCTCTAGGTTTTTCAGACATACACATGTCAAACGGAGCAGAAGGCCATCCCTTACTAGGCCAACCTGAACTCTCCCCAATATAATCCACACCGGTCCACATGAAAGAGCCACAAATATATTCATGTTCCATTACATAATTCCATGGATTTTTCTCATCATAATCACGTGAATCAAATTCACGTATGCTACTATAATAAGGATAGCTCTCACTGATCAGGCAAATACGTTCCGGGTATTTCTTTTTATCATAAATCAACCGAGGTTCCATATAATTATACCCTAGTACATCTGTCACCGAAGCAAATTTATCTTCAAATCCCGGCTGCAAAGCGAGCATAACAAGACGGCTCGGATCCAGTTGATGTACAAAATCCTGCAACATACCAGCACGTTCAATCCCTGTATCATCTTTTAATTTTGCCTCAGCCAACTCATTACCTATACTCCACAAGATAACAGAAGGATGATTACGGTCACGAATTACCATATCGCTGATATCCTGCTGCCAGCTAGAATCAAAAAATTCTTCATAATATCCCGATTTCCATTTATCAAAAGCCTCATCTATAACCAAAAAGCCAATAGAATCACAATAGTTAAGAAATTCCGGAGAAGGAGGATTATGCGAGCAACGGATAGCATTCGTGCCAAATTCCTTTAAAATAAGCAAACGGCGTTCATAAGCCCTATCCGGTACAGCCGTTCCCAAACATCCTGCATCCTGATGAAGGCACATGCCTTTCAGCTTAAGATGTTTGTTATTGAGAAAAAAACCCTTGTCTTTATCAAATTTCACTGAACGTATTCCAAAAGGAGTCAGATATTTATCAATTGTCTTTCCTCCTTTTTTTATAATGGTTTCCACCGTATAACGATAGGGAAAATCCAAATCCCATAATTTAGGATGGCTGACTAACAAATTCTGAACTACTTCAGCTGTTTTTTCTTTATCAAGTTTCAACGTAGTCCGGGCCATCACCTCTTTACCTTCTGCTTTTACAATTTTTCCATCACCATCCAACAGGCGTTGCTGGACAATCACTGTTGTCGGTAACTCCATGGAGTTTTCGATAGTAGTGACAATCTTGACCGTTGCCTGGGATTCAGTTATCTCCGGTGTCGTAACATAAGTTCCCCACATTTTTACATGAACAGGGTTAGTCACTTGCAACCAGACATGCCGATAAATGCCGGAACCAGTATACCAGCGAGAAATTTCTGAATGATCTACCTTGATTTTCAAGTCATTACTCTCTCCATATTTCAGAAAAGGGGTCAGATCTGTTTCAAACGAAGTATATCCATAACGATGATAAGCAATCTCCTTTCCATTCAAAAAAATAGTAGCTTTATGATAAATACCATCAAAAACAAGACTAACTTTTTGATTTTTGTAACTCGCCGGAATCATAAAAGATTTGCGATACCAACCTATGCCACCCGGCAAATAACCACTCGCTCCTCCTGCTTTTTCATCAAAATCCAACTCCACACTCCAGTCATGCGGTAATTGTACCTCTCTAAAATCTCCATTTTCTCCTAATCTAAACTGCCAGTCAAAGTCAAAATTCTGCCGAATGCGATTAGCAGCCCCCGGCAAATCAAATACAAATATGCACAAAATGGCAATAAGCAACTTTTTATTTTTCATAAATAATCTACTTCTCTATTTTCCGATAAAAAGAGGGTGTGCCACATAACAAAGCAATTATCAAAAATAGCTTTTGACACACCTCTTTACCTTTTCACCTTCAAAACTAACTTTGTTTAACTTATATACTTAATATCCCTCATTTTGTTTATATAATCCCGGAGTCACATTTAATTGATTCAATGGAATAGGATATAAATAACGTCCTGTCTTTACATTATTCTTATCGGTACCATCCGGATTATGATAACTATCAAATAAACTTTGAATTTCCGTTTGCCATTCCCCCCAACGCACCAAATCAAACCAACGCACTCCTTCTCCCATTAATTCTATTCTACGCTCCCGTTTTATCAATTTCAAAGCATCTGCAGCACTTACCGTATTCACCTCATCACAACCGGCTCTTTTACGGATATCATTCACATAAGCTACAGCTTCCATTATTTTACCTTCTTCAACCAATAACTCAGCATACATCAACATCATATCTTCCAAGCGTAAAATAGGAAGATTTACAGGCCAGTCATTATCGTCTTTCATTGTGACTTCCGGAGTCAGTGACATCCCAAGTTCCGCTATCTTCCGTTTACTAGGCATAAACTTATAAAACATTGATTTTGTATAAACATCCACTTGCGAACCATCTTCCAAAATCAATTTCTCTTTTGTATTCGTATAAGCCGGATAATTAGGCTCTGCCTCATATCCTGTCAGAACAGAAAAACCATTCCCTCTTCCATCTTTTTTCCCATCAGAATAAATTTTATCAAATTCATACATCAAACTCTTTTCCACATAAATTTCATTTCCAAAGATTCTTCTATTCGTATAGGAAGGAGGTAGAGCCATACTGAAATTAAACAAAGCGCTGTTGCCTGTTCCTCCCGTACGATACTGAATAGCAAAAATAGAGTATTTATTATAATAATCCGTGCTCGGCATCCACTGCTTTCTCCATTCATCAAGTGTCGGAGCCCAATATTTATTCTGATTGGATTTTGAGTAATTCAACACAATTTCCAATTGCTTTTTAGCTAATATCTTGGCATCGGAATCATAATATGGGAAACCCGCCAAAGTCATATACACACGTGCCAGCATAGCTTCTGCCGCCATCTTGTCCGCACGCCCCTGCAATACAATCGAAGTTCCATTCGCACTCACCATATTTTCTTTTAGAGGAAGCATCGTCTGCGCATTAATCAAATCAGGAACCACTATATTATCCAAAACTTCCCGTGCAGACGATTGAGGTACTTTCTTCACTTCACTAGGCGATAAAGGAGCATCAATAATCGGAACATTACCAAAAAGGCGTGATAACTCAAAATAAGCCCATCCTCTCAGAAAATAGACTTCGCCCATAAACTGCTTTTTAATCTTATCATTCGATTCAAAGTTACATCCTGCTATTTTGGCAATAGCAGTATTCGCATCATAAATTACTTTATACCATGTATTCCATACACTATTAAAAGTTGCCAAATCACTGGTAGCTCTGAATGTGCTTATCTCTGAAAAATCTCTCAACCCATTAGGTCTTGGTTCTGTCCATGCATTATCCGAACGACATTCAGACATCAATAAATACTCTGAATTGGCAAGTTCACACAAATCGGAATAAATACCTACCACCCCTTGTTCAGACTGACTGGGAGTCTGATAGAAACCATCAGAGGTCATTAAATCAGCAGGAGGAGTTTCCAAATAATCATCGCACGACATAACAAAGAACATCAATGCACTCAATTGCAATATATTTTTTAATTTGAACATAGCTCTATATTTTTATTAGAAATTAACGTTGATACCCAAAGTGTAAATTCTCGGTGAAGGATAACCACCATAGTCCAATCCCAAAGCACTGCTACCTCCGGGTGAGGAACTGGCTGCCGTATTGGCCGCCTCCGGAGAGTACCCTCCATAATAACTATCCCATTTAGCTAGATTTTCAATGGATACATATACACGTGCATAGGAAATAAATTTAGGATTAATAGGTAATTTATACCCCAAAGTCAAATTCTTGATACGCAGATAATTGGAAGAATATAACCATCGGGAGTCTAACGTAGCACCTGTAGTAGAGCTTAAAATATAAGGTACTTTTCCATTGCCCGGCTCATCTTCCGACCACCATGCCTCTCTCCAATGTCCTAAAGCATTCCCTTTAGCCCCCATACCCGGACGGTCAATGGCACGTCCCAATACACCAAAAATCTTTCCTCCTGTCTGAGCTGTCATCAAGATAGACAAATCAAAATTTCTGTAAGTAAAAGTATTCGTCATTCCAAATACTAATTTAGGAGTAGGACTACCTAAATAGTCCCTGTCATTATCTTTATCGAACACACCATCATTATTTACATCTTTGTATCGGATATCACCCGGTACAATTTGTTTTCCTTCAAAAGTAACCGGCTTTCCTCCATGGGCAGCACTATAAGCATCAATTTCAGCTTGATTTTTCCATACACCTATTGCATCATACATATAGAATGTATTAACAGGCTTTCCCACAGTCAGAATATTAGACGGATTGTTCTTATCAAATCCCGAATATACCGGAGTATTATCTTTCCCTAGAGCTTTCACCTCATTTTTATTATATGACATATTGAATGACGTACTCCATGAAAATTTTCCTGTGAGATTATGCGTATTCAATTCGATCTCAAAGCCTTCATTATGGATATCTCCTAAATTATCCCAAACGGTAGTAAAACCGGAAGCTCCTTCCACAGGTACCTGATATAACAAATCAGTCGTATTCTTGGTATACCAATCCAGCGACAATTGAATTCTATTATTGAAGAATCCTAAATCAAGCGCAACATCAGTACTATGTGTTTTTTCCCAACCTAAATCAGCATTACCTAAAGAATTTGCCTTATAACCGGGAGCACCTGCATAATTTCCTGCAGACAAAGTAGGATAAGCAGCCGTGTTACTGATAGAATTATTACCGGTCACACCATAGCTAGCCCTCAGCTTCAATGTATTCCACCAAGACATTCTCCAATTTTTAAAGAATTTCTCATTTGACACTAACCAACCTCCGGAAACAGCCGGAAAGATGCCCCACTTATTGTTAGCTCCGAATACGGAACCGCCATCATAACGCAAACTACCGGACAACATATAACGTTCTGCATAATTATATTGCAAACGTCCAAACACAGACAACAATTTATTGGCTGTTTTCTCTGTTACCGTATTAGTTCCTGCTGTAACTTTCGAACCATCAAAGGAACCTGTTATGGCATCATTGGGAAATGGTTTGTTAAAAGATTGGGCCGTACTGAAACCAAGATTACTCTGTTCGGAAGAAAAACCCGCCATTACACTAATTCCATGATTGCCAAAAACATGGTCATAATTTGCAAGAGCCTGCAAAAGAGTACTCCATTTTCTTTCCGTATTATGCCCCCCCGAAGAGTTTTGTCCTTCTCCCTGCGCCCAACTACCGGTTGTACTAGTGTACTTATAATCATTTCCATCCAAATCATAATAATTAGCCGAAGCAGAAAGTTCTACCCTGAAATCTTTAAACGGAGTGATACGTACGAAAGCATTCCCAACCAAACGCATCATTCTATTCTGTTTGATATTCTTCTCCATATTATAAACCGGACTCGATGTGCTTCCCGCCCAAAGATAATAGGGATTCGGATCAACATTTGTCATATATCCTACCCCCGGTTCCGATACCGGTGTAGCATACAAAGCCTGATGTACCTGGGAATCCTTACCATTTGCCTGTCCGGAACCATCCTGCACAATATACGTAGGAGCCATATTCATACCTATTGTAAGATATTTGTTTATCTTTGATTCAATATTGGCACGAAAAGAGAATCTTTCATATCCCGTACCGGTAACGATACCAGCCTGATTCATATATCCACCTGAGAATAAATAAGATGTGTTTTCCGTCCCTCCCGAAACATTCAAACTATAATCCTGTACGATAGAGTTACGAAAAAACTCATCCTGCCAATCCAACAGGCTAAGTTGTTCCGGATTGGGAGTATAAGTATGCGCATTCCTCATGTCATCTCCCAAATAGTTAAACCAACGTTCATCAAAAACAACCAGATAAGAGTTTGCCGTACCTGCCTGAATTCCGAGATTAGACAAACGTGTGGCATTATCATCCTTTATACTGGCACTAGTCAAACCCAATTTCTTCGCTTCCTGCAAATAGTTTGCATCATTCCATCTCAATTTAAATTCCATCCATTCCGTCGCATTAAGCACATCCATTTTTTTCTCTAATGTCTGTACACCGAAACTAGCATTGAACGCCACCTTCGCTTTTCCACTCTTACCTTGTTTAGTACTAACCAAAACAACTCCATTGGAACCACGTGAACCATAAATCGCAGCAGAAGCAGCATCTTTCAAAACTTCTATGGAAGCGATATCCGAAGGATTCAATCCGCTCAACGTATTCATAGGCACCCCATCAACCACATAAAGTGGATCGGAATTTGCATTGACAGAAGCCGCACCGCGGACACGGATCTGCATATCGGCTCCCGGCTCACCTGTTGTATTACGTACTGTCACTCCAGCCAATTGACCTTGCAAAGCATTCTCTGCACGAGCCAAAGGACGATCCTCTATTGCCTTAGAATCCATTTTGGCAACCGCACCCGTCAAAGTGCTTTTCTTAACCGAGCCATATCCTATGACTACCACCTCATCCAATGTCTCAGTATCTTCTGACAATACCACCTTAATATTGTTCTGTCCCTTAACTGATACATCTGAAGTTTGATATCCGACAAAACTAATCTGCAAAATGGCATTGTCGGCCACATTCCTCAAAACAAAATTACCGTCAAAATCGGTAATCGTACCATTAGTAGTACCTTTCACCAATACACTGGCACCAATTATGCTCTCCCCTTTTTTATCAAGCACCACGCCCGATACATTCTTAACCTGAGCAAACAGGGTCATCGCAATTACCATAAGAATACCAAAGGAAAGCATCCTTTTAAAAGAATGCATACTTCCCGATAGTTTGTTCTCCGAGTCTTTCATTTGTAATTAATTAAAGTTATACATAAAATCTAATCCCTTCATTTCTTCATCAAGGAACATGGCAAAACTAGATATAATGCCATGAATAAAAAATAGCCGGAACAGCCACAAACCTCTGAAAATATGGAAAAGAATCTACATAGATGGAAAATAGTATAAACAGGGCAAAAAGCGCGATTTATTCAAGCTTTTATAAGTTTGGAGAAACGACTGTGCAGATAAAAAAAGGCTCCTGAATTGTTCTTTCCAGACTAAGGAAGTTCTCTATATCACAACCATCCGCCTTAATGAAAAGAATCAAGCCGTACAATTTTCCATTGAATAAAACAATAAATACAGATACAATTGACTGTTATTGTTTTTCTTTGTCATCCACATAATATGAACCAAATGAAAAACTTATTTATGAAACAATTACTATCACTCCTGTTATGCTTGAGCATAATAGTACCCTCAATGGCAAAAAAAGAACAAAGAAAACAAAATGTGTTTCCTGATGGTACTCCTATCTCCGAATGGTTTCTCCAAACTAAAGTGGTCCATCCTGACTCCTTAGGAAAAAAATACGACCTTTCCGATTATGGAATTGAAAGCAATCCCCATATCGTTCAAACACAGAAAATACAAAAGATCATAGACGAAGCGGCAGCCAATGGCGGTGGGGTCATTTACATCCCTGAAGGAATTTATAAAAGCGGTTCCCTCTTTTTCAAACAAGGGACTCATCTTTATTTGTCAAAAGGCGCCACCTTACTAGGTAGTGAGAACATTATGGATTTCCCTCTCCTCATGACTCGCATTGAAGGTGAATACTGCAAATACTTCGGTGCATTAATCAATGCCGACGGGTTAGATACCTTTACAATTAGCGGCAAAGGTACAATTGACGGAAACGGCACTCCCTACTGGAAAGCTTTCCGCCTACGTCGCGAATGGAATCCTCAATGTACAAACAAGGACGAAATGCGACCACGCCTACTTTACATAGCTCATTGCCGTAATGTGCAGGTTGCTGATGTGACTTTACAGAACTCTCCTTTTTGGACCAGCCATTATTATCGCTGCGATAAAGTGAAATTACTCAATCTACGAATTTTCTCTCCTATCAAACCTATAAAATCAGCTAGTGCGGACGGTATAGATATGGATGTATGTACCAATTTTCATATTAAAGGATGCCGGTTTACTGTAAATGATGACGCCATCTGCTTTAAAGGTGGAAAAGGACCTTATGCCGATCAGGATACTTATAACGGTCCCAATAAAAACATTCTAATAGAAGATTGTTTCTTTGATCATACTACTGGCAGTTGCATGACTTGTGGCAGCGAGTCCATCCATGTCTATAATGTATTAATGCGCAATTGCAGAGCAGAAGGCGGTAATGAACTACTTCTATTGAAAATGCGGCCTGATACTCCGCAACACTATGAATACATCACAGTAGAAAATGTAAAAGGCTTCTGCAAGGCTTTACTAGGAGTTTCGTCATGGAAACAATTTTATGACTTGAAAGGAAGAACAACGATTCCTAAATCCTACGGAAGCCATATCACGATGCACAACATAGAACTGAAATGTGACAAATTTCTAAATGTGAATAAAAATGAAGCTGAGTATGAGTTATCCAATTTTTCATTTAAAGATGTAAAGATCGAAACTAAATTTTCCCAATGGAATAAAGATGCTTTTCACAATATTCGTATGAAAAATGTTATAGTGAATGGCCAATACCAGCAATAATTTAAATTTAAGGATCTTTTCCTTATTGTTATCTTGTAAACAATAAGGAAAAGATCCTTAAATTTTTCTCCATTCCAAATCACTTATTTACATTCACTCATAAAAAATCAGTAAACATCTTCCACTTTATAAGCTACTATCCAAAACATCCGGCCTTAAATACCTTATAATTTCATATGTTGATAAACTCTTTCTTAAACAGAAGATTCAATTTCATATTAGCAATGATTTAGTTGCATATTCCTTCTATAGCTTTAAAACATTTTAAATATCAAGTTATATTTGCCCGGGATAGATATATCAAAACTTTTTTTATCTTAAAATGTTTATAATATATGGAAATGCTATTTTTACTAAAGAATTTATACCGTGATCCTCTTGCACTATCCAGATTCAGCCAATTCAGATATCTTCATATAGGCAAGGGAGAAATTATCCAAAATCTGAATGAAAACCATGAATTCCAAGTTTGTTTTGTACTAAAAGGATCTTTATGTCTCTTCAGAGATCAAATGGAATCAATGCCTCTGATAGCAGTGCAAAATGAATTTTTCTTTATCAGCAGCTTACATAAATGTAAAATCAAAACAATGGATGATGTACAACTCGTCATCCATGCATGTAATATTGTGGCCCCTTATCTACATAGCAGAATAATAGAATATCTACAAGACATATCCATCGAAGAAGTAAAACCGGTAGAAGTTCTTCCCATTTATCCGTTAATACGTTCCTACTTGGATTTGCTGGTCGATTACATGAAAAATGGAACAGAAATTCCCGACTTACATCGAGCCAAAGAATATGAGCTGTTCTCATTATTTAAAATTTGCTATAGCAAAAACGAAATTGCCTCCATTTTCCGTTATGCCCTTTCGAATGATCTTCAGTTTTTCGTATCCGTCATGACACATTACAAAGCTTGCAGAACTGCCAAAGAATTAGCTATTCTATGCGGATATAACGACCTTATTTTCACACAGTTATTCAAAAAAAACTTTCATGGAGATACACCATATCAATGGTTACAAAAGCAAACATCTTATGAAATTGAATTCAAGTTAAAAGAAAGTACCCTACCCATCAAACAAATAATGTTGGACTATCATTTCAAGACATTTTCCCATTTTACGACCTACTGTAAAAGGAATATTGGAGCCACTCCTAACGAAATACGTAAAAAAGGAGAAGAATCAAAAGGTACACCTCCTCTCGAAACATATTCTGTTTCCGCAAACGATTAAACAAACATCCCGCATCCTAAAGATTATGAATATACTTATCTCCATCATACATACTGAAGCTAAGAATAAGTTTGTTTCCTGATCTCGGTATATGGATCTATTTTAAGAGTTTCTATACGTCATATAAAAACAAATATCACAAAACTTAATCATAATCCACCATCAATATATGAAAAAACTTATCACATATACTCCTTATGTAAAATCATATGAAGTATCTACCATTTAAAACTATCCAAAAACGAACATTAAGAAAAATAGGAAACCTTTTTATGCAGATATAAAAGAAAAGATTGATTATATGCAAACAAATCTTTTAAATACGCAACTTCTTTTTAGCACCAAATATAGAACTTTGCACCTAAATAAAATGTGAATATTATTATAATGTAAATCGCACACAGTAGAATAACCTAAAATATAAAATTGCATGAACACCCCCAACGATACAGTATTCAATAAAGCAGAACTGAGTTTATCAAATATGTAACAACAAAAAGTAATTCATTTTTAATTATTTATAGTCATGTATACAAAAAAGAAATGCAAAATTTATGTATTATCAGTGCTACTTTGCACATTTTTTTTCTCGTGCAGCAGTATTGATTTTGAATTACCCCAAGGTCCTCAGGGAACCAATGGCAAATCCGCTTATGAGATATGGAAAGAAGAAGTTGAAACCGGTCATATAAACTGGCCTTCCACCCAAGTTGATTTAGCAGACTTTTTAGTTTATATAAAAGGAGAAAAAGGAGACAAAGGAAAAGATGGAATGTCTGCATACGATCAATGGAAAATCCTGATCACCCAAGGTAATGTCACCAACCCTCATGACCCTTCGCTCATTTGGCCCTCTTCAAAAAATACAGAAGCCGATTTTTGGGATTTTCTTAGCGGAAGAGACGGACAATCACCTCATATTGGTGAAAATGGAAATTGGTATATCGGCAATAAAGACACAGAAATCAAAGCTATCGGCAAAGATGGAAAGAATGGAATTAATGGAAAAGACGGACTTTCCGCTTATGAATTATGGAAACAATCTGTTGCTGACGGCAATATAAATTGGCCCAAAAACCAAACAACAATGGAACATTTCTTTTTATATTTAAAAGGGAAAGATGGTGAAAATGGTATTACTCCACATGTTGGTGAAAATGGTAATTGGTACATTGGCAATCATGATACAAATTTTCCCGCTCAAGGTCAAAAAGGAGAAAATGGTAAAGACGGAGCATCCCCTTATATTGGTCCTAATGGAAACTGGTGGATCAATACATCCGATACAAAAATAAAAGCTCAAGGAGAAAAAGGAAGCGACGGCTTAACCCCTTTCATTAAAGACGGATACTGGTGGATAGGCACATCCAATACAGGGATTGCAGTGCAAGGCCCCAAAGGAGAACAAGGTGATAAAGGAACGGACGGACTTACCCCGGTTATAAAAAATGGGAACTGGTGGATAGGTACTACCGATACAAAAATAAAAGCTCAAGGAGAGAAAGGAGATGATGGCATATCTCCCCATATAGGTAATAACGGAAATTGGTGGATAGGTACTACTGATACAGGAATAAAAGCTCAAGGAGAAAAAGGAGTTAACGGAGCATCTGCATACGAATTATGGGTGAATGATGTCAAAAATGACAAAATCAAAGACAAAAATAATTCAGCATGGGCCAAAGATAAAATTACAATGGCAGATTTCTATACTTACCTCAGTGGAACAAATGGTAACAATGGAAAATCCACTTATGAACTATGGAAAGAAACTGTAGGAACAGGCAATATTAATGATCCTAAAAATCCAGGACAAAAATGGCCTTCTGACAAAGTTTCAGAATATGATTTTTTCAATTATTTAGCCGGTAAAGACGGAATAAACGGAAGCAATGGTTTGTCAGCACATGAACTGTGGAAAAATGACTTAGCTAAACGTTGTGGTACAACAGACGCACTTATCGATCACAAAAATGGTGGAGTATGGAACTGTGAAAAAAATACGTTAAATGATTTTTATGACTATCTACGCGGAAAAGATGGCAAAGACGGAGAAGATGGCAAAGACGGCAAACCCGGAGAACCAGGAAAACCGGGAACAGAAGTTACCATCATTAAGGGTATACCTAATGTTATTGCACAATATTCTCAATCAGAATATGGTGAATATGTACGCACAACTGATGGAGGTGTACTCTATAAAGTATATGATGAAACTGGACAAATCGCACCCAAAGCTCAAGTAAAAGGTATGCCGGGTATCAATGCAGAAAAAACTTACATAACCAATGAAAACGGAGAGTTTATTGTACCTAAAGAAGATTTACCCGAAATACAAGACATAAACTTACGCTGGGGAACGGTAAAAGAAGTAACCCTAGCCGGAAAGACACCGCAAGAATCCGCTAAAAACACATATGTTCCCAATAGAGTACGCATGAGAATGATCCTTCGCGATAATTCAAATTCATTATACGATTATCAGTATCTATATTTCTATATACAACGAAAAGTTAATCCGGAAGACCAATGGCAAAATATCCCTTCTTATTTACCTAATAGTGGTTCAAGGAATTTAGACGCATATAGAGTCTCTGATAAAAATAATCCCAACAGTATTTTGTCAGACAAAAAATTATATTCAAGCCAAAATTCTAGTTCAAATAATGGAGGATATTATTACTATATTTATACCTATCGGTTCATTCAAGAAAATCCCGGAAAATTCAAAAACAATCAATCTGAATATTGGGATGGAAGTGACGTTTATTACACTGTAAAAGCTAGAGAGCCTTATTATGGAGAAACTTTCCAATGGAATGGTATTTGTTTATTAGCTCCTTATCAAATGGGACCTACGCTAAAAACATTAAAATTAAAAATAATATCCAATGGAGAAGCACCCAGTTTCTCATCTGCAGAAGGTGAATTGGATTTTTCAAAAATAGACTTTACAAGAATTTACAAATCATCGACCACACGTGTCGTTAAAGAAAATGGAATGGACTATGTAGAACCGATAGCTTATACTGAAGAAGAAGCCAACAAACTTAAAATGGCATATATCACATTCAGATATACCTCAACAGCTGGTTCACAAGAAGCATCAAGTTCTAATAACAGATCTTCTGCAGAAGTTCCAACGTTCAAAGTATTCGCACCGTTTTTAAATTCATCCATATACATTGACAATGGCAATAGTTCATATTTCTATAGATATTATCAAGGTTATCTCCGAAAAGGAAAGGATGAAAAAACATTTATTATTGAAAACTATAACAGCTCTTATGAGTTGCCCGAAGTACAAGTTATCTATGAAGAATAAAAATATGAAGAAAATATATATACATAAAATCCATCTCATACTATGCTTTACCTCAGTATTATGTTTCGGTTTACCTATAAATGCACAAAAAAGCGCAAAGAATGGAACAACCGATAATAATAAAAAAGCATGGGAAATAGGTATAGGCGCAACCGGACTTCAAATGACACGTTTTAATGTTATTAATTTCCATACTAATAATAAAGGCGGTTACACTGTAGGTACTAACAAAAAAGATTTCATTTTCGGAGGAAATCTATATTTTGCTCGTGAACTTAACTCTCATTTTTATCTAGATTTACAAGGAACATTAGACTACAGTTCCGATCCTGTCCGTAACGGTAAGGAATCAAGATGGCTAGGTATGACAGGAATCGGTTTACAGTGGCGCCTAGGTGAATATTTCCATTCAAATTATATTGATCCTTTTCTTCGAATGGGGGTCAACTATATGTACAAGAATTTTAAGATCAATTATAAGGGGATGGAAGAATTCAACAGTGAGGAGATGGGATGGAATCTGTCAAATGATTATACTAAAGAAGGGAAGGATAAACAAAATCTTATCCCTATTTCATTGGGAATAGGCGTGAATATGTGGCTTAATGACAACATTGGCATAGGACTCCAAGGAGACTATCTCATCATGCCATACAAACATATAGCCAATTCATGGCAAGGAAGCATTCGATTGATGTGGCGCATTGGTGGTAAATCCCTAAAAGTCAAACCGGAAATTCAATATGTGGAAAAAATCATAGAAAAAGAAATAGAAAAACCTATAATCATGAAACAAATTGTAGAGACTCCAAACCAGCCCAATGTTTTATGTGATTTATTCAACAATATCTATTTTGAGTTTGATAAAACAGAAATAACTCCTAAAGCAGCTACTATCATTGATGAAATAGCTCAAATTATGCTGACAGACACAAGCAAAAAATATCTCATTACAGGATGTACTGATGCAAAAGGATCATCACAATACAATATGGAACTATCCCAAAAACGTGCAGACGCTGTAGTCAATGCACTTATAAAGAAAGGAGTTCCCAATAAAATGTTAAAAGCAAAAGGAGTGGGCGCAAAAATATCTTATGCATCTCAGAATGCTCCCAACGAAATACGAGAAGGAGATCGTAAAATTATAGTTCAAATCGTTACAAATATGGATTATTGGAATTATATACCATAAAAAAATTTCCCCTCTATCAAAACGGCATATATTCCTATATCGTGGAATATAGCCGTTTTGCATGTTTCTAAGAAAAGTTCGAACCATGTATACCCTCATACCCTCACTGCATATATAACAGGTTTATTATAAACTATTTATGTAGTAAGGATAAAAATACTTGCTCTTATTCATGTTCTCATACTCTCACAACGTTTTGAAGCATATTTTTACATAACATCCTTGTTTTCAGCTATATATTCTTTTTTTATAAATTGTTTCGGCTTGATATAAAGTAGGGTATTTTAGGCTTTTTCCCCACAAAAAGTACACATGAAAAGTTTGTACCTCCACAGAATGACGGTTTACGATGTATTGGCAGCAATAAAAAAGATCAAGACGTTTTTAAAAAAGTTCCTGTTATTTTTTAAAAAGGTCGTCTTCTTTTTTGAAAAGTTCTTGATCTTTTAAAAAACACTTTTTGGGCATGAGGATATCACATATGTACGCATAAGACTGTACGTACACATATATAACCCTGCACATACGTATGTATAGTTCCATGCAAAAGTATGCTTTCTGATGCGAAATGAAAACAGCTTTGCAACACTCTCCATATTTTACAGGTGATCCGTAATAAGGTACACCGAAAGAATACTTTGATATGCCTATTTTTACTATACATCAAAAAATAAAAAATCCCCGTAAAGTATTAATTTACAGGGATTTTCTTTGTTTTACAATTCTTTCCAGCGGAGAGAGAGGGTTATGAACCAATCTCCCGCAAAATCCTTATTATCAAGGTGATAATTATTCCAAAAAGAACATCTGTAACGAATTAGTAACGGTTATTTGTCTGTCATAGTCTCTTAATGACCTTTTCGTGTCTGCCCGTCTATCATTACGAATACAAAGATACAGGTTTATTTTGAAACAGCAAAATGAACCCGATTTTATTTTTCAAAGACTGCTAATTGTTCAGCTAATTTTGCCATATCCCGTTGAATAACGGTATTACTAATTTTCGCATAAATCTGCGTTGTTTTCACATCCGTATGGCCAAGCATTCTGCTTATCGTTTCAATCGGAACTCCATTTTGCAAACAAATTTCCGTAGCAAATGTATGGCGGGCGGTGTGCCATGATATATGTTTTTCTATTTTGCACAATTTCGCAATTCTCTTTATTACATACAATAATGTCGAATAAGAAGGAATAGAAAATAGTCGTTCGTCTGTCATAGATGCTCGGTATTTCGTAATAATACCCAAAGGAATATCCAACAGTGGAATATTGCATGATATGCCTGTCTTATGTCGTTCAAAACACAACCACATACCCTTTTCTGTCTGTTTCAAATTCTTTGTCGTAAGATTTTTCAAATCAATATAGGATACTCCCGTGAAGCAACAGAAAATAAACAAATCTCGTACAAGTCCATATAATGCAGCGTGTCTCACTATCTTGACATTTTTCATTTTATAAATTTCATCCATTGTCAAATATACCCTATCCGTCTTTTTCATGATGATGCGGTAATCCCCGAAAGGATTGTAATCCAACCAGCCATTATTCCGTGCTATAAGAATCATTCTGCGTAGCGGATTAAGATATGTACATACCGTATTATTGGCACATCCTTTCGTCCTTCGCAAGAAGACTTCAAAATTGACAATAAAATCTGGTCGAATATCAATCAAGGCAATATCTTTCAATTTATATTTCTCGTAAAGAAACTCTTTGAGATGATTGAAGACACAACAATATTTATGATAGGATGATAATTGTCGTACCCCCGATTTTGCCAACTGTGCAAATTCTCGGTTGTGATTCTCAAAAACCTGCAAAAGCGTCCTGCTATTCCGATCAAATCCACAATAGGATATTTTCACTCTCTCGGCTGTCAGAGGGCCGATACCGGTAAAAATTCTGTCGAAATGCTTGCAAACACCCTTTCTTATTTTATTCAGCTCTGTATTGATACGTCGAGATGCGCTATCGTTACCAATAGCTTGTCCGTTCTTAACATCCCATTGCATGGGATTGACAAATAGTCTGCAACTGAAATGCGCAATTGTTCCATTGATAGTTATACGGCAAAAAATAGGAACTGTGCCGTCCTTTTTAGCTGCGTTACGTTTCACGTAAAATAAAATTTTGAATGTACTTCTCATTTTGTTATTTTTTAAGTTCATCCAAAAATATTATTTCCCTGACAGTTACAAGATAAGAGTCTCTTAACCCCGCCCTCCACCCTTATTTATTTCGCGGAATAGTGCAGACAAGGCACTATTTCTACTTTCTCGAATCTGCCTAATAATTCGTTTACCTCCATTTTCGCAGTCTTCCCGTCGTACCGTGCTGTCCTTTCGTTGCAGGTGCAAAGGTGTTTACGAGGTCTTGACGGACGTACAAGGTCGAGCCTTGCGGTTTTGCGAAAAATCTTCCCTGCGTCCTGCGGCCACGAGGTATTTGTTCTCAAAAACCTTGTACGTCCTAACCTCTACACCGAAAAGCCCCTGAAACGAAACGACCGATACGACCGAAAGACGCATAAAAAAAATGTCGGATAAACGAGCGGCAGATTAGGATAAGAAACTCACTCCCTCCACTCTCGAATCCGCATCAAAAAACAAAAAAACGACAGTTATGAAGCCAGCGAAGATTATCAAGACAGCCATACGTGCCCTTTTCGCCGTCCCCTGCGCCCTTTTTCTGTGGGTGGTGTACTTCACCGTCGGAGTGGCCGAAGCCCTTGTCTGCGGCGTGCTGCAAACGATATGGAGCATCGTCCTGTTCGGTATCTCCCTCGTGTGCGTCATCGGGATTTTGGTTTGGTTATTAACACTTTAATTACATAGAATTATGAAAGTAACGATTGAAACATTCTTTTGTCCTTATTGCGACGAAGCGACAGAGATTTATTTACGTCTGGTGAACACGATTCTTTTCGCCGACGACGAGAACAGCCTGCGCAAAGGCATCGAGAAACTGAAAACCCAAGTGCCGCTCGACGACCATTTCGTGTACGGTTTCGGTGCGCATCATCTGTGGGTGCATCAACGCAAGGCCAGCGACCGGACAAAGTATTTCGAGTGCAGACTGATGAAAGCAGAGTTTTAACCCCTAAAAGTTTACGACGATGAAAACAGAAATGACTGTAAACGGCGTATCGGTTTGCCCGACCGCAGAAGAACGCCACGAGTATTTCACCCTCGCTCTTTCCCCACGCAGAAAGAAACGGCTCTGCCAATACGACTACCGCAATGCGGACGGAGAATTGTTCTCCTGCGTCGCCCCGACATTGGAGGAGTGCCGAGCAAAACGGGATATATGGTTGAATAATAAAAACAATAAATAGACGGACGATGAAAACGAACACAGCAAATTACCGGACACTGATAGTAACCTTCGCGGAGCCGATCCGCATATTGGACAGCTATTTCGACGACGCGGAAGCGTGGGGTGTCGCCTCGCTCAAAGAGTGGATAGACGGCTACGAAAGCACGCGCTTCACGCAGACGGGCGAACACACGGCGGTCATTACTTCCGAATACAATGCGGAACACGTACAGGAGTGGCTGCAACGCCATACCCCCGTCGCCAATCTCATATCGGCATAAGTTCAACCCACCTAAATAGAAACGTTATGAAGCCTATACAAGAATATACCAGACAAGAGAAATTAGAGGCGATTTTGGAATACAATCCGTGCCGAGTAGAGCGTAACGCAGTCCTGCGTTACCTCTTGGCCGTCCGTCGGGACGACACCGAACAAATGGCCTATTTCGAGAGCTTCGGAAACAGCGTCCACCGGATTATCCTTAACGTGCGGACATACGAACGGGGGCTGCTTTTCGGCTATACGGCCAAACAATTCGACGAGTACGGATGGATACGCGGGATGCTCCCCATCGTGGAGCGTATCGAGCTGGATATACTCAATACAATCCTTATCGGACAGTCGATAGACGGCACGTATGCCGTAACGGTCGATTGGAGCACGGGCGGCGCAGGAGGCGGCAGCCATCCGTCGGTCTGGGACGAGCCGATCAGCGACTACAAAACCGCCGTAAAGCAAGGTATCTCCGAGTTGGAGCAACGTTACGCCTACGCTATGGAGCACAGCTCCGACAGCACCAATTACAATGCCTCGAAAATACGCAAACTCATGGCGAAACTCAAAGAGATCAAACGGCAGTATTTGGAGCCGAAGCAGCTCTCCTTGTTCGAGTTTGTGTGAATAATCATAGGAGTGCGTATGATTTTAGAACGAATAGCGTAAATAATTTATGACCTCTACGATGCTTCATAAGCCGATATTAAAATTCATCTGAAATATTCTGTATAAGAAATAATTATGCCTATTTTTGCGAAAATATTTCAACATATGAAAACAGTATTAGAATTATCAACATCAAAGGCGATGGATTATTTTCTGCAACCATCTAATTATACTACCATTGCTTTTCCTAAATATTTTAACTTTAATAAGATAATAGATTTTGTTAAAACTAAAATCGGTCGAAAAGATTTTAGTATGTGTCTTAAAGATGTCAAAAAATTTCCATCTGACTATGATAAAGTCAGTTATCATCTTCTAATGAATAAAGATGGGCGATATGCGTATCGACCATTACAGTTGGTAAACCCATATTTATACTATTTTTTAGTACGAGAAATTACAAAAGCTCCCAATTGGAAATTTTTGAAAAAACGGTTTAAGGAGTTTGAAAACGAAAATTGTGAAGTTGTTAGCATCCCGTTAGTAAAAGATGCTAAGGATAAGAGCATGATAGCCACTACTATTAAATCTTGGTGGGAACATATCGAACAACGATCAATAGAATTATCCTTGGAATATAAATATCTATTTGTTACAGATATAACAAATTGTTATGGTGCAATTTATACGCATTCTATCTCGTGGGCTTTATATGGAATGTTATACGCAAAAGAACACAGAGAGGAAAAAAATTTGGGTAAATCAATAGACGCTTATATTATGGGTATGCAATATGGACAAACTAATGGTATCCCGCAGGGAAGCGTATTATTTGATTTTATTGCAGAAATAGTATTAGGATATGCAGATTTGTTATTATATGAAGATTTGCAAAGTAGCCATATTGTAGATTACAAAATTCTGCGTTATAGGGATGATTATCGCATATTTAGCAATAGTAAAGAAGATATAGAAATGATTGCGATGAAGCTTCAATCAATTCTCGCCACACTTAATCTTCAAATAAATAGCTCAAAAACAATATTGAGTGAGGATGTTGTAGAGGCATCCATTAAAGAAGACAAATTATATTACATAGCCAATATTCCGATATACAAGGGTAATGAAACCGTGTTTAATACTTTACAGCAGGAGTTATTGTTTATATTACAATTCTCGCGTAAATATCCAAATTCCGGGACATTATCTAAATTGCTTAATAAATTTCTAAAAAGGCTGATGGAGATAGGTAAATTCAATGAAGATATAAATGTTTTATCGGCAATTGTCGTAGAAATAGCAATGAATAGTCCCAAAATACATAATCTCATAGTGTCAATTCTAAGCCGTCTTATTTCTCAATTAAAGTCGACAAAAGAACGTGAAAAAATCGCTAAAAATATTTGTCGCAAATTTTCTCGTCTGCCAAATAGCGGCTATTTGCAAATATGGATGCAGAGGATGACATATCAGATGAAAGATGGGCCAATATATAATGAACCGATATGTAAAATAGTGAATAATGAACCGGATATTTCTCTTTGGAATAACACATGGCTAAAAGATGAATTGGTTATAGGTTTTCCCACTTATAGTATGCGAACAGATTGGCTTGTAAAAGCATATACTCCTATCATAGATATAGATGAAGTTTCTGTATTTGATTATTAAGTAAATAATATTTCATTATAAACGGCCCCGTGATAAGTTCATCGGAGGCCGTGTTTTTAATCTATTTTTCTTTATTCTCGTTGTTGAAATCGAAGGTCAGTTGTACGACCTGCCCGAAATTGTCCTCGACATAAATGTCGATGGTCTGCTGGTCGGTCGAAGCGGAGGTGTAGTAAAGACGGAACACCTCGCGTTCGAGCGGATAGCGGTCATTGGGCAGGAATACCGTGCCGTCGTCCATGCGGAGCGTTCCTTTGCCGTCGGGCTGGAAGTAGCGGATCGTGTACCGCGCCCCGTCATAGCGACCCTCGCGTTTCAGCTCGCATCGAATTTCGGCAGTCTCGCCCTTTACGATTTTCGTCTGTACGGGCATCGTTTCCACCGTGAACGGATATGCCTGCTGAATGTCCAGCCCGTCGTCGCAGGAGGAAAGCAGACAGACCGCTATCCCGATGAAAAAAGAAATACCCCATCTTATTATACTGATACGTTTGCTCATAATCTGAATTTTAATGTTTTGTTGTTCGTTGTTTTTTCACTCAATTTCGTTTGCAGATATTCGTTCAGGTCTTTGCTTCCGGCATAAATACCCGAACGATCTACGGCTTTTTCCGCGTATCGGGTGCGCAGGGCTTCAAACGTCTTTCGTCCGGCCTCGTCGTTGTCCAGATAGCAGTTAATAGTCTTGTAACCGTCCAGATAGCGGAACGACTTGGCCAGATTGCCGACCGAATTGAGCACCAGCGCATCGTTCCCTCCGGTCAGTCCGAGCGTCGCGGCGGAGAGGAAGTCGAAAAACCCCTCGAACATGTCGCAGGTCTCCGTCGGTGTTCCCTGCCGCGACACGAGGGAAATATCCTTCGGCGGTATGCACCCCTTGAACAGCCTGCTGCGCAGTTCCCAGCCTCCCGACACGTTCTGAAACCCGATGGCGAAATAGGGCTTTCCGTGTACGCGGTAGCTGACCTGCCGACAATGGCGAGCGGCCACTTCGGAGGGGATACCCCGCTCCGAAAGATAGCCTTTCAGCACGCCGTAGAGCAGCGTTCTCTGCTCGACCTCCTGAAATGCGGGTTCGGAAACCCGCTCCTTCACAGGGCGAGGAACAGGAAGCGGCACGAAATTCCCACCCACCGCCTCCGAGATGTATTTCGCCTGCGTGAGAAAATCCGTGCTGCCTGCAAGCTCTCCGGCAAGGGTGAAGATGTCGCCGCCGCGTCCCAGCCCGAAGTCGAACCACACGTTTCTGTCCGTATTGACCTTGAACGAAGGCGTCCTTTCCTCGCGGTAGGGAGCGTTGTACCACAAATCGTGTCGCTTCTGCACAGTCGGGCTGTGCCCCAGCCGTTGCAGAAAAGTTTCCAAAGGCAGCCGCCGCATTTCATCTATCGTCATACCGTCAGTCGATGATGAATTTCAGCCCTATCCCGTACTGCGTGTGGAAATGACCTGTCGAGCCGCCCCACAAGCACCGCTCGCGGACGTTCACCGTAAGGGCGATGCGGTCGGCAAGATAGGCTTCCACTTCGAGCGAGATCGCCCCGCCGTAGATGAAGGCGTCCTTGCTCGCAAGGCGTGAGCCGTCGAACAGCACCTTGTCGCCCCAATTCACCGTCTCATATCCGGCAAGTGCCGAACCGCCGATATAGACGAAGAAAATTTTTCGCGCGTCGGAGAGGAAATTGTAGTAGAATCCACCCTCCGCCGTGAATTGAGCCGTCGGTATGCGGCGCTCCTTATAGGGGTTGTAGCGTTGCAGGTATTCGCCGCCGAAGACCCACTTGTCGCCCCCTTTGGTGTAGGTCGCAAACGCCGCCCCGAAACAGTACCCCGCATCGGCACGGTTAGAGTGCGAATAGAAGCCGTCGGCCATGCCGCCCCGAAGCTCGATGCCCCGCATCTTGGGGAGGCATCGTTGCGCGTCGGCCTGCCCCACACAGAGGGCAAGCGACGCGACGAGTAGCAATACGAACCGCTTCATGGTTACTGCACTTTAAGTTCGTCGATGACATTCGCCCGCACGAGGTCTTCATTCTCGACGACGAACGACTGATGGCGGCCTCCGTTCTTCTCGTTCAGCTCCACGACGAGGCACTTGCCGTCGGGAATGGTGAACTTGTCGAGTGTGAAGACGGTGCGCTCGTCCCTCTTTCCGGCCACGCGCGTAGCGTAGTTGTAGGCACGCAAGGGGAAAATCACCTGCTCCTGCATGGCCGTGCGCTTGGCGACCTTCTTATCGACGATCTTGAACGTGATGAAATCCACGTCGAACGGTATGTTGGAGGCGTTCTTTATCTGCGTGTGGAAATAGAGCAGGCCGTTGTGCGTGTAGATGCCTTTCAGAAGATACTGAATGCCGAAACGCTTGCATCCGATATGCTTCACCTCGCGTTTGTCCTGTTTGTGGATGGATTGCATGATAAGACGCACCAAAAGCGGCGATTCGCTCCCCAGCTCCGTGAGGTATATCTCCATCGCGTTGTTCGGGCGGTTCACGGCACTGCCGTCATGGATGAAGTCGCACATCTCGACATTGAGCAGCAGCGGTTCGTCGGCGTATTTCACATTGAAGGTATAGAACGAGCCGTCCTCGGTAATGACCGACATATTGGTCTCCGTGCGGAAATCGCGCACGGTGGCCTTCACGCGGATCACGTTCTCCGCGCCGTCGGCCTTGCCTGCGATAAGGTTCGGCGAGCCGAGATCGACGTAGCGCACCGCCGCCGGAAAGATGACGTGTACGGTCTTGTCGTAGGTAACCTCCAAGCCGTGCGGCGGAATCATGCGGTCGAACGTGAGCTTTTTCGTCAGGCCGTGATAGAGATCGCCGTCCTCCTCTTTCTGCGGATAGACCTCCTTCTGCAACGCAATCTTCCCCGGCTCCTCTTTCGCTCGGTCGGTCTGCACCGTCGTCGGGTCGTTTTCCGTCGTTACCTGCTCCTGTGCGCTGGCCGCACCTATGCCCGTTAAAAGGGCGAACATCATTACAAAAATCTTTTTCATTTTTACTGTGGATTTAGTGGTTTGTGAATGTTTTTAATCTTCCGGCTGATAAAGCATGACTTTATATCCGGCCTTCAAATGCACCTTTACGGTGCGCATCTTCTGGGCGATGTACTGGCTCGTTCCCTGTATGACACCTTTTCCGAGGTCGGAGGCGAGCTGCGCCCCCGCGTCGGTGGAGATGTTGATGCTCGAACCGAGCGACGAACCCATGTTGGCGGCGATCTCCTTGACTGCACTGACCTCCAACGAGTTCGGGATGAAGATGCCTTCCTGCCCGTCGCTGTCGAACACGGAGAGTTCGACCGGAATAATCGACCCGCGATATTCCAGCGAGGTGATCTCCACGCCGAGCCGCTCGCCCTGCACCCGAGCCGCGCCCACGACGAGGGTGTTGCGCGGGACACGCACCCCGCCCACGTCCGTCGCTTCCAGCAGCCGCAGGCGGACGCTTTGCCCGTCGGTTACGGTCTGGTTACCGTGTACGCATGCGGCGATGGTATTCTTCTCAGCGGCTCCCGTGTTCCCGACCGCCGTATGGAAACCGTAGTTGCGCTCTGCGGCGTGGGTGCGCATGAACTCCGCATCGTCCACCGGCTGCGCGAGGGCGGAGACCACATTCACCGCAACTTGATTGACGGGTACGGCTACGGCCTTGCCGTTCCGCGAGGGTTTCTGCTCCGGCTTTCCGGTTGCCGCCGCCTGCGACGCACCCCCTTGTCCGGCGGGCATATATTTCGCCGCCAGCTCGTAGGATTTTTCCAGCAGGGCGACCTGATCGTCGAGCGTCGAGCCTTCCGGCGCGGCCTGCCGCGCCATCATCGCTTCCAACTCCTTGATGCGCTCGCGCAACTCCTCCTTTTCGGGGTCGTCGGCAGGCGTCTCGTAGAAATTGCCGAGCGTGCGGTTGATGTCCTCGTAAGCGGCAGCGGACGAGCGTATCGTCTGCTTGGGACGCGAGCCGTCGCCCCCGTAGGAGGGTGCGGGCTGCACCCCCGCTTCGGGGTTGAGCAGGTCGAAGTCCTCCGCTGCGGTTTCCTTGTCCTGCTCCTTGTCCGCGAACAGGTCGGCGAGGTCGTGCATCTGCGCACGCCGCTCCTTCTGTTTCTCCTCCATCCGCGCCTGCTCGTAGGCCGTGCGCTTGTCGGCGATGATGCCCGACTCTGCGGGCAGGGGCATCTCGGTATTGAAGCCCGTCCCCTGTGCGGCTTCGGCCTTCTCCTTTTCGGAGGGCGCGAAGATCAGCCACATCGAGCCTGCGAAAAGCAGTCCCATAAGCGGGTACACGAGCATTTTGCGACGCCTCTGCCGCTGCTCCTCCGTGAGCGGCTGTTCAGGCTTCCCCGCTTTCGGGGAGGCCGTCGGATTCTTGTTCTGTTCCATAATCGTAATACTTGTAAAGGTTGATACTGTCCTGCCTTTGCCGCAGGTCTAACTCTCTGATATGTTCGATCTCTATCCGCCGTCCGTTTTCCCGTCCCATCTCGTAGAGCGCCGCCCCGAACGTAAAGAGGGCGCACACGGCGAAGACGGTGAAAATCACGAGTACGGCGGCGAGCCTCGTCCGCTGCGGGAATGCTTCGAGCCACGCCCGAAGCCGCCCGTCCTGCCTGTCCGTCCAATCGCGGACACGTTCAATCCACTTTCCCATACGCCTATCTCTCCAATGTTTGCAGGTCGCGGTTTTCCAGAATCGTGAACCCCTCGATGGTGAAGCCGCCCGGATTGTCGTCCGAACGCGAAGCGTTCAGCAGGCGGCAGCGCGTTACGAGACTGCGCTCCGTGACGTTGCTCTCGCGGATAATCATCTGACGCGCGTAGGTCTTGACCTCGTAGGGGTAGCGGTCGAAATTGCAGACCACCGAATCGACCTGCAACACCTGATTGATGTTGCCCGCGATGATGCGGTTGTAATACCCCTTCTCGGCGAAATCCGTGTAATAGTTGTAGGCACTCTTGTCCGAGAGCAGCAGGGCGCGTTTGATGTTGTGCTCGATGGCGCTCTTTTCGGGCGAGAGGGTGAAGAACAACTCGTGAAAACGGCGGACGTGTTCGCGTGCCTCCGCCGGACGGTTCTGCGCGAGGTCTTGCGAGAGGGCGAGCATCAGCGACTTGCCGCCGTCGAGTACATAGATCTTCTCGCGCTGTTTCTCGGCGAAGCGGTACGAACTCCCGACGGAGAAGACCGCCACCAGAGCACACAGCGCGATGAAGACGATACCGAACAGGCGTATCTGCCTGAACGACGTTTCGATATTTTTCAATGACTTAAATTCCATATTGCTTAATTTCGTTTGAATAGTTTTCCTGCGGTATGGTTCCATGCGGCCTTGCCCGCACGTCCCACGAGCCTGCCCGAATGTCCGGCCACGTTGCCGACGGCGGCTCCGGCCACGCCTCCGGCCAGCGCCGCGCCCTTGCCTGCAAGCTGCGTTACGGCACGTCCGTAGCTTCCCGAACCTCCGGCCTGAATGATCCATCCGGCGACGGTCGGAATCGTGAAATAGCCGATAATGCCGATGATAAGGAACACTATATAGACCCCGTTGGAGGCTTCGAGTGAGAAATTCGGGTTGTTCTGCAACTCCGAGATGTCGTTTTGCAACATCAACACCTGAATCTTCGCCAGCACGGTACTGAACAGGTCGGCCACGGGCAGCCACAGGTAAATCTGCACGTAGCGGCATATCCACTGCGTGAGCGTGGAGTGGAAGCCGTCCCAGACGGAGATGGCGAAAGCTATCGGGCCGAGAATCGACAGGACAATCAGAAAGAATGTCCGCAGCGTGTCGATCAGCAGGGCGGCAGCGGCGAACAGCAGCTCCAGCACCTCGCGGAAGAAGTCGCGGATACCTTTCTTCATGTTATACATGCCCCGTTCGATATACATTCCGGCCATCGTAACCATATCGCCCGGCGACCAGCCCAGTTCTTCGAGCTGCCGGTCGAACTCCTCATTCGAGACGAGGTAGGCCGTTTCGGGGTTGCGCATCATCGCCTCGTATTCGAGCTTGTCTTTCTGCTCGCGGTACTTGTTCATGTCGAGTGTCTGCGTTTCGAGCATCCGGTTCGTGCCCTGCACGACGGGACTCAACACCCCGTTTATCGTGCCCAGAACGATGGTCGGAAAGAACATGATACAGAAGCCGACGGCGAAAGGCCGCAGCAGGGGGTACACGTCGATGGCCTCGGCACGGGCGAGCGACTGCCACACGCGAACGGCCACGTAAAAGAGCGCACCCAGCCCCGCGATGCCTTTGGCCACGCCCGCCATGTTGGAACAGAGCGGCATCATCTCCGCATAGAGCGAGCGGAGAATGGCGTGCAGGTTGTCGAACTCTACTGAAAGTAACATCATAGGCATAGCGTGTTAAGTGTTACCAATAGCGTTCGCTGCGGCTGCCGTAGAGCGCCAGCACCCTGTCCATGTCGTTTTTCTTCTTCGCCCGCAGGTAGCTTACCGAGATGTTCTTGTTGGTGTAGTACATCACCAGATTGCGGTAGTTGCGCACACGGTTGTAGCACCTGTCCACCACGTCCATACGCTCCTTGTCGGTCATCGAAAGCGTCGTGATGTTCACCACCTCTTTCATCTCTTTGAGGACGTTGTTGCTCTCCTCCAAGAGCTTCGTATAGCCGAAAGCGATGGCCGAAAGTTCCTCGGCGGTGTAGTTCTCGTCGCGCAGCATAAGCTGGAAATTCGTTACATAGATGTCCGAAATTTCGCCGATCATCAGAATCGTGTTCTTGACCTTGATGCCGTCCTTGACCAGATTGTTCACCGATTTGAGGGCGTCGTAATACTTTTTGCCCTGCTCGTAGATTTTCACCGTCTCCTGAAAGTTCGACACCATGTTGGTCGCCGTCTTCGAGGTGTGGATGATGTTCTTCGAGGCGTTGATGATGCCTTGCGCGAGGTTGCCCGGATCGCTTACGACCCATTGCGCCCTCGCCGTGCCTGCAAGGAGCAGGCACGCGCTCAATAGTAGGATTATTTTTGTTCTCATTTTACTGTGGATTTAGTGGTTTCTATTCCAGTTTCGTGTCCATCTCCGCGCGAACGTAATCTCCGTGCGGGGAGAAGGTCAGCACGTCCGTCGCCTCGTTGTAGGCGATGTCGATGCGGTAGCCCGTGTTGATGAAAAGGTTGCCCTCCTCCTCGCGCAGCAGGTATGTTTCGGGTTTCAGGCGGCGCGAGAGACCGCTGCGCTTGAAGACCGTAACCTTGTAGGCGTCGCCCTCGCGGTAGATCAGCACGTCGGGCTTCCTGCCCACGCTGACCCAATTCCCGCACAGCTTGCTGCAATCCGTTTCTTTCGCTTCGGTGCAGGCTTGCAGCATCAAAGTCGCAAGCGAGACCATACAACAGCTCAACGTGAGCCACTTTTCTCTGCTTATATTCATAGACTTTTCGTTTTTGATGTGATTACTTATTATTTCTGCGGCTCTCGGCTATCTGCCGTATCGCCGCCTCGATGTCGCCGCCCAGCTTCTCGGCGAGGGCATAGACCTCCATTTTCTCGGTTTCTTCGGTCGTGAACGCCAGATATTCCTCGGTGCTCACTTCGGTTGCATAGACCGCCGACTGCGTGCCGCCCAACCCGATCCAGACCTCCTTGTAGAGCCTCGACGGATCGTTCGCCTGATTGATGGAGAGTATCTGCCCCTTCTCCTTGTCCGTCAGTCCCAAGAGAGCCTGTATCGAGTCGAACTTGTTCATGTACTTGCGCTGGTCGAGCAGGATTTTGCAATCCGAGTTGTTGATAATGCTCTCCTTGACGATCGGCGAGGCGATGATGTCGTCCACCTCCTGCGTAACCACGACGGCCTCGCCGTAGAACTTGCGAACCGTCTTGTAGAGGTACTTGATATAGGAGGCCATGTTCGCCGAGGCGATGGCCTTCCACGCCTCCTCGATAAGTATCATCTTGCGGATGCCTTTCAGCCTGCGCATCTTATTGATGAACAGCTCCATGATGATAATCGTCGTGACGGGAAAGAGGATCGGGTGGTCTTTTATCGCGTCGATCTCGAAGACGATGAAGCGTTTGTGCAGCAGGTCTAACTGCTTGTCGCTGTTCAGCAGGTAGTCGTACTCCCCGCCGCGATAATACGGCTCCAAGACGTTGAGAAAGCCCGCGAGGTCGAAATCCTTCTCGCGCACTTTCTTCTCCTCCAATACGGCACGGTAGTCGGTCTTCACGAACTCGTAGAACGTGTTGAACGACGGCACGATGTCCGCGTCCCGCTTGATGCGCTCGATGTAGAGTGCCACGGCGTTCGAGAGGGCGACCTCCTCGGCGCGGGTGGCAGGCTCGGTATCCTTCTTCCACAGCGTCAGAAGCAGCGTCTTGATGCTCTCCCTTTTCTCGATGTCGAACACCTTGTCGTCCGTGTAGAAAGGGTTGAACGCTATCGGCGTCTCGTCGGTATAGGTGAAATAAATCCCGTCCTCGCCTGCGGTCTTGCGGCGGATCATCTCGCACAACCCCTGATAGGAGTTACCCGTATCGATCAGCACGATGTGCGTCCCTTGCTCGTAGTATTGCCGCGTGAGGTGGTTCGTGAAGAAAGACTTGCCCGAACCGCTCGGCCCAAGTATGAACTTGTTGCGGTTGGTGATTACGCCTTTCTTCATCGGAAGGTCTGAAATGTCCAGATGCAGCGGTTTTCCCGTGAGCCTATCGACCATCTTGATACCGAACGGGGAGGGCGACGAGCGGTAGTTGGTTTCTTCGGTGAAGAAACAGACCGCCTGCTCGGTGAACGTATAGAAGCTCTCCTCTGCCGGAAAGTCGGCCTCGTTGCCCGGTATGGCCGCCCAGAACAGCGTCGGACAGTCCACCGTGTTGTGGCGCGGGGTACACTCCATCGCCGCGAGCTGGCTGCCCGTGTCGTTCTTGATGCGTTTCAGTTCCTCGCGGTCGTCCGACCACGCCATCACGTTGAAATGGGCGCGGACGGACGTGAGGCCGAGGCTGTGCGCTTCGTTCAGGTACTCGTGTAACTCGTAACTTTGCCGCATCACTTTTTCGTAACATTAAATATTTCACTTTACGAAAACTATATTTATGTAGAAAATGGATGCAAAAAAGATTACAGAAGACTACCACGACTGGCATAACATTGCCGAACTTCGACTTCTTGGCTTAAGCCGTTCTCAAATAGCAAAGAAGCTGCAACTTCCTCCCGGCAGAGTCATGCGGCTTTCCCGATTAAATGTTGATGAGCTTCTTCAACATGGCAATCGTCCGCGCCCTTCTTATTCCTGCCGTCTCGATCCTTATGAGGAGTCAGTTAAGCATTTGCTGATAACCTGTCCTTATTATTCTTCCACCCAGATTCATGAATATCTAAAGGAGAATAATCCCTCTTTTCCAAAAGTCTGTGAAAAGACTGTTTTCAATTATGTAAAAAAAATACGTAAAAGATACGATATACCTGCAAGAGTATAATTTTTTGCAGCAACAATCTTTTGTTCAGAATTCAATAAGAATCTGAACTGCATCCTTATTACCGAAATTTAAATAAAAGACATTATGAAATCCGTTATTTCAGACAATAAGATTATTCCATTCCTACCTTGTTATAAAAGGACATCACAGTTGCATGAAACCAAAGTTAGTGATCTGAAAACTGTATATGGATGTAATGGATATGCGGTTTATGATTATATAGAAAATGAGATATTCCGTACAGGAAACCATTCATTGTATTGGTGTAAGAATATGCTTTGCAGAGTAGCGGACTATTGGGCACTCTCTCCGGAAGAAGTGGAGAAAATCGTGGAGTATTGTATTCAGGTTGACTTGTTCAATGCTGAGTTGTATACCAAGTATCATATTCTTACATCCGCAGAAATCAGGCAACAGTATAATAATGCCGGTTTCTTCATGGCTGTCAATTCATAATCACTAATCCGAAAATACTATGTTGATAAGATGTGAAATGTTAAAAAAACTGGCAAACGCTTTTATAGAGGTAGCCAAAGAGGAGAACCTGCCTGTAAATATCACAATGGGCAGGTCTTATACAGACTCCGGCGGTTCCAGACAAGTTGGTATTATTCTTGAATTTGACAGTTGGAACTCGAAAATCATCAATGATAAATTAGCTGACACCATCAACAGAATCTTCGAACTTAAATAATATATAACAGAAAGGGAGCAATATGGAAGCATTAACGGCATTACAATGGGCAAAAGAGGGTTATGTACCTAACGCAGATGCGATAGGAAACGAACGCTGGACTAATTGTCATCATGCCCAGAAAGCAACGTATTACAAAACTTCTGAAGTGCATGAGAACGCGGATGCAGCGAGAGAAATAATCAAGCTAAATCGCAAAGAATACAATCAAGCATCAAAGAAAAGGGAAGAGAAGAGAAAAAAAGCCATCGCTTTTCGTGAACTCATGAAAACAGAGTGGCAGTAGCTCCAGGAAGGTAGGATACCGAATCCGAATGCACGGTGGGAATATGGCGAGACTCTGAACAATACATTCAACGTGTGCAGTTACGGCAGCAAATATTGCTATTGTCATATTGATGAAACACATATACCCAAAAATAGTGAAGAGCTACAGAAAGCCATTTTTGATTTTCAACGGAAATAGCTGGATATGACTATAAACAATTTAGATATGAAGAAGAAAACAGTAACAGTATTGGCGATTGAATATTCAAAAAGGGTGTGTGATCCTCAACCTGAATTAATTGATCGAATGGATGTAAGAGGATTGGTTATGAGTGCTTATAGAAGTGGATATAATAAGGCTCATTCAGAGCATGTAAAGCGCATAACCAATATCGTGGAGCTAAAGCTATCTGACATTGATTCCCCTGTATTTACTCAAGAACATTTTGATTACATAATGTCAAAAATTAAAGAACAATTTGCGTAAAACGGAACAGGTATGAATATAGATACTGAATTTAACGTAGGAGATAGCGTATGCTATCTGAGCGGTGATAACATTATCCATACAAGTATAAGCAAAATAATTATCGAAATATCCTATACTGATGATAGTTTTCTTATGGTTTATAAGCTGTCAGATGGACTAAGTGTGCCCAGAAACAATTATCCACAATGGGGAAAAAGACTTTTTAGAGATAAGGATAGTTTAATGAGATATTTATCAGAATCGTAACGGAACAATGGACTAACAGGCAAGTCACCGCATTGTATGCAGGCTGGTGATACAGGTTCGAATCCTGTTTGTTTCACACTGAAAAAAAAATTCTTAAAACGTATAATTATGGGAAGAATTGCCAGAAAAGGCTTTGAGTACTACAGGGCCGAAACGGACCGGTTCCGTGACATCAAGATCCGCAAGCTGAGAAAGGAACACAGCTGTGCCGGTTATGCGATATACCAGTATGTCCTGAATGAGATCTACCGTGTGGAAGGCTGTTATATCCGTTTCACACAGGACGAACTGTTCGATTGTGCGGAATACTGGAACATGAGGGAAGAGGAGGTTCTCCGGATCATCAACTATTGTACGGAAACGGGGCTGTTCAATGCCGGAATCTGGAAACAGTACGGCATTCTGACAGGGCACTCCATCCAGATCCGATATGTGTCCATGTGTCACGCGGCCAAGCGCAAGACAGTCATTCCGGAAGAAATAAATCTTCTTTCCGAAGAAAAATCCTCCTTCCCGGTTTCCCGGGCACAGCTCCCTGTGGAAGCGGCGTCCGTTCCGATCTGTGGATCTGTGGCAGTCACCTCTGTTCCCTTCACGGAACCTTCAGAAGCGCCCGTTCCTTTGAAAGAGGGAATTCTTCCGGAAAAAACCGGATTTATTCCGGAAGAATCCGTGAATATTCCGGAAGCTTACAATATAAAGGAAAGAAAAGAAAACATATCATCCTCAAGCTCCTTTACATCCGTTCAGGAAAAGACGGATGAGGAGGACAATTCCATCCGGACTTTAAAATCCGATCTGGAATACCTGAACCTGAAGGATGACCAGATCCGCTGGGCGTGCATTCTGAAAGCCCGTTATCCGGCCATGCCGCTGGAGTACGCCATAGCCGCCGTCAAGGACAGCATCCGTAACGGTGACTACCGTTACAGTGTGGGCGGCTGCCTCACTCCGCTGATAGAGAACTATATCCGCAAGTACAACGCTGAATGTTCAGGAGAAAAGAGGCAGGACGGTTTCCGTGCCGCCCTTGAGCGTCTAGGCATTTCTCCGGCACAGCAGCATGAGATTCTGCATCTGTCCGCAGACTCCCCCCGTGTGCTGGAAGCCGCCCTGAAGGAAATCGAGCGCAGCAACGGGCGCATCAGGAGCCCGCTATGTTTTCTCAGGAGCAGGCTGATGTCCGTCCGGACCGCATAATATTTTGACATTAGTTAGTATGTGAAAGAACATTCCATCCTGCCGTCCCGCTGTGAAGCCGGTGCGGCAGGAACTTAAAAAAAACGAAAGATTATGAAATCACAGGAAGCCAATGCGATCCCCTTGCGGGAGATACTGGAAAAATACGGTCATGAACCGGTCAGGTCCTACCACGGCTATCTCATGTACAGCTCCCCTTTCAGAAATGAGGAGACCCCCAGCTTCATGGTGAACCTGCACACGAACAAATGGAAGGATTTCGGTGAGGACAGCTCGGGAGGTGTGGCAGACCTGGTCATGCGTCTGGAACGGTGCGATTTTCACTCCGCCATGCGGCGGATTGAAAAAAGCGACCTGTCCGCCCCGTCCGACCCCCTCCTTGTTCCGACTTCCGCCGGGGATGCCGGCACCAGCCCCAGACTGACTGTTGACAATATCAATCCCCTGACCAACAGGATGCTTCTGGAATACATGGGCCGGCGTGGAATTGATGCGGACATTGCAAAGGCATATTGCAAGGAAGCATACTACCATTTCAGCGGAAGGAAGGACAGGCGCTGTTTCGCCGTAGCTTTCCCCAATGACAAGGGAGGCATGGAGCTCAGGAATCCGATATTCAAGGGATGTGCCGGAATAAAAGCCGTCACCTGTCTTGACAATGGAGGCGACCGTTGTGCCGTTTTCGAGGGATTCATGGATTTTCTCAGCTATCTCCAGTATGCCAGGGAACATCCCGGACTGCCGCCAATGAATTTCTGCATCCTGAACTCCACGGCCATGGCCGGCAGGTCCGGAGAGTTCCTTTCCCGGCACCGGCTGGTACATGCCTTTCTGGACAACGATAAGGCAGGCATGGACGCCCTGGACAAACTGGAGGGAAATCTTGGGAAGGATACGGTACTGGTCAATGAGTCCGTCCGGCTGTATCCCCGGCATAACGATTTCAACGAGTTCCTGCAAGCCTGTAAAAAAAAAGCAATGACTGCAGGAAATGAGATGTAATACAGCAAACAATATGAAAGAAGTATCAGAAAAGATAACGGAAAGAATCCGCAAGCTTATCCGGCTCAAAGAATCCGCCACACAGATCGGATCTGAAGGTGAAGCTCATGCGGCGGCAGCGGCGGTACACCGCCTGCTTATGGAATACAACCTCTCCCTGCTTGATCTTGCCGGTGAGAATCCACAAAACCGGCTGACAGCCTGCGAATCTGACAGAATCAGCTACAAGGATGCAGCCGGCAATATCTGGAAACGGGACCTGATGAGGGTCTTATGTGAATACAATTACTGCAAGATGCTGCTCTACGCGGGCACAACCCATATGGTGGTAATCGGGACAGAGGAAAATGCGGCAACTGTCATTGCGCTCTTTGACTACCTGCGTAAAACCTTCAGACGTCTGTCCGAAGAGAAGTATTCCGGGTATGCGCAAGGCAGACGCGGTTACTGGAGAACCGCCAAAGGTAAGAAGGACTATATCCGGTCTTATCTGGAAGGCTGCATACCCGGTTTACGCATGCAGCTGGAGAAGTCCGGGCAGACGCCGCAGGAAACCGGCCTCATGATCTGTCACCAAAAACTGATAGACGACTATATGGACAGGTTCAGGCTTGTCAGAAGAAAGCCTGTGGCGAACAGGCATAAGACGAACCACAAGGCTTATATGACCGGAGTTGATGACGGCCGCCATATAAGTCTGAGCAGGCAATTGAAGGATAATACTTTTAAAAGGATAAAAACATGGGCTTTGTCAACAGACTGATCACATGGATCATGGACCGGCTTTCCGTGGAGGTCGATCCGGATGCCGAATGGTTTTAGCAGATCGTGAAAAGGATGGTTGCGGTTCATCCCCGTTCACTTGATTAAAAACACATAAACGAAAAAAATATGGAGATAAAAGGAAAAGTACTTACCCTCTTTCCGGTTAAGGAAGGAGTCGGAAAGACATCGGGCACTCCGTGGAAGTCCCGTGAGTTTGTGATAGAAACGCAAGACCAGTATCCGAAGAGGATCTGCCTGCAAGTGATGAATGACAACATGGACCGTTTTCCTATGGAGGAGGGTATGGAGGTCAGTGTCAAATTTGACATTTCCGCCCGTGAATGGGACGGCCGTTACTTCAACACGCTGACGGCATGGGACATCACCGTGCTGAATTCCCGGCCGTCCAATCAGGAAGGAGAAAACAGATGAGAAAGAAATTCTTTTTTCTGGGGATATTGTTGGGCGTCTGCCTGGCATCCCCGGCCCAGTTCTATTCCGCACGTACCAACCTGATAGGGCTGGCAACGGGCAACATCAACCTGGAGGGGTCCATGACGCTGAACCGCCAATGGTCGCTTCATCTACCGGTCCAGTACAATCCCTTCGTCTTTAAGGATAACCGCCAGTTCCGCAACCTGACTGTCATGCCGGGCGTGCGCTACTGGTTCGTGGAGTCCTACTCCAATTTTTTTGTCGGGATGAACACCCTGGCAAGCGGCTATTCGATCGGCAGGATATGGAACAAGAAACGTTATGAGGGAGAAGGCTACGGCATCGGCCTCTCCATCGGCAAGGCCTACCCCCTGTCAAAAACATGGAACATAGAATGGGAACTCGGCGGCGCCGCGGTCTGGGCGAGGTACAACGAATACCGTTGCCGGGAATGCGGCGCCTTCCTGGGCAGAAAACACGGATGGTATCTGATACCTTCACGTGTGGCGTTGAACATGATATATCTTTTCTAAATGTACGGTCCTATGAAAAAAAGAAACATACCTGTAATCCTTTTACTTCCACTGCTGTCCTTATCCTGTTCCCTGTCCCACAAGATGGAAAGGAGCATCAGCAAGGTCGGTCTCTCACAGGCCGGCAAGCGGCCTGCACCGGACACGACATGCTATTCCGTTCCCGAAAAAATCACCTGGAAGGACAGTTCGGGAGTGGAACATATTGTCACCATGGCCGAACGTGACAGCGTTACGGGTGAAGAGATGACCGTGTTGCAGCTGGACGAGGTGACCATTGTCGCGCGTAACAGGAACATCCCCGAGCGTGCCGGAAAAGTGAATCTGGATTTTGTCGTGACCGTTCCGGGCAGGCTGATAGATGACAAATGGCAGGTACAGCTGACCCCTGTGGCCTACAAGCGTGGCAGACGCATAGAACTGGAGAGGATCTTCCTATCCGGCGCCGACTTCGTCAAGCGGCAGAAAAAAGGATACGCGCAGTACCAGGCCTTCATAAACAGCATCATCCCGGATTCCGCCTATCTGAAAGAGATGTTCGACATGAAAGGCTACCGCCGTGCCATGGCCGAGCTGGAGGAGGAGTTCTACCAGGCATGGAAGCATGACTATATCGCCCGCGAGGAATGGATTGACTGGACTGAGAGATGGAACCGCCGTTACCAGCACTTCAACGCGAAGATGGAACGGAACCGCATGGCCATCGCCGGCCACAACACCATCCTGTCCGTACTTCCCGCTTACTGGCTCCGCCGTGATCTGGACACCACGCTGATTCCGTCCCGCTACCGCATGTTCTCGGAAGACACCCCTCTGAAGGTACGCAGGGTGACGCCGGAAGATTCGGCGCGTATAGCGGAGAGATACTTCGATTACAAGCGCATTGCGGAGAACGAACGCAAACGTGACGCGGTGTCACGCAAATATGAGGAGCTGGTTCGTTTCCCTTACCAGGCCGCCCGTCTGGATACGGTCATCAGGAACAGGAACAATACCTTCAGCTATTATTACCGGCAGGAGATGGATGTTACCGATAACACGAAACGTATTGACCTGACAGTAGACGGAAGGATACTTGCCGTCAATGGCAGTTCCGCCAATTTACCGTCCTCGGATACCATTACCTATTATATAAGCAGTATGGTGCAGTTCCTGGACCATGCGCCCCGGTACAGGAAGGAGAAGATATACCGCAAGGCCACGGCCAATACGACCGCCTATATCAATTATCCGGCAGGCAGATACCTGTTTGACGAGGAATACGGGAACAACCGTTCCGAAATAGACAAAGTCCTGGAAGCGATCAACAAGCTGACCTATACCGGTGAGTTGGTGATGGACAGTATTGACATGACCGCCACCGCATCCCCGGAAGGCAGCGCGGCCGCGAACCGTATCCTGTCCAGGCAGCGTGCCGTTGCCTTGAAGGAGTACCTGTCCGGAAGGACGGATGACAGGACCGGCATCGACACCCTGATCCGTCCCCGGTGGATTGGCGAGGACTGGCAGCTTCTTGTCCGCAAGGTACAACAGGATACGGAAATGGATGACAGGTCAGCCGTTCTGGATATCATGTCCTCCGTAAAGGATCCGGACGCAAGGGAGGCCGGGATCCGGAAACGTTTTCCGGATGCCTACAAGCATATCAGGGAGAACTATTATCCTCTGGCACGTGCGGTGAACTTCGCATTCTACCTGCACCGCCGGGATATGATAGAGGAATTCAAATACACCACCGTCCTTGACTCGGCCTACATGCACGGTCTTGACCTGATGGAGGACAGGCAGTACAAGGACGCGCTGGTGATACTGTCGGACTATAACGACTACAACACGGCCATCTGCCTGATGTCACTGGGCTATGATGCACGGGCTGCCGGAATATTGGAATCCCTGCCGGAAAGTTCCAATGTGTGCTACCTGCTGTCCATCCTGTACAGCCGTCTGAAAGACGACGGCAAAGCCGTGTCCTCCTTCATGCGCTCACTGGAACTGGACGGTTCCAAAGCCTATCGCGGTCGTCTTGATCCGGAAATCAACCGGCTGATAACAACGTATAATTTAAACCTGTCGCAATATGAATAAAATAGTAAGAATTCTGCCCGGCATATTCCTGTCCCTGCTGTCACTTTCCTCTTGTGACGGCCTGTTCACCGAGGATTGTATCTACAAAGGATACCTGCACGCCCGTAACGGGTTCCATCACCCTTCCGATATGGGCACACCGGAACAGGCGGAGATGAACCTGATGGTTTTTCCGCTGACCGGTAACGGCGTGGCGGAATATGACAATCTTTCCATTCCTTTTAATGGAAGCGGTGATGCGTATGGGACCTTGCATATCGGGAGTTACGAGTTTCTCGCCTGCAACAAGGATGTCAACATCCTGGAGGATGCGGGCTCCGCCGCCACCGTCCGCTTGCGTGTTCCGACGGAACAGGGAAAGATCACGGCGGAGCAGGGATACGCGTATTCCTCTTCCGTGACCGGTACGGTCATGACTGACGACACCCTGCACGTCACCTGCGAGAGCAAACTGATGGTGCAGCGGATTGTCTTCAACATCACGGTGACGAATACGGGAATCCTGGAATATACCGGAATCACCGCCGAACTTGACGGCGTGACCACAAGCCGGTATGTACGTACAAGGGAAAAGGGAAGCGGTTTCGCCACCCTGCCTTTCACCGTCTCCCCTGAAAAGGAGAATTTCTTCCGGAAGGAAGTGCTGGTGTTCGGCATCAATACCGGGGTGAGCAATGTCATCCGTCTTCATCTGGACGGGGACATGCCCGTGGATGCGGATCTTGACCTGAGTGATGTGTTCAAGGACTTCACCGCTGACGGTATCAGTGTGGACATCACCGTCCGCGTATCCCCGTCCCTACATACCGCATCCGCTTCCATCGAGGACTGGCAGAATGTGGAATGGGGCCAGGGAATAATTACTTATTAATACTGTTTTTTTATCATCAATTTAAAATTTTACAAAATGAAGAAAATGTTTTTGTTCGCAGCGTGTCTTGCCGTATTGGCATGCAGCTGTTCCGAGAATGAAGAAGGAACCGTCAAGGATGTCCGTGCCTCCTTGAAAATCAACGCCAACATCGGTGCTCCCGCTGTTTCCCGCGCGGAAAAGACCGCCTGGGAAGCCGGTGACAAGCTGGGTCTTTATGTCTGCAACGGTACTCTGGGCACTCCGTACAACCAGAATGCCGTCTATACCAACACCCCTTTCACCTATTCAGCTGCCGGATGGACTTCGGAAGAGATCCTGCTGGATGAGAACGAGGCGACGGTGTTCGCTTATTATCCGTATGATGCCACGCTGACCACCCCCTCCGCCCTTCCGGTGGACATCACCACCCAGACGGACCATCTGTACGGACAGGGCGACACCAAGGCGAGCATCCTGAACCGTAATGTGAACATCACGATGAAACATGCCCTTTCACAGGTCGTATTCCGCATGAAGAAAACGGAAGGATACAGACAGGAAGGCGTCCTTACCGGAATCACACTGAAGAATGTCGGTTCCGCCACTCCGTTGTATACCCGTGCCACTATGGATATTTCAACAGGTTCCCTGACAAAAACGACGGCAGGCAATGTGGAATTCAGCGCCGGCGCCACTCTGACAGACAAGGCCGTATCCTTTTCATCCATTGTCGTTCCGGTTGATGCGACAGCGGGCAAGGATATGCAGGCCGTGTTCACCATTGACGGAAAGCAGCTGCAATTCACCTTCCCGGCCGGAACGAAATGGGAACGCTCTTACCGTAATATCTACGACATCGTACTGGGGAATAACGGTCTGGTCATCGGCGGTGCCGATGGCAGCGGTGTGACCATCGAACCCTGGACAGACGATGTGAAAGGTGAAATCCAGCTTGTACCTGTAATCTGACTTTAAGGGGCGGGAAGCCTTTCTTCCCGCCCTGTTACAAACCATATCGGGGCTGCCAATCCCCCATAATCAGACAAAACGATGAAAATGAAGAATATTTTAAACAGCCTTTTCCCCTGGCTGGCCATGACAACCCTCCTGTCCCTGCAGGGCTGTGAGAATGAGGAAGGCACCGCAATCCACAGCCGTGATACCGTGTCCTTTGAAATTGACGCAGGGGGAGCACGGGCAACCGAGACAACGTTTGAGACCGGGGATGCCATCGGCGTCTATGCGGCAGTACGCATGTCATCAGCGCCTGCAACCTTGAAAACGTCCGGAAACTATGCGGACAACAAGCGGTTCGTCTGGAACGGCTCGCAGTTCGTGGCGGACGGGGACGCCAACGAAATAGCCGCCGGCTATGAAACGGATTATTATGCCTATTACCCCTACAGGGAAGACATGGGCAATCCGTTGGATTATGATTTCAGCATACAGGGGGACCAGCGGGAAGGCATCACGCTTTCCGACTTCATGTATGCGGCCAACAGGAGCGGAACAACCGATAAGGTCATAACGCTCGCCTTCTCCCACCGGCTGTCCCGGCTGCAGGTCACTTATACGCCGGAAGCGGGAGAGGCACTTTCCGGCGTGACCATCCAAAGGGCCAAGGCTACAGCCAATATCAACCTGGGAACCGGCACCGCCAATACCCTTGGAGCCACCTCGGATATACGGATGTATAATGACGGCGGCACATTCACTGCGGTCATTCCGGCGCAGGACCGGGATGCCGACGGTACATTCCTTACCCTTTTATTTGCCGACGGCACAAAAAAGGACTACACCCTTACGGCAAAGAAAGAATTCCTTGCGGGGCATACTACCGTAATTCCGTTCATGGGCAAAGAGCTGCAGTATACCTTTACCGTCAGTCCGGAAACCATCGGCAGCGGCTATTCCGGCGGCATCTATAACTACGAAACGGTTTCAAACAAATATTATTCAATAAACGGGAAGCCATTGCCCGGCACTGAGAGTCCATTGGATTACACGGTTTCAACGACAGACGTCTGGATAACCCCGGACAAGGCGGGCAAAACAATAAAGGTGGCGGAAAACCTGAATACCGCTCCCCGAAACGGCAAGCTCCTGTTTACCCAGGCAGAATCCGGAAGGACTTACATCCTGCCGGTACAACAGTCCTCCGCTACCACGCGGCAGACCTTGCAAATCAGCACAACTGCGGGAAACATACCCGCTGCCGGAGGAAACAAGGCTGTCACAGCCGTTCTCAGCACTTATTATAACGACCACCGGGATCCTGATAAAAAAGAAAATGTAACGGTTTCCCTCAGTGGAACCGGGACGGGATTCAGCCTGTCCGGGAATCAGGTCCTGGCTGTCAACAATACTACGACAAATGCCAGAAGTATTACCGTAAAAGGCAGTTACAACGGCATAACATCGGATAACAGCCTGACCATAACACAGGATGCCGGTGCAAAACAATACGCATCCTGGAGCGACTGGAGTGTAACCGTATCGGCCAATCCGGAAACGGTTGCAAACACGGGAGGTACATCCGTCATCACGGCCGATGCAGCCCGTACCCGTGCGTGGACGTGGAACGGTGTCGGCGGTTCAGGAGGTACGGAAACAGACAGGGCCACACCGTCATTGTCGGCAGCCGGCAGCGGATTCAGCCTGTCCGGAACAACACTGACAGCAGGCAACAACACAACAACATCTGAAAGATCCTGTACAGTCACGGCAACCCATGCCGGTAAATCAGCGACCTGTACAGTCAAGCAGCCGGCCGGAACAACCGGTTACGGAGATTGGAAAGTAAACATATCCGCCAGTCCGACCACTATCGCGGCCGCCGGAGGAACGTCAACGCTGACCTGCTCGGCTGCGCGTGACGTATATACCAATGGGGTAAAGACCGGTACGGAAACCGCCACACCTGTCATCTCGGGCAGTGCAGCCGGATTCAGCCTGTCCGGAAAAACAGTCAGCGCCGGCAACAACACCTCAACAAGCACGCGAAGTATAACATATACGGCAACCCATGCCGGTAAATCAGCCAGCTGTACGATCACCCAGTCTGCAGGAAACAGGCAATATGCGTCATGGAGTGCCTGGAACGTGACAGTGTCAGCCAATCCGGCCACGATAGCCGCAAGCGGAGGCACATCCTCCATCAGCGCGGCGGCAACCCGTACCCGCACATGGACGTGGAACGGTGTCAGCGGTTCCGGCGGTACGGAAACAGACAGGGCCACACCGTCATTGTCGGCAGCCGGCAGCGGATTCAGCCTGTCCGGAACAACACTGACAGCAGGCAACAACACAACAGCGTCTGAAAGGTCCTGCACAGTCACGGCCACTTCAAACGGCAGGTCGGCCGCCTGTACGGTCAGACAGTCCGCCGGCAGTCAGACAACGGAGTACGGCAACTGGACCACGGGCTCATTGTCAGTGTCCGCCAGCCCGTCCGGTATCGGCTCATCCGGAGGCACAAGCCGCCTGAGTGCGACAGCATCACAAAGCCGTCCGAAATACACGAAGTGGAACGGCATAACAACAGGCACCACCACAGAATACCGGAGTGTGGATGTGAGCTCATCCGCCTCATGGTCAGGAAGCGCGTCGGGCTTCAGCCGGAGCGGCACGACTGTCACAGTGGCGGCCAATGGCAGCACTTCATCCCGCAATTGTACCTATACGGCAAGTTACGGAGGAAAATCAGGCCATGTGACAATCCATCAGGATGGAAAGCCCGCCGATGTAATCACCTACGGGTACATATTCACGCTCGGAGCCGTCAGCGGTGATGACGTCGTCTCCACCGGGGGAACCGTCACCTACAGTGTCACCTCACAGAAGATCACATACACCAACGGCAGCGAAACCTCCCGCAGCAATATCGGCTGGTCGGCTTCCGCCAACGTGTCCTGGATCAGTGCCGGCACAAACTCGGCAACCGTCAGTGAAAACCCGACAACTTCCGACCGTAGCGGCACGATTACGCTGACCCAGAACGAAAGCGGAAGGAAACTGTCAATCACTGTATACCAGGACAGAAAGGTATCGGTGGACATAAACTAAAAACTATAAATATGGATAAACCATTCAATCATCTCATTATTTGTCTGACGTTTGTAATGCCGGTTGCAGCCCTCAGCGGCTGCTCCGGCCCTAACGACAGTCCGGAGCAGGACGCCGTCATGTCCATCAGCTCCTGCACGGCACGTGGTGATGACGGGCAGGAAATGTCCGTCAGCGAGTTCGGCATGTTTGTAACGGATACGGCGGGAAACCTGTATCCGGACAACATCCGAGTCCTCAACCGGTCCGGGAAATGGACATTCGCGGAGATTTCCCTGTCGGACGGGGATAAAGGCATATATGCGTATTATCCTTACAACCCGTCCTTCAGCGGCGGAAAGATGGGCCTGGACGCAAGGAGCCAGACAGACTATCTGTATTCGGAAAGAACCATGGTGTCCGGGAACGCACCCTCCGCCTCCATCACCCTGTATCATCTTCTTTCGAAGGTGACTTTCAGAATGCCCGCCGCCGTCACCGCGGTCAGAGTGGCGGATTACAGCTACTCCGCTTCGTACAGTCTTCTGACGGGCTCACTGGAGATAAAACCGGAAAAAGGCACAATATCCTCCGGGACAGGAAGCCTGCTGCTCTATCCCGGTGACAGTCCGGCCATGCACGTGGCGCTGGTGGCCGGCGGACATCCATACGACTTCGTCATGCCGGCGGCGGCATTCCGATCCGGAAAGGAATATGTCTACACTTTGAAAACCGCCGGAAACGGGGTGGAGATAGAGGACATCACCATCACCGGCTGGCAGCCCGGAGGCAATTATGAAGGAACAATAACTGAAAAAGAACAAGAAAGGCAATGAAAAAGAAAATTTATACTTTATCCGTCCTGCTGGCGGCGGTTCTTCCGGCAGGGGCACAATCCATCAAAAGTGACATCAACACCGTCCTGAACGACATCGCACTGCCGGTTTTCCTCGGTGTGATGGTCATGGCGCTTGCCGTAGGCATAGGAAAGAACTGGAGACTCATCAATGACGAGAACAGCGAGGGCAACAAGAAACAGGGATGGATGAACGTCGCCTACATGGTCGGCTATGTCCTTATCGCGGTGACCGTCATCAGCTTCTGCGTGGGCAAGATAGCCGGTGTCAGCTTCTCAATCTGACCGCCATGGAGTACAAGGTGCGCAAAGGGATCGAGAACCCGTGCAAGATACACGGGCTGCTGGTACGCGACTTCTATCTGTTGCTCGGTTACGGCGGATTCGCCGTGGCCGTGCTCCTGCTGAACGTCAAGAGCTGGCTGGAGGACGGTACGACAGGCGGTGAAATGCTTTTCATATTCGTATTGCTTGTCGGATGTGGTCTGTTGTTGGCAAGGAAGTTCTATAAGAATGCCTCAAGGAAGAAGTACAGGCCGCCGCATTGGGAGAAGACGGTTACAAACCGTGATGTGAGAAATGCTTTAATGAAAAAACAGATAAACTATTGACAGTATGGAAAGTGTTAGAAACTGGCTGGAACAAACAATCGGAATGCCAATTGATTATATATGTATCATTATCATGGGGATGCTGACACTGCATGTTTTGATAAGAATTGCCATACATGGGAACATGGAGTTCTTAAAAAAGTATGGCAAGAGTGGCAATGATACCGAAAAAAAAATCAATGATCCCTCTAAAGAAAGGAACGACTCATCGTCTGCATGATTCAACTTTTTTTTTAAGGAGCTGCCAACAGTGTTTGCCCCCCAATGTAATCTTACCCAAACAAATCTTTGCAAACAGGAGAAGAATACTAAAGTAGGCAACACTTGAATATAGCACAAGAAACCTTGTCCAATAACAGGCCAAAGAAATCTGTATTCCTTTACTTTCGATCAGATAAAGGTAAATTAACTCCCCAAAAGCGAGAACAGGAATCGGAACGAATACAGCATATGGAGGTGGTTGTACCGGACAGGAAACAAGAGTGGTTAAACTGAGATATGCTCCGGCAGTTCCCGTAGCCAACATCAGTTGTACGACAAAAGTATAGCTACTGAAAGATGATATATACATAAACAAAAACGGATACACAATAATAGTGCAGGCGGCAAGGGAAACAATAGTATACCGTATGCCCCTTTCCATTTTTTGGTAGATATCTCCCAATTCATTTAACATATCATAAGACAGATCAAGTTAGACAATAATAGTGTTTGATTCCTGTGCAAAGATACAAATAACAACCAAATGGATAAAAAATAAACAAACAATAAGAAAATGGCAAACGAAGGATATTCCATACTGGATGTCATCAATGACGAATACGGTGTCATCCTTACCAGAAACGGCTGCGTGTCTGTAGCGTTCCGCATGTACAATCCGGAATGTTACAGCCTGCACCGTACCGACCTGGAGGAGCGCAACGCGCGTCTCTACCAGGCGTTCAAACACCTGCCCTCCGGCAGCTTCGTGCACAAGCAGGACGTGTTCCTTAAAAGGGAGTACGTTCATGAGCTGGAAGGGGACAGCTTCATCGACAAGGCGGAACAGAGGCATTTCTCCGGCCGTGAGTATCTGGAACATGACTGTCTTCTGATATTCACCCTGTCCGGCCTGTCCTCCCTGGCAGCCTCGTACAATGCCAACCCGTTCTCCTACCGGGAGAGGCTGCATGTGTCCGACCGGGAGAAACTCACCGAATTTCTGGAGGGGGTGAACTCCGCCATTGGTGTGATAAACAGTATCAGGGACACCCGTCTGGAAAGGATGGCCGCCGCCAGCCTGAGGGAGTATGTCATCCGGTACATCAACTTCTTCCCCCGGGCTGACTGCGACCGTGACATCCATTTCTCCGGAGAGATCACCGTCGACCGGGAGAAAGCGCGTTGCTATACCGTCTGTGACGGTGACTATCTGCCTGACCGCACCGTCAGAAGCGATGTGGAGGACACCACACTGCCCGTGTCCGGATGCAGCCTGTACATGGCGGAACTGGAAGGCCTGGGCGTGCACCTGCACTGCAACCATGCGGTCAACCAGATCCTCTATTTCGAGGGCTCGGATAAACTTTATGAAGAGTTCTCCCGCCGTGTGGCGGTCTACCGCACCAACAAGGGATGGGACAGGGCCATGCTGGAGCCGAAGGCGGACGAGCTCGAGAACATGCAGAAGGAGATCATGGAGGAGAGGCAGCTCCTCTGCCGTGCCAATTTTTCCGTCATGATATGGGATGACAGCCCGGAACTGCTGGACCGGGCCGAGAAGAAGCTGCGGGAATACCTGACCGTCTCGGACTTCAAATTCTATATACCGTCCTACGAGCATCTGGCCAACATATACCTGGCTTCGGTTCCCGGACAGGAGAAAGGGCTTGACAGCGGTTTCCTGTTCCTGACCCCGCTTTCCCTCGCTCTCTGTCTGTTCATCAACTACACGACATTCACCCCGGATGAGGAAGGGGTGTATTTCAATGACCGTATTTATCAGATACCTTTGAAAAAGGATATCTGGGACGCGAAGAAAAAACGCATACCGGCCCGCAACGGCATCGTGGTGGCATCCACCGGCGGCGGCAAGTCCGTGCTGACACTGAATATCGTGCAGCAGCTCATCGAGCAGGGCTATATCGTGGTGGTGGTGGAGTTCGGGTACTCTTTCGGACAGCTCTGCAAGCTTTATCCTGAAATCTCGCTGCATGTGGACTATGACGGGGAGACACCGCTGGGCCTGAATCCCTTCGATCTGGAGGGCCGTTCCCTTGACAACAACAAGATAGAGGTGCTATCGGGTATCGTGCAGCGTTTCTGGCGCCGCATGTTCGGGAAGGACGAGGAGGAGCAGTCCGTAGCCCTCACAAAATTCATCCAGGATTATTACGCCACCTGCCTGCCGCCCCATTCCTTTCCCTCTTTCTACCGCCACGTGACGGAGCATTATGAGGATATTTGCCGGCGGAAGGACGTAGACCCCAATTATTTTGACCTGTCCTCCTTCCGCCTCATATGCAGCGAGTTCCTTCCCGGTGAACGGTATGCCAATGTATGCAGGACCGACGGAGTGCCCGATTTCGGGAACAGGCGGCTGGTCGTGTTCGAGCTGACGCAGATCAAACAGGACAAGTTCCTCTCCGACCTGGTCATGGCCCTGATCTTCGACGTGATTCATGACAAGATCCTTTCCGACCGGACCAGAAGGGGAATGATCATTTTTGACGAGTATGCCGAAACGGCGCAGATGAAGTCCAGAGGCGAGGATATCAGCATACATTCCGCAGTCGCCTTCTGCTACCAGAAGATACGCAAGGAGAACGGTGCGGTGATGACCATCGTCCAGAGTCCCGACCAGCTTCCCGATGACGAATTTACCAAAGGCATGATCACCAATACCCAGCTGCTGTACATCCTTCCCACAACGGATGTGGTATACAGGGCCGTGGAGAAAAGGTTCGAGATGGGGGGCGACCCCGCCCAGTGCAACATGATGCGGTCCATCCGCAACGACTTTTCCGGGGAGCGTCCGCATTCCGAGTGCTTCATCCGCTTCACCGGCGGCCAGGGGAGGTATGCGGTGGTGGTGCGCAACGAACTGAGCCGGGAGAAGTTCCTCGCCTTCCAGACCGACGGGGAGACATGGGCTGAGATTGACGGCTATTCCAGGACCATGCCGATGGAGGAAGCGATAGGCAGATACATGGAGAGACACCCGTCAAAGGACAGGAAATGAAAGGAGACCGTATGGAAAAAGGATTAAAGGGATACAGGCCGCTTCTGCTTCTGCTCCTGTGCGGCGGAATGACCTTGAAGGCTGCCGCACAGGCGGCGATTACCGACCCTCTCAACACCGCCCAGAGCACACTGACCGCGGGAAATACCGCAGCAACGGTGAAACAGGTGACGGAATCGGTGAACAGGCTCCAGACCGCCCTGGACTATGTCCAGAAGGTGTCCGCCACCGTCAGACGCGCACGGATGTTCACGGACCTGATAGACCGGCAGAACCGGTTGAACAGCAACTGCCTCAGGACGCTGGAAGAGGCGGAGAAGATGGACATGAAGGGGCTGCCGGGCATCACTTCGGCCGTGCAGGACGTGGTGGCGAACAACGCCGCCATCATCTCCCTGACCATGGACATACTCGGCAGTGACCTGAAAATGAACGACAGCGGACGGATAAAGCATCTGAGGAAGTGTCTGGAAAAGCTGAGGGAGCAGGAGGCGGGACTGTCCGCCATCCGTCAGACCATCTCCCGTACACGGACAATCAGACGGAATTTGGGACTTGTAACAAAATAGGAATCAGAACAAAGGAGGAATATCATGAGATTGCTTTCAATTTTTTTCTTTTTTACAGGAATGTCGCTGCATTGCGTGACGGCGGGAGCCCAGTGGGTGGTCACCGACCCCGGCAATACGGCACAGGGAATCATCAATGCCGCCAATACGGCCAGTACGGTGAAGCAGACGGTGGAACAGGTGAACAGGCTCCAGACCGCCCTGGACTATGTCCAGAAGGTGTCCGCCACCGTCAGACGCGCACGGATGTTCACGGACCTGATAGACCGGCAGAACCGGTTGAACAGCAACTGCCTCAGGACGCTGGAAGAGGCGGAGAAGATGGACATGAAGGGGCTGCCGGGCATCACTTCGGCCGTGCAGGACGTGGTGGCGAACAACGCCGCCATCATCTCCCTGACCGGGGATATACTCAGCAGTGACCTGAAAATGAACGACAGCGAACGGATGGAGCAGCTCGACGGATGTCTTCAGGAAGTCCGTCGCCAGGAGGCTTCACTGGGCACCATCAGACAGATCATGTCACATACGCGTACCATCAGACGGAATTTGGGACTTGTAACGGAATAGGAATATGGCATCAATAACAGAAATATCGGTCGAGCATATCCACAATGCTTATGAAAGTATCCGGGGGAACATCGCCGTGGAAGCCTTCTATGCGGTAGTGACGGGATTCATGGCTGTCACGCTCATCCACCGTCTGTATACGGTATACCGGGAGGTACAGTCCAACGAGGACGGCACGCCCACCATGAAGGATTACATGAACCTGGTGTGGCAGTATGTATTCTGCATAGCCGCCGTCGCACTGTTCCCCGTGCTGCTGGAAGCCCTGGAAACGGTGTTCGGCAAACTGATGGACGATCTGCAGGCCGGATTCGGCGGAAAGGTCTATGATGTGGCCGACCTGTTCCAGAAGCCGATAATCGCACAGTTCGAGAAACAGTTCAGCGATATGTCGGTAATGGACGTTGCCGGCGTGTTGCTCAATCCGATCGGCAGTTCGTTCGATTATCTGCTGGCGTATGTGGCCGGTGTCATAGCCGCCCCTTTCTACATGTACGCGCAGACCCTGTTCATAGTCGGCAGATACATGTTCCTGCTCCTGCTGGAACTTATATCCCCTGTGGCGATAGCCTGTTTCTACAACGAGAGTACCCGGACGTATTTCTATACGTGGTGCAAGAACCTGCTGGTCTGTTATCTGATGGTACCGGCCTTCATCCTTGCCAGCAAGTTTTCGGACGCCATCGTCTGCGAGTATGTCATGAACACCTCGTGGAATGTCGTCCTGCAGGTGTTGTTCTCCCTTGCGTTGAAACTGTCCCTGCTGGCGATTGTGAGAGGCAGGATCCATAACCTTTTTTAAAACAACGGAAGAATATGAAAATGGATATAAAGAATATGGTGAGGGACTTCGCCTCACTGGGAGAGGCCAAGAAGCGGTCCTCCGTCTATGTCAAGGCGGTCAGCCTGTTGTGTGCGGCCATCGTCGCCCTGGTGCTGTTCTTCATGAACATGACCGTCCGCGGAGTGACGGACAGGATCCTTGTCGTGAATACCGGCGGAGAGTTCCTGCAATTGAAGTCCATGGAAACGGACAAGTTATACGAGACCCTGTTGAAGGCCCACTGCAACGCGGTGGCCTATTATGTAAACTCTTTCGACAGGATGAGCATCTCCGGAAACCAGGCGCAGGCCGTGTTTCTGGTGGAGAAATCCGAGCTGAACGCCATCTGGAACAAATACCTGAACGACCGCGCCTATGCCGACGCGGCGGACAGGGGTGTCATCTACAAGTGCGTGTTTGAGAAGCTGCACAGGGTCGGGATACGTGATGACGGTTACAACGTGCTGTTCACCTCCATCCTGTCCATCCATGATGCCGGCGGGGTCAAACGTATAAGGATATACAGCCGGGGCGACGCCATACGCACCACCCCGTCCTATCCGGAGAATGTGACAGGCTTCTTCTTCCGGAACTATACACAGGAATACGAGCTGTTGGATACCTCGGATGGAAACAAAGAAAGGAATTGAATAAAACAGAAGAACATGAAGAAGACTCAAGTAATCATTGTCAGCGTGTTCGGGTTACTTGTCCTTCTTGTCATCTGGACAATCTCCGCGATGAAAGGAAAGGAAGAGAATCAGAACACCGTCCGTCTTAGCACGGACAACAAGGATGTGACCATTACGGATGTGAAGGCCCAGCTCGAGCGTACCCCCCTGCGCAAGCAGGCGGAGGGACAGGGCGGGGACAATCCGGTGGACATAGAGCGTATGCGTCAACTCATCATCAACAGTGAGATGCCGCCGGAAGAGGAATACGGGCGGAAGGCGGATACCGCCTCCTATATCCTTCCCACACAAGAGAACCTGGACAGTATCACCCGTGAACTGCGGAAGAAGAAAAAAAGGAAACAGGAGAAAAAGAAGGTGGAGAAGAAGGAAGAGACAAAGGAAGCCCCTGAGGCAAGGACAAGATTCAACACGGTCGCCTTGCACAAGAGCAGCAGGCGGAACGCCATCCGCGCGTACGTGCATTCCGACCAGGTCGTGATGGCCGGATCCACGCTGAAGATGCGTCTGGGTGAGGACTGTCTCACCGATGACGGCCGTCGGGTGAGGAAGGACTCGCCGGTGTACGGGGAAGTGAGGAAGATAGACGGCGAAAGGGTCATTGTGGAGATCAGGACAGTCAATGTGGCCGGGAACATACTTCCGTTTAAAAAAGAAGTATATTCTTCAGACGCAATGGAAGGTATCTATGTACCGGGGAACGCAAAGGCGGAAATCAACAAGGATGCCACGGCCGGGGCGGTGGACGGGACAAATCCGCAGATAACCGGAGGCCTGGACATGGGCAGCCAGCTTATTGCCGGAGGCGTGAACGGTGTGGTGAACGCCACCAAGCAGGCCGCAAGCAAGAATATCAAGAAAGTGAAGGTCACCATCAAGACCAACTATGCCGTGTTTCTGATGGAGAAAAAAGAACCGGGGGAAAGCTGACCGGAAACGGCATATTGAAACATTAAAATAGTGTGTATTCACGCCACGAACAGTCAGGGCAAAGAAGTGATGAAAAGGCATCTGTGAATGAGAAGCAAAAGTCCCGGATAATGGTCCGGAACCTGAAAAGTAAACAATAAATAAAAACAAAAATTATACAATGGAAACCATACAGGAAATCCATCACGAATCAAATTCTAAAGCCGGATGCAAAGATAAACATCAAACTATTAAAATATAATTTATCAAGATATGAAACAAAACAGAATTTACATCACAGGAATACTTCTCCTGTTTGCTTTTTTATCAGGAAGAGCCCAGCAGCCCCGTATTGACGAGCTGGAGTGCAGAAACCTGAAGATCGGTTATGAGAAGACGCTCCATATGATATTCCCCACTCCCGTGAAATACCTGAACATGGGGGATGAGAACATCATAGGGGAAGTCATACAGGTATGTCCATCCGTCATCCGGCTGAAATCAACGGTAAGGGATTTCAAAGGAGAAACCAACCTATCGGTTGTTACGGAGGACAGCAGGTATTACACCTATTGCATATCCTTCGACGAGGGAGCGCAGGCTGTCTACAAGGAGGGCGGTACCATGCCGGAAACGGCGGTTCTTCCGGTTTCTGACGAGAAACTGACCCATGTGATCTATCCGGAAAAAATCGTGTATGTGGATTTCGGAAACACCACCGTACAGGTGGAGAAAGCGGAGAATGTGAACAATATTGTCGCACTCAGGGCCGTGTCGCCGTTTGCCCTGCAGACCAACCTTACCGCCATCACCGAAAGCGGCAGGTTCTATACGTTTGACCTGCGGTATGCGCCCGGATGTGAGAGATTTTCCTTCATTGTGGACAAACAGGACACCCAAAAGAAGCAGGTGGCCATACTGGAGGGAAGAGAGCGGAATACCCGGCAGAAAGCACTGCTTGAAAAAGAGATATCACGGAGGCCGAAGCTGCTGACCAATATCAGGGACGAGGTGGCCGGCATGAGATTCTGCGTGACCAATATCTTTGTGGACAATGATATCCTGCTGTTCCGCTTCGGGCTGCACAACCGTTCCCAGATCGGCTATACCATAGACTTCATCCGTTTTTATATACAGGATGCGAAAAAACGGAAAAAGACCGCCGTCCAGCAGCTGGAGCAGCAGCCCCTCTTCTCTTTCAACCGTCCGGAGGAGGTGGCTGCGCTTTCCTCATGTGACTTTACGGTCGCCCTTCCGAAATTCACCATACCGGACAAGAAGGTGCTCATCATAGAGATACAGGAGAGAAACGGGGGAAGACATTTCTATTACAAATTGAAGAACAAACAGCTGATCAATGCGGAGATACTGTTCCCGGAGATTGTAGGAAAACCATAAAGGATACCACATGATAACGAAACTAGTTCTGTTCCTATGCCTCTTCTGTCCGGTACCTGATAAGGAAAGGGCCATATTGGAGGACGCACTCTCCCGGTGTTCCAGTCTTGAGCACATCGGGGAGATCATGGACATCGTGGAGAGGCATCATCTGGAATACAGGATACCGGTACATCCCCCTGTACACCGGTTCCACCGTATCAGTTCCGCCTACGGATGGAGGAGCGACCCGGTTACCGGACAGCGCAGGTTCCATTCAGGAGTGGATATTGCGGCGGAACTTGCATCGACCGTGCATGCCGCAGCTGATGGAAAGGTCATATACTCAGGAAGAAAGGGAGGATATGGATACTGTGTGATGATACGCCATGCCTATGGTTTTGTGACCCTGTACGGGCACTTGTCCGCTTGTTATGTTCCGGAAGGGGAAGAGGTCAGGAGTGGCAAAGTGATCGGATTCATCGGATCAAGCGGAAAAAGCACGGGAAACCATCTGCATTATGAGGTGAGAAAGTACGGAAGGCCGGTCAGGCCATACATCAGAAAAAGAAGAGGATTATGAGAATACTGGACTACATGGAAAGATTACAGACACTGACCCGTCTGCTAAAAAAAGAACATACAGGAAGTGCCGCGAAAATAGCGAAGGAAATGGGCGTACATCGCAATACAATCATTAATTACTTCTTAGAGCTCCGGGCCATGGGTGCAGAAATTGAATATGACAATGAACGAAATACATATTATTTCAAGAAATCTTTTGATATCCAACTGAAAATTAAAATTTAGTTAAGGGCAGCACAAAAAGGTTGTGCTGCTTCCCACTTACATTTGCATATTAAAAACTATCAAAATACAATTTATGAAAACAAATCATTTACATTACATTGTGCTGCTGGCAACCATCTTCTTAGGCTGCTCATGCAGTGAAGAAATTGAAAAAGAGCTCACAACCGGAAAGACCGCGGTGACTATCGAGGTTGACGGAGAAGAGGATGCGGACTCACGTACCGTATCGTTTACCGGTGGTACCGCTTATGGAGAGGGACTTTATGATGGTAAAGCAATCCCCACGGTAGGTGCTGAAGCCTCTGACGGATATGAGATAGACTATTTCTACGGGGGACCGTCAGATGCCCCCCAAAAGTACAATTATACAGGCAGTGGAAGTTCTGTATCATATCAAGTTCCTCTCCAGGGCAAGGACCATAAATTCAAGTGCAAGTTCAAGGAAAAGAAACGTACTTTGACCCTGACTGCCAATCCGACCTCCGGAGGAACTGTTACCGGAGGGGGAACATACAAAGTAAAAACCAATATCCCCATCACCGCTGTTGCAAAATCCGGATACACATTTTCCGGATGGACTGTGACTAAAGGAGATGCAAAAATTATGAATGCCTCCTCAGCCAGCACCACTGTGCAGTTGCAAAGTTCGAACAGTACTTTGCAGGCGAACTTTAAACAATCTGTTACGATTATAAATGTCTCTTTCAAAGATGAAGTTTTAATGGGACAATTAACCAGATCTGTTTCTGTTACCTCAGGTCATTCAGCGACTTACACTGTTTATGGTGTTGAAATCACAGAACGGGAAGATGATAGAGGAAATTACGACTCTTGGGAGGAAAATTATACCTTTGCAGTCACATCGGGATCTCCAGCATCACGATTGGATAGTTATGACAGATATAACGGTGAGGTGTCTGAGAGCATGACCAGCAAAGAAAAATCATTCACTTTGGTTGTGGATGGTGTCACTGTTTGCTCCAATGAACCTATTTCAAATGTTGGCAAAGTTGATAAGGTAATTGGAAACTATAGGTATTTTTTTTGATTTAATTTCGCATTACAGATGAGGTTATGTCAGTGTTTTGACACCTCATCTTTCTCTGCCAAACTATTGGATACTTAAAATAGATTTTCACAATGTACTGGCAGTTATGAACGGCAACATAAAAATTAAAAAGAGCAACTGTTCATCTCGGACAGTTGCTCCTGTAAAAACGGTTCAATATTAGTAAAAAACGACAATCTTTATGAATGAAATTATTTATAAAGACCCTGTATCTTTTGATAAGAACTGTTCTCTTCCTATGAGGGCAAATTCAGTTCTTTATCAAGAAAGACGCAAAATATATTATTTCAGTATTTCACCTTTCTCATTGAAGAACACCGTACTTTCAGCTCCCTCCTTGTCTGTCAGAACAACCTGATAGGTCTTGCTGCCATCCTCTGCCGCTTCCACCGCCGCTTCCTTGACGGTTGATTCCGCAAAATTTTTGGCGATTGCTTCCGTTACCGCTGCCGGAAGGTCTTTCACTTCAATAGGGGTGAAGTCATTTACTGCCATGACTGTTTCAACACCTGAGGTCAAATTTTCGGCAAATGCCACTGTTGTTCCTAATCCCATTACCAATGCTACTGCAACAAAAAATTTTTTCATAATCTTATATTTTTAATGGTTATTGTTTTACGATAATGATAAGGCAATTCCTATGCCAAAAGAATATTTATTCTGATTATCAGTTAATTGTCATTTTTTTATTATGTAAAAAATGGAAATAATCCTCATATAGTGTGGTCTGATGTAGAATGTTTCCACACTTATAAAAATAGGCAGGAATTCTGCCTATTTTGTGCGTAAAACCAAAATCTGTTGCACATTAACTTCTGTTACAAGTTCTTTTTTATTTTGTATGACAAGATAAAGGCTATTATAACAAGAGGCTGTCAAGTCATTTTTTTAAGACAGCCCTTGTATTTTATCTGATAGTGGGCATGAATACAATGTTAATAGTTATATCCTTTGTCGCTGTAAATGAATATGAACCGGCTGATGTCTGGGAGTATTCCCCAAGATCGTCCAAAGCCTGCCATCTGGTAGTAAAGAAACCTCTCAGATAGTTATATCTCCAGCGGTCACCTTCTCCCGGCACGGCATAATCCGCACCATCCGCATATATTGTTACCCGGTCTCCATATGAGAACTCACGGGTTTGCTGACCGGAACTCAGACCGGTAGCAGAAAAGCCAATTCTGAAATCACCGTGCGTATACAAGGAGAAAGAATTGTTACTCCACATGCCAGTCTGTATAGTCACCTTTATAGAATTGTCCGCTTTGAAATCGTATACGAATCTGCTTCCATCAGGATAACGGCTGTAATCATTGTACGTAAATAAATATTGACCATATTGTCCGGAGGGTATCCCGTTGCCATTCACATACCATTCATCCTCTCCATATTTCCAACCGGATTCCGGCTCTGGAGATATCAGGTAACCACCTCGTTCCAAGTTTTCATCATCCGGTGAAAGATTCAATACTATTTCTGAAGCAGATGGCAGCAATGTGGTTTCACCACGTTCATCAAAGACATCCAGTTTGCCTCTTCCTGTCCGGATGGAGAAATAGAACGTTTTACCGGCTTTTGAAAAGTTCGCCTGCAAAGTACTGTTCGGACTGTCAGAATATAATATTAGATTTCTGAAATGTCATCATTGGATGATTTTACATTTCTAACAAATTCCATCCCCCTGATAAAATTCTCCGTGAGATTCTTTTTTTCCTCTATTTCCTGTTCCATCCTTTTTATGGATGTCCGGAAGAAAAAATCTATCAGAAATTCATCTGTACGCTCTTTTTTGATATATTTTAAGGCGGTGATATATTCCTCTCTCTGCGAACCGGGGATTATCAGCAGCGGCTGTTCTTTTTTGAGCAATATAAAATTGGACATCAGACGTCCCAGACGACCGTTTCCGTCCCGGAAGGGATGCAGATATTCATAAAATCCATGAAATCTTGCCGCGATGATCATCGGATGGATCTTCCCGGAGTCCAGGACCTGCTGGGTGCTTTGCAACAGGCGGGGAACCTGCTTTATCAGCTGCTCATGGTCCCCAAATATCGTATCACCGGCACACATGTCCACTGTTGTATATTCTCCCGGGTTAGACGGTATTTCATCGTATTGGGTCTTGTAAGAGAGGGTATGTTCCGTCAGCAGCCGGTGGGTTTCCTTCAGGAGTTCCTCGGTCAGCGGCCTGTCCAAATTCTTCAGAAGATATTCATAAGCCTGGAAATGATCCAGGATTTCAAATGCCTCCAGCAAGGTCTTGCCTTTGGGGATCATGCCCAGCCCTTTTTCTTTCAAGGTGCGGGTCTCGTCCACTGAAAAACTGTTCCCCTCTATAGCACAGCTATGCGCCGAGAATAGAATTTCATTGTATTCTATAAAATCTTTCCTGCTCAGCTTCTCAGATACAAGTTCCTTGTACCGGTTCACTAAAATATCATATCGGGAAATCAACTTGTCCTCCATATCAGTACCATTTTTTGCAAAGATACTAAATCTGACCAATATAACCCTGCATTCTATATGTAATTCCTTGATAAAAGTGTGATATCATTACTTTCCCCGCCCTACTGGTAGAACAATGGTAGAAAATGGAAAAAGCATAACAAAACTCAAGATAAAACACCGGAACGGAGCAATTGCAAGATCGTCTGTCCGTACTTTTTCTCCTTCAAAAGGGTGGAGAAAACATTTTCTACCGGAATTCTACCCAAATACCGGATGTTCCAGGAACACTATGGACACAACCCTCTTATTTGTCTTGTTTTTTTAGCCATGTAATAAACAAGCCGGAACCCTTCAGAAAAAGGCATTCCAGCTTGTTCACATTGCACATACCGGCTGTCATTATCATAAACCGCACTATTCCAAACATCAATACTAACAGCCAGATTTATTACAAGGAGAGTAAAGAAGAGTTTGAAATCTTTCTATGTGGCTCTTCTGTAAACCAATACATTGACTGTTATGTCCTATTTTTCTTTAAGAGGAATAGTTCCTACCATCGTCTTTTACCAACTTTTGGGAATCACATAAAGATAATTGAACGCTTCATCCATTTTTGCAGACTCGGAACCCGGATAGTTCCGGTTGAACAGGTATTCTGTGTCACACCGCAAAAGCTTCCACTCACTGCTTCCTTCTTCCCGATAATACAAATGTACCATTGGAGCACAATAGCTGACATTATCATGAATGCGCCATGGTTCTTTTCTCTGGACCGGAAACTTGCAGGACACTATTCCTTTCCAAAAACGTACTCCTGCCGCTATGTCAACAGTACAACTTCCCAGTTCATCACGCCATTCTTCATCATTGAGGCTGTCATTTTTATCCGCTTTATCACTCGGTCTGTAGGAGTTGGATTCCAGTTTAAACTCTCTCTCCCATACAACCTTTATAGTCCCTTTCATGGCTTTCCTGCTTTTGTTTGAAAGCGTATAGACTATATTGAACCAGTCATTATCAGGAACAGGATATGCCAGAAACGTATTGCATTTCTGATTCTCTAATGTTATCATCCGAAGTGCCGGCATATCAGTGGCCGGTCTCACCTCATACATCCATTCCCCGTCATTGGAATTCTGATCGTATCCGTAAGGCTTGAACCAGGCTGACTCCCCGTTCTTTTTGAACAGCACTGCCAGCCGGTATGTTCCCGGCACAGCCTGCACATAACAATACTTGCAGTATCCGTCCCATGCACCGTTACCGCATTTGATATCAAACGGCTGATACTGTTCCACAATCCTGTCCCCATCCATCAGCACGAACCGTGCCTGTCCGGCGAAGTCTTCCCCACCTCCACGGTTTCTATACCGCAATAAAAATCCCCAGACCTTACCCTCACCGGTATAGGTGTCATAGCCATATCCCGTATAATTCGGCCGTATATAAATCCTGTCCGTCCCGCAATCCCTCATGACAATCCGGTCGGTCTTTCCGAAAGTGCTCCAATACTCCTCATCCATCGGCACATGGTCCACGTCCACCTCACAGTTATAACCGGATTTCATATTCAGAGTGTAAGTATAGATCATGCCGGGATTCCACACATGGGTAGGCGGCAGGGCATAGGTGAAATCCTTCCCGTCCACATGTACATTGACAGTGATACCCTCAGCCGTACCCACAGGCATCAGGATCGCCTCCACATATACCGGAGAGGCATCGTCCAGTGTATAGTTCCCTCCGGCCTTATATTCTCCGGGCTGTCCTGTCGGAAGGAGCTTTCCGGACGTGACATCCATGGACGCAGACAGCCTTACACCTCCAAAAGTGACCGCATCCACCATCCCGTCACCTGTATAATCATTCTTTTTTATCAGGATCCTGACCAGGGAGAGAGCATGCTTCATTACAAGGGCCGCGCTCGGCTTCTCAACGCTTACCCCTCCTTCTCCATACATATAATCCTCCTGTGTCGTGATGTCCACAGGTATGGCGGTCATGTCCGTATATTGTACATTATAAGGATAATAGGCGGACACTTTCTGATCCGCCGTCACCTCCACCTGTTTTCCGGCTTTCCACCGCCTGCCGTCAAAAGTGAAGGGTATGTTCACATCCCCTGCAGCTGTCACTCCCAGGCAATGCCCCTCCTTCCAGTTCTCCACCACGGCCCTCTGTTCCTGCATGTTCTCGATGATAGGGGCGATGCCGAGGTACACCTTTCCCGTATCCGGCTCTTCCGGGTTTCCGGGATTTTCCGGCTCCACTACGGGAGGAACCGGGTCCGGCAGTGGTTCCTCATCCCGGCAGGAACATGTCATGCACGCCATGACCGCCATCAACAAATATCCGAATGTCTTCATTTTCTTCAATTTTATGTTCTCTATTCTTTCTCCACTCTCTCGAAGAATTCCCGTATAGCCTGTGCTATGACCTGCTTCTCCTTCATTCCAGCGTCTACAGCGTATTTCTTCACCTTGCGGTGCAGTTCCAACGGATACTCCAGTGAGGTTCTGGCCAGTGCTTCCCCTTTCTTCCCCTCCTTCGGAGTGGAGTGTGTGGGACGGTTTGGTGTTCCGCCCTGCAGAATCTCGTCAATTCCAATAAATTTTCCCATATTCTTTATTTACTTTTATTTGTTGTCAACCATATTCAATCTGGACAGGATCTCCCGGGTAAGGGACCGGTAGTCCGCCGCTCCATTGCTGTTCCTGCTGTAAGATACGACATCCGTCTTTCTGCTCATGGACTCTGCCACCCTGATGGAACGGCTGATGACCGTGGAAAAGACCGTTTCCCCGTACTGTTTCCGCATCGCTTCCAATATCTCCGCATGCAATGTAGTCCTTCTGTCATACTGTGTCACCAGCATGCCGAGCAGGTTCAGTCCCCTGTTGATCTTCCTCTGTATTACAGCAACCGTATCCAGGATGGAAACCAGACCATATAAAGAAGCCACTTCCGGCTGCACCGGTATAATCAGATCGGTGGCGGCCACAAGCGCGTTGACCGTGATCAGTCCGACAGCCGGCGGGCAGTCAAGAAGCACAAAATCGTACCCTCCATCCGTTCTGGCAGCCAGTTCTTTAAGGAAGTTTTCCCTCCCGTATTCGTTCTGCAGAAGATACTCCGCATCCGCCATTTTCCTGCATGACGGGCACAGGGATATATTCTCCTGCAACCGTATCCATGGAAGCCGCGTTTCCTTGCCATCCACCGCACCCTGCAAGGCCGAGAAAACCGTTTCTTCCGGATCTGTCACCCCCAAAGCCGAGGTCAGAGTGGCTTGCGGATCCAAATCAGCAAGAAGGACCTTGTATCCTTTTCGTGCCAATTCGAACCCCACATTGGTAGTGGTAGTAGTCTTGCCAACTCCACCCTTCTGATTATGGACTGCTATAATTTTCACCATATCTATTTGTTTTTTAGTGTGTTACGAAGTTAAGGAAAATAATTCTCTTTTCCAATATTTTGATGTTTTAATGCTTTAATATTTATATATTTTAACACTAAAATATTTTGATACCATGATCTCCCATAACGAAGGAACTTTCATTTCTTTTTTCAAAGGAAGACGGATCATACCGGAAGCCGCGGAAGGCTCTATAATGAACTTCATCCCAGGCCTCCTTTCACACAAAGCCGCAATGCCACCATGAACCAGGCCAGACAAATCAGAGCGGGAACCTGTGATACGAAAGATGCGCATATTAATGCAGAGAAAACAAAGGAGGCATGGCCAAGCAGCAGGACCTGGCGGTTGGATACGCCCTCTTCGAGTACAGAAGAAAAGAATTGGTTTTTACGGTTCAGCCATAATTGAATAGCTGAAGATTTGCTTGCGACATTTATGTCGGGAGCAAAAATAGAAACTGTTTGTTTCATAACTGTGAGTATTTTGGCGTTTCGGCAATTATATAGAACACAAGAACGGCCGCCGTTTCCCAAGTTCGCCAAAACACCCACAGATTTCGCTCATAGAGCAAAAATGTAGTCGGGAAAGGCAGCCGTAGTTTGCACAACAAGTTGCGACTTCTACAGTATCCTTTATATGCATCATTTTGCTAAAAACAGCAAAATGATAATTTAGGGCATAAAAAAAGCCCATCAAAAATATGAGCATTCACACGCTCTATAATACGAAATTTATTCGTGGGTAATTTTGGCACTGCAAATATACGAATAATACATTAAACTGCCAAAGAAAGAAAAGGAAAGCTCTCTTTTTTTGTAGAAATATGGATACAGCACAAAAAGGTTGTGCTGGTCCGCTTTTACATTTGTCCCATCAATTATAAAAAATGCACAATGGAAGAAATGGAATTGATACACAAGGTGGAAAACGGGGAATTGGACATGCTTGGTTATGTCATGCTCAACCCGGAATTGAAGGAACCGTTTTCGGACTATGCCCGGGGCAATGGCATCACCTGTCCCACAGCAGCGGATGCGGTGCGTTTTTTGAAGGAATACGAGGAAAGGCTTTATCAGGAACTGCTGCCATGAACGGGAAGGTACTGGAAAGATATGCGGAACTGATGATTGACAAGATCAGGCAGATGTCCGCCGGTGAATGGCAGAAGCCCTGGTTCACCCCCCGTACCGGCCTGCCACAGAACATATCAGGACGTCCGTACAACAGCATGAACCGTCTTATGCTCTACATGGAGATGGACAGGATGGGATACACCCTCCCGGTATTCATGACCTTCCGTCAGCTGAAGGATGAGAACCTGATGGTCATAAAAGGATCGCACGCCCTTCCCGTGACTTTTTACGATATCACCGTGAAGCATAAGACGACGGGAGAAAAAATCAGCTTCGATGATTACAAAAGCCTCCCGGAACTTCAGAAGCAGGAATATAAGGTGACTCCCTTCATGAAACATTTCTATGTATTCAACATAGACCAGACGGATTTCAAGGAAAAATATCCGGAGCGGTATGAGGACATGAGGGTCAGATTCTCCGGTCCTGCCGTAGCGGACAACGTAAAAGGAAACGGGAATCCCCGGCTGGATAAAATGATAAAGGAACAGAAATGGCTCTGTCCCATAGAACTGAAGGTGCAGGACAGGGCATATTACAGCCCGTCCAAAGACAGGATCGTTCTTCCGGCTCCGGGACAATTCAAGGACATGGAATCATTCCAGATGACCGCCCTTCACGAAATGGCCCACTCCACCGGGCATTCCTCACGACTGGACCGCGGCCTGCATCACCCGTTCGGAACGTGCGGATATGCCCGGGAGGAAATCATCGCCGAATTCACTGCTGCCGTCACAGGCAGGGATCTGGGAATAGCCGTAACTCCGAGAAAGGAGAACGCACAGTATCTGAAAAGCTGGCTGTCAAATTTGAAGGAGGACCCCGGCTATGTCATGAGTGTGTTACGGGAGGCCGGCAAGGCATCCGCCATGATAGAGGAAAGTGTGGAAAAACAGCACACCCTGGCAGACACATCCGCCAGGGAAGAGGACATATCCCCACTTCCCATAAAAGAAGAAAGAAACAATGAAACGGTCTCTTCCGGCATTCTCGATATGTATGACCGCTCGAAAGAACAATATCCGAATGCAATGGTCCTCATCCGTGTGGGGGATGAATACAAGGCATATAATCAGGATGCGGAAAGACTCCATGAGGTACTTGGCGTATGCGCAAGGAAAGCGGTGTCGGAAAAAGACGGCACGCCGGTCATGACAGCCTCGTTCCGTCACGTCGATCTGGATACGCATCTCCGTAGTATAATCAAGGCAGGCAGCAAGGTCGCAATCAACCATTATGAGAAAGCAGCCGCGCCGGACAAGAGCATGACGCCCCCTCTTCTTTTCAAGGGCGGCCGTCGTGAGATAGAGATCACATCCGAAGGCGCGGTCATACGTACCAACGGGAACCAATATGACGCCACCGGCATATTGAAGGGGCTGGAAAAAGCCGGAATAGATGTCAGGAACATATCCGGCAGCCAATGGGAAAGCATGTTACGGGGCCGGGGAACCGTCCTGAACCCTGCAAAACAGAAAATGCTGTTCTCTATCCGGAAACAGCCCTCCGGCTACGGTGTGCGCATAGCGGACATCAGCGGAAAAATTTCCTCATCAGTTCAAAGAGAATTATGATAACCAAACGCTGAGCCACCGGCATGACGGGCATACATATATGAGAATAACAGATTTTTTTATAAGACGTGCCCAGCTCAGAGAACTGGGAAAAAACCCGCAATTGATCACCGCGGTCGAGAATCCGTCAGAGAAGATGCAGCTGGCCGCCGTCCGGCAGAATCCGGATCTGGTTTCGGTTCTGGACAATCCTACGGAAGAGGTACAGCTGGCCGCTGTCAGACAAAAGGCGGACTGTCTGCTCCAGCTCCGTGAGCCGACAGAAAAGGTCTGTCTGGCCGCCATAGCCGAAAATCCGGAAATGATACGCTATATCCATGAACCCACGGAAAAGATGCAGCTGCTGGTCATCAGACGGAATCCGGAAATGATCACCCTTCTGGAAAATCCATGCGAGAGGGCGCAGCTGCTGGCTGTGATGGCGGATTCCGGACTGATCACCGCTATCGGCAGCCCTTCCGCAAACACGCAGCTCTCCGTTGTCAGGAAGGACCCGCATCTCATCCGGGAGATAAGCGTACCCGACTGGAAGGCCCAGTTGTATGCGGTCGGACAGGATCCGGAACTGATAAGGTTTATCAGCGAACCGGCGGAAAAAGTACAGCTGTCTGTCCTTAACGGGGACGCCTCCCTGATAAGACTCGTGAGAACCCCCACGGAAAAGGCACAGATGCTGGCCGTTGGCAGAAATTCCTCCCTGATAGGCCATATCAAGAATCCCACGGAGAAAGTCCAGCTGAGGGCGGTGCATGACAGTCCGGCAAACATCCTGAGGATAAAGAACCCGTCCCGGCAGGCATGCCTGTCATGTCTCGGTTCCGTCATGCCCGGAGGAACCGCAGGCATCCATTTCAAGGAGGACATTTCAGAAGCGGTAAAGAATCTTTTTACCAGGCTCGGGGAAATAGAGGAGAGATATGGAGAGCTTATGCGGGATGCCGGGCATATGGACACCTACGACGCCAGATACGAAGCGACGGAAAAGGCGGACGCCTACCGTACAAGAAAAATTTCCGCGGCAGTCGGCACGTTCAGGAAAGAGGCGGTCCTGGAAACTTCCGCTGTTCCGGAAAAGACTGTTGTCGTGGAGAAAACGGAGGCAACGGAAGCGCAACCATCCTCCGGAGAAATGAGGTTCAAGGGCGGCCGCCGTGAACTGACAATAAGGAACGGAAGTGCGGTGCTCCGTACCAACGGGGAGAGTTTTGACGCGACGGATATCCTGAAAGACATGAGGGCCCACGGGGTTGACATAGGCAGGGTATCCGGAAAGGCCATGAGCGAGATGTTGAAAGGTAACAAGACCGCTTTGCCCGGAGCATCGGGAAACTCGGTGTTCGCTATTGTCAAGGGACCGGCGGGCTACGGCCTGAAGGCCTTCCAGATTGCCAAACAGGTTCATTCGGCTGCCGCTCAGGAAATATGATCAAAGACTGAAGAAAAGAGAAGTATAAAGATGAGAAAAAATATATTGAAAAGATTGATTGACAATCTGTCCGGAGCAGATTTGCGGAAGGTGAGGAAAGATCCGATGGAGATAATGGGCATGGAACACCCGTCCGAGACAGCCCAGCTGTATGTTGTCAGACAAAATCCGGAGATGATACAATTCATCGGCGCGCCGTCTGAAAAGGTACAGCTGGAGGTGGTCAGAAAGGATGCCTCCCTGATCATGCTTCTTGATGCGCCATCCGAGAAAGTACAGCTGGAAGCGGTCAGGAAGGATACAGGAGTGTTCCTGTATATCAACAAACCGACGGAAAAGGTAAAGTCCGAGGTGCTGAAGAGTGACTGTGGACAGATCATCTATATGGATAACCCGTCCGGAAACCTCCAGATGCAGGCTGTGGAGAGTGACTGCGGCTCCATCATATTCATTGAACATCCCACCGAAAAGGTTCAGATAAGGGCTGTCACGGCCGATCCAGGGCTTTTCATTTATATCGGATCCCCGACGGAAAAGGTCAGGTATGCGGCGGTCAGCGCATGTGCGGACAATATCATGTATATATCCAGACCATCTGAAAAACTACAGATAAGTGCGGTGTCACAAGATTGTGAAACGGTCAGATATATAGAGGAACCCTGCGAGAAGGCGGTGATTGTCGCCCTGAAAGAAAATCCGGGATTGTTCATGCATATCCATAATTCTTCCCCATCTAGGGTGATCACAACCTTGGTTGAAAAGGATATGGAGAAAAAGAGAGAGGTGGGAAAACAGGAGAAAGTATGAGAGGACCGAAACTCCTCTTATTTAAAATGAAGTCGTGAATTGATAATTTCATTTTGTGGATATGGAGTCTTTTTCCTTTTTAGAAGGGAAAATGATAATAGCGCTTAATCAGGAAAAGGACTCTCTGCTTTTACAAAAATGATTTCTGCCATCTGCACCACATTATGTGTGGTATATAATAAAATACTTGGGGATATTCAGTAAATGCCTCTACAAAATACCATGACATATGAGATGGTAGTAGGAAATCATATGCATATGCCATCTTACTTTTTTATGCCATTTTCTGAATATCCCCAATTCAATATTTAATATATATATTGTATAACAAAAAAAGAATGAGCCCAGTACAATATCGAGCTCATTCTATAAGCAACTTAATGATTAGGTATCTAACTTTTTAGGAATACTTTTTGGAACATTTCTTAAGGTTCCTTTGTCTTTTTAGTAACCTAATGAGCACTTATCTTTATGAATAACATTAATTTCATAAATAGCTGGCGGAGCTATTGATCGAGTGATATTTAATCTTAATTTAGATGTTTGATAACTCTTGGGAAAATGAATTACTTTACAATCCCCCATTAATTCGTCCGAAACATAAATACATTTCCACTGATTATTTTCTAATATTTCAATATTATATTCTTGAATCCTATTAAGTCTTTCTGTTGTAAAACCATCAGGTGCAACATGTTGTTCACAAGCTTCAAATATAGAAATTTTATTAAATGGTTTTTGAGGAAGCATAATCGTTAATGTTGCTATTGTATCCGCAGCTCTCCACAGAGTTTGCATACCTCCATCTGTTGCGTATTTTCCACCATATAATTGAATATTTTCTTGAAAAACAGACGATGGTACAACCTCAGAATTTAAAGATAATAGTTCTCCATTTTTAGGCAATGGCTTATCCTTTTTTATTCCTATTCTCTTTGCTAGTTCCATTATAGCATTAGCCTCATACTCACGTATATTACCTGTTTTATCAGGAGGTATATTTATAACAAGTGTATTGTTATTATCAGTACACCAATAGAATAATTCTTCCAATTCATCTAAACTACGTACAGGTAAATTTTTTTCCTTTTGAAACCAAGTCCATGCTTTACTAATGCAAAGTGTATGTTCAAATGGCAAATAATAAGATTCTCCTTGATATAGGTATCTTTTTTTATCTAACTTATGAGCAATCTTAGGATCCCATAAACGAAAATCACTAGGAAAATACTGGAAAGTATATTTGTTATCAATAACCATAGAATCTGGCAAAACAGACTTTCTTAGGTCATCTGGATAAGATATTGTATGATTAACCCCAACAGCACACTTAGGCTGTATCTTCTTTATCATCGAATATATTTTTGGTAACTGCCAGTCTTTCACAGGCTTATCCCAACCTCCATCAAACCAAACTTCACATATGGAACCATAATTTGTAAGCAACTCTTTCAATTGATTAGACATGTATGTAATGTAGTCATTAAAGTTTTTAGACTTATAACTTTTCTCATGCCTATCCCATAATGAATAATAGATTGCAAACTGGAGTCCATATTTCTTACATGCGTCTGACACTTCTTTAACAATATCTCTCTTTACAGGAGAAGCCATCACATCATAATCAGTATATTTGCTATCCCATAAGCAAAACCCATCATGGTGCTTTGTGATAAGCAACACATATCTAAAACCAGCTTCACTAGCTACTTTTACCCACTGGTCACAATTTAAATTAGTAGGATTATATGTATCTACAGGTATACTTCCATCAGACCATTCTAACTCAGCAAAAGTATTGAGACCAAAGTGAATAAACATACCATACCCTCGTTTAATCAGTTCTTTTTGTGCCAAATTATAATGGTTGTTTGGTTTTAGCTCCTGAGCTGTTAGACACGATATAATATTTACCATTATAAAAAATAAAATAGTTTTCATGACTTCATGATTTTATATCAATTGATGAGTAAAATTAGTTATAATCTCCATTATATAATTATTCTAAGACCTCGAAAAATCACCATCCTGGGTTTTGCTTTAACGATCCTTTTGAAAGGTCTATATCAGTTAATGGAATTGCCCACAAATAATCTCTATTCGGATTAAACTTTCTATTTTCTACCCATAAATACTCCCCATTCATTTTCTTTCCATATACCGGCTTAGTAACAACAAATTCGGTTGTTCTCCAGTGACGTGTATCATAATAATATACACCTTCAAAAGTAAACTCTATTCGCTTTTCTTTTCGAATTATGTTTCTCATTGCTTCCTTATTTAGATTTTCTGGTAAGGATGGCATATTCACTCTATTTCTAACTTTATTAACTGCATGATATACTTCTGCTGTAGGACCTGAAATTTCGTTCAAAGCCTCTGCATAAACTAATAAAATCTCAGCATAGCGTATATATATAAAATTTGTCCAACCCAGATAATTCATACCGTCATTTGCAGGATTAATATATTTTCTCATACTATATCCTGTTCTGGTGGAATTACCATCCCCAACACGACCTTCAGAACTGAATATTTTGTCAGCTATTACACTTCCATCGTGTAAAATAGAATATTCTAATCTAGGATCTCTATTCAGAAAAGGATTATTTTCATCATATAGCGGAGACTCTTGAATAGATTTTCCATCTATACATTCGTACGTATCAATCAGATCCTTTGTTGGTGAAACAGCCTCCCATCCCCCCATCATTTGCGGTGCAAAAAACTGATCTATATCACTTCCAAGAGATTTATCTTTTGCATTTTCCATATACTGTCTATCAAATATAACCTCGACATTATTTTCATATGTAGGCAAAAATAGTTCTGCATAATTTGGATGTAAGTCATATATCCCTAGAGTAATAAGTTCTTTTGCATATTTAGTTGCCTCTTTATATTTATTCATAAAATTACTTATAATAGCCTTTTCTGCTATTGCAGCCCCTTTTGTTGCTCTTCCCACTTCTTCTTGCGTTATAGGAAGTAGTGTAGCTGCTGAATCTAAATCACTAATAATAAAATTATAAACGTCCTCTTCTGAACTACGTGATGGTATTGGATCAGAAAAAGAAAGTGTTGTTTTTAAAAGAGGAACTCCACCATACAGTTTTAATAGTGTTGCATAAAAAAAACCACGTAGAAAGTAGATTTCTCCTCTAAATACATTTTGTTTCTTTTTATCCATATTTACCTTATCTATATTTTCAAGGCCAATATTACATCTGCGAATACCTTGAAAAGCTTGTTTCCACACTTGTTGAAAATATGAATTTGTTGAAGTTGCTGTTCCTGATGAAAGTTCTCCTTGAGCAGCAGTAACATGAACTGGTACTGCGTTATCAGTATAACAGTCGGTCATAATTGCATGATTTTCGGGGGCTAACGTATATCTGTATAAGCCTATAGTATATTTATATACATCATCCTCTGTTTTCCAAAAAGAAACATCTGATAACTGATGATTGGGAACTTCATCAAGGAATGAATTATTACAACTTGTAAATACGTTACAAAATAAAAAGATTAAAGTTATTACTGTAAATATTTTTTCATAGTACACAATATTTAAAAAGATAAATTAACACCAAAGGAATAATTCCGTGTTAATGGATACAAAGTTGATGATGTAACCATTTCTGGATCTAAACCTTTAAAATTCGTAATCGTAAATAAATTATCAATACTACAATACAAACGTAAATTAGAAATACCCCAATTTGTCAAAAGGTGTTTAGGTATTGTATATCCAATTTGTAGATTTCTCATCTTTAAATAAGAAGCATTTTGAACCCAAAATGATGAAGTCATATAATTTCTACTAGAACTACTCAGTGTAAGACGGGGGTAAGAGGCATTTATATTATTTGGCGTCCATCTATCAAGCCACTCTTCTGTTACTTTACCACCATTCATAAAAGCTTGACTAATTTCTCCTGCAGTTACACCTTTAACCATACCAGCACCTTGCATCAGCATGGTAAGATCAAAATTTCGGTATTCGCAATTCAAACGTAAGCCAAAATTTATCTTTGGAAATGTGGAGCCTAATGATATTCTATCACTTTGATCTACAACATTATCATTATTAATATCTGCATATTTTAAGTCTCCAGGTACAGCTCCCCATATTTGTGAACAAGAGTTATCTATTTCCTCTTGTGTTCTAAAAATGCCTTCACATACATATCCATAGATATTATCTACAGGATCTCCAACCGATCTTCCTGGTATATCTCCACCGTTCAAATCTGTTATTTCGTTTTTGACGTAACTAAAATTGAAAGATGCAGAATACTTAAATAAGTTGAGCTGGTTTCGATGCGTCAAAGCTAATTCAAAACCAGTATTACGTACCTTTCCTGCATTTTGCATAGGAGCATCTACACCAATTAAATCTGGCATAGGCAATTTTAATAGAATTGCATGTGTATTTTTTAGAAAGAAGTCACCAGTAAAAGATAGTTTCCCTCCCCAAAAGTCTGCATCTATACCTACATCTATTTGGTCTGTTTTCTCCCAAGTAATAGCTGAGTTAGCCATCACATCATTAATTGAGATACCTGAAAATAAAGTATTGCCAAAGCTATAATCATATCCGAAAGAATATGTATCATAGAATAAATAGTCATCAATTTCTTGATTTCCTAGCTGTCCCCAAGAAGCTCTTAACTTAAGGTTATCAACAAAATCAACTTTAAAGAAGTTTTCTTCCGATATACGCCATCCAAATGAAAAAGAAGGGAATAGTCCAAAACGATTATGTTTAGGAAATCTAGAGGAACCATCATAGCGAAGATTAGCTTCAAAAAGATATCTGTCATCAAATCCATAATTGATACGTCCAAATACAGATCTAAGAGCATAAGTTACGCTCTTTCCTCCTGTTTCTTGAGTAGTAACGTCACCTGCATCTATTTCTCCTAATGAGTTATTGGCAGGTAAATCCTTTCGCAAAGCTTTTAATAATCTATATTGATTATGAATTTGTGAATATCCCAGCAATCCTTTCACAAGGTGTTTGCCAAATGTTTTATTATAGTCTAAATATGCTTGTAAATTAATTTCTAATGACTTTTTATCTTGGTTACTAACCATACTTCGAGTCGACTTAATAGGTTCCTTAGAATCAACAGAATAAAAATCCATTTTCTTCTGATCTACATATACATCTTCTAAATTAAACGTAGCAGAAGCATTTCCTTTTAGTGTTAGGCCATCTATTATTTTATATGAAAGACCTGCACTTCCCTGAAAGTTGCTATTATATATATGAGATTCTCCACTTAAATTTGCTTCTGCTACAGAGTTGTGTTCATTCAGATACAAGCCATAATTGCCATTCTGATACCGTATAGGCATTAAGGGTGACTCACGAAATGCGTGATACATAATATTCCATAAGTCAGTATCTGGATCAGATACTTTATGCGTAGCTGGAGCTTTTCTATCATCTCGAGAGGCAGATAAATTTAATGAGATATCTAATCGTTGACTAATTTTACTGTCTATATTTGAACGTATATTAAATCTATTATATGACATATTTGGCATTAGCCCATCCTTCTTATAAAAGCCTGCAGCCAAAGAATATTTCATATCTTCTTTACCACCAATGATGCTTAAGTGGTGATTATGAAATATTCCTCGTTCACTTAAAACGGCTTCCACTTGATTACTATTAGCAAAGTGATCAGGATCTGTTCCGTCTTTTATAGTTTGGAGAACTTCTTCAGAGTAGGGTGCATTAGCTCCATCATTTCTGTAAGCTTCATTCAGCAGCAAGGCATAATTGTAAGAATCTAAATATTTAGGTAATCTACAAGCATCTTGCCATCCTACATATCCATTGTAAGAAACCTTTGGCTTTCCAACAACTCCCCTTTTAGTTGTAATTAGAATTACACCATTAGCTGCTCGCACGCCATAAATAGACGAAGCTGCTGCATCTTTTAATACAGAAATACTAGCTATATCATTAGGATTCACATTATTAATAGATGATTCTACACCATCAATTATAACCATCGCATCTGCATTTCCAAGCGTTCCAATACCTCTAACTCGCAAATTACCCATATCTGCTCCAGGTTGACCAGAGTTTTGCACAATGGTTACTCCTGGAACCTGCCCTGTTAGCATATTAAAAGGATCTGAACTTGTACGGTTATCTAACATTTTTGCATCAATTGTACTAACCGCACCTGTTAGATTCACTTTCTTTTGAGATCCATAACCTACAACCACCACTTCATCTAGTGTTTCTGTATCTTCTTTCAGAGTAATATTAAGGAAAGATTTATTTCCTACCGGAATATCTTGAGTATTATAACCAATATAAGAAACTTGCAAAGTAGCATTGCTTGGAACGGACAAATCAAAGTTACCATCTATATCTGTAATACTTCCTACAGTGGCATCTCCTTTTAAAGTTACATTGGCACCAATAATAGGTTCCCCGGCCGAATCTTTTATAGTACCCTTAATTTTCTTAACCTTCTCATCATCTTTCAGAGTGATAACAATATAATTGTTATTCACTTGATAGACACAATTAGTTCCTTTTAGCAAATCCGACAGAATTTGCAATACATCCTGATTCTTTTGATTCAAGACAACTTGCTTATTGACATCCAGTTGTGAAGTGTTATAAGCAATCTTATACTTCGAAACAGATTCAATTTTCTCAAACGCTTGCTTTAAAGAAAGACGTTCCCCATTGAAGGAAACTTTCTGTGCATTAACAGAGAGGCTGCCGGCCAGAAATAAACCAACACCAAGCCCCAACACTCGAATAAATTTCTTGTTCATTTCATATTAGATTTATTAACGACATAAGGTGTACGTACATGAGAAAGACAATTCAAATAAATACTACACCCAATGGCTTTATGTTAATAAATACTAAACCGCTATCTTAAATAGATATTCTTGCCAACAATTTCATATTCTATACCAGGAACCAATATTTTAATGATTTGAAGTACTTGCTCCAACGATTCATTTCTATTAAAATGAACTCTCAAACTTTGATTCTGGTAAATAGATGTACGCACATGGAATTTCACACCATACACACGTTCCAAAGTATGAAGAACATCATTAAACGGCACATTGCCAAAGAACAACCCTCCCATACGCCAATCGGAGTGGGAAACAGCATTCACTTTATGCTGCTGTACTATCCCTGTGGAAGGAGTATATATCAACTGGTCATTGGGTTCCAGAAAATATTTATCCGGTTGTTTATTTACCTTTACCTGTAACCTGCCGGTTTCCAATGTAGCCATTATCTGATTATTGTCCGGATACGCCGAAATATTGAATGTCGTACCAAGCACTTCCAACTCTAAATGGTTGGTAGTGACAATAAAAGGATGCTCTTTATCTTTTGAAACTTCAAAGAACCCTTCTCCCGCAATATAAACATTGCGAGATTCAGATATGAAACTGGAGGGATATATCAACAAAGTACCGGCATTAAGCCAAACCTTACTCCCATCAGGAAGAACCACTTCTTCACGTGTACCCATAGCTGCATAGCGCTGCATATAAGTCACTTCAGACAACGTCTCCTTCACATAATCCTTTGCAGAATAATAATGGTAAGCCGAAACACACACCATAATGAAAGGAATAGTCCAAATAGCAGCTACTCTCCCCCAATTTATTCTTTTCGTATTTCTTATATGTTCCCGATGTACAAATTCGATAGTCTGTTCTTCTTTTTTAAATTCTAAAGAGGTCTCCAAATTATAAAAAGCCTTCTCTATTTTTTCGTCAGAGCAAGAAGCATCGTCCAGTTTATCCCAAATTTGTGAAACAGCTTCTTCTCTTGCTTTATCTTCCACAGGAAAAACCATACGATTATAAACACGTTCTATTATCTCATCAGAGACTTCATGATGAAAGAAAAAGTCTATTATCTTATGTATATAATTATTCATTTTCACATTTTATATAAAAAAGACAGTTCTATCTTATGATATACCTAAACCGACAGTATTAAATAAACTAAAATAGAAAGAGCCAAAGCGTCTCTCAGTTCATTTAAAGCGATATTCAAATGATTCTCCACCGTTTTTTTCTGTATCCCCAGTTTCTCTGCTATTTGTTCGTTAGAAAGTCCTTTTATCCGACTCAACTTATATATCATTTTCCTTTTAGGAGGCATCTCATTCACTACCATATCAATTAATAATTGCAAATCTTTCGCTATCAATTTATCATAAGGAGTATATTCATCAGAAATCTCGGGAACATTATCTTCGCTTGTAAACCGGGAAACTTTTTTAGTTGTGATATAATTAAAAACGGTATATTTGGTAAGCATGAACAAATAAGAATCAAAATGATGTACCTTGTGAAAAATCGCTCTCTTATTCCATAGTTTTATAAAGACAATTTGAGTCAAATCCTCAGAATCATCCAAATCTTTTATAAATCCCCGTATAAAAGCATATACCTTAGGATAAAACAGCTTGAATATCTTATGAAAGGCTTCATGGCTGCCAGAGGCAAATTCTCCTACAACTTCCGGTTCTACAATCATTTATTAAGATTAATTCAAATGAAACGGGTGTAAATGTAGGGAAATTATTAGAAGATACCAAATTTTTATTCTAAAAGTATAATTTTCGTTTATAGAGATAAAGGAATACAAAACGAACTGCCTCCTATATTCGAACAGCAACATATCACTCGAATATGGGAAGCGGAAAGAAATATCTGCAAACAAATTTATTTTGTCAAAGTTAAAGATCGTTACTGATTTCATATAATCCAACCAATTGTTGATTACGTTGGCAATCGAGATTGAGAATTTATAATAAACATGGTTCATTAACTTTTTTAGATTATAAGCCATAGTTGCCAATAAGACATGTTTGTTCGCGAATTTTATACCTCTGGTATGTACTTTTCTCATAGCCCTAAAATCAAGCAATGTGCCTAAAACCGATTCGACTGTGGCGGAACTTAATTTTTTCATTTTTCATCCCATTGGTGAATGTTAACTTTAGTTTGCCTTGCTGTTCATGCTAATCTGCCAAAAAATAACAGTCGTCGAAATTCTGTTATGGTGTATATATGTTTTTATACTTTATACATTGTAAGACGAATACATACAGCTTTTCTATCTATCGGTGAATAAAGAATTTACATCTATCTCTTCCATCCCAAGCACCCTCTCGATATCTTTCAGTATTCTGGTATAATTGTCAGATATTTCCTTCTCCGTCCTGAACGCGACTACCGGCAGCGGTTCCTCCTCCAGTTCGAAGAGCCTGAACTTCTTCCTGAAATGCCCTTTGATATTGGAACGGTTTCCCATTCCGATAAATTCCCCCGGTTCCAATGAAGCGAAGTCCTTCGATTCATATATCTCTTCCTTCTGTGTGCTGATGGTCACGCTGGAATTACGGCCGCCACCGCTGCTGCCGGAACTGGTGGACTTCTTCTCCTTCTCGTATTTCCCGAAAAAGAGAGGGTAATATTTCAATGCCTCCACATCCTGTGTGCGGCCCAGGAAGATATTTCCGAAATTCGCCTCTATGGACGACCTGTCCAGTTTGCTGTACAGTTTCTCCAGCTTGGCTCCGGACTGGGTGAGCAGCAGGAACGCCGCCCCGTACTCGCGCAAGACGGAAGGCAGCTTCTCGAAGTCACGCACCTTGAAGGTGGTCATCTCGTCCAGGATAAATACAAAGGGGACCCTGTTCTCCATGGAGAACGAGCGCGAGGCGATACTCATTACCATGGCGATGACGGGGGATATCACCGACTCCGTTGCATAGTTGTTGCTGATTGCAAAAAGTTTCGGATGTTCAGGATCAATCAGATTGAAGTCGAAGTCATTCCCTGTCAGCACATAGCATATGTTCTCATTGGTGGCCAGCTTCGCCACATAGTTGCTGAGAGTGGACACATAGGAGGCCTGTGTTTTCTCACTGCCTTCTGCCTTGAGGTACGCCCCCGCCATCATGGCGCTGATATCGTTCAGCTTCAGGAATTCCTGAAGCTGTCCCGTATCGGCCTTCATCACGAAGTTGACGATATGCGGCAGCGTGCAGCATTCCGGGAACTCGTCCCAAAGCCTGTACGCCACGCCGTTCAGGATGCCAAGCGCGCCCGTATACCATTCGTCCTGTTTGGATGTGGGCGGCATCAACGCGCCCAGTACGTCCTCCATCAGCTGCATGAGCATCGTCCTGTCCTTTATATTCCTCCTGTCCAGCGGATTGAAGCGGTAAGTCCGGTTCATGTCTGTGAAATTTACATAATAAAACTCATGGGGGTATCCGTGTTTCCTGATCAGGTTGTATGCAGTCCGGGTATAGTCAAAATCCTTGAAGTCATAGATGAAACCGGCGAATCCGGACCTGATGTACTGTTCCATCAGCGGTTTGCCTATGGATTTGGTCTTGCCGGAACCGGCTCCTCCATAGACAAGGAAATTGGAGAACCAGTAATAATATCTGATAATTGTCCCGTCCGTGGCGTGAAGGGAGAGCAGGGCTTTTCCGCCCTTTCCGCTTTCTGTCCCTCCTTTGAAAGAAAGACGAAGAAGTACGGAAACGACACCCGGAAGCAGGAACCACCACCCGTCCGGGATGGTGGCATGTGCGACAGCTGTTTCTGCAAGTATCAACAGCAGGAACAGGACATGTGACATCCGGGATTTTCCCGGAAACAGACAGCTGGCAATGCCGCCGCCAAAAAGCAGGGCTGCCAGTCTCATAATAAACATATGATCCATATTCATAAATTGATTTAGATTTTTCCAGTAAGCGCATCCTTTACCAGTCTTTTAGCTTCCGCTATGAGAGCCTGTTTCGGATTCACCATGAAACGGAACATCCGGTAAGACACATCCAGCATCTTCCTCTCGTTTCTGAATTCTTTCTGCAGGATGGCGGATTTGGCCATGCTCATCGCCTCGTTCTTTCCCGGAACATAATGGTAGGTGTGTTCCCTGCCGTCCTCGTAATACTTGTGTGTGGCCTTGTAACCATACATACTGATGAACCGGTCCGCACACCGGGATTTCCACTCCATGTGTTCGAAACCCACCATGACTTTCTTACCGTTTAGTTCATTAAATGAACCTTTACTTCTTGCTAATGGTGAAAGTCTTACTGTTTGTGTCACATCGTTCCGTGACACGATGATATGTACATGAAGCTGTAGCCCGGGCTTCCTGTCCCCTGACTTTGCCTGTCCCTCCTTCACTTCCTCATCACTGTTCCTGTAGTGGCGTTCCGTTTCCACCCTTCCAAAATAAACAAGATCCTTTCCTGATTTTATCTTCTCCCTGCGAAAATTCTCCGCATACAGGTCCATACAGTTCCGGGAGTAATTCTTCAACTCATGAATGACTTTTTCCTGTTCCTCCACGGTGAGCTGTTCAAATTCCGTCACCTGCTTTCCTGTAACCTTCCGGATCAGATGAGCCGCTTCATCCTGTGAGGGATTGATGGACAGCATATAGAATTTATCATCTCCTTTCATCAGCTTCTTATGGTTGCTGTCAATCTTTTGCATGACCGTCACCGGTGGTACATAATCCTCCTCATGGGAGAAGAAAGTGTCATAATAAGGTTTGTCTTCAAGACTTTCCTTCAACAGATATTCCACCAGTGCCCGGCACCTATCCTTGTTGTCGCATACACAGGGTGTGTTGACCGGTTTATGTACCTTTACAAACATTCCACCTGGATTTAGTTCTGATAATAATCATAAGGTTCCTATTGAAATTTCTTGAATACAGATTCATGTATGATACTGCATTTTTTTCAACTCACCGCCTGTCGTCCTCTGTTCCTTCATGGTGACAGCCCGAACTTCATAATCCCCTTTCAGATAATTCGCCGGACTATATGGACACTTCATTCTGTAAAGGATTGCTGGAAATATGGTAGAATATGCCATTCTTTTTTTGATTGTTGCCAGCCTTCCGCATAAACCACATTGGCGCCATATAATATTTTCTTGTGAAAAAAAAGTATCATACTTTCTCTGTTCAAACTGTATTTCCACTTCGGATGAGTCGGTACAGGACGGGCCATTACCTGTTTTATGAACATATTTCCTTTACCTTATATAACAACATTTCCAGATAAACCGGTGCGACAAAATAATCTGTTCCTTTTTCCGCCTTCTTGAAGTTCTTTTGGTCGAAAGCGTTTTCCAGCAGCCTGACAACCTGTCTGAGTTTCCGTCTGTCCTCCACGTCAGGAGCACCTGCTTGCTTCAAGCGTTCCACTTCCGCTTTCAGTTGGGTGACCTGTTTGTCGGCCCGGTCCAGCAATTCATCACTGTGCGCTTCCGGCGCCGGAAGCAACTTGTCGATCTTATCTTTCTCTATGGCACGGATGATTTTGATGATCCGTTCGATTCCCTGAAGTTCCAGTGTCTTGAACTTCCCGTTGATTGATGTTCGGGGATCCACCCCATTCCGCTCAAAGTAGGACAGCATTGTCTCAATGAATTCACTGGCCGACACGCTTCCTTTCATTTCATCCAGATGCTGTTTCACATCTATGGATACACGAATGGTTTTTGTAATTTTTGTTTGCATAATCTTGAATCTTTCTGCAAATGTAAGGGCGGATCAGCACAACCTTTTTGTACTGCCTCTATATTATTTTCTGTAGATTTTTCGCCTACACTGTAAAGAGCTGACAATCAATTATATATAAAAATATGTAGATTTTATATAGACAATACAATTACTTGATTATCAACATAAAAAAGCTAAAATCTACAGAAAAAGTAGACTATTTGTCTACAAAAAAAATCATAATCAATTGACAATCACGGCTCTGCGTGATTTGGTTCATGGCTTTGCCTGAACCCTGCTTGCTCTTCCTTATTATTTTTTCGATGAAAAAATGGAATTTCTCGGGCAGAGCCCTTTCCCAAGAAAAGAGAAAAGACCATGCGGAATGAAATGAATATAAAAAATATGTGACAGAAAAACGGATATATATTATGTCCATACAGGAACAAACTGCAAGGTTATATGGCAGATACGGATGTGCGCCGGATTTCAGGTCTTGAAAGACACGGAGAAATCCGGAAAGGCACTGGCATTGCCATTTTGTAAGAGATTCCTTCGGAAGCTATCGGCAAGTGGTCGGTGGACAAACCAGAAGACAATACGGCAGACTTTATCAAACCGATTCTGAAAATCAAGAAAAGTACAATATCTGTTTCTGCATAATCTTCCCGAAAAAAAGAAAATGAACAATACCTGACAGTCAATACTTATGGGTTGCCGATAGAAATGCGCATGAACATTCCTGTCCATGAACGAATAAAAATATAGGTAATCTGAAAATGATGGCGGAGAACCGGACATGCCTGGTAGCGTCAAGAAGGAACAAAAAGAAGCGGCAGGATTATTTTGAATCGTCCTCTTTTTCCACGAATCCGATAGGTATACATTCTAAATTGCCGTGTCACTTTTTTTTAATATCCATTCAATATATATATCCATCCAATACTTAATGTCAATACATTAAAGTGTTTTAATATTAAAACATTAAAATATCAAAATGTTGAAATATTAAAACTTTAGTCATAAATACCTGTACATGAAGTCATGCAGGTGTTGTTTTATGATATTTATTGACCCATACATGTTATATTATCATCAAAAATATCAGACACCTAATTCTGTAACCCACACTTAATCTTATGTGGAAAATCAATGGATATTCTTTTTTTCAAAGGAATGCTGACGGTTCAATTTAAAAACATTTTAATATCAGAATATTTTAATTTTAAAATATCAAACAATTTTAAAATTAAAATATTGCAACATTAAAATATTAATACGAACAGGTATGGAGTTGTAATCCGTATCTTTGCCCCATGTCCTTTTAGAAAAAGGAAATATGCCATCATGCCTCCTAAAAATGTCTATATTTGCGTTTCAATAATATAAATGATATGGACAGAACTAAGGACGCATGCAGACACCAATCAAACAACAGAGTCATCATGTGGTACAAAATAAGAGAATTATATTCAAAAGGATTTAACAAAAGTCAGATTGCGTTCCAGCTTGGTCTGCATAGAAGTACGGTGCGCCGGTACTTGAAAATGGATGAGGATACATTGACTGCAAAATTGCAGCATCGCAGGCGATATCCCCGCATACTTGACAAATACGAAAGTTATGTCTGTGACGTTCTTTCCCGGTACAGGTTCCTGTCCGCCTCCCAGATTCATGACTGGATGAAGGAACAGTATCCTGATCTTCCTGTTGTCTTCGGGAAAACCGTATACAATTTTGTGGAAACTGTACGTCGTAAGTATAATCTGGACAAGGAGGGTCTTTCCAAACGTGTTTATGAGAAAATGCCGGATACCCCTTACGGGGAATATGCCCAGATGGATTTCGGAGAAAGCCGTATGCCCACATACAGGGACAACTTTGTCAAAGTTTATTTTTTTGTCATGGTGATGAGCCGTTCCAGGCAGAAGTTCGTGTATTTTTCCTGTACGCCTTTCACATCAGCCCTAGCCGTATATGCCCATGAACTGGCTTTCGCATATTTCAGAGGGAAGCCAAGAAGGATAATCTATGACCAGGACAAAGTCCTGCTGGTCAGAGAAAACCTGGGTGACCTCATATTGACAAGAACATTCCGTGCCTTTGTCAACGAGCAGCATTTCCAGCCCGTGTTCTGCCGTCCTGCTGATCCGGAAAGCAAGGGAAAAGTGGAAAATGTGGTCAAATATGTCAAGCGTAACTTTCTTGCCGGACGGGCATTTAACAGCCTGGAAGTCCTTAACACCGAGGTCCTGCAATGGCTGGAAAAAACAGGAAACGGCAAGATACATGGAACCACACGCCTGGTTCCGGCTGAGGAATTTGAGATTGAACGGAAATATCTGTTGCCATACTATGGAGAACCGGTGCCCCCTAAAGACGAGCCGAAAGAGTATCATGTCCGCAAGGACAATACGGTACGGTACCGGACCAACTACTACAGTGTGCCCTCCGGCACCTATAAAAATCGGAACACCGTTGTATGGCTTCTTGAGAATAACGGACATATCGAGCTGTACGACAAAGAGAGCGGTAAACTCATATGCAGGCATGAGTTGTGTCCCGGAAAAGGAAAAAATGTATGTGACAAAAGACATCATAAGGACAAGACACGGAGTGTGAATGACTTGCAGGTCCGGATCCGAAAGCGGACGGAAGATGACCCCACCGTTATTCTGTGGCTCCGGAATCTGGAAAGGGAAAAGCCGCGTTATTACAGAGACAATATGAAACTGCTGCTTCATGTGATATCCGAATACGGCAAAGAAACAGTGATAGCAGCCCTGCGGACCTGTCTGGAAAAAAACATATACAACAGTCTTTCCGTGCAGGAAATATCCGGCTCAATCCACAGGAGTAAGGACAATATGAACGGGATGACTTTCCAAGCTCCGACATCCATTCCGGAAACAGCGGACTGTCATCCTGAAAAAACAGATATAAACCAATATAACAAGTTTTTTGAATGATACAAAGTGAAAAATTGAAAGAACACGCCAAACGTCTGCGGCTTTACAACATTGCAAACCGCATGGACAGCATTCTGCATCATGCACAGGAAGAAAAACCGACCTACCCGGAATTCCTGTCCCTGGTATTAGGCACCGAAGTTGAGATGAAAGAGAGGAAAGACTACGAGAGACGCCTTGTTGCGGCACGTCTGCCCCGAAAACATGATCTTGACGAATACGACTACAATTTTTATGAGGGCATAGACCGCCGGCAGATGAAGGAGCTTCGTGAACTGGTATGGCTCCGTGAAGCTTATAACCTGATTCTGATGGGACCATCAGGGACTGGAAAAACATTTCTGGCAGCCGGTCTTGTCTTTGATGCGGTCAAGGCCGGTTACAAGGCATACCTGATGACAATGGAGGATATCGTAAATTGTCTCAGACTTAAAGACATCTCAACTCCGGCCATGATGACTTATAATAAGATTCTGCGCGCACAGCTGCTGGCAATAGATGATATCATGCTGTTTCCTGTGAAAAGAGAGGAAGCAACTGCCTTCTTCAACCTGATAAACACCCTACATGAGAAGACATCCATCATCATTACAACCAACAAGGCACCTACAGAATGGGTAGAAACATTGAATGATGAAATCCTTGCCAGCGCTCTGCTTGACAGGCTGCTTTATCGATGTGAAGTCATCAAGTTCACCGGCAGTAGCTATCGGTTAGAAAACAGGCAAACGATTTTCAAGACTACAACAGGAACGAGAAACGAACTTATGAAGCCTTAGTTACTGGTGTATTCTGTGGCATATTTAACTTTTCTAAAAAAAGGCACAAGAAAATTTGCAAATTACAACTGTGGCTACCCGTTTCAGACCTGTTCAGTTCCATTCTTGCCCGAATACAGGTGCTTATGCTCCAAAAGGATATTCAGGAGCTATCAGACCCCAATTTTGTACCCGATAGCAGCAATTCAGTGTACATAATCTTTATGATAATCGGTATCATCGGTTACTTCACCATCCCCACCGTATCGAACTGGATTATTCAGGCGGGCGGAATGGGCAACATGAGCCGGAATATAAACAGTGCAGCCAATAAAACGGGCAGTGGCGTTGGTGCGGTAGCCGGAGCAGCCACCGGGAACGCTGGCGGCAGGGTCGGCGGTAAACTAATCAAAGGTAATCAATAATTAAAAATCAAGATGGAATTTAAAAGTTTAAAGAACATTGAAACCAGTTTCAAACAGATACGTCTTTTCGGGATTGTGTTTGTCGTTATGTGTACCCTGATAACGGGGTATGCCGTTTGGAACTCCTACACGTTTGCCGAAGCGCAACGGCAAAAGATTTATGTGCTGGACGGTGGCAAATCGTTGATGCTTGCGCTTTCGCAAGACCTGACACAAAACCGTCCGGTCGAAGCAAGGGAACACGTGAAGCGTTTTCACGAACTCTTTTTCACGCTCTCACCGGATAAGAACGCTATCGAAAGCAATATCAAACGGTCGCTGTTCCTCGCCGACAAGAGCGCATTTAACTATTACCGTGACCTCTCGGAAAAGGGATATTACAACCGTATCATTTCGGGCAATATCAGCCAGACCATACAGATAGACAGCGTTTCATGCAATTTCGATGTGTACCCGTATGCGGTGGCTACCTATGCCCGCCAAATGATTATCCGTGAAAGCAGCGTGACGGAAAGAAGCCTTGTCACCCGTTGCCGGTTATTAAACGCCGTAAGAAGTGATAATAACCCGCACGGCTTTATGATGGAAAGTTTCGAGATAACGGAAAACAAGGACTTGAACACCATAAAGCGGTAAGCCATGATACGGAAAATTCTCTCTCCGGTGAATCAGGCAATTACCCATGTGCAGGACTGGGCGGATGAAAAACTCCGCCGCCTGTGCGGGCGCATGACACCGGAAATAAGGCTGGCGGTAATCCTGCTTATGCTCCTGTTCTTCGGCGGGCTATCCATCTACTTTACGGTATCATCCATTTACCGGATAGGAAAAGAGGATGGCGAAACCATACGGATAGAACACATCAGGCAGTTGCAGTTACAAAGTAAAGACAGTACGAACATTTTTAATCAGTCAGACAATGGAAGAAAAAGAAGTGAAGAATGAAGTTCCCACACCGGAAACGGCAAAGGGAAAAGAACCTGAAAAACAGGGAAAGGAAAAAAAGGAACTGACCCCACAGCAGATACAGCAACGAAAAAAGATGCTGGTTTACCCGCTTATGGGACTGGTTTTCTTAGGGTCTATATACCTGATTTTTGCACCGTCCGATAAGGACGAAGCAAAGGTGGAAAACGTGGGCGGATTTAACGCCGATATTCCGCAACCCAAAGGGGACGGGATAATCAGCGATAAAAAGACCGCCTACGAACAGGAACAAATGGAGAACAAACAGGCGGACAAGATGCGCTCCTTACAGGATTTTGCCTTTTCGCTCGGAGAGGAAAACGGGAACGGGGAAGATTTGACCCTGATAGATGATGCTCCGGCAGAAAAACCGAAAACCAATGTAATAGACTTCGGGGCGGGTGCGCCGAACAATAGCCGTTCCTCTATCCAATCTTCGGCGGCAGCTTACTGGGACATGAACCGTCAGTTAGGCAGTTTCTACGAAACGCCGAAAGAGGACAAGGAAAAAGAGGAACTGAAACGTCAGGTGGAAGAACTCACTGCCCGGCTCGATGCGAAAGAAAGCGGTGCGGGCAACATGGATGAACAGGTTGCACTTATGGAAAAGTCCTACGAACTGGCGGCAAAGTATATGAACGGACAGAACGGGCAAAGCGTACCACCGCAACCGGGACAGATTGCACAGGTCGCACCGTCCGCACCTGTTCAGGGCAAAGGAAATGCCACACCTGTAAAATCGGTATCGGACAGGACGGTTTCAGGATTGCAGCAGCCCATGAGCAACGCCGAATTTGTCGCCGAATACAGCAAGCCACGCAATTACGGGTTTAATACGGCGGTCGGCAGTGGTTATTCGATAGGAAAAAACACTATCCGGGCGTGTGTTCATAACGACCAAACACTTATGGACGGGCAGACCGTCAAGCTCCGGCTGTTAGAACCGTTACAGGCGGGGAACGTGATTGTCCCGAAAAACAGCCTTGTTTCAGGAAGTGCCAAAGTGCAGGGGGAACGGCTCGACATACTGGTGTCCTCGCTCGAATATGCGGGTAACATCATTCCGGTGGAACTTGCCGTTTACGACAGTGACGGGCAAAAGGGGCTTTCCGTTCCCTCGTCACTGGAACAGGAAGCGGCAAAGGAAGCGATGGCGAACATCGGTGCGGGACTGGGTACGAGCATTTCATTTGCGCAAAGTGCCGGGCAGCAGGTCGCAATGGATATTACAAGGGGCTTGATGCAAGGCGGTTCGCAATACCTTGCCAAGAAGTTCAGAACGGTAAAAGTACACCTGAAAGCGAACTATCAGGTGATGCTTTACGCCAAACAACAGTAATTTATTTATCAACCATAAAAATTTCAATCCAAAATGAAAAAGTTAATTATCATGTTCGCCCTACTCTTGGGCGTGGTTTCAATGAAAGCACAAAGTAACGATTTGTATCAGGGCATTACTAAAAAGCTGCCTTACCGCCAAATGGTGACACCTTACGGCGTACAGGTGACGTTCGCCAAAACGGTACATATCATTTTCCCGTCTGCCGTTAAGTACGTGGACTTAGGCAGTAACTACATTATTGCCGGAAAAGCGGACGGGGCGGAAAATGTTGTCAGGGTCAAGGCTACGACAGAGGGCTTTCCCGGTGAAACCAATTTTTCCGTTATCTGTGAGGATGGCAGCTTTTACAGTTTTAACGCAAAATACGCACACGAACCGGAAATGCTGAACATCGAAATGAAAGACTTCTTGGAGAATGAGGACACAACGGATTTCAGCCATACCCGGATGAACATCTATTTCCGTGAACTGGGTAACGAAAGCCCGCTTTTGGTAAAGCTGATTATGCAGTCCATCTACAAGAACAATGACCGGGAAATAAAGCATTTGGGATGCAAACGGTTCGGGGTGCAGTTCTTGGTAAAGGGGATTTATTCGCATAACGGGCTGTTCTACTTCCACACACAAACAAAGAACAGTTCAAACGTGCCGTTTGATACCGACTTTATCCGTTTCAAGATTGTGGATAAGAAAGTAGCCAAAAGAACGGCTATTCAGGAAACCGTTATCGACCCGGTGCGGAGCTATAACGAGATACTGGTTATCGGCGGCAAAAGTACCGTCCGCACCGTGTACACCGTTCCGCAGTTCACTATCCCTGACGATAAGATATTAGTCATCGAACTGGTGGAAAAGAACGGGGGCAGACACCAAACTATCCGGGTGGAAAATTCGGATGTAGTGGCTGCCAAAGTGATTAACGAACTTAAAATCAAATGAACATGAAAAGGATATGTTGTATTATATCCCTTTTTGTGCTGTGCCTGACTTTCAACCAGGCACACGCACAAAGATGTCTGCCGGGAATGAAAGGCTTGCAGGTTACGGGCGGCATGGCGGACGGTGTTCACTGGAACAGTAAAAGCGATTTCGCCTATTACTTCGGGGCTGCCATGAGTACCTATACCAAAAACGGGAACAGGTGGGTTATCGGCGGGGAATACCTCGAAAAGCATTACCCCTATAAGGATTTGCAAATACCAGTCAGCCAGTTTACAGGCGAGGGCGGTTACTATCTGAATTTCCTTTCAGACCGGAAGAAAACCTTTTTTCTTTCACTGGGATTGTCCGCACTTGCCGGGTATGAAACAAGCAACTGGGGCGATAAATTGCTGCCCGATGGCTCGACCCTGACCGATAAGGACGGTTTTGTCTATGGCGGTGCGCTGACGCTGGAACTGGAAAGTTACATTACCGACCGGGTGGTGTTCCTGATTAACGCAAGGGAAAGATGCCTGTTCGGTTCTTCAGTCGGAAAGTTCCATACACAGTTTGGTATCGGTCTAAAGATAATAATGTGATAAACTAATCTATTATATATAATGTATATGAGAAAGATTATAAGCCGCATTTTGATAGGCTGCTATGTAATGGCCGCCTTGTTATTGGTGGGTGCGTGTAATGACGATGTGGATATACAGCAGTCTTACCCGTTTAGTATCGAAACGATGCCAGTGCCGAAAAAATTAAAAGTGGGTGAAACCGCCGAAATCAGGTGTCAGCTTCACCGGGACGGGCGGTTTGAGGAAACAAAGTATTTCATCCGCTATTTCCAGCCGGACGGGGCGGGAACGCTGAAAATGTCCGATGGGACGGTTTTACTGCCGAATGACCTGTACCCGCTTCCGGGTGAAACATTCCGGCTTTACTATACCTCTGCATCCACCGACCAGCAAACGGTAGATGTGTATTTTCAGGACAGCTTCGGGCAGTTGCAGCAGCTTACATTTTCGTTCAATAATGATAGCAGTAAAGAGGAGGAATAACCTTTTTGTGTAAATGTGTTAAGAAACATTCAGCAATATATTGTTGAGTGTTTCTTTTTATCTACTTTTGTATAAAAGTTTAAGTATTAAAAATGAATTATATATGGCTTCTTTTGATTTCAACCCAATAGCGGATTATGTGGTACTAAAATTCAAGTGTCCTGAATGTGGTACTGAAAATGAAACAGATGCACTTTCTGTTCCTACGCCTGATTTTGCAGCAGAAAATCATCGAGATAGTTGCAATTATGATGAGTATGAACATGAATGTTCAAATTGTGGACATATATTTGACATAACAATAAATAATGGAATATATGGAGGCGATGGGGAAATATCAGACGTAGATGATGTTTCGGTAGAAGAGGAGTTTCCAGAGGATGATTACTATGAAGAATTTAAATCATCGTTCTTTGATGAACATGTTGTAGAAACAATTGATGTTTTAGATAAAATAGATGCCTTAGACGAGATTTCACGTAAATTATTGTACCGTACTTTATATGCTAATGTTATCAGTAGTATGGAAGCATATTTGAGTGATAGACTTATTCAAAAAGTATTGTCTTCAGAAGATAATAAACGGCTATTTGTAGAAAACTTTAAGGACTTCAACGACTCTAAAATATCTATCTCAGATATTTTTAAGCAAATGGAAAATTTGGATTCCTATATAAAAAAGACATTACGTGATATTATATATCATAATCTTCCTCGTGTTAAGAACATCTATAAAACAACTTTAAGCGTTGATTTAGGTGATGTGTCTGAATTAATGAAATGCATTAGTATTCGCCATGATATAGTTCATCGAAATGGCAAGGATAAAAATGGAAATCTTCGTGATATTAGCAAGGATGATGTTTCAATATTGGCTCAGAAAGTTTCTGATTTTATTCAAAATATAGAGAACCAATTTCTTATGCAGTCAATAGATGATTCAGAAATAGATTCACTTTTTAACTTATAAACAATAAAACAAGGCTGACATTATCAATCTTGTTTTATATGATGTCTCCAGTGTGAAACTCAAAAATACAGTTATGCCAAACATTGATAATGTATTTAGTATATATGCAGGTCAATTGGAGTTATTACGCCAAAATGGACTAATTGAAAGAACGGGTGAATACATTTGTCCTATTTGCTTAAATAGTTTTAATAAAGAACAATTAAATAAACTATCGATGGAAGATGCACCTCAAGCATCTTTAGGTGGAAAGAAAATTGCTATAACGTGTAAAAAATGCAATAACACTTGTGGACATGAAACAGATATTCATCTTGTGAATTTTATTACCTATTTAGAAGAACAAGAGTTTCTTCCGGGTTCTAATAGACGAGTTAAAATCTTCGATGATGAAACTACTATAAATGCAAATTTAGAAGTTGGAAATACTAAAGAATTAAAGATGATTATTCCTAATAAGATAAACAACCCTAAAGCTTTAACAAATCATCTTTCTAAATTAACAGTAGGAGGTATTATAGATATACAGAACCATCCTCTGAAAATTGACATGAAAAAAGTATCTACGGCAATTTTAAAGAATGCGTATATTATACTTTTTGCTCGTTTTGGATATTCTTTTCTTTTAAATAGCTTCTATGATAGGATAAGAGAACAAATATTAAATCCAGCAAAGCATATTATTCCTGAAAGTCTGTGGACAAAACAAACTTCTATTAGCGTAAAAGATGGTATCTACTTTTCAAATAGCAATGTGTACAGAGGTTTTTTTATAATTTATTCATTGACTAAACTTAGAACACACCATTTTTGTATTTGTATTCCTACACCACAAGTGTATTTTGAAGCCATAGCGTATTACTTTAGAGAATACAAGGCAGGTATACCTATATATATGATGGGGTCTGATGGTATAGATTATTTTCAAAATATAGATAATATAAAGGCATTAAATAAATGGCTGGTTAATTGGAGTTTAGGTTCTCCTGTTTAATATTACTTACTGGATAAGGCTTCTTTACTACTTTCTTTTCCGCTTTGGCTCACAAAAGAAAGAAGTCTGGCTAGATTTCTCCTGCCGGATTTTCTTTTTACTTTTGAGTTTTCAACCAATCATTCTGTAGTCGATAATATTTACCTAATATAGAAAATAGGTTATCATTGAAATGGCAGTAATCATATTGATAATAGATTTGCCCCCTAAATGCGCCTAAACAGCATTTTACATATTTTTCTTCTCCCGGTGTTTGAGTAATGCTTACCCCGTTTTTGTTTAAAGTTTCCATACTACTATAATTTACAATGAGTTATCAGATAATCAGAAGTGAAAGCAGCACAATGAAAATAAACGCCATACAAAGCAGGTAAACGGCAGAGATAAACAGCCGGAGAACGAACCGGATAATAAAAAAGCCTATAATTAGGGCTATCCATATTCCGGTGGTGCTGGTGGCTGCCTGATAGATGATAAAAGCAAGTATGAACCACCGTAAAAAAGTCGTTATCTTATTATATACTTTCATTGTCTTGGTGTGTTGTGGGTGGATTGCTCCACCCGGTTAGTAATCAGGCGCAACGGAAAACAAAACCATTATCCATCCAGTAATCAGTCATAAACAGGTCACGGGCAAAAGCCGAATAATCAAAGTAGGTCTTTGCGAACTCCGGCAGGTCGTAACATTCCTCTACAATTTCATAGGCGTAATCTTCCTCGTCTTTATATTCTCCCTGATATTCATCCTCAAAAGAAGAAATAAGGTCGTCCGCATCTTCTTCGCTTATATCGTTGTTGTGGTGGTCGCACCATACGAAAAACGCTTCCTGCTGGGTTTCACTTAGTTTTTCGATGGCATCCCGAAGCTCAAAGAACTTATCGGAAAGCCAACTTTCGGAAATCAGGGCTTCCGGGATATTCTCGTAATCCTGAAACATAAATTCCGGGTCTTGGTCGTCCTTGTGCAGTTCCCGGCACGCTTCCATAAATTCGTCCTTGTCCGAATAATCGGAAAGGTCTAACCACTTGCCGAAAAGTGAACCACTGTTATACTTGTTGTAAGTACCTACATAAACTCTTGCTTCTGATAAAGTTACTGTTTCCATGACTTTTGAATTTTAATTGTTTACATCGCTTGTCGCCCACCACATAAATTTTTCCTTTAACTGAATGGGAACATTGTCTTTTCAAAGGTTCGGGAATGGTACAGGGCAAATTATTATTTATGAAATACTACCCGTAGGTGTGGAGATTTCTAAAAAATAATTTGAACAGTAACAGGCACGGATATACCTTTGACAATGTTCCAATCAGTTTTAGGGAAAATTTTTCTCTTGTTTAAGAGGATAGAAGTAAAAGCCATCAGGCTTTTTGTATTGGGTAATGAGAGAGTAAAAAAAGGGCTTATAAAAGCCCTTCGTCTGCAAAACTGTAATAGCTTTCTTCTGTTAAGATGATATGGTCTAACAGGTGTAAATCCAAGACCTTGCAGGCTTCATTTATTTTGGTAGTTATTTTTTTATCCGGTTCGCTCGGACGTAGATTGCCCGATGGGTGGTTATGTGAAAGGACTATCCCCGAAGCATGGACTTTTAAGGCGGTTTGCAGGATGATTTTCACGTCCATTACTGTTTCAGCCATGCCGCCTTTAGAGATAAGGGAAATGCCTAAAGCCTTGTTTGCCCGATTGAGGAACATTACATAACTTTCTTCGTGGTGTTCCATACATTCCGCATAGAACGGTTTCAGATAAGTATAGGACGTTTCGGATGAGAGTATTTTCACTCTTTCGGATGCTTTTACATTGTCTTTATAAGAGATAGTGATTTCCGGCATGGTAAATTCTGTTGTTTTCATAACACTTGAATTTTAAATTAAACAATAAGAAATTTTGCCGGACACCCACAGTTTGGCGGGGACTTCAACCTAATCTTTTCAAAAAATACGACCCGTAGGTGTGGAGATTTTTTAGAAAACCGGAACGGCTCGGATTTGGTATTTGTCCCTGCCGGGCTGTAACTTTGCTAAAATTTGTGATTGAGATACATTACTTTAGGGAACTGAAAAAGGGGTATCACTGATGACACCCCTTAGACAACCGAATACCTTAAACCGTTATTCATCATAGGTTCTATATCCTATCGGTTTGCGTGGCTTTGGGTCAGGTTTACTTAGTAATTGGGTAAGTGCTTGGTAAACCTCGCTGAATTGTGCATCCGTACTCTGTTCCAGTTCTTCGATGCGTTTAAGAAGTTCCTCGTAACCGATTGACATTTGCCGCATGAGGACGAAAGCACGCATGATGGAAATATTCACGTCTATGGCAGTCTGACTGCGTAAGACACTACTAAGCATGGCGACACCCTGCTCCAAAAATGCGAGAGGCGGGGTCGGTGTGTGCCGGATATTTTCAGGGAACTTATCACAATTTGTGATAAGTCCCTGCCATTCATCCTTTGTTAGCTGAAAAGCAAAGTCACTGGGAAAACGGGATAAGTTTCTTTTAACTGCCTGTTTCAAAGCTCTTGTTTCAACTTGATAAAGTTCTGCCAAATGGAAATCGAGCATGACCCGGCAACCTCTGACCTCAAAGATTTTGTTTTGGATGATTTGTAAGTCCATAATGTTATTATTTAATGGTGAGTAATTGGAAGCATAAAGGGACTTATCACAAATTGTGATAAGTTCCCCTATATACCTATTTCATAGATACTTCTTTGTAGATTTTTTCAATGCCGACAAATTTCTTGTCAAGTCCCTGCATATCGTTACTTATCTTGTTATTGGTAATGCGGGCGTATATCTGTGTGGTTTCTATGTTGGTGTGTCCCAGCATCTTACTAACAGTTTCAACCGGTACACCTTTTGCAAGAGTAGTTGTCGTTGCAAAAGTATGCCTTGCAAGGTGAAATGTCAAGTTCTTTTTAATCCCGCAAACATCCGCAATTTCTTTCAAATACGCATTTAATTTCTGATTGCTGATTACAGGAAGTATCTTACCATCAGGCAAATTACCTTTATACTTCTTCAATATCATTTTGGGAATATCCAGCAAAGGAACATTTACGTCCGTGTTAGTTTTTTGACGTTTGGTGATTATCCATAAATTACCGTCAAAGGATTTACGAATATTATCTTGCGTAAGATTGGCAACATCTATGTAAGCCAAACCAGTGAAGCAGGAAAAGATAAACAAGTCCCTGACGTTTTCCAACCGTTCAGAAACCATCTTCTTTTTAAGGATGATTTTTATTTCATCCTCTGACAAGTAACCCCTATCCACTTTTTCCAAACGTATTTTATAACTGGCGAATGGGTCGCCTATCAAAATGCCATTATTACGGGCAATCAGGATGATACGTTTGAAAAACTGCATGAACTTGGCGGTCGTGTTATAACCACATTTACAGGTAGTACGCAAATATAACTCGAAGTCTGTAATGAACATCGGTGTTATTTCATTTATCGCAAAATCCGATACATTATATTTGCTTTGGATGAACTCGGCAAGATGGCGGCGGGTCACTTCATATTTACGGTAGGTAGCAATCGTTTTAGATATGCCGACCAACTGCTTAACATCATCATTGTGCTTTTTGAAAAGGGTAAGGACGGTTTCGTGTTTCTCACTGTGTCCCAAAAATTCATTCTTCACCTTTTCGGCTGTTACATAATTGTCACGCCGTTGTTGTTCGTGGTAGATATTGTTCAGGGATGCTTTTATATCATCTAATAAAGCATTGATTTTACCTGCATCCTTACCTTTGGCTTTTCCTGCTGCGATATTCCAGCTATCAGGCAAAATGCTTTGTTTTGTGCTGAACTGGCAAAGTTTACCGTCAATGGTAATTCTTGCCATAATCATAACTTCACCGTTCTTTTTTTCAGAGCCTTTCTTTAAATAGAAAAGGACTTTAAATGTACTCTTCATAACCTCACATTTTTAAGTTGCAAAACTACTAATAACTTGTTAAATGTGAGATAGATAGACGGTGGACAAATTCAGACTTTCTGCGGTCATTTCGGGACAAATCGTTACCGTTTTTGTCCGGTAGGGAATAGGTAACGATTTAGTAACGAAACTATGTCTTTTATAGTCCTTTTGTTGTCTTGGAAACAAGACTTATAGGCAATAAAAAAAACCTACAAATCGCTGATTTGTAGGTTTTTGTCCACTTACTGTCCTGTTTTGTCCAGTAGGTTCTGCGGAGAGACAGGGATTCGAACCCCGGGTACCTCGCAGTACAACGGTTTTCAAGACCGCCGCAATCGACCACTCTGCCACCTCTCCCAAACTTCCTTTCAGAAGTGCTTTTGTTGAAAGCGTTGCAAAGGTACGACTTTATTTTAAATATGCAAGACTTTTGAACAAGAAAAATTAAAGGTTTTATTATATTTGCACTCTCAATCGAAAAAAGCATATGAAACTAAAATGTCTTTTCTTACTGTTACTTTTGGGGATATCCTTTTGTGTACATGCACAAAAGCGCCCCGTCATCCTTGAGAAACAGTTGGAAATCATTAGGAAAGAACCTGATAACGGGGATGCCTTAAAATTTCTATGCCAATACTATTTAAATAAAGGAGATTATTCCAAAACCATCACTTACGCTGAGATTATGAAAAACGTAGCGGACAAGACTAAAAATCCTCTACTCCAACTCTATTCATATATCTACCAAGCACAAGCGCAAATGATGAGCGGACGGGAAAAAATAGCCAAAAAAAACTTGAATCTTTCTCTTGAATTAGCAACCAAACTGAATAATGACTCCACCCTTTGTTCCGTCTATGGTAGTCTCGGACTCTATTCAGCAAATATTGAAACCGATTATTACCGTGCCATACGATGGCTTTATAAAGGTATCCAATTGGCACAACAAAATAATTTCCAACAACAATACGCTTTGCTTTTAGGCAATTTAGCAAATATCTATTACCTCAAAAAAGATACAGCCGGCATCAAATACGCATTAGAATGTTATGAATTAGGACACAGTATGCGTAATCCATACATCATTTATTCCGGTGCAGTAAATTCTGCCTATATGTATTTTTTAATGAAACAGAATGAGGAAGCAATGAAATATATCCATGAAGCCGAAACATTGATGCTGGAAAATGATTTCTACGACCAAGCCCATACCTATAATCTCTTTGGCAATATATTATATGATATGGGTGAATATGCTCAGGCTTTGGAATATTACAAAAAAGCCATGAAGGATAAACAGGCGGCACAAACTTCCTCTATTGTCTATGCCCATTTGGGATATGCACGTATACTAATGCAGCAAAACAAACAACCAGAAGCTATTTTATTGTTAAAACAAGGAATAGCTATTTCTTATGCACGCGTCAACGCCATCCATCGCAATGAACTATACGAAAATCTGTCTACCTGCTATGAGCAATTGCACCAATATCATGACGCACTGAAGTATTATAAAATATTCCGTTTGGAAAACGACAGCCTTTTCAACAAGGACAAAGAAAGAGATTTAAGCGAAATGCGATTCAAATATGACTCTGAGCGGCAGGAAAATTTAATAAAACAAAGCAAACTAGATGTAATGCAGAAAGAACAGCGTATACAGCAACAAACATTTATTCTTATTATCACTGTAATTGTTTTAGGGTTGCTTTATTACCTCTACCGCCGTAAAAACAAACTTTATTTAAGTATTGTCAAGCAAAATCAAGAAGCAATCAAAAGAGAAACGGAACTGAATCGCCGTATAAAAGAATTGGAGACCAATGCCCCCTCCATGGTTTCTACTTCCGAAAAGTATGCTTCCTCCTCACTCACCGATGAGAAAAGTTTAGAACTTTTCCGTACATTAGAGCGTATTATGAGAGAAGAAAAAATTTACAAAGACAATTTTATAACAAAAGACAAAGTAGCGGAAATACTAGGAACTAACCGTACTTATTTATCACGTATCATCAATGAGCAATCCAAATTATCCTTCACTCATTATGTAAATCGTTTCCGTATTGAAGAAGCTATCCGCCTATTATCTGACCCCAATAACGAAACTCCGATGAAAGCCATTTCTGCAGAGTTGGGATTTAACTCCATTTCCACCTTTTATAACCTTTTCCAATCCTCTGTGGGAATGACCCCCTCCCAATATAGAAACAAAGTTATGGAACTCCAAAAAGAGCAATAGATTATCTTTTTGCTCTATTTTTTATTCTGAAAACAGCAATTGCCGATATTTATATAGGTATAGAGAGACATATCTAAGATATTATCCCTTACTTTGCGGTATGAACATTAATCAAAATTTAAATAATACGTAATGAAAAAGAAGTTTTTTTTAAGTTGCCTCTTAATCGTTATGGCATTGCTTCCGGCAGTTGCCCAGATTCAAGATCCGGTACAATTCAAAACCGAGTTAAAGACGATTTCCGATACGGAAGCACAAATAGTATTCACTGGTAAGATTGACGCCGGATGGCACGTTTATTCCACGGACCTTCCTTCGGGAGGTCCTATCTCCGCTACTTTCAACGTAGACAAGATAGAAGGAGTAGAATTAGTAGGGAAGCTCACTCCACAAGGTAAAGAAATTGAAAACTTCGACAAGGTGTTTGAAATGAAATTACGTTACTTTGAGAACACTGCCATTTTCATTCAGAAACTAAAAATAACTGGCGCTACCTATATGATAGAAGGTTATATGGAATTCGGTGCCTGCAACGATGAAAACTGTCTGCCTCCTACTGAAGTTTCTTTCTCTTTCTCCGGAAAAGGAGTTGCCGCTGCTACTACAAGCAAGACTACTGAACCCGCAAAAACAGAAACAGCCATAACGGAAGTTCCTGTAGCGGAAACAGCTACTGCAACTACCGCAACAGATAGTGCTACAACTGCCGCCCTGATCGGCAATGACACTGCTGTCCAAGATTACTGGACTCCGGTTATCCAAGAGTTGAACGCATTTGGCGAAACGACATCACAACAAGACCGTTCATGGATTTACATCTTCTTTGCCGGATTTATCGGTGGATTACTAGCCTTATTTACGCCCTGTGTATGGCCTATCATCCCAATGACGGTAAGTTTCTTTTTAAAACGTAGCAAAGACAAAAAGAAAGGAATCCGTGATGCATGGACATATGGTGCTTCTATTGTAGTGATCTATGTATTATTAGGTCTTGCCATAACCTTAATATTCGGTGCCAGTGCCTTGAATGCACTTTCCACAAATGCTATTTTTAACATATTCTTCTGCTTGATGCTAATTGTATTCGCAGCCTCTTTCTTTGGAGCATTCGAACTTACTCTTCCTTCAAAATGGAGCAACGCAGTAGACAGTAAAGCGGAACAGACCAGTGGTTTGTTAAGTATCTTCTTGATGGCATTCACCCTATCTTTGGTTTCATTCTCATGTACAGGCCCTATCATCGGCTTTTTGTTAGTAGAAGTTTCCACCACAGGTAGTGTGATTGCCCCTGCCATCGGTATGTTAGGTTTCGCCATTGCACTGGCATTACCGTTCACTCTGTTTGCCATGTTCCCATCCTGGTTGAAATCCATGCCTAAATCAGGTGGCTGGATGAATGTAATTAAAGTCGTATTAGGCTTCCTCGAACTTGCGTTTGCTTTGAAATTCCTGTCGGTTGCTGACTTGGCTTATGGATGGGGGATTCTAGACCGTGAGACATTCCTTGCTTTATGGATTGTGATTTTCGCTTTGCTAGGCTTCTATCTGTTGGGTAAGATCAAATTCCCTCACGATGATGATGATGATAAAGTAGGTGTTGCCCGTTTTTTTATGGCTCTTATCTCACTTGCATTTGCTGTATATATGGTACCGGGCTTATGGGGTGCTCCTTTGAAAGCTGTCAGCGCATTTGCTCCTCCCATGAATACACAAGACTTCAACTTATATACCAATGAAGTACATGCGCAGTTTGATGACTACGATGCCGGTATGGAATATGCAAAACGTACCGGAAAACCGGTAATGCTCGACTTTACAGGTTACGGATGTGTAAATTGCCGTAAAATGGAAGCCGCTGTATGGACTGATCCGAAAGTAAACAAGTTGATGACTGAGGACTATGTACTGATAACATTGTTCGTTGATAACAAAACCCCGTTGCCCGAACACATCAAAGTGATGGAAAACGGTAAGGAACGTACACTACGCACGATCGGTGATAAATGGAGTTACTTGCAACGTTCTAAATTCGGTGCCAACGCACAACCTTTCTATGTATTGATTGACAATGAAGGAAAACCGTTGAATAAATCATATTCATATGATGAGGATATAGATAAATATGTTGACTTCCTCCAGACCGGATTACAAAACTATAAAAAATAACCAAAGTGTGTCAAAAGTCGAAGGGGTGTCAAAACTAAATAAACCTATCATTCTATTCATTCAGAATATTCTTTAATGAAAAATATTCTGAAAATCAACGAAAAGGAAAAGACAAACGAAATGATAGTTTTATTCGAGTTTTGATACACTTTCAAAAAGATTTTTGCAAGACCCCTTAATAATTATCTACTATGATCGCCAAACCAGAAAGAGAGCAAATCATTGCCCTTATAAATCGCGAGGTCGTTCCGGCTATCGGGTGCACAGAACCCATAGCCGTAGCCCTTTGTGTAGCAAAAGCAACAGAAACACTAGGTAAAAGACCTGAAAGGATTAAAGCTTTACTCAGCGCCAATATTCTTAAGAACGCCATGGGAGTAGGCATCCCGGGGACAGGAATGATTGGACTACCTATCGCTATCGCCTTAGGGGCATTAATCGGGAAATCCGAATATCAATTGGAAGTCTTAAAAGACAGCACTCCTGAAGCCGTAGCAGAGGGTAAAAAACTAATTGACTCACAAGCTATCTCTATCGGGCTGAAAGAGAATATAGAAGAAAAGTTATATATCGAAATTATCTGTGAAGCTGACGGTGATAAAGCAACGGCCATTATTGCTTGCGGGCATACCAATTTTATATATGTGGCCTTTAACAACCAAGTTTTACTAAACAAACAAACTACCGCCGCCTGCAATGAGGATGCAAAAAAACCGGAGTTGAACTTGCGAAAAGTGTACGATTTTGCCACCACCACACCATTGGATGAAATTCGTTTTATTCTTGAAACCAAACGTTTGAACAAAGCGGCAGCAGAACGTTCTTTCAAAGGAAACTACGGTCACGAATTAGGCAAAATTCTGAAAAGTAGCAAAAGTGAAGAACAAATATTGGGAAGTAATACATTTACCCACATCCTTTCTTATACCTCGGCAGCTTGCGATGCACGTATGGCGGGAGCCATGATTCCTGTCATGAGCAATTCGGGAAGCGGGAACCAAGGAATTACAGCTACCTTACCGGTAGTAGTCTATGCCGAAGATAACCATAAATCAGAAGAAGAATTGATCCGCGCACTGACACTCAGTCACCTAACAGTGATTTACATCAAACAAAGCTTGGGGCGTCTGTCTGCACTATGCGGTTGTGTAGTAGCTGCAACAGGTTCTAGCTGTGGTATCACTTATTTAATGGGAGGCACTTATGAGCAAATCACTTTTGCTGTACAGAATATGATCGCCAACCTGACGGGTATGATTTGTGACGGAGCCAAACCCAGTTGTGCTCTGAAATTAAGCAGCGGTGTCTCTACCGCTGTATTTTCAGCCATATTAGCGATGGAACATAAATGCGTATCTTCTGTAGAAGGTATCATTGATAATGATGTGGACCGTAGCATCCGCAACCTTACCAGAATCGGTTCACAAGGTATGAATGAAACCGATAAACTAGTATTGGATATTATGACACACAAACAATGTGATTAAAGGTATATATAAAGATAAGAGAGCTAAAAACGAATCAGACACGGTGTTTATACAATCCGTGTCTGATTTTATTTCTCACTCCACCAACATGTCTTTATATTGGGTATGCCGGGTAAAAAACATTTTTGCAAAAGAACAAGTAGGACGTATTTTAAGCCCTACGACCGAAGCATATCTCACAGCGGCCTCGGTCAAAGCCTGAGCTATTCCCTGCCCCTCCAACTGTGGGGGAACTATTGTATGAAGGATATCCAAAACTCCGTTCTTTTCATCATATTGCAAATAGGCGATTTGTCCCGATTCAAATACTTCGAAACGGTCTACTTTCTCGTCATGTATAACTGTATGTTCCATTCTATATTGATTTTAATGTATGACTATTATTAATAAAAACAATAATAAAATGGAATTGTTTTTACTCATAGATGAAATCTGTTACAGAACGTATGTCTGTTGACGAAACTCCGATACAAACCTTAAATGGCACTATAAAATATTGAAAACTATCTACCTTGTTTATATTGGAAAGCCGAAGGTAGTATACCAAATTCTTCCTTAAAATATCGACTGAAATATTTCGGATTATTAAAACCCACCTGATAGGCTATTTCTGAAATATTCTGTTGACTTCCACGGAGTAATTGGGCAGCCCGCTTTAAACGAATTATACGAATAAACTCGATAGGGGTCTTACCGGTAATAGCCAATAACTTTTTATATAAATGAACGCGGCTCATCCCTAATTCCTTGCTTAGCTCTTCTACAGACAAATCGCTGCGTGCAATATTATCCTCTACATATTTCACAGCATGATTTATCAGTTTTTCATCCATCGAAGTTATGGCAGTCCCACTAGGTTTGAGATCAATATAAGCATGATTCCAAACCGTTTTCAACTCCAGTTCACTTTTTTCTTCAGGAACAGCGGTCACCATTTCCGGTACCCCCTCCGGTGGAATAATATGAGTTATCATCTCATTACTCTCACCCTCAACCAATTGAATCACCGTTGCTCTTTGTGGAGCAACGGCAGAGATTGTTTCTATATTTTTTTCTTCTGCAATTTCTTCCGTATTACCAGATTCTAATCTTCGAATATCCTCCTCCAGTCCTTCTATTGTTATTATATGGTTCAGTTCTTCTTTCGATTCCTCCCCGACATTAGACGCCACATAAGACTCCGGAACTTGAAGTGTGGAAATATCTTCTACCGACTTATCTACAACTTGCACCTGTTCTATCTTCATCGGTTTACCCCCAGAACGTTTTACTGGAATATGGATAATAAAAACACAACCGACAGGGGTATTATCCATTACGTTCACCGTGCCATCGTGAAGCGTGACAAAATCACGTACAATACTCAGACTACCTCCGCCACCTGAGAAGCTCATATCCGGATAATCCACTTGATAAAAATGTCCGAAAATGCGTTCTCTGTCTTCTTTTTTAATGCCGATCCCTGTATCAGCCACTCTGATTTCCAGCATTTCCCGAGAATCCTGTCCTTCCACTAAACTGACAAACACATCAACTCTTCCACCACTGCAAGTAAATTTAAAAGCATTGGAAAGCAGACTCATCATCACTTCCCTCATTTTATCCCCATCAAACAACATATTCAATGAGGAAACAGCTGAATAAAAAGTGAGAGAAACATCTTTCTGTTCAGACAAAGAGATAAAAGAATCACAAATCGTATGAATATAAGAGATGATATCATCATCAGACAAACTTAAATAATATCCATTCACATCAATTTTCCTAAAATCCAACAACTGATTTACAAGATTCAACAACCTTACCGCATTGCGTTGCACTATATTTAATTTATCCATCAGAACAGCATCCGATTGATATTCCTTCATCAGCGTTTCCAACGGTGAGATAATAAGAGTGAGCGGAGTACGTAGTTCATGGCTGACATGAGTGAAAAACTTCAAATTCATATCTGCCTTCTCCTGATTCCTCTCTATTTCTTGCTTTATTTGCTGTATCTTAAATTTATTCCGTTCTCCACGCAGAACCCAATAGCATCCCAATACCAATACAGCAACCACCAAAAGGCTATAAACAATATATGCCCAAACGGAACGCCAAAAAGGAGGATAGATAACAATTTTCAATGAAGCTTCTTCATCTCCACCATATCCGTCACTGTTGACTGCTTTCACTTTCAGCATATAAGTTCCGGGGGCTAGATTAGTATAAGTCACTTTGTCATAGGTAGTAGTCATCCAATCCTCATTGAAACCTTTCAGCCTATAAGCATACTCCGTTTTTTCCGGCAAAATATAGTTATCAGAAGCAAATTGTACACTGAACATATTCTGCTCATAACTCAATTTTATCTGATCTACCTTGTTCAACGCCTTATCCAAAATCACCCTACCTTCATATTCCTCACCCACCCCTACTTCTTCATTGAACAAGAACAAACGGGTAAACATCACGCTGGGACATTTTTTATTGTATTTTATATCATCCGGGCGGAAACGGTTAATGCCATACAGCCCTCCCATAAAAATTTCTCCAGAAGACAATTTTTTAATGGAACGCAGGTTGAACCCACTATTTTGCAAACCATCTTTATCATCATAAACACAACTATGAAAAATATAGCACCCTGTTTTTAAATCTACTGCCGGTATAACATTAGTTATTCCACGTGCTGTAGTCACCCATATATTTTCATTACCATCTTCTACTATTCCAGAAATGATAGGGCTGGAAACTCCTTGCTCCACTCCTAATATAATCAGTTCATCCGTTTCGGGATTATAAACATTCAGCCCCTCACATGTACCAATCCATATCAATCCACGGCTATCCTCATACACCTGACTTATATTCTGATCAGAAAAATATTCCTTACCAGATTTAGTACCTTCCAGATTAACCACTTTTTTAGTTTCAATATCCAATTCCGAAAGTCCCTGAACGGTGCCAATCCACAAAGAGCCCTCTTTTCCCATACACAAAGAGGAAACATAATCGGATATCAAGCCGGCCGAAGTTGTATTATAAGTGGTGAACAAACCCGTCTTGGGATTCAAACTCTGCACTCCCCCACCCAATGTACCTATCCATATAATCCCCTGCTTATCTTCAGCCAAAGCCAATACATTATTATGAGCCAAAGAATTTTGCCGTTCCGGTATGTTTTTTTTATAATGAATAATACGACCGTTATCATAACAAATCAGGCCTCCCCCCAAAGTACCAATCCAAAGTTTCCCATCACTAGCTTTCAAAATGCAAACAATGGCATCAGTAATGAGTTTATCCGTACCTTTCTGTGGAAAAGCAGCCCGATTGCCAGTCACGGAATTCCAATATATGATACCGACATCGTTGATACCCAGCCACACATAGCCCTCTTTGTCTTCTTCAATGCAACTAATATCTCCCATATACTCTGCACCAAATTTAAAAGCACACTCATTAAAATAGGAAATTCCTTTTTTATAAGTCCCCACCCACATAGTTTCACTGGAATCCTCGTATAGAACCATTACTGTATTATTTTGCAAGCTACGTTCATCACCTGCCTTGTTCCGCAACTGCCTCACTTCCCCTGTCTTCTTATCTAATATATCAATGCCATCCTGATCTGTTCCTATCCATATACGCCCCTGCTTATCCTGTGATACAGCACGGACCATGTTATGAGACCGACGCTTGATAATATTTGTCAGCCAAGACAGCCACTTCTTCTGCTCCGGACTATAAACCCATATTCCAAATGGACTATACATCCATATATCATTATCACGATCTACAAACAGAGTGAAAATTCCCTGCTTGTCAGTTCCCAACTCCCTAGCTAAATCATCCTGCTGCCATTTAATCTTATTTGTCCGAGTATCCAGACAAACAAGCCTCCCGGTATTATATACCAACAAGATTCCCTCTCTACATTCTACAATGTCCGTAATATCACCTTCTGGCAACTGATGAGTATCAAACAAAAGCGGATATAGTAATTGAGATTCCGGAATGTACAAATAACAGCCTTTTCCTTTTATATAAAACCACATATTTTTATTATGGTCTATATATACTAATGCAGGAGTTCCGTCAATACCGACTTCACATAGCCATGCATGCACCTCCCTATTAAATGTTTCTGATTCCGAGTTGTAAATGGCATAACCCACACCGGTAAGAATCCATAAGTTTCCTTTATAATCTTCTTGTATGCTTTTGATATAATTATCAGGTAAAGAAGCCGGATCGGCATTATAACTACGAAACAAAGTCATCTGACACCCGTCATACCGATTCAACCCAGAAGCTGTGGCAAACCACATAAAACCTTCGGAATCTTTAAAGATATCAAGAACTTGATTGTTTGACAGACCATCTTTCACCTCCAAATGTTTAAACATGAATTCACTTGCATACATTAGACTAGAAAAGCATAATAATGTAATGATCAAACATTTTTTTCTTATTCCCATAGATTTTAAAGGCTAATTATTTTTATTCCACTGCAAATGAAGCAAAAAGCTTGATAACAGACAAACTAATATCGGCTTTTTTATCATTCGATACCCACAATATGTTTCATTTTTCCTATTTTTGCAATTGAAATGAAAGCATTAACGGATACACAATACATACGACAGCTTGTCTCGGAGGGAGAACACTGTCATCAGGATTTTAAATTCGAGATTTCGGACGCACGCAAAATAGCCCGCAGCCTTTCCGCATTCGCCAATACCGAGGGCGGCAGGCTATTAATAGGAGTAAAGGACAATGGCAAAATAGCAGGAGTCCGCTCTGACGAAGAAATATATATGATAGAAGCAGCAGCAACCATGTATTGCAAGCCCAAAGTCGAACTGGAAACGCAGACTTACAAGGTAGAAGGAAAGACTGTATTGGAAATACGTATTAACGAAACGGTTTCTAAACCTGTATATGCCCTAGATGAAATGGATAAGCCATGGGCCTATATCCGCATCAAAGACGAAAACATACTGGCCACTCCCGTCCATCTAAAGATGTGGCAACACAGCAAGAAACCTGAAGGAGCACTTGTAACATTTACCGAAAGAGAGCAACGGTTACTGGATGTCTTGAAAGAAAAAGAAAAACTTTCATTAAATCAATGTTGCAAACTTTGCAGATTAAACCACAAGACAACTTGTGAACTATTAGCAGACTTTATCCGTTTTGGTCTAGTGGAACTTGTTTTCCATGGACATAAGTTCTATTTTAAATTAAACAAGGAATAAGTAAAATGGATATACTGACCCTATTAATCAGCAGAGTGAATGATGTGCTTTGGACTTACATTTTGATCATCATGCTGTTAGGATGTGCGTTTTGGTTTACTTTTAAAACAAATTTCGTACAATTCCGCATGATAAGAGAAATGGTACGTCTATTAGGTGATTCTACCGGCAAGACAGAAGGTCGCGAACACCATATTTCCTCTTTTCAAGCTTTTGCCGTTTCCATAGCTAGTCGCGTGGGAACAGGTAATTTAGCAGGAGTTGCCACCGCTATTACTTTGGGTGGTCCGGGTGCTGTTTTCTGGATGTGGGTAATTGCTCTTTTGGGTGCCAGCAGCGCTTTTATTGAGTCCACATTGGCCCAATTATATAAAGTACACGGACATAATTCTTTCGTTGGCGGGCCAGCTTATTACATGAAAAAAGGATTAAAACAGCCATGGATGGGAGTTTTGTTTGCCTTTCTGCTTATCTTTACTTTTGGATTTGCTTTTAATTCAGTACAAAGCAATACCATTTGCGCTGCTTTCGAGGAAGCATTCAATATTCCTCCCAGCTTAATGGGAGTGATACTTACCTCGCTCACATTAGTTATCATCTTCGGAGGTATTCAGCGTATTGCCAAAGTAAGTAGCATTATTGTTCCTGTCATGGCATTGGGATACATCTTTTTATCCCTTTTCATCGTAATTGTGAATGCAAAGCATTTGCCAGAAGTTATTGAATTGATTATAGCGAATGCCTTTGGCTGGGAACAGGCATTGAGCGGAGGTATAGGCATAGCATTAATGCAAGGAATCAAACGTGGATTATTCAGCAATGAGGCCGGTATGGGTTCCGCACCCAATGTAGCGGCAAGTGCCGATGTTACCCATCCTGTAAAACAAGGATTAATTCAGACATTGGGAGTCTTTACCGATACACTTGTCATATGTACCTGCACTGCTTTCATCATTCTTTTCAGCGGAGGGGCCTCCACTAAAGAAGTCAATGGAATAAAACTTACTCAAATGGCACTAAATAATGAAATAGGCAACATTGGGACTATTTATGTAGCGGTGGCAATTCTGTTTTTCGCCTATAGCAGCATTTTGGGAAATTATTATTACGGTGAAGCCAATGTACGCTACATAACTCATCAGAAATGGGCTATCCCCATTTATCGTATATCAGTGGGGGGGATGGTTATGTTTGGGGCATTAGCCAGTCTGGACCTGGCATGGAGCCTGGCCGATATGGCAATGGGATTTATGACTATCTGTAACTTGATAGCCATTACTTTACTAGGGAAATATGCATTCCGTCTACTGGAAGACTACCGAATTCAAAAACGCAACGGGGTCAAAAATCCAGTTTTCACCAAAGACAGAATGAAAGACATTGAAAATGATTTGGAATGCTGGTAACACAAAGCAATAAAACAAAACCCCGGCATCAACCATTCAATAAAAATGATAAATAGTAAAACAAAAGGATTTTAATCAAAAATGTTTCAGTTTTTATCGCTATCTTTGCAGACAGGAAAACAATATAATTTAAGAACACAATGAGCATATTTTCAAAATTATTTGGTAAAAAACAGACAGAAGGAGAAGAAACAAGCCACGTAGGTGGTATGGAAGACTTCATGACACTGATCCGTGTATATTATCAGTCTGTAATGGCCTGCAATATAGGTATCACAAATATTAATTTTTTGCCAGATATGGCAGTTTTCAAACGTACACTCAAAATACCGACCCAAAACAACAAGTTGGGAATTGCTGAGAAATCACGCTGCAAAAAGATGTTAGTAGAACTTTATGGTTTAAGTGATGATTTCTTTAAAGAAATTGACGGTTCTATAAAAAAGAATTGCAAGAATGTAAATGATGTCAAGACTTATCTTTTTATGTTCCAAGGATTCAGCAATGACTTGATGATGCTGATAGGTAATTTGATGCAATGGAAATTCCGTATGCCCAGCGTAATGAAAAAAATGTTACGTAACATGACCGAGAAAACAATTCATGATATCATGACCAAGACCGACTGGAAAGACGAAAGCGTGCACAAGACCTGTGTTGCCATTCGTAAATACAAACAAGCCTTAGGATATTCTGAAAACTGGATGACGGAATATGTGTATAACATCGTATTACTGGCTAAAAAAGAACCAAAGCCAAAAGAATAATCATTAAAGATTTTATGAAATCCTTATTAAATATAGAAGAACATCCATTAGAGCCTTTTTTACCGGCTAACGCCAAACTGCTGATGTTAGGTAGTTTTCCCCCACAAAAGAAACGATGGAGCATGGAATTCTTTTATCCCAATCTGCAAAATGATATGTGGCGTATTTTTGGAATAATATTTTTCCAAAACAAAGAGCACTTTCTGAATCCTGATAAAAAAGTGTTTGACAAGGAACGTATTATTGATCTCTTAAATAAAAAAGGTATCGCACTTTATGATACCGCTTCAGCTGTTCGCCGTTTACAGGACAATGCCTCAGACAAATTTCTGGAAGTTGTAGAACAGACAGATATCAGTTTGCTACTGAAGCAGATTCCAATGTGCAAGGCTATTGTAACCACAGGACAAAAAGCAACGGATATTATTCGTGAACAAATAAAGGTGAAAGAACCCGTTGTAGGAACCAGCGAACCTTTTGAATTCGAAGACCGGATAATGCGATTATACAGAATGCCTTCGTCCAGCCGTGCCTACCCGTTGCCCATTGAAAAAAAATCAGCAATTTACCGGATCATGTTCAATGAATTAGGTCTATTAAACGAATAATGGGCAATATTTTTTCATAAATAGGTTTGTATATTCCAAATATTACACTATCTTTGCAGTCGCAAACACGGGAGTAGCTCAGTTGGTAGAGCACCGGTCTCCAAAACCGGGTGTCGGGAGTTCGAGCCTCTCCTCCCGTGCAAAAAAGATTATTCAATGCCAAACCATCGAATAATCTTTTTTATATCTTCTATTTTCTTAAGGAATTTGCAAAAGTTTATGAGTTTGTAAGCTCAACCGCCACTCAGGATGTTGCAAAATGTAAGCAATCACTTCTTCCGTATTAGCACAAGAACAAGGTTGCAAAAAATAATGACTAGCAGACAAATCCAAATAAGCAGAAACATCCTGCCCCACATAAACCACTTTCACCTCATCTATACGATCTAGATTTATTTTCGCCCCTTCTTTAGGGGAACAAGTAACCCAATCTATATTTTCAGGCAACCGACAAGTGCCGTTTGTCTCAATACAAACATACTTCCTTTCATGATGCAATGCATCAACTAATTTTTCATCAATCCACAATCCTGGCTCACCACCAGTCAGTATTACTACTTGAGTCGAATATTTTGCCACTTCCATTGCAATATCCTCATCACTCATCAATGTCCCCTCTTCATGCTGAGTATCACAAAAAGGACATCTCAAATTGCACCCGGAAAAACGTACAAAAACGGCAGGTATCCCAGTATGATATCCCTCCCCCTGTAAACTATAAAATATTTCATTAATCCTTCTCATAGATAACGGTATTTCCTTCTGACTCGCGGACTTCAACCTTGAAACAAGTGGGAATTTGCTCACATACCCAGCGTGCAATATTTTCAGCTGTAGGATTAAGAGAAACAACCTCATTCAAATTCTGATGATCCAAACGCCCCATCACCGTTTCCTTGATATGCGTAAAATCCACCACCATACCATCCTCGTTCAAAACCTCGGAACGACAATAAACGGTAATAATCCAATTGTGACCGTGCAAATTCTCACATTTACTTCTATACGACAGCTTCAAGCTATGGGAAGCTGAAATTTCCATTCGTTTAATTACTGTATACATAGCATTTAATTATAATAAGAAAGAACTCACACCTAATGTCACCTCGGTGCTACAGGACGCAAAGATACACCATAAAAAAGAATAATATAAAAAGGACACAGCATTTTTTTGTTTTTTGGTCTATATTTGCATCTATGAAAATACTATATACCATTGTAGGAACGACCTCACTCATATTAGGCATTATCGGCATATTTCTTCCTTTACTGCCTACCACCCCCTTTTTATTACTGACAGCTGCCATGTATTTCCGCAGTTCACCACGCTTGTATTATTGGCTCATCCAACAAAAATATTTAGGAAGCTACATCCGCAATTTCCGCGAGCATAAAGCAATACCTTTACATGCCAAGATCGTTTCCGTATCATTAATATGGATTACCCTAAGCTATTGCGCCATCTGGATACTACCCTACATTTGGGTAAGAATCCTGTTCCTGATTATTGCAATCAGTACCACCTGGCACATAGTATCCTATAAAACATTAAAACAGTAAACAATCCTCAACAGATATATGTAATAGTAAAAAGATCATATTCGAATAGCACGGGAAAAACAGCTAATAAAGACGTTAAAAAAGTTTTTTAAACGATAAACGATAAATTTAGGACGAAATATTTTCGTGTTTGCTCCCAATCCTTTATATTTGTGTACAATTTTGGTATAAAATGACTGAAGAAGACAAAAAGCTATTAAATACTTTCGAGGCAAAACTGAGGCATTTTATGTATTTGCATGATGAATTGAAACATGAAAATGCAAAGTTAAAGCAACTTCTCACTGAAAAAAACGAGGAGGTGAGACGATTGGAGAATAGCCGGAAAGAATTAGAAGTAATGTATACCAATTTGAAAATGGCCAGGACAATCAGTATTCATGATAAAGATATCAATGATACAAAACAACGGTTGTCAAGGCTTGTGCGTGAAGTCGACAAATGCATCGCTTTATTAAACGAATAGAAGAAGTTGAACAATAAAACGATAGTATTATGGACGATATGATGAAGATACATCTACTGATTGACAACGAACGATACCCGATGACCATTCGTCGTGAAGATGAACAGTTATACAGGGACGCTGCCAAACAGATTGACAATAAACTAAACAAATACCGTAGTTATTACCCCGATTTCAGCCCCGCAAGGCATTGGGCAATGGCTGCACTGGAGTTGGCTTTCGAAAATATTTCTATGAAAGACAGGAATGATACTGCGCCTTATCAGGAAAAATTACAGGAGCTAACCAAAGAACTTGAAAAACAGATCAGTAACAGAGAGTAATAGTTTAGAATTAATAAGGATATTCACGCACAGCTATACTGTCAAGAGAAGGGTTCTTAACAGATAGATTGTGCGTTTTTTATTTATATATAAATTAATAACAATGATAACAACGGTAATAATAGCAATTGTGTGTTTCGCTGTAGGTGGTGGCCTATCATACATGCTTTTCAGATATGGCCTGAAATCTAAGTATGACATCATCATCAAAGAAGCACAGACGGAAGCTGAAGTAATTAAAAAAAACAAGCTTTTGGAAGTAAAAGAAAAATTCCTGAACAAAAAAGCTGATCTGGAAAAAGAAGTCGCCTTACGCAACCAAAAGATTCAGCAGGCCGAAAATAAACTAAAACAACGCGAACTGATGTTGAACCAAAAACAGGAAGAGGTCCAACGCAAACGTACAGAAGCGGAAGCTATCAAAGAAAATCTAGAAGCTCAAATTGTCATCATAGACAAGAAAAAGGATGAACTGGATAAATTACAAATGCAAGAACGTGAAAAACTGGAAGCTCTTTCCGGTCTTTCTGCCGAGGAGGCCAAAGAACGCCTGATTGAATCTTTGAAAGAAGAAGCGAAAACACAGGCTGCTTCCTATATTAACGACATTATGGACGACGCCAAGTTGACAGCTAATAAAGAAGCTAAACGTATCGTTATCCAGTCTATCCAACGAGTAGCCACAGAAACTGCTATCGAAAACTCTGTAACCGTATTCCATATTGAATCGGACGAAATAAAAGGACGCATCATCGGTCGTGAAGGGCGTAACATCCGAGCTTTAGAAGCAGCAACCGGCGTCGAAATTGTTGTAGATGACACTCCCGAGGCTATTGTACTTTCAGCGTTTGACCCTGTACGCCGCGAAATTGCCCGCTTAGCATTACACCAACTGGTTACTGATGGACGTATCCACCCGGCACGCATTGAAGAAGTGGTAGCTAAAGTACGCAAACAGGTAGAAGAAGAAATTATTGAGACTGGTAAACGTACCACTATTGATTTAGGTATTCATGGCCTACACCCTGAATTAATCCGCATTATCGGTAAGATGAAATATCGTTCCTCATACGGTCAGAACCTTCTACAACACGCTCGTGAAACAGCCAATCTTTGCGCTGTGATGGCTTCTGAATTAGGTTTGAATCCTAAAAAAGCAAAACGTGCTGGATTACTGCATGATATAGGTAAAGTACCTGATGAAGAACCAGAATTGCCGCACGCATTGTTAGGCATGAAGATAGCCGAAAAATATAAAGAGAAACCAGATATCTGTAACGCTATCGGTGCTCACCATGACGAAACAGAAATGACTAGCCTGCTGGCTCCTATCGTACAGGTATGCGATGCCATTTCAGGCGCACGTCCAGGCGCTCGTCGTGAAATTGTAGAAGCTTATATCAAGCGTTTGAATGATCTAGAACAATTAGCTATGTCTTATCCAGGGGTAACAAAAACTTATGCCATCCAAGCTGGCCGCGAATTACGTGTGATTGTAGGTGCCGACAAGATTGACGACAAACAAACTGAAAGTTTATCCGGTGAAATTGCGAAGAAGATTCAAGACGAAATGACTTATCCGGGACAAGTGAAGATTACAGTCATCCGCGAAACACGTGCCGTAAGTTTTGCCAAATAAAAATCAGAAACTAGAAACTCAACTATAATCCCTCTTTTTCTTTAGAAGGAAGAGGGATTTTTCATTTTACATTCTCATATTTTATCCACAGACTGGACAAATTCAAGAAAAAATAAATTTCTAATTGCCAAGCAGTAAATCATCTAATCTCTCATTTAAACTATGTAGAACATAAAATAAGATCAAACTATGAGACTTAACAGTATGCTAGCCACAGTGCTTATTTTCCTTTGCTCTTTAGTAATTTCATCGTGCAGCAATGATGAACTTGCTCCCATCTCCTTAAAAAATAGAGAAACAGCAAATATAAAATTAAACTATCCTAATAATCAGACATACTCTTTTCCCTTGCAAGGAGGAGACGGGAATTATGAAATAAGCTGCGATAAACCGGAAATTATAGAAACTAAAATGATTTCTTCTTGTGACATATCCATAAAAGCATTAGCATTAGGTGAAGCAATTATTACTGTAAAAGATCAATCAGGAAACACACTTGACATTCATGTAATAGTAGACTATTACACCGATAATTACATTGTAAGCAAACAGGATATATTTCTTACAGGAGATTTAAAAGACTCTGAAAAACAAACAATTAAAGAAAAAGCATTAGCTACAATACCAGTAAAAACAGGAGGAGGATACAAATTTATCTATACGGATGCAGAAATAGCAAGAGGCAAAGTACTGGTTTATCAAGAAAAGTTTGGAGACAAAGCTATAGAAGGTAGTTTTGAAAGAAAGTCCAATGAAATAGAAAATGAACAATGGGGGACAAAACATCTCATCTCATTTGATTTAACTCTTCCAGAACAGCCCAAAAGAACATTTATAATTTCCGAATATATACCTTCTTCCAGGACTTCCCCCATAGTCCTCATGGCTTTTTTTGAAGATTTAAAAAAGACATTCACTATAGATTATCCGACTGTCGAGCAAGTTTATACCGAGCAAGTATTAACTGTACCGTCACATTTATATTACTAATATATTATCTTTCTTTCCAAAAGGAAAGAGCATTCATTCTTGTTATATGGGGCAGATGAAGTTCCACCCCATATAACAAGAATGATCCCCCATTCCTCCAATATCCCCATTTATAAAAACATTCTTGGCCAAAAATTTATTTTTGAAGTATTTGTTTTTCTTCAAACATTTTTTTTGCACAGACATACCCTTCCTCATATAAATCGGTCAATTTCTTTATATCTGTTTCAATACGATCCACTTCCATCGGCTTTTCAGGACGAATTACCACAATCCTGCCCTTGTCTTCCAATTGCTCTACTAAATCAAGCTGTTCGTTGTAAATACGGCAACGTTTACTTAAAACCACGCGCAAACGAGGGTATTTTTTATAGATAAAATGAGGAATTTTCATATCCTTTCCTTTTTTGCGATATCCCCGATTACGGGTAAGTACCACTACATTTTTATCATATCCTTGTTCAATAGCACGCAACACAGGAATAGAATCCACAATTCCCCCATCAAGCATCGGCTCACCATCTACATAAGCTATAGGACAAACATAAGGAAGACTGCTGGACGCCTTAGCTATGGCAATAATACGTCGAGGATCATGTTTCTCTTCCAAATAACACGCCCTACCCGTAATGCAATTAGTAGTCACCATTTCAAAACGAGCAGAATTTTCAGCATATGTTTTATAATCATAAGGAAGAATTTCCTTAGGAAAATGTTCATAAAGCAATTCCTGATCAAGAATACTGTGCTTACGCCATAAATGCTTTATGCCGATATAATGATATTTCTCCAATAAATCAATATTACTAAACTTAGCTCTACCACGCTGGCGAGACATATATGAAAGACCATTGCACGCTCCGGCAGAAACTCCTACCCCATACGGAAACCAAACCTTCTTATCCATCATATAGTCTAATACCCCGCAGGTAAAAACTCCGCGCATACCTCCGCCTTCCAGTACCAGTCCTGTTTTATCATCTATTTTCATAATCAATGTTGAGGAACAAATCTATCCTTGAAAGAGTTCACTGCAAAGTTAACCTTTTCAAAGTATTTAGCCGTATCTTTTATATTTATTAAATAATTGCATTCCATCATAAAAATCAATCAAATTCTCCTTCATTATAAATTACTGAATGGCAACTTATCAAGGAAATATAAGAGAAACCTGTGAAATTAGAAAAGCAAGATTGACAAATGATAAAAATAAAGCCGAAATCGATTAAAAAATCAAATAAGCAAATAGTACTTTTAAGATTATAATTATTACATTTGCAACACAGTTCAATAAATATTCAATTAAAATAAAGTTAACCATGTTTGATTCCGCAACTTATCAAAGACGCCGTCAGGCACTTAGAAATAAAGTGCAAAATGGTATTATCCTTATACTAGGTAATAATGAAGCTCCGGCAAACTATCCGGATAACACATATAAATTCCGTCAGGACAGTTCATTCCTCTACTTCTTCGGTCATTCTCACCCCGGATATGCAGGTGTAATAGATATAGAAGCAGGAGAAGATTATTTCTTCGGAAATGATGTAGATATGGACGACATTATCTGGATGGGGCCCCAACCCAGTGTGAAAGAATTGGCTGCACAAGTAGGTATTCAGAAAAGTTTTCCTTTCCCCCAGCTAAAAGAAGTGGTAAAAAAAGCTATCACACAAGGGAGAAAAGTACATTTCCTTCCTCCCTACCGATTCGATAATATGATGCTCTTAGAAGACTTAACCGGTATCCGTGCGGCTATAGTAAAGAAATATGCTTCTGTAGAATTGATAAAAGCTGTAGTTGATTTACGTTCTGTAAAAGAAGCTTGCGAAATAGCAGAAATCGACTTGGCATGTAATATTGGTTATGAAATGCACACAACCGCCATGCGTCTATGTAAACCAGGAATAAAGGAACAATATATCGCCGGAGTACTGGATGGCATCGCCGCTTCTTATGGAAGCATGACTTCATTTGCCACTATCCTGACTCAACATGGGGAGACATTACATAACCATGACCATAGCCATATCTTAGAGCCAGGGCGCATGATGCTAACAGATGCCGGAGCTGAAAGAGTCACAAATTATTGTTCAGACCATACACGTACCGTACCTGTGGGAGGCAAATTTGAAGGACGGCAAAAAGATGTGTATAATATTGTATTGGCTTGCCATGATAAAGCATTGGAAATTACTCGTCCAGGTATAACCTATATGTCTGTACACTTAGAAGTCTGCAAAGTGCTAGTTCAAGGATTAAAAGACCTGGGACTCATGAAGGGCGACGTGGAAGAAGCTGTTGTCGCTGGTGCACATGCTTTATTCCTGCCTCATGGATTAGGTCATATGATGGGATTGGATGTACATGACATGGAAGACCTAGGACAAATTTACGTAGGATATGACGATGAAATCCGTCCTTCTTCCCAGTTCGGGCTAGCCTCTCTACGCATGGGACGTCGCTTACAGAAAGGCTTTGTAATTACTGATGAACCGGGTTGTTATTTTATTCCAGCATTGATTGACAAATGGAAAGCAGAGAAAATGCATACAGACTTCCTGAACTTTGATGCTATTGAAAAATTCAAAGATTTTGGAGGCATCCGCTTGGAAGATGATATTTTGATTACTTCGGAAGGCTCCCGTTTCACTGGCGAGAAACGCATCCCTATCACTATCGAAGAAGTAGAAACTATTATGAATGAGTAACATAACAAACAAAACTTTTATTTCTAAAATGAAAAGATTTACATTATTAGCAGCATTAGGTTTATGCAGTATAAGCCTCTTTGCACAAGATGCACAAAAAGAAGAGCCAAAGGAAGAAGGGTTTGTATTCACTACAGTAAAAGAACTGCCTATTACTTCTGTCAAGAACCAAAGCCGTGCCGGTACTTGCTGGTGCTATTCCAGTATGGCCTTTCTAGAATCAGAATTACTTCGTATGGGAAAAGGAGAATACGACTTTTCTGAAATGTACATCGTACACCAAACTTATTTGGATCGAGCTGATGCCGCCGTACGTACTCATGGAGATGTATCTTTTTCCCAAGGAGGATCATTCTATGACGTTATCTATGGAATGAAAAAATTTGGTCTGGTGCCCGAAGAAGTTATGCGTCCGGGAGTCATGTATGGTGATACACTAAGTAACCATACAGAACTTACAGCCGTATCGGATGCTGTAGTAGCAGCAATAGCCAAAGGAAAATTACGCAAACTCCAAACAGATAATAACCATAATCCATTATGGAAAAAGGCCATTGCCGCTATTCATGATATCTATTTAGGTAAATGCCCTGAAAAATTCACTTATAAAGGAAAAGAATACACTCCCCATTCATTCTTCGAATCAACAGGATTAAATCCAAATGATTACATTTCATTAACCTCGTATACCCACCATCCGTTCTACGAACCATTTGTCCTTGAAATTCAAGACAACTGGCGTTGGGGACAATCATACAACCTTCCCATTGATGAATTCATGCAGGTTTTTGACAATGCCATTAATAACGGCTATCCAATCGCATGGGGATCTGATGTCAGTGAACAAGGTTTTACACGTGATGGCGTAGCTGTTATGCCCGACACGGAAAAAGTGCAAGAACTAAGTGGGTCAGACATGGCTCATTGGTTGAAAATGAAACCGGAAGAAAAGAAACTGAACACCAAACCACAACCTCAGAAATGGTGTACACAAGAAGAACGCCAGGAAGCATATGACAATTGGGAAACAACCGACGATCATGGCATGTTGATTTACGGTATAGCTAAAGACCAAGAAGGAAATGACTATTATATGGTAAAGAATTCTTGGGGAAAAGCTGGAAAATACGAAGGCTTATGGTACGCCTCAAAAGCATTCGTTCGTTACAAAACCATGAATATCGTAGTCAATAAAAATGCACTGCCTAAAGAAATTGCTAAAAAATTAGGCATCAAATAATCCGCTACTATACAATACTTTACCGCTAATTCCATAAAATATATATGGAATTAGCGGTTTTTTTATTTGTTTTTTCCTAACTTTACGGATTGATTGGGTAAGTATAACTAGAAAATGGTATCATCCCGTCTCCGAGAGCAGAAAAAAGAAAAAACAATATATAAAATGAATCACAAATGGAATTATCAACCTCCAAGCCAAGAACAGACAGAAGCAGCTAAAGCATTAGCAAAGGAAACAGGGATCAGCCCGATTCTTTGTAAGCTGTTGCTGGAAAGAGGTATAACCTCAGCAGCAGAGGCTAAAAGATTTTTCCGTCCCCAGCTTAACGAGCTACACGACCCATTCCTGATGAAGGATATGAGCATTGCCGTAGAACGGCTCAATCAAGCTATGGGCAGGAAAGAACGTATCATGGTTTATGGAGATTATGATGTAGACGGTACAACAGCTGTAGCATTGGTATACAAATTTCTCCAGCAGTTCTATTCGAACATTGACTACTATATTCCCGACCGATATAATGAGGGCTACGGAGTATCAGTAAAAGGAGTGGATTATGCCTGTGAAACAGGTGTAAAACTTATTATTGTGTTAGATTGCGGTATTAAAGCCGTAGAGGAAATTGCTTATGCAAAAGAAAAAGGTATCGATTTCATCATCTGCGACCACCATGTACCTGATGATATATTGCCACCAGCCGTAGCTATTCTGAATGCCAAACGGGCAGACAATACGTATCCTTACGATCATCTTTCAGGGTGTGGTGTAGGCTTCAAATTCATGCAGGCTTTCGCTTTGAATAATGGCATTGAATTTCATCAACTAACTCCTTTATTAGATTTGGTTGCTGTCAGTGTAGCATCAGACATCGTACCTATCATGGGAGAGAACCGAGTGCTGACACATCATGGTTTAAAGCAGTTGAACTCCAATCCCAGTGTAGGTCTGAAAGCTATTATTGATGTATGCGGATTATCAGAAAAAGAAATTACCGTAGGTGATATCGTATTCAAGATAGGTCCGCGCATCAACGCATCCGGACGTATACAGAACGGAAAAGAAGCGGTGGAATTACTCATAGAAAAGGACTTCTCGGCAGCATTAGAGAAAGCCAACCAAATCAACCAATACAATGAAACCCGTAAAGATCTGGATAAGACCATGACCGAAGAGGCCAACCAAATTGTAGACCACTTGGAAGGACTAGCAGACCGGCGTTCCATTGTCATCTATAATGAAGCGTGGCACAAAGGTGTTATCGGTATCGTAGCTTCACGCCTTACAGAGATTTATTATCGCCCGGCAGTTGTATTAACCCGTACAGATAATCTAGCAACTGGTTCTGCCCGTTCCGTATCAGGTTTCGATGTTTACAAAGCTATCGAATATTGTCGTGACTTGTTGGAAAATTTTGGAGGACACACTTACGCTGCAGGACTATCCATGAAAGTGGAAAATGTGGAAGAATTCACCCGCCGTTTTGAGACCTATGTCACAGAACATATTTTGCCGGAACAGACTAGTGCTGTAATAGATATTGATGCAGAAATTGACTTCCGGGATATCACTCCGAAGTTCCATGCCGACCTGAAAAAGTTCAATCCCTTCGGACCAGACAACCACAAACCTATCTTTTGTACACATAATGTATATGATTATGGTACCAGCAAAGTAGTAGGTCGTGATCAGGAGCATATCAAGTTGGAATTGGTAGACAATAAATCAAACAATGTGATGAATGGCATCGCTTTCGGACAAAGTTCACAAGCACGCTATATTAAGACCAAACGTTCTTTTGATATTTGTTATACCATTGAAGAGAATACGCACAAGCGTGGTGAAGTACAATTGCAAATAGAAGATATAAAACCCAGTGAGGAATAATGGTAAAAATTTATCTTTGAAATATGTCAAAACTTTAATGACGTTATCAGATACTTATCAGAATAATAAGATGACAAGTCATTGGGGTTTTGACATAATTTTCTTATTCTCCTTCCAATGACCTATAAAGAAATTCTAAAACAATATTGGGGATATGATAACTTTCGGGGCATACAGAAAGAAATCATTGAAAGTATAGGCAACGGTCACGACACGCTAGGATTGATGCCTACCGGTGGCGGCAAATCCATTACCTTCCAAGTACCAGCTTTAGCACAACCCGGATTATGTTTAGTTATCACACCTCTTATTGCCCTGATGAAGGACCAGGTACGCAATTTACGCGACCGGGGTATCAAAGCTTTAGCAATTTATTCAGGCATGACGCGCGAAGAGATCATCGTTGCATTGGAAAACTGTATCTTCGGCGACTATAAATTCCTTTATATTTCTCCGGAAAGACTGGATACTGAAATATTCCGTAACAAACTACGGAACATGAAGGTAAGTATGATCACAGTAGATGAGTCACACTGTATATCTCAATGGGGATATGATTTCCGCCCTGCTTATCTGAAAATTGCAGAAATTCGAGAACTCCTTCCTGACATACCTATATTGGCACTGACAGCAACTGCCACTCCGGAAGTAGTAACAGATATTCAAACAAAACTAAACTTTAAAAAAAACAGTCAGGTTTTCCGAATGAGTTTCGAAAGAAAAAACTTGGCTTATATTGTACGTCCTACAGAAAATAAACAGGAAGAGCTATTACATATTTTAAATAGTGTGCCCGGCTGCGCCATTGTCTATACCCGCAACCGGAAACGCACACGTGAAATTGCCGAACTACTGGTCAATAACGGCATAACTGCCACTTTCTATCATGCCGGTTTGAATAATGATGTAAAAGATCAACGTCAAAAAAGCTGGCTCACCGGAGAAAGCCGTACTATGGTAGCAACCAACGCTTTCGGCATGGGTATCGACAAGCCAGATGTACGTATCGTTATCCACATAGATATGCCTGATTCTCCTGAAGCCTATTTTCAAGAAGCCGGACGAGCAGGGCGTGACGGGCAGAAAGCATATGCTGTTCTGCTATACGCCCAAAGTGATAAAACCACTCTCAACAAACGTATCAGTGATACATTTCCCGACAAGGATTATATCCGAAAAGTGTACGAAGATATCAACTACTATTTTCAAATGGCCATGGGAGACGGTATAGGTTGCACCTTTGCTTTTAACTTGGATGAATTCTGTCGTAACTTCAAACATTTCCCCGTACAAGCAGACAGCGCTTTAAAGATTCTGACCCGTGCCGGATATTTAGAATATACGGACGAGCAAGATAATGCTTCACGTATTCTTTTCACTATGAAACGCGACGAACTCTATAAACTACACGAGAATGATACAGATACAGAGAAACTGATAAACATCATCTTGCGTTCTTATACAGGATTATTTACTGATTATGCCTATATTAACGAAGATTCCTTAGTAATCCGTTCCGGATTAACCCGCCAACGAATCTATGAAATTCTACTGACGCTAACTCGTAGACATATCATACATTACATTCCACGGAAAAAGACACCTTATATTATATATACCCGTGAACGGCAAGAAAAGAATCGCCTTGTCCTAACTCGGGAAATATACGAAGACCGAAAAAAAAGCTATACCACCCGAATCAAGGCTATGATAGAATATGCCACAGCCGATGATAAATGTCGTAGCCGAATGCTACTCAGATATTTTGGAGAAAAGAACGAACACAACTGCGGACAATGTGATGTATGCCTTAACAAACATCATTCAGGAATAAAACAGGGGGAATTTCAAGAATTGGAAAAACAAATCAAACAGCTATTACAGGCAAACGCCATGCCTGTTTCAGAACTACTGAACCAATTGAATAGCAATCGTGAAAAAGCGGAAAAGGTACTCTCCTACCTACTTTCCGAAGAAATAATACAATTAAAAAATGGAATTCTTTCTGTATAAATCGTATCTTTGCCATTGATTTATTAACCTTTTACCCCAACAGAATATGAAAAAAATGCATCTGGCAATCATTTGTCTTTTTACCGGTTGTACTATCTTTGCCCAAAACATAGATGTACAGCCCATCCCTCAACAAGTTTCCAAACAAGGCGGACAAATCAATTTACCTGAAACTTACCAGCTCTTGGGAGAAACTGAAGCTAATCCATATGCCGTACAAGAATTAAAAGATTTATTAGGTGGAAAACACCCGGCCAATACCGGTTTGCGCATTTATATTGGAGAAAAAGGAGACAAATCTATCCGCAAGTTTACTCGTCAAATCCCCAACCAAAAGGAAGGTTATTATCTATCCATCAATAATAAGGAAATAATTCTGGCAGGGAACGATGAACGTGGAACCTACTATGCCTTGCAAACCTTAAAACAATTGCTCAAAGATAACCAATTACCGATAATAGAGATACAAGACTATCCGGCCATATGCTACCGTGGTGTCGTAGAAGGATTTTACGGGACTCCCTGGAGCCATAATGCCCGTCTTCGCCAACTTCAATTTTATGGTGAAAACAAAATGAACACCTATATATACGGTCCTAAAGATGATCCTTACCATAGTTCTCCCAACTGGCGCTTGCCTTACCCCGAAAAAGAAGCAAAACAATTACAGGAATTAGTAAAAGTAGCCCAAGAAAACGAAATAGATTTTGTTTGGGCCATCCATCCAGGGCAAGACATCAAATGGAATAAGGAAGACCGTGAACTATTATTGGCAAAATTTGAAAAGATGTATCATCTCGGTGTCCGTTCTTTTGCCGTCTTCTTTGATGATATTTCAGGAGAAGGTACTAACCCTGTGAAACAAGCAGAACTGCTGAACTACATAGATGAACATTTTGTAAAAGTAAAACCAGATGTAACTCCCCTTATCATGTGTCCCACGGAATACAATAAAAGTTGGTCCGACCCTGCTAAAGGATATCTTACTACTTTAGGAGACAAACTGAATCCATCCATACAAATTATGTGGACAGGAGACCGAGTTATTTCCGATATTACCCAAGATGGTATTCAATGGATAAACGACCGGATTAAACGTCCGGCATATATATGGTGGAACTTTCCTGTTTCCGATTACGTTAGAGATCATCTGCTCATGGGACCAGTATATGGAAACGATACTCAAATAGCCCATCAGATGTCTGGCTTTGTAACTAATCCGATGGAACATGCCGAGGCTTCTAAAATAGCTATTTATAGTGTAGCCTCATACGCTTGGAATCCCCAAAAATATAACAGTGAAAAAACTTGGAAAGATGCTATTATGAACATTTTGCCCGATGCAGCCACTGAATTGGAATTCTTTGCTGCCCACAATTCGGACTTGGGTCCCAATGGACATAAATATCGCCGAGAGGAATCTGTAAATCTCCAACCTACAGCGCAAAGCTTTACTGAAAGTTACATAAAAAATAAAACTTACACTGAAAAAGATTTCTCTATTCTACAAGAAACCTTCAGCCAGATGATTGAATCAAGTGATATTTTAGTCGCCCATGCTGATAAAAATCCGATTATAGTAGAAATCATGCCTTGGCTTTATCAATTCAAACTATTGGGAGAAACCGGAAATGAAGTATTGGCAATGGTCAAAGCATACGACAAAAATGACCAATCTTTATTTATGCGTAAATACAAGCACGTGAAAGCCTTACAACAACAAATGTTTCAAATTGACCAGACATACAACCAAAACCCTTACCAGCCGGGTATAAAGACAGCAGGAAGGGTAATCAAGCCATTGATTGATCAAACTTTCGCCACCGTCACGCAATGCTATAACCAAAAATATAGTACACTGCTGAATGCTGAAACCGACTATATGCCGCATAAACTAATAAGCGATATCAGTCAGATAAAGAACTTACCTTTACAGGTAAAGATAAACCGCATTCAGATTTCTCCGGCGCTGGAAGTTATCAAATGGCCCGGTAATGGTTCATTGACTATCGAACTGGATCAAGTTTATCCCGGAGAAAATATAGAGATAGATTTCGGGAAACCGGAAATCGCAACTTGGGGAAGCCTTGAGATATCTGCAAATGGAAAAGATTGGAGTAAAGTAAACTTTACACAAGAAAAGAACCTACTGACTGCCAGTTTACAACAGAAACCAATAAAGGCAGCACGTTTTACCAACATGCAGCATCAGGAACAAGAAATTTACCTCAGACGATTTATTATAACAATAGACAAATAAAACAACTATAAATTATGGGCTTATTTAAATCCTTATTCGGCGGAAACAACATCCCCGAAACCGAAAAAGAGAAAAATGATAAAAAGAACTTCGAGATTTTAAAATACGATGGCATCCGCGCCCAACGTATGGGTAAACTACCTTATGCCATTAAATGTTTTGAAGAGGCAGTTGCCATCAACGATGAATTAGAAACTCTCAGCCTGCTAGCCACTGCTTATACACAGGCGAACCGACTAGATGACGCCCGTATCACACTAGACCGCATGGCTACAAAAGATCCTGAACAAGTAAACACCTTCCTTTCACTAGCTGGCATCTGCTATATGCAGGAAGATTACGAAAATATGAAGGATGCCTGCCAAAAAGCTTTGGTTTTAGATAATAAGAACCCCCTATCTTTCTATTTGACAGCAAAAGCAGCTATCGGCATGAAAGATGATATCACTGCCATTGCCATGCTGACTAAAGCTATCGTATTGAAAGAAGATTATACCGAAGCATACCAGCTACGCGCTGAAGTACTTTGGAAAATGAAACAAGCAAAAGATGCTGCTGAAGATATACAAAAGTTACTCAGCCTCAATCCCGACGACGAACAAGCCTTGCTCTTGAAAGGAGAAATTCTAGCCGCCACCAATGAACCGGAACAAGCACAAGAATGTTTTAATCAAGTATTGTCACTCAATCCGTTCAATGAAAAGGCCTATATCCTGTCAGGCGAACTATATCTGGCAAACAAAGATTTTGACAAAGCATTGGCTATATATGATGAAGCCATTGAAATCAATCCAAACTTTGCCAAAGCATATCATGAACGAGGACGTATCAAATTACTTAAAGGAGACAAAGACGGATCTGTGGAAGATATGAAGAAAGCAATAGAACTGGCTCCTGAAAATGAAATTAATATTAGCGGTCAATACAATAATTATGAAAACATGACTAAGAATGTTCCGTTTTAAAAGCGGAACATTTCAATTCGTTTTATTGTTTATTTATATACAAAATAAGCAAAAAACACATGAGCGTAAAAGAACAATATTGGAAATACTCCCTTATCACCATTATACTGGGATTAGGACTTATTTTATTTATAAAAATGTCTCCTTTCATGGGAGGTATTTTAGGAGCATGCACCATTTACATTATGGTAAGAAAACAAATGTTTTATCTTACCCAAGAAAAGCATTTCAAAAAAAGCATTACAGCCATTTTACTCTTGATAGAAGCTATTATGTGCTTTCTTGTACCTTTATCATTGGCCGTATGGTTATTAATCAATAAATTACAGACGGTAAACGTAGATACGACAGGTTTTATCCATACGGTAACCAATCTTGCCGATTGGCTCCATACCAAGACGGGATATGACTTACTAAATGCGGAAAACATTTCATCCATAGCCTCAATTCTTCCTGCCATCGGACAGTTTCTGATGGGAAGTATCAGTAGCTTTGCCGTTAATGCTTTCGTATTGGTCTTTGTTCTCTATTTCATGCTAATTGGCGGAATTCAAATGGAAAAATATATCTATGAGTTACTTCCTTTCAGCGATACAAACAAAAAAAATGTACTGAAAGAAATTAATATGATTGTAAGGAGTAATGCGATAGGTATTCCCTTACTAGCAGTCATTCAAGGAGGAATAGCTACATTAGGTTACTATTTATTTGATGTACCCAGCGCGCTATTGTTTGGCTTCCTGACCTGCTTTGCCACCGTCATTCCTATTGTAGGAACAGCATTGGTATGGTTCCCGCTAGCTGCCTATCTTGCTCTTTCAGGAGATTGGACACATGCCATCGGATTACTTCTTTATTGTGGATTAATTGTAACAAACATTGATAATCTCATCCGTTTTATTCTGCAAAAGAAGATGGCAGACACCCATCCACTCATCACCATTTTTGGAGTAGTCATCGGACTTTCTTTATTCGGATTCATGGGTGTCATATTCGGACCGTTATTGTTATCCATCTTCATTTTATGCGTGAATATTTTCAAGACGCAATACTTAAAATAATCACTTTATATATAGTTGATAAGCATCCGCCAGTTGTTTCATCGCCTTTTCGATGATACAACGCGGACTTGCCACATTTAAACGCATAAAGCCAATACCTTCCTTACCAAACATCTCCCCGTCATTCAATGCCAAATGTGCTTTATCTACAAAGAATTCATTCAAATCTTTCTGGCTCAACTTCAGTTCACGGCAATCCAGCCAAACTAAATAAGAAGCCTCCGGACGAATGGCCTTGATTTTAGGTGCATGATTTTTCAAAAAATCGTCTACAAAATCTATATTTCCTTGTATATATGCCAAACATTGGTCAAGCCATTCCGTACCATGACTATAAGCAGCCTCAACAGAAAGAAAAGCAAAGACATGTCCCATATCCAACTCACCGGCATCCATATAGATACGGAAACGTTTACGCAAATCTTCATTAAAAATAAGAGCATGTGAGGCAGATAGTCCCGGCATATTAAAAGCCTTGCTAGGAGACATAAAAGTAACAGAGTTCATTCGAGCCTTTTCACTGACAGTAGCAAAAGGACGATGTGTATGAGGAGGTAAAGTCAAATCCGCATGAATTTCATCCGAGAAGACCAATACTTTCTCATCATAACAGATATCAGCTATCGCTCGTAACTCTGCTTCAGTCCACACAACGCCACCCGGATTATGAGGATTACATAAAATAAACAGCTTACAACCTTTAATCTGTTCACGAAAAGTATCCAAATCCATACGATACATGCCGTTTTCCCATTTTAACGGATTGGTAACCAAAGTGCGCTCATTACGAGTAGTAACCCATGCAAAAGGATGATAAACAGGAGGTTGAATCATTACCTTATCCCCTTTCTGAGTAAAACAATTCATAGCCATACCGATACCTGGTACAATGCCGGGAACAAAATTTATCATTTCCTTGGCCACAACCAGATCATAACGCTGTTTTACCCAGTTTATAATCGCATTATAATAGCTATCTGGTTTACCTGTATACCCTAGAACTTCATTTTCGCAACGTTTACGGATAGCATCTGTTACAAAAGGAGCTGTGGCAAAATCCATATCAGCCACCCATAAAGGAATCAAATCCGTACGTCCCCAAATATGCTTCAGCCCTTCTACTTTCTCAGCAGACGTACCGCTGCGATCTATCACTTTATCAAAATTGTATCTCATTGTTTCTATTTTTAGGAATTGTCGCCCAAATATAGGAAATTTCTACATTGGGCGACATTAATTCCCTTATTTTTTCAAGGCTTCAATTACCTGAGGCATCATTGTCCAAACAAAGTTTTCACTTTGTGCTGTATAAAAATTACCATCAACAACCGATTTTTCATCAGTAGCCATCCCTTTACTTACAGCCGGTTTTGCCAAAGGATGCACAGCTAATCTCTTTCCCTCTGTAATTCCAGCAAAATCAAACAACAGGCCTGCAGCACAATGACCTATCAGGATCTTTCCTTTCCCAGCAAATGCTTTCAAGACCGACATCAAGTCCACATTATAAGGCTTATCCGCATTTTGAGCGAATACAGGAACCGCATCCCCACAGGCAAAAACCAAAGCATCAAAATCATCCTCATGCCCTATAAGATTTGCAATCACATCATCGGCCACCAATTCAATACCCGAGTTTGTTTTAATTTCCTTTGTTTCCGCCACTGCATACACCTTATAGGATATAGCATTTTCAAAAAACGCTTCCAAATATTGGAACAAACCGAATCCGTTCACCGGATTTACTGCTAAAACAGCTACTTTCTTTGCCATAATCTTAACTAATTATAAGTGAAACAATAAATTTATCTAGTAAAACAATAGTTATCTTTAGTAAGTTTATTACTTTTGTGATACAAATGTAAGTATCCTTCTTCCAAAAAACAAGAAGGCACCTGTAGATAAGGAACTTACATAGAGGTAACCATTGTTGAACGACAAGGAAATAGGAAATATTAAAAAATGAAAAATTTTCATCCGGATGATAATTGTCCTGTACGGAATGTATTGTGCAGGCTTGGTGATAAGTGGTCTATGCTAGTTCTTATCACATTAAATGCTAACGGAACCATGCGATTTTGCGATATTCATAAGACAATAGCCGATATCTCACAACGCATGCTGACTGTAACCCTGCGCACACTGGAAACTGACGGACTAGTGAGCCGGAGAGTATATGCCGAAGTTCCGCCACGAGTAGAATATGAACTGACAGAAAGAGGGAAAAGCTTAATACCACATATAGAAGGATTAGTAGATTGGGCTTTACAACAGATGCCGGGAATTATGGAAAGCAGGAGCCAAACAGGCACTGTCTAAAAAAAATTTGAAAAAAAACTTCTTATTTATTTGTTTTTGCTAGAAATATATTACTTTTGCAGCGTATTCAATAACAATAAGAACAAAATGAAAGCATTATACAATACATACTTTTTCTTCTTTTATTACTTTTACTTTAGCAACAAAGTGAAGCGGGAATTTGTATGTATACGTTAAACAACGAATAAATCAATGTGATAATAACAACGAAATCCCGCTTCCGGCAGAAGCGGGATTTTTTTATAATACAATAGCGAATGAAAAAGATAGCAATACAAGGTGTACCGGGCTCATATCATGACATTGCCGCCCACAAATTCTTCCCAGGTGAAGAAATCGAACTAATCTGCTGCTCCACATTCGAAGAAATCTTTTCGAATATGAAACAGGATAGCAATGTCATTGGTATGCTTGCTATCGAGAACACCATTGCAGGAAGCTTGTTGCATAACTATGAGTTGCTGCGCGAAAGTGGAATGACCATTATCGGAGAACACAAACTACGCATCAAGCACAGTTTCATGTGTCTGCCCGACGATGACTGGAATACATTGACCGAAGTAAACTCCCACCCCGTTGCCTTGGCACAATGCCGAGAGTTCCTGATGCAACATCCGAAACTGAAGATAGTAGAAACGGAAGATACAGCAGGAAGTGCAGAAACCATCAAACGGGAAAACTTGAAAGGTCATGCCGCCATCTGTTCCAAATATGCCGCCGATCTATACGGAATGAAAGTATTGGAAGAAGGCATCGAAACAAACAAACACAACTTCACGCGTTTCCTTGTAGTGGCCGACCCATGGAAAGCCGATGACTTACGTGAACGTTCGAAAGTAAACAAAGCCAACATCGTTTTCTCCCTCCCTCACAACGAAGGAAGCCTGTCGCAAGTGCTCTCTATCTTTTCTTTCTATAAAATAAACCTGACCAAGATTCAATCATTACCGATTATAGGCCGAGAATGGGAATATCTGTTCTACGTAGACGTGATCTTCAATGATTATTTAAGATACAAGCAATCTATCGACGCCGTTTCACCATTGACAAAAGAACTTAAAATATTAGGAGAATATGCAGAAGGAACATCAACCATATAATATTCAGCCGGCAAACCGTCTGGCGAATGTTAGCGAATACTACTTCAGCCGTAAACTGAAAGAAGTGGCACAAATGAATGCCGAAGGTAAGAATGTAATCAGTTTGGGCATCGGAAGCCCTGACATGCCTCCTTCGGAAGAAACCGTGCAAGTACTGTGCGAGCAAGCAAAACGCCCTGATGTTCACGGATACCAACCTACTGTCGGCATCCCCGAACTACGCAAAGCTATGGCCGACTGGTATAAACGATGGTATCACGTCGATCTTGATCCGGCGACAGAAATCCAGCCTCTGATCGGTTCCAAGGAAGGTATCCTGCATGTGACGTTGGCATTGGTCAATCCTGGTGACCAAGTATTAGTTCCCAATCCGGGATATCCTACCTACACCTCTTTAAATAAAATATTGGGCAGTGAGATTGTGAACTACAACCTGTGCGAAGACAACCATTGGCAACCCGATTTTGATGAACTGGAGAAGATGGACTTGAGCCGCGTCAAGATTATGTGGACCAACTATCCCAATATGCCGACCGGAGCGAACGCCACGATGGAACTTTATGAAAAGCTGGTAAACTTTGCACGCCGCCATAATATTGTGATTGTAAACGACAACCCATACAGCTTTATTCTGAACAAAAAACCACTGAGTATTCTCAATGTGCCCGGAGCCAAAGAATGCTGTATCGAGTTCAACTCTATGAGCAAGAGCCACAATATGCCCGGCTGGCGTGTGGGAATGCTTGCCACCAATGCGCAGTTTGTACAATGGATATTGAAAATAAAGAGTAATATTGATTCAGGAACTTTCCGCCCCATGCAACTGGCCGCCGCACAAGCTTACAACAATAGTGTGGAATGGCACGAAGAAGCGAACGTCAATGTATATAGCCGCCGCCGCCAACTGGCAGAAGAGATTATGAAAGTACTCGGTTGTAGCTTTGATCCCAATCAGGTAGGTATGTTCCTTTGGGGACGTATTCCCGAATCTTACAATGACGTGGAAGAACTGACCGAAAAAGTTTTGCACGAAGCACGTGTGTTCATCACTCCGGGTTTCATCTTCGGCAGTAACGGCAAACGCTATATACGTATTTCCCTCTGTGCCAAAGAAGAAAAACTGGCTGAAGCACTGGAAAGAATTAAAAAGATAATGTAACAAAACAAAATATCAGATTATGGAATTAGATTTAAAACCCATCGAACTTCCGGGAATTGAAAAAAAACGCCCGATGATTATCGCCGGCCCATGTAGTGCCGAAACAGAACAGCAAGTTATGGATACAGCTCTCATGCTGGCCAATAAAGGCATCAAGATTTTCCGTGCCGGCATTTGGAAACCGCGTACCAAACCGGGAGGTTTCGAAGGCATCGGTGTAGATGGCCTGGCATGGCTGAAACGTGTGAAACAGGAAACCGGTATGTATGTTGCCACCGAAGTGGCTACAGCCAAACACGTTTACGAATGTTTAAAGGCAGGTATTGATGTGCTTTGGATTGGCGCACGCACCACTGCCAACCCGTTTGCCGTGCAGGAAATTGCTGATGCTCTGAAAGGTGTGGACATTCCTATATTGATTAAAAACCCTGTCAACCCTGACCTTGAATTGTGGATTGGAGCTTTCGAGCGCATCAATAATGCAGGTTTGAAGCAACTGGGTGCTATCCATCGCGGATTCTCTTCTTATGATAAAAAGATTTACCGTAACCTGCCTCAATGGCATATCCCTATCGAATTGCGTCGCCGCATTCCCGAACTACCGATTTTCTGTGATCCCAGCCATATCGGTGGCAAGCGCGAGTTGGTAGCTCCCCTCTGCCAGCAGGCGATGGACTTAGGTTTTGACGGTTTAATCGTAGAATCACACTGCAATCCCGACTGTGCATGGAGCGATGCCGCCCAACAAGTCACTCCCGATGTGCTGGACTATATCCTAAATCTGCTAGTCATCCGCAAAGAAACCCAAACCACCGAAAACCTGGGCGAACTGCGTAACCAAATCGATGATTGCGACAATGAGATTATCGAGGTATTGGCAAAACGTATGCGTGTCTGCCGTGAAATCGGTACATTCAAGAAAGAACATGATATGACCATTCTGCAGACAGGCCGTTACAATGAAATTCTAGACAAGCGCGGTGCACAAGGCTCACTGTGCGGCATGGACTCAGATTTCATTAAAAAAGTATTCGAAGCCATCCACGAAGAAAGCGTAAGGCAACAAATGGAAATCATAAATAAGTAAACCGATGAGAATATTAATTTTAGGAGCCGGTAAAATGGGCTCCTTCTTTACCGATGTATTGAGCTTCCAGCACGAAACCGCCGTATTTGATGTAGACCCGAAACGCCTTCGTTTTGTTTACAATACCTACCGATATACCACACTCGAAGAGATTGAAGAATTCAAGCCCGAACTGGTTATCAATGCGGCAACCGTGAAATATACACTGGATGCTTTTCACCAAGTATTGCCCGCTCTCCCCAAGGATTGCATCATCAGCGATATTGCCTCGGTAAAGACCGGACTGAAAGAATTTTATGACCAATGCGGATTCCGTTATGTGTCTACTCACCCCATGTTCGGTCCCACATTTGCCAACCTAGACAAACTGAGCACCGAAAATGCCATCATCATCAGCGAAGGCGACCATTTGGGTAAAATCTTCTTCAAAGACTTATACCAAAACCTTGGTCTGAATATCTTTGAGTATACCTTCGACGAGCACGATGAGACAGTGGCCTATTCACTGTCTATCCCTTTTGTTTCCACTTTTGTTTTTGCGGCAGTGATGAAGCATCAGGACGCTCCCGGTACTACTTTCAAACGCCACATGAAGATAGCCAAAGGAGTACTAAGCGAAGACGACTACCTGTTGCAGGAAATTTTATTCAATCCCCGCACCCCGGCACAGGTAGAAGGTATCCGTACAGAATTAAATGAGCTGTTGGATATCATCAACAAGAAAGATGCTGCGGGGATGCGTGCCTATCTTAGCAAGATTCGAGAAAAGATTAAATAACGCATCAGTATAACATAGAAGAGGATGTCAAAGCTCCAACAAGACTTTTTGCATCCTCTTTTTTATTTTATCCATAAAAATGATTTATCAACATATGGCACAACAGCCACACAATCAGATGCTCTGCCGCATAACACCACCAGGCAGGATTGGGACCGGACCGAAATGAAGCCCCCCAACGCTCCCCATACCAATGCCCACATACCGGCAATCTGTATAAACTGATTCACCGCTTTGCCTATCATTTTATTTCCCATTACTCATCCATTTTAGAAAGTCTATCAATTAAATCGTCCAAAATATTTCTCACCGTAGGGTAACTGACCCCCATACTTTTCGCCATGCCCTTCAAACTTCCGCTCGATTTGACAAACGCAAGAATAAACTGCTGCTCTTTATCTGAAAGCCGTGCCAGCACAGGCAGTTCAAAATCTCCGCACACTTCCGTGCGGCATTCTCCACAGAAAAGCCTACCCACCCTCAACGGTGCATTACACGCAGGGCATTGCAACGGCAAACGTTTCTTTATTTCTCCCATATCATTTCAGTTTTTTCACAAATGTACTGACAGAAGCTATCAAAGCACTGTTCACCGGCAGAGAAGGATTCCCATAAGTAAGCATCTGCTGCTGTACGGCCTTTGACTCACAATCTTTCAGCACATGGTTCATCTTATCAATCAAAAGCAGCTCGGCAGCCGGGCAACCCTTTTTCAGAAATTCGGCATCCTCCACCGATACCTGAATATCATTTTTACCCTGAACAATGAGGACCGGCACTTTGACGGAAGCAATCACCGTCCGGGGATTATACTTGAACCAGGAAATCAAATAAGGCTGGACAGAAGCCCGATACAATGATTGCAGATAAGCCGGCACGTCACTCACTTCCTTGCCGTTTTTCAAAGACCCGTTAATGGATGCCACCTCTTTCCGCACCGCTTCCGGATTCTGTTGAGCGGTCACTTGCGCCTCTATAATCTCGTAGGCAGGACGACCCGCACCGGCAATCGAGATATAGCCTTTCACCTTCGGCCGGTTCTGACAGGCCAACATTCCAATCAGCGCCCCTTCGCTATGTCCTGCCACCGTGATCGTCGTAAAACGTTTCTCTTTCGACAGGTAATCAATCCAGCCAGTTACATCGTTCACATAATCTTCAAAACGAAGTTTCGCTTCCTCCTTACCAGCCGACGTACTGGTTCCTATCCCCCGCTTGTCAAAGCGCAAGGAAGCGATGCCGTTTGCCGCCAAGCCTTCTGCCAGGAACTTCAACGAATTATTCCTCAAATTGCCAATGGCTGAATTACCATCCATATCCGTAGGTCCGGATCCGGCTATAATAAGCACCACCGGACAGGTTTTCACCCCACCGGGCAAAAGCAGTTTTCCTTTGATTTGTCCTTCCTTGGTGTTCAACACCACATTTTCTTCCAAAGGAAGCACCTGTGCCCGACAACAAAGACCGCACAGGAAAAATAAACCGGTTAAAATAAAATTCAAATGTTTCATCTATTACGTATTTTAAGATTATTCATTTAACAAATATAGTGATTATATTGAATAAAGCGAATCAATATTTGAATGTTATTAAGCATCAGTTTTATTTTATTCAATACTATTTCATTTTATCTTCAACATGGATAGAATCAAGTAGTTTTGCCACTAAAAAAGAACCGTTACACACGCCTACTTTTGCTGGGAAAGAAATAAATCTGCAACTAATTTCAAAAAAGGATTTTTTATCATTTCCCTTTTCTTATTCATCCAAACAAACTATCTTTGCCACGTTTTGTTCCGCGTACCTCCGACTGATGCGAGGAAGCGGATGAAAAGGGAATCAGGTGCAAGTCCTGAACAGTCCCGCTGCTGTGAGCTCCATCTACCCCTATAAGGGGATAGGTTTACTTATTCCACTCACGCCACTGCCTGTATATATAATTAAGGTGGGAAGGCAAGTAAACAGGAGTAAGTCAGAAGACCTGCAAAACGTAAAGTCATCGACCGTCGCTTTCGAGGAAAGAGCAGCGGTAAGAATGCGGTATTTATTCATTAATATGTTTTTTTAAATGAAAGGAAATAACCAGGCTTATAAGCTATGGCTTTGTCTGCTTTGCAGCTTTATCCTATTGCCGCTTGAAATACAGGCACAGGAGAAAGGAGATTCCATTACCGGGAAAGTGCATAAAATAGACGAAGTTACGGTTACGGCTGAACGTACCAAGCAACAGGTTAAAAGTAGCAGTCCCTTCCAACAACTCAACAAGAAGCAATTGCAACAACAAGGCATTACGGATATTGCTGATGCTTTACGTCGCTTCTCAGGAGTCAACATAAAGGATTATGGGGGTGCAGGAGGAATGAAAACTATCTCCGTTCGGAGTTTAGGAGCCAAACATACAGCCGTAGTTTATGACGGGGTTACACTCAGTGATTGTCAAAGCGGACAAATAGACTTGTCTCGTTTCTCTATTGACAATATCCAGCAAATTTCACTGACCATTGGGGACAATGAAGATATTTTTGTACCGGCACGTACAGTTGCTTCTGCTGCCGCCTTAAAATTACAAAGCATATCCCCGGATTTTTCAAACAAAAAAAATCACTTGACGGGACAGATAAAGACAGGTTCTTTCGGGATGATTAATCCCCTTATCCGCTACGAACAAAAGTTTAACGAAAAGATTTCAGCATCTACCACTGGTGAATTTATGAGGGCAGATAACCTATATCCTTTCACTTTAGTCAACGGAGATTATGTTTCCAAAGAAAAACGCTATAACAACAACATTCAAACCTACAGAGGAGAACTGAATCTTTACATCAGCCCTAATAACAGAAGCACACTGAACGGAAAGATTTATTATTACGATACAAATCAGCAATTACCCGGTGCAGTCATTCTTTACAACGCGAAAAGCCGTGAGAAGTTACGCGAACGAAATTTCTTTTCACAAGTACATTACCGTACTTATTGGGAAAATAATCTTTCTTTGTTAATCAATGGGAAATTTAACTGGAGCCAATCTCATTACCACGATGAAGGAGGAAAATACCCCGGAGGAGAATTAAACGACCGTTATTTCCAACGAGAATACTATACATCAGGAGCATTACTATATACTCCGACTAGTCACTGGAGCATGGTTTATGCGGCAGATTACATATATAATAACCTAAATGCCAATACTCCTAACAATACAAGCCCTTACCGGCATTCTATATTACAAACAGCAACTCTCCGATATCAAACTGATAACATAACAGCTGTTGCCATACTACTCGGATCGATATATCTTAATGGTGCAAAAGAAGGAAACGGAGCTGAGAACCGGCGAAAATTATCCCCTTCCTTCTCTTTTTCATGGAAACCTTGTACAGACGGACAGCTATACCTTCGGGCTTCCTATAAAGACATATTCAGAGTGGCTACTTTTTCTGAAAACTACTTTGACCGGATGGGTAGCCGTGATCTTCGTCCCGAAAAGGCTCAACAATATAATATAGGTATCACTTACCAGAACAACTTTACAAGCTGGCTACCAGCAATCAGTCTGACATTGGATGGGTATTATAATAAGGTAAAAGATAAAATTGTGGCAATGCCCTATAATATGTTTATCTGGAATATGGTAAATTTAGGCAAAGTAGAAATTTGGGGAGTAGATGCCAATATAAACACCACTTTCCAACTTGCAAAACATTATTCCTTACTATTGACTGGAAACTATACCTATCAATATGCAGTAGATAAAACAGACCCGGAAGTCGTATATTACAAACATCAGATTGCATATACCCCACGTCATAGCGCAGGTGCTTCTTTAGCCTTGGAAAATCCTTTCATAAATGCTTCTCTTCATGCTACAGGTGTGAGCAAACGATATATTGCTTCCGAAAATCGTCCAAGTAATGAAATGGATGGATATATAGAATACGGACTTTCATTATACCGCAGCTTCAAGATAAAGAAGTTTACATATAATCTTCGGGGAGATATTATCAATTTGGGAAATAAACAATATGACATAGTGAAAAGCTACCCGATGCCGGGTAGAAGCTATAAACTAACTTGCAGTATTCATTTTTAAAAATTATATAAGTATGAAATTCAAACATTTATTTTTTGCAGCAGCCTTATTTAGTATAGCTCCGCTGTTCTGTGCTTGTAACGATGATGACAATGAGATCGAAGTTCCTAGAGATCCGGAAGAAGACCCTTCTTCACAACCCGACACGACTCCCGAAGTAACTTCGCCAACCGAGGCAACAGGCTTGTACGTTATTAATGCAGGTAATCTTAGCAACAATGTTAATGGAACACTTTCTTTTATTAACTTTGAAAAAGGAACAGCAAGCAATAATGTATTTTTTGACATAAACAAAAGAAGTTTGGGAAGTACCCCTCAAGATGCAATAGTGTACGGTTCGAAAATGTATATTGCCATATATGGTTCAAATATTATAGAAATAGTAGACAAAAATACAGCTAAATCCATCAAACAGATTGTTCCGACATCCACTCAAGGGGAAGGTCCACGTGATATTATAGCTGCTAATGGAAAAGTATATGTTTCTATGTATGATGGGTACGTTTCCCGTATCGACACCCTTAGTCTAACTATCGATGCAACATTAAACGTTGGTCCAAATCCAGAAGAGATGACAGTGGCCAACGGCTACCTGTATGTTGCTAACTCAGACGGAATGAATTACGGTGCAGATTATGCAAATGGAAAAAGTGTTTCTAAAATAGGCCTAAAGACATTTACAGAAGCAAAAAGAATACCCGTAGGACTAAATCCCACTAAAATTTGTTCTACTACGGAAGGAAACGTATATGTCTTAGCAATGGGTAATTATAATGACATATCAGCTAAAGTACAAAAAATTGACAATATGAATGTTGTTACAGATGTAACGGAAGCAACATTAATGACTGTAAAAGATAATACCCTTTACCTTATCAATGCTCCTTATGGCGCAACGGCAAATACTTATTTCAGTATAGATACAAAAACAGGAAATGAAACAAAAAATTTAATAGATCAACCTGTTGATAGCCCTTGTGGCATCGCAGTCAATCCATTTACCGGAAACATTTATATCAGTTCTTACAATATGGTTGGAGGATGGCCAAGTTATACCACTGATGGCTATGTAAACGAATATTCGGCAAACGGCAAATTTACAAACAAATACAATGTAGGGGTAGGTCCATGCGGATTAACCTTCTTACTGAAATAATAAAATATGGTTTTGCTTCTCTTCACTTTTGATGAAGGAAGCAAAACTACAATTATTTCCCTCATAAATTAAATAATCTCATAAAACTTTCCTCACTTTTTTACCGTACTTTTGTACAGGATTCACAAACAAACCTAGAAAAATGAACAGCAAAGAATTACAGCTCATTATAAAATGTGGAGAAACCAGTACGGTACAATTCAAGGAATGCTTTCCCAACCAAGACAGTATTGCCGCCGAAATGGTAGCTATGTCCAATGCTCGTGGTGGAATGATACTATTCGGCATAAAAGACAAAACGGGAGAAATCATCGGCTTGTCTTATCAGGAAATCCAGCAACTCAATTCTATCTTGGCCAATATAGCCACTAACTTGCTTCGCCCGGTTATCTATATACAGACGGAAACCGTTATTGTAGATGAACGTTCCCTTCTTATCGCCCACATAGCAGAAGGTGATAACAAACCTTACAAGGATTTGAACGGGATAATCTGGACTAAACAAGGGGCGGATAAGCGCAAAGTAATGGAGAATAGTGAAATTATGCGTTTATTCCAATGCTCCGGCATACTGTACGCTGACGAGCAACCCATTCCTTTCACTTCCGAAAAAGATATCAACGGATATGCTTTGGACAACTTTATCCGCAAAGAATATGGTCGCGAAAAAGATTCATTCGGTATTCTATACACAGAACTTTTACACAACCTTCATATCATGAAAGAGGACAGAATGACTTTGGCAGGCCTGCTGTTCTTCGGCAAAGACCCTCAGCAGTACCGTCCAACTTTTGTCATCAAAGCTGTTTCTTTTTTTGGTAACGATATAGGAGGTATCAACTATCGGGACAGTAAAGATATCACCGGCACACTGCCCGAATTATTTGAAAAGGGAATGTCTTTTCTGAAAGCAAATCTTCATAATATACAGGCAGGACAAGGATTTAATTCTATCGGAAAACTGGAAATATCAGAAGTGGCATTAGAAGAAATCTTGCAGAATGCCTTGGTACATCGTGATTATACGCGTAATGCACCGATAAGATTACTCATTTTTGATAACCGTGTAGAGATTATCAGCCCGGGATGCCTTCCCGATGGGTTGACGGTGGAAAGCATCAAACTGGGAAGCGCCGTAGTACGCAATCCTTTCATTGCTAATTTCTGTGCTAAAACGATGCCTTATCGCGGGCTGGGCTCGGGGATTATACGTGCACTTCAAGAAGAGCCGAATATAAAATTCATTAATGAGCCGGTAGGTATGCAGTTCATTTCAGTAATAGACAGAATCGCTGATGAGGGAGTAAACAAAGATGAGGGAATAAATGAGGGAATAAATGAGGGAATAAATGAGGGAATAAACGAACTTGAAAGCCTTATCCTCACCTTCTTGGAAAAGAAACCCGGTGCAAAAGGATATGAAATTGCAGAATATATCCAAAAAGGAGCTGCTACGACAGAGCGTTATTTACGATCACTGAAAGATAAAGAATTAATAGAATACAAAGGTTCCCGTAAAACCGGCGGATATTATAAAAAATAACATGAAACAAGTAATCCTATTCATCTTCTTACTTGCCCTTCTTTCCTCCTGCGGCGGAAAAAGCAAGAGTTCTTCTGTAATAGAAGCAGAAAAAGCAATCCCTTTGCGTTATGCAGAAAACCTCAGCCTGTCTGCAACCGAAGACTATACCATTGCCCGTCTGCGCAATCCATGGGATACGACCCGGATACTGCACACCTATGTCTTGGTTGACAAAAAAAAGTCCCTGCCTGCCGACTTGCCGGAAGGGACACTTGTCCGCACGCCATTGAGTAAGGCCGTTGTTTACTCATCCGTACATTGCGGATTGCTCAACCAGATTGGTGCATTGAAAAGTATTGGAGGAGTCTGCGATTTGAAGTATATCAAACTGCAAGAAGTGCAGGATGGCTGCCGCACAGGAAGCATCGCCGATGTAGGGAATGGAATGAACCCGGATATAGAAAAGATAATCGACCTGCACCCCGATGCCATTATGCTCTCCCCTTTTGAGAACAGTGGCGGATACGGACGGGTGGAGAAACTCAACATCCCCATTATCGAATGTGCAGACTACATGGAAACTTCGGCATTGGGACGTGCCGAATGGATGCGTTTCTACGGCCTTCTGTTCGGTGAGGCACAAAAAGCGGACAGCTTGTTTGCCGAGGTGGAAAAAAACTATAATGAGCTGAAAGCATTGGTTGCTCCCCTTTCATCTGCACCGAGCGTTATCAGCGAACTGAAGAATGGTTCGGCATGGTATGTTCCGGGAGGGAAAAGCACCTCCGCACGGATTTATGCGGATGCCGGGGCAAATTATGTGTTTGCCAATGACGAGCATAGCGGTTCTGTTCCCCTAGCCTTCGAAACCGTGTTTGACAAAGGGCAGAATGCAGACTTTTGGCTCATCAAATATAATCAGGCCATTGACAAGACTTATAAGGAATTGGAGCAGGACTATGCTCCATACACCGGTTTCCGCGCATTCAAGGAACGCAACATTTATGGATGCAACACAGGGAAGGTAGACTTTTACGAAGATTCCCCTTTCCATCCCGACCGGTTGCTGAAAGATTTGATAAAAATATTCCATCCTACGCTTTTAGAAGGGTATGAATTAAAATATTTCACTAAATTAGCGGAGTGATTTTGAAGAATAAAGGAACGAAATACGGTATCATACTGCTCCTCCTCATCCTTGCATTGACAGGAGCCAACCTGTTGTTCGGTTCGGTAAACATCCCTGCCGAGGTGGTGTGGCATATCCTTACAGGCAATGAAGTAGAAAAGGCGAGTTGGAGTTTTATTGTCTGGGAATCCCGCCTGCCGCAAGCGGTTACGGCTTTACTCTGTGGAATGGCGTTAGCCTCATCGGGACTGATGTTGCAAACGACTTTCAATAATCCCCTGGCCGATCCTTCCATCTTGGGCATCAGTTCAGGGGCAAGTCTGGGGGTTGCTTTGGTCATGCTGGCAGGTGCAGGAACAATCACCGCCGGCGTATTTACTTTATCCGGTTTTATTTCCGTCATTATCGGAGCGTTTATAGGATCCATGCTGGTGATGGGAATCATTCTATTCTTCTCCACTTTGATAAAAAACAGCATTATGCTGCTCATTATAGGTATCATGATAGGGTATATCACTTCATCTGCCATCTCCCTACTCAACTTTTTCTCCACGGCAGAAGGAGTACATTCCTACATGATTTGGGGAATGGGAAACTTTGGAGGAGTATCTTTACAACAGCTTCCCTTTTTCTCTCTGGTTACAGCGACAGGGCTGCTGATTACCATACTCTTGATAAAACCTCTGAATGCCTTGCTGCTAGGCACACGCTATGCCGAAAACCTAGGAATTAACATTCGCCGTACACGCAACCTGCTGCTTATCGCCACCGGAATACTGACAGCAATAACAACTGCTTTTTGCGGTCCGATTTCTTTCATCGGACTGGCTGTACCTCATATCGCCCGTCTGATGTTGGGAACATCCAATCATAATTCCTTGCTGCCCGTCACTATGCTGACCGGCGGAGTGATTGCACTAGTTTGTAACTTTATCTGTATTTTGCCGGGCGAAACAGGTATCATTCCGCTAAACGCCGTCACCCCGGTCATTGGTGCGCCCATTATTATTTATGTCATTGTGAACCAACGTAAAATCCAGTATTTCAACTGATGGAAAAGCAAGCTGTTATCACCGCAACAGACCTATGTATAGGTTATCGCACCCATAAAGAAGAGAAGAAAGTGCACGAACACCTTTCTTTCGAGCTTTACCCAGGAGAACTGACCAGTCTGCTTGGAGCCAACGGAGCCGGAAAATCGACGTTACTTCGTACATTATCCGCCTCACAACCCTCTTTAGCCGGAGATTTACAATTACTGGACAAACCTTTACAACACTATTCGGAAAAAGAACGTTCCCGTACCATTGGCGTGGTTTTGACGGACAAGACCCAAGCAGGAGGATTGACCGTGTATGAACTGGTAGCTTTGGGACGCCAGCCGCACACGGGGTTCTTCGGAAGATTGCACCGGCATGACCATGCCATCATTCAAGAAGCCCTAAATGCCGTAGGAATCACTCACAAAGCACAAAGTTATACAGCCGAACTTTCGGACGGAGAGAGACAGAAAGTAATGATAGCCAAAGCATTGGTACAAGAATGTCCACTGATTATTCTGGATGAGCCAACCGCCTTTCTGGATGTAGTAAGCCGGATAGAAATCATGACTTTACTGCACAGACTGGCCGTGGAACAAAACAAGGCTATTCTGCTATCAACCCATGATATAGAACAAGCTCTAGTCCTGTCGGACAAGCTTTGGCTGTTGTCTAAAGAGAAAGGATTGCAATGTGGAGTGACGGAAGATATGATTCTAAGCCATCAGATGGACAACTTATTCTCACACAGTAATATCCGGTTCGATTATGATCACGGCATCTACTATCCAACCGTGAATGGAAAGCAGGAAATAACGGTGGAAGCGACAGATGAAACCTTGCTGCACTGGACTATCAACGCACTGAACCGTCACGGATATACTTGTCTGCAAGCCAAAAACGCTCCTGCCGGTCTGCCCCATCTACAAGTCATCGCCCCTGATGCCTTGTACCTCACCCGGGACGGGAAACATCGGACATTCACTTCGTTCGGAAAGTTGCTGGAAGAAATAAAATAAAGACACGCATCAATCATTCCGAATTATGCACAGTATCTTTCTGTAAATCAACGACATGCTGTGCAAATATATTCTAAATTCCCCTGAAACGGTTTGCCATTCTCCGCTGCCAAATTCTACTTGACGTATATTGGTTGTTCTAATCCCTGTGTCATAGTTGCGGTTGCTTCCTTGCAGGGGAGCGTCATAAGGCGTATTTTTGTCCATCTGCATTTGTTGCTTCACTCGAGTGAAGAGGCGATTTCACTTAGGTGAACAGCCGTTTCCGCCTAGGTGAAACAGTTGCTTCACCCGGGTGAAATATCAAATGGAACGGAGTGAAAATATGATAGGAATAGGCTCTTGTTACATACGTAACAGGATTCGATAGCCGGAAGCATACCACCGATTGAGGGGGATTTGAGAAACCTTCACACAGAAAGTGGTTAGTAATGAGCATGTTGCTGTGACGGAACTTTTTTGTTCTTCATGTAAATGAACCCAAAGTAACTATTCAATCCGCCCCCACGGTGAACCATTGGATAGTTACTTTGGACTTTTGGCCCCCTCTCTTATCAGAATTTCTAAAAGCTATTCTCTCATCAAATAGCCTTTGAAACTTTCAAAGTCTTTTTCCATCGGAATACTTTGTTTAGTTCCTTTCATAAACTCTTGCAGTTTGGTGGGAATCTCCACTTTGTCACCAATGATACCTTCCACAGTTTCCAGGAATTTAGCCGGATGTGCCGTTTCCAGAAAAATACCCGTCTCGCAGGGGAACAATCCTTCGGATAAAGCACGATAACCGCAGGCTCCATGCGGATCGAGCAAGTAACCGGTTTCCCGATATACCTCACCCACCGTTTCACGAATCTGTTCATCCGTATAAGTCGCACCAGAGATATCCGCTGTTATGGCAGCATGACTGTTATCATACAATGCCAGTACACGGGCAAAATTACTTGGATCTCCCACATCCATTGCATTGGCAATAGTAGCAATGGAAGGACGAGGGTTGTATTTTCCGGTCTGCAAGTATTGGTAGAAAATATCATTCCGGTTATTGGCCGCAATAAAACGCTTGACAGGCAAGCCCATGCGTTTACCAAATAGTCCGGCGGTGATATTACCAAAGTTTCCGCTAGGTACGCATACTACCAGATGATCCGCTTTTCCTTCTTTCTTTAACTGCGCGTAGGCATAGAAGTAATAAAATGCCTGTGGCAGGAAACGAGCCACATTGATGGAGTTGGCAGAAGTCAATTTCATGTGTGCATTCAAGTCAGCATCCATAAACGCATTCTTAACCAATGCCTGGCAGTCATCAAAAGTACCGTCCACTTCTAGCGCTGTAATATTCTGACCCAGAGTCGTGAACTGCTTTTCCTGAATTTCACTGACTTTTCCTTTCGGATAAAGCACATACACATGAATACCTTCCACTCCGAGGAAGCCATTGGCTACAGCACTACCGGTATCCCCCGAAGTCGCAACCAGTACATTCACCTGCTTTTGCCCTTCTTTTTTAATGAAGTAGCCCAACAAACGGGCCATGAAACGTCCACCTACATCTTTAAATGCCAATGTGGGACCATGAAACAGTTCCAAAGAGTAAATATTATCTTTTACCTTTACGGCAGGAACATCAAAACTCAATGTATCATAAACTATCTGCTTCAGTGTTTCAGCAGGAACATCCTCACCGAAGAAAGCATCGGCCACGCGATAAGCAATTTCCTGAAACGACAGATTCTCAATCTGATCATAAAACTCTTGCGGCAATGGCTTGATGACCTCGGGCATATACAAACCTTTGTCAGAAGCCAGTCCCTTCACTACAGCTTCTTCCAAAGAAGCATCGGGAGCCTGGTGATTCGTACTGTAATATTTCATAGTAAACAATTTTTCAATGTGTTAATGTGCTAATGTGCCAAGGGCTTTACATGGAGGATTGCCATTGGGGCAAATTAGTAAACTGTCACATTATTTTTTCATAAATTCATTCATAAACTCATCTTCTTTCAATATTCCATAACTGCCTTCCACACATGCCACTTCATCAAAGGTCTGCACACAGTCCGGTTCTATACCGGGATAATAGATAAGGAAAGGCACAGGTTCGGCCGTATGGGTACGGAGTTCGCAAGGCGTAGGATGATCCGGAAGCACGGCGATAGCCACAGGCTCATCCCAATCCTTCACTGCTTCATAAATAGGTCCTACAGCACGTTTATCCAGATTTTCAATAGTAAACTGCTTCAACTTAAAATCTCCTTCGTGACCGGCCTCATCACTGGCCTCAATATGCAGATACACAAAGTCGTCCGTCTTCAATGCTTCCAATGCCGCAGCAACCTTATTCTCATAATTCGTATTATATAAACCGGTAGCCCCCTCTACAGCAATACGGCGTAATCCTGCATAATGTCCTATACCATTGATTAAGTCCACCGCTGAAATAACAGATCCTTTCTGTATGGCCGGATACTTCTCGAAAAGAGGTTCCATCTGCGGACGATAGCCCGGACTCCAAGGCCAGATACTATTAGCAGGATCTTTGCCTTCGGCTATACGTTTTTGATTAATCGGATGATCTGCCAATAATTTCTGAGAAGCCAGGATAAGATTATTAATCAATCCGGCCGTTTCCTGCGCCTCCGGTACTTCCGCCTTCACCATGAGCGGACGGAAAGGCTGCAAAGGTACATCATGGGGTGGGGTGCAGTCCAATTGTTTATTTCCCCCTTTTATCACCAACAAATGGCGATATTGTACACCGGTATAGAAATGAATCCGGTCAGAACCCAATTTTTCTTCCAAATATTTAACCAGCACATCAGCTTCTTCGGTAGTGATATGTCCGGCGGAGTGATTTTTTATCTTCTCATCTTCGATGCAGATAATATTACAACGCATAGCCATATCGCCCGGTTGCAACTCCACCCCGATGCTTGCTGCTTCCAACGGCCCACGACCTTCGTACACTTTCGGTAAATTATAGCCCATAACAGACATATTCGCCACTTCACTACCCGGATGAAATCCGGGAGCGACTGTAATCAATCTCCCGGTACGTCCCATAGCAGCCAATTTATCCATATAGGGTGTACTGGAGTATTGCAGCAATGTTTTGTTTCCTAGTGATTCAGCAGGCCAGTCGGCCATACCATCACCTAAAATAATAATATGTTTCATAAGCCTAAATATTAGCGATGCTCATGATATCGGCAAATACTCCGGCGGCAGTCACACTGGCACCGGCCCCATATCCTTGTATCATCATCGGATATTCTTTGTATCGCTCGGTTGTAAGCAGAATTATATTATTGCTGCCTTCCAGGCCATAGAACGGATGTTTACTGTCTACTTCCTGCAAAGACACACTGCCTTTCCCATTTTCCAGTTTGGCTACAAAACGCCAACGTTTGTTTTCATCCTCCAACTTTTGACGGCGTGATTCAAAATCCGCGTCCAAAGAAGGTACTTTCTTCCAGAATTCCTCCAATGAGCCTGCAAAGAAATCATTCGGTACAAAAAGATGTTTTTCCACGTCTTCCTGTTCCAATTTATATCCGGCTTCACGAGCCAGAATAACCAATTTGCGGATTACATCCTTGCCACTCAGGTCAATACGCGGATCGGGTTCCGAGTAGCGTTCTTCCTGTGCCATTTTTATGGTCTTACTGAAAGGAATATCCGCACTTATTTTATTAAAGATATAATTCAGCGTACCGCTCAATACCGCCTCTATTTTCAATATCTTGTCTCCACTGTTTATCAAGTCATTAATTGTGTTGATAATGGGAAGCCCTGCTCCTACATTGGTTTCAAACAAGAATTTCACACCGCGACGACGGGCTATTTGTTTCAGTTCACTATAAACGGAGTATTCGGAAGAAGCAGCAATTTTGTTGGCTGCTACCACCGAAATATTATTCATCAGAAAATCTTTATATAAGGATGCAACTTCTGCACTGGCTGTACAATCCACAAACACAGAGTTGAATATATTCATACCTATAATCTCGTCATGCAACACCTGGGTGGACGAAGGCATTCCTTTCTCTGCCAACTCTTCCTTATACTGTGACAAGTCTACGCCTGCACGGGTAAACAATGCATGATGTCCATCGGCTATACCTACCACTTTTAGTTTCAAACCGCGTTCCTGCATCAACTTTTGTTGCTGACAACGGATTTGCTCTATCAAACTGCCTCCTACCGTACCTGTACCGCAGATAAAAAGGTTCAGCACCTGATATTCGGACAAGAAGAACGAATCATGAATCACATTCAATGATTTGCGCAGTGACTTGGATTCTACCACGAAAGAGATATTGGTTTCCGAAGCACCTTGCGCACAAGCAATCACACTAATGCCGTTACGGCCTAAAGTCCCGAACAACTTACCGGCGATGCCCGGTGTATGTTTCATGTTCTCACCGACAATAGCAATGGTGGCCAAATTCATTTCGGCAACTACCGGACTGATTTCCCCCATTTCTATTTCTTTGGAGAATTCCTCATTCAGCACTTCACAAGCTAGCGCCGCATCTTGATTACGCACACCGATAGAAGTACTGTTCTCGGAAGATGCCTGCGATACCATAAACACGCTGATTCCGTTTTGTGCCAATGCTTTAAAAATTCGGAAATTCACTCCGATCACTCCCACCATTCCCAGGCCGGTAACCGTAATCAAACTCGTATCATTGATGGATGAAATACCTTTAATGGCTTTAGAACCGGAATTAACTTCCTGCTTTATGATAGTTCCCTCGCCTTGAGGATTGAACGTATTCTTAATCAGAATAGGGATATTCTTATGACATACCGGATAAATAGTCGGTGGATAAACCACTTTCGCTCCAAAGTTACAAAGCTCCATCGCTTCCACATAGCTCAACTCATTAATGGTATAGGCCGTACTGATTACACGCGGATCCGCCGTCATGAAACCATCCACATCCGTCCATATTTCCAAGCTATCCGCATTCAGTGCCGCAGCTATGACAGAAGCGGTATAATCTGAACCGCCACGTCCCAAATTGGTCACTTCACCACTGTTCTTATCAGTAGAAATAAATCCGGGAACCAATGCCACTTCCGGTAATTCCTGAAAAGCTTCTTTAACCAAGCAAGTAGTCAATTCGGAATCTAGAATATGCTTGGCATGTTTTTTTTCAGTCTTAATGAAGTTGCGTGAATCATACCATACCGCACCCTTTATCAACGAAGCTACAATAATAGACGACAAGCGCTCACCATAACTTACAATAGTAGCCGACGTTTTAGACGACAAGTCCTTTATCAGATAAATTCCCTGAAAAATATCCTTCAGCTCACTCAACAATTCGTTGACCTTATCCAATAAAACAGTACGCTCACTACCTGCAGGAATTACGGTATATACCATTTCAATATGACGATTCACAATTTCACGGTATTCTTTCTCGTATGCGGAATCCCCATTGGCAGCCATCTGCGAAGTATTGATTAACTTGTCAGTAATACCACCCAAAGCTGATACAACTACGATTACAGGCTCTTCAACTGCCTCTACTATCTGTTTGACACTTAAAATGCTGTTCACGGAACCTACGGATGTTCCGCCGAATTTCATAACTTTCATGCAATTATCTATTTTTGTCCCAGCTTCTTTTGTCATTCTGCCCTTCTCACCATTTCAAGTCCGGTAAAGAATCTACTTTCGTTTCACTCAGCATGACAACGAAAAGAAACTGTTTCTGTTTACACTAAAAAAATAAAATTAAAAGCTTGTTTTGCTTACGTCCGTAAGCGTGTATCACGTAGAAACACATATACTATCCTTAACCCCGAGGGGTCATTGTTGTGGATGTGGACATTGTAGTTGTCATGTGCCCCATCCCTAATGTGGTGGTTGTATGGAGATAGTACATCGTCATTTTATAATTGTTCTTCTTCTGTTTTTTATTTGAACGATGCAAATATAAAAACAATTTCCTACAATCTATCACAATTTCCCATTTTTTTGCGATAAAATATAAGAATACTTTTTATTAAGGCAGAAATAAGACAAAATAGCGGTGAAAAAGAAGGAAAAACAGGAGGATTCACCACAGATTACACAGATTCACACAGATTTAGTTGACCCAACTCTTTAGTATCAATCGTCATAATCCGTGTGAACCGTTATAAATCCACATAATCTGTGAATCTGTGTAATCTATGGTGAAACTATCCCCCGTCAGAAATTATAAGCAACACCTACCCCCAATATTTCTTTGAACTGAACTTTCGCCCCTCTTTTAGTTCCATCCTCTTCAAAAGTCTTCACATCATTATCATATTTCAAAGTCGTATTGATGGTGGCGGACAAAAACTTATTAATTTTCATGCTGATCAATACATCCCAATTTACATCCACATTACCAAACTGGCTACTGTAAGGAGTAAAGAAATCGGCTGTTGTAATCATGCTCACATTTTCCATAAGTGGCATCTCGGCCCTGCCTTTCAGATAAGCGCCGCATTCTATTTTGAAACGGTCTCCCGGATCCACACCAAAAGCTCCTATCTCCGAAAGATAATCATCTTCCACAAAAGTCATTTTTGCAGAAACCGGAGAAAGAAAAACAGAATAGTTACTCTTAGGGCGATACTCCATACCTAATGAGATATTAGAATAAGCCGGTGCAAAGAAGTTCGAAATATAGTGAGTCTTGTCCGGATAGTTGTATCCTTTGGCAAATTGTGTATTCAAGTCTCCCATTAAAGTATAATACCATACATTATTAGTAGAATATCCTAATTGGGTAGAAAGGCCTATTTTATCGGTAGTCTTTCTCATTCCCTGCGATTTTGTTTTGGACAGGCCATAATCCAATATCAGATTAGTCACCCATAGCCAGTTTCCATTTTTATGAGTCAACGAACCATTCAGGTAAGCGTTTCCCGATAAGGCATTCTCACCACCGGCCGACCAGTTAGTCATGGCGGTTTGTGACAAATTCAGACCGGTAACACCATTCAGTACCCATGCCCCTTCCTTATATCCTTTATCATCGGTTTGAGCATATATGCCGGTTGACATAACGGCAAGTAATATTAAAAAGAATATACGCTTCATTTCAGTTTTATTTTTTAGTTCTTTAATTTATAAGACGTCTTAATAACTAAAACGGAATAATCTTTCCATTTGTTCAGGTATTTTTCATTTCGATAAGAAAGCAGCCTTGAAAAGCCTGAAACATCCAGCTACTTCTGAAAAGAGAAAAAACCTTTAATACTTTTTTATCTGGCCCATAATTGGTATGCAGAACTATTTCCTTACCTTTGTACAAATTCAGCCTCAAGTTGTGCTGTTTTAATTATCCCGTAAGAATATGGCAAAGGAAAAAACTGTATATGTATGCACCAACTGTGGGCAGGATTCACCCAAATGGGTAGGGAAATGTCCGTCTTGCGGTGCATGGAACACATACGTAGAAGAAGTTGTACGCAAGGAACCTGCAAATAAAAGACCGGTATCCGGTCTGGAACCCGTAAAAAGCAAGCCTGTCACACTGAATGACATAACCGGAGGAGACGAGCCTCGAATTGATATGCAAGACGAAGAGCTGAACCGGGTATTGGGAGGTGGCTTAGTACCGGGCTCACTCGTTTTACTGGGTGGTGAACCGGGGATAGGCAAATCTACCTTGGTGTTGCAAACCGTACTTCATCTGCCTGACAGAAAAGTATTGTATATTTCGGGAGAAGAAAGTACACGACAATTAAAACTACGTGCAGACCGTATCCCGCATAATTCTTCCGACTGCCTGATCGTCTGTGAAACTTCATTGGAGCAGATTTATATACATATAAAGAATACACAACCCGATCTCGTCATCATCGACTCTATTCAAACCATCTCCACTGAAACAATAGACTCTTCTCCCGGCAGTTTAGTACAGGTGCGTGAATGTTCCGCCTCTATTTTGAAATTTGCCAAAGAAACAAATACGCCGGTCATCTTAATCGGCCATATCAATAAAGAAGGAAGCATTGCCGGACCGAAAGTACTGGAACATATTGTAGACACCGTATTGCAATTTGAAGGTGACCAACATTATATGTACCGCATTCTTCGCAGCATCAAGAACCGTTTCGGAAGCACTGCCGAACTGGGCATTTATGAAATGCGACAAAATGGTTTGCGCCAAGTGAGTAACCCGTCCGAACTGTTGCTTAGCCAAGACCATGACGGAATGAGTGGAGTCGCTATCGCCTCTGCCATAGAAGGTGTCCGTCCTTTCTTAATTGAAACACAAGCCTTAGTCAGTTCGGCTGTATATGGAAATCCGCAACGTTCTGCCACCGGATTTGATTTACGACGTATGAATATGCTTCTGGCAGTACTCGAAAAACGGGTAGGATTCAAACTGGCACAAAAAGATGTCTTTTTAAACATTGCGGGTGGATTGAAAGTGAATGATCCGGCCATCGACCTGTCTGTCATCAGTGCCATTCTATCCAGCAATATGGATACAGAGGTAGAACGCGATACCTGCATGGCCGGAGAAGTGGGACTAAGTGGTGAAATCCGACCTGTAAACCGTATTGAACAGCGAATCGGAGAAGCGGAAAAGTTAGGCTTTAAACGAATCCTTATACCAAAACATAATTTACAAGGAATGGATACATCAAAATTGAAAATAGAAATTATTCCGGTCAGAAAAGTGGAAGAAGCATTCCGGGCCTTGTTTGGATAAAAATCTATTTTCTCCTTTAAGACTTAATTTGAAGAATGATATAAAATGACAAAAGATAAATCTCACACCCCTACCTGCGTAGATTGCGGCACACAGAACTGCAAGTTCAAAGAGCGCACCTACCCCGAATTTTGCCTGACAACCCATTTGGAACAAGAAGACTTGGAATGGGCATTGAAACGATATAACGAAAACCACAACGTAATGGTGGCCAGTGCCGAAGTGGAATATGAAGGTTATTGCCGGTTAACCCGTGTGGAAGAAATCATGACTTTCGCACGAAAGATGGGATATCAAAAAATAGGAATTGCTTATTGTATCGGGTTGGTAAATGAAGCCCGTATTTTTGCCCGTATCCTCCGTGCTAACGGCTTTGAGGTTTACTCAGTAATCTGCAAAGTAGCCGGAGCAGCCAAATCCTCTATTGGAATCCCCAAAGAATGTGAGAATATCGGTGCTGCTATGTGTAACCCTATCCTGCAGGCACGTCTTCTCAACCAAGCACATACAGAGTTAAATGTGGTGATCGGACTGTGCGTAGGACATGACAGCCTGTTCTACAAATACTCTAATGCCTATACTACAACTTTGGTGACCAAAGACCGTGTGACAGGACACAATCCTGCCGCCGCATTATATACCGCCAATTCCTATTATCGCAAAAAATTAATGCCGGAAGGCGAATAACCTAAACAAGAACCATGATACAAGAATTTCAAATAAGAGTCTTGCCTGAACAGGCAGCTAATGAACAGTCACTGAAACAATTCATCGGACGTGACAAGGGATTGGATATACGTACCATCCATGCCCTTCGTATCCTGAAAAGAAGCATAGACGCACGTCAGCGTACTATCTATGTAAACCTGAAAGTGCGTCTGTACATCAATGAAGTTCCGCAGGACGAGGAATTTATCCGCACTATATACAATAAGGTAGAAGGAAAGCCACAAGTCATAGTTGTAGGAGCAGGTCCGGGCGGACTGTTTGCAGCTTTACGATTAATAGAGTTAGGACTTCGGCCTGTCGTAGTGGAACGAGGAAAAAATGTACGCGATAGAAAAATAGATATCGCCCGTATCAGCCGTGAGCACAAAGTTGACTCCGAAAGTAATTATAGTTTCGGAGAAGGAGGAGCAGGAGCCTATTCAGATGGTAAGCTCTATACCCGAAGCAAAAAGCGGGGTAATGTAGACAAAATTCTGAATGTATTCTGTCAACATGGTGCCAGTACCTCCATTTTGGTAGATGCCCATCCGCACATCGGTACGGACAAGCTGCCGCGCGTGATTGAAAACATGCGGAATACCATCATAGAATGTGGAGGTGAAGTGCATTTCGAAACACGAATGGATTCCCTTATCATAGAAAAAAACAAAATCACAGGTATAGAGACAAATACCGGAAAGACTTTCAAAGGACCTGTTATTCTGGCTACCGGACACTCCGCACGGGATGTATATCAGTGGTTGTATGATAATGGTGTAGAAATGGAAGCCAAAGGTATTGCGGTAGGAGTACGTCTGGAACACCCGTCCATGCTGATTGACCAGATACAATATCATAATAAAAACGGACGTGGAAAGTATCTGCCTGCCGCCGAATATAGCTTTGTGACACAAGCAGAAGGACGTGGAGTCTATAGTTTTTGTATGTGTCCGGGAGGATTCGTAGTTCCCGCCGCAAGCGGTCCGCATCAAATTGTAGTAAACGGCATGAGTCCCAGCAACCGTGGCTCCAAATGGAGCAATTCCGGAATGGTAGTAGAAATCAGACCGGAAGACCTGTCGGACAATAGTCTTTTTACAGAAGAATTAAAAACGAAAAGTGAAGAATTAAAAGCCACGAATAAAAATAATGGTCAATGGACTACCGGCCATTGTCCATTAACCATGATGTATTTTCAAGAGGCATTAGAAGCCACCTGCTGGCAACAAGGCAATATGCGCCAAACCGCACCCTCACAACGAATGATGGACTTCACCCGCAAAAAACTAAGCTATGATTTACCTGACAGTTCGTATAGTCCGGGATTAGTTTCCTCTCCTCTGCATTTTTGGATGCCCACATTCATCACCAGCCGTTTGATCAAAGGCTTCCAACAATTTGGGAAAAGCAGTCATGGCTTTCTGACCAATGAAGCAGCGATGATTGGTGTCGAAACACGCACATCGGCTCCGGTACGGATTCTGCGAGATAACGAGACACTGCAACACGTCACTATCAACGGGTTATTTCCTTGTGGAGAAGGGGCAGGTTATGCCGGCGGAATTGTTTCAGCAGGTATTGATGGAGAAAGATGTGCGGAAGCCGTTGCCACTTATTTAGGTATAGAGGAGGATTGAATCTGTCCGAAAATGATTTACTGTATACATTTGGGCGCATTAAATGCGCCCCTACAGTAAATAAATGATTTGCGATATTATTTTATTATTCTTTCTTATTGGAAGTAAAGTCTTCTTTTATCAGCTTGCACCAATCAGCAATACGTTTACTGGTCAATTGAGCCTGATTTTCTTGGTCAATTACCAAACCGCAGAATTTTTCACCACGTACTGCCCTCGATTGGTTGAAGGTATATCCGTCTGTCGAAGTAAAACCGACCAACTCAGCCCCCGCCTTTTGAAAAGCATCTGCTAAAATCCCCATTCCATCCACAAAATTATCAGGATAGTTCTTCTGATCCCCCAAACCGAATATTGCTACTTTCTTTCCCTTTAAATCCAACGACTCCAATTCGGGAACCAGTTCGTCCCAATAAGTAGGAAGTTCACCATCAAACCAAGTTGACGCTCCCACTATCATATTGTCATACGCTTGAAAATCATTCTGCCAAGCCTTTTCTATCAAAACGACTTCTATTACTTTCACTCCTCCCAAATCTTCCCGAATCTTTTCAGCTATATGGGAAGTCTTGGCTGCATTCATTGCATAAAATAATCCTATTGTTTTCATAATTCTTTTTTATTCACCACAGATTAACACGGACAACATATAAAACGGTCCATGTAACCTGTGGACATTTGATTAATATTCCAGCAGTGTCCTGGCTGCATCATAAATTTTATCCTCAGTAGGTAAAATAGCCTTTTCCAATATAGGATGGAAACCTACAGGAGTGAAAACAGAACCTACACGCTGTACAGGAGCATCCAGATAACGGAACAGCTCCGTACCAATTCCGGCAGCAATTTCAGCTCCGAAACCAGAGAAAACTTTATCCTCATGAACCACCAAAGCCTTACTTGTTTTCTTCACTGACGCATAAATAGTTTCTTTATCCAGTGGAATAAGCGAGCGAAGATCAATCACTTCCACACTCCACCCCTCTTGAGCCAAGCGTTCAGCCACATTCAAACAGAAATGAGTTGTATTTCCATACGTTATCATACTTAAATCTGTACCTTCACGGCGGATACGCGCCTTCCCAAACGGAACCTCAAAATCTTCGGGTACTACGGAAGAAGCCTCTACTGAATTATACAAGGCCTTCGGTTCAAGATATAAAGTAAACCCACGAGAGCGCATCGCAGTACGAAGCAACCCGGCCGCATCATCGGCAAAAGAAGGGCAAACAATCCGGGCCCCCGGCAAAGTAGCTAATGCACCCTCTATATTTTGAGAATGATAAAGTCCACCACCAATATATCCACCCGAGGCCAGACGTAATACAATATTGGGAACAAACTTCCCATTGCTACGCCAGTATTCATGAGTACACTCTACATATTGCTCCACAGCAGGCCAGAAATAATCGGCAAATTCAGCTCCTTCAATAACGACATGTATCTTAGGATCGAAACGGCACATGCCATTTGCCGTACCCACAATATAGTCCTCTGCTATAGGAGCATTAAACACGCGGGCATCCCCAAACTCCTGCTGCATTCCTTTAGTAATATTGAATACTCCACCTTTCTCTTTATTCGCTACATCCTGCCCATAAATGAAAGTATCCGGATTATGGCGGAATTCCTCTTTCAACGTTTCGTTGATAGCAGTTACCATAAAGGCCTTCTCACCATTTTCTTCTTGATGAAGTCCCTCTTTATACTTTTCCGGTATATAAGGATCGGGCAAAACATAATCAAAGATACTTTTCGGATCAGGATCAGGCGCTGCAAGTGCTTTCCGGTTAGCAACCGACAGTTCTTTCTTTGCCGCTGCTTCTATCTGTTGCAACTCTTCTTCCGTAAGACGTTTGTAACGCAACAGCATCCGGCGGAATTTCATCAAAGGATCAGCCTCTTTTACATAAGCCAATTCGTTTTCATCCCGATACAACGTCTGTTTATCTGAATTAGAGTGGGAACCAATACGGACACAATTGGCATGTACAATGACAGGAGTACGATGGGCTATAGCAAATTCACGGGCTTCACTCATGGCATTCATCGAGTCGAACACATCTTTGCCATTACAATGAATAATCTTCAGATTCTTAAAACCGGAAAAATTATCAGCATACTTCCGGGCAACTGTCTGATCCTTTTTGGGAACAGAGATACCGTACCCATTATCCTGCCATACAAATATCACAGGAAGGCCTTCCCTACTGGCCCCGTTAATCGCCTCGTAAACATATCCTTCCGAAGAAGCAGACTCTCCATGCGAAGTGATCGCCACCCCCTTATGTCCATAATACACCATGGCACGCGCCACTCCGGCAGCATGAAGGTCATGCGTTCCGGTAGCGGACGACACATTTTCTATATGCCATTCGGGTTTAGCAAAGTGGTTGGACATATGACGTCCTCCACTGCCGGGATCAGTTGCTTTCGAAATGCCATTCAATATCAATTCCTCCACACTCATGCCTGCCGAAAGCACGGTCAGCATATCGCGATAGTATGGAAAAAGAAAGTCCTCTCCTTTGGTAAAGACTTGACCTACGGCCAATTGGATTCCATCATGCCCCGCATAAGGCGCATGATAGGACCAACCCAATGATTGCAACAGATAAGACGGAGCTTTTTCATCAAGCGCACGTCCCAATACCATCAAATGATACCACTTTTTCAACGTTTCGGTATCAGTGGTCTTTATATCATATTTTTTCATTATATTATTTTTTTACTGTGATGAATGGTTATTCTTTCCAATTTTCCAGATAATCTTTTATCGCATAGAGGAATTGCCCCCCTAACATACCATCCACCACCCGATGATCGTATGACAAAGAAAGATACATTTTATGACGGACAGCAATCACATCGCCTTCAGAAGTTTCAATAACTGCCGGCTTCTTTTCGATATATCCCACACCGAGAATGGCAACCTGCGGCTGATTAATTATAGGAGTACCAAACAAAGACTTGAAAGTTCCAAAATTGGTAATCGTAAACGTACCACCCGAAATGTCATCCGGCATCAGTTTATTATCACGCGCTTTCACCGCCAGAGTATCAATGGTCACAGCCAAACCATTCAAATTCAACCTGTCGGCATCATGTATCACCGGAACTATCAGATTTCCATCATTCAGTGAAACAGCAATACCGACATTGATATGCTTTTTAAACAGGACATTATAACCGTCTACAGATACATTTACCTGCGGATAGGCAACCAATGCCTTCGTTACGGCTTCGGTTATGGCAGGCATATAAGTCAATTTGACTCCTTCACGACGGAAGAAAGCCTCTTTATTCTTATCACGCCATTTCACGAGTTTGGTCACATCCACTTCTACCACATTCGTAACATGAGGAGAGGTATGTTTAGACATAACCATGTGATCGGCAATCATTTTCCGGACACGATCCATTTCTTTCACTTCCACGCCTTCTTGCGAACCGGAAACTGGGAGTGTTAAAGAGGAAGCCGATGATGGCGCAGTTGGAGAAGTCCGGACAGAAACAGCCTCAACAGATTGGGCGGATGCAGATACAGGTTCAGTTACGGTTATGTTACCTTGTTCCTTTCTAGTAATATAAGCTTTTATATCTTTTTTACTCAGACGCCCTTCATATCCTGTTCCTTGAATACGATCCAATTCCTCTTTCGAAATATGTGCAGCCTGAGCCAGCTGAAGTACAATGGGGGAATACCAACGCTCTTCTTCTGTTTTAGCCGCTATTGCCTTAGGAACTTCCTTTACTTCCTGAACAGATGTTACAGATGGTACATGGGAGGACGTTTCTTCTGCTTGCGGTACATTTTGCTCTTCTACAAGAGCCTCTCCTATTCCTTCATCACTATCTATATCTACAATTGCTACTACTGTACCTACAGGTACGGTATCTCCTTCTTTAAATAATATCCCGATCACCTTGCCTTCTACGGGAGATGGAATTTCAGCACTGACCTTTGCTGTATTCACTTCGAACAAGACATCGTCCTCTTGGACAGTATCACCCACTTTTACCGACCAGGATATAATGGTTCCTTCAGTAATACTTTCGCCTAGCTTAGGCATTTTTATTTCAAATCTTGACATATTGATAATTTTATTTTTTTAATCCTTTTATATGAACAACAAGCCACTGAAAAAGAAAGTTTTAACTTAAATCTTTTTTAAGGTGACCCGGTGATGTATCCAATCCTCATTAGCATATTTTTCTACTTTCAGCAACTCGATTGCCGCCAAATCCTTTCGGGAAAAATGATAAATGCTATTCTTTTCATCTTCTATCAAGAAGTAATGAAACAAAAGATGAATAAACCGTTTGATATTCACCGAAACATCCAAAAAACAATTGAGATTGGCCACTTCACTAGGTACAGACGGTACGGCACGGATATTCTTTAATCCGGGAATCGACTCCAATTCATCAGACTTCCCCTTCAACACTGTATGAAGTACATCCAAGTTTGCAGAAAATAACAAAGTACAATGATACATCACACGGTTTTTATGAATACATTGCGCACTGCCCGATATTTTCTTTCCATCCAGATAAATCCCCAAACGCTCATCCGTATAGGCCGTGACTCCCATCGTTTCCAGAAAACCAACAATACGCTGCAAATAGTCTTCAAACAGGGGTTGCGATGTCGTTTCTATAAAAGTAAGATTAATATTTCCCTTATCATGGTAAACTGCACCACCTCCCGAAAACCTACGAGCCAAACGAATGCCCTTCTCTATCCTGTAATCCTCATTCACCTCGGCACGAACAGACTGATTCTTGCCCATGACCACGGAAGGTTCCGACTGCCAAATTACAAAATAATCCCCCTGTGTCTGCTTTAAAAGATACTCCTCCACTGCCAAATTGAAATAAACATCCGTACAGCGGTTATCTATGCAAAACATTATGCAAAAAGTGTTTCGTGATAAATCTCGCCTACCGTAGGATGTGGAAATACCGTTTTTTGAAATTCTTCTACAGTATATCCATATTGAACGGCAATCCCCGCTACAACGATTATTTCCGAAGCAGGATTTCCCAACAAATGGCAACCTATAATGCGGTCTTCCTCATCCAAAATCAATTTGCAAAGCCCGTTCCCTGTTTCATTTTCTGCCACGAAACGCCCCGAATAAGCCATCGGTAATTTCTGTACATGATAGCTAGTTCCTGATGCTTTCAACTCCTCTTCCGTTTTTCCCACTCCGGCCAGTTCAGGATTCGTATATACCACCCCCGGTACACAATGATAATTCATCCGGTCCTCCACTCCCAGAATATGATTAATGGCAACTTCGCTTTCACGAATAGCCGTATGAGCCAACATGGAGTATCCGGTTATATCTCCACAAGCATAGACTTTAGGATGGGAAGTAAGCATGTGTTCATCCACTTTTACACCGTTACGCACCATTTCCACTTTTAGTTTATCCAGCCCCACTTGGTTCAGATTCGCTTTTCTGCCTACACTTACCAGAACCTTATCCGCTTCAATCAGTGATAATTTACCGGCTTTTTCTATGGTAACTCCTGCCGGACTGACTTCAATCACTTTAGAATTCAATTGGAAGTTAATCCCTCGCTTCTGATACTCTGTACGTAACATCGCACTGGTTTCCTTGTCCATAGCCCCTAATATTTCAGGCATCATCTCAATGACACTCACCTTTACCCCCATACTATTAAAGAAAGAAGCAAATTCCATTCCAATTACTCCGCCACCAATAATAGCCAGCGATTTAGGTAATGCAGCCATTTCCAAAGCCTCTTTGGAAGTCCAATAATCTATTTCCGACAAGCCTTTAATGGGTGGAATCACGGTATCCGAACCTGTACAAACCAACAGATAAGTCACTTCATATTTTTCTCCTCCGGCTAAAATTTGAATCAGTCCATTATCTTCTCCGGTTATAACCGCTTCTTTTTCTATCAATTCGGCTCCATAAGATTTCACAGTCTGTTTTACACCTCCGGTCAGTTTCTTGACCACTTTATCTTTACGGTCTATTATTTTCTCCAAATTGAAGCTGATTCCATCCGGTACAGCAATTCCATATTTTGCCGCACCTTTTGCATTATCCAATAATTTTGCTGAATACAAAAGAGTTTTCGTAGGGATACATCCTTCATTCAAACAAACACCTCCCATGGCTTTCTTTTCAAAAATCACAGTTTTCAATCCTCCGGCAGTAGCTCTTTCCGCAGCCGTATATCCGGCAGGTCCCCCACCGATTATCGCTATATCATATTTCATATTGTTAAGGTTTTAAGCTTTATATACTCTAACAACAAATAAGTGAGGGACTTAGTTGTCCAAAAGAAGATTTCTTCATCTTTATGAACCTATTTTTTCTAAAAGATATGTATCTTTGCACCAAAGAAAGCATTATGCATCATCCCGAAATAGCCATAGTAGATCCAAATACCCTTACTTGTCTGGGGTTAAAAAACATTTTGGAAGATATCATTCCAATGGCTACTATCCGTGTATTCCATTCGTTTGGTGAGTTGACGGATGACACACCGGACATGTATGCCCACTATTTTATTTCTGCCCAAATCTATTTTGAACATACTTCCTTCTTTTTACTTCGTAAACCAAAAACAATTGTATTAGCAGGAGGTGACAACCAACCTCAATTATCCGGTATCCCCAAGCTGAATATCTACCAAGATGAAGGTTCTTTGATAAAAGACATCCATCAATTACGCCAATATGGACATCAGGCAAGAAAACAAGCAGTAGATAAAGCAATGCATATAGAAAAAACAGAACATGAATTGTCTATCCGGGAAATAGAAGTATTGATACTTATCACCAAAGGACTTATCAATAAGGAAATAGCAGACAAACTTCATATCAGCCTGACCACTGTCATCTCCCACCGCAAGAATATTACCGAAAAACTGGGTATCAAATCTGTATCCGGGCTAACTGTCTATGCTGTGATGAACGGTTACATTGAGGCAGACAGAATATAAAATCCTCATTTATTAGGATTGCACACATATCAGGTTTACCGTTACTTTGCAGCCGGAATCATTCTCCATCATGGATTATACAGAGTGGAATGTATAAATTTTCCGCCTGGTAGAAACTTGTAACAACTCTGGTCATCCGTGATGTATCAAATAAAACCAAACAATAAATATGAGAAAAAACATTTTATTCATTACATCCTGCCTGCTGGCTACAACAACTTTTGCGGAAAATATCAACACGCTGCCTAAGGACACTACGAAAGTCATTGATATAGAAGAGGTGGTGGTTATCGCTTCACCTAAAGAAACCGGAAAATTAAGGGAACTCCCTACAGCCGTATCTTTACTCTCCCAAAAAGATATGCAAGCAAACCAAATCACAACTTTAAAGAACGTGAGTTCACTGGTACCCAATTTCTTTATGCCCGACTATGGTTCAAGACTCACCTCAGCTATTTATATCCGGGGAATCGGTTCGCGTATCAACACTCCTGCGGTAGGTTTGTATGTGGACAATATCCCTTACATTGACAAATCTGCATTTGATTTCAATTTTTATGATATAGAACGTATTGATATTCTTCGCGGTCCACAAGGAACCTTGTACGGACGCAATACCATGGGGGGATTAATCAAAGTACATACCCGCTCTCCATTCTCCTATCAGGGAACAGACGTAAAACTGAGTTATGGAACAAAAAGTAACTACCGCAGTGTTTCATTAACCCATTACCATCGTTGGAGTGACTGTTTTGCTTTCTCCGCCGGTGGTTATTATGAGGGCTCAGACGGATTCTTCCGCAATTCTCTTAATGGGAAAAAAGTAGATAATATGGAAGCGGGAGGCGGACGAATACATGCTATCTGGCTGCCTTCAGAAAACCTAAAACTAGACTTTACCATAGGCTATGATTATAGTGACGAAGGAGGATACCCTTATTACTATACAGGAGCTATAGACGGATACGACAAAGAGAATGAAAAATATAAAAACTACACAGGGAAGATTTCATACGATCAGGATTGTACTTATCGCCGTGGACTGTTCAATACCGGTTTGAATATTGAATACCAGGCACAAAAGTTTATCTTAAGCGCTGTTACTGGATTTCAGAATTTAAATGACCGTATGTTTATGGACCAGGATTTCCTGCCTGTCAGCATTTATACTATTGAGCAGAAGCAACGTCTGAATACCATCAGTGAAGAGATTACTTTTAAAAGCAAAAACAACAAGCGCTGGCAATGGGTTACAGGAGTTAGTGGTTTTTATCAATGGCTACATACCACCGGTCCGGTAAACTTCATGGAGGACGGAGTGACCGATATGATCGAAGGGAACATCAACAATACTTTCAAGAAAATTCATTTAGACAATCCCCGTACCCCTGAAATGAGTCTGGACGTTTTGAACAACCGTATCCGCGTAAGTGGAAGTTTTGACACACCGGTATTCAGCACCGCACTGTACCACCAATCTACATTCAATGACCTGTTTGTGAAAGGCCTTTCAGTAACAGCAGGTTTGCGTTTGGAATATGAAAAAATGTCTATGAATTATTTCTCGGATAGTAATATCGATTTCGATTTCTTTCTTAAAATGGCAATGCCTCCCCTTAATATTCCATTCAGAAATTTGAATGCCACACCGCTATTGGAAGGAAAAGAAAAAAACGACTATGTACAGCTACTTCCCAAACTAGCTTTTAAATACGATTTCAGCCCTGCAAACAATATGTATGTAAGCATAACCAAAGGATATCGTTCCGGAGGGTATAACGTACAGATGTTTTCAGAACTGATACAAAGTGACATGCAACAAAAAATGATTGAAGCCATACTAAACAAGGCACCAGAATCTATGGCAGGTATGATAGAAGGAATGATCAAGCAACACATGCCCAACTACGGAAAAGAATTGAACGTACAAGAAACAACAGTCTACAAGCCCGAGTACAGCTGGAATTACGAAGTGGGATCACATCTCAGTTTGTTCAACGGCAAACTGAAGACCGACCTTGCCGCATTCTACATGGATACCCACGACCAACAAATCGCCAAATTTGTCAATAGTGGCTTGGGACGAATGATGGTCAATGCCGGTAGTAGCGAAAGTTATGGAGTAGAGGCCAGCTTTCTGGCATCTATCAACAAAAACCTGAATATGAATGTAAGTTATGGATATACTCATTCCACATTCAAAAAATATGACGGAGGTACTACATCATCAGAAGAGCAAATTGATTATAGCGGCAATTATGTACCATTTGTTCCCCGCCATACCATGAATGCAGGCGCAAATTATAGTTTCTTTTTCGATAAAAGCAATTGGATGCAAAGCCTGACTTTAGGCATGAGCTATACCGGAGCAGGAAAAATTTATTGGACTGAAAAAAACAATGTCTCACAAAGTTTTTACGGAACACTGAACGGGCGCATTTCTTTGCAGACAGAAGCTTTACAGATAGATGTATGGGGACGTAATTTAACCAACAAGGATTATACAACCTTCTATTTTGAAACCATGCATAGAGGATTCGAACAAAAAAGCAGACCTTTACAACTGGGGGTGGATATACGTTATCACTTCTAACCATTCTTGCAAAAATAAAAAGGGGGTTCTTCGCAGAACTCCCTTTCTGTTTCCACATTTACCAAATCAAATTTATTTTCTGTCACACTAAGAAAAGTAAGAACTTTATTATTGCTGCAAATGAAGCGAATAGCTCCTAAAACAAACCTATTCGTTTGAGTGTATGTACATAGAGAAAATGCTGTTTACTATAGAAAACTGCTTGAGTCTTTGTTAAAAGAAGCAAACAATAAAATTATTCATTGACAGCGCCGCAATGAGGACACACTCCTTTATTCTTCATCTTCGCCCCGCAATTTCCACAACTGAATTTATACCGAGAAGCGTGCTTTATACGATTAAATGACCATACAGCATATACCAATAAACATGGATAACCCAAATAGTAGTACGTAGTAAATGTAAAAAACAAATATAGAAAGATGCAGCAGGACATCAATCCCAACAAATAAAAACATGCAGCTTCAATATGTGTCTGATGAAACAAATCATCTAAAGTAGCCAACCCCACAAGAATAATTCCCCAAATATTAAACATGAAAAGAGAAAGAATAAAAGGCAAGCTAAAAGGATTCAAAGAAGGATTATAATAAAACTGCTCCCAAGTTCCTGGAACAAAATGCTGAATACTAGCATAAAGCGTAGCTGCGGTAGCTACCAACCAAGAAAGAACTGTAGGAAAAACGCTATCAATATCATTCAACCAAATTAATTGCAGCTTCTGGCGACGAATAGCCCTATGAACATACCAAATACCGAAAAAGCCTAATATGATAAAGAAAGCGATGGTATGAGAATTACTGAAAAAATGAATAAACTGTGACACTGAATCCACAGGGACTACTTTCTCCAACAATTCCTTTTCATGTACCCATCCCATTGTTTCCTGGTCCCGTGCGACCTTCACCCATACAGAATCCACACTATCAGCAGGTTGTATCATAAACTCCGCTACCACCAGCCGTTCTCCTTTAAAAACAGGAAGCACATCAACCAATGGTAGTTGCTGTAACATAAGCGAATCTGAAGTAACCTCAAAATTACTGTTTAATGTATAATGCCGTTCCACCAAATAATTGACAGAATCCCTTGTCTTTTGCGGCATATCCTCACTCGAAGTAACAGGTGAAGGATATTGGCAAGCCATCAAAATAGCCAATACCAAAAACAGTAATCCGATGTACTTACTTTTCAGCATAGACTTTCATCTGACAATTCTTACAATCAAACTCTAAACGGAAACGCCTGTTATCCGAGCTAACCAGATAATAAGGTTCCTTATAAGGAGAACGCACTTTATGCCAAGAGGGGCACCATCCCATACTATAACGCAAACAATGCTTGCAAAACATCAATACTGCTTCTTCTGCCGGAGCCTTTTCATAAGCCGGAGCAATACGCTGCACACCATGATTCCTATAGAAGGAAACAGCATCAGCATTCATCACATTTCCCAAATAAGTCAATTCATTCACAGGAAAAGCATGATGCGTTCGAGGCAACTTGTAAATTTCCTGCCGATAGTTAATACGGCGCACTTCCAGCAGTTTCTCTATTCCCTTACGGCGAAGTTCGGCAAGCATAGAAGCCGGAATAAACCAATTGTCCGACCAGTCAATCACTATATCTGATGCTTCAAATGGAGTATTTCCTAACTTTCCAAGTTGTGTACGCAAGTTATCTTCCTGCAGAGTACGGGCACGTTCCTTCTCCCTTTCCAGCACCACACTGACACTGTTATCATCTTCATCAGTCAGAGACAGAGTAAAGCCCCGATTATTCTCAGCCAATTTTAAAATGACAGCAATTTTCCTTTCGGCTGATTTACGCGACATCAACCTCTCAAATTCCTGATCAAAATTACGATAAAGTATCGTACGGGGCTTTATCCGAGGCATCTCCTGAGGAAATAATTTATTATTCTCCACCCGGTTTATGCGAAATCCCTGCAACTTACCAGTCTCATCCAAAAAACAAACACCATCTCCATTATTAAAAGACTTGATTCCGGCTACGGTAAGATAATTACCACGAATTTCCTTCACTGTTCCCATCTCCTCCCCTAAAGACTTGGGAGTATCAAAAGAAAAAATATCCTTATTCCTGTCAAAAAGAAAATAATTAGTAAAACCACGACTGAAACTCTTATCCAATTGAGGTTTGAACTCTAATTTCACTTCTCCCGATGAAGCACGGATATACTCTTTACGACGTTTGAAAATAGTATCCAGCTTCTGGCGATAGTAAGCTGTTACATTTTTAACGTAAGATACATCCTTCAAACGTCCCTCTATTTTCAGGGAAGAAGCTCCGGCATCCAGCAATTGCTCCAACTCTTCGCTCTGATTCAAATCTTTCAGAGACAATAGATGCTTATTCCTTACTATAGATTTACCGTCCGCGTCTATCATATCAAAAGCAAGGCGACAGAACTGGGCACATTCCCCCCGGTTGGCACTACGCCCAAAACAAGCCTGACTAACATAACATTGTCCACTATAGCTTACACACAAAGCACCATGTACAAATACCTCCAAAGGCACATCAGGACAAGCATGATGGATATTTTCTATTTCAACAAGAGAAAGTTCACGAGCCAATACCACCTGACGGAAACCTGCCTCAGCCAGGAATCTTACTTTTTGAGAAGTACGATTATCCATCTGCGTGCTGGCATGTAACGGTATAGGTGGCAGATTCAATTCCAACAATCCCATATCCTGCACTATCAAAGCATCCACTCCGGCACGGTATAAATCCCAAATCATTTTTTCCGTATCTTTCAGTTCCTCATCCTTCAGAATCGTATTCACAGTCACATAGATACGGACATTATATACATGAGCGTACCGCACCAACTCAGCAATATCCTCCAATGAATTCCCCGCAGCCGCACGTGCTCCGAAACGGGGAGCACCAATATAAATGGCATCAGCACCGTGATCAACAGCTGCAATACCGCACTCCAGATTTTTAGCAGGAGCTAATAATTCTATTTTTCGTTGTCTGATCATCGTATCTCGTTTATATCAAACGGGGTTTCCTGATATACATAATAGTTCAACCAATTAGAAAACAACAAATTGGCATGTCCGCGCCAACGCACCACCGGGGCATTGTCCGGATTATCGTCCTTATAATAATTTACAGGCATTTCAATAGGCAACCCTTTCCCCAAATCACGCTTATATTCCGTATCAAGCGTATAAGGAGAATACTCCGAATGCCCGGTAATAAAGAATTCACGCCCATTACGAGCCATAGCCATATAAACCCCAGACTCATCAGACTCAGCTATCAAAGCCAACTCTTTTACTTTCAGAATATCCTCACGGTGTATTTCGGTATGACGGCTATGTGGTACAAAAAACTCATCATCAAAACCACGGAATATGGGCAATCCCTGTACATTGATATGATGGCGGAAAATACCAAACATTTTTTGTTTCAGCGGATATTTGGGAACTCCATAGAAATGATAAAGCCCGGCTTGGGCCGCCCAACAAATATAGAGAGTTGAGGTAACATGAGTACGCGCCCAATCAAAAATAGTAGTAATCTCATTCCAATAATTCACATCCTCATACGGCATCTGCTCTACCGGAGCCCCCGTAATAATCATCCCGTCATATTTCTCGCCACGCATCAAATCAAAGTCATGATAGAATGCTTTCATATGTTCCACCGGTGTATTTTTCGATGTATGGCTTTTCAACTTCATAAATGATATTTCCAACTGCAAGGGAGTGTTGGAAAGCAAACGTACCAAATCCGTTTCTGTCGTTATCTTCAACGGCATCAAATTCAATATCACGATTTTTAACGGACGAATATCCTGTGCACTGGCACGTGAATTGTCTATGACGAAGATATTTTCCTCCTTCAGCAATTCAATAGCAGGTAGTTTATCGGGTAAATTTAACGGCATTTTCTTATCTGTTAATTAGTTGTAAGTGCAAAATTAAAAAAATCCCGCCAAATCTCCTTACTAAACGATCTTTTGGACTAAATTATTTCCTTTCTTGATCGTTTTCAATCAACAAACCTTGATTATTTTTAGATTTTCACTCATATCTTCACAACTTCTGTCTTGATCCCACTTTTTCCCTTCCTTCATTTTATTTATTAACTCACCTTTTTCTCAGAAAAAAGAGGACGAACTTATATCCATAATCAAAAAAGATTAATTATCTTTGAGCGCAAAAATAAAAAATATTCTTATTATTAATGTGAAATATAATTAAGTTTCAAGTAGTTGACTCAAGAAACAACCTATATTTTTAAATTTTAATCTTTAAATTCAAAAAGTATGAGAACCTTTAAATCATTGATGATAAGCTTATGTATGGGTACAACCCTATGCATGTGTTTACCACAAACCACGACAGCACAAACCGTAAGTTCAGGAGATTCCTGGAAATGGGACAAAGGAACCATTGTGATTGACACTCCTGAACGTCCGTCCGGCCAGAAAAGTGTATTAGGCTTAACCATCCCGAAAATGGAAGTAGTCCGCGTAGGATTTGTCGGATTGGGAATGCGAGGTCCCGGAGCCGTAGAGCGCTTCACTTATATTCCCGGCACACAAATTGTGGCACTTTGTGATTATGAAGCATCTCGTGCAGAAAAATGTCAGGATATCCTAAAGAAAGCATCTATGCCGAAAGCTGCCATTTATTCCGGAGAAAAGGGATATGAAGAATTATGTAAACGTACAGACATAGATTTAGTTTATATCGCCGCAGACTGGTTGCATCATTTCCCCGTAGCAAAATGCGCATTGGAAAACGGTAAAAATGTAGCTATTGAAGTTCCCTCGGCCATGAACCTGCAAGAATGCTGGGATTTAATCAACCTGAGTGAAAAAACCCGCAAGCATTGCATGATTCTTGAGAACTGTTGCTATGACTGGTTTGAGATGAATACACTGAATATGGCACAACAAGGTGTATTTGGCGAAATAATCCGTGCCCAAGGAGCCTACATTCACAATTTAAGCCCGTTCTGGGATCATTATTGGAAAAACGGCAAAGAAGACAAACTAGGATGGCGTTTAGATTATAACATGAAACACCGGGGTGATGTATATGCCACTCACGGCTTGGGTCCTGTAGCACAAGCATTGGATATCCATCGTGGTGACCGTATAACCACTTTAGTAGCTATGGACACCAAATCTGTTGTTGGTAAAGATTTAGTGGAGAAGAGAACCGGCGAAGAATGTAAAGAATTCTGCAACGGAGACCATACCACCACCCTGCTTCGCACAGCAAATGGGAAAGTTATTGAAATCCAACATAATGTAATGACTCCCCAACCTTACAACCGCTTGTACCAACTGACAGGAAGCAAAGGGTTTGCCAATAAATATCCCGTTGAAGGATATGCTTTGGATGCAGCACAACTGACCGCATCGGGCGTGCAACCCAAAGTAGACGATTTGAACTCTCACGGATTCTTACCCCAGGCAGAAATGGAAGCGCTTATTGAGAAATACCAGCATCCTATTTTAAAGAAATATGGTGAAATGGCAAAAGAAGTCGGCGGCCACGGCGGTATGGACTTCATCATGGATAGCCGTCTGGTATATTGTCTGCAAAACGGACTGCCTTTGGACATGGATGTATATGACTTGGCCGAATGGTGCTGTCTGGCCGAACTGGGAGCTATCTCTATGGACAACGGCTGTGCGGCAGTAGCCTTCCCGGACTTCACACGAGGTGAATGGAACGTGACCAAAGGTTACAAACATGCATACGCTTCACCCGAAGACGAAAACGCAAGCATGGAAAAAGCAAAGGCTTTCACCGCGAAACTGAAAGAGCAGGGAGCGAAAGAATGGGCGAAAGAAGCCAAGAAAAAAAAGAAATAAATAGAAATAAACAAGAAAAAATGTGTCGGAAGTCACTCTGTTATAAAAGGTAGCCCAATTCTTCCGGCACATTTTTTATGCCATTCTGAACGACAATCGTTTCCAGCTTTTATTAAGAATCAAAAAAAGGACGTAACCGGCATTCTTCGAATTTCTAGCCAAAGTACTTTGGCTTTAAGGAGAGTATCATCATAGGACGATTCAGCCAACCTGGGAAACCAACTGACAGACCATCTGGCGGACGGATATAATGTGAAACTGGAGGAAATAGAAACCTTATCGGCAACATTGATCAGCCGGAAGATTACGGACAAAAAAAACACAATCCGCTTCGGTACATTTTTGACAGCGACAGTCTGCTTTTTTAAATGAAAAAGCAGGATAACACGGATATAGTTTGTTGACTATCCGTACCATCCTGCCATCCGTTTTTACCCTATCTGCGTTAAAAGAACAGACTGTCAGCTTTACAAATTATTCTTGTAAATATTCGCCATCACCTTCTGGTATTGATTCTCAATCTGCATATACGCCTGGAGATTCTTATAAATATTTTCCGTTTCCACAAAATATTCAATCAATGAAATTTGTCCCTCGGTCAATGCTTGCTTCAATAAATCCAGCGAACGGTACATCAAAGGAACATCATACGCATTCATGGCATCCTTCAACTGCTGCATCTCATTGAAGAGAGACATCAGAGAAGCTTCAACCTGATCTTTAGCATTTTCTTGCATCAATTGTGCGCTGATAGCCTGTGCCTTGGCTATCTTTACCTTTTTACGATTCTGAAACAAAGGCAAGGAGCCCCCTACCACAAAACCATTCATCGAAACCGCATCATCCGTGTTACGGCGAAAACCGGCTTCCAGTTTCGGCAACCATCCTTGACGGTCTACCGAAACCTGCTTCTCGGCGGCACGGGCAGTGGCGACGGCGGCCTGCAAGTCAAGGTCTGATGCCATCACTTCATCCCGCATGACATTGTAATCATTGATTTCCTGTATGGCAGGGTATGTGGTTTCAGCAAATTCTAAAGGCATGTTGCCGTTCATGGCAAGCAGAGATTGCAAGGCAGTGCGGTGGGCTGCGCTGTTTTGGGCAACTTCCGTCTGCACATTCATACGTTCCATTTTGATTTTATTGACTTCCAATATGTTCGCATCACCGGTAGTCAGACGCTTTTCATAAAGTGCCTGTAATTCATCTGCATTTTTCATACGGATATCCATCAATGTTTTTTCCTGATTCAACAGAATAAGGTCTAGACAGAGATTCTTCGCATTCAGCAGAATATCTCGGCGAGCAGCCTGTTGTTGCTTGTCCACCGCTTCGTTCTGCAAAGTAGCCTGCCGATTGCGGACAATATACTGAGTAGGGAAATCAAAACCTTGTGAAGCGACAAGTTCCGTACCGTGCCCCCCTTCGGCACCATTACTGTAAAAAGAACTGTAGCTCACTGTAGGGTCAGGCAAGTTGTTGTTTGTCCGGTTTTCCATCTTGGTTGCATCGGCTGCATGTTTCTGCGCCTTGAGCTCTTTATTATTCTGCTCGATGCTTTTCAAAATGTGCTCAATACTCTGGGCCTGCGCCAGCAAGGGAGAGCAGAAGGCTATTATAAATAAGATTCGTTTCATATATTTCTATTATTTCTTCTTTCGATTCATCAGTTCATAAACAATCGGAATAATGAAAGCGTTCAAGAAAGTCGATGTCAAAAGACCTCCCAGAATAACTTTCGCCATCGGACTTTGTATCTCATTACCCGGCAAATCGCCACGGAACGCCAAAGGTATCAAAGCCAACGCGGAAGACAATGCAGTCATCAGGATAGGGTTCAAACGGTCTAACGAACCGTGAAGAATGCTTTCTTTCAAATCCATACCTTCTTCGCGCAACGTATTGTAATGACTTATCAACAACATACCATTACGGGTAGCAATACCAAACAACGAGATAAAGCCGATAATAGCCGGAATGCTTATCTCACCCGTTGTTATCATCAATGCAAATACCCCACCAATCAACGCCAAAGGCAAATTCAACAAAATGACTCCACTTTGGGCTGCATTCTTAAACTGGGTATAAAGCAACAGGAAGATAACTACGATACTCATAAACGAAGTGAGCATCAGCGTACGGCTGGCCGCCTGCTCGCTTTCAAACTGACCGCCATATTCCACATGATATCCTTCGGGAAGCTTGATTTGCGCATCAATCCGTTCCTGTATATCATTCACCACGCTGCGCAAATCACGGCCGCTGGTATTGGCTGAAATCACAATCTTACGCTTCACGTTCTCACGGCTGATGGTATTCGGTCCCATGGCAGAAATCACATCGGCTACATAGTTGACAGGGATTTTCTGACCGTCACCGGTATCAATCATCAGGTTACGCACTTTCTCCATCTCATCACGCACCTCGTCCTTGGTACGGACAATAAGATTAAACGCTTTGCCTTCTTCATATACCTGCGAAACAACTTCACCCGCCATGTTTACAGATACAAATTCGGCAAAGTCCGGCAAGGAAATACCGAATTTGGCAAGCATCTCGCGTTTGGGAACAATCTTGAGCTGCGGACGTTCGATTTGTTGTTCCACATTCAAGTCGGCAATACCCTCCACGCTACTGATAGCATCCTTTATCTGATTACCGATGGCAAACATCTTGTTCAAATCGTTACCAAACAGTTTGATGGCAATGTTGGCCTTGGTACCCGAAAGCATAGCATCGATGCGGTGGCTGATAGGCTGGCCTATTTCGATATTCGCACCGGTAATGGTAGATAACTTGGCACGCACATCGGCTACCAGTTCCTGACGGGAACGGTCTTTCAATTCAAACGGAGCCTCAATTTCACTCACGTTAACCCCTAGTGCATGTTCATCCAGTTCGGCACGTCCCGTTTTACGGGCTACAGTCTGTATTTCGGGAATAGACATCAGCAACTCTTCCGCACGGTGTCCCATTTTGTCCGATTCTGCCAAAGAAATTCCCGGCAATGAACTGATATTAATGGTGAACGAACCTTCATTGAAAGATGGCAGAAAACTACGTCCTAATGCAAAAAACATAACCAATGCCACCGCAAACAGTCCACCTGTAAAACCCAATACTACGGATTTATGATTCAAGGACCATAACAAGGTATTGCGGTAATGCTTTTTCATCCATACGGCTACAAATGCCTCTTTGGGTAATCCTTTACTTTTATTATTACCTAACAGATAGCTGCACAGTACCGGAGTCAGTGTCAAAGCCACTACCGTAGAAGCAAACAACGCCACAATAAAGGCAATGCCCAGCGGAACCAGCATACGACCTTCCATTCCTGTCAGGAAGAACAAAGGAACAAAGCTGACTACAATAATCAAGGTAGAGTTCAAGATAGGCATACGCACTTCTTTCGAAGCATTGAACACGACTTCAATCACGCTTTTACGTTCCCCTTCGGGCAACAAGCGGTTCTCGCGCAGATGTTTCCATACATTTTCCACATCCACAATAGCATCATCCACCAACGAACCAATGGCAATAGCCATACCACCCAAACTCATGGTATTGATGGTGAGCCCCATATAGTGAAGAGTCAATATAGAAACAATCAATGACAACGGAAGGGTTACCAATGAAATAACCGTGGTACGTACATTGGCAAGGAACAGGAAGAGAACAATCACCACAAAAATAGCACCTTCATACAACGAATCCTTCACATTGCCGATAGAACTTTCAATAAAACGGCTCTGACGGAAAATATCTGTAGAAACGTGCACATCAGCCGGAAGATTCTTCTGCAAATCCTTCAATGCGGCTTCTAATTGCTCTGTCAGTTCAATAGTCCCAGTCTTGGGTTGTTTGGTAACGGTCAGCAGTACGGCAGGTTTTCCTCTCTCCGAAGCAGTACCTAGTTTTGGTTCCTGCGAACCGATCTTCACATCGGCAATATCTTCCAATGTAACGGGCACCCCTTCCACCGTCTTAATGACGGAACGTGACAACTGAGCCACATCATGGCTGGAAAGCACCCCACGAACAATATATTCGTTTCCATATTCATAAATCACTCCGCCATTGGCATTCTGATTCATGTTACGGGTAACGTTCATCACCTCTGCCAACGTAACATTGTAATGTTTCATGCGGGCAGGGTCAAGCAACACCTGATATTCCTTGATATCACCTCCTAGCACGGCAACCTGTGCCACACCTCCCGTAGAAAGCAGGCGCGGACGGATAGTCCAGTCTGCCAGTGTACGGAGATCGAGCATGGAAGTAGTATCCGAAGTCAGACCGATAATCAGCAATTCACCTAAAATAGAGGATTGAGGTCCCATGGTAGGTTTACCTACATTCTCGGGCAATTCCTCGCTGACTAAGGACAATTTCTCACTAACAATCTGACGGGCCAGATAGATATCAGTATCCCATTCAAATTCCACCCACACAACGGAAAAGCCATTGGTGGAAGATGAACGCACCCGGCGCACATTGGTCGCACCATTCACAGCAGTTTCTACAGGGAAGGTTACCAATTGTTCCACCTCTTCGGCAGCCATACCATTCGCTTCAGTCATAATCACTACAGTCGGCGCATTCAAATCGGGGAACACATCGACTTCCGTATGAAAAGCCGTGTAAGTACCGCCAATAAGCAGCAAAACCGACGCCACCAGAACCAATATACGGTTTTGAAGGGAAAAATGTATAATTTTATTTAGCATAGGGCGGCTTGATTAATGTTCATGACTATGAGCCGGAATCGCATTGCTGGCCGATGCTAATTTCACCTGATAGGCTCCTTTTGTTACCACACGGTCACCGGCTTTTAACCCCGTAAGAATCTGAACTTCCTTTCCGTCACTAGCCCCCAAAGTCACTTCCTGTTTCTTATACCCTTCTTCATCCAATTGCAGATAAATAAAATACAAGCCCTGTTCTTCGGTCAATGCTGTAACAGGTAAGGCCAGCACATCGGGCATTTCCGACGAGAGCAGATACACCTCCACATACGAACCGGGAATCACATCTCCCCGATTATCAAATTCGAAAGTAACAGGTACATAGAAAGAAGTACCACCGGATGCTTTACCATAAGAAAGCAGATGCCCTTTCAACTCACCCAACTCATATACCTTATTATCGTATGGAGTCTTGAAGTTTGCCGACTGGATGCTATGCAGATAACCATAATATTTCTCGGAAACATCTGCACGAAGGAACAGACGACGGTTCTGAGTGATACTCACCAAAGGCTGGCCTACCGACACATAATCACCTTCCTTCACCAGACAATTCTTGATATAGCCACCTAAAGGAGCTGTAACGGACACACCTGTCTTGGTCTGGTTCTTTGAAATAGCCTCGTATGCCAATAATGCATTTTCATAACTCTCCTTAATGGCATTGAAATCTTTCTGTGATATTATCTGACTTTTTACCAACTTGGCGGCACGTTCATATTCTTTTTTGGCGGTTTCATATGCGATACGGGTACGTTTTACAGGGTCTCCGTCCGGCATATTCTCAGCAGAGATATTCAGAATGGGAGCCCCCTTGCTCACACTCATACCGTCCGTTACCGGATGGCGGAAAGAAACCACACCGGCTACATTGGCAACTACTACGCTTTCATCACCTTGTGCCGCCTGTACCTGTCCGCTGGTCGTTATTACCTGACGGAATGATTTAGGCTGGATTATTTCCGATTCTACTCCAGCTGCTTTCGCTTTTTCCGGAGCCAGGATTATCTCATCGGAATGTCCGGCTGCCATCTCTGCCTCGTGGTTATGTCCTTCGTGGTTTTCACTCGCATGATCGTGTTCCTCATGCTCGTGATCATGGCCTTCATGATCATGATTATGTGCTTTTTCCGTTTCATGACTATGCCCCTCATGGTCATGTTCCGATTTACTGTTGCAAGAGCCTAAAAGAAATAATCCCAAGACTCCCATAAAGATAAGTTTCTTCATGATGATATAATTTGTTCTTACTTTTTTATTAAATACAAAATTAGCGTAAAGAAAATGCAACAACGTTGCGGATAAAAAGATAAACTTTCTATCTGTTAAGCAAGAACATCGCAAGGAGGAGCACGCAACCCCTTTACGTGGGGAAGACACGTAGAATGCAGTTTTTCTAAATAGTAATTATAAGGTAATGTGTTGTGTTCTGTCAACTGCAATGAAAGCGCCAATACATCCGTTACCGTATATAGCAACAAACAAAACGAATAATCAGGAGAAACACTGTCCTGAGCCCGATCCGGAGTTACACTTTTAAACTTGGTCACGCATCCGGCATTACATGTATGATTCTCATCGGAACTATTATGCTGCTGATGCTGTACAGAACATTGACAGCCGCACAAAGTCATATCATGCTGCAAGCAAAGGATTTCCCGGTGATGATGATGAGGCAGAACAGATGCAGTCAACATGATTATGCTGACCAACATTAATACCCATGCTATATATCGTCTCCGTTTCATCGGGCACAAAAATAGGTGTTTATCATGTAAATTCCAAAAAGAAAGCATGGTAAATGCCAAATTATCAGCAATTACCATGCTTTTTATTATCTTTTATGTATAAAGCTTACCAAATAGAGACACGTTTTTCAGGAGCCAAATACATAGGATCCCCCTCTTTAATGCCAAAAGCATCATACCATGCACCAATTTGAGGGAGTGCTCCGTTCACACGCCATCTGCCCAATGAATGTGGATCAGACTTTGTTTGCAAACGAATCTGCTCGTCGCGGATATTGCCAGCCCACACTCCGGCGTATGACAAGAAGAAGCGCTGTTCCGGAGTAAATCCGTCTTCTACTGGTAGCGAAGCATCTTTTGTCGCATTCTTGAACGCTTGGAAAGAAACCTGCAAACCACCATGGTCGGCTATATTCTCACCTAAAGTCAAAGAACCGTTGGCATTGAGTCCCGGCAAAACCTGAATGCTATCAAAGAAATTCACCATTACCTGAGCACGTTCTTCAAAACGTTTGGCATCTTCGGCTGTCCACCAATCTTTCAAATTACCATCCTTATCGAACTGACGTCCCTGATCATCGAATCCATGAGTCATTTCATGACCGATAACCACGCCAATAGCTCCATAATTAAATGCATCATCAGCATTCATGTCAAAAAACGGATATTGAAGAATACCTGCCGGAAAACAAATCTCATTCGTGGTCGGATTATAATATGCATTGACAGTCTGCGGAGTCATTCCCCATTCATCTCTGTCAACCGGCTTGCCTGCCTTGGACAACATATAATCCAGTTCGAATTCTGTAGCACGCTTCACATTGGCCCAATAAGAATCTTTTTCAATATTCAAACCGGTATAATCCCTCCACTTATCAGGATAGCCTACCTTTACATAAAAAGAATTCAACTTCTCAATAGCTTTAATCTTTGTGCTGTCACCCATCCATTCCAAATTCCGGATACGTTCTCCCAATGCGGTCTGCAGATTCTTTACCAACTGCACCATACGTTCTTTTGCGGCTGCCGGAAAATATTTCTCCACATACATCTGACCTACCGCTTCACCCAGTACCCCATTCACAGTACTTACGGCACGCTTCCAACGAGGTTGGTTAGCCTGTTTACCGGATAGTGTTTTTCCATAAAAATCAAAGTTTTGTGCTACCAAATCATCACTCAAGTAACCGGCAGCCCTGTCTATCAGATTCCATTGCATATAAGCGATCTGATTTTCAACCGGCAAGCTATTGATAATTTTCTCAACCTCTTTAATCGGCTCCACTTGAGAAACACTCAGTTCAGTCACCCCTTTCACGCCTATACCATTCAAGAAAGCATCCCAGTCAATGCCCGGAATCTCTTTCTTTAATTCATCCAAAGACATTTTATGATAATTGGCCGCAGGGTTACGCTGTTCCACCGCACTGAAAGAAGCTTTTGCAATACGGGTTTCGATATCCATTACAGCCTCCATTTTCTTTTTAGCGGCAGCCTCATCAAAACCAGCCAATTGGAACATCTTTACAATATGTTCTTTATACTTATTACGGATATTGGTAGTCACATCATCATTGTCCAAATAATATTCTCTTTCACCCAGACTGATACCCCCTTGATACAATTGAAACAAATTGCTCTTGCTGTCCATGATATCGGCACCCACATAGAAACTGAAATAAGGGAATACACCGCTATGAGCCAGTTCCGCCATCAAAGGAACTATTTCCGATTTATCCTTCACTGAAGCAATCTTTTCCAAATCAGCTTGAATAGGAGTTACTCCATCCGCATTCAGTTTCACACTATCCATAGCCAGATTATAGATATCCCCTATTTTCTGACCTATTGTACCTTGCGCATTCTGTCCGGCAGCAATTTCCACAATCAATCCTTTCAGTTGTTCCCGGTTATTTTCGGCAAGCATATCGAATGAGCCAAAACGGGAATATTCATTGGTCAGAGGGTGTTTCTTCATCCATCCGCCACAAGCATACTGATAAAAATCAGCTCCTTGAACAGCCGTAGTGTCCAAATTTGTCAAGTCTATACCCGAAGTCATGACGGCTTCCTTTTTACTGTCGCATCCGGCAGCTACTGCCAGAGCCAATACAGCCATTGGTAAATAATGTTTTGCTTTCATTTGTTCTATATATATGATACATATTAACTTCCCTGCATCTCTTCTAATTCCATAGAAACGACCTCCCATTCTTCTACCGTCTGATCCAAGTCCTTTTTCAGTTTCTGATGCTTTTCATACAAAGCCATATCCGATGCACCTTCGGGAGTAGCCATATCGGCTTCCACCCCGCTAATCTCAGTTTCCAGCTTTTCTATTTTTTGTTCACAATCCGCAATTCGTTTCTCCAATTTACGAATTTTCTTATTCAATTCCTTTTGCGCCTCATAAGATAATTTGTTCTCACTGACCGTTTCGGGTTCTTCCTTTTTAGTGGCAGACACAGTAGGAGAAGCCGAAAGCTGCAACTCATTCAGACTCTCTATTTTCTTTTTCTGTAAAAAATCATAAATGCCGCCAATGTGTTCTTTTACTACTCCACCTCCAAATTCATAAACTTTGGTCACCAGTCCATCCAAGAACTCACGGTCATGAGAAACAACAATCACCGTTCCATCAAATTCCTTGATAGCTTCTTTCAATACATCCTTTGAGCGCATATCCAGATGGTTGGTAGGTTCGTCCAAAATAAGGAAATTCACCGGTTCTAACAAAAGTTTTATCATGGCAAGACGACTCCGCTCCCCACCCGACAGTACCTTTACTTTTTTATCAGAAGCCTCGCCTCCAAACATGAATGCTCCCAGAATATCACGAATTTTTAAACGAATATCCCCTTTTGCCACATAATCAATCGTATCAAAAACACTCAGATTTTCATCCAGCATCTGAGCCTGATTCTGAGCAAAATAACCAATCTGTACGTTGTGCCCGATGGTCAGTTTACCTTCGTATGGGATTTCGTCCATTATACATTTCACCAAAGTGGACTTACCTTCCCCGTTCTTTCCGACAAAAGCCACCTTCTCACCTCTATTAATAGTCAAAGTCACATCGTGGAAAACAAGATGACTGCCGTATACTTTCTTCACCCCGTCACAAATGACCGGATAATTGCCGGAACGCATGGCAGGCGGAAACTTCAACCGTAAGGCTGAATTATCTTCATCATCAATTTCAATAGGAACTATTTTTTCCAATTGCTTGATGCGGCTCTGCACCTGGACAGCCTTGGTAGCCTTATAACGGAAACGCTCTATGAAATCTTCCGTATCCTGAATTTGCTTCTGCTGGTTCTCGTATGCACGCAATTGCTGCTCACGACGCTCTTTGCGCAATACCACAAACTCATCGTAAGCCACTTTATAATCATAGATATGCCCGCAAGATATTTCAATCGTACGATTGGTCACATTATTAATAAATGCGCGGTCGTGACTCACCAATACAACGGCCCCCGCACTTGTCTTCAAAAAGTTTTCCAACCATTGAATGCTTTCTATATCCAGATGATTGGTAGGCTCGTCCAACAGCAACACATCGGGCCGTCGCAACAACAACTTGGCCAACTCTATACGCATACGCCAACCACCACTGAACTCGGATGTAGGACGGTTAAAATCTTCCCGGTTAAATCCTAACCCCATCAATGTACGTTCTATCTCAGCCGTATAATTGGTACCTCCCATCATCAGAAAGCGTTCATTGTCATGTGTGAATTTCTCAATCAGTTTATGATAGTTTTCTGAATCATAGTCTGTTCTATCCGCCAATTCCTGATTCATTCTCTCAATACTAGCCTGCAAGTCAAAGATATGTTCAAAAGCCATCTCCGCCTCTTCCATCACAGTATGTTTATCACTCAGAATCATGACTTGAGGCAGATAGCCTATCGTCACATCACGCGGAACAGAAACACTACCTGAAGTAGGCGCCTGTATTCCTGCCAATATTTTAAGCATAGTAGACTTACCGGCCCCATTCTTCCCGACCAGCGCAATACGATCTCTCTTATTGATAACGTATGACACGTCCTCAAACAGAGGCGTTACTCCAAACTCTACTTTCAAATTATCTACTGAAACCATTCGTTTTTATCCTTTTGCAAAAGTGGCAACAAATATACGGTTTTATATGTAAAAAAGATAAAATACAAGTAAATAAAAAAGGCCCTTATCCTTAACAAATAGGATAAAAGCATTAAAACGTGTTAGAGAACATATTTTTTTAGTTGTTTTATTTGCAAAATTCACTAAAGTCCGTACCTTTGCAATGTGTTTTTCATAGTATTAGATTTAAGGTTAACAAAGGTTGGAGCAAGGCGTTGCTCCTTTTTTTATGTCTACATTTTCGAGAAGAGATTTTTTCACTTTATACTTTACTCCTGCTAATTTCAAACTAGAACTTAATGACTAACTTCCTCGGAGAGCTAAATAACGACTTCACCATTTGTTGGTAACATCGTAAGCTCCCAAGAGTCTGTGCAAAACCTTAGAAGCTATATTTAATTGTCACCTATTTTTTATATATTTATGGAAAGAAACTAGACAACATATCTATAAACTACATAGTAGGAGAAAACAGAAATCAAATTCAAATGATACCTCTCGACCAATTGATTGCTCCAAATTCTTGGGCAAGGATTATCAATTTATTTATGGATATCTTGCCTATAAATGAGCTTGGGGTTAAACATGTCAAACTTCAATAAAAGGAGCCTACCGTATAATCCTGCAACATTACTAAAATTGTATTTATATGGTTATAAGTATTCAATAAGGTCATCAAGAAAACTGGAGTACTCCTGTAAGGTAAATGTGGAATTATGATAGCTATTAGGAGGCTTAACGCCCTCTTTTCGGACAATCGCTTATTTCAAAAAAAATAATGCGAAGGCTTTTAGAAAAATCTTTAAATAGAATCATAAATTGAGGACCAAACCTCAAATATCTAGGAATGGTCCTCGATCTATTCGAACTTCAATACTTAAATAAAACCTCTGCCTTTTTAACAAACATCTCTTATAAAACTCTTTTTTTCATTGAATTTACTTGAGATCCATTTCTGAATTTGATGGCAATATACGAATATCGAAAATATCTCCTGTCATATTCTTTAATCTAGCGGCAATTTTCAATGTTATATTTTTCTTACCACGGGTCAATTCAAAAGGAATAGGAATATATTTTGCATAATTCTTCGTGACCAACCCTTCATCACCTAGACTACGCACAAATGATTTAATCACCTGTCCATCTATCAACAAATCAAAAGCAAATTCATCCTGATCATTCCCCCGAAACGCAATATAAAGTGTCTGCTCCTTATCTGGAAGTGATGCTAAATTATACATAAAATATCCTCCATTGACTGCACGACGCCATGATGAAATATAATCATATTTTCCTGTAATATTACTCACCTGCTCTATCTTATGCATTCGTTCAGAATCAGTATCTCCTATACAAATAGCATCTACATTTATCGTTCCTAAATTTTGATTCATATTGACATAATAGCTACCATCCCAAACTGTTTTTATATACTCTTCTTTGTCATCAACATGAATCATGTAAATAGCATATCGACTAAAATTTATCCTATTGTAAGGAACCAATTTTACAGATTTTCCTTCTTTCGGATTATAGATAAATAATAATTCCTTCCCAACTACTCGTCTGATATTACCTTTTATTTCATTCAATGTTCCAAACAAAACAGGAGTATCTGACATAGGAATCATTACATTACTAACAGTTTTACGCTCATGTCGGAATTCTTCTTTCCCAATATTAGTATTGTCTATTTTAGTCGCTAACACAATAGGCCCGTAAGTCATAGCAAGATATCTTTCACTATTTTTTAAAGGTACAATTTCTAATAGAGGTGTAAATGTCACTTTAATTTCATCCCCATCTGACCATTCACGTGATATTGTAACATAACCTTTTTCTGATTTTATGCCTTTCACAATTTTATTATTTACTCTCACAACCATACTTTTATTTTTGATCCAAAAGGGGATCCGTATTTTTAAATCTATTTGTTGTGTAGATGAAGACTTTATAGTAAGTAATGTCTGATCTTCGTCAGGAAAATTAGTAGATTGAGTAATCATAATGTTCTTTTCATTCCAGTCCAACGTTGATGCTATAAACATATTTACATAAAGTGAATTATCTTTATGTGCATAAATCATTTTCGCAAACTTTGCTGGAGCTTCAAATCCCGTACCTGTACAACACCAAAATGAATGATACCTTGTTCCATATATTTTATAATGACCAGGCCGCATAGGAGTATAATAAACACACATTCCTTCTTCCGGGTCATAATTAGCTAAAATATGATTATAAAGTACACGTTCATAATAATCAATCCTATCTACTCTGCCATCAGTTTGATAAAGACTTTCAGTCAATCGCATCATATTAACTGAGTTACATGATTCTGGACCACCATATTGTGGTATTTTCTTTTCAAACATACTTTCCTCGAAAAAATGCTCTCCAGTACTATTTCCACCATTTATCCATGTATGCTTTTGAACAACAATATCCCAAAAACGAGTAGCAGCATCATTGTAAGCCTTATTATTCGTATATCGATAAACTGCATTAAAACCTGTAAATTTAGGTATTTGTGTATTAGCATGCCAACCGTTCAGTATATCCTCTCCTTTGGAAAGAGGTACCCACATATCCTCATCATTTAATTTTTTAGCCCATTCTAAATATTTCTTATCTCCAGTTATCTTATATACGTCTATATAAGATTCATTAATAGATCCATGTTCACATACCAACATTTTTTGAATGTTCTCATGATTCAATTTATCTAATACCTCATAACCAAACCAATCTGCCATTCCCATTAATATTCTTTTAGCATCTTGTATATGACATCGCTTATAAACTCCATAAAGTCCTAGCATAATTTTATTCATAATATACACAGGTTCCCAAGTTTGGTTGATTAGAGGATTGGATGTCGTAAAATCTCCATCAATCATATCTTCAAACACTTGCTTACCATTAACAGTAGCTAATAAATAACCATCTCCATGAGCTTTTTGACAAAGCAGTAACTCATTGACAATATAATTTAATCTATCAAGAATCATTTTATCATTTGTTGTCTGATACATCATAGACATGGAGGACATATAAAAACCAAGAATATGTCCAGCTAATGGTCCGCCTCCCCACACATCTTCTGATTCCCAAAAAGGATAGGGTTGAGCTTTAGGAGTCAATCCTGCCTCACGTCTAAACCAAGATAACAATCTATCTGGCTCCAACGTTAAAAGATATTGATGATCTAAATCCTGAATATGCTTAAAGTACTTGTCCGTAATTCGAACCTCACTCAATGAAAAAAGATCTATTCTATTTTTAGATAAAGGCTTAGTAGTTCCCCACATATAAACATTTGATATGCAGGACATCACAATTACAAACAATAATATTTTATATTTTTTCATGTCAATATTTATTATATATTTTCAAGTTGAGAACAAAAATCAATTACTTTTGCAAATAATTCGGATTTTGAGTTAATTTTGGATTTGAAGTTAAAACAACCTCTGGTATAGGGAAAACACTACGGTAATCTCCTTTAGGCTTATGTGACAACCAACTTTTTTTAGTAAACAAACCAAAACGAATCATGTCCCTTCTTCGGTGAGCCTCCCAAACAAATTCCCACCCCAACTCATCATACAATCGTCCGAACTCAACCGGGTCTTGATTACCTGGATCTACAATATGATATTTCTCTACATAACCATATTGATAAATAGAATTAGCTTTAAGTTGCTCATCCGTAACCATTATTTTTTCTGGATGATCTCTAAAAGCTCGTTCCCTAACCTGAGAAACCAAAGCACCAGCCCCCGGCTGCCCCGTTCGCAGTAAACACTCTGCTTTCATCATCAACACCTCAGCAAAACGGAAAAAAGGGAAATCAGTATCAGAAGAAGAAGGAGTCTGAGGAGCGACCTCAAATTTATTCATGCGCCACCCCTCAAATTCTTTTACATAACTAGCATCAGGTATCTCTTTTACAATGATAAAATCCTCACCTATATTATCATAAATCCCCTTTAGTATTTCACCGTTACTACTATATTGTGCTCCTCTAAGCCATGTATCATCTATACGACTATCATCTTCATCATAAGTATCAGCAAACTGAGTTATTGCCATTGTTGTTCCACTTCCCCAAGGAGTTGCTTCCAAATTAAATTTATCTTTTAACTGAGCTTGCCAAGAACGCATATGCATATCATTTCCTGTTGCAATAATTTTATCATAAGGTACTGCTAAAATAATTTCTTTTGAAGACTCAACTCCAGATGATCTGAATGAATCTTTAAAATTTTGAGAGAGCATACAAGGGCTATTATTGATTATATCGTTACATTGTACAATACAATCCTCCCAATGAGCCGTTCCTGTATACACTTCAGCGTTCAAATACACATTCGCCAACAATGTCTTTGCCGCCCATTTATTAAATCGTCCATACATAGCACCTCCTTGCTCCTCGCTTAAATAAGGTATAACTTCAATCAGTTCTTTTACTATAAAATCAAAGATTTCCTTACGAGAACTTTTTTCTGGCATTTCATCTGATGTAGTAATTACCAAAGGAGCATCTCCAAAATTATCACATATCAACCAATAATAAAAAGCTCTAGCTGCTCTTAGTTCCATTATTCCTTGTTCCTTTGCCTCCAAAGAAGGAGCGGGTACTTTACCACTCTCAATCAATTCTATAGAATAATTAGCAAATAAAGCTCCCCGATACATCCAATCCCAAAATTCTTTAATATTAGCCAGCTCAGAATTCCAATCATGATAATGAAAATGCATATATTGGCCACCATCATACCAACCTGTGGCAGTAGGAGGAGATACTATTGCATCTCCAGTCACTTCATTCGCTGTCCAAAATCCCGTATGGCTAAACACTCCACGTAAAGGTGAATATACACTTGAAACCACAGATTTAAAATCTTTTACCGTATATTCATAACTATCCTGTGTTATTGAAGAATATACTTTTTCTGTTAAATCATTACTACAACATGACATTATTCCCGCCAAGCTTATAGAAGTAACTATACCTACTATCTTATTTATTGTTTTCATAATATTTAGAATTTAAATGACATACCAATTGTATAAGTTCTAGCCGAAGGATATCTATAACGATTATCTATACCTGGATACATTCCGTTTACAGGAGTTTCCGGATCTATACCACTATATCCAGTAATAACAGCAAGATTAGAAACAGAACCAAAAAAACGAATATTTTTCAACCAATTCCATCTTGTATTCCAAGTATAGCCTAAAGTCAGATTATCAATCTTCCAATAGTCACCATTTTCAATATGATAACTTACGTAAGCCAGTGGTTGATCTACAGCAAGAGGACGTTTCCCAAAGACAGGATCAAAAGCTTTCTCCATTACATTCCATCCTGCAGTAAACATAGCAGGTACCCCATGAAAAGCAGCAGCCGAATTCCATATTTGAAAACCAAAAGCCCCACGCATTGTAAGACTTAAATCAAAATTTTTATATCCAAAAGTGTTATTCCAATTCACATAATGTTTCGGCAAGCCATTACCTAATACTTTTTTATCAGAAGGAAGCGCATCATTTATAGATTTTGGGGTTCCATCTTCACCCTCTATTATCCAATGCCCATCATCATCTATATCAATAGACTTATATCCCCAAAAATTACCGAAAGATTGCCCCTCTTGTATTCTGTGTGTTGCCTGCCACATAGGAGATCCCGTTGTCCCCGTATCTAAATATGTACTTGCAACAAATTTACCAGAAAGTGTCACTAATTTATTTGCATTACTAGAATAGTTTATATTTGTTACCCATTGAAAATCTTTTGTTGAAACAGGCGTTACCTGTATAGAAACTTCTACCCCTGTATTACGTATAGACCCTCCGTTAGCTTGTATTGTAGGAAATAAATATGGAGGTGAAGGAACATTATATTCCCAAATCAAATCCTTAGTTGTTCTTCTATAATAGTCAATGCTTCCGGTTAACCGATTATCAAAAAAGCCAACATCTAGGCCAACATTAAGTTCCTCTTTCTTTTCCCAACGGAGATCTGGATTCGTATTGGAACTAGGATGAACAGACTTAATCCAAGTGCCATCATAATATGCATAATCATTAAAATTAATCGAACGAAGAGACATATAAGGAGAATATGGTTCCGTACCTGTAATACCAAATCCCGCACGTATTTTCAATGCAGAAAGAGATGACACATCCTTTAGAAAATTCTCTTCCACTATATTCCATGCTACAGATACAGCTGGAAAAGTTCCCCACTTATAATTCTTACCAAATTTAGTAGATCCCTCCTGTCTTATACTAGCAGATAAAATGTATTTTCCTTTATAATTATAATTCAAACGAGCAAAATAAGCAATCAACAAATTCTCCCTTTTCTCCGAATCTTCATTAGCTTTTCCATCACGTAAAGCTTGACCTTCACTCATATTATTATATGTATAATCATCTGAAGGAAAATTCCAATTTTGCATCCAATAATCTTCATACCCACTTTTCATCCAACTATACCCTCCCAACAAAGTAAAATTATGATCTTTAAATAATGTCTTATTGTATTGAACTGTCAATTCAGATAATGTTTCATATGTAGATTGTGTACCACGAGATGCATATCCATTCTTACCATTTTTAGTAGTTGAAGAATGTTGCTTCGTTTCATAATATCCTCGGATCTGATTAAAAATATTTTTAGATGCAGTATATTTAATATTTAATCCTGCAATAGGAGTAAATGCCAAATTAGCAAACATTCTTAAAGCAGTTTCCTTATTCTCTCCCTCTGTTTCCCATAAAAGAGCCAACGGATTTAAATAATCATTAATAGGTCTCTCTTTCCAATTTCCATTTTCATCTCTAACAGGATCTGTAGGATTAAATTGAATCGCTCCTGCATAAACATCTGTTTTATATCCACCACCATCTGCACCATCAAAATATTTTTTTAGAGAACCATTCAACCCTGCATTAATACGCAATTTATCATTAAACATGCGATGAGTAACCTCAATGCGTGGATAAATGATCTGGTTGTCCGAACGTTGAATTATACCCTCCAAACTCCTATATTCAAGACTTGCCAAATAATTAGTTGTCTGACTTCCTCCTCTTAAACTTACATTATATACTTGTGAAATAGGAGTACGAGTTATTTCATCCAACCAATCCACATCACCACCATAATCAGTCGCACCACCATACCCTCCTTGAGCTACTTTCTCACGATATTGACCTGCTGTCATCATTGGCAACTTTTTCACGATCTGTTGAATAGAAATATAAGCATTCACATCTACTGTTGTTGGCATTTCCCCATTTACATGTTTTGTAGTAATAAGAATAACTCCATTAGTACCACGTGTACCATAAATAGCTGCTGCCGAACCATCTTTTAATACATCTATTTGTGCTATCTCATCAGGAGAAACAGAATTTAATGCTCCAGGAATTCCATCTATGAGAATTAACGGAGTGGTGTTTTGCCCTAATGTTGTGATACCACGCAAAGATAATTGGGAAGAAGAAAGAGGATTGGCATCTGGGGTTATAACAGCTAGTCCCGGAACTTGTCCACGAATCATCTGAGCAGCATCTGGAGAAGGGACCTTCAAAAAATTCTCTGATTTTACAGTGGCAATAGAACTAGCGACCTCCCCTTTCCGCTGTGTTCCATAACCAATAACAACAACTTCATCTAATAATTCAGAATCTTCTTTCAAAATAACTGATAAAGCCTTACCTCCCTTCTGTACTTTCAACTGTTGAGATTTAAATCCAATATATGATATATCTAATAAGGCATTTTCCTGAACTTCCAGCATAAAAATTCCATCAATATCTGTAATAGTACCATTTGAAGTCCCTTTTTCTTTAACTGTTGCTCCAACCACAGGGGCTCCATTTACATCTTTTACAATACCACTAATTTTAATTTTTTGTTCATTCGCTACTTTTAGTTCCTGAATTCTTTTAATAACAATATTCTTCCCTTGTATTTCATAAGAAACATTTTGTCCTTTCAAAATCTGATTAATAGCTTCATCCAATTGATTAGCATCTATTGTTACCATCTTCCGAATATCCAAATCTCCAGCAATATACACAAATGAGAAACCACTTTTAGTTTGTAATTCCATCATCGCCTTTTTCACTGAAACATCATTCATTTTCAACGATATAAGTTGAGAGTACACACTTAAATTTAGGCATAATACAGCCCCGACCATCAAGATGGCCCTCCTTTTGTAATTCATAAATTTAGAATTTAAAAAATTAAAAACTTTTGTAGGAAGGCGATTTTAAGAAATATTTTTATTACTTTTGTCACATTCCTCAAAAAAGATCTCACATTTGACATTTTGAGGGAATAATATGGAAGCCGGGAGATTTCGCAGATCTTCCGACTTTTTTATATCCAGTCTTCCCACCCTTATTTTACGTACTTCTATTCATAGTTCTTTTTATTTAAGATTAGACAAATAGTTAATATAAAATTATTTCTTTATCATTTAAAGTATAATGTACCTTTTCCGTTGCTGATAATGCCTCCAGAATATCTCTAACACTTTGACCGTTTTTATTAAAATTTCCATAAAAACGAATTTTTTTTAAAGCATCATTAGCAAATTTAATTCGAACGCCATAATTACGTTCCAATATTTGTGCTACTTCTGGTAAAGGTATTTCATCAAAGAAAAGTCTACCGGTTATCCATTCTATATTTATTCCATCCCTTTTCCATTCTTTTTTCATAGTCTTTACTCTTTTATCTAATATCACCTGTTCATTAGGTAATAATAATAATTCCTCCTCTCTCTGAAGCTGATTATTTAAAACAATTCTTCCTTCTAACAGAGACACAACAACTTCTTTATCTTCAGGATAATCTCTAAAATTAAATTTAGTTCCAAGTACTCTTACTTGTAACTCTTTTGTTTTCACATAAAAAGGCATTTCAATATTACGAGCAACCTCAAAATAACCTTCACCTTGTAACTCAACATCACGATTGTATACTCCAAAATTTTGTGGATAAATAATACGTGATCCAGCATTAAGTATCACTATAGTACCATCTGGCAAACGGAGTCTTGTTTGTGATCCTATAGGTGTTTCCACCTCTATCCCCGTTTCCGTTAAAACATTTTTAAGATTACTTTTACCCCTCCAATACGAGAAATAAGAGATAAAACCTATTATTGATATAAAAGCCACATATTTATAGACTATTTTCCATCTTAGCCTCTTCCTCATCATCTTGTTCTTTTGATATGTATCCACCCGTTTCCTAAATAACTGGAAAGCCTCATCTTTATTATATATAGAGTTTTTCATATCACTTATGGCAGAAAACCAAATTTCTTGCCGCTGCATAAAATACTTTTCATTTTCCACAGACGCAGCTATCCACTCCTTCAGTTCATGCACAGCATTTCCATCCAACTCATTACTTAAATAGGATACTATTAATTCATCAATATGTTCTTTTTCTGCTTTCATCTTTGTTGTTTCTAAAGTGAAGACGATTTATTTTAAATACAGGGTAGTCCTAAAAGAAACTTTTTTCTGTTTCAACACGAAAAAAATAAAATCAAAGCAATTAAATATTTGCTCAATTCAGTCTGAAGGAAAGATAATGCATTCTTTATATGATACTTAACCGTATTTATAGAAATACCTAATTCCTGAGAAATTTCTTCATATTTTTTCTCCTCAAATCTGCTTTTTTCAAAAACACATCTACATTCAATCGGTAGTTTGTCTATTGCCATACGGATTTCATGCTCCAATTCACGTTCCAATAATATTCCCAAAGGATAATTATCTGACTGCAAATACTTTTCTTCAGACATCTCTTCCGGTACTAGAACTGAAAATGAAATTTCCTTTTTTTCAGATCCAGATTTCAGATAGTCTATACAACGATTACGAACGGCCTTTATCAGATAACTTCTAATAGAAATAGTAATGTTTAAAGTTTCTCTGATTTCCCAAAGGTGAAAAATTACATCTCCGACTATAGTTTCCGATAAAAAATTATCGTTCAAATATTGATTTGCTACATGACACAAAAGAACATAATGATAATCATAGATGTATTTATAAGCATCTTCGTTGCCATTTTTCAGTTGTTCTACTATCAGTTTCTCTGTGTTTTCCATTTTATTTCTTTTGGAAAAGGAATAAAGTTAACGGGAACAAATTTAGAAATTAATTCTGAGTAACCTTATAAAAGTGCAAAAAACAAATCCGTTAATCTTATTATCACACCTTAAATGGTTACAATAAAGACTAACGGATTTCCCTATTCTAGTTTTACAAACTATATCCAACACCTCAGATAAAACGAATCTGAATCATCCCTCCATAAGGATTAAAATCGAAAAGAATCTTATCAGCATCCTTCTTTAGAAAAAGCTTTTTCCCATCTTGCCTAATCTCCGAAACTCTATTTCCCACAGATTTCAATACCATAGTCAGTGGTTCCGTAAATAATTGTGCATTCATATCCAAATGAGGAGTTATGTTATAGCCGTTTTCTTTTTCTAGCACATTCAAGCGAATTTTTTCTCGTTCTTTTGTATAGGCAGCCACCTCTCTAAATGTACCCACCCATATTTTATTTTCCAGAGCCTTTACCTTACTAAAATGTTCCCACAATATTTCGGGATTCAGAAAAGCATCATATCCTTGCGATATTCCATGTATCATTGCCACTCCCCATCTACCGGAGTTTACCAAGCTTTCCACCCATTTATCTAAAGACTCAGGAGTTGATTTCGATTTATCTCCCCCGATGGGATATTGTTCGGTACGTGTACCTACCCTGTTCTTTGAAGTTATTTTTAATATATCACTATTAACAGCATTGAAAGGATAACAGAATGTACGCGGTATTTTTCCTGTTTTCTCATAAAGTATACTGTCATTCTTCTCTACTTCCATTTTTACTTCCTCCAAAGAAACACGCTTTAAATTCGTATGTGACCAGCTATGACTGGATATTTCTTGCCCTTTGTCACTCATCTCTTTAATTTGCGCCCACGACATTCTCGGTTTTCCCTGCATAGCACTTTCATTCTCTATACATTTACCCCATATCCAGAAAGTACCTTTAAAGCCATATTTTTCCAATTTAGGGAAAAGCAACGTATAGTGTTCCTGTAAACCATCATCAAATGTATAACTAATAGCACATACTCTGTCACCCTTATAAGGTGCCACATAAACATCTTGTGTGAACCCGTTATCCCTGATCTCAGCCCCTGTCTGTTTCACCAATTCTATTCGAGGCGATGATTCCGGCATAGAAACATACTCTTCATATACTCCCGGACGGACAAGTATAGATATTGTTTTCTTGCCACCACCAACTGCCGCATTCACTGCTTCCTGAACTGTAAAGAAATCCCCACTCCCATCTTTCGCCACCACATAATCATAACGTCGCACATATTTTGCCAAAGCCGGCACTTCTTCCATCAAAGCGTCCACAACCAACCCGGCAACTATACGTCCACCATATATATTCAAGTGAGTATTATCAATTTTCCCTTCCGGACAAAATTCATATTGTCCTGCTGGAATCCACATAAACAATTTTCTTGAATTCTCGACTCCCATACCGGTAACCAAGTCATGGGTCAATTTATTCAAATCAATAAAAGGTACATTCATTTCTCCGGCCACCCGACGGGGAGATTCCAGATATTCCCCATGGGTATCAACCAATACCGGACCTTCTTTTTCATAACTACCCTTTATCTCCGTCACACCTTTAGGAGGGAAATTACGACGGACTATAGAATTGAACAGTACAGGATTTCCTCCCTTAGCACGTGTTTCATTCACAAAACGTCTTAAATTATCATCAAAGGTACTTCCGGGTTCTGTATGTAATGTGGCTCTAGGTTTCTCATCATTATGCCCGAACTGAATAAATACATAATCACCTTTATGAATTTTAGAAAGCACTACATCCCAACGTCCTTCATTGATAAAACTGAGTGAACTTCTTCCATTCATAGCGTGATTATCCACCACAACCTCTTCCGTAAAATATCCGGGAAGCATTTGTCCCCAACCACGCTCTATATTACCATTCTTCAGACTTTTATTCGCCATAGTGGAATCACCAATCATAAAAATAGTAATGGGTTCTTTTCTCTCAGCAATAAAAGCCGATAACAGGAGTAAAGCACATAAAGCAAGTAATACTTTTAATTTCATGTTTTTCATATACATTTTATAAGTTAAAAGATTCAGGCAAAAGTAAACAAGAACAAGAAAAGAAACCATAAAAAATGATACAAGAATATAGAAATTTGTTCAAAATCAATAGCTCAATTACTCTTTCAGTAAATAAGAACTAATAAAAAAATGTTCAAATAACATTTATTTGCCATTTGAACATTTTTTCAATCCTTCAAAGTTCACATCGAAACATAGGAGGTTCTCCCAAATAAACAAACTCTTCCAAAAAGACAAAAAAATGAATGTCCAACTGTCAGAATGATGCAGGCAAAGAAAGTAATTGATACATCAATGTATGTGCCATACGTTCTTGACCATTGGTATTAGGATGCAAACGATCATACCCCGAATCATAGAAATAAATAAGTTGTTCTTCAATCATCGGATTCATACCTGTAACCGAATTAAAATCTATTACAGGAACTCCCCACAAATTACCTGCTTCCTTAATGGCCTGTACATAAGCATCCACATATTCTCCGCATTTATTCTGATAGCTTTCATCCGGTTGTACATTCTTTTCGCCGAATTCCGCTAAAGAACGATGCAATGGGGTCAACAAAACAATTTGTTTATCGGGAAACAATTTTTTCAAATGACTCAAACCAATATTAATACGGCCTTTATACGTATCATTCGTCATTATAGGAACACGCCTTTTACGCGTTTCCAGTTTTTTAGTTTCACCACGGGCAGCCATCACCTGCTCTTCTTTCTCTGCAAACCAAGTCCCGACAGGTACGCTGCTATTAAAATCATTTGTCCCCATCAAAACCACGATGGCATCAACCTCTTCTCCATGCTCCTTTTTCAATTGTTCTGCCTGACGGGGTACATCATTCCATTGACGTCCACTCACTCCATACACATAAGGAGTGATATCCAACCATTCTTTCAAAAAATCCCAATACTTTTTTATGTTATCTCCATAACAATTGGGATCAGTTATCGAGTCTCCTATATAACCAACCTTTTTTCCATACCATGGATGCCGGATATAACCTTTATTACATGATTCTTTTCCACAGAGAGACGTTTCCTGTCCGTGTAACAGCAACGGACACGCTAATAAAAGAGCAAATACAATAAACTGTCTGTTTTTCATAAGCAACTATTATTTTTTCAATCAGTAAAGTGCCATCAAAGATATAAAATAAGAAATAGAAAATAACCATCACAGACTTTTATTTTCGTTTGTCCTCCTCTATCATTCATAAGACAAGAAGTTCGAAAGGTTATAATAAACAAAACTTTACACTTTTAGATTCATTTGTTAACAAGACACGACATATTTATAAAGCATGTTATAAAACGGCGAAATACAGACTAGAAACTTGCTATTATAAATAAAGTCCGTATCTTTGTAGTGTGTTTTTCATAGTATTAGATTTAAGGTTAACAAAAGATTGGCTGTCTGGGATAGATAGCCTTTTTTTATGCTTTAAAACAGGAGAATTTCTTCATAAAAAATTCAATATCCCAACAATCGCTTCTTCAAATTCTACCCAACCGAACACAACAAAAGTCAATAAGAAAAAGCAATACGTATATCTATCCATCGAGGCAATTTATGAACTACCTAGTCTTAACTAACGTTTATCCTATATATTTTTGGATTTATTTCAATAAAAGAAGACACTCTCATCACTGAGAATGTCCCCTATATTTAAACGAAACTTTAAAGAGAATTTATATATTTCAAATCTTATCTTCTATTCCACCATACTCGTTGCTCACGGCTATCATCACCATTCAAATCTGCTTTCACGGCAGCTTCATAATTTTCAAGATTACCTTGATAAATTTCGCTATCAAATTGATGGCGATAAGGAATATGATCAATCGTTGTACAAACCGGACCGACTTCTAGTTTCGGAATATCAAAACGACGCCAGTCAGACCATGCCTCAAAACCATCAGCCATAAAGCCACTAATCCAGCGTTGAAGAGCAATTTTGTTAATTTTATCAGCATCAGTACCTGTATAGGCAACTGCTTCCTGTGCCAAATATTCATCAACACCTTCGGCCCCCCATTGTTCGAACGATGCCTTCACACCAGCTGCATAAAGCTGGGCAGGATCAGCCTGAATCCAGCCACGTTGAGCAGCCTCAGCCTCGATAAGCAACATACGAGCAGCAGTAATAATGGGAAAAGTAGAGGTTACCTGTGTGAGCGAAGGATTATAAAAACAGCAGACTTTGTTCCACGTATTCACATCTGCAGACTCAATACCCAAAGGCATACCTTGGTATTTATCAAAATTCTTCAAGTCTTCATCCGTTACGCCCGCCTCTGCCTGTGTCTTACCGAAAGGAATCAGTGAACAAGTAGAGAACAGACGGTTATCTTTCAACTCCTTCAGCTGATCTACATAATACTTATTAGGGACAAAATTATAATTATTGTTTACACCATTATAATATAAATATCCCACAGTATTGGCCTCAAAAGTATAATTCAAATTATAGGCATTTTCTTCAATACCGCCATCGGCGTAAGCTTGAGCAAAACGCGAGCGTCCTTCGGCAGGATCCACATCTGCCAGTTTTATAGCAAGCATCATACGGGTAGAAGCATTCAGTTTCTTCCATGCACGAATGTCACCATCGAACAGGATGTCGGCTGTACTCAACGAGCCACTTTCATTAAACTGATTATACGCTTCCCTCAAATCGGCATCTAACTTAGCATAAATCGTTTCCTGTGAATCAAATACCGGAGTAAAATTTTCCTCACCTGCCTGAAACGCTTCTGTATAAGGAAGTGGCCCTAGAGCATCTGTAAGGTGCATATAGATGAATCCCATCAATGTACGTGCAACCGCAATCTGATTGGCATTATCACCAAACTGTACAATGGCAGGTTTACCTTTTTCAGCCTCATCACTATTAAAGTCAATAATCTTCTCGCAGTTCTTCAACGGATAAAGATAATAAGAACTTGTACTCATAGTAGGTCCGCCAAACGCACCATACTGATTATTATTTTTCTCGGACATATACCCCGGATACATTTGCGTCCACGGGTAATAATAATTTGAGTTCATAGAGAAGTATTTCACATAAGTACAAGCGTATGTAAACAACATACCAGTATTAGCCTCCGACGGTTCATTGGGATCTTTGTTAATATCGCCAAAGTCAGTCATATCACATGCTGTGAATGTTGCTGCAAAACTCAGAGATAAAAATAATAATTTAATATATTTCATAATGATTCTTCGTTTTATGGTTTAAAAAGCAAGATTAACGGTAAAACCTATCGAACGGGTTGCAGCGGCATTACCACCCTCAAAATATCCCATACCAATTTCAGACACATCCACATTAGGACAAGCTGAATAGATCAACCATGGATTGGAAGCATTAATTGCCACACTGACACGACTCAAACCGATATTTAGTTTCTTCAAAGTTTGTGACGGGAATACATACGACAATGACACTTCGCGAAGTTTCACGTAAGTACGGTCATACACCCATTCTTCCCATACACGGGAAGCTGTGGTATAATACAGTTTGGCATTGACATAGGTATCTACCTTATTACCATCCTGATCCACACCAGTCATGTGGATACCACCACCTTTGCTTACCGGTTCACGAACATTGACGCCACGGTCATTAAGTTCAGCTGTTTTATCAAGAATACCGCTACTGCTACCCCACATATTAGTATAGGATACAATCTGACCGCCTACAGAGAAATCAATATTAGCCGACAGACGGAAATTCTTAAAACTGATACTAGTATTAAAACCACCTGTGAAATCCGGATGGAAGTTACCCAGTTCATCTAGTGTATTCTGATTGTAAGTAGGTACATATTCACCACCATACAACGCCTTCTGCGAGGCACTCAGTTCATGGAAAATTATATTGCCATTGTCATCACGTTCCCATGTATTACCGGTTATCACACCAAGTGATTTACCAACCATAGCATAATTATACAAACGAGTTGTGAATGAAGTCCAATAAATAGAGTAAGAATCCACCCCATCAGCTAGTTCCACCAGTTTATTGCTATTCTTCGCTATATTGAAATTCATTTCCCATTTCCAGTTCTTAGTGGAAACGGGCATCCCGCCCAAACTCAATTCAACACCCCGATTACGAATTAAACCAGCATTCATCTTACGAGTGGAGTACCCCGATTGTGGAGCAGAGGTTACAGAGATTATCTGATCTTTGTCATCCCGAGTATAATAGTTGAAATCACCCCATAAACGATTATTGAACAAACGGAATTCCGTACCTATTTCATACGAAGTGGAAATAGACGGCTCAATATTATAATTTTTCTGAGAAGAAGGTTCATACATTGTAACATGTGAACCATAACTGGTATCTAGAGAATAAGTAGGATAAATATTATAAGCATCAAGCGTAGTACCTACCTGAGCCGCACTAGCACGCAGTTTCCAGAAATTCAGCCATTCTGCATTCACCCATTTATGAGCAAGGACAGAAACGGAAAGGCCACCATACCAATAGCTATTGTGATTAGGACTCAACGTAGATGACATATCGTTACGGACAGAAGCATCAAGAAAATAAGTATCATCCCAGCCCATAGTAGCTGTGGCATAAACACTACGTTCCTTGTAATGTGTCTTCTTATTATAGGCCAAGGCAATAGTACCCGATGAAGCAGCCAAATTATAATAATTATCCAAAGACAAGTCATAATTTGTATTGGTATATGCATATAAATTATCGTATGTATAGTCACGTACTTCTGCAAAAAGAGCCGCATCTACCGTTAGTTTGTCTTTAAAGAATGATTGTCCCCAAGTCAAACGTCCTTGTACGGTCAAATCAATTAAACTGCTTTGATCCTGACGATAATTTGACCGGAAATTAATAGATCCTGAAGGGCGTTCGCGTTCCAATTTGTAACCACGTATGTTACCATTTACGCGTACCCCTGCTTTCAAGTTATAAGGAAGGTCCACAGACACATCACCACTGAATACATTCCATTGATAAATGGTGCGATGATTATATTCATGAAACAAAGCATACGGATTATCATGGAATGCAGCACTTTGGTTATTCACACTGTTGATATTCCAAGTCCTCCATGATCCGTCCGGACGTTTATAGTCCTTATAATCTTTTAAATTGACATTGGTCTGTCCCCATTGGGTATATTCCTGCAAAACGGTACGTGAACCGTTATATCCACTTTCGGCAGCATTATGATCTTGACGATAAGTATATTTATAATCCAATGACACATTCATCCACGGTGTGGGTTTGAAATTAGTCTTGAACCCTAAGAAACGGCGAATAGCATCCGAATTGGGTTGCACACCAGTACGATAGCTATTGGTGAAAGAAACACGGGTATTAAAATCTTTCACACTCTTTGAAAACGAAACGTTGGTTGTATTGGTTACACCAGTCCGATAAAGATCTCTCAAATCCAACCCATGTTGCCAAGTGGCTGGTTTTCCATAATAATCACTGGTTTCGTCCAATGATAATGGAGTGACATATTTCACAGCCGGATCGTATGCAGCTCCCCAAGAAGTGTCCTCATTATAATCGTACACATAAGCACCTTGCAAACCGGGAATATCACCACTATACAAATCATAAATATCCTGAGCCCTGTTACCTTTTTCCGTACCTCCATATCCTCCGCCACCATACAGCTTCTGCATATTGAAATGATTATAGTAAGTTTCGGCCTGCAATGTATGACTTACTTCAAGCAACCCTTTCTCACTTTGTCCCGCCTTAGTAGTTATGATGATAGCACCTGCACCACCACGCGAACCATAAAGGGCAGTAGCCGCGGGACCTTTCAATACGTTTATGCTTTCTACATCATCCATATTGATAGAGTTTTTGTTGGTGATAGCACCATCTACCACATAAATAGGTTCATTGGCCGGATTATCCGACTGGGACGAAGAAGGAATGGAACCTGCACCACGCAAAATAATAGTACCTGCATCAAAACCTGAACTGGCACCACCTATAAAACGTGCTCCCGACACTTTACCAGCCATAGCATTACCCAAATCAGTCTGTCGTGAAATAGTCAAATCCTCACCTGCTACCTTTTGTGTAGAATAACCCAACGCTTTTTGTTTACGGTTCAATCCTTGAGCAGTTACAACCACTTCATCCAACACTTTTGTGTCCGACTTCATTGTTACAGTAATAGTACCACGCTGAATTCCAACTCGCTGAGTAATCATACCCAAATAAGAAACAATCAGCGCTTTAGCATCTGCAGGAACATTATTGATAGCAAACTTGCCATCCACATCCGTAATCGCTCCCATAGTAGTCCCTTCCACTAAAACAGACGCACCTATTATCGGCTCACCATCATCCGCTGAAGTTACAACTCCTGCAACTGTTTTAGGCGCTTGAGCCATAGAGAAGCCGATACCCAACCACAGACAAGCTAGTAACATTAACACTTTTTCTTTCATACTCACTCTCTTTTAATTAAACATTATCCAAGTTCTTTTGGAACTCAGTTCTACAAAAGAGGAAAATACAAGAATCCATTTCTTATAAAAAACGTCTAAATCTTAGTCGTTCCAAAGATATTCAACTGTTAAAAGAGTAATTTCACACAGGGAGCTAATAGTTAAAGAAATAAAAAGTAGCAGACTACTTTATTGGGAACAAGATATATAAAGAAGAAAATGATTACCAAAGAAAAAAAGTGATTTTCTTGACAATTTTCATGTATTTTACATCATTTCATACTCAAAATGAAATAAATACCCTACTTTTAACAAATATCGCAACTAAATAATACTTATGAATAAAAAATATTATAGACAAAAATAATAGCCTTATTCTTTTATTTTTAATAAAATTTTATATCTTTGCAATGTTATTGATAAAATGAGTTCCAAAAGAACTTATGCTTACCGTTCCCCCTCTATTCATTCAGTCCACCATACTTATATTATTTCTCCCTTTTACTTGATACACAATATATTATAACTATTTTTTTAGTCACTTTCTACTTATACTCTACCATTAGCATAATCAGCACTCTAAAAATCAGGCTATTATCTATTTAATATTCTATTTATTTTCTACTTATATGAACCATAAAACTATCAATCGTTTTTTTTATTACACAATTACAGTATTTATCAATCTACTAAATCCTAATCGGTCAAACTCGCAGGCGCGACCAAATAAAGGCTAACGGTTGATGTATCCTTCCACCTGACATACGCATATCAGCTAATATTTTCCATATCGGATGCCCTATCACACCATAATCACAGTACCCCACTATTTTATATAAATTATCATCTCCTATCCCCCACTGCTGCAAAGCTTCAACCAGTCCGGAAGTATTTCTGCGTTTTCCATCTACAGGAATAGAAGAAAAGGTCTCTTTCTCCGCAAAAATCCTCTTCTTTTCTGGAGAACAAAAAGAGGAGGAGTCCTTTTCATTTTTTTGCTCTGCTTTACTTTCCTCTGCTTTACTTTGTGACTTCATGTTTACATTTCCGGTTTTCATGTCCACATTTTCCGTTGAAATGCCTACGTTACTGCCGTCTACATACAAATTCTTGTATTTTGAAATCTCTATCAACAAGTAATCAGCCCGCACCTCTACACGCTTCCGTCGTTGTGCCGCCTCAAAATAATGGCCCTGTATGCTTTCCGAAGTAAGAATTCCAAATCTTTCGTATTGGACTTTACTAAAAAAGCCACGTTCCAATAGTGCATCCACCACTTGCTGTACATAATCGGCCGTACAGCCTTCGGGCAATCTGCGGGTAAAAAGCAGACACTCATCCTTTCCCCAACGGCAAAAATATCCTTTGTGGTAAATACGTGCCAACAAGCGCAATACAAGCAATGTAGCCCGACTGCCCAACTCTTGTTCCACCAACAATATTTTATCATTCTCGAAGAAATCCACACTCAGGTAGAAAAATTCCAATCCGGTTGTTTGTAATGCCATATCAATATTTTTTTATTTATGGCAAATATAGAAAGAAGCCCGGACGGAATGACGCGATTTGACGCGATTTGGCACAATAATACGCAATAATGCACAATTGATGCTCCACACACATCTTGAATAGCAACCGGAAAGATATAGACGATAAAGACGAAAGATATATTATCTTACATGGGTATCATTATAGATGTTACAATTTTATCAAATATACATAGAAACAGATAGATGTATACAAAAAAAAGAGAAACTGCCTCCAAAAGAAAACAGTATCTCTTTTTTATCTTATAAGATTCTTCCCTATTATTCTTCCGTATAACGTTCAATAGTCTGACCACGATCAGGACCTACCGAAACAATCTTGATCGGGGTTTCCAGCTGTTCTTCCAAGAAAGTGACATACGCATTGAATTCTTCCGGGAATTCATCCTCACTGGTCATCTTGGTCATATCAGTCTTCCATCCGGGAAGCTCCGCATATACAGGTTCCAACCCCTCGCTAATATCATAAGGAAAGTAATCAATTTCCTCACCATTTACTTTATAAGCCACACATGCTTTGATAGTTTCGAAATCATCCAACACATCGCTCTTCATCATAATTAACTGGGTCACCCCGTTTACCATGATAGAATACTTCAAAGCCACAAGATCAATCCAGCCACAACGACGTTCACGACCTGTCACCGCACCATATTCATGACCTAAATCACGGATTTTCTTACCAGTTTCGTCAAACAGCTCGGTAGGAAAAGGACCTGATCCCACACGGGTACAATACGCTTTCATGATACCGTATACATTACCAATTTTATTAGGACCGATACCTAAACCGGTACAAGCACCGGCACAAATGGTATTTGAAGAAGTGACAAAAGGATAAGAACCGAAATCAACATCAAGCATCGTTCCCTGCGCACCTTCACAAAGCACACTCTTACCCGACTTCAGAAGATTGTTGATTTCATGTTCACTGTCCACCAAATGGAACTGTTTCAGGTATTCAATACCCTCCAACCATTGTTTTTCCAGCTCGGTTATATTATATTCATAGTTCAGACTTTTCAAGATCTGTTCGTGGCGTGCCTTTGCTTCTCCATACACTTCTTCAAAATTATGAAGGATATCACCTACACGTACGCCGTTACGACTCACTTTATCAGTATAAGTAGGGCCTATACCTTTTCCGGTAGTTCCCACTTTGGCATCTCCTTTAGCAGCTTCATAGGCTGCATCCAGAATGCGGTGAGTAGGCAAAATCAAATGAGCTTTCTTTGAAATGTGCAAACGTTCTTTCAGGGGGTGTCCGCTAGCTTCCAAAGCTTCAGCCTCAGCCTTGAATAAAGCCGGATCCAGTACCACACCATTACCAATAATGTTTACTTTATTTCCTTGAAATATTCCGGAAGGAATGGAACGGAGCACATATTTCTGGCCTTCGAATTCCAGTGTATGGCCTGCATTCGGACCTCCCTGGAAACGAGCTACTACATCATAACGGGGAGTCAGAACATCGACAACCTTTCCTTTGCCTTCATCACCCCATTGCAAACCTAACAAGACATCTACTTTCATGTTTCTTCGTTTTATGTTACTTATCTTTTTTCTTCCTACGCTTGGCCCAAGTACACTTGCTGCATACACCATAGATATATAAGGAATAGTGCGAGGCATGAAATTTCTTCAGCTTCGTATTGGCAATGGCTTGTTTCAGATTCTCATCCTGAAATTCGGTCACTTTGCCACATTCCGTACATATCATGTGATGATGGGTTTCATTGTTGTACGCACGCTCGTACTGGGAAGAATTGCCGAACTGATGTTTAATAACCAATTTTGCATCGATAAAAAGAATGATGGTATTATAAAGAGTAGCCCGGCTTACCCGGAATTTCCCTTCATTTGCCATATAATTATAAAGCGTATCAATGTCAAAATGACCTTTAATGGAATAGATAGTATCGAGTATAGCATATCGTTCAGGTGTCTTCCGATGCCCGTTAACCTGCAGATATTCTGTCAAGATCTGCTTTACCTTATCTTTCACATTCTCTTCCATCACAGATTTCAGTTCCGCCGTCAAAGTTAAGCCTTTTTATGATAACATGAAAGTTTAATGCCAATATTCTGTTTCTAATTTTATTTCTCCAGCCAAAGAAGCTATTTCTACCTTATCTGATTTGGCTAATGGAGCCAACAATCGGTTCACCTTTTTGCCATTTTCTTTGCTTTGAACGGCAAACTTCTTCAAAGCAGTAGCAGCTGCTTTGCGGGGCAACACTCCCTCGCTTTGTAAAGTGGCCATTGCCTGATCCAAAAATTCAGCTTCCGAACGCTCAGTCAGCTGATTACCCTTCATCAATAGTCTTGCCATCAGCATAAAGCCGCATAACTGAAAATATTCACGATCATCGGCCATCCATTCGAAAGCCTTCTCCGAAGCATAAGGCAAATATTGGAACAAACTCATGCAAGTCAGTTCCGCTATTTCCGGATAGCGCATATCTTCTACCCATATATCAGCTATTTCCGGATAAAATGTTTCTACCGGCTGTAACATCCCCGCCAGAATTTTACATTCACGGATATTTTCTTTCCATAAAGCCTGCGCCACTTCATGATTTTTTTCATAACGAGCAGCTATTTCTTTCAAACGCGGAAGTTCGATGCCAAAATTCAGTTTATAGTCTAATCCCTTCTCGCGCATACTTTGGGAAGCCACCCCATTCATAAACAAACGGAATTGCCCCTTTATGTCTTTTATTGTTTCATGTACATCCATATTTTTTCTTATTCATTTCTATAAGGAAGATTCGCAAATTCTTTGCTATAACGTAACATCTGCTCCGCGTAACCTTCATTATAAGATACTTTTACATCTATAATATTTCCATCTTTATCTGTCACAGCCTCATATACAGGATTTACAAAACCTTTGTAAGGAGCCAAATGAAGTTTTTCATAACGTGCCAATATCTCGGCGTGCAAAACCGGATCTATTTTCACCGCATACTTTTCGACCAATTTACGGGCAGCCTCAAAATCGCCTTCACTTTTAATGCGTTGTATCTCAGCCAGCAACTGTCCGAACAGAGTGCGCAATTTTTGATAATCGTTTATCTTCACATACGTTTTTCCATCCTTCTTAACCATTTCAACCACCTTATCTGCAGCACCTTTCTCAAATGTCCACCGCGCAATGAGCTGGCGGTTACGCATGTGTGCTTCCTCTACCATATTACCTAACTCGATGCGGACTAACTGGGTCATCAGACCATTCATCATATAAGTATAATATTCTGCTTTAAAGGCATCTCCATCCGGTGTAAGCCCCAATTCTATCATTTTGTCATCCGGCAGATAGTACAAACCGAATAAATCGGCACGTGCCTCTTCTATCGTAGATCCATACGCTTTCAAAGCATCCTGATCTACTCCCGGTAACAACTGCCCAGAACCGTGTCCCAAACATTCATGCAAATCAGTATGTAAATCCCCTGTAAGATCTGCATATTTCTTTATCCATTCTTTCTCTTCGGCACCGCAAACAAATTCATCTGCAAATCCATTACCATGAGCCGCTTTATTATAGGCATCTGTCAGATTTCCGATGGTTACAGACTTAGAACCATGCACACTACGAATCCAGTTGGAATTAGGGAGATTAATCCCAATCGCCGTAGCAGGATACAAATCCCCCCCCAGCATAGCGGCTGTAATCACCTTGGCCGACACACCTTTCACTTCCTTTTTTTTAAACCGATGATCTACAGGTGAGTGATCTTCAAACCATTGGGCATTAGCGCTGATGATTTCCGTGCGCTTGGTTGCTTCCAGATCTTTAAAATTCACAATGGACTCCCAACTAGCTTTCAATCCTAACGGATCTCCATAACTTTCAATAAAGCCGTTAACAAAATCCACGCGTGAATCCAAATCCTTCACCCACGCAATAGAATATTCATCAAAATCCTTCAAGTCCCCGTTCTTATAAAATCGAATTAATTTTTCGATAACTATTTTTTGTTGTGCATCTTCTGCCACACCAAGAGCCTTATCCAACCAATAAATGATCTTATCAATGGCTTGCCCATACAATCCGCCAGATCTCCAGACCTTTTCTTGTACTTTTCCGTCCTCTTTCACTAAACGGCTGTTCATACCAAACATTACCGGCATCATATCATCCGGATTCTTCAAATTATGATAAAAATCTTCCGCTTCTTTCTGGGTTACCCCTTCGTAATAATTTGCAGCCGAAGTCAGGACCAAATCTTCCCCGTCTGCCTGATTCACACGTTTAGGCATCATTTCAGGATCAAAAATCACCGGAAAGACTTCTTCACAAAGTTCTTCCACTGTTTCCCCTTTACCCAAAGGCAACTTCAATGCATCCACACTATTCAATGCGTCTCTAAGAAATTCCGGAGTGAAACCTGGTACGAACTTATCCGAAGCATAATGATGATGAATTCCGTTAGAAAACCATATACGTTTCAGATAAGTTTCCAAATTGACGAAATTCACATCTGTACGATCTCCCTGATACTCTGTATATACGGTTTCCAACATTTTACGAATAAGCAAATTGTATTTGCCATTCTGATCAAACAAAATATCACGACCTTGCAAAGCAGCTTGTGACAAATAGTAAATCAACTCTTTTTGTTTCAAACTCAGTTCTTCAAATCCATACACTTTATATCGAAGTAACTGTAAGTCGGCAAATTGTTCAACCGTGTAATTAAATTCCTCCATTTTATTCATGCTCTTGTCTACTTCATTGCAACCAGCCTGTTTCATTTCTACAATCAACTTTTTTTCATAGATACATAATTCATGAGCCGAAATAAAAAAAGGAAAACAATTGTTTTCCTTTTTCTAAATTATAATGTAGCAAATTATGCTCTTACTTCTTTTCTTGATTTCTCTTACGATAGCCATTAGGAGTCTCACCCACATTCTTATAAAATGCAGCATAAAAAGATTGGCGATTAGCAAAACCTACCATTGCACTAATCTCTTCCACATTCTTATCCATATAGCGTTTATCAACTAAAAGATGCAAAGCATCTTTAATACGATATTCATTCAGCAAACAAGAATAATTCATTCCGAAGCGGGAATTCACTACAGCTGACAAATAACGAGTATTTGTCTTTAATTCTTTCGCCAAGTCTTTTGCTGAATAATTAGGATCTTTGTACTTTTTCTGAACAACTACAATGTTCAAAATCTTATCATACAATTCATCGGCAAGTTCTGCTCTAATCAGAGATCTGTAAGCAGCCTTTTTCTCTTTCTTTTCTCTCAGGTTATACGGCTTTTTCTTAGGAGCCGCTTCCTGGGTTTCTGATTTTTTTTCCACGTCGCTCATCAGTTAATTTTTCTTTTAATTTTTCGTTGTTTGGTTAGTTATATAAATGCAAACATCTAATTTTGGACAAATGTGGGAAAAGTTTTTTTCATATGCAACTTTTTTTGCCTAATTTATTTCTTAAATAATCACAACACTTTGTTTTTTAAGTGGCAAAAAAGTTTATTTGTCCGATCTACAATAACCGGCTTCTCTTTCAAGTAGTAATTTCCAACCAAATGAGTTACGAATAAAAGTATATCTTATTTATTATTATCAGGCAGAGATCCCGACCAAATCTAAAGATTTTACTACCTTTGTAGCCGATTACGTTTTAAAATAATAAACAGATATGTTCCAAACTCTAAAAAATTACTTCGGATACGATAGTTTCCGTCCTTTACAGCAAGATATTATTCAAAATATATTAGCTCAAAAGGATACTTTGGTATTAATGCCTACAGGAGGAGGGAAATCCATCTGTTATCAATTACCGGCTTTACTGATGGAAGGTACGGCCATTGTCGTTTCACCTCTTATTTCTTTAATGAAAGACCAGGTGGAAAGTTTACAAGCAAACGGAATTGCAGCACGGGCACTGAACAGCAGCAATAATGAAACAGAAAATATAAACCTACGTCGCGAATGTCTTCAAGGAAAAATCAAATTGCTTTATATTTCACCTGAACGATTACTTATAGAAACAAATTTCCTGTTGAAAGATATCCAAATATCTTTATTTGCCATTGATGAAGCTCATTGCATCTCACAATGGGGACATGATTTCCGGCCTGAATATACCCAATTAAAGGTACTACGTAATCAGTTTCCCAAAGTACCGATTGTAGCATTAACTGCTACAGCTGACAAAATAACCCGAAAAGACATTGCACAACAATTGGCCTTGAAAGATCCTAAAATATTCATATCTTCCTTTGATCGTCCCAATCTGAGTTTGGAAGTAAAAAGAGGCTACCAACAAAAGGATAAGGCACGGACTATCCTTGAATTTATAGAAAAACACAAAAATGAATGTGGTATCATTTATTGCATGAGCCGCAGCAAAACAGAAAGTGTGGCCGCAATGCTGATGAAACAAGGTATCCGTGCAACCGTTTATCATGCAGGATTAAGCAGTGATATGCGTGATAAAGCACAAAATGATTTCATAAACGATCGTGTACAGGTAGTGTGTGCCACTATTGCTTTCGGGATGGGAATTGATAAATCCAATGTACGCTGGGTTATTCATTATAACCTTCCTAAAAGCATAGAAAGTTTCTATCAAGAAATAGGACGTGCCGGACGTGATGGTATGGAAAGTGATACTTTGCTGTTCTATTCACTGGGAGACTTGGTTATGCTTTCCAAATTCGCTACAGAAAGCAGCCAGCAGGAAATTAACTTAGAGAAATTACACCGAATGCAACAATATGCAGAATCGGATATCTGTCGGAGGCGTATTCTGCTGAACTATTTTGGTGAGACAATGGACCATGATTGCGGCAACTGTGATGTGTGCCGTAATCCCCCCGAGCGCTTTGACGGAACAATCATTGTACAAAAAGCTTTAAGTGCAATAGCCCGAACTAACCAACAAATAGGCACCCACATGTTAATAGACATATTGAAAGGGTCAGCGAACCAAGAACTGATTGACAAAGGTTATGACAAACTGAAAACATATGCTGCAGGAAGAGATATTCCTGCACGCGACTGGCAAGATTATCTACTGCAAATGCTGAATCTAGGCTATTTCGAAATAGCCTATAATGAAAACAATCACCTCAAAATAACTGAAAGCGGGCAAAAAGTATTGTTCGGCAAAGAACCCGCCATGCTGGTAGTCATCAAACGGGAAGAATTCATACCTGCTAAGGAAAAACGTAAAAAGAAAGCCAAGGAAGAGGTACTCTTTCCCACTCCGGTTACTTTTGGTAATGAAAACAAGGACTTGTTCGAGGAGTTACGTGTACTGCGTAAAAAACTGGCAGACCAGCAAGCTATACCTGCCTATATTGTTCTATCCGACAAGACTTTGCACCTGATCGCCACCCAACAACCTACAACTATAGAAGCATTCGGCAACATCAATGGTATCGGCGAATATAAGAAAGAAAAATACGGAAAAGATTTTATAGAGTTGATAAAAAAGGTATTGCAGGAATGAAAATACCTTTTTTAAAAGCTATTGCCCTCATATACCAACAATAGGAACAGAATTTATCTGTTCCTATTGTAAAAGCACGATGATTGTCTGACAATAATCCTGTTCGCATTTTTACTTACTCGCTTTCAGCTTATCCTGCAACTCCGGTCGGGGCACTCCCAACTCTATTGCTTTTTCAAAAGCAACATACGCTTCTCTTTTCTTTTTCTGACTTAAATAAATCTCACCACACATCACATAAATTTCCGCATCGTCCGGTGCCAGTTTGGCGGCCTCCTCCAAATCCAATAAAGCCAGATCAGGCGTATTCATTTCTACAGCCAATGTAGCACGAGCTTTCAAATAAGAGACATCTCTGGGATTATCGGAAACCAATCTGTTGAAATCTTCTAAAGATTCACGATACTTCAACTCCTTCTGATTTAAAAGTGCCCTGCCCAAACGTGCAGTATTATTTCCCGGTTCCTCCTGTAATAAAGTGTTATAATCTATTCTCGCTCCTTTATAATCCCTACGTTGCATATAAATATAAGCCCGGAAAAGTAATGCTTCCTTATTTTTCTTGTCTATATCGATCACATTACAATAATCCACATAAGCCCTGTCAAACAAATTTTTCTCCAAATAGAGTGAAGCACGATTGAGCAATGTAACAACAGAATATGGAGTAATATTCAAGGATAACGTGTACGAGTCAATAGCATCATCTATTTTCCCCAATCTCCGCTGGACCGTTCCTAGATTAGTAAACAATAAAGCATTACGCATATTGGCAGGATCCATCTTCAATGCCTGTCTGAACAAAATTTCTGATTTTGTCAAACTGTCTTTTTTTGCCGCATCCAACGCACTGGTTATCAGTTCATCGTAAGTTTGCGCCTGCAACTGCATACATGCACATAGCAACATAAGATAACATACGATCTGTTTCATCCGATTTTCTATATTAATTAATTCCGGTTGCAAAGGTAGAGGAATCTTTAACGATATTCCTTTAGTTTAATTAAAAAAAGCATAAGGTAGGTTTCTCGTTTTAAAGGGTATTCCGTATATTTGGCATACAATTTTAAAAGAATAAAGAACATGAAAGTAGAAAAAGCGATATTCGCCGCCGGATGCTTCTGGGGCGTACAACATCAGTTCGAACGTATTCCGGGTGTACTAAACACTACAGTCGGTTATACAGGTGGTCCGGAAGCCAACCCCGCATATACTCAGGTAAAAGCCCACATGACACACCATGTAGAAGCTATTTTTGTAGATTATGACGCCGACATGGTTTCTTATGTGGATTTGTGCAAACTTTTTTTTGAAATACATGATCCCTCACAAACCGATGGAATAGGTCCCGACCTCGGGCCGCAATATCGGAGTATGATTTTCTACATGGATGAAAAACAAAAATCCGAAGCTGAAGAGGTCATCGAACTGCTTCGCTCGAAAGGTCATAGAGTCAATACCAGATTACGCCCTGCCGAGAAATTTTGGGAAGCAGAAGGCTATCATCAGCACTATTACGATAAAATGGGAGGAGAACCTTACTGTCATATACGCGTAAAAAAATTCTAAATTAAACAACAGAGATGTGTTCAAATAATGGCACACCTCTGTTATTCATAATTATCCGAAACCTTTCATCATTTCATCAATGCGTCCAGATACATATAAAATTCGGGGTCCTCGCCAACTACCTGTTTAGCAATTTTCCCTTCAGGATCAATCACATATTTAGTGGGATAACCACTTACTCCATACATCACCGCCACATCCGGTTCACCTATATTGCGTACATTAATCCACGGCAATTGATGCTCAGCTACTGCTTTTTTCCATTTATCCTCTGTATCATTGCAGTCAATCCCTACAAATTCTATTTTTCCCTTGTATTTTTCATATGCCTTTTTCATTTCGGGAATTCCTTTTATGCACCATCCACACCAGCTTCCCCAGAAATCAAGCACTACATATTTACCTCTCAGAGAAGATAAGTCAAAATTCTTTCCATCCAAATCCTTCAAAGTAAATTCCGGAGCGAGATTACCTGGTTTCATTGCTTCTTTTGCTTTATCGCGAGCCAGTTCTTTCTCATATCCTTCTCTCATTCTCTGATATAAAGGAGCCATCATTCCTTCCTTTACCCGATCAGTCAAAACATTAAAAGCATCCCCCAACTGATCCCTTGACAACTGTGACATTACATATACTGATACATCTTTATCCGGATTCTGCCTAACATAGTCACTTTTTATTTTTAAAATATTTCCATACCATTCTTTTGCTGGAGCATAAACTTTACGGATAGAATCTCCGGGTATTCCTTTTTTCTCCATATCCATACAGACTACGTTCAATGAATCTATTTTATGACTATATGTTTTACAGTCCTCCACCACTTCATTATAATCGTCATAAAAGGAACCTCCCTCCAATTTATATTCATCCAATGAACCTGAAATTTTTATAGGCTGGCCAGGCAACAGCAAAAAACTTACAGCTTTCATCGATATGGCAGGTATACTGCCATCCTCATTGGGTTTCACTGACGGTTTACCATAAATATAAACCTGTTTCAATACACTATTACCTAAATTAAAGGCAAAACTTCCATTTTGCATGGCAACCGTATCTGTCCTACGACTATCACGATCATTTACAGGAAAAGATTGTACCAATAATGTATCACTCTCGATACCAGTCAGCGTACCGCTGATTTCCGGTCGGCTCGAAGGCTGGCAGGCAATCATAAAACCAGCTCCTACCAAAGCATAAACTAAATTCTTCATTTAAATGTCTTTCAATTATTATCTTTGTTTTATTTGCAGCATCAAATATACTTTTTCTTATCCAATAAAAATAAAGAATCAGAAGTAAAATGCCATTCACTTCTGATTCCCCGTAAAAGACCTATAAATTTCTATGCTTTCTTGATATAATCCACAATCCAAGCACCCACTTCCCTGGTACCATACTTGGCCCCACCTTCAACCTGAATTTCCGGAGTACGCACATTTTCATCCAAAGAAGCATCTACAGCCTTACGAATCAAGGCGCCTTCCTCCTTAAGGTCAAAATACTCAAACAGCATGGCTACCGATAGGATTTGAGCCAATGGATTGGCTATATTCAATCCTTTAGCCTGTGGCCATGAACCGTGAATAGGTTCGAATACCGGAGTGCTTTCACCCGTAGAAGCAGAAGGAAGCAATCCCATAGAGCCGCTGATAACAGAGCCTTCATCTGTCAGAATATCACCAAATGTATTCTCAGTCACCATCACATCAAAGAAACAAGGATCCTGAAGCATCTTCATGGCAGCATTATCCACAAACATATAGTCTGTAGTCACTTCCGGATACTGAGGAGCCATCTCTTGTGCAATCTGTCTCCACAGACGTGAAGATGCCAACACATTGGCTTTATCAACTACAGTAAGATGCTTACGGCGCTTCATAGCATATTCAAAAGCCACTTTTAAGATACGCTCAATCTCCGGACGAGTGTACATATTGGTATCGTATGCCTTATCATTATCCTGATATTTTTCTCCGAAATACATACCTCCGGTCAATTCACGGATACAGATAAAATCTGCATTTTCCACCAGTTCAGCCCGTAACGGAGATTTATGAACCAGACATTTAAAAGTCTGCACAGGACGAATATTAGCAAACAAACCCAATTTTTTACGCATAGCAAGCAAACCTTGTTCCGGACGAACTTTTGCTGTGGGATCATTATCAAATTTAGGATCACCTACAGCAGAAAACAACACTGCATCCGCATTCTTACAAGCCTGAAAAGTCATTTCAGGAAACGGATCACCTACTTTATCGATCGCATCCGCACCACAGATCGCATATTCATAACTTACTTTATGACCAAATTTCTCGCAAACAGCATTCATCACATCAACGCCTTGCACTGAAATCTCCGGTCCGATACCGTCACCGGCTAAAACTGCAATTTTAAAATCCATTTTTTTAGTGATTAATGGTTAGCGGTCAGTGATTAATAGTTGGCGGTTAATGAAATCTGACAACACTGTTCATTAACCACTAACCATTAATCACTAACCATTATTATTCATATTCATTTTCTATTATATTCAGCATTTTCATGGTAGCCTTAATAGCAGCCTCCGTCTGGTCAGCATCCAGCCCACGAGTACGAAATACTTTTTCTTCAAAACTCCAAGTTATTACTGTTTGTACAAATGCATCTGTACGGCCCCCAGGAGGAATACTTACCGCATAGTTGGTCAACATAGGGAATTTACGCCCCAGTGTCACTTTATAAATTTTACGCAATGCACGCACAAAAGCATCATACTGACCGTCGCCACTGGAATTCTCCTCAAACTCTTTTCCATTAATCTCTATTTTCACAGTAGCCATCGGCTTCAGTCCATGCGCCAGTGTCACAATATAACTTTTCAATTTTACACTTTCGCTTACCACCCCATGCTTCAGCACATCGGAAACAATATAAGGCAAATCCTCCTGAGTAACCAGTTCCTTCTTATCACCCAATTCGATAATACGTTCCGTTACCTTACGCATGGATTCTTCATCTAAATCAAGACCCAAATCCTCCAGATTTTTACGAATATTGGCTTTGCCACTAGTCTTGCCCAACGCATACTCACGTTTACGCCCGAATCGTTCCGGCAGCAAATCATTGCAATAAAGATTATTCTTGTTATCACCGTCGGCATGAACGCCGGCCACTTGCGTAAACACATTCTCACCCACAATCGGCTTGTTGGCAGGAATAACAATACCTGAATAAGATTCCACCACTCGGCTCACATCATTCAGACGGCTTTCGTCAATATTGGTCAAAGCATTAAAATGATCCTTCAGAATAGCTTGAACACTGGCAAGTGGTGCATTTCCTGCACGTTCCCCTAATCCATTGATAGTAGTATGAAGCCCTTTAACCCCACTCAGCACAGCAGCAAGTACATTACTCACAGCCAAGTCATAATCATTATGCGCATGGAAATCAAAATGGGTATGAGGATAACGTTTTTTCATCTTCCGCATAAATTCTATCACTTGCAAAGGATTCAAGATACCTAATGTATCGGGTAACATATATCGCTTGATGCTAGTATCCTTCAATCCGTCCATCAACTGGAATACATAGTCAGAAGAGTCTTTCATACCGTTACTCCAATCTTCCAGATATACATTAACGGCAATATCCAGTTCATCAGCATAACGCACCACATTCACAATATCTTCAATATGTTCTTCAGGCATTTTCTTCAACTGCTGTGTACAATGTTTCAACGAACCTTTACACAATAAGTTTATTACCCTGCATCCTGTACGTTGTATCCAGTCTACAGAAGTACGGCCATCCACAAATCCGAGTACCTCCACTTTGTGAAGCAAATTCCGGCGGGCAGCCCAGTCACATATCATTTTAACGGCTTCAAATTCGCCATCCGATACACGGGCCGAGGCAACCTCTACCCTGTCTACCTTTAAATCTTCCAATAGCAATCGAGCAATCATCAATTTTTCATGGGGTACAAAAGATACTCCGCTGGTTTGTTCACCATCGCGGAGTGTTGTGTCCATGATTTCTATTTTGACGCTTTTTCCCATGCTTCTATCTTGTCTTTGTTGGTCAGCAAAAAGTCGATATCATCCAACCCGTTCATCAAACAATGTTTCTTATATGCATTGATTTCAAAATGTTCGCTTTTACCTGTAGCCTTGTTGGTTATAGTCTGTTCAGGCAAATTTACTTCCACCTCTATTTTTGGATCTGCATGAATTGAATCAAAAAGTTCCTTCAAGAATCCTTCACTCACCACCACCGGAAGTACAAAATTATTTAATTCATTATTCTTATGAATATCAGCAAAGAAGCTGGACACAACTACCCGGAAACCATATCCGGCGATAGCCCATGCAGCATGTTCACGGCTGGAACCAGAACCGAAATTCTTTCCCGCCACAAGGATTTGTCCACCGTAAGTAGGATTATTCAATACAAAATCCTTGTTAAGAGAACCATCTGGATTGTAACGCCAGTCACGGAACAGATTATCACCAAAGAATTTCTCTTCACGAGTTGTCGCCTTTAAGAAACGAGCCGGAATAATTTGGTCTGTGTCCACATTCTCTAAAGGAAGGGGTACGCAAGTGCTTGTTATGATATTGAATTTCTGTTTCATTGTCTTCGCATTTTTAAATTAGTTCTCTAGGGTCTGTTATTACACCGGTCACTGCCGCAGCAGCAGCTACCAGCGGACTGGCAAGCAACGTGCGAGCACCTGGTCCCTGGCGTCCTTCAAAATTACGGTTACTAGTAGATACCGAATATTTTCCGGCCGGAATCTTATCATCATTCATAGCCAGACAAGCAGAACATCCCGGTTGACGGATAGAAAATCCTGCTTCCTCCAAGATTTTGTCCAAACCTTCTTCACGAATCTGTGCATCTACCATCCATGATCCTGGAACCAGCCATGCAATCACATGATCTGCTTTCTTTTTCCCTCTCACTAAAGAGGTAAAGGCACGGAAATCCTCAATTCGTCCGTTAGTGCAAGCACCCAAAAATACATAATCAATTTTCTTACCTAGCAAGTATTCTCCCGGCTGAAAGCCCATATAGTCCAAAGACTTTTTAAAAGAAGCACTTTTATCATCTACCGGAATATGTTCAGTGATTCCCATACCCATTCCTGGATTCGTTCCGTATGTAATCATCGGCTGAATATCTGCTGCATCAAAACGAACCTCTTTATCAAATACAGCATCATCATCACTCTTTAATGTTTTCCAATGAGACACCGCTTTATCCCAATCCGCACCCTTCGGAGCATGTTCCCTGCCTTTTATATATTCAAAAGTCACTTCATCAGGAGCAACCATGCCACCACGTGCCCCCATTTCAATACTCAGATTACATAAAGTCAGACGCCCTTCCATACTCAAGTTACGGACAGCTGAACCGGCATATTCCACAAAGTATCCAGTAGCACCACTGGTTGTCATCTTAGACATCATATAAAGAGCCATGTCTTTTGCCGTCACTCCTTTACCCAGTTCGCCATCAATAGTGATACGCATGGTTTTCGGACGAGATTGTAAGATACATTGTGAAGCCAACACCATTTCTACTTCACTGGTTCCAATACCGAAAGCAACAGCTCCCATCGCACCATGGGTAGAAGTATGCGAGTCACCACAAACAATTGTCATCCCCGGCAAAGTCAGCCCTCTTTCCGGACCTACTACATGAATAATACCATTTCTTTTATCCATCATACCGAAATGAGCCAAACCGAAATCTTTGGCATTCTTTGCCAAAGTATCCACCTGCGTTTTAGAAACCGGATCCTCAATCGGTTTGTCCTGGTCATGTGTCGGAGTATTGTGATCCGGCATACAATATACATGATCCGGACGAAAGACTTTCACCCCGCGTGCGCGCAGTCCCGCAAAAGCCTGCGGACTAGTTACTTCATGACAATAAAGCCTGTCTATATAAAGCTGAGTAGGTCCGTCCTCAACCTTTTGTACCACATGGGCATCCCAAATCTTATCAAATAATGTGTTAGCCATTTTACGTATTATTATCTTTTAAACTTGTTGATACAATCAATATATGCTTCTACTGATGCAGCGATAATATCTGTATTCGCTCCGAAACCATAGTACATCTGTCCGTCATATTCCACCTGCATGTGTACTTTACCCATATCATCACTACCTTTACTGATAGCCTGGATCGTAAATTCCTTCAACACCATGTGGCGGTCAATAATTTTTTTCAAAGCCTTGATAGCAGCATCTACCGGTCCATTTCCACTGGCAGCAGCTTCAAAGTGCTCTCCTGCAATATTCAGCCCTAAACTTGCCACCGAACGAACTCCCACTCCGCTTGTTACCTGCAAGTAATCCAGTTTAATATGGTTATTAACACTTCTATCGGCACCTGCCAATACCAGAATATCATCATCTGTGATATCTTTCTTCTTATCAGCCAGTTTTAAGAAATCCTCATATACCTTATCCAATTTGTCCTGCTCCAGTTCGACTCCCAAAACATGAAGACGATGTTTTAACGCAGCACGTCCGCTACGAGCAGTCAAAACAATAGCATTATCATCAATGCCCACATCCTTCGGGTCAATAATTTCGTATGTTTGTACGTTCTTCAAAACACCATCTTGATGGATACCGGATGAATGTGCAAAAGCATTGCGTCCCACAATTGCCTTGTTCGGCTGAACCGGCATATTCATCAAACTTGACACCATACGGCTAGTCGGATAAATCTTCTGAGTATTGATATTTGTCTGAATATTAATATCATTATGGCATTTGACAATCATTGCCACCTCTTCCAAGGAAGTATTACCAGCACGTTCTCCAATACCATTGATAGTCACTTCTACCTGACGTGCTCCATTTAACACACCACTAATCGTATTAGCAGTAGCCATACCCAAATCATTATGACAATGAGTAGAAATAATAGCCTTATCAATACCATCTACATGATCTACCAAATATTTAATTTTCGCCCCATACTCTTCAGGCAAGCAATAACCTGTAGTATCAGGTATATTCACTACTGTCGCTCCCGCTTTAATAACAGCTTCTACCACACGAGCCAAATATTCATTATCCGTACGTCCTGCGTCTTCCGCATAAAATTCCACATCATCTACATAGCGACGTGCATATTTCACAGCAGCCACCGCACGTTCAATAATTTCTTCACGAGTAGAATTGAATTTATATTTGATGTGAGAATCTGAAGTTCCAATGCCAGTATGAATACGTTTGTGCTTGGCAAACTTCAATGCGTCAGCAGCTACATCGATATCTTTTTCAACTGCACGAGTCAGCGCGCAAATGGTTGGCCAAGTAACAGCCTTAGAAATTTCAATTACTGAATTGAAGTCCCCCGGACTTGAAATAGGAAATCCTGCCTCAATCACATCCACTCCCAAAGCCTCCAACTGCTTAGCCACCTGAATCTTTTCCACTGTATTCAACTGACATCCCGGAACCTGTTCGCCATCACGAAGAGTGGTATCAAAAATAAATAATCTGTCACTCATAAATTTCAATTTTATACATTATTACATTCATAAAAAAAACCTTTCACACAAGGAAGTGAGAAAGGCTTTCGTATATCATTATTCACACATACTTTTATGCACAACACTCACTTCCTGCTGACTTTGCCAGTAGAATAATAATGCCGCATAGCAAAATATGTATAAATCCTTGGTTCATTGTTTATCTCTTATTTTATCTAAAACGTTGCAAAGGTAGAGATTATTTTCTAAACACAAAATAAAAATGAAAGTTTTTTCATAATATAAACTACGATTTTTTATTTATTCTATTTTTAGAGTAACAGTTTATAGGAAGATATACATCTACAAGTATCTCTATAGAAGTGTATCTCCAAAGTTATAGATCACTTTAGATATAGAGGCCCAATTGAATTGACACAAATTAAACTCACTTTATGACATAGACATGAACATTGCCCGCTACAGGGCAAAACTTCCGGGGTTGCTTCCCGCCGGAGAAGGAGCATGGCGGAGCCAGCCGGGCAGGCCCGGGGAAACGGAGCCAGCCACACGTGGATGTAAATTCACACGTGGATACAAAAAAAGCCTCCGGAACTTCTTCAAGTCCGGAGGCTTCAATCAAAAACGGCAGCTACCTACTCTCCCACTGTGACGCAGTACCATCGGCGTGACAAGGCTTAACTTCTCTGTTCGGAATGGGAAGAGGTGGAACCCTTGTGCTATAGCCACCTGAATAAGGGCGACATATCGACAAGCCATCAGCGTTATCTTATCCTGTAGTAATA